>Ga0209697_10000080_pt1 | contig 129583 bp, 112 predicted proteins | sample AliMusrvi5mmetaG_FD_184115 | JGI IMG/M metagenome (GOLD analysis project Ga0209697, IMG submission 184115) | Freshwater lake bacterial and archeal communities from Alinen Mustajarvi, Finland, to study Microbial Dark Matter (Phase II) - Alinen... | ecosystem: Environmental > Aquatic >... | reverse complement strand
TCGAGGTGAAAAGCGTTTTCAATCATAGGGTTCAAATGAAAGCCTTGAATTTTCTGCAAATTAAATATTTTTTTGATACCGTTTCCTTGCCGGATGGATGGAATAGTAAATTCTCAAAAGTGTATCTTAGCAAAATCAATCTTACGACTATGAAGAAGGAAGAAAAAATGGAGGCGTTTGGGAAGTTGCTCGACATCATGGACGAACTTCGGGAAAAATGCCCCTGGGACCGTGAGCAAACCAATGAAACCCTTAGAAAACTTACCATTGAGGAGGTATACGAATTGGGTGATGCAGTACTGGAAAACAATGCACAGGAGATCAAAAAGGAGTTGGGAGACCTCTTGTTGCATCTGGTTTTTTATGCCAAAATAGGGGAAGAGCAGGGCCAGTTTGACATGGGAGATGTTATTAATCATTTGATTGAAAAGCTAATATATCGTCATCCACACGTTTTTGGCACAACTGAGGCCAACGATTCGGATCAGGTGATCAGAAACTGGGAAAACCTGAAACTGAAGGAGAAGGGGAGGGGTAAGCGTGTGTTGGAAGGAGTTCCCCTGGCGTTGCCTGCCCTTGTCAAGGCGAACCGGATCCAGGAAAAGGTACGCGGTGTAGGTTTTGATTGGGAATTCAAGGAACAGGTTTGGGACAAAGTGAAGGAAGAACTTGGAGAACTTGAAGTTGAAATGAAGGCAGGAAACAAAAAGGAGATGGAAAATGAATTGGGTGATTTGATCTTCTCCATTGTCAATGTAGCGAGATTATACAACATTGATCCAGAGAGTGCTCTGGAAAGAACCAACCAGAAATTTACCAGACGTTTCAATTATTTGGAAGAACATACCCTCTTAAAAGGAAAATCTCTTCAAGAGATGACTCTTGAAGAGATGGATGTCTATTGGAACGAAGCCAAAAAATTCGATAAAAAATAGGAACTACTCCTTGGTCTCTGCAGGCAGTTCTGGTAATTCCGGGGTTTCTGTTGAAACAACAGGTTGTTTGACAATCTTGGCGACAATCTTATCCTTTGTCTCATTCAGATCTACCGAAATGGTATCACCCTCTGCAATGTCACTGCCGATAATGACTTCGGCGATTTCATCTTCGAGGTATTTCTGAATGGCACGTTTTAGTGGTCTGGCACCGAATTGAGGGTCGAAACCTTTCTCTGCAATAAAATCCTTGGCCTCTGGGGCGATGTATAATTTGTATTTCAGTGTCTCAACCCGTTGGTAGAATCCCTTTAATTCGATGTCAATAATTTCATTTATATGTTTCTTTTCCAATGAATTAAACATAACAACATCATCCACCCGATTTAAAAATTCGGGAGCGAAAGCCCGTTTCAGTGCTTTCTGAATGACATACTTGTTGTGTTCGTTTTCATCTTCCGGCGAGGTTCTGGTATTAAATCCGACGCCCTGGCCAAAATCTTTCAACTGACGGGTTCCAATGTTGGAAGTCATGATCAGGATGGTGTTCCTGAAATCAATCTTTCTTCCAAGACTATCTGTCAACCTGCCTTCGTCCATAACCTGCAGCAGAATGTTGAAGACATCGGGATGGGCTTTTTCAATTTCGTCCAGTAAAATGACCGCATAGGGTTTTCTTCTAACCTTTTCTGTCAGTTGTCCGCCCTCTTCATAACCAACATATCCAGGAGGGGCACCAACCAGACGCGATACGGAAAATTTCTCCATGTATTCACTCATGTCAACGCGAATCAGGGCATCAGTTGTATCAAAGAGGTACTGCGCCAATACTTTGGCCAACTGCGTCTTGCCAACTCCGGTTGGACCAAGGAAAATAAAGGAGCCAATGGGCTTGTTGGGGTCTTTCAGTCCGGCCCTGTTTCGTTGAATGGCTTTCGTAATTTTCTCAACCGCTTCATCCTGACCGATGATGTTTTTCTTCATGTCTTCGTACATGACCTGGAGCCTTTTCCCTTCGGCCTGGGCAATTTTTTGGACTGGAATGCCAGACATCATGGCAACAATATCTGCCACCTGGGGTTCATCTACAATTTCGCGGTGACTCTCCAGTTCTCGTTCCCAAATCTCCTTCTCCTTTTCAACCAGGTTGAGCAGGTTCTTTTCATTGTCGCGGTAGCTGGCAGCCAACTCAAAATTCTGACCTTTAACGGCCAATATTTTGGAGGCTCTGACCTCTTCAATCTTCTCTTCCAGCTTAATGATCCGCTCCGGAACTGTGATGTTTGAAATATGCACCCTGGAACCGGATTCATCCAGGGCATCAATGGCCTTATCTGGCAAATGCCTGTCGGAAATGTACCGGGCTGTGAGCCTGACGCACGCTTCTATGGCTTCCTTGGTATAGGTGACATTGTGATGGTCTTCGTAACGTTCCTTGATGTTGTGCAGTATTTCGATGGTCTCTTCTACAGAGGTCGGTTCAACAAGTACCTTCTGAAAACGCCGCTCGAGCGCACCATCCTTCTCAATGTGTTGTCTGTATTCATCCAGTGTAGTTGCACCAATGCATTGAATGTCACCTCTGGCCAGAGCGGGTTTAAGCATGTTGGCGGCATCGAGGGAGCCTGTTGCACCACCAGCCCCTACAATGGTGTGAATTTCATCAATGAACAGGATGATGTTGTCGACTTTGGCCAGTTCGTTTAGAATGGCCTTCATCCGTTCTTCAAACTGACCACGGTATTTGGTTCCGGCAACAATCGAGGCTAGATCCAGGCTGATCACTCTCTTATCAAACAGAATCCGGGACACCTTTCGCTGGGAGATGCGCAAGGCCAATCCTTCGACGATAGCGGATTTTCCAACCCCTGGCTCTCCAATTAATACCGGATTATTTTTCTTCCTTCTACTGAGAATCTGCGCGATGCGCTGAATTTCGTTTTCACGGCCTACAATGGGGTCGAGACTTCCTTCCATGGCAGCCTTGGTAATATCTACCCCGAAGTTATCCAGAACTGGCGTATCAGTCTTGGGACTTGCATTTCCTTTTGAACCCTGTGAAGAGCCGGACCCCGGACCTGATCCGCTGCTTCGTCCAAACATATCATCCTGATCATCCCCTTCTTCTGGGAAATCAGATTTGTTCTCTACTTTTGATAACTCTATAATCTTAGTCTTTACTTCGTCGTAATTCACATCATTTTTTTTAAATAATTCAAACACCAATCCATCTTTTTCCTTTAAGATAGCCAACAACAGATGACCAGTGTTGACAGTCTCTTCATTAAGCGATCTGGCTTCCAGGAATACGATTTTTAAAGTTCGTTCCGTGTTTTTAAGCAAAGGTATTGCTGCATCTATTGCGAGGGAGGCCCCCTTCCTGAGGTGCAACTCCAGTTCATTTTTGAGATTTGTGAAGTCCAGTCCCAACTGTTTCATGGTATCTATAGCAATCCCTTCACCGTCGCGCAGAATACCGAGGAACAGATGTTCTGTGCCAATATGGTCATTGCCCAAGCGTATGGCTTCTTCTCTGCTGTATGTCAAAACATCCTTTATCCTAGGCGAAAATTTTGAGTCCATTTCATTGTTTTATATTTCTCTCATCAAAAATCATTCCTTCAGCAAAATAATAAATAAATTTAATTATAAATTTCATCTATTTCAATCTTTAGAAATAAAAAATATAATCTCAAACGCCGCTAATCTACTATATTTTAGTGGGTTAAAAATTATTGTCAAATAAAAAAAAATAATTATCCTCAAGATTGCACCATTTGCCAAAATGGCACAGTCAGCGGCCATTTAAATTAGAGGTTAAATAACGATATTTTATCAGGATCATATTCCACGAATAACTTTAAAATGATTATTTTTGTGTTGCTTTTTTAATGCCTTAAAATACAAATAAGATCTATATGTCTGATTCAGAGAGAATTATTCCGATTAATATTGAGGAGCAAATGAAAACGGCCTACATTGACTATTCAATGTCGGTCATAGTTTCCAGGGCACTTCCAGATGTTCGTGACGGGCTGAAGCCTGTTCACCGCAGGGTATTGTTCGGAATGAGCGAGTTAGGTAATTTTTCAAACAGACCCTACAAAAAATCCGCCAGAATAGTGGGGGAGGTGCTCGGTAAATACCACCCTCACGGAGACTCTTCAGTTTACTATGCCATGGTTCGTATGGCTCAGTTATGGTCTTTGAGATATCCCCTGATTGACGGTCAGGGTAACTTTGGTTCCATCGATGGGGATAGTCCGGCAGCCATGCGTTATACAGAAGCAAGATTGAAGAAAATTGCCGAAGAGGCGTTGGCCGATCTGGATAAAAATACCGTTGAGTTCCAACCAAATTTTGATGAATCGCTGTCAGAGCCGACGGTTTTACCAACGAAATTTCCGAATTTGCTAATCAACGGAACGTCTGGTATTGCAGTTGGGATGGCCACCAACATGCCACCACACAACCTTCCGGATACGATAGAAGCCATTATTGCATACATCGATGATCCGGAAGTTTCCATTAATGTGTTGATTGATAAAATAAAAGCCCCGGATTTTCCTACCGGAGGAATCATCTATGGCTACGCAGGCGTCCGCGAGGCATTTGAAACAGGAAGAGGAAGGATCGTTGTGCGTGGCCGGGCCGAAATAGAGACCACCGAGCATGGCAGGGAGAAACTCATTATCACAGAGATTCCTTACATGGTCAACAAGGCAGAGATGATCATCAAGATTGCCGAGATGGTCAATGAAAAGAAAATTGAAGGTATCAGCAACATCAACGATGAATCAGACCGCTCCGGGATGAGGATCGTTATCGATATCAAACGGGAGGAGATGGCAAGTGTGGTTTTAAACAAACTATACAAATTTACAGCGCTTCAGACTGCCTTCAACGTCAACAACATTGCGCTGGTCAAAGGCAGGCCACAGATGCTGAACCTGAAAGACCTTATCCAATATTTTGTAGAACACCGTCATGAAGTAGTGATTCGTCGTACGGAATATGATTTGGATCAGGCAGAAAAGAAAGCCCACATTTTGAGAGGATTGATTATTGCCATCGACAATCTGGATGCAGTTATTACCATCATCAGGGCCGCAAAAACACCCGACGAGGCCAGGGAGAATCTTTGTTCCAATTTTGAATTGGATGATATTCAGGCCCGTGCCATTCTTGATTTGCGATTGCAAAAACTCACCGGACTGGAACGGGATAAAATACACCAGGATTACACGGAGTTGTGCAAAATGATCGACTGGTACAAGGAGGTCTTGTCGCACGAGCCGCTCAGAATGCAAATTATCAAGGATGAATTGACAGAAATCAAGACACTTTACGGTGACGAAAGAAGAACTGAAATTGTTTATGCATCTGAAGAGTTCAATCCTGAAGATTTTTACGCCGATGAGGACATGGTCATCACCATTTCTCACATGGGATACATCAAACGCACTCCGCTGACAGAATTCAGAACACAGTCGCGAGGTGGAATCGGTTCAAAAGGATCGAGCACCAGAGACGAGGATTTCCTCGAACATATGTTTATTGCCACCATGCACAATACTTTGCTGTTGTTCACGGAAAAGGGTAAGTGCTTCTGGCTGAAGGTCTATGAAATTCCGGAAGGAACAAAAATCTCCAAAGGACGTGCGATTCAGAATCTGATCAGCATCGAGCCCGATGATCAGGTGAGAGCCTACATCAATGTTAAGTCGCTGAAGGATGAAGAGTACATCAATAACAATTTCATCATATTGTGTACCAAAAAGGGAACCATCAAAAAGACCTCCCTGGAGGCATATTCCCGTCCGCGGCAGAATGGTGTCAATGCCATTACCATCCGGGAGAATGACCAGTTGCTGGAAGCCAAACTTACCAATGGTGAAAACGAAATGATGCTGGCGGTGAAGACCGGAAAGGCCATCCGGTTTCATGAGAGACATGCACGCGCCATTGGCCGTACCGCTTCTGGTGTAAGGGGAATTACCCTCGGCAATGAAAACGACGAACTGGTAGGAATGGTTTGTGTAGCCAACGAGGAGGATGACATTCTGGTCGTTTCTGAACACGGATACGGCAAACGATCCAAAATCGGGGATTACCGGGTAACCAACCGGGGTGGGAAAGGAGTCAAGACCATCAATGTGACTGAAAAGACCGGAGCATTGGTTTCCATCAAAAATGTGACTGACGGAGACGACCTGATGATCATTACCGAAGCTGGTGTAACCATCCGGCTTTCCGTTGGAGAAATCAGAATGACCGGAAGGGCCGCCCAGGGAGTGAAACTGATCAACCTGAGGGAGGATGATTCCATTGCATCCGTTGCAAGGGTTGAGATTACTGAAATTGAAGAGGAGGCAGGTGATTTGGTTGCCGATACTGACGAAAATACAAATGAAGAGAATAAGGTAGAAGAAAATCTCGATTAATAATAATTTAAATCAAAAATTGTCCGTAATGAAAAAGATTCTTTTAGTAGTGATCCTGCTCACAGTGAACGGTTTTTTGTTCGCTCAAAAAGGAAAGGTCAGCAGTGCCTTGTCATACAAAGAGAGTGGAAAGTTAGACAAAGCATGGGAAGCAATTCAAGAAACAATCAATCCCGCTAACCCAAAATCAGAAAAAACAATAAGCTGGCCAGATACCTGGGAGGCCAGAGGTGAAATTCTTGAGGCCATTTCCAAAACAAAAGATGAAAACTACAAGAAGTTGGTTGAAAATCCTCTTGAAGAAGCCTACAAATCCTTTTTGAAAGCCATCGAACTAGATCCAAAGGGAGGGAGTCCTGCATTGAAAATCAAATTGTTAAGTAGTTTTATTCCTACTTTGTCCAATGCAGCTATCGAGGCATTCCAGGCGCAGAAGTATTCCGTTTCCAGTGATTATTTCGAGAAAGTTCTTTCTTTGGAAGCAACACCGCTTTTCAAATCTGACAATACCGTGGATACAGCCATCATGTACAACACCGGTCTTGCTGCAATGAATGCCAAACAATTTGACAAGGCAATCAAGTATTTCTCCCTGACAGCCAAGCACGGATACAATCCCGGCTCTTCCTATTCTCAGATTATTAGTGCCTATCAGCAAAAAGGTGATACACTAACTTCCGTGAAGATTATGAAAGAAGCTTTTGACAAATATCCGGAAGATCAAAGCATTTTGGTTCAGTTGATCAATTACTACATTACCTCCGGAAAAACTGAAGATGCCATCGTTTACCTGGATAAGGCCATCGCCAAGGAAAAAGACAATCCGTCCTTCTACCTGGCCAAGGGAATTGCACTGGATAAAATGGGCAGACAGGATGATGCCATCAAGGAATACGAACTGGCCATCAAAGTGAAAGCAGATTATGCAGATGCCTATTACAACATCGGTGTTATCTTTTTCAACCGTGGCGTAAAACAGTTTGATGTTGCCAATCAGGTTCCAACCAGCGAACAGGCTAAATTCGAGGCAGAAAAGAAAAAGTCTGACGATGAATTTGCCAAGGCAGTTCCATATTTGGAAAAAGCTGTGGAATACAACCCAAAAGATACTTACATCAAGGATCAGTTGAAAAACTTATACTATCGTCTGAAGATGATGGATAAGTTCGAAAAGATGAACAAATAGCATTGGGAAGGGAGTCAGATTTTGACTCCCTTTTCTCCCCTAATTCTATTTAACATAATATTAATTATAAGACAAATCAAATAATTGTTTCCGGACGGTAAATTTGAGTAAACCTGTCGTTGTACCACAATATCAGTAAGGCTGCAACTTACAGGCTCCTGGTTGTATAATCGGAGTAATCCGTGACGATGGGCTCGTATTGCTGGTGAAACAACGGAGAAGAAATAATGAAATCTGCAGTTGATCTGTTGGACGCTGTAGGAATGTTGTACATGACAGCAATCCGCAGCAGTGCTTTCACATCCACATCATGTGGCTGTGGCTGCATCGGATCCCAGAAGAAAAACAAAAGATCTACATTTCCTTCACAAATCATGGATCCAAGTTGTTGGTCACCACCCAGAGGTCCTGATTTTAATCTTAAAATTTCCGGAGGTACTGCATCATTCTCCTTGCATTTCAATCTCATGGTCTCATCCACCAGTCTGCCGGTTGTACCGGTACAAATCATGCTGTGCTGTGCAAGTTCTTTCCAATTGTAGCTGACCCATTCCACCATGTCCTGTTTGCGGTTGTCGTGGGCAACAATGGCAATTTTCTTTTTTGATTTCATCTTAAATTTCATTATCAATATTTTATTTAATATTTTGAAAGGTCTGTCGGGATTAAAAATAGTCGACGAAGTAACTTTTAATTACTTGCAGGTAATTCTGCTGGAACCCAAAATAATTCTTGTTAATGGCAACATTGTCATACTTTTCCAAATCGTTCTTTTTGATGATTGATTCGATCAAAGTCGTATATTCATTGGTTTCGTGGTAACTTTTCAACAATTTAACCAATGAAATGGAAGAACCCCTCTCCCATCTTTTTTTTCTGAATTTTTCGTAGGAAGACAACTTGGATGTAAAGAAATAATAATGTTCAACAGACTGATTTACATCATTATAACTTCTTAGATATACCTCAGTTTGCTGCTCTGGATTCAGGAATCTTTTTCGCTGTTCATCGCTGGAAAAGGACATTATTCCAAATGGGTTGTTTGCCCTGGAGAAAACATTGGAAGTCCCCCAACCCGATTCGAGTGCGGCCTGGGCGAGAACCAGACTGACTGGGTGTGGATAGAGTCTGAGTTTTAAATCTTTGATGGAGGTTGCATCGTATTTTTGCATCATCTCCTTGAAAAACAGGATGTCATTTTGCCTGAGCGCCCTTTTGTTTACCATCCTGCTTTCTATGAACTCTGTATGCCGCAACAAATCCAGCAGATGATCCCTTTCGATCACAATAGCCGGCAGCATGTAATTGATGAAAACCGATTTTCTAATTCCTTCAGGAACCGTATCAAAATCTAGCGTTCCATTGTATTTAACAGGTATAATTCCATTAAGATCTTGAATCAGAATGGATTTACTACTCGTAACACTGATTTCATCAATTTTGATATGGTATTCTGGATAGATGTAATCGTAGGAGAAGAACTCGTTGATGAAAACAGAAAAAATTACAAGAATAAGTACCAACAGGAATACTTTAAACAACTTCAGCATGAATATTGGTTAACCTTTTAATTAGCCATTCAGCCGGCAAAGTTAGAAAATAATACTGTAATGGCTTAATTAAATTCAAGTTCCAATTGATTGGTCCATCGTTGAATGCGTTCATCCGTCAATTTGGACTGATTTTCCTGGTCCAGCAATAGACCGCTCAAATGGTTATCTTTCAGTGCTTTGGATGATTCAAAATCATACCCTTCCCTGGAAGTAAATCCAATGATTTTAGCACCTCTTTCTGCAAAGAAACCGGCAAGAATCCCGACTGCATCACAGAAATTTTCAGGATAATTCTTCTGATCGCCCAACCCGAAAAGCGCTACCTTCTTGCCATTCATCTCCAGTTTTTCCAAAGCGGGTAAAATTTCGTCCCAATAGTTGGGCAGTTCACCGTCAAACCAGGTAGGGACACTTAGAATGAATCCTTCGTACAACAGAAACTCTTCCCCCTTGCAACTTTCTACATTGAGGTTTTCAATTTTGTATCCTTTGAGGTTTTCTGCAATTTTTGAAGCGATTTTGGCTGACTTGACGGAGTTGAAACTGTACAGCAATGCAATTGTTTTCATCCAGAAATATTTTGTTAAAATGAAGAGATATTTAAAATGTTCCAATAAAAAGAGCACGAATGGAAAACCCCAATTGAGTAAGACTGAACTGTCATCGAATTCCAGTTGGCCACCGGGCTTTTCAAATTAGCATGAGAAGGCCAATCAATATTTTAGCAAAGATAATGCAGCTTCGAATATTTTGCTTTCGTTTGGCAGAATGGCTGCTTCCAGAATCCGGTTGAAACCGACAGGTGTGAATTCAGATCCAACCCTGCGAATGGGGGCATCCAAGAATTCAAAAGCTTCTTCGCTGATTACGGAGGAGAGTTCTCCGCCAAATCCTCCGAAAATTTTGTCTTCGTGAACGATAAGTACTTTCCCTGTCTTCCTGACTGAATTCAGGATGGTCTCCTTATCAAGGGGAATCAGGGATCTCAAATCAATCACTTCTACATCATATCCCTCTTTAGAGATCTTCTCGGCGGCCTGAAGCGACAAATGAGTCGTATTTCCATAGGTAATAAGGGTCAAATCCTTACCGGAACGCCTGATTCTTGCCTTACCAAAAGGAACCTCGAAATCAGCAGGAACATAGGCCGATGCAGTCGGAGAGTTGTATAATGCCTTGGGTTCCAGGAAGAGCGTTGGTCCTTCAGAGCGCAGGGAAGTCCGCAGAAGTCCGGCGGCATCATCCGCAAACGAGGGATAGACAATCCGAATACCCGGAAAACAAACCAGGGAACCTTCGATGGTCTGGGAATGGTAAAGTCCACCGCCGATATAACCTCCGGAAGCGAGGCGAATGGTCACATTGGGAGCAAATTGACCATTTGTTCGCCAGTATTCGTGGGTCATTTCAACAAATTGTTCCATGGCAGGCCAAAAGTAGTCGGCAAATTCTGCCCCTTCCACTACAATCCTGATTTTCTTGTTGTAACGAGACATTCCATTGGCAGTACCCGTGATGAAATCCTCTGCAATAGGACCATTGAATACGCGTTGCCGGCCAAATTCTTTCTGAAGTCCCTTGGAAACGTTGAAAATTCCACCCTTTTCCTTGTTGGCAATGTCTTGTCCCCAGATAAAGGTATCTGGGTTTAGGGTAAATTCTGCCTTCAATGTTTCGTTGATGGCTTCAATTAGCTTCTTCTTGGTACCGTTCTCTGCAGGGTCTTGCAATCCAAGGGGATATTTTGTTGATTTATAATCTTTTGCGTAAACAAAATCATAAATACTCTTTGGATCAGGATCCGGCGAATGGAGGGCAAATTGATGGGCCTGCTTCACTTCGTCCTTGGCTTTCTCATCGATAACATTCAACTCTTCCACAGTAAAACGCTCATATCTTAGCAATAATCGCTTGAATTTTGTCAGTGGATCATACTCCCTGACATAATTCAGTTCTACTTCATTCCGGTATAGATCGTGCCTGTCAGAATTTGAATGAGAGTGAATCCGGATGCAGTTTGCCTGAACGATACAGGGCAACTGGTTCTCCTTGACCCATTGTTTGGCTTCAACCATGGCATTCATGGAGTCAAAGACATCCTTTCCATTGCAGTGAATTACTCGTAAATTCTTAAATCCCATAAAGTTATTGGCTACTTTACGGTTGGCTGTCTGATCTTTTTTTGGAACAGAGATTCCATAACCATTGTCCTGAAACACAAAAATCACGGGTAACTGTTCTGTCGAAGCACCATTGATGGCCTCATAAACATAGCCTTCGCTAACGGAAGACTCTCCTTGTGAACTGATTGCGACACCTTCACTCTTGTAATATTTGATGGCTCTGCCTACTCCGGCCGCATGCAGCGTATGATTCCCGGTACTTGAAGAAACATTGTGAATGTTCCATTCCGGTTTTCCAAAGTGGTTGGACATGTGCCGACCTCCCGAATTCACATCATTTGCCTTTGAAATACCGTTTAAAATGATCTCTTCAGCAGTCAAACCGGCTGATAAATTGGTCAACAGGTCTCTGTAATAGGGAAACAAATGATCCCTTTCCTTTTCAAAAATCTGCCCTATGGCAAGCTGTATTCCGTCATGCCCTGCATAGGGAGCATGGTAAGACCATCCTATAGCCTGCTTAAGGTAATTGGGCGCCTTTTCATCCAGCATTCGTCCAAGTACCATCAGGTGATACCATTTTTGCAAGGTTGATTTTTCGGTGTCCAGAATAGAAAATTTTTTATGAACAGGTAGGTCGTATAAATTATTCATATATAAATTAATAGAATATTTCAATTAAACGATTCGATTAATATCAAACGCCTCAATCAGGTCGGCGATCCTGCGTAGAAATTTACCTCCCAGCATTCCATCAACCACGCGATGGTCGTAGGATAGGGAGAGGAATACCTTGTGTCTGACCACAATGGCATCCCCCATGGCTGTTTCAATCACGGCAGGTTTCTTTTCAATAATACCGATCGCGAGAATCGCCACTTGTGGTTGGTTAATAATAGGCGTTCCCATGATATTTCCGAATGAGCCAAAGTTGGTAATTGTAAATGTTCCGCCCTGAAGATCGTCGGGATTGAGTTTTTCGTTTCTACCTGATTCTGCAAATTGATTGATCTCCTTGGTTAAACCCAGCAGATTTTTGGTATCGGCATCCCTGATAACCGGAACCATCAGATTTCCGCTGTTCGTCGCAACTGCTATACCAATGTTAATCTTTTTCTTCAGGATAATACGCTCTCCGTCAACAGAACTGTTAATCAGCCTGAATTCAGTGATGGCCTTGGCTACTGCCTCCGTGAAGAACGGCAGGAAGGTCAGCTTCTCGCCATATTTGGCCTGGAAAGCATCCTTATTTTGGTTTCTCCACAATACCATTTCTGTGGCATCAGCTTCAACAAACGAGGTTACGTGGGGTGCCGTCTGCTTGGACATAACCATGTGTTTGGCAATCAACTTGCGGACCCTGTCCATTTCGATGATGGTGTCCTCTGCTCCAATTGAAACGGATACTGCAGGTTTATCCTGCCGGGGAGGAACGATATTTTTTGGTTCATTGGATGGCGCCAATTTTTGCGAAGAGGCTTCGGATGAAGCAGAAGTTCGCTCTTCGAGGTATTTCATCAAATCATTTTTCTGGATACGACCGCCAATTCCGCTGCCTTCCACCTCTTCGAGCTCTTCCAGTGGAATGCCTTCTTTACGGGCAATATTTTTGACCAAGGGGGAAAAGAACCGGGTTGTTTCGACCTTTGGTTTACTCTCTTTGGCAGTTTTTTCAAGGTTTTCTGAAACAGTGTCGGGTTTTTCAGTTACAGATTTTTCGACCTCAACAGTTGGTTTACTACCTGTTCCTCCAAGATCAATAACCATGGCCACTTTTCCAACAGCCAACAGGTCATCCACCTGGCAACTGATGGATTTTATGATCCCAGCTACTGGAGATGGAATTTCTGAGTCGACCTTGTCTGTTGCAACTTCAAACAACAGATCATCCTCCTGGACCGAATCCCCGACTTTGACAAAAATCTTTGTAATGGTAGCTTCCTGAATACTTTCTCCCAATTTGGGGATTAAAACCTCAAATTCTGACATATATAATGTAATTTGTTAATCCTACTTTTTGAGCGGATTGGAACGCTCGACGGGTTGATATACGGAATAACCCTTAGAAGGTAACAATACTCCATCAGAATAGCCCAAAAGATGCAATAATTACTTTGGAAAGAACTCGAACAGGTCGTAATCCGGCCATTTGTTGATTTTTTTTAACGCACCGGTCATGGCCCTGTCCATTTCAATGGCAAGATGGGGTCCTTTATAATTACTTGTATTGCTAATCATTACCCAGGATATGCCATTGGGTTCCCGCTTTACCAGTGCCGAAGAGCCCGGTAAAGTTCCGGTTCTCCACCATTCGCCATGTTCGTTGGTACTTCTCCAGCCCAGGGGATCCAATCCTTTCTCATCGACATGGGTCATCTCAGCAATACTTTTGGCAGAAAGAATATCCTTGATACGTGGATCGCCATCTATAACGATCACCAGTTTCAAAAGGTCTATCGGAGAGGCGATCCAGCCCCCTGCGGAGCCCAATAGGGACATATTGGTACTGCCGTAGATCTTCGGTACCATCCGGCCACTGCCATCATAAGCTTCAACTGGTTGGGCATCTTCCGGCTGATAATATCTAACCTCATCCAGGAGCTTTTCGCTTTCAAAACTGCCACCCAACTGCATGTCAAAGATGTGTGCGGGCTTCAATACATTTTCTTTTACGAATTTTTCATAACTGGTTTTGGCTACCTTAGCAATTACTTCTCCCAGAATCATGTATCCAAGGTTGGAATAGGCACTCGCCGTTCCCGGTGCAAAATGAAGCCGCCTGGTGATGACAAATTTCAAATAGGAGGAAATATTCAGTGGCATTGGATCACCTGTCTGGTCTGACACGATTCGGGGCAAAAAGGCAATGTCTCCATACCGTTGTGTCCAGCCACCAGAATGGTTCAAAAGATTTCGTACTGTAATGTTTTCCAGTCTGTTATCCTTGGTTTGAAACTGTTTATCCTTGTTGAGAATTCCATACTTTCCAAACACCTTACTCTCCAGCGTGATTTTTCCACTCTCAACCAGTTTCATCACAGCAATTGCAGTCACCAATTTAGAAACGCTGGCAATGCGGAACAGTTGTTCGGGTGAAGCCCCAATTTTTGCTTCCACATCTGCAAAACCATAGCCTTTGGCAAACACCAACTTCTCATCTTTAACGATCGCAACGGCCAATCCTTTCAAAAGATTCTGTTCCCTGAACCTTTCAAAGCTTCTATCCAGAAGATCCGTGTTCTGTGATTCAACTAATTTTTTAATTATCAGGCCATTAATTTTCCTATTCTCCAGAAATGCAACTTTATTCTGAACAATGGAAGAATGAAACCCATAAAATGAAGGAATTAGTAATAAGAGTAAAGTTATAAAAATAACAAAAGTAAACTTAAGAATAGGACGAAACATACTACTGTAATTTACATACGTCATCACAATTAAACCACTACAGAATGTAAATAGTTACAATTGTAAACAACCTATAATGTCTTTAATTGATTTGAATTTGTGTCTTTCCAGGTAATTGTCAATACCCAAAATGGTGTGCTGTGTAACCAGTGGATCTATGAAATTAGCAGTACCGATTTGAACTGCAGAGGCACCAGCAAGGAAAAATTCTATGGCATCCTTTGCGTTCATGATACCACCCATCCCCACAATCGGTACCTTTACTGCCTGGTAAACTTGCCAGACCATCCGGAGTGCAATGGGCTTGATGGCCGGACCGGAAAGTCCACCGGTGATGGTGGATAGGACCGGTTTTCTGCTTTCTGCATCTATGGCCATAGCCAGGATGGTGTTAATCAAAGAGATGCTATCTGCGCCGCTGGCTTCTACCGCCTTGGCAATCTCAGCTATATCCGTCACATTGGGCGATAGTTTGACCATGATTGGTTGGTGATATACCTTCCTGACGGCCTTAACAACAGCTTCAGCCGCAGGGCAGCTGGTACCGAAGGCCATACCACCCTCTTTCACATTCGGACAGGAGATATTCAGCTCAATGGCGGATATATGTTTCAGTTCATTGATCTGTTCTGCACAGGAAATATAATCCTCAACAGTTGATCCTGAAACATTCACCAGGATGTGGGTATTGTATTTAAGCAATCGAGGATAGATGCTGGAGATGAAATACTTCACGCCTCCGTTTTGTAATCCAACGGCATTGAGCATTCCTGAGGGTGTTTCAGCCATTCTTGGATAGGCATTTCCCTGACGCGAATGCAGGGTTGTTCCTTTGACGACAAAGCCTCCAAGCGTGTTTACATCAAAAAAATCATCAAATTCAGTCCCATATCCAAAGGTTCCTGAAGCTGTCATAACAGGATTTTTCAGAGTGAGGCCGCCAATATCAATGCTTAATTCTGCCATTTTAGTTGATTTATTTCAAATACGGGTCCATCGGTACAAACACATCGGTGACCTTCTGTCGTTTCTGTCACACAGCAGAGGCAAACACCGTAACCGCAAGCCATGGTATTCTCCAAAGAGACTTCGCATGAAACCTGGTTTGTCCTTGCAAGCCTTGCAACGGCTTTCATCATCGGTTCAGGTCCGCAGGAGTAAATCTTGTCATAAGAATCAAGATTCAGCCCAAATATCGGATGATCCGTAACATATCCCTTCACTCCGTGGGTTCCATCTTCGGTTGTCGTGTGAACGAAACCAAACTCAGCAAAATTTTCCATAACAACCAAGTCCTCAGAGCTTCTTGCCCCCAGAAGTATATCAACGTGATGCCCTCCTTGTTTCAGGAGTGAAGCCAAAAGCATCAGCGGGGCAACTCCGACACCACCTCCCACCAATAAGAGTTTTGATTTTTTCTCAGGAAGGGTAAAACCTGCTCCGAGTGGAAATATCACACTTAAAGTATCTCCAGTTACACTCATTGACAAACTTGAGGTCCCTTCACCCACCACCTTTATCAGAATGCTGATTGAGTTACATTTGTAATTTACTTGATAAATGGAAAAAGGACGTCTCAGAAATACCTGGTGTGAACCATTTGCCAGAATGTTGGCAAACTGCCCCGGGAGGATTCCTTCCAAAGGTATTTCTGATTTCAATTCCAGAAGCACATGATCTTTGTTCAGTCTTCTGTTGGAAATAACCTGAAGGTTCTGCACCAATTTTTTCATTAATTGAACTTGTTATTGCATGGCTACCACTTATCCCCAAAGCTTTCCAATATTCAGAAAGGATGGATTTATCCATTGAATATCAAACATATTCTTTCCATACACAGCAAATCCTGCCGAATGATTATAAAAAATCAGGCAGGAATACAGTACCTGGATGGATGTACAAATATAGCCAAATAAGGTTTAGGAAGGCTTGTAGATGGCGAAAGTTTTATCCTTGAAAAAGAAAAGTACCTGCTCTATTTCCTTCTCATTGGAAATGGCTACCTCCAGAGACGGCAGTTTGTTTTGAAGGGCCTTATCGACAGGAATCTCGTTGGAAGCTGGTGCCATCTGTGGCATACTTTGATATTCGGGATGGGGCAAATTGCCTGCTGCAAATTTCAAAGCAGGATCAACCTTTGGGGCAACCATCCCAACCGGACTATCGTAAGGACCAGACCACAACAGATTCTCCTTTAACCCGGAGTCGTTCAAAACATTTTCTTCGGCATTGGCTGATTTATCTGCTTCGTTATCAAGAGATGAAGAGACAGATGCCGCAGGCGAATCCCAGACCATATTCATGGATCCATCTCCAATCATCAGCCACCGAGGATTCAAATCGGGATATACCTGCAGCATTTTCTGGAGAAAGGAGGCACTGGGATAGTTGCGCCCATTCAGAATGTGCGACATACTTGATCTTTGAACACCAATTTTATCCGCAAACTCAGCAGGGGAAATAGATTCTGCCGACAAAAATTGTAGGATCCGGTCTTTCATAATTTGAATGATTTGCACAAATGTAAAATAAATAATTACAATACGCAACTCAAAATGTATTTAATTAGATTACATATATTACATGAAAATAGTTACAAATGTATCTGAAATTAGACCATTTCATTCATGCATAAAAATCATACTAAAACAAAATGATTAATTGATTGATTTAAATAACTGGTTATTAATAAAATGACATTACAAATACACTTGCTAGTGGTTTGTATTTTCTGATTTATTACATATGTAATAAATAATGTTTATTTTTAGATTTAGTTGATTTGTGTAAATATATGAAAATGACTACATTAAGAATTTAAAAATCGTCATTAATTTGGGAAAAATGAATACTTTTTGACTGCTAACAAATGTCAATCGTGAAGGAAAAGAGGCATTCACTCCTACCGATCTGGAATTAATCCAAGTCAAGTCTCTGAGAATTGGCTGAAATTTAAATTCCTGTGAAGCTGATTGAAAAAATGAATTCTGAAGCAATCGTTTTGGACTCGATCAGGTAGGATTCCCTGAAGCCCATTTTAACAGGTGCAATGAACCGCAGAAAATGACATTCGGTGAGAAGCTCCGCGCCGGTAGAGCTGAGAGTTTGATTTAATGTATTGATTGTTTGATAGATAGGGCTAGAAATTTGCGCAATATCGTAATGAAGCCTCAGTGATACTCTTTTCAGGTAGTAGAGATGCCAGATGCTCCAGTCAGGAGTCAGCAAAGGCAACACATAATCACTTCTGAAAGTAATCAGCCTGTTGTTTTCCATATCCGCATACCCCCTGGGATAAGCGATCAAATCACTGAAATAGGAGTTGTCTGAATTTTTTACCTGATACCCTCCATAAAAACGCAACCCCTGGCTTGCGAAAAGGCCCGGAAGATAGAGGGTACCCTCTGCTGAGGCGATATTTCCAAGCTTCCTGTCACCAAGCGGCGTATTTCTGTATTGTAGGTTGATTATTTGCCCCCATTGTGTCTGAATATCACGTGTGCTTTGCTGCCTAAGATTGTGTGCATAAAGACGATACGTAAAAGGAAGGTAGCTTCCGCTGAAGATGGCTGATGGCGTGGATGCCTCTTTCCAATAGTGCGAATAGCCAATTTGAATTTCAGGTTCTATCATTCGGTACATTTTCCCCTTGGAAAAGTTCAAAGGCAACGTTGCATCGAAGTGCAGATTCATTACTTTCCTGTAAAACGGAACTGCCACAGTATCCTGACCTACCAATACATTTCGGGCGTTGTAATGCCTGTTGATTTGGTAGTATCTGGAATACTCCCTTCCATAATCACCATACCATCTAAGGACTGGGTACCATCCTGCATATTCAAACTTTCCGATCCATTTGCCTGATTGATCTATCGTTGAATAATCATATCCAAACTGGGTAATGGTAGTGGCCAGTTTGTTTTGGGAAATGATGGAAAATCCGGTATTGACCACAGACTGGTCGGGATCCACGTAAAGGGGCGACCAACTGTGAACATTAAGTAAATTTTTAATTTTCTGATACTTACTGCTTAGATACTTCAAGGTATCCGGATGGCTGAAATCAATTACACCCTCTTCCTGTGCCGTTAACTTATTTGACAAAGTATCCTGGAATCGTTGATGTATATCTACCAGCCTCCATTTCTCCCGCTCAGACTCCATTCTGGCCACAATAAAGCCATTCGCTGTATAATCTGAGAAAAGCAATGTCTTACCATCGCTATTGCCCTGAAGGTCTCTAATCCCGTATTTTGCGGTCAATATCCTGAAGTTTTGTCTGGTTGCCAAATCCAAAGCATATCCTTCATTTTTTCCTGCCTGATCAGAAGAGTAGTAGAGGTAATTGGCCCGTTGAAACGGCTTTTTAATTTCACCAAAGACCGGTACCGTTAATTTATCGACACGTCCGTTGTCCAAATCGATCCTGATAATTGATTTACCTTTGCTATCCAATTCAATGGCAAATATTTTTTTCTGGTCTGTCGACCACGATGGAGTAAAAAATTCGTCCTGATCATCTGCCTTATAGGTTCTGACAATCTGTCCGTTGTTCTTGTTAATCAAGACGATGGAACAATGATTTTGGTTATCGAATTTTACCGCTGCAATCAGCTTTCCATCCGGGGAAATAATGGGTGCAAAGAGTTTTTCCTCATAAACCTTTTCCTGCAACCCTCCTCCATCGAGGTTTAAAATCCGCAAAAGGGAACGTTCCTTGTGGGTCCACCTGGGATCAGGTTTGGATTCAATCCAGACGATCTCACCGTTGGTAACGCTCATTGACTCATCCAGGATTAGTCCGGGAGTAAAGATCCTTTTCTCCCGTTTCAAATGATCAATTTGTACAATGGACTGAATCTGGTCAATGGAGGTCTTTAACGCAATAATTGTACTGTCATTGACAAAAAAGGGATACCTGTAGCTTGTATAAAACCTGGAATTTGCCACCAGTCCTTTTCTGTTTTCTATCGTATCTGTTTGGTTATTAAATCGAAATGGACTGGTTGACTGAAGATTTTTCATGATGCTTACATAATAATCATCCTGTGACTTTCCCGTAGCAATTTTCAAACCTCTGGACAGCGAATTTAATCCCAGCGGATTTCTGGCAATATGGTGCAGAACTTGGCCCCACACTTCTCCCCCATTTTGATTTCTGATATTTGAAACCATTTGATATCCAAGCTGGTAGTAATCAGGTAGGTAATCTTTATAGGATCCCAAATAGGCTTTGTCAAAGCTGAAAATTCCTTTTTCATCGACAAGAGCCTTAAGTTCCATTGAAAATGCTGGCAATCTGCCTCTTCCGGAACGACTGAAAGCGGTCTCCGTCACAACGGCATCTCCCTCGAGAAACCAAAAAGGCAAATAGGCGCCAATAACTATGGAAGCAGCCTGTTCTCCAAGCAAAATTCTGAATATCTTTGGTAATTCAGCTTGGATTTTATCAATCTGAACATGATGTCTGAGTTCATGGATGGCCAATTGCTCCATCCAATCCTGTGCATAATTTTCTTGCCCTGGAGTAGGGAAAAGTTCTACCCGGGAAGGAGACCAGGCCACAAATCCATTGGACTGCATGGATCGCGTATGAAGCAGAATGGATATTTTTTTGGGCTGATGGTTCAGCGTAACGCCCGAATGGCGGTACACAGTCTCAAAAATATGGGCAACGCGTTGCGCTTCAGGCTCATAGTCTGATGGATAAATGAGCTGGAAATTTTCGGTATTGATTTGGTGCCAATTGATAGAGGCAGGATCTTGTCCAACAACAAAGTATTGTGCTCCAGAGTAATAAGGGACTATTAGGAGTAGGATCAGCAAGCCGCCAATCAGAATCCTTTTTACATATTTTGGCATAAAGACCATTTTTCGGGTTAATTGAGCGGTAAACATTGATTCTTCAACCATTCCAATACCACTTTTTCAGTGATTAGCGGCGATATTTGTTGAAATACTTTCTCGTGGTATTGATTGATCCAGTTCAATTCTTCTTTACAAAGAAGCTCAATGATAATAAGTTGCTTATCAATAGGACACAATGAGATGGTCTCAAAGCAGAGGAATTTTCCGAATTCTGTTTGGGAGAATTCCCGGCACAATATCACATTTTCGATGCGAATACCGTATTTATCCGTGCGATAGATGCCAGGTTCATTGGATAAAAGATGCCCTTCCCGGATGGATTGGTTGTTGAATTCGGCTCTAATGCTCATTGGTCCCTCATGAACAGATAAAAAATAGCCAATTCCATGACCTGTACCATGTCCGTAATTTAATTGATTGTTCCATAGGTGATTACGCGTTATAGCATCCAGCGAATGGCCTCTTGCTCCTTCAGGGAATAAGGTATTCGCAAGGGCTATTTGGGCCTTGAGGCATAACGTGAAGTCCATTTTCTGCTCCTTTGATGCTATGCCCAGGCATATGGTACGAGTGAGGTCTGTGGTACCATCCAAATACTGGCCTCCGGAATCAATTAGCAACAGATTGTCCTTCGAAATGGCTACATCTGTCGATTCTGTGGCATGGTAGTGTACAATTGCCCCATGGGGTCCGAATCCAACAATGGGACAAAAGCTTTCTCCGACAAAATGCGCTTGCCTGCTCCTAAAGTGAAATAACATTTCTCCTGCTGATACTTCTGTAATATCTTCTATTTCAATGGTATGATTAATCCAAAATAAAAAATTGACCATGGCTACCCCATCTTTGAGGTGAGCATTCCTAATATTTCTGATCTCTATGGGGTCCTTTACCGACTTGATTAGTGTAGTCAAGGATACCGATGTGTCAATGATATTTGATCCGGACATTGCATTGGTAAGCTGAATATTTGAGCGAATAGGATCGATTTGGATACTTTTTTCATGTATTCGGCTTAAAAATGGTAAAAATTCGTCATAAGGAGCAAGTTGTATTCCCTCTTGTTCCAGCTGAGCTGAAATTGTAGCGGACAACTTCTTTGATGCAATAAACAGCCAGCAGTTTTCCAGATCAACATAGGCATAGGCAGAAAAAAGCGGTGTATACTCGATTTCGTTGCCTCTTAAATTAAAAAGCCATGCAACATCGTCAAGCATGGATACCACTGCAGCGTCAATTTCCTTCGCTAAGAGCATTTTTCTCACCAGTTCCAACTTTTCGGCCCGTGTCTTGCCTGCAAAATTGGCCGGATGTTCGTAGATTGGAGCGTAAATTTCAGAAGGCCGGTTTTGCCATATTTCGGTTACCAGATCGATACCCGAATCAAAAATGATCCCATTCGCACCTAATTTTGATTTCAGCGAGACAGCTTCGGCAGTCGAAAGGGTTAAACCATCCAATGCAAATTTACTTCCGGGCTTGAGATTTTCTACTACCCAAGACTCCAGACTTATCGCATCAACTACCCGTTCCTTCATCAATCGGATACCTGTACCGTACAGCTCATCCGAAGCTTGGAGGAAATATCGGGTGTCTGTCCATAAAAGAACCTCTTTAAGTGTAACCAGTACTTTCCCAAAGGATCCGGTGAATCCGCTGATCCACGCTCTTGTTTTCCAACGTTCCGGCGTATATTCACTCAAATGAGGATCTGTACCCGTAATCAGGTAGGCATCTATACCATTTTTCTTCATCAAACTCCTTAAAGCGGCGATTCTTTCGGTAACGTTCATGTTGGTAAATTCAGATTTTGGTTTACGCTTGTATTGAGATAATGCTGAATGATGCATTTCATGCTCTCCGCGCACAATAAATCGAGTTGGATGGAATGCGGATGAATGAACTCAACCGTGGCAACATCATCTCCAGGTCTTAGTTGGGAAAAATCTTCCACTTCGCAGACAAACGCCAGATCAACGGTTGGGACCACTACCCTGGAATAAGGGTAAAGATTGGGAAATGAAATCAGATAGCTTATTTTCGTAAGCTCTAGGTTTAATTCCTCCCTGATTTCTCTTCGAACAGCCTCCTCTGCGGATTCCATGGGATCAACAAATCCACCGGGAAGATCCAGCATCCCCTTGTTTGGATCGATCGCCCTCCTGGTGAGCAAAAGCTCTCCTGAGGCATTGATAATCAGGCAGGCAACCGCAGCCGAATTGTTGACGAAATAGTGAAGTTGGCACCCTTCGCAGCAATAGGACCTACCTTGATCCAAAGCTTTAAATCCGGAGGCACCACATTGGGGACAAAACTTAAATCCAAACCAGGACTCCTGCACCATTATTTGATGTATTTCATCGCTTTCATCCATTCTATAACCATCAAAGGCCATTGATCATGAGCCTTGCCGGTTTTGTGCATGCCAAATCCGTGACCACCCTCCTTGAAAATGTGAAGTTCTGCGGATATCCCTTCCCGTTTGAGCGCCAGATAATATTCAATACTGTTCCGTGGTTTGACTGCCGTATCGTCATCAGCCAGCGCAATGAAAGCTGGTGGTGTTTGTTTTGTGACTTGCAACTCATTGCAAAATGGTTCAATGATTCTCCAGTCGTTGGTTTTTCCGATTAAGTTTTCCCGAGATCCCATGTGTCCCCACTCTTCCTTGAAGGTTATCACCGGATAAAGCAGGATGGAAAAGTCTGGACGACAACTTAACTTATCAATGGCACTTTCAGATTCCTTTTTACCTGAATCAAAGTGAGTTGATAGAGTTGATGCGAGATGTCCGCCTGCAGAAAATCCTGCGATTCCCACCTTTGAAGGATCAATCCCCCACTCTTCGGCATGAAATCTGACCATTCTAATGGCTTGCTGCGCGTCCTGTAAGGGCAGTTCCGAATGCCCATAGGGAAGTCTGTACTTCAGGACAATTCCGACGATGCCATGGCTTTGCAAAAATTCGGCTACATCATATCCTTCATGATCCATGGCCTCAATTCCATATCCACCACCGGGGCAAATGACAACGGCTACACCGGTGTTTTGTAATTTGGCAGGGAGATAAACGGTCAGGGTTGGTTCAGATACGTACCGAACCCGCCTGCCCTCGAAGGTTTCCTCCGGTTTTGGAGATACTACCACACCAGGTGTACCATTCGGCCACAATTTTACAATACTTTGTGAGTAAGACAATTGTAAGGATAACATAAAGAAAAAGATCAAATAAATAATGGTTTTCACTTGCGATTTTTTTTAAGTTTATGTAAATTCAAAAACCTTAAATTTTTACGTCGAGAGGTTAAAAATAACCAATTATCTCTTTATTGACCGTAGAATTTGGCAGAATGTAGGTATAAATAATTTTTTCCTTTATTTTTGCGTTTATGGATTTGAACTTACTTTGGAAGGGTATATTAACAGGTTTGGCAGTATCCATTCCACTTGGTCCCCTTGGAATCTTGTGTGTTCAGAGAACAGTAAATAAAAACTGGAAATCAGGAATATTTTCTGGTATTGGAATTGCCATGGCTGATACCGTTTATGCCTTTGTGGCAGGATTCAGCTTGTCCATCATCATTGATTTTATCCGTCGGTTCGAACTCTATTTTAAGCTGTTCGGATTATTCGTTTTAATTCTCCTTGGAATCTATATTTTCCGCTCAAATCCTACGAAGCAGATTCAGGATCACAAAAAGAGGGGTTCTTCGCATATTCAGGATTTTCTGACAACCTTTTTGGTGACACTTTCTAACCCATTGTCTGTCTTTGTTTTCGTCGCAATTTTTACCGGTTATAGCATTGTTTTGCAATTTTCCCACCCACTCGAAGCATTACTGACCATTGGTGGAATTTTTATGGGTGGATCTCTGTGGTGGATCGTTATCACGGGCTTTGCCAACCTGTTCAGACATAAATTTACCATCAATACACTCTACTGGGCCAACCGGGTAATAGGATTTGCTGTGATTGTGATTGCGGTGGCCTTCTTCATTTATTTGCAGATAAATGGGATCTGATCGTGCACATTTTTTTCTGGAGCCTATTTCTTTTTCTTGTTCAATGGTGAATCTGGTTCCTTGGCCATGTGATAAAAAGTGAGGCGGTCAAGGAGCAATGGCCAGAATTTTCCCAGAAATACGGACAATTTACCCTCTTTAAATGTGAGTACCAAGGATCGCTTGCGCTTGGCAATTGCTTCTGCCACCTGGTAGGCACAGACTTCGGCACTCATCATTTTCTCTTCTTGCCTGGGTGTCTCACCTTGCGGAGTACCATTTGCGGTAATTGCCGACTTTCTTATTTCAGAAGTGGTAAATCCGGGAGCTGCGACCAGTACATGAAGTCCGGTATATAAATTCTCCAGTCTAATGGTATCCAAAAAGCCCCTTACAGCAAATTTTGAGGCCGAATAAGCCGATCTGGCAGGTAATCCGACATGTCCTGCAACAGATATGATTCCAACAAGAGATCCTTTGGATTCAATGAGGAAAGGAAGCGCATATTTGGTACAATAGACTGTTCCATAAAAATTTACGTCCATCACCTGTCTGAAACTACTCAGTTCAATTTCGTCAAAGAGTGCCCGCATCGACAAGCCAGCGTTGTTAATCAAAATATCCAGGTGCCCGAATTTTCGGATGGTTAGGTCAATCAATTCCTTACAGTCTGATTCATTGGTGACATCTGTCTGAATGGCTAGTAATGGTGTACTTGGGAGTTCTGCCTGCAGAAGTTTCAGTTGATCAATTCTTCTGGCTGCCAGTGATAGAGAAGCTCCGCGTTTGGCATATTCAAGTGCCAGGGCGCGGCCAATACCTGAGGATGCCCCAGTTATGATAACCACTTTTCCGTTCATTGACAAAGAGTTGATTACGTGCTAATTTTCATTTGATGAAATGTACAATTGCAAAAATAGTGCTTTTTAACTGATAACGTTATTCGATTCTTAATATTTTTAAATTCCTGATATTTAGATACATATAAATTTTATTGACAAAAATTGTTTTTTTTAATTCAGGATTGGGTGATTAAAAAAAATGAATTATCTTTGCATGGCCTTTGAAAAACAAAGGAATTACAAGGATGACTCAGTAGCTCAGCAGGTAGAGCACATCCCTTTTAAGGATGGGGTCCTGGGTTCGAGCCCCAGCTGGGTCACTTTTAGCGCTGTAATCTATTGATTTACAGCGCTATTTTTTTGACTACACCTGTTTAGGGTGTATAATTTAAACAGGATCTTGGCACTATTCTTTTGAGTTAAAGCCCAATAATTTGGGGACTTAAAGAGTTAGCATTTGCAAGAACGATGCCATTTGGAGATCAAGGTTAAATTCTCACTATCGCATCCAAAGAAGGTAATTACCTCTCCAGTTTTTCAAATTCATTTTTTTTCAATCCACACTTTTGACCAATGGGAAAGGAACAAAAATGATTCTGCAACGTAAAAATTGCAGACGAAAAATTTCCTTTACGATAACACCGAATTGACATTAAAATATTTTGGTTATGAAAAATTTAAAACACTTTATGTCTGAGTTAGTTTCAGTCTTTGTTCTTCTAGTAGCTGTCCTTTTATCTGCAAGGGAATCTGATGGCCAATCTACACCAAAACGGACATTGCTTGCAATTTCAAAAACCAATCATACAATGGCAATTGTAGATCCTTCAACACTAAAAATTATTGCCCGCATTCCGGTAGGAGAAGATCCACATGAAGTTGTTGCATCTACAGATGGAAGTACTGCGTATGTTTGCATTTATGGTGGTGGAAGTTTACATGAAATAAACATCATTGACCTGGTTACACAAAAACCTCTTCGCAACTTGGATACAAGGCCCTTATATGGTCCCCACGATGCAAAATTCTTGAATGAAAGATTATGGTTTACAGCAGAAGGTTCCAAAGCTGTTGGACGCTATGATCCTGCAACCGACAAGCTTGAATGGAGTATGGGAACTGGGCAAGACAGAACACACATGATATACGTTACTCCTGAAGGGAAAAGAATTTATACGACAAATGTTTCTTCCGGTACGGTGAGTATTCTAGTTGATACCCTTATGCAACCTGGGAAGATGGCACCTCCTAATGCCAAACCCCGTGAGGATTGGTTTCAAACTGTTGTACCTACAGCAAGGGGTTCAGAAGGGTTGGATGTATCGCCCAATGGTAGTGAGTTATGGACAGCATCAAGCGAGAATGGGACAATATCTATTATTGATCTTGGAGCAAAAAAACTCGCTATGAAAATAGATGCAAAAGTACTTGGTGCCAACCGACTGAAGTTTACACCGAATGGTAAGTTGGTATTCATTTCGAGTCTTCAAACCGGAGAACTAACCATTGTCGATGCCAAATCGCATTTGGAAATAAAACGACTAAAAATTGGTACTGGGGCAGCAGGAATACTTATGGATACTGAAGACTCACGCGCATTTGTCGCCTGTTCGGCAGATAATTACGTGGCTATTGTAGATCTTAAAACATTGGAAGTTGTAAACCACTTGGATGTTGGTGGTGTACCAGATGGTCTTGCATGGGCCATTCGACCATAAGAATATACGTCCAGGATAATTCCCCAGTCAATAACTTCAATTGGTTCCTTCCTTGCTGTTGTCAAAGATCCTAAAATTGTTTGATCAATGCCAGCAAATGTAGGAGTTCTCCCCTCTTACGTATATTTACATAAAACGGATGAGCTAAACGTTTACATCAAGGATGGCAATGTATGCGTTTCAACTGTTGGACTGGCTTTCCACTGATTCCATTCAAATCATACGGGTTGTCGTTGGACGGACTCCTTAAAGAACCATTCTAAATACCTTTCCAAGGTTGAATCGATGGACCATAATTTATCAGAGAAAGATTCGGTGGCAGGAAATTTATTGTAACGAAAAAGGGTTACCCGGAATTACCCGGACAACCCTCACATTCATCATCCCTATCCATACTAAAACTAATTAACGTAATCGCTTAAGCATCTGCATAATTTCTTTCTGGTGAAAAAGATCCTGCTTTTGACCGTCCCAAGGGGAAGATCCAATTTATCCGCTATCTCCTTGTATTTGTAACCACTCAAAAACAGTTGAAATGGTTCCCTGAATTCAGCCTCCAGCAAATCGATTTTCTTGTAGATCTCCTTCTCAGCGTGAATCGAGTCAACAGAAGGATAAAAATCATCCTTGGTGAAAGACATCTGAAGTTTACCTGATTGGCTCTCCAAAGTTGTCTTGGCTTTGACATTTCTTCTGTATTCGTTGATGAAGGTATTTTTCATGATCGTATATACCCAGGCCATCAAATTGGTGTCTGCAGAAAACTTATTTTGGTAAGTAAGCGCCCTTAGGTACGTTTCCTGAACAAGGTCATGCGCCTTATCCGAGTTGCTAGTCAAGCTGAGAGCAAAGTAGAACATTTTGTTCTCCAAACTTGTCAGTGAATTTTGAAATTGAATGGTTGTCATGGCAAGAAAATTAAGTTTCGGTTATCGTTTGATAACTATGAATTATCAAACAGCAATTCAAAGATATCAATTGAATTTTTATATCCAAATTCCTCTTGCCCTAAATATTTCTTTTTAACTTAATCATTCTAAATAGCAATAATCCTAAAGTCCATAAAACTAATACGATATAAAAAATAATTATGTTGATTATAAATAACAAATTAAGTAAAATAAATTTTCAAACACTTGCTTTAGATTATCAAATTACATTTTATAGTTATCAAATGACTTTTTTGAGCTATTGTATAACACTTAAATTATCAGAAATGCTTGTTCCGTAAAATCGTTCTTGAGCTCCTCAGGGCAAAAAAAAAGTCCGGAACTAAATTCCAGACTTATCATATTTATTCTTGCAAAAAGAGATTCAATCAAATTCAAGATTCACATCATTTAGTTCATACCAGGGTAGGCCATACAGATTTAAATCTTTCATGAACTGATCCGGATCAAACTCTTCCACATTGAATACGCCGGGCTTTTTCCATTTGCCTTCCAAAAACATCTTGGCACCAATCATGGCAGGAACGCCAGTGGTAAAACTGATTGCCTGCGTACCGGTCTCTGAAAAGGCTGCTTCGTGGCTGCAATTGTTGTAGACATAATACGTTTTCTCTTGACCATCCTTGATTCCCTTGATTCTGCATCCGATGGAGGTTTCTCCCGTATAGTTTGCCCCAAGTTCTTCGGGTTTCGGTAAAACAGCCTTCAGAAACTGAATGGGAACAATCTCCTTGCCTTCGTAGACAATTGGCTGGATTCCAGCCATTCCAATATTTTGAATGACACGTAGATGCGTAAGATATTCCTGCCCGAAGGTCATCCAGAAACGAGCTCTTTTCAGGGTAGGGAAATTGATGACAAGCGACTCCAGTTCCTCGTGGTAAATCAGGTAGGACTCCTTTTCGCCAATTCGTGGATAGGACAATGGTTGATGTATTTCATGTGGTTCTGTCCATATCCATGCTCCATTTTCCCAGTATTTACCCTTTTGGGTAACTTCCCTTATGTTTATCTCCGGATTGAAGTTGGTCGCAAATGCCTTTCCGTGGTTTCCGGCATTGCAGTCAACGATATCCAGGTAATGAATCTCATCAAAATGATGTTTAGCAGCATAGGCTGTGTAGATGCCTGAAACACCTGGATCAAAACCGCACCCCAGAATAGCAGTAAGACCGGCTTTTTCAAATTTTTCACGGTAAGCCCATTGCCACTTGTATTCGAATTTAGCCTCATCGAGGGGCTCATAATTGGCCGTATCAAGGTAGGATACGCCCGATTCGAGGCAGGCATCCATGATCGTTAAATCCTGGTAAGGCAATGCAACGTTGACGATTAAATCGGGCTTAAATGAATTAATCAGCCTAACCAATTGTGGCACGTCATCCGCATTGACCTGCGCTGTAACCATATTATTGCAACCAATTCTGGCAGCTATGGCATCACATTTGGACTTGGTTCTGCTTGCCAGCATAATTTCGGAGAAGACCTCCGGAAGTTCTGCCATTTTATGGGCAACGACCGTACCAACTCCTCCTGCACCAATAATCAATACTTTTCCCATCTCAATGAATTATTTGTTAGTAGGATCATTTTTAACCGGAACTCCGGTAAAAAACCATGTATGGAAGTAGTTCCCAAAATTATTCGGGTGTTGCGGAAGCATCCACCAACACGATGATGTTGTTGTTTTTAACCTCTACAACTCCACTCCTAATCTCGAAATAGGCCAAATTACCGTTGGAATCCTTCACCTTAATCTGCCCTTCTGTTAAGGTCGAAATGGTGGGGGCATGGTTCATCAAAACTTCAAAAGATCCGTTGGATCCTGGAAGTTTGACGAGCTCAGCCTCACCTGCAAAGAGTTTATTTTCAGGAGTGATAATTTCCAAATACATACTTCAATTGTTTAAATCGGCATAAATACTGTTACCTGGATTGAGCAAGGAGCTTCTCCCCTTTTTCAATGGCCTCTTCAATGGTACCCACCATGTTGAAGGCTGTTTCCGGGTACTGATCTACCTTTCCGTCCATGATGGTATTGAATCCCTTGATGGTATCATCGATAGAGACCCACACACCTTTCATGCCGGTGAAGGCTTCTGCCACGTGGAAAGGCTGTGAAAGAAAACGCTGAACGCGCCTGGCCCTGTGAACGATTAGTTTATCCGACTCAGACAGCTCATCCATGCCCAAAATGGCAATGATATCCTGCAATTCCTTGTACCGTTGCAACAATTCCTTCACTCTCAGTGCAGTATTGTAATGTAAATCACCAATAACTACCGGAGTAAGGATTCTCGAAGTAGATGCAAGCGGATCCACGGCAGGATAGATACCCATTTCAGAAACCTTCCTGTTTAAAACGGTTGTGGCATCAAGGTGGGAAAAAGTAGTGGCCGGAGCCGGGTCGGTCAAGTCATCGGCAGGTACGTAAACAGCTTGAACCGAAGTGATAGACCCATATTTGGTAGAAGTAATACGTTCCTGCATCAAACCCATTTCTGTGGCTAAAGTCGGCTGATAGCCCACGGCTGAAGGCATACGACCCAGCAAAGCGGAAACTTCAGATCCTGCCTGTGTGAAACGGAAGATATTGTCTACGAAAAACAGAATGTCATTCCCTTTGCCTTTTTTGTCACCATCCCTGAAATATTCGGCAACACTCAATCCGGATAGTGCCACCCTGGCACGTGCACCCGGTGGTTCGTTCATTTGACCGAAGACCAGGGTAGCCTTTGATTTTGCCAGCTCTGTCTTATCTACCAGCGAAAGGTCCCATCCTCCTTTGGCCATATCTTCCTTGAAGGCGTCACCATACATAATTACGCCCGATTCAATCATTTCACGCAGAAGGTCATTTCCTTCACGCGTTCGTTCGCCGACTCCGGCAAACACCGATTGTCCATCGTATTTTTTTGCAACGTTGTTAATCAACTCCATGATCAGCACGGTCTTGCCAACACCGGCACCACCGAAAAGGCCAATTTTTCCACCTTTGGAATAGGGTTCGAGTAAATCAATAACCTTGATACCAGTATAGAGAATCTCTTGCTCAGTCGACAGATCCTTGTATTTGGGAGGTTCATTGTGGATTTCGTAGGTATGATCCTTGGGTATGAATCCAATCCCATCGATGCCTTCCCCAATTACATTAAGCAGCCTGCCTTTGATCTGGTCACCTACGGGCATGGAAATGGCTTTACCTGTTGCAAAGACTTTCATACCTCTGGAGAGGCCATCTGTTGAGTCCATGGCAACCGTACGAACCGTATGTTCACCGATGTGCTGCTCGCACTCGAGAATCAACACCTGGCCGTTGTTTCTTTTTACTTCCAAAGCATCATAAATCTTGGGTAGCTGGGCACTATCCTCTTCGAAACTCACATCGACGACGGGTCCGATGACCTGTATGATTTTTCCTGTGGATTGAGACATTTTCTTAAATATTTGAAATATTTGCTAAATTTTGAATTATCAATATATTGATATACAAAGAATTATTTTTTCCAAAGACTAGGAACCCTGTAATGCATTCGCACCGCTGACAATTTCTAGGATTTCTCCGGTAATGGCAGATTGTCTGGCCTTGTTGTACTGCAGGTTCAGGGCACGAACCAATTCAGAGGCATTGTCTGTTGCCTTGTGCATGGCAGTCATCCGTGCTCCGTGTTCAGAAGCAACAGAATCCAGAATTGCTTTGAAAAACTGAATTTTAAGCGATTTTGGAATTATGGTGCCCATGATTTCATTCACATCCGGCTCGAAAATATAATTACTGAAATAGTGATGCGGATCGGCGTTGGGTTCATTTTCCTCCTTAATTTTGACCGGAAGAAATTGTTCAACAGTCAGTTTTTGAATGGCGGCATTTTTAAATTGATTGTAAACCAATTCAATACGATCGTATTTGCCGTTTGAATAGGCATCCATCAGACGTTGTGCGACTACTTCTGCGGTACTGTAATTCAGGTTTTCATAAAGTTGGTGAACGGTATCGGAGACAGTTATATTTTTGGCCTTCAAGCCATCAACTGCCTTTTTTCCTATTGCCAGAATATCGACCAAACCTTTTTCCTGGTAAGATTCATAGGAAGTCGCCAGGAGTTCCTCCACCTTTTTGATGACGTTTGAATTGAATCCGCCACAAAGTCCTCGGTTGGAAGTGATCGCCACAATAAGAATCCTTTTGGTCTCCTTGTGATCGGCATATTTGTTTTCAAAATCAGATGATCCATTCTGATCCACCAGACTAACCAGAATCTCGTGCAGTTTTTCTGCATAGGGTCTTATCTGAATGATGGCATCCTGTGCTTTACGAAGTTTAGCTGCGGAGACCATTTTCATGGCTCTTGTCACCTGTTGTGTCGACTTTACCGATACAATACGGAGTCGCATCTCTTTTAAATTCGCCATCTACACAATTTTTTTCTTGGACGATCTCATCTTAAAAAACAAAATTTTGTACAGTCTTTTTTGCAGCGGCTTCGAGTGTTCCGGTAATTTCATCATTCAGCTCACCCTTGCTCAATTGAACCAGTACGTCTGCATATTGGGTTTCGAGCAATTGCAGGTAGTCTTTTTCAAAATCCTTGATTTTGTCTTTTGGGACCTCCATCAGCAAACCTCTCGTTCCGCAATACAAAATGGCAATCTGTTGTTCTACGGTCATTGGGGAAGCACTTCCCTGTTTTAGGATTTCCACGTTTCTGGACCCTTTTTCGAGTACCGATTTGGTGGCTGCATCCAGGTCTGAACCGAATTTTGAAAAAGCTTCCAGTTCCCTGAATTCTGCCTGAGAGAGTTTCAGCGTGCCAGCTACTTTTTTCATTGCCTTGATTTGTGCATTTCCACCAACCCTGGAGACGGAGATACCTACGTTAATGGCAGGCCTGATACCCGCATTGAAAAGATGCGATTCCAAAAATATCTGACCGTCTGTGATCGAGATCACATTGGTTGGAATATAGGCGGAAACGTCGCCATCCTGAGTTTCAATGATCGGAAGCGCCGTCAGCGAACCGCCACCCTTGACCAAATGCCGGATGGATTCAGGAATATCATTCATCTGCTGTGCAACAGAAAGTGTTTGGTTTATTTTTGCGGAACGCTCCAGCAGCCTGGAATGGAGATAAAATATATCACCCGGATAGGCTTCCCGGCCCGGAGGTCTGCGAAGCAAGAGGGAGACTTCACGGTAGGAAACAGCCTGTTTGGAAAGGTCATCGTAAACAATGAGAGCGGCATGTCCACAATCCCTGAAGAATTCTCCAATAGCAGCACCTGCAAAGGGTGCATAGAATTGAAGGGCGGCAGGATCGGATGCCGTCGACATCACGATGACGGTATAATCCATGGCTCCGTGTTCCTGCAGCGTTTTTGCGATGTTGGCCACAGTAGATCCTTTCTGACCAATGGCAACATAGATGCAATAAACAGGTTCACCTTTCTTGAAATATTCTTTCTGGTTGATGATGGTATCGATGGCAATCGTCGTTTTGCCGGTCTGCCGGTCGCCAATGATTAATTCGCGTTGTCCTCTTCCGATTGGAATCATCGAATCGATCGCCTTGATACCTGTTTGAAGCGGTTCAGAAACTGGCTGCCTGTAGATCACACTGGGTGCCTTCCTTTCAAAGGGCATCTCATAGAGGAGACCTGTCACAGGACCTTTCCCGTCAACGGGTTCACCAAGTGTATTTACTACACGACCCAGGAGTCCTTCACCGACCTGAATGGAAGCAATTTTATTGGAACGTTTTACACTATCCCCTTCCTTGATCTTTTCGGTAGGGCCCAATAAAACGCAACCTACGTTATCTTCTTCGAGGTTCAGCACGATACCCATCACGCCACTGTCGAATTCAACCATTTCGTTCGACTGAACATTGGACAGCCCGTAAACCCTGGCAATACCATCGCCTACCTGCAAAACAGTGCCAACTTCTTCGAGTTCGGCGACGGTTTTGAAGCCTTCCAGCTGTTGTTTTAAAATTTCAGATACTTCAGCAGGTTTCAATCCAGCCATAATCTTCTATTTAATTTTTTATAATATTTACCAATTCTCTTCTCATCTTTTTCAGTTGGGTAGAGACGGATGCATCGAGTTGATGATCCTCCACCTTCAGAATAAAGCCACCCAGTAACTTCTCATCCACCTTGGTTGTAACTTCAGCTTTGCTGCCAAACCGATCCTGAATCAATTTATTGAATTTTCCCATTTGCGATTCATCAATTTTAACGGCAGTGATCAGCTGAGCGGATTTTATTCCCGTCAGTTTCCCATACAAGCCCTGAAAATTCAGACACATCTCCAACAAATAGATCTCCCGGTTGTTCTTCAGGAGCAAATGAAAAAAATCCATGGTCAATGGGGTGAACTGACCTTTAAAAACCAGATCCAGAAAGGACCCTTTCTCACTTGTCTGAACCACCGGACTAGCCAGTAACTCTGTTAGCCGGGGCTGTGACTGGAGCAACAACAACAGTTGATCCACATCTTTTTTGACCAGATCAAGCATTCCCCTCTCAACAGCTGCGGAAAAAAAAGCCTTGGCGTAACGTACAGATATTTTACTCTCGTTCAATTTCTTCGGTTTAGATGAATTAAAAGACTATGCTTGCCGGGTTTAATTCAATTTAATGTTTTCCAGGTAGTTGTTTACCAGGTCCTTTTGCTTTTTATTGTCTGAAAGATGTTCTTTCAATATTTTCTCGGCAATTTCAAGCGAAAATGAGGAAATGACGGATTTCATTTCATTGACAGCTTCTGCGCGTTCTCTGGCAATGGCTGCCTTTGCCTCTTCGATGACCCGGTTGGATTCGAGGACCGCCAGATTTTTTGCCTCTCGCACGATTGAATCCTTCATCTCCCTGGCTTCTTTCACAATTCTCTCCCTCTCCAGCATGGCTTCCTTGAGCAATTTTTCGTTGCCTGCTTGCAATTTGAGCATCTCACTCTTCGCGAGCTCTGCCGATTGTAAGGCTTTTTCAATGGAATCCTCCCTCGCGGTAAGTGCTTTCAAGATGGGAATCCACGCAAATTTTTTGAGCAGCCACATCAAGAGTGAAAAAGAGATTACCATCCAGAACAACAGACCAAAATCAGGCATTACCAGACCCATAGGATAGAAATTTTAAGAATGAATAAAAAAGAACTGCAAATTCAATACTAAACGAAAAGTATCAAAAAGCAGATAACCATGGCAAAAAAGGCAGCTCCTTCAATCAGAGCAGCGGATACGATCATGTTGGAACGAATGTCACCGGCAGCTTCGGGTTGACGGGCAATAGCCTCTACTGCACCCCCTCCGATACGGCCAATACCGATACCAGCACCGATGGCTGCCAATCCTGCTCCAATTCCTGCACCCAATTTTGCCAATGCAACATTGGCCACAACTTCTAAAATCACACCTAATGTAAACATATTAACTTACTTTTAAAGTTATTAAATTGCTATATATCAATAATATAAAAAATAATTTAGATCTCAATGACTTTTCTCAGCGTGCTCCTCGTGCTGTTCGAGCGCCATTCCAATATACAAGGCAGAAAGTAATGTAAATACATACGCCTGAATGAAGGCTACCAACAATTCCAGCAATCCCATGAAAATGGTAAAGAGAATTGATACAATAGAGACACCGAATCCGGCATAAATACTCTTTTCTCCAAAGATGAAAATCAGACTATAAAAACCCAGGGCAATGATGTGTCCCGCAGTGATGTTGGCAAAGAGTCGGACCATCAAAACGAATGGTTTTGTGAATACACCCATGATCTCCACGAATGGCATCAACGGAATCGGCAGCTTCAGCCACCAGGGAATACCGGGTGCGTTGACCAGATGCGTATAATAATCTTTTGAACCACTAAAAAGGATGATGACAAAAGTAATCAGGGCCAGAACCATGGTCACGGCGATGTTTCCTGTGAGGTTGGCACCTCCCGGTACGATTGGAATCAATCCCATCAAATTGTTAATCAGAATAAAGAAAAAGACTGTCAACAGATAAGGCAGATATTTACGGTATTTCTCCTCACCAATAGAGGCCTTGACGACGTCGTCCCGAATGAAGAGCACTACCGGTTCCAGCCAACTTTGAATTCCCTTGGGTGGCCTGTCAAATCCATCTTTGTATCGTCGGGCTATGGAGGTAAATAGGAGCAATAAAAATATAATGCTGATAAAAAGTGACATCACGTTTTTGGTGATGGAAAAATCAAAAGGTCTTATCTCTGTCCCATCTGGAGCCACTTCAACAATTTTTCCCTTGTATTTGGATTCTTCTCCTGCTACCCGAAAGCCAGAAAAGCTCTCTGTCCCATGATGCAATTTGCTGGAGATAAAAAAGTGGAAACCACTCCTGGAACTGTAGAGAATTACTGGCAAGGGTATACTTACATGGGTGCTGCCAATTTTTGCGATGTGCCATTCATAGGAGTCCGCGATGTGCTCCATAATCAATTTACTGGCGTTGAATTTTTCTACAGCCGGCTCGACTCCGGCGGCAATAGGCTCTTCTGCTTTGACAGTCAGAAAGGTAGCTAAAACAAAAGCAGAGAAGATCAGGAATGTTCTAAAAGCTTTCAGCATTTCTGGTTTTTTGTGCGTCAAATTTAATTTTTTAATTTGAAGAATTTTGATTTTTCTTAAAATAATTCGAAATTTCGATGACCTCAAAAATTGTGAATATTAAATACAGTAACAGGAAGGTTACAACAAAATTAATGGCCTTTGAACGGTCAACCAACAGGCAAATAAGGATGAAAAAAAGATAGATGAAGAGTTTTGCCGACATTACCGAAAGAAAAGTTGTACTGAATCTTCTCGCATTCTGCTCTACTGAGTTCATTAATCTTAAATGACTGATGACAGTTACCAAAATAACTACGGCAAACTGCAAGGGAAAAATGCTGAGATAATACCCCTTAAGTACGGACTGGTAAAGCAAAATGGCCATGCCGGAAATGGACAGGCACAGGTAAAATACTTTTTTTAGAAAAATCTGCCTTTCAGTGTTCATCATTTTTGGATGTTTATCGAGAATTTATTTGGTTAAAATAGTTTTGAACAATAGATAAAGGGATAAAATTGCTGCAAGAATAATCAGAACTATGGTAAAAATGTGTGTTTGCAATTGAAAATAGCCGTCCAGATATTTTCCTCCAAAGCCTCCCATTACCACAAGAAGAATCATCTGAAAAGTCAGGCTAAAGTATTTGGCATAGGATTTCAGATAGTCATTCCTGTTATCCGGAAGCATGAAGTTGGATGTATTAAATTAATTTTTTTAGTTCTGCAGCCTGAAGTATTAATTCACCAATCTGATCCACAGAAAGCGTTTTGCAGTTAAATCTTTCGTGGTAATAAATTTCGTCGGAATATTTGGTCCGGTAATTTTCTCTAAACTTTAAGCGTTGGTTATCGCGCTCGAGGACGAATTTTCTGGCGTCGGCCATGGATATTCCCTTTTGTGTAACGATCGCATTCGTTTTCCACGACAGAGGTGCTTCCAGGTAGAGATGCAGTGATTTTGCAATGTCCCAGGCAATGGTACCACCTCCCCTTCCAACAATAATAATATGGCCTTCGCAGGCAAGATTCCTGATCACATCGTGAATTACTTTCCTGATACTGGCATTTCTAACGTGGTAAGTTTCCGTGAAGGAGGCTACCAAATCGTGCAGCATCCCATTCTCTTCCGCCTTGATGTACTCCTCCACATCCCGGGGATTTATTTTAAGCTCCTTTGATGCCTTCAGGAGAATCTCCTTGTTCACCCATTTCCATTTGGGGGAATGGCCCTCCTCGATCATTTTCGCATTCAGCTTTTTAGTAATTATCTCTGCAACTTCTTTGGCAGGACAACCGCATTCCCGTGAAATAGTAATGACCGGACCCTGATGTGCGTGTTTTCCGGCGGAGAATTCCAGCCGTTCTCCCATGTACTTCAAAAGTAGATTTTCCATGTCAATCAAGATAACGCTTGTTTAAATCGTGGTAAGCATCTATTCTCCTGTCTCTTAGAAATGGCCACCATCTTCTGACATTTTCAGAATGATCCAGGTCAATATCTACCAACAGACAGGAATCTTCCTTCTCTGATGCTACGGCAAGGATTTCTCCCTGGGGACCAGCGACAAAGCTATTTCCCCAGAATTCAATTCCTTGTGAATTAGAAGAATAATCCAACTCTTTTCCTGTGCGATTGACGGAGATAACCGGAATGCCGTTGGCAATCGCATGGCTTCTCTGGATGGTTGTCCATGCTTCCAGCTGTCTTTTTCTTTCGGGCTCTCCGTCGTTGGAGGTCCAGCCGATGGCCGTGGGATAGATCAACATTTGCGCTCCGGCCAAAGTCATTAAACGGGCAGCTTCCGGATACCACTGATCCCAGCAAACCAGAATGCCCAATTTGCCGAGAGAAGTTTCAATGGGCTTAAATCCTAGATCTCCAGGTGTAAAATAGAATTTTTCATAGTAATTGGGGTCATCGGGGATGTGCATTTTCCGGTAGGTACCGGCGATGGTACCATCCTTTTCAAAAACGACAGCTGTGTTGTGGTACAAACCGGCAGCCCTTTTTTCGAAGAGGGAACAAACCAATACTATTTGAAATTTTTTCGCAAGATTCCCGTAATAATCGGTTGATTCGCCAGGAATAGAAGCAGCAAGGTCAAAATTTGAAGGATCTTCAACTTGGCAAAAATAGAGTGATTCGTGCAACTCCTGCAGTACAACCAACTGGGCACCTTCTGCTGCACACTTCTCAATACCGGCCGAAAGCTTCATCCTGTTAGATTTCTTGTCAGGAGAATTGGATTGCTGGATGAGTGCTACTTTCAACATTTGGCTAATTATTTCTTAAGTGTTTGATATTTTGATTTCTAGAAATTCTTTTGGGAACTGCATTGTTACACAGTGTAGCGATCCGTGCTGTCTGATCAGGGTCGAACAAGGAATGCCAACTACCGTTCTTTCGGGGAAAACCTGCTGAAGTGTTCTTCTGGCTATTTCATCCTTTGGGCTTCCATAAAATGGCACCAATACTTTGTTATTAAGGATTAAAAAATTGGCATAGGTAGCCGGCAACCGGGCCCCCAACTCATCTTCTTCATAATCTGCCATCGGAAGGGGGACAAGTTGATAAGGGGTTCCATCCATTTTATGGAATGCCATCAGTTCCGTCTCCATTTGGCTCAGTTGGGTGAAATGTTCATCCGAAGTATCTTCACATTTCACGTAAGCAATGGTATTCTCACTGCAAAGACGGGCCAGTGTATCAATGTGGCTGTCCGTATCATCACCTGCAAGATATCCGGATTTTAACCATAGTATACGCTGAATACCAAGTACTTCCCTTAGGAATGATTCTATTTCTTCTTTCGACAGACTTTGATTTCTGTTGGCCGACAACAGGCATTCTTCTGTTGTCAGCAGGGTCCCTAGTCCGTCGGCTTCAAAACTACCTCCTTCCAGGACAAAATTCAGCAAATTCCGGTATTGAACCTTTGCTTCAAAGAGATTTAGGTGAAACATTTGCGATGTCAGTTGATTGTCAAGGCAGGCCGGAAATTTCAATCCCCAGCCATTGAACTGGAAATCATAGAGGACTGGTGTGTTGTTGACCAATACGCCGATGGCTCCGTGATCCCTTGCCCAGGTATCGTTAGCATCCAGTTGGACCAAGATCAGATTTTCCAGCAGGGAAGCATCCAGTTTTTTGGAGACTGATGCAGGATCTGGACAAACTATAATCAATTTTTCTTCTTTTAATATTTCATTGGCTATTAATATAAAACAGCTTTCTACTTCATCTAAAAGATCAATCCAATCGCTGTTTTTGTGAGGCCAGGTCAGCATCACGCCGCTTTGCGGATACCATTCGGGTGGTAAAAAAATTTGCGGCAGTGGTTTCATGGGAACAAAGTTAAATAATTTGACCGAACAGCTTGGATTAATTGAGCATGTTGTCCATCCATATACTATTTTGGCAACTTGAAGGAGGCTAAAATGGCCTTAAGGAAATCGTTGTGATTGAATTTATCCTCTGCAAATCCCAATCTGGTAATTACCAGGTTCCTGGAAGGGAGGATGAAAATCCTTTGGCCCCTATGTCCTTCGCAGGCATACAAATCTTCCGGAGCATCTGGTAAATTTTTACTGCGATTCAGCCAAAAACAAGCGCCATAGGCACCATTCGACGCTTTTGCAGGTGATCTTGAATAATCGATCCAGCCCTTTGGAAGAATGCTATCTCCCTTCCATACACCATTTTGCAGAAAAAGCTGACCAAATCGTGTCCAATCCTTTGCCGTTGCGTACCCAAAAGAGGAACCAACAAAATTACCATTCGCATCGGCTTCCATGACCAGGCTGTTCATGCCTATTTTTAAGGAAATCCGGTTGTATGGGAAGGAAGCATATTGCAGGTCGTTGTTAATTACCTTTCTAACAATACCTGACAAAATGTTGGCAGTACCGGATGAATATTTCCATTGAGTACCGGGTTGTTTTTCAAGAGGAAAGCCAATGGCAAACTGATAACAGTCGGGTTCCCGGTATAGCATCGTCGTAACATCCGAAAGATCTCCGTAATCCTCGTTCCATTTCAACCCCGAACTCATTTGGAGCAGGTTGTTGATGGTAATATCCTTTCGACTGTCTTTCAACCACTCGACGACCGGTGCAGAGGCCCCCAAGGCCAGTTTACCCTCCTTGACCAATACTCCTACCATGGCGTTCACGATGCTTTTATTCATCGACCAGCCCGGCAATTTTGTATCGGCATTGATGGCTTGCTCCTTCCAATACTGTTCTGCAATTAGTTTTCCCTTGTAAGCAACTACTACGGCAGCTGTTCGCTTCTGCCTGACGCCTGGTGCATCAAATGCAGCTTCTATTGCGGCCTGCAATTGTTTCAGGTTAATTTCAGGGAATAGGGAGTCAGCTAATGCATCACCCTCAGGCCAAACCTTTCTCCAGGATTGTTCTAAAGTTACTTTAGGTAGCGAATGTTCCGGAATTAGTTTGGTTCCGGTGTATTCGCCGGCAAGACAACAACCGGAGCTCTCATGAAAAACTGCTTTTTGCGGTGCAAATCCAAAAAAAGAGGTGGTAACGCTTTTCTCCTGGTAATTGATTTTGCTGGTTGTATATTTTACGAGGGAATAATCCAAATCATTCTCCTTGACGTTCTGGGCATCTCTCCCTGCTACAAAAATGCCGGTTGCCATGCATTTTGCGCCATATCCCGTGGCAACATACAGTTTTGGATATTGGGATAACGCAATTAATACAACAACAATGCCCGTTAGTACTGGAATCCAAATCTTTTTATTCATTGGGATGGTTAATTTACTCAAAGCTATTAAAAAAAAGGAAAATAAGCAAGGCATGGACGGTTTTATAAGGGTTTTCAATCGTGTAGCTTACAGGATTTAGATCTTAAACATGACCATCAAGGAACAGTATACGCAAGGAAATTGTTCCGTTAAAAGTTGGTGTTTAACCTTCTAGAAACGCACTAATACTGCCCTACGGGTAATTTGACCTAGGTTTATTTCTCATGCAAAAAGGTTTTTTTACATTTGACCTCTCATAGAAATGGAAAAAACTTATGTCCCTATCTCCCCAGCTTAAAATAATAGAAGTTATCGATCCTATAACCATCAAGGAGTTCAATGATTTTCCTGCGAGACTTTACAAGGACGAGCACAACTGGATCCGGCCCCTCGATTTCAGCGTAGAAGAGATTTTTGATATTCAACAAAACAAACATCTGATAAATGGGGCAATGACCAGATGGATTATCAGGGATGCAGATGAAACCTGTCTGGGCAGAATAGCCGCATTTTATACAGCAGATTCATTTACTGAGTTCGATGTTCCTACCGGAGGAGTTGGCTTCTTCGATTCGGTAAACAATCTTGAAATAGCTACCCTCCTGTTTGATACGGCCAGAGATTGGCTCAAAAAATATCATTTGGAAGCCATGGATGGACCCATTAATCCTGGTATGAGAGATGCTTTTTGGGGTTGCCTGGTGAATGGATTTCATGAACCGGTTTTCCAGATGCCGTATAACTTTCCGTATTACAAGGATCTATTTGAAGCCTATGGCTTTCAAAACTATTTCAACCAATATACCTACCAACGTACCTTTGAGGATGTTTCTGATATTCACCCGGTTGTATTAAGAACCGCCCAAAGAATCCTGTCAAATCCGGATTATCACTTCAGGCTGATCGAAAAGGGAAAAAAGCAGTTCGCTGTTGATTTCCAAAAGGTTTATAACAAGGCATGGCGCCAGTTTGCAGGCACCAAGGATGTTTCCAACGAAGAGGCGTTAAACTTGCTTAGATCGATGGAACCCATCATGGACGAGAGATTGATCATTTTCGGTTATTTCAAGGGAGAACCCATCGCCTTTTTCATTATGATGCCTGACATTGGGCAAATTACAAGAAAATTCAATGGCAATTTTAATTGGATCAATAAGCTGCAGTTTTTATGGGAGTTGAAGATTAAACATTCGGTAGACAGGGTCATTGGACGCATATTTGGTGTAGTTCCAGAGTTTCAGAACAAGGGAGTGGAGGGAGCGCTGGTCTTGTACTTCCAGGAGATTATTCAAAGACCATCCTTCAAATACAAAACATTTGAATTGAACTGGATTGGCGATTTCAATCCCGTTATGATGAAAATTGCGGAATTTATCGGTGGCTCGATATACAAGACGCATGTTACCTACCGCTACAATTTTGATCGGAATGCCGAGTTTAAACGTGCTCCTCTTGTAAACCAGTCAGGAACCTAGTAGTTAATATTTTCGAAGAGTCGTCTTATGTAAATTCAATTTGCGCTCATCCTGGCCATTCTACTGCAACTGTTTGCTGCAATAATTTCCATCCGTCTAACCAAAGTAACCAAGTACAACCTGTCCTGGATGCTGATCAGCGCAGGTTTCATCCTTCTGGCTATCCGAAGATTCATTGAATACATTCCTTTGGTCTCGGATGCTTCGGTCAACAGGAAAGTCTATATTTGGATTGGAATTGCCGCCTCATTCTCCTTTGCTGTAGGGCTATTTTTGATTCAGAAGATATTCCGTTACATGAAAAGAGGGAACTCGAGAAAAAGCTACTTCATGCGATCATTCAGGGAGAAGAGAGTGAGAGAAATAGATTTGCAAAGGATTTACACGATGGACTGAGTCCCATCCAGTCGACGGTCAAAATGTCACTTACAACTGTGACGCGAAGGCCTCATGATGAGACTTCCAATACGATACTTCTCAATGCTGATAGTGCTATAGATGAAGTAATTAATAGCATTCGGGAAATTTCCAACAATCTTAGTCCCCATATCCTTGCATTGCACGTATCACGATGACGGAATGGGATTTAACCAAGTTGAAACAGAAAAAATAATCACCAGAGAATGGGCTTAAGATGTTGATTGAATACATTTTATAATTTCATGTTACAGGAGAAGCCTCTTCATGAAAAGAGTTTCTCGCGAAAATACAAACGGCCCATTATGACATCGTGCTCATGGACATAGAAATGCCGGATATAAACGGCATTGAAGCCGCCAGACAAGCCATTCCCCCGATTTCAAATTCATATTTTAAATAGTTTTTATGCGTGTTTCGTGCAGTGTTCGTAAATATTTCATCAGGCAGTCTGGTACCTCTGGATTTCTGGAGGTGAGTTATCAGATATGAATCCAACTCAACCCCTTCCAGCATTTATGCTGATTCAAACCATAAGCAAATCTGTCGGATGAAGCTCATCCGCAATTGCATTGGATCAAAGGAACATTTTTTTTTCCAGAACCAACAAAAATTGGCTCCTTTCCTATCCTGCAATGGCTTTTACGATTGGTTACAAATGTAATTTAAGACCAATTGATGTATTACTTCCATCTGGAACGAATGCAATCAGATTGAACCGAAAAACACCAAACGCCACCTCTTACAAGCAAATAGCTTATTTATATTTAATTAAAAATAAGCTATTTGTGAAACATATTTTTTTTATAGCAAATTATAAATCCCCTGTTAGGCTGCACAGGATAAAATGAGTTCTTCGGCTTTCATTAAACTAAAGGCAATTTTCAGTTGGTAATGAAGTACATTTGGCTGATACAAAAGTCAACTATCCTCCCTCACCCTGAGAGAGAACGGTTTCTATAGCCATGTTGTGGCAATTTAAAGAATGTAGGTTAAATTGCTACACTAGAACAATCAGCAACACTTTGCAAATTGGTGGCTGAGAATTAGAAAAAAAGCAACCTGGGACAAGTTGCTTTTGAAAATCGTATTCTCACGGCTATTGCTGAAAACTGATTCAATTCCTTCTTCCACCCATATAAATGGAAATGTAGTACAACAAGGTTGCCAATGATCCAAGCGCAGCAACTACATAGGTGTATCCTGCCCATCTGAGTGCATTCTCGGCCTTTTCGTGGGTTTGCCTGCTGGTGACACCGCTGGTTTGCAACCATGCCAAAGCCCTGTTGCTGGCATCAATTTCTACCGGTAAGGTAATGAAGGCAAAAATGGTCGTGATGGCAAACAGAAAGATCCCAAAAAGCAAGAGTGCAGGAAACGTATTCAAAAGCAGGACTCCTCCCAAGAGCACCCATTGCAAGTACCTGGAGCTGAAGCTGACAGCCGGCACCAATGCCGAGCGCATTCCTAGCCAGGCGTAGGCAGTGGCATGTTGTACTGCGTGACCTGTTTCGTGTGCTGCAACCGCTGCAGCGGCTATATTTGTTCCGTAATATACCTCCTCACTCAGGTTGATGGTCTTGTCACCCGGATTGTAATGATCCGTCAATTCACCATCAACGGTTCCAATTTTAACGCCGTAAATCATGTGGTCACGCAACATTTTCTCTGCTACTTCCTTGCCTGACATACCGTTTGTCATAGGGATCTGAGAATATTCGGCAAACCTGCTTTTCAATTGATGGCTTACCAGCCAACTGGCCAAGGCAAATCCAATAAAAATGATCCAAATCATGGTATTTTTTTTAATTTATTTACTGTGTCTGCACAAAAAGCAAACCAAAAATTCAAAATGTAAATTTGTCAGTATTAAAGAGGTTTCTCTTCCAAAAAATCCATTTCCGAGACTCCTCCCGAAAGGATGAATTTCATGGCTTCGGAAGGTGATATATGGAGTGGCTTGATTCGGTTGGCCGGAACAATGTACAATATGCCAGAGATATTGTAAGAAAAAGGAAAATAGACGGCTACTTTTCCTTCCAACCCCATCTCCTCCAGTTTTTCGTTGGTCAGAAACCCCATTCGCCACAAATCATTTTTCTCATCAACCAAGACCGCAACTGGTCTGTGAAACTTCTTCTCTTTCCCCACGAAAGCGGAGAAAAGATCTTTGACAGACGTATAAATCAACCTAAGAATAGGAGTCCGCTCCAAAATACCCTTTATCAAGAACTTAATTGGTTTGGCGAAAATGGTTTCACCAATGATACCCAGAAATACCAACAGAAGTATGATGATGAGAATTCCCAAACCTGGTACCTTCAATTGAAAATATTTCTCCAGATAGGTACTCAGCAAACCATCTGAAAACTGAAACAAAAAATATACAATGTAAACGGTTGCTGCCAAAGGTGCGATCAGCAAAAGCCCCTGAATAAAATATGCGCCCAGACGTTTCATAACCAATGCAGGTTGATTTTGTGCAAATATAGACAAAACCAAAGGTTAATCTTGGGTTGCAAAGCCAAATCCCTAATAGATTTCTAAGCGAATAAGTGCAAATGTTTCATTCAGTCGGGCCTACGCACGGATATTTCACCAATTTTAATCATCGTCAACAACATCTTAAAGGGCTTAAGTGACTCTACCGCATGTATCTTACCGGCAGGAAGAATAATGCTGTCACCAGTAACCATGGGAAATTGGTTCTCTTCGATCGAAAAAGTACATGCACCATCCAGAATTTGAACCAATGCATCGAAAGGGGCCACGTGTGGACTCAATCCCTGTCCCTCATCAAAAGCAAAAAGCGTAATGGTGCCCGAGCTTTTCTTAAGAATGGTCTTGCTAACGACAGCATCTTTTGAATAAGCGATATCTGCGGTCATGTTGAATAACTTTCCAGTTTCCATATTTTTTTATTTAATTGAATTATAATAATATACATAATTTTATTAAACCCACTGTTCATATATAATCGTCCCTTTTATTCCGACAGTCACTGCCTTCACCGGAACTTTACGCGTACTTCGCTGGACGGCTAACTGAACAAGTTGAAGTAAACCACCACAGCAGGGTACCTCCATGATCAATACCGTAAGCGTATTTACTTTGGCCTGGTCAATAAGATCAATCAGTTTTTTAAGATAGATTTCCTTTCCCTGGTCCAGTTTTGGACAAGCAATGACCAATGATTTGTCTTTTAACCATTTGGAATGAAAATCACCCAGTGAAAAGGCAGAGCAGTCGGATGCTACCAGCAGGTCAGAACCCTGGAAATAGACCGCGCTCGGATTAATGAGATGCAGTTGGACCGGCCATTGCCGAAGTTGTGACGCAGATGAAACGACTTCTTCCCTACCCATGGGTCTCAGGGTGGATGTATCGAAAACAACGATCTGCGAACCAGGGCATCCGCCTCCGCAGTCAGCTTTCTTCGCACTTGTAATAGGTTGGTGTACAGCATCTTTTATCTCCTGAACCCGGAAGCTTAGAGATGCTTCGTGCTGTATCAAATAAGCCATTCCCTGCTTCAAAAAGATGGTTTCGTTGTGTTCCCTAAGGTGACTGAGATGGGCAACCACCGTATTGAATCCTTTTCCGACCATGGCTTCCATCACTTTCAGCTCATTGTAGGGTTCGGCTTCCCTTTGCTCAATGGTTATGGCTCCTTCAGGACAATGCCCGATGCAGGCACCAAGTCCGTCGCACATCAGCTCACTGACGAGCCTGACTTTTCCATCAATGATTTGTAGGGCGCCTTCATGACAATTTGGCACGCAATCCCCACAACCCGTGCATTTATCCTCATCGATCCTGATAATATCTCTCTTCATAGCGGTTATTTTTATACTGTTGGAGGAATTGATTCTTGCAATTAAACTTTTATTGATAGATTTCGTTTCAAAAGTAGTCTCTGATTCAAAAATTAAGTGTAACATTTGTTACATTTTCAAATATTTTTATACTATGTTTCAGAATTTGGTGAATTCTCCCCTCTTCAGAGGATTGTCGGCTGAAGAGGTCGACAGTTTGTTCCGTCGGATAAAGCACCAGGTCAAGCACTTTAGGAATGGTGAAATGCTTGCACAGGCAGGTGAAGAGGTCGACAAGGCTATGCTTTTGCTGGAGGGCAGATTGCAGGGAGAAATGGTCGATTTTTCCGGTAATTCACTCAAAATAGAGGAGTTGGATCCACCTCAAATGGTCGCTGCAGCCTTTCTGTTTGGCCCAAAGAGTACTTTTCCTGTGTTCCTGAGTGCAAAGAGCGAGGGCAAAATTTTAATTCTGCCGAAAAGGGAGTTTACAGAGATGCTAACCATCGAGCCGCGTGTGATGGTGAACTATCTCAACATTGTCTCCGGAAAGGCTCAATTTCTGACTGGCAAGATTACTTTTCTATCCCTCAAAACCATTAAGGAAAAGGTGGCTTACTACCTGATGCAACGAATGAGAAACGGAGAAAGCAGCATCGTCAGGATAGCTGCTTCCCAGACCAACCTGGCCGATTTGTTTGGTGTTACCCGTCCATCGCTGTCAAGAACGATATTAGATCTCGAAAAACAGGGAATTCTGACCTGGGCGAAAGAGACTGTGACCATCCATTCCTACAAAAAATTAAATCAAATTCTGGGACGTGACTCAAATGATGCAACTTGATGATGATTTTGAGACAAAGATGAATGATTTTGGTGCAAGGAGAATTCCATTTTTGTTTGTTATTGATTATGAGATGAATAATCCCAAAATTATACCATTGAGTGAAATTGCGAAGGAGGACATCTTATTTGATATTAAAGACCATCGCAATTTTTCAACGACTTTACAGGAGGAGGAAGTGCTCTGCTTTGCAAAGAAACCTGTAGATAGGTCAGTTTACCAGCATGCCTTCAATCAGGTGATGAAGGAGATTCATTTGGGAAACACGTTCTTGCTCAATCTCACCTTTCCTACAGAAATTACGACAAACTGGTGTCTGCGTAAAATATTTGAAAAGAGCTCCGCACCCTATCGGTTGTTGTACAAGGATCAGTTCGTGGTTTTTTCGCCCGAATGCTTTGTTAAAATTTCACGGGGTATCATTTCCTCCTATCCCATGAAAGGCACGAAGGATGCTGCCTTAGAAGATGCCGAGGCCCTATTGTTGTCGGATGAAAAGGAGAAGGCCGAGCACGCAACGATTGTAGACCTCATTCGCAACGACCTTTCCACTGTCGCAGATCACGTAAACGTGGTCAAATACAGATACCTGGAAAAAATTGTTACCCATGAAAAAACTTTGCTACAGGTCAGTTCCTGTATCTGCGGAACATTGCCAGACGGATATCTGTCCCAATTGGGGACCATTGTAACCAGCCTTCTTCCTGCAGGATCCATTTGCGGTGCACCCAAGGCCTCTACGCTGAAGATCATTCGTGAGACAGAGACCTACAGCAGAGGTTATTATACCGGCATATTTGGTATTTTTGATGGCATGGATCTTGACTCCGCCGTGATGATCCGGTTTATTGAAAACTGCAATGGCAAACTTGTTTACAAAAGCGGCGGAGGAATCACCATGAACAGCGATGCGGAAAAGGAGTACAGGGAACTAATTGACAAAGTCTATGTTGCAACTCATTGAAACGATCTGCTTTGAAAATGGAATTTTGCACCGGATTCCGCTTCACCAGGAGCGGATGATGCGGGCAAGGTCCCATTTTTTCAAATGCACCGATACAATTTATCTTGCAGAAATACTTGAAATACCTGAAATACTGAAAGGAAATAAAGTTAAGTGCAGAGTTTCATATTCCAGGACGATTGATGAGATTGAATATGAAAATTACGTTCCAAAAGAGATTGAAAAATTACAATGTGTTTACGATGATTCGATCTCGTACGATCATAAATTAAAAAACAGGGATGCACTCCGGCTTTTGCTGGACAAAAGAGGTACTGCGCAGGAAGTTATCATTGTAAAAAATGGCTGGATTACAGATGCCAGCTATGCCAATGTAGTATTGCGTAAGAAGAATAAGTGGTATACTCCTGAGTTTCCGCTTCTGCCAGGGACCAGAAGAGCACAATACCTTGATAATGGAATCCTTTCTGTGGCTCAGATCAGACCTTCCGACCTTTGTCAGTACGATGAGTTGCGGTTAATAAATGCCATGTTATCGATGGAAGAATCTGCCACCATTCCAATAGATCATATACTTCTTTAAGCAAAGAGCCGGAAATTTACGTTTTCCGGCTCTTTATACCATTGTATGCAAGTCCTTTAGAAAGCAATACCTATGCTGATGCCACTGCGCAGCATTGGGAATGGGATGGAGCTTCCTTTTACATCTACCTGACTGGCACTCTTGGAGGCCGTTACTTTTCCTTTTAAGACGGAAGGAAGGTCATTGATGTTTTGCTGTACATTGTCATAAACTTTTTGAATCAAGGTCGCGTCTGTTGTCTTCACCGTAGCCGTTACACTGCCAATACCACCTTCAAATCCGAGGGGATAAAAATCAATGGCCACTGTTTTGGCAATCAGAAACTGCCATCCCAGCTGAAACCCAAAACTCATGGTGTTGGCATCTACTTCATAATTTTCATGGTAACTGGCACCACCATTGTCCGTTCTAAGATTGTCGGCTTTGGCTGTAAATTTCTGGTATTTCAAATAGGGCGAATAGTAAAATCCCACGGGTTGTATGTGGTGTCCGGAATAGTGGCGGTAAGCGACCCTAATCGCCATGCTGCCGAATTCGTCGTTGGTGATCACGTTGTCGGCAGAACTCAGGTTAAACTTGCTCGCAAAAGGTTTTGGTGTTGGGAATCCAATACCAAGAATGAGGGAGCTTTTGGGACTGAATTTTCTTTCGTATTCAAACGATAAACTGTTAAAGGCCATATTTACCGGCAGAAATTTAACAACATTTTTATGTCCTGGAGCAACCGTATCGGTTTTATTTGGTACGTCCTGTGCCCAAGCACAGACGGAAAACAGGCAAAGGATCAAAAAAATCGTTTTAGCTTTCATAGTTTAGGATTTAAATTAACCACTTAAAATTAAAAAGAATAATTGTAAGAAACAAGTTAACCATATATTTTCTAAGCACAGAGGTGATTTTTATCTGTTAAGTCAATGAAATTGATTAAAAAAACAGGGTCTTTCTTTAATTATATTATGGAAATTATGACAATAGCATTAAAGAGTAATTTACATAATGATTCAATTATGCAAAACGTCTCCTACCTCTGTTTGTATTAGTAATTGAGATGAATACAATGAGTTTACTGCTTTGCAATATCCCGACTTTACCTCTGGGAAACTTTAGCATTTTTCTTTATTCGAGTCAGGAAAGTTCTTCAGCAGTTGTAATGCAAAATGTTCGGGATTTGTTACACCGACATGAACTATCTGATAATCTGAAATCTGCCATTTATCAATCACGCTTTTATCAAAACCATCCCTCACAGTAGTCATAAGTAAAACTTGAGGATGATCCATCAATTTCTGCAATGAATCGGCCCATCCATCCCCCTGTAATTCCAGTTTTCCAACTTCATCCACAACGACCAGGTCCATTGGGCTATTCAACGAACTATCAAGAGCCTCCCTGCCTTTTTTGATTCCTTGCGGGAAGATGGAAAATCGACCTATTTTTTTCTTATCGGGATAAGTCCCTATTCGCAGGAATTTTTCACTTTCATTGGTTGCCAAATCGAGTAGGTCGTATCCGATTGTTTTCTCTTTCTCTACCAACCGGACCGATACAAAGCCTCCAACTCTTCGATGATTGACTTTCAGTATTTCGGCAACGGTACGTACAAAAGTAGTCTTGCCTCCACCGAGTATGCCACTTATCAAATAGACTTTTGGAGGTGTATTCATTTCTTTCTTAATCTCTTGCAACCTTTCTTCTCCGCGTAAAACGATTTGATAAATGACTTCAACGGGATTTTTAAGAAAGGTCTGGAAATCAGGGATTCCGGATATCATTACAGGCAGACTGGCAAATGAAAGTTCAAGTGCAGCAGGAAGTTGCTTAAAGGAGGTTTTTAGAAACAGGTTGCGAATAACCGGATTATACAATTCGGTTCCAAGGACTGCAAATCCCAATACCACAATCACGGCACGAAAATTCATTTGTAAACCTATAAGCAAACCTTCTTGCCACTTTTCACCTTGTACCCTGGAAAATACAAATGCAGTAATCATCGTGATGCAAACAAAAAACAACCAAAAACCCGGCTTGGTCAACTGTCGCAATGCTCTTTGATACCGTAAGGCCCAAATTGTTGATACAAAAACTATGAAGCTGCTCCAGTAGATCATTTCGGAAAAATTCAGAAGCGAAAGAGCTGTAATCAGTAGTAGAATATCCACAACCAACCACATTAAGCTGTACCGAAAATCAAACCCACTCTTTTTTGAATAGTGAGGAGAAACTGTTGAATAGTGAGCACTGTGCCTATATTTCGGTTGGGACTGCAGTTGTTTTCCAATCCGGATACCAATAATGGCTGAAACAAGGCCCAGAATACTATAAATGAAAAGAAGTGCAATCAACGGCATCCACAGGATATCGGATTTAATTTGAAGCTGTTTTTGTGCAAGCTGAATAAGGTTTTGGTACAGGTCAACGATATTAATTCCATAAAATATAAGCAGGTTAACAATCCTTTGCAATAAATTCCAGGTCATGGCCATGACAGATCCGAGTAAAAATCCAAAGAAGGACCTCCCGAACAACCTGACCGAAAGTTCAAGCAGCATTGATTCAGCTAGAATTGCGATCATCGGTCCAAATATTACCGCACTCGGCGAAATGGTCTTCATGATGGTACAAATCAAACCTGCCCGCCAGTAGAGTCCATTCTCCCGCCAGATGGATCCCATCGAAACAAGTATAACAATTCCGATACCTGTCAACACATTGCCACTAAACGGAACTTTGAGATTGTGTAAAAAACTGCCGAGTACAATTTCGGATGCGGCCCAAATTGTGCCTGCAATGGAGGCTTTGATCCATCGTTCACTTAGTTCATATTTGGCCATATGCTATCCCGGGCTGTAAAAAAATAAAATTTGATAACCTAAATTTCTGAGTGTTGATCTTATAAAATCTACATAATTCAGGAAAAAATATTTCAACGTTTACATCAGGTGCTTAGTAAAAACGAGGAAATTTCCTTAAAATCAGCAGGTGTATTGATGTTTTTAAACTGATTGCATGAATCGGATGACAGTTCCACTATGTTAACAAGACGATGCCTGGAACGATGAATGCACTCCTTCAAACTTAAATTGCCTTCCATGATACTCCGCTCCAATTGGATGAAGGCTGATTTTTTATAGATGCCGCAAAGGGGTTCGATCATCCCATTTTCATGGACGGGAACGATAATATCATGATCCCCTGAACACTTCAACAGGAAATTAATTAATTCACTACGAATCAATGGCATATCGCAGGATAGAATTATGTTGTAATCCGTGATTGATCTTTTCAGACAGGAATAGATCCCAACTATTGGCGCTTGTTTATTACCTTCATCCGGCCAAACCTGGCAACCGGTAAAATCGTATGCCAATTGATTGGAACTCACAATCACTTGACTACACAGCGTTTTTAATACCTCAATGGAATATTCCACCAAGGTTTTCCCATTTAGCTTCATCAAAGACTTGTCTTCACCCATCCTGCTGCTCCTGCCTCCCGCAAGTACAAAGCCAGTCACCTCGTTTGGGTTCATATTAAAATGTTGAATTTTAGTGTTTTATCTGCTTAGCGCCTAATAGGATAAAAACCTGGTCCGCCGATTCCCAGGTCAAATGGGTCTATTCAGAAACAGGATGATTATCCGAACTCACTGATTCGTTCCAACCTCATGATATCCAGGAGTTCAATCTTTTTACAATCCATTTCAATCAGACCATCGTCCTTGAAATCCTTCATCATTCGGATCACACTTTCCGTAGACATACCTGTCAGGTCGCCCAGATCGGCGCGCGACAGAGGCAAATCAAACGAGGTCCTTTTAAAGATCCTGTTCGAGAGACAAAGCAAAATATCTGCCAAACGTCCATGCAACTGCTTCTTGGTAAGCGAAAAGAATCTACCATAAATCTGGGCGGTACTTTCGTTTAGAAGATTGATAATCCGGTAGGAAAATTCCGGATTTTGCTTTAGAAGCTGCCTGAAAATTTGAATGTCGATCATTCTGATCCGGGAATTGGTATAGGTAGATATGGAAAATGGCAGTTTATTGCTGGCATCATAAATGGCAGGCAAACCCATCAAGCTATTTTGAGTAGATAGCATCAGAATCAGATTGATGCTCTTTTCTTCCAGATATACCTTGACAAGTCCCGCTTCCAAAAAAAAGATATGGGATGCAAATGCACCTTGTTTACAGACCGTCTCCCCCTTTTTGAAGTTGATACTGACAGAGTTTTTATCTATCAATACCCTTTCCGGTTCGGTCAATAATTCGTACCAACTTTGTTCAAATTCGAAAATGGAGCATTTACTTGTCTCCCTTAACGCCGTGGTTTGTTCCATGATGGTGTTGAAATTAGATTTAAAAAGAAAAGGCAATTTGAGTTCTTTTGCGAACAACCAAAAATAGCTTTTATCGTAGACAAAGCAATTATTGATTCCGGTGATGATCTGCCGATCCCTTTTTGTATCAGAATTTTGTATTTTAAAATATAAGTATGATTAATCAATAAGTTAAATTAAACCTTGAATGGAGGAGCTCTGTTACCTGCAGAATGCACTTCGCTTTTCAAGGGATTGTTGAAAATTATCCAAAGCCTTTCCCATTACTCCGGATTTTTCATCGTGACAAGTCAGGCAACTGCCAACCTCAAGAATTCGCTTCTGTTCCTTGATGGTAAACGGCCTTAATCCCATTCGGGTTGACCAGGGATATACAGCTTCCTGCAAGAAACCGATCCAGGCATCTTCCGGTAGCTGATCGTTTTCATTCCTTGCAAAACGGGGTGTAAAAGTCCATTTGCCGATACTATTATTTGAATCATATTTCAATTCACCCCGACCATATCCAATGGCCAGTGGATTATTATGACACGATCTGCAGCTTCGGGAAGCCCTTTGTGTGGTATGTCCGGAAGCCGGAGCATAGAGCCTGCGAAAGGTTTTGCTTTTCCCTTGGGCATAAGAATTCTGGTCGATGGTCAGGATCATTCCCGGCATGGTGGGTATGATCTTTCCCCCAGCAATCTCGTTGACTCCCAACGTCGGTGGTTCGGCAAAGTTCTTTCCGGCATATTCGATCCAGGAGCCAACGGTAGGTTTGCCTGTCAGCAAATCAACTCCAGGAGTACTCTTTTCAAAGGAAGTGTGGCATCCTATGCATTGCGGAACCCAGGCAGAATGGCAGGATTCGCAAGCCAGTCGGCTATGTCCCAACCCTTTGCTGCAGAAGGGAGACATCCTTTTGGACTCCTGGAATTCTCCGGTAAGTTTATTGGTCAGAATGATCCTGTTCAGCGAATCAACCCGGGTATTGAGTAGTGGGAAGTTATTCTTCGCTGTAACTACTACCCTGTTTCTTGGATCATATTTCCGCAGACCAGAAATCATAAGAGATTCACGATCAGTAAGTTTTCCTATTGCGGAAGTATTGGGTGCTTCCGATGGATGGCAATCTATGCACTGCACATCGACAGCCTCTTCCTGATGACTGTGGTGCTTCCCGTCACCCATTAATTCGTACGATCCATGACAATCGATGCAAGACAGTCCTTTCTGGTGATGCACATCGTCCTGAATCCATTCAATGACGCGGTCGTCTGAAAGAATTTTGAATTTCGTACTGTCTTTTACTTCCACAGGTTTTAAATTGGTTTCATTCCATCCTTCATAACCAAGTGAAATTCGACCCGAACGGCTGTGGCAACTCTTGCACTTATCGTTGGAAACCTGTATGTTAATGAGGGGGTGAACTTCTTCCCCAATTTGCGATGGATTGGATTGCATCCGTTTCAGACTTTGCAAGGCTTTTTTGTCGTAAACAAGGTGGCAGGCGTTGCACCCTCCACCCCTTTCAAGCCAGACAGCATTGCCACTTGTCCGCTTATCATTTCCGAGGTGGCAACCTGCACAGAGGTTTCGGAGATGAGTATCCGCTGCAGAATGACCCAAGCCATTTAAAGAGAGTGTATCTTTGGGGGTTGTTGCTTCTCCAAAAACAAATTTGTCGACTCCCACAATGCCATTTAATCGGCTCATTGGAGAATCCATTAACCTGTCTGAAATTTCACGGTGACAGTTTTTCGTTCCGCAGGTTTGCCGAACGTTAGAAAAATTTCCGGGTAAGCTTATGATATTTCTGTGTGCCATTTGCTTGTTTGCCGTAAAGGGATCTCCCTTGTGGCAGACAAAACAACCAACGATGGCTGTATTGTGCGAATCCGACAAGCCCTTCATCCCACTGTGGCAAACCAGACAGCCTTCTGTTTTCAAATTTCCCGGCAGGCTATTGCCTTTGGCATCACCGAAAATATTCACAGGGGCGTATATCAGAAATGGATCACCGGAGGTACCAATTTCAGGCGAATCCCTCCACTGCCAGTCCTCACCCCTGAAAAGAAATACCAGCAAGGTCACGAACAGGTAGAATATCCCGACAGTCAAGAAAATCCATTTAACAATAATTTTCCCCTTGTCTTTAAATCGTGGCAGGAATCCAAACAACAGGAACAGAATCAGGAAAAGAATTACGATGACTGGAATACTTGTCCAGTGCAACATCTCCTGTATGCCAAGGAAGAACCAAGGTCCTTTGAGCCGAGCGTCATCGGGAAGCCCCAATGGTGCCCTAAAGAGAAGGCTCATCAGCACTATTCCGACAAGCACGGCCAGGATGGTTTTCAACCTAGGCCAGATGGATTTCAGATGTTCATAAATGCCGATAAATAGCAGGATAATTCCGGTACCGACATGCTGAACATACACCACCAGCCAGTGATCTTCACTACCTGTCAAGGCTGACCTCAGCATTTTTCCAACCAATGGTACCGAATCCAGCAGGGTTGCCAGCACCCTTCTGGCCTGAAGTCCGGCTGCATCCCCTTTCAGGATAAATCCTGAAATCATCTCATAACCAAGAAAAGCCAAAGAAAGGCAGAGCATCCACCAAATCCGGTTGTTCTTCAGGTTGGAATCTGACGACTTACGGAGATGGTCATAGATGTGCAATAAGGCTGAGATGAAGAATAACTGCGCACTCCAATAATGAAAATTTCTGAGAAAATTTCCGGCAGGATTGAAAAGGATCAGTTCAAAAATAGATGCGTAAGAACGGTTAAAGTCATAGGCAATGGCTAGCAGGATTCCGCTCAGTCCACAAAGAAGCATGGAAGAGATGGCGATCCAGCCGGCAGAGTCGAATTGCAGCCACTTTTTTAATTTTGAAAGATCCATTTTATCCCTGTTTAAACATGGCTATCCGAACTTTTCGGCCATTTCACAATCCATACACCATTGCTGGAATCAAAACGGCAGTCCAACTTCTCCAAAGGCCTAATTGCCGGTCCTTTCATAGGGTTACCGGTAGCAGCTTCAAAACAGGAACCATGGCATCCGCACTGGAGCACATCGCCACTGGTTTTACCTATGCGACATCCCGCGTGGGTACAAATGGTAGAATAGGCAATCACCGAATCCTCGATTCGAAAGAGGTAATATTTATCAAAATAACTCATTCCCAATGGAATATCTTCACCATGCCTGAATTCTTGCAGACTCTCTTTCTCTACCTGATCGGCACCCAGACGATACCAAATCCAAAGAAAAAGTCCGGCACTTAGACCTGTAAGTAGTCTTAAAAATATTTTTCTTGAAAGTACTGTTGGCTTTACCATGAATTGAATGAAACAAGGTATCCAAAGCTACAACAAATTAATGGCCGGAGCGTTCAGGTAGATTTGTCAAAAACTGCTTTGTGTCATTTAATTTTATGTCTCATGTCATAATTAAGAATGATGCATTCATGCAATTTATAAATATTTGATAAACAATACAATACAATTTATTTTACAATTAGCAACCAATTTATCATTTGACATCTATTTATCTAAATATCAATAATATATCTCATTATTACTTCAGGGTTCTAAAAGTTGAAGAATGTATGTTATTGATATTCTTTCATTTATAAATATTTGAATATTTAGGTCAATTTGTCAATCATCTTATATTCACTTATTTTTGAAAGAGGCTGAGATCAATTCTTTTTACGTTGACCTGGGTTGTCAGGGAAAAACTAAATACGCTTAAGCATGCATACGAGGAGAAAATTCATAAAAATTGGTGCACTCGGATTGGGAGCCACTGCGATCACAAGCAGTGTGACAGAATGGGTGGTTGGCGCATCTGCAAACAAAATCCCTTCATCAAATACCAAGGATGCCTCAGGTTGGCGAAGAGTCCCCACCTACTGCGAAGTTTGTTTTTGGAAATGTGCGGGTTGGACCTATGTTTCACCGGAAGGCAGTATTCAAAAAATTCTTGGTAATGCAGATGATCCGCAATGCAATGGGCGACTTTGTCCGCGTGGAACAGGTGGTGTGGGGATGTATTCTGATCCTGACCGGCTGAAGACCCCATTGTTGCGCGTAACCAAAAACGGTGAACAAACCTATCGGGAAGCCAGTTGGGAAGAGGCCCTCGACTTTATTGCCAGCAAGATGATGGAGATTGCCGGAAAACATGGGCCCGAAAGCATGGCACTTTTTAACCACGGTACCCCTGGTAAATATTTCACCCATTTGCTCAATGCCTTCGGTTCGAACAATGTAGCTGCGCCATCGTTCGCCCAATGCCGAGGTCCAAGAGACACCGGCTTCGAACTTACCTTCGGCGAATCCGTCAGCAGTCCGGAAGTGACCGATATCAGGGACACCAGATGTCTTGTTTTGATTGGATCGCACATCGGAGAAAATATGCACAATGGTCAGGTTCAGGAGATGTCAGAAGCCATTGACAAGGGAGCCGTTATCATTACCGTTGACCCCCGGCTCTCTACAGCGGCAAGTAAATCCAAATTCTGGTTGCCCATCAAACCCTCCACGGATCTTGCGCTTTTATTGGCCTGGATCCATGTTCTCATTCACGACAACCTATACAACAAAGATTATGTGACGAAATATGCCGATGGTTTCAACGAATTGAAGGAGCATGTAAAAAATTTCACTCCGGAATGGGCTTACGGCATCACCACCATCCAACCTGAATTGATTCGCCATACAGCAGGTGAAATGGCCAATGCAGCACCTTCCGTCATCATACATCCCGGCAGGCACACCACTTGGTATGGCGACGATGTGCAGCGGTCACGTGCGATTGCCATCCTAAACGCTTTATTGGGCTCCTGGGGAAACAGGGGTGGAATATTCTTCAAGGAGGGGATCAAAATTCCCGATTTTCCACGACCGGCCTATCCAAAACCAGCATGGTCGTGGCAGGATACACTCAACGGGAGGTATCCGTTTGCGAAGGAAGCCGTTACAAATACGATCATTGAAGCGTCCATACCCAAACCAGGCATGGAACATGTTATCAAAGGCTGGTTCGTTGCAGGCACCAACCTGGTCGTGTCGATTCCACTGAAAGAGCAGCTGATGCAGGCTATGCAAGCGCTTGATCTGTTGGTGGTAGTCGACACCATGCCGATGGAAATTACCGGGTATGCCGATGTGGTACTACCGGAATGTACCTATCTGGAGCGTTACGATGACCTCAGGGCCACTGCACACCGCGAACCTACCATTGCCCTCCGGATGCCTGCAGTGCAACCCAAATACCAAACCAAACCTGCCTGGTGGATTTCCAAGCAAATTGGCGAGCGGCTCGGTTTGGGTGCGTATTACATGTACAAGGATTTCAAGGAGGTTCTTCAGTGGCAATTGAAGCAGGTTGGAACTTCCCTGGAAGAGATGGAAAGGATCGGTTTGAAAAAATATCCACGCAAGACCCCTGTTTACATTGCAGACGGAGCCGAGTATAAGTTTAAGACCGCATCCGGAAAAATTCAGTTAAAATCCAGTGAGCTTCAGGAAGCTGGTTTTGATGCCATGCCTGTCTTTACGCCTCATCCGCAGCCAGAAGATGGCTATTATCGTCTGATATACGGCCGCGCACCGATGCACACCTTCAGCCGAACAGCCAACAACAGGAATCTGGTGGCATTGATGCCGGAAAACTCCGTTTGGGTGAATCCACAGGTCGCTGAGTTGTGGGGGCTGCGGAAAGACCAGCACGTCTGGTTGAAAAATCAGGCGGGCATCCTTTCCAACTTCTCCGTTAAAGTTCGAATTACCGAACGCATCCGCTGGGACTCTGTATACATTGTCCATGGATTCGGTCATCACCATAAACCACTGACCTATGCTTTCGGCAGAGGAGTAAACGATACTGAGCTGATTTCCAAATTATCGATCGACCCAATTATGGGAGGCACCGGAATGCGTGGCAATTTCGTCACGTTTGTAAAAACTGAACCAAGAAAGGAGGGTAAGCTATGAGATATGCAATGGCTATTGACACCCGGAAATGCGTGGGTTGCAGCGACTGTGTGGTGGCCTGCCAGACCGAAAATGATGTACCCAATGGCTTTTGCAGGGATTGGGTGAAAGAGGTGGTAGACGGTACCTATCCGAACGTAAGTATTGAACTGAGATCTGAACGGTGCAACCATTGTGCAAATTCTCCTTGTGTTCGCTGTTGCCCCACCGGTGCGAGTCATTTTGAGGAGGGTGGAATCGTCCTCGTCGAGCACAACAAATGCATCGGTTGTGGTGCTTGCATCGAATCGTGCCCTTATGAGGCCAGGTATTCTCATCCAGAAGGATACGTCGATAAATGTACCTTTTGCATTCACAGGGTTCGTCAGGGATCCGATCCTGCCTGTGTTTCTGTTTGCCCAACCAGATGCATGTACTTTGGCGATCTGGAAGATCCCAATTCCAAAATTGTCAATATGCTGAAAAATAGGAAATTCAAGTCTCTTGCACCGGAGGCAGGAACCAAACCTCAAATATTTTATCTTCTATAAATCCGTGAAAAAGCACTTGTTATGAAGGAAGAATTATTCGCCAGCGGGCGAAACATCCCGAACATCGACCCCACCCTAAATATCTGGCACTGGCAAATCCCCAGTTACCTGTTTCTTGGCGGATTGGCAGCGGGCATTCTCTTTTTTGCCGGAGTATTTACCATTATGGGAAAAGAGGAGCAGCTGTCGGCTACCGTCAAAAAAGCTCCATTTCTGGCTCCGATAGCGCTGATTCTGGGGCTATTCCTGCTTTTCCTGGACTTGAAGCACAAACTTTGGTTTTGGCAACTCTACACCACCATTCGTCTGGAATCTCCCATGGGATGGGGTGCCTGGGTCCTGATGATCATGACGCCAATCTCACTGATCTGGTCGGCCAGCTATGTCAGGGAGCTTTTTCCCGACTGGGATTGGAAATTCAAATATCTAAAGGATTTTGAGACCTGGGTGATCAGGAACAGGGTATTGATTGCCTGGCCTATGGTTATTTATGCCGTCATTCTTGGAATATATACCGGCATTTTACTCTCAGCGTTCAATGCCAGGCCCTTGTGGAACACCTCCATTCTTGGACCACTTTTCCTTGTTTCAGGTATGTCTACAGGTGCTGCAGTTATCTTACTGATGAGCAAGAACCACGAAGAACGGAAGATAATAGGTCGGATCGATATCTTACTCATAGTCATTGAATTGTTCTTTATCACACACTTGTTTATGGGCGATAAGGCCGGATCAGAAGCTCAAATCAATGCTGTGAACCTCTTTTTGGGAGGCAGCTTTACTGCTCCATTTTTTGCTTTTGTAGTCGTCCTTGGGCTGATTTTTCCAGCCCTTCTTGAAATAATGGAACTCCGCGGATACAAGATTCCCATTGCTGTTCCAGCCATTCTGATCCTTCTCGGCGGACTTATTTTCAGGTTTTTGATCGTGGAGGCAGGTCAGATGACGAGATACTTATACTAAGTTATAGTTATGAGTTATGAGTTATTGAAAACAAAATACACGGAAATGAAGAAAATAAAATTCGATGGTTCCCAGTATCTGAATCCCTATCTGGGAGGCGTAATATTGGGGACAGTGCTCTTGCTCTCTTTTTACATTTCGGGTCGAGGGCTCGGAGCAAGCGGTGCTGTAAAAAATTCGGTAGCTGCCACAGTCAATGCAATCGCACCCAAACACGTGGAAGCATCGGCCTACTACAGTCAGTTTGCCGGAGGAGATCGTCAACCTATGAGTAATTGGCTTGTGTACGAGGTGCTTGGTGTTTTGGCAGGTGCATTTCTCTCAGGAATAATCTTCAATCGGCTCAAATTGAAGGTCGAACATTCCCCGAAAATTACCTCCAGACGAAGATTACTTTTTGCCCTTCTGGGAGGTCTTATCTTCGGTTTCGGAACGCAGCTGGCCAGGGGCTGTACAAGTGGAGCCGCATTGAGTGGCATGGCAGTTCTCTCTTTGGGGGGGTATATCACCATGGTGGCTATTTTCGGTACAGCGTTCGCGGCTGCCTGGATATTTCGTAAAAACTGGATTTAATCTGTTAAAACTGAAATTATGATCGGACCAATTGTATCATCAGGAATAGTCTCCCCTGCCTGGGACAATGTTTTTGCAGTTTTACTCGGCATGGGATTTGGATTTGCACTTGAATCATCAGGATTCTCTTCATCGCGCAAGATTATTGGGACTTTTTTCGGTTACGATTTTGTGGTTGTAAAAGTGTTCTTTACAGCTGCAATCGTATCTTCGCTGGGATTGCTCTACCTCAGTTACCTGGGTTTGTTGGATTATTCTCAGTTATACATTCAGCCAACTTTCCTGGCTTCTGCCATTGTCGGCGGGATCATCATGGGAATTGGATTTGCGCTGGGCGGTTTTTGCCCGGGAACAAGTCTGTGTGCCGCAGCGGTAGGCAGAATTGACGGATTGGTCTTTTTCGGAGGAATGTTTATTGGCGTTTTTCTCTTTTCAGAATCTTTTCCACTCTTCGAAAACATCTACTACAGTGGTTCCATGGGAGCAAAAATGATCAATTCTGTTTTTGGTATATCCCCTGAGCTGTTTACCTTCTTTCTTGTTTTAATGGCCATAGGCATGTTTTATGGTGCAGGATGGGTTCAAAACAAGGTCAAAAAAATTGAATATTAAGCTGCAGAACATGGAAAAAATATATACCCTGCTTTCAACTTTATTGGTTATTCTGGCATTGGGACTAGTGATCCTTCCAAATAAAAATGACCCAAAAGAAACCAGTCCGAAGTTGTTGTTGAGTTCGGTAACCGAAAAATCACGATATCTATCAGTGGATCAGATCACTCATCGAATCATTGAAAATGATCCCTGCCTGTTGCTGATTGACCTTCGGCCGGCCAGTCAATTCAAGATTTTTGCGTTACCCGGATCCATGAATATTCCAGCCGATTCGATACTTACTTCCACCAATATTGAAATTTTCAATCATCCCGGAAAGGATAAAGTCTTTTACGCCAATTCAGATCTCAATGCAGAAATGGCCTGGATGATCTGTACCCGGTTTTCACTGAAAAGAATTTACGTGATGAAAGGTGGTTTAAATGAATGGTTCAATACCATCATAGAGACCGGAATGGTATCCATTACGGCTTCGACAACCGACCTGGAACTACTGAGTTTCAGAAATGCAGCCCGCCAGTATTTTACCGGGACCGGGCAAACCATCCCTGTTCCGGCAGCCGGCAATCCTGGTGAAAAAGTTACGGTAACCCGGAAAGCATCGGGCGCAAAATCTGGCGGTGGCTGTTGATTTACTCTGCTTGATGACCATTAATTACAACTACAAAACATCATGATATGAACCGTTTTCTAAAAAATAAAACAGCCTGGATAGGATCATTTGGCACAATCCTTCTGTTGATTGTGCTGGCTATTTTTTTCAGACCTAATCCACCTGATTACAAATTTAATCGTACCCAAACCCTTCTTTTAATGAAGGATTCATCTCTGGCTATAACGGTGAATACGGTCACAGGCAAGCAGCTTATAGATATCCGGCAGGCAGAATCGTATGCTCAGAGTCATGCCCAAAATGCAGTAAATATTCCTGCACGTCAATTGCTTGATAAGGAATCAATCAAGCTGTTCAAAGAATTAAAATCAGAAGGTAAGGTTGCCGTATTGTATGGCAGCAGCGAGTTGCAGGTCGTTTCACCCTGGCTTTTGTTGCAACAGTTGGGGTATACAAATGTATTAAGATTGAAGGGTTATATTACTGCCGATGGCAAATTGGCTCAGACTGAATTGGCCCTGTCCGAATCGTCGGTTTTAAACCTATCTGCCTTTGGTGAAAAGCCAGCACCTTCCCCTGCACCTAAAATTTCCGGAGAGCCGCAAAAGCAGGAGTCAATCAAATTGGGAAAGAAAACTTCTTCTTCTGGTGGAGGATGCTAAGCAAGCTGACTGGCAAAAAGACGAAATCATCACTGAATCTATTGGTTCAATGCAATAAATTTTCAATCAACCTCAAATAGACGGGCCAAAATATTTCAACCATGGTTTGGCCAGGCCAATATTCAAAAGCGGTTACTGAACTTTTTTATGATCAATTTTTACTTGCAACATCACTTCCCTCACTTTTAAAAATAATAACAGAGGTGAGAGTTTCGTTTTCCTAAATATTAATTAGGAATGCCCGCCCACAATGATGCGCATGATCTTAAGATTGAGCACCACAAAGCGCCAGGCCTGCCAAATCACATTTCTTCGCCAAAAACGGGTACCGCTGGTAGGTACCGGTGGGTAAGATTCATCGTAATATCCCCTCACTTTATTCTTCATCTTGTCGATTTTAATAAATTTAAACTTCTGGATTTATTCGGGTATCAGCCACCAGAACGGGTATCCTTTTGCCTTGTGGATGAACATGTAATGCAGGAATAGTTTGATCCAGTGTCCAGCCAATCCGGCTTCTCCAACCGTGTAGTTCAAATCCCTGCCCCATTCAGGGTATTTCTGCCAGTCGGGAACGATGGGAAAAACCGTCATAGTTGCAGCGTTTCCCCTTAAAAGACTATACCCGGATGATACGACACAAGCCGCGCCCATCTTACCCATTGATGCCTTGTGCTTGAATCCATTACTATTTTTAAGTATTTGATTCACGATATTTAAAGCTACTATCTTTCCAATTACTCCGGAAGGCATTCCCGTTCTTGGTGGAGCCGGGGTGATAAGGGTCCCGTTTGGACTCTTCATTGGTTTCGAAATTTGATGGGGAGGAGCAAAAGCGATCCCAGTGGCAAAAATATTTTTGAATGCCGGACTTTGATAAACAGAGGGCCAATCTTCTACCGACCAATCTTCGAAGGCTTTTCCGGAATAATCGGCATCCACCTTCATCAATCCATTAGGAACAAATAGTTGTCCTGTAATATCTTCACCTGCTTTACTGAAAGCCTTCATTCCTACTCCGGCGAAAGCCGGTATCAACATGGCAAAATCAAATGAAATGGTGTGCAATTGTCCGTCCAGGGTTTCATAATGGGCAACCCCCTTCTCTACCTTCATTACGCCGGCACGCTTGATCCAATTGATGCCGTACTCGGCAAAGATGGATTCACTGAAAACTTTGGTAGGTGTAATGTAACCTCCTCGTTTGATGAATGCCCCTCCCATCCCAAAATCCCCCAGTTCGTATTCGTTGGAAATCCAGGTGATCTCTGCCATGTGCATCAATCCCCGAGATTTTATTTCATACGCCACATTCAGGGCATATTCGAAGGCAGCACCCTGGCAGGTTGCTGCCGGATGACCGGTACCAATCAGGAATTTTATCCGCTCCCCCTGCTTCATCCGTTCCAAACACACCTGCAATTCCTTCCAGGTTTCTGCCGCATGGTCACAAGAACAAACGGAATGGGTAAATTTTCCGGGACCAAGTCCTTCAGTGGCCTCGAAATTGAGTTTTGGACCCGTTGCATTGACCAGATAATCAAAATCAATGTTTGCGGTTTCTCCCCTGTTGCCTTCCCTTGTATATTCAACGGCCACAAATGGCCTTTCAGAATCTGGATTACCTTCAGGAAATATCGCAGTTGCTTTAGCCTGTCTGAAATCTATTTTCCAGCGATCATAAACCGGTTTCAATTTGAACCGCACCTGATCAATGTTCATTTTACCTACTCCTACCCATATGTTGGATGGAATCCATTGATAATAGGCACCTGGAGACACGACCACAACTTCATGTTTGCGTCCCAGTTTTTTCTTTAAAAAAGCCGCTGCAGTATGACCCGAGATACCTGCCCCTAAAACAACAATTTTTGCCATTTGGTCAGTTTAAAATTTGGATTTTTGCGAAGATTAAAATTTTAAAATATATATGACGGATAAATTCAGACAGAACTTACGGGAATTATAGCAAAATTTTGATTATTAGTCTCTAAAGATATTAATATTGTCTGTATAAAACTAAAATTCGGCATACTATTTGAGCCTGAAATCAAATAATTTTTCGTTTAGATTACAACTTTCCGTAGATCATATAAATGGGTTCCAAAAGATTTGGATTTACGTCACTAAGTGATTTGAGATCAATTATCAAAAGCAATGAGAAAATTTGAAAAACAAAAAACATAGATTACTTCACTGATTAGATAACTCTTGCTAATTGTAATTTTTTATGTTTCTAAGTGGATTTACCAGAACCAATTGGTACCAGGAGTTCATCAATCTTCACAGGTGGGTAAAAAGATTCACAAAAAAAGTCAACCGCTGATAATCAAGCGATTGACTTTTTAAAAGTGACCCCACCGGGATTCGAACCCAGATCAAAAGAACCGGAATCTTCCATTCTATCCATTAAACTATGGGGCCAAACTTTTCGCTGCAAAGGTAACAATATTCTTTTGATGGCATCCGGGAAACTGAAAATTGATGGTCCTTTTGGAAGGTTGAACTAAAATCGGATTCTTTTAATTGGCGAAAAACTGGAGATTATTCAAAAGTTCAGATAAATTTGTTCCTGATAGGATTAGATCTACTTTGCAGTTAAAATTTTAACAGAGTGGTGTGATTGACCTATCAATGTAAAGCCAGATCAATTTAGAGTTGAAAACAGATGAACTATGCCGTAGTAGATGTTGAAACAACGGGAACTTCCCCTGTCAATGGTAAGATCACGGAGATAGCTGTTTATATCTGCAACGGTACAGATATCATTGACTCCTACATTTCGCTGGTCAACCCCGAATGCCAGATCCCATGGAACATTACCCGTCTAACCGGAATTACCAATGAAATGGTTGAATCAGCACCTAAATTCTATGAAATTGCCAAGAAAATTGTAGAGATTACGGCCAATACGACCTTCGTTGCCCACAATGCAGCCTTCGATTACTCCTTTGTCAGGGAAGAGTTCAAAAGACTGGGTTATGACTACAAGCGCAAAACCTTGTGTACGGTTAATCTTAGCAGGAAATTGATTCCCGGCCTCCGCTCCTACTCCCTTGGAAACATCTGCCAGGATTTGGATATCCAGATCGAAGGGAGGCATCGTGCAGGTGGAGATGCTTTGGCCACCGTTAAACTCTTCGAAATACTTCTTCGGCAAAATGAGACAGCCGATCACGATCTTTTTTCTTCCCGAAAGGGTCATCTTTCAGAAGAGATGATCGCCAAACTGCCTGGCTCCTGCGGGGTTTATTACCTGTACGATCTTCAGGGAGACTTGATCTACATCGGGAAAAGTAAGAACATTCACCAGCGAATCCTCTCCCATCTAAACAACCGTCTTACCAGGAAGGCGATGGAAATGAGCGAACGGACTGCCTCCGTTGATTATGCAGAGACCGGCAGCGAACTGATTGCCCTGCTGCTGGAGTCGGAAGAGATCAAGCAGCACAAGCCCTTTTACAATCGGTTGCAACGGCGGTCGGCCAACAATTTCGGGATTTTCCTTTTCGAAGACGTGAACGGATATCTGAACCTGCAGGTTCGAAAAATGGAGGAAGAGACTGTTCCGGTTACTACCTTCAATTTTTTGCAGGAAGGGGTCGATATGCTCCATGAACGGGCAGGCAGATACTCCCTTTGTAAGAGTCTGTGTCACCTGGACAATCATCTTCAACCCTGTTTTGATTCAAGACTGGGAAATTGTATGGGAGCCTGCGAGGGAAGAGAAGATCCTGAATCCTATAATCTACGAGTGCTTGAGGCCATTAAGCCCTGGCAATTTCATTCGCCAAATTTTTTCCTGCTCGAAAAAGGTAAACATAGGGAGGAATTGGCAGTAGTGAAAATTGCCCGAAACAAATACATGGGATACGGATTTATCTCTACCGAGCTATCAGGTGCCGGTTTGGAAGTCTTGCACGATTGTATTCAGCCCAGAAAGGACAATTGGGAGGTTCGTACCTTGATCCGGGGATACCTGAAAAAAAACTACAGGTTAATCAAAATTGTGGAATATTAACCAGCTGCCGTACCTAATCCCTCCTTGTATCGGGCAATGGCACGATCCCTGGCAAAAGCGTGATCCACGAGGGGAGCCGGATATTGATCTGTTCCAAATTCAGGGACCCATTTGTTGATGTAACTAAAATCCGGATCAAATCTTTTTGCCTGAAGTTCCGGATTAAAGATCCTGAAATAGGGAGCTGCATCACAACCTGAACCAGATGCCCATTGCCATCCACCATTGTTGGAAGCCAGATCGTAGTCGTTCAGTTTGCTGGCAAAGTAGGTTTCTCCCCACCGCCAGTCGATAAGCAAATGCTTGCATAGAAAGCTGGCTGTCACCATTCTGACCCTGTTGTGCATAAATCCGGTCTGATTCAGCTCCCTCATACCGGCATCCACCAGTGGATAGCCTGTCATACCTTCACACCAGGACTGAAATTGAGTCTGATCATTCTCCCAACGAATGTAATCGTAGGCTGGTTTAAAGGCTCTGGTATAGACCTGGGGGAAAAACCACAAAATCTGACTGTAAAAATTTCTCCAGATTAATTCTGAAAGGAATTCGGGTGAATGAAGCATGGCCAGAGCGGTTATTTTACGAATACTCACGGTTCCATACCTCAGATGCAAACTAAGTTTGGAGGTGCCGTTCCGGGCCGGAAAATCCCTGTTCTCCGCATAATTCTCCAGCAGACTTTGAGGCAATATTTTACGTGGAAATATATTTTCAACCTTCTTGAAGCCCAATGCTTCAATGGATGGAATGGGCAGTGGTTTCATCCGGATAAAATTATGAAAATAGAGCGAGGTCTTGTTGGCCCTGACGCTATCCAGATTCAGTTTTTCGAGAAAACGATTCTTGTACGGGGTAAAAACAGTGTAAGGTTTTCCGTCTTTTTTGACCAACTCATCCTTCTCAAACAAGACATGATCCTTGTAGGTAACAAACTCAGTCCTGTTGATCTTCAAAAACCGTTCCACATCAAGGTCACGGTGGTTGGTGAATGGCTCGTAATTTCTGTTGCAATAAACGCTGCAAATATGATAGTTCTCTATCAGATCTTTAAAAACATCCAGCGGTCTGCCATAGGCTACATAAAGAGTCGATCCGATTTTTTCAAGTTCCCGCTTGATCTCCACCAGGGTATCATATACAAAGTTGATTCTGTAATCTGAACCATCGGCGATCCTCACAAGGATTTCAGGATTGAATATGAACAAGGGTAAAACATTTTCACGCGTTTTCAGCGCATGAAACAAGGCCGTATTATCCTCCAAACGAAGATCCCGTCGCATCCAGAATATATTTACCACCGGCTTTTCCTTCTGCTTCAACATCCTAAAAAAATTTATGAATAGTGTCTGAAATATAAGAAAAAACAAAACTAACTCTACCTTTGTTGCGCAAAAAACAGAAGCAATCATCCTATTAAACAATATTTTTCATGAATAAACGTGGTTTTGCAAGTGACAACAATTCAGGGATCCATCCTAAAATTCTGAAAGCCATTGAAATGGCCAATGTTGATCACGCAATCGGATATGGAGAAGATATTTATACTGAAAAAGCAAAACAACTTTTCAGAAATGAATTTGGTACAGAAACAGAGATATTTTTTGCCTTGACAGGAACGGGAGCCAACATTCTCTCCATTCAATCCCTGTGTCAATCCTTTCACATGATCCTGTGTGCAGAGACAGCCCATATCCAGGTGGATGAATGCGGTGCCCCCGAAAAATTTACCGGCAGTAAACTGGTGCCACTCCCCTCCTCAAACGGCAAGGTTTTACCCGAAGTATTGTTGCAAAAGCTTCACGGTTTCGGTGTTGAACATCACTCCCAGCCTGGATTGCTGAGTATTTCGCAGGTCACTGAAATGGGAACTGTTTACTCCGTGAAAGAGATTCGTGAGCTTGCCCGAATTGTTCATGATCACGGAATGTATCTTCACATGGATGGAGCCAGAATTTCCAATGCTGCCGTCTCCCTTGGGCTGAATTTCAGCGCTTTTACCAAAGATGCAGGAGTAGATATCCTCTCTTTTGGGGGAACAAAAAACGGATTGATGATCGGTGAAGCGGTACTGATTTTCAATCCTGAGCTTTCCGTGAAAACCAAGTTTTTCAGAAAACAGGCGGCTCAGCTTTACTCGAAGATGCGGTTCATGACGGCACAGTTTATTCCTTACCTGGAAGATGAAATCTGGAAAGAAAATGCCACCCATTCCAATAAAATGGCAGCGAAACTGGCTGGTTTGTTGGCCGATATTCCGCTTGTGAAAATAACACAATCTGTGGATGCCAATGGAATCTTTCTTCTATTGCCCAAAGAAATCATTCCGCTTATCCGGAAAGAGTATTTTTTTTATGATTGGGATGAATCAAAAGGTGAAGTGAGATGGATGACCTCCTTCGACAGCACAGAAGAGGATATCACCAACCTGGTAGACTTATTGAAGTCCCTTTTGGCCAATGGATGGGTTTAGCCGCATTTTTATTGTATTTTTGCATTCCCCTGTCAGGATAAAAAGTTTTATCTGTTGATCAACTCTTCCTGCCGGGAATGCAAAAAAATCAGTACTTCCCAAATGTGGGAAATACGCGTCAGTAATAATATTCTCCATGATAAGTAGAAGGATCATCCGAACCAAAGTGCTGCAAATCCTTTATGCACACGTCTCCACACCGGAAAAATCGATCAGCTCTTCAGAAAATGAATTGCATTTCAGCATTCAAAAAACTTACGATTTGTACCATCTCTTGCTGGCATTACCCATTGAACTGAGTGATTATGCAGAGAAGATGATTGAGATGAGGAAATTAAAAAATTTCCCCACCAGTGAAGAGCTGAATCCCAATCTTCGCTTTGTATCCAACCGACTGATTGGTAAATTAAAAAACAACAAGGACCTTGGAGCCTATATTCAGAAGAACAAGGTCAATTGGTCCAACAGTCAGGAATTGGTAAAAAAGATTTATCAGTCGATGGTAGAGTCAGAGGAATACAGGAATTATCTGGCACAGGAAGAGGACAATTTTCAGAATGACCGTCGTTTTTGCGAAGATTTTTATGCCGAGATCCTGTTGAAAAGCGAATTTGTCTTCAATGAATTTGAAGAACAAAGTATCTATTGGAACGATGATCTTGATTTTGTCGTTTCCATGGTCATTAAAACCCTGAAAAAGTTCAGGGAAGAGAGCAATGTCAACGATCATCTCTCCTCGCTGTACAAAGACGAGGAAGACCAGGAATTTACGGTTAAACTTTTCAGAAAAACCCTTGCCAAGAGTGAAGAGAACCGAAAAACTATCGAAACCTACACCAAGAACTGGGATGTCGACAGGGTCGCAACCATGGATATATTGATTATGGAGCTGGCATTGACCGAACTTACGGAATTCCCCTCTGTTCCGATCAAGGTGACTCTAAATGAATACATTGAGTTGGCCAAGTATTACAGCACGCAACGCAGCAGTATTTTTATCAATGGAGTACTGGACCGTATAACCAAGGATTTCAAGGACCAGGGTAAGATAGTTAAGGCTGGCCGAGGACTTTTGGAAGGATGATCAACTACCGTTGCATAGGATTTTTATTTGGGTTTGCCCTTCTGATGACGGCTTGCAACAACCAGTCGTCCAGCCGTGTCAAACCTTCTGTTGTGGCCGAACCCGACAAAAAAAAGGCACCTGGCAGGATTGAATTTTCCAAAGAAATGCATAATTTTGGTAACCTGAAGGAGGGAGAGGTTGTGGCTTTCTCTTTTCAATTTAAAAATACGGGAAGCTTGCCGTTCCGTTTGACCAAAGTAGAACCCGCATGTGGTTGCCTGTCTGTCCAGTATAACAAAGAGGAGATTCAACCGCTGGCAGTCTCGACCATTGAAGTGATCTTTCATTCAGATGGGGAATGGGGAAACCTGATAAAAACCGTCAGTGTTGAAACCTCTGAAGGAGAATCCAAAAATCTGACCATTGGGGCCAATGTCGAAAACAAGAATTTTAATTTTGATTTAAATAATTTGAAATGAGTACATTAATTTTTATTATTGCCCAACAGCAGCAACAAAGTATGTTGGGAATGTTTTTACCACTGGTATTAATCATCGTGGTTTTCTATTTCTTCATGATTCGTCCGCAGATGAAACGTCAGAAAGAGACCCAAAAATTTCGTGATGCGCTTCAAAAAGGAGATAAGGTTGTTACTTCTGGTGGCATTTACGGGAGAATTGAAGAGATCAAGGACCAGGTTATTTTTCTGGAAGTAGCTCCCGGAATCAAACTGAAAGTTGACAAGAGTGTGGTGTTGAAAGACATGTCTGATGCACCGGTAGCAAAATAAGCAATGGCCGGGAAACCGGCCATTTTTCTTACCAGTTAGCCATACTTTGATATGATTCCGGCCATCCGTCCTAAAGTTGGGAAGGCATGGATGGGTTAACAAAATACGCTATTCGTGAAACAGTTTCTGGTCAAAAGGATTTTTTTGTATTTGAAGCGAAAGGTCAAAAACTTTAGTTATCAGAAGGCTTTTGTTTTTCTGGTATGTCTTGCCCTCTCCTCTTTCCTCTGGCTGCTAAGCAGTCTGGAAAAGCATTACACCAGCAGGATCACGGTACCTGTCAAATATGTTGATTTTCCGAAAGACAAGCAACTCTCCGGGTCACTTCCCCAAAATTTTGACCTGCTGGTGGATGCCTATGGATATACCTTGCTTAGCTACAATTTGCACCTTGATTTTTCACCCATTCAAATTAATGTCAGCGAACTGGTTGACAATGTTCTGGATCGGGGATCAAAAGAAAAGTACACCATTCTTACCGCAAATCACTTGGGGGAAATTGAAAAACAGATAAGCAGTGAAATAAGAATCTTGTCTATCAAACCGGATACTCTGATATTCAATTTCAGTAAAATAGTTACGAGAAAGGTCAAAGTTCAGCCAAACCTGAAACTGGGTTTTGGAAATCAGTATTCCCTCGGACAGGAGCCTGTTGCAATTCCTGACTCTGTACTGGTAAGCGGTCCCAAAAATATGATGGACACCTTGAAATCAATTTCAACCCAATACCGTGAGTTCAGTAAATTAGCTGCTTCTGTTGAGTTGGAAATCCCGGTTCGCTTAACGAAGGGGCTGACCTCAGAAACAAAAGAGGTGCATCTTACCATTCCGGTGGAACAAAATACAGAGGTTGATTTTGAGGTTCCCATCCAGGTCATCCATCTTCCGGCGGATGTATCCCTGAAAACTTTTCCAGGCAAGGTGAAAGTGGCCTGCAGAATTGGACTGGGTAAATATAAAAAATTGGATTATAGTGCATTTCGGGCTTTCATAGACTATGAAAAGATTTCTGAAAACAGTGACCGATTGCCTGTTACCCTTGAAAATCATTCAAACGTTGTTTTATCTGTAAATTTTTCTCCAAATGAGGTAGAGTACATTTTGGAGCATGTAAAATAGTTGTTCATGTTGACCATTGGTATAACAGGAGGTATAGGCAGTGGAAAATCCACAGTTTGCAGGGCATTCAAAGTGCTGGGCATACCTGTTTTCCAGGCTGATTCAGTTGCCGCCTGGCTTCAGAACAACGATCCCAAAATAATAGCAGAGATCAGCAGGCTCTTCGGTTCAGATCTATACGGAGCGGATGGATTGCTTATTCGCAAAAAACTGGCAGCCATCATCTTCAACGATCGGATGCTGCTTGAAAAGATGAATCATCTGATCCATCCCGCCGTCCACCTGGAGTTTGAAAAATGGAAGGCCAAGATGAAACTTTTTCCCTATGTGCTCTACGAGGCTGCCATACTTTTTGAAACCGGAAGTTTCCACAATTTTGATTTTACCATTCTGGTTCTGGCAGACGAGAAAGAACGAATTGAAAGAGTGATGAAAAGAGATCATACATCTGTCGAAGCCATTTTACAGCGGATGCACAACCAGATGCCGGATGCAGAAAAGGTAGGACTGGCTGACTTTATTGTTGAAAACAACGACCATCAAATGATATTGCCTCAAATAATGAAATTGGATCAAATTTTAAAATCAAAGAATCATGTTTGGAAAATTGATAGGTAGTGGATTGGGCTGGACGCTCGGAGGCCCGATAGGTGCGCTGGCAGGTTTTGTGCTTGGAACCTTGTTTGACCTTTCTGAAAAATCCAGTGCCAGTACCGGAACCTTTCAGGGCATGCAAACAACCCCGAATGACTACCTCTTTAGCCTGCTCGTGTTGGTATCCGCAGTACTGAATGCTGATGGCAAAATCATGAAGTCAGAGCTGAACTATGTCAAGGAATTTTTCAAGACCAATTTTGGTGTGGAAGGTGCGCAGAATGCCCTGCGAATTTTGCAGGATCTGACCAAGCAGAACATTCCGGTGACGGATGTTTGTCACCAGATCAAGAACTACATGGATTATCCAAGCCGCTTACAGCTCATTCATTTTTTATTTGGAATCGCCGCTGCGGATGGAGAGATTCATCCCGATGAGTTGAAACTGATCAGACACATCTCCATCAATCTGGGAATTACTTCTGCAGACTATACTTCCATAGAGGCTATGCTGGTGCCAAAAACGGACTGGGCATACGATGTGCTGGAGATCACACCGGAGGCATCCGATGAAGAGGTTAAAAAAGCCTATCGCAAAATGGCAGTAAAATATCATCCCGACAAGGTCAGTTATCTCGGGGAGGAGATTCAACAAGCTGCCAATGAGAAATTTAAAAAAGTTAACGAAGCCTATCAATTGATCAGCAAAGAGCGAAATCTATAATTTTGGTGAAACTGTTCTTTATTATCAAAATTTTAATTTAATTTCATTGCATCTAAATTCAAATACCATGAAAAAAACATTGTTGACTGTGTCGTTTCTCGCCTGTGTGGTTCTGACCTTTGGACAGACTCTGGACTTTGGTGTCAAAGCCGGATTCAATACCTCTTCGATTGCTGGTAGTATCAATAACGTTTCTTCCAGTTTTAAATCCAGATCTGGTTCAAATATAGGAATTTTCGCCCGAGTGGGAGGCTCCAAACTTTACCTGCAACCGGAATTGCTCTATGCTACCAAAAATTCCTCTTATGATGCCACCGTGACTCTGGGACAAACATCCACCAATACTATCAAAATTCATACCATCCAGATACCTGTACTTCTGGGCTACAAGTTGCTTGATCTGAAACTTGCCTCTATTCGTGCCTTCACGGGTCCTGCAGGATCTTTTGTGACAAGCGGCAGCATCACAAATATCAGCTCTCAGGAGGTAAAGGACAATCTGAATTCGATGAACTGGGCCTGGCAATTGGGTGCAGGAGTGGATGTTCTGAAGTTTACGCTGGATGTCAGGTATGAAATGGGAATGAACAATATCACCAAGAATCAGATTCAGGATTACATCTCCATCAACAAGGGGAACATTTTTACCATATCTCTCGGATTCAAATTCTTCTGAAATTAAACCAATTTATACCTTTATGTCCATCAAAAAAGGCTGCCTGAAAAACGGGCAGCCTTTTTTGATGGTTAATTATCTTTTAGGTATTCATCGCACCACAGACATTGATTACCTGTCCAGAGACGTAGGAAGACAGATCAGAGGCCAGGAACAGGGCAACCTTGGCGACCTCTTCCGGTAATCCTCCCCTTTTCATTGGAATGGAGGCTTCCCATTGTTTGCGGGCCTCTTCGGGGATTTTGGCTGTCATCTCCGTGATGATGAAACCGGGTGCAATCGCGTTGGAGCGAATATTTCTGGATCCCAACTCCTTGGCAATGGATTTCGTAAAACCGATGATGCCGGCTTTCGAAGCGGAGTAATTTGACTGACCTGCATTTCCGCTTACCCCAACCACGGAACTCATGTTGATAATGGAACCACCTTTTTGTTTCAACATCGACATCTGGGCTGCCTTGGTGAAATTAAACACCGACTTCAGATTGACATTGATTACGGCATCCCATTGTTCCTGCGACATTCTCATCAGGAGTGTGTCTTTCGTGATGCCTGCATTATTGACCAAAATGTCAATACCACCGAAATCCTTGACAATTTGATCGACTACCTGAACGGTGTCATCGTATCTGGAGGCATCGGAGGCATAGGCCTTCGCTTTTACTCCAAGGGCAATCAGTTCATTTTCTGTTTCTTTGGCAATATCATCGTAAAACAGATCCGTAAATGCTACGTTGCATCCCTGTTGTGCAAATTGAACGGCTATCGACTTTCCGATACCACGGCTGCCACCTGTAACAATTGCTGTTTTTCCTTCCAATAATTTCATATACCAACCATTATTAAATTTTTAAAACTAGGTATGTTTTAAAGGGTGTGACACTTAAATTTCTGTTTGTTTGGTTTTGCACTACCCTTTAAACAGGGGCAAAAATAGTCAATAATGCGGATTATGACTTTCAGTAGGCTTATTTTTTTGTTTTGTGCTCATTTACAGTCATCCTGAATCTCACAATTCTTGTGATCAGGTCGATGGGTAATGGTTGGCCAACGGGGAATTGAATGGTTCCTTTCGACCATTTGAATTTAAGGAGTTCACTTTTGAAATCCTCAATTCCTGAGGCTGTAGGATAAAATCCGATGTGTGATTTGTAACCAGCAAAGTAAACAAGAATTCCTTTCTGCCTATAGGCGGGCATTCCATAGCTAATTACTTCATCCGCATCCGGTGCAGCCAGCCTAATGGCTTGTCTCAATTGAACCAATTGAGCTTGGACTTCAATTGGGAATCCTTCGATGTATTTGTCTACAGCATTGATTTGATTGTTCACGACTTTCCTGGTTTGGTCAATTAACGGCAAGGATTTGGTTTCCGATTCGCTACAGGCCGTTTATCCGGCCTTTTAAATACCTGACGTAATCTTCTGCGGCGGTCGTAAATTTTGATTGAAGCGATTTCTGTGCCCATTGAAAGGCCATTTTAAAGTCGCCTTTCATTTCAGAGGTCAGTGCCAGGTTGTATTCTATTTCACTTCTGAATCCCGAAGAGGTAGCTTTTGCAAACTTCATCCAGATGTTTTCAGCTTCCTGCAAATCATTTTTATTGACATATACCACGGCTTTATCTGCCTCCTGGTTGTTGGTGATAAAATAGCTCCTGGTCTGCTGTTGCCACCCCGGAGAGATGTAATTTGCCAGGTTTTGTCCATTCTCAATTGCACCACCAATCAAGGCCTCCTTGATGGTAGGCAATTGTTCATAGGTTTCCTGCAACGTTGGACCGGTGCGTTCCCAGAAAATGGTATCGTTTACTTCAAAAGTAGCCAGTTTTAATTTTTCCCCCGGTTGGTAAAGCCTCCAGTTGGAGTGAAAGGCGATCTGAACATAAATGGTGTACTCCTTGGTCATTCCTGCACCATTTGAATTTTCATAGCCTACCCTGTAGAAGGTGTTCACATTCTCGTGAAAATTTTCTAGCAGCATTAAGGCATCCACCTTAAATTCATCACAAACCTGCTTTACTTCGGGCAGCGTCAGGGAGGGGGATTTACTCAGATAGGATACATTTTTATTGGGGATATTTCTTTGAACAGGTATTACCACGTCGAAGCGACCCGATTCATACAGTGCATTGCCCATCACTTTCAGGGTGGTATCGGCAGCCACACTATCCAATTCTACCTGATCCATCACCAGCCTTTTTCTGATCAGCTGATTTTCCAGTGAATCCTGATTGAGATTGGAAAATGAATCCGTCATGCTTCTGTTCATCAGGGCAATACTCTGGATATCCTCCGAAATTGCCCTTTGGGGAGGTACGGATACCTGCACGGAAATTTTACCCATTGAAACACATGAGGTAAACATTACAAATACTCCATAACAGATCCAGCGAACATGACCTAAACGTAATCTCATAAGATTGCAGCAAATATATTATATCAGGGTATCTTTTTTACAAATTAACTAAATATTCATTGATCCTGTTCGTCAAAAAATATTAAAAAACCTCAAGAGATCATTATATTTGCCCGTTCAATTATTTCTTCAATAAATCCACTCATATGAAGTTATTTACGGGAGTTTTGGTCGCCGCCACGATGGCAGTGTCTGCATGCGCTATTCAATATCAGCCTAAAATCACGGAGAAAGAGATTTCATCTACCATCTCAGTTTTGGCCTCTGAAAAATTTCAGGGCAGAAAACCGGGATTACCTGGGGATTCTCTGGCTGCCCACTTTGTGCAGGGAAAACTCAAAAAAGCCGGACTCAAAATGTTGTTTAACGATGGATTTCAGCCCGTTAAGCTGATTACAGGCTTCACCTTCGGAACAGGCAATCATCTATCTTCAGGGGCCCAAAATTTCGAAATTGGTGCAGATTATGAACCACTTTTCTTCTCTGCCAACAAATCCTTTTCCGGCCAGCTGGCGGTCGCAGGCTATGGAATCACCCTCTCCACGGACAGCTTGAAATGGGATGATTACAACGGTTTGCAAGCCGATGGCAAATGGATCTTGATCCTGGATGGCATTCCCGGGCACCTTCAGCAAAACAAGGAGATCAAGCGATACAGCGATGTTCGTTCCAAAGTTTTGAATGCCATCGATCACCATGCCGGCGGGATCCTGGTTGTTACGCCGGATTTCAATACGAAAGGCGCAGCCAGAACGGTTGTGTTTGACAAGAACAGCGCTCCTTATTCCGTTCCAGTCCTGAAAATTTCACAGAAAACGGCGGATTTGATGATGAACGGACAACTCACCTTTAACGACATTGAAAATAAAATAAAATCAGCACAGAAGCCCTTGTTCACTGCTATGAATTTAAATGTTCAGGGAGAAGCTTCCGTGTTGCCCAAAATTACGATGGCGCACAACATCGTGGGTATGCTGCCTGGTACGGATCCAAAACTGGCCGAAGAGTATGTTATTGTTGGTGCGCATTACGACCATCTGGGCTATGGTGGTCCGGGTTCAGGATCCAGAATGCCGGATACTGTCGCTGTACACCATGGAGCCGACGACAATGCCTCAGGTGTTGCCGCAGTGATCGAACTGGCTCAGAAATTTTCCCACGCAAAAAACAACAAGCGCCCCATTCTTTTCATTGCCTTTACGGCGGAAGAATCCGGTTTGATTGGCTCCAAGGCATTTGTGACAAATCCTCCCTTCAGCCTGAAAAAAGCCACAGCGATGTTTAATTTTGACATGGTAGGCCGACTGGATTCGGCCAAAGACCTGACCATTGGTGGCGTAGGCACCGCTTTGGAAACCAAGTCAATCATCGACAATCTGGTTCGTGGTTTCAACGTAAAAATTTCCATGGAAGGTTACGGCCCCTCCGATCACGCCTCTTTCTATGGTGAAAACATTCCGGTGATCTATTTTACTTCGGGAGTACACGACCAATACCACACACCAAAAGACACCTGGGACCGTATTAATTTCCCTGGAGAACGTATGATCGCAGAGAACGCCTCCCTTTTAATACAGGAAGTTGCCAATCGCAGCAAAAGACTGACTTACCAGGAGAGTGGACCTAAAGTTGGGACATCTGCGAGAACCGATTTAAAGGTAACATTGGGTATCATTCCGGATTATGCAGGAACTGAAAAGGAGGGGATGCGGATTGACGGCGTTTCTCCTGGTAAACCGGCCGCAAAGGCGGGTTTACTGAAGGGCGATGTAATTACGGCCATCGACGGCAAGAAAGTTGGAAGTATTTATGATTACATGGCCAGGATGAAGGCCTATTCTCCCGGACAGATCATTTCTGTGGATATCCTGCGAGGGAAAGTCAAAATTGTATTTCTGGTAACGCTGTAAAACAGAAAGTTAAATGGGCTGAATTAAACCATTAATTCAGCCCATTTTTTATGAGGTATCAGGCCAGTTTGGGCAACAATTCAATCAGAAACCGCCAGAATTTATCGACGGAAGCAATTTCAATCTTTTCATCCGGCGAATGCACTCCCCTGAGTGTTGGTCCAAAAGAGATCATATCCAGATCCGGAAACTTTGCCAGAAACAAACCACATTCCAAACCAGCATGGATGGATCTTACTACTGGTTTGACTCCAAAAAGCGTTTCATAGCACAATCTGGACACTTCCAGGGTGTGCGAAGAGGGATTCGGTGTCCAGCCACAATAGCCTTCTCCCCTGACAACCTCTGCCCCGGCCAGTCGGAATACAGACTCAACCATTTGATAGATATCCTGTTTGCCACTTTCCTGATCACTTCGCTGGCTAGTTACAATTTCAATGACAGATCCTGGCTTGAATTTGATGCTGGCAAGGTTGGTAGAGCTTTCTACCATCCCTGGCATGCGAAAACTCATGGAATGCACGCCATGAGGCATGGCGTACAGCAGATGAATGAGTCGAATCTGACTCTCCTTATCCAACACGTATCCGGGAATTTCAGCACTTTCCAGCGTCATCTTAAATTTTGGCTCTTTCCTGAAGAGTTCGTTTTCCATTTCTGCCCTGAAAAGATTGACCTCAATGGCAAGCTGCTCCTTTTTATCCGGAAAAATGACGATTACAGCGGATGCTTCACGGGGAATAGCATTGCGAAGATTGCCTCCGACGAAAGATGACAACAAGCATTCGCAGTCATTGGTAAATTGATAGAGAAAGCGATTCAATATTTTAATGGAGTTTCCCCTCCCCTTTTCAATGTCGTCGCCTGAATGGCCGCCCATTAACCCTGAAACGGATATTTTAAATGCCATTCCCCCTTCCGGCACCTTTTGCTCGATAAATTTCAGGCTTCCTGAACTATCTATTCCTCCGGCACAACCAATAAAAATTTCTCCTTCATCTTCCGAATCGAGGTTTAGCAGGATCTTACCATCCAGCATGCCTGGCTGAATGGCTTCCGCTCCCGTCAAACCGGTTTCTTCATCCACCGTAAACAAGGCCTCAATGGGGGGATGAACGAGGTTTGTATCAGCCAGAATCGCCAACGAGGCGGCGATGCCGATCCCGCAATCGGCTCCTAGAGTCGTGTTTGCTGCCCTGACCCATCCGTTTTCCACGAAGGGAAGAATCGGATCCTTGAAAAAATCGTGGATGACCCCATCATTTTTTTCACAAACCATATCCATGTGCGATTGCAATACGATGATATTTCCTTTTTCAAACCCTTTTGATCCGGGCTTTTTGATGACCACGTTGCCCGCTTCATCTTTTTTTGCCTGTAGATGATGCTTTTCGGCAAAATGCAGGAGAAAGTCGATCATCTTCTCCTCATGCTTGGAAGGACGGGGCACCTGGCAAACTTCGTTGAAGTAATGCCAGATCATTTGGGGTTCGAGCTCATTTAAACGATTCATCATATTTTTTTATTTTGGAAGGTCTGCAACGGCATTCCCAATGGTTATAAAGAAGGTAATTTCAGATCCATTCTATAGGCATTTAACAGATTTATTGACGTTTTAAATAAATAAACTACTTATTGGAATCTATCTATATCAATCCTTTTTGAAAAAATGAATCTCTGGTAAAGATAGTTGGAAAGCTAGAAAAATGCACCATCCCTTTTAAATAACTTACACCATTTAAAAGCTGTTCCGGGTAAATAAAAATTGAAATTCACGGAAAATTTCATCCAGAAAATCGAGCGAGGTACAGCGATCCTATTCAAAATATGCTTATGTTTGTGTTGAATTGGTGCCAAACGGCTTAATTGGGAATCCGGTGTAAATCCGGGACAGTTCCCGCTGCTGTAAACCCGATCCCGGTAAGGGATAGTATGTTTTTGACCATTAATCCACTGTTTGTCTCAAACGAACGGGAAGGAGGCCAAAAATCGGGTCAAGTCAGAAGACCAGCCATTCACAAATTGAGCTTTCGGGATAAAAGCCTGCAGATGAACAACAAGCTGCTGGTTCTATTCTGCTTGTTTCTGTAATTTTACAACTAAGAACGTGGTAATTCTTAAAGAGGAAATTTCGAATTTCAATTTTCGATTATTGATTCCGTCATTGGATTTGCGAAAGAATTTTCTGCCATTGGGATTTTTCCTGATTGCCTTTATCTCTTTTTCTGCATGCTCCAAAGACTCACTCGTTGATCCTGTGATTGTTAAATCTGCCAATCAATCCGCTTATGCTACCCGGATATTTGATTACCAATATGGCCCTGGTCAACACGCCTCCCTGATCTCTGCCAGTGAGAAAGGGAACAGTTTCATTGGTGAACCGTGGCTCAATGGGAAATCCTACACCTCCCTTGGAGGATGGGGAGGGTATGTGATAGCCGGATTTGATCATGCCATCAACAATACGAATGGTCCGGATATTGCGCTTTACACACAACCTTCGGTGGCTTCTGAACCCGGAGTCGTCTATGTGATGGCCGACACCAACAACGATGGGCTGCCCAATGATGGGGAGTGGTACGAAATCAAGGGAAGTGAATACAACCATAAGGAAACCATTCACAATTATCAGGTAACCTATTATCAACCTGGCACTTCTGGTTTTGTGACCTGGAAAGACAACCAGGGCAAATCGGGTACTTTGATTCCGGAGTTTGGAACCGGCAGTTGGTGGTGGGCAGGTTACGGTGACAAGAGTTCCGTCACTTTTTCGGGGGAGCGGCTTCCAGATGCCTATTTTAATAGCTCAGATGATCCCAACACCCCGCTTTGGATGGTCAGAACCGGACTTTTCAGCTTTGGATATGCGGAATGCTATTTTAACAACGATTACAATGCTACTTTGAAGGCCAACTTTTTGGATATCTCCTCGGCAGTAAACGCAAATGGAATACCCGCCAACCTTAAATCCATCAACTTTATCAAGGTCCAGAGTAGTGTCTTTCAAATTGCCGGATGGTTAAATGAGGTATCTACAGAGGTGAGCGGTGCCGCAGACCTACATCTACTCGATAAAAACAGCTATTAATGATCCAATTGTTTGTTTTTTGCCTCAAAACAGGCTGTGATTTTTTGGAATAGTAATTTGGAAATCATTCACCATAACTTATTTGATGAAATTTATTGTCTTTCTCCTGGTAGTTTTCTGGCTGATAGTTCCTCCCTGTCAACCGGTTTTTGGCCAATCCCTGAAAGATACACTTCGTATTAGAACCGTAGAGATTATAGGTCGGAAAAAGGCAGATACTTTCGGTCAACAAAGATCAGAAATTGATTCGATGGTTCTAGCAAAGTCAAGTACTGTAAGGCTTTCAGAGCTATTATCCCAAAATACTCCCCTTTTCATCAAGGAATACGGCAGGGGTGCGATGGCTACTGCCTCCTTCCGTGGAACGGCTCCATCGCATACGAAAGTGAGCTGGAACGGACTCGAACTCAACTCTCCCATGCTTGGAATGGTCGATTTCTCCCTGATCCCGGTCTATTTTACAGAGGAAGTTAAATTGCTTCATGGCTCATCTTCCCTTACGGAATCTGCAGGAGCTCTTGGAGGAACCATTTTGCTCGATAACAGGGCCAACTGGAACAATACAATTTCGGGAAAACTGCTTTCCGGGTACGGCAGCTATGGCACACTCGATGAATTTGCGCAAATAAATTTGGGGAACCGGAAGATTCAATCCAAGAGTGCCCTATTCTACAATGCTTCACAAAACGATTTCCCGTTTATCAACAAACTGAATGCAACTTTGGATCCCCTAACGGGAAATTACACTTTTTCATCGGCCCGAAACAAAGACGGTGATTATAAAAATTACGGTTTTTTACAGGAATTCTACCTGCAAACTGCTTCAAATCAGACTATTTCCCTGAAAACCTGGCTTCAGCACAACGACAGAAGCATCCCTCAATTACTCACCAACGAAAGCAACGAGGCTGCGAATGTCAACAGACAAACCGAAAATGCACTTCGTTCGGTGGCAGAATGGAAGAAATTTGGCCCAAAATACAAATGGACGTTACATTCTGCACTCAATGTGCAAAACTCGGTCTACAAGCTTGAAAACAAGGTTAGCGGTGCTCCTGATCAGCTGGTGATGGATGCGAATGCCAACATTCTCTCCTTCGCTAACAAATTTTCCTACAGGTATCAATTTGACGAATCCTTTTTCATTGAAACCGGTGCAGAGGTTGTTTTTCAGTCAGTTAATTCGGAAAATCGAATCTCGCTTGCAACAAACTCCGGTTACGACAAGAACAGGTTCGAAAATTCGCTCTATGCTACCCTGGAAAAGCAGTTTGGTTCAAGATGGAATGCCGTCTTCCTCTTGCGTGAATTGTGGATTGATTTGGTCCACAAGGAACTTCTTCCGCTCCTGCGGATCAACTTTCGGCCGAATCCCTACAAATCCTTCCATATTTCGGGTTCTTTGGCCCAAAACAGCCACCAACCCACCCTCAATGACCTTTACTTTATTCCCGGGGGAAATCCACTTCTGAGGCCTGAAAAAGGCATTTTTGCAGATTTTGGCGTCAGTGATGACTTTTCCATAGGTGAGGATCAGTTTCAGGTAGGTTTATCCTTGTTTGAGACACAAGTCAGGGACTGGATCATCTGGCTTCCAACCTATCAGGGATATTGGGAGCCGGCAAACATGGATCAGGTAAAAAGTCGAGGCCTGGAGGCGAATACAACCTGGAAAGGGAATTTTAGAGGCATTCGGTATGGTTTAAGAGTCAATTATACCTATACTGCCACCACCAACCAATCATCCGGCAGTTCGGCCTATGGCAAACAACTGCCCTATATTCCGGTTCATTCGGCCAATTTGAATTTCAACCTGGCCTATGCTGGCTTTGAGTTGGACTGGATGTGGAATTACTACAGCAAAAGGTTCACCACCACTGCCAACAGTGAGGATACCGCCTCGGATTATATCTATCCTTATATAATGAATAACTTTCAATTAAGCAGGATAATACACTTGAAAAACAATATTTTAACACTTGAAGGAAAGGTGTTAAATGTCTTAAATGAGGATTATCGCACCGTTTTGCAAAGACCCATGCCGGGAAGGAATTTTCAATTGGTAGTACGTTATGACTTTTAAGATCGAAAACCATTTAAAAAGGAGTTATCTCCTCCTGACATTGCTCATGGTGGTCGCTGGCTGTATGAAGGACGATGATTGGGTGAAGGCACACCTGATGCAGACCAGTGTGGAACTCCCTGCCGGCAGCATTTTTATCGTCAACGAGGGCAATTTTATGTACGGAAACGCCACTTTAAGTTCCTACGATACTCTAAAAAGGGCAGTCCAGAATGATATCTTTTACAAGGTAAATGGTCTGCCACTGGGAGACGTAGCAGAATCGATGAGCAGATGGAAATCGAGTGGATTCGTGGTAGTTAATAATTCTGGCAAGATCTATGTTATGGATACCTCTAGCGGAAAATATACCGGAAAGATAACCGGACTCACTTCTCCAAGATATATTCACATCATCAACGATCAAAAGGCCTATGTGTCAGACTTGTATGCAGGTAAAATTTCAATTGTGAATCCGACGACCAAGCAAATAACGGGGTTCGTCCCTTGCCCTTCGCACCCCTCCACCGAAGAAATGGTGCTGTTTGGAAAGTATTTGTTTGTAACCTGCTGGTCGGCCGACAAAACCATCCTCGTCATAGACACGGAAAAGGATCAGGTCATCCGTGAGATAGCTGTTGGCGTTCAACCTTGTGGCATCATTTCAGATCACAACGGCAAAATATGGGTTCTATGTCAGTCCCTACCGGGAAATAACACTTCGGGTGTTGCGATGCTACAAAGGATTGATCCTAATAACTATTCCATTGAAATGAGCTTAAGCTTTCCGGCCGGGGCAAAACCTGTCAAACTAACCATCGATGGAAAAGGGGAATACTTGTTTTACCTCCTGGGTAACAAAGTATATAAAATGGAGGTTTCGGCCAATCAGCTTCCTGGTCAGGCACTTCTCTCCCCTGTGTCAAGTCTTCTGTATGGACTTGGCGTTGATCCTGTAAGCGGAGACATCTATGTCAGTGATGCCCTGGATTACCAGCAATCCGGAGTGATTTCCCGTTTCTCTGCTTCCGGTTCGCTGATTGGTACTTTCAAGGCTGGAATCATTCCCGGCAGCTTTTGCTTCAGGTAAAGAAACTCAGACATTTTTCTTATTTTGCGGCATCCAATTTTTAACTACTACCATGAGCAAATTAGAACTCAACAAATCAAAGGGTTTCAGTCCGATCGTGATCATCGGCATACTCTTTTTCGTTTTCGGCTTTATTACCTGGCTAAGTGCGGTGCTGGTCCCCTACCTGAAGATCGCGTGTGAACTTTCCAATTTTCAATCTTATCTGGTTGCGTTTGCATTCTACATCGCCTACTTTTTTATGTCAGTCCCTGCAGGTTGGTTACTCAGTCGGACGGGTTATAAAAAGGGGATGGTCACCGGATTAGCCACCATGGCGGTAGGCTCGCTTCTCTTTGTCCCGGCAGCACTTACCAGAACCTATGGACTATTCCTGACCGGATTGTTCATCCAAGGGGCCGGCATGGCCTTGTTGCAAACCGCCTCCAATCCCTATGTGACCATTCTGGGTCCAATAGAAAGTGCAGCCAAACGCATCAGCATCATGGGAATTTGCAATGGAGTCGCCGGTGTTCTGGCACCTGCCATCCTGGGATTCATCACCCTCGATGGTGCCGATGAAATCGTTGAAAAGGTAAAAACAATGGCGTTTGATCAAAAGAATATCGAATTGAATTTGCTCGCATCCAGGGTGATCCTTCCCTATCTGATTATCATGGGAGCATTGCTTTTGCTGGCCCTGTTTCTATACTATTCCAATCTGCCGGATATTGACCACGAAGAAGAGAATGCCGTTGAACCGACCGAAGGTCCCGAGAAAACCAATATTTTCCAGTTTCCTCATTTGTTGCTTGGGGTTTTGGCCATTTTCCTTTATACAGGGGTCGAGGTAATTGCAGGCAATACCATCATCAGTTATGGCGTTTATCTCAATATCCCGATTGCCACTGCAAAATTCTTCTCCTCTTTCACCATTTTTGCCATGCTGGTAGGTTACATCGTCGGAATCATTACCATTCCCAAATACCTGGAACAAAAAAATGTACTGGTCATCTCCGCAGTAATGGGATTGGTATTTGCCCTTTTGGCCATCCTAACCACCGGATTTATCTCGGTGATGTTCATCGCGTTTCTTGGACTGGCCAACTCCCTGATGTGGCCCTCCATCTGGCCACTGGCAATCACAAAACTTGGAAGATTTACCAAGACCGGCTCAGCCATGATGGTGATGGCCATCTCCGGAGCTGCAATCGTACCTCTTTTATACGGTAAACTGGCTGATTTATCCACTCCGTTGCTTGCCTATTGGATCGTTGTACCAATCTATTGCTACATTCTTTATTATGCCACCTTTGGGCATGAGGCGGGAAGGATGAAAAAACAGTCGTGATGCGATTGTTAAAATTTCATGGCAAAGGCAACTCCACCTCCATTTTGGCAGATGGTTGGAACCAGCACGGCTGAAGGCAATTTTCCCCAACGGTATCGATGTGTCAGATATACCAGTTTGACGGAGGCAATACCAATACCTGCACCAATGAATACATCGGAAGCCCAGTGCTTGTTGTTGGCTACCCTGAAAAATCCGGTGGCAGTCGCGCACAAATAGCCGCTTACGCTGATCCAGGGATTGGTATCCCGGTATTCCATATCCAGCAAGGTGGCAGAGGCAAACGCCTGGGCCGTATGGCCGGAGGGCATGCTGTGGTTGTCACTGCCATCGGGACGCCCATCATGGATCAATGCTTTCATTGAGAAAACGATGGTACTTACCAACAATTCTGACTTGGTAGTGAGGATGGCTTGGTTCAGTAAGTCACTTCTGCTTTTCACACCCGATAGTTTCAGTCCAAACATGGCTGCGATGGGAACGAATTGCAGGTAATTGTCGGCTGAGGTTCTGAATCCGTTCAGCTGATCCTGCACCTGTTGTTTGATTCGTTCTTTGCTGAATACCGCATTGGAGGGAAGTGATTCAATGATCACACCGGCGGTAGCCAACGAAAGGGGAACAATGGCAGATTTTGGGAAAGAACTGGGGCAGTGTATGGCTGAAGTTACCACCTTCGCACTGTCTGAACCACCCAGAGGATAAGAATGGTTGACGTTGTATGCCAGATCTTGTGCAAACAGTCTGCCACTAAAAGACGATAGAATTAATAAAAGGAAATATCTGTACATCATGTTATTGCTTATCATACACTTTTTAAAACCTGTGAATATACCCATCTGTCAACAATTTGGAACGATGCCGTCAAAGATTATTTCAGTACAAATTTGCTGTTACTCCTTTTTAGGGTAATTTTGCAGGCAAATTCCGCTTTAAAGAAACAATTTAAACCAATAGAATGGCAACAGTCAATCTCTCAGACCATGTGAATCACGAAGTACCGGATGCCAAAGGCATGAAGTTCGGTATCGTCTACGCAGAATGGAATCCGGAAGTTACCCTTCCGTTGAAAAATGGTGCAGTGGAAACTCTTTTAAAATACGGTGTTCAAAGCGAAGACCTGCGCGTTGAATCAGTTCCGGGCACCTTCGAACTTACGCTTGGCGGACAACTTATTGCCGAAAACACAGATGTAGACGCAGTTATCCTCTTGGGTTGCGTCATTCAGGGAGAAACCCGTCATTTTGATTTCATTTGCCAGGGCGTCACCTATGGTACCACCAAATTGAATCTGGAGTACGGAATTCCCTTCATTTTCGGAGTTTTGACAACCGACAACCAACAGCAGGCACTTGATCGTGCCGGAGGCCGGCTTGGAAACAAAGGTGACGAGGCCGCTTATACGGCCATTAAAATGGTTGCGCTCAGCAAAAAATTGTCGCCGGCAGAATGATTTAATGATACAAATTTGATACAAAAAAGAAGGGCTCCAAATTGGGGCCCTTCTCCTTTGCATCAAATAATCCAGGTTTTATCTTCTCTTTTTGTCATTCAGTGCCTTTTGTTTGGCCATGTCCTCCAGACGGGTCTGAAATTTGGATTTGGTTACGGGCACCTTTTGCTTGGCTTTCAGTTGTGCGTGAATTTTATCTTCGTCGATCAGTTTCTTGAAAATAAACATCTGGACAAAGGTGAACAACAGCGACAAGAAATAATAGAGACTCAATCCTGCTGCATAGCTGTTGAAGATAAAGAGGAACATCAGTGGCATCAGGTACATCATTGTTTTCATACCTGGCATCTGTTGCGTTCCGGCGCCTGTCATCTCGTTGTTGTATTTTACATAGAAGATGTTCGTAATCGTCATCAACAAACAGAATAAGCTGACGTGATTCCCATAAACAGGGATGGTGAATGGCAGCGTGGCAATGGAATCGAAAGAGGATAAATCCGTCGCCCACAAGAAGCTCTGCTGACGCAGTTCAATGGAGATAGGGAAGAAATAGAACATAGCAATCAGAATCGGCATCTGAAGAACCATTGGCAAACACCCTCCCATTGGATTTACCCCTGCCTTTTTATAGAAGGCCATAACGGCTTGCTGTGATTCCAATTTTTTATCTTCGGAAAACTTCTTTTGAATCTCCTCAATTTCCGGCTTCAAAAGTCGCATCTTAGCCTGGGAAATGTAGGATCTATAGGTAAACATCAGGGTAATTAGCTTGATATAAATGGTCAGCAAGAGGATGATCAGTCCGAAGTTGCCAATGTAGCGGTGTAGAAAATCAAAGGCAGGAATAACAAGCCATTTGTTCACCCAACCAATAACGGTCCAGCCCAAAGAAAGCTGTTCTTCCATACCCAGATCGTATTGGTTCAAAAGATTGTACTGGTTTGGTCCAAAATAGAACTTGGATGGAAAATTTTCACTCCCCTTAATATCCAGCGGTATGGTTAAATCTGCCGTCATTTCGGCTACATAAGCCGAATCAAGGTCTTTTTTCTTGGTTGAAATCTGGGCATTTTGGAATGCCTGGTCGGCGATGAGCACGGAGGAGAAAAACTGTTGTTTGAAACCTATCCATTTTACTTTGGTAGAGAGGGATTTGGATTCAGACTTGGCTGGAGCCAGTTTATCGACTACGTCCTTGTCAAATTTGTAATAGATGGTGGACTGGTTGTTCTCTCCAAATTTCGACATCTTCTCCTGCCTTGGCAGGTTAACATTCCAGAGAAAATTGACAAATTCTGAATTGGCACCCGCCACTTTCTTAAGTCCTGCAGTTTTGATGTTGAAATCGACCAGATAAGAGTTGTTCTTCAGAGTATAGTCATATTCAATGAAGACATTGTCGCCGGCATCCAGCCGCATGGCAACAGTTTTGGAATCACCGGGATTCGACTTGTTGTACCTTTCACGTCCCTCCATCCCGGTAGGGATTTTGGTACTGGTCACGGAAACCACATTTTCAGCTACAGAGGGTTGGAAGAAGAAGTTATCCGTTTGGATGCTTTTGTTTTGAGAGAAAAAATTCAAACCGAATCGGTTTTCTTCTCCTTCAAACAGCACCAGTGGTTTCCCATTGTATCGTTTGTAATTTTTCAGCTCAACCGAATAAATCTTGCCTCCCTTGTTGGAAAGTACGACTTTCATCAGGTTGTTCTCGAGGGTGACAAATTTTTCTTCGCCTTTAGCGGCAACGGCAAATACACCGTACAGATTGGTCAGTTCGGTGTGAACTGTGGCGGAATCGGTCTTGGAATTATCCTGTTTGAGGGAGGAGAGTTCAAGCTTTTTTGCATCCTCCTTGGCTTTGGTCATTTCGATCATTGCGATGGAATCATTTTTGACCCGCAACTTTTCAATCTCCTTTTCGTTGGGTTTGTTGAAATAGCTGGCAGTGATCAGAATGGCAAATATGAGAACGAGTCCTGCGATGGTATTCTTATCCATAAATTAAATTGATTTTTTTTGAGAATTTTCGATAACCGCCTTGATGAAAGCAATGAACAGTGGATGAGGCTGAAGGACTGTGCTGCTGTACTCCGGATGAAACTGTACGCCGACATACCAGGGATGATTGGCAATCTCCATGACCTCCACCAGGTTGGTATCCGGGTTGAAACCAGTAGCCTTCATTCCTGCATCTTCAAATGCAGCCAGATAGGTGTTGTTGAATTCATAACGGTGGCGGTGCCGCTCTGAAACTTTCGTTTTGTTATACGCCCTGAAGGCATTGGAGTCTTTCCGGAGGTTACAGGCATAAGCACCCAGTCGCATGGTGCCTCCCTTTTCCGTGATTCCTTTTTGTTCTTCCATCAGGTCTATGACAGGAAACTCGGTCAGCTGGTTCATTTCCGTTGAATCAGCACCTGTTAATTTCAAAATATTCCTTGCAAATTCAATGACCGCAATCTGCATACCCAGACAAATCCCAAAAAATGGAATTTTCAGTTCCCTGGCATACTTTGCAGCAATAATTTTTCCTTCGATGCCTCTGTGACCAAATCCGGGAGCGATGATGATTCCCTGACAGCCGGCAAGTTTCCGCTGGATGTTCTCTTCATTAATTTTCTCGGAGTGGATCCACTCTACCTTGACCCGGCACTCATTGGAAGCTCCAGCGTGTATAATGGCCTCTGCAATAGATTTATAAGCATCCCTAAGTTCCACGTATTTACCAACAAGGGCTATTTTAACCTCTTTCTTGGGATTCTTGTAACGGTAGAGAAATTCGTTCCAATTTTTGAGATCTGGTTCTTCTCCCAGCGGAAGGCCAAGTTTCTTTAAAACGATGACATCGAGCTTTTCCTCCTTCATCCGGATCGGAACCTCATAGATGGTAGAAACATCGATAGACTCAATAACCGCCTCCTTGCTCACATTGCAGAACAGGGCAACTTTGCCTTTCAGATCAGGCGTGAGCTGGTGCTCCGTCCTTAAAACAAGTACATCCGGCTGAACACCGTTTTCAAGTAATTGTTTGACAGAGTGCTGCGTTGGTTTGGTCTTCAACTCACCGGAAGCCGACAAGTAGGGAACCAGGGTCAGGTGAATGATCAGTGCATCGGTTCCCAACTCCCACTTCATCTGACGAACCGCCTCGATGTAGGGCAAGGATTCAATGTCGCCAACAGTTCCGCCAATTTCAGAAATGACCACATCAAATTTTTTCTTAGAGCCAAGGTATTTGATGTAGCGCTTGATTTCGTCGGTAATGTGTGGAATAATCTGCACCGTTTTCCCAAGATAATCTCCCCTGCGTTCCTTGTTAATGACAGACTGATAGATTCTACCAGTCGTCACGTTGTTCGCCTGTGAAGTTGGGGAATTTAGAAAACGTTCGTAATGACCAAGGTCAAGATCAGTTTCGGCTCCGTCCTCCGTCACATAACATTCTCCGTGTTCGTACGGATTAAGGGTACCTGGATCGACATTGATGTAGGGATCCAGTTTCTGAATAGTAACCTTATACCCCCTCGCCTGCAGCAGCTTGGCCAGAGAAGAGGCGATGATTCCTTTTCCCAGTGAAGAAGCGACGCCTCCGGTTACAAAAATATACTTGGTGGTTGACAAAACGTATCTGATTTAAAGTGTTTTCAACGGATGCAAAGTAAAGAATAAAAAACGGAAAGGCAGAATCTGGCGACAAAAAAGTCGAACGAATGGTAAATCAAAGACCCGCTCCGGTGAGGGAACGGGTCCTGTAAAGATGCTTATTATCAGTTGATCTCTTCCTGTTCGTCGATGATCTTCATCTTCGATTTAAGCTGATCAATTTGAATTTTTAATTTTTCTATCTGATCGTTTACCCCCTTGATCAGTGATTGCGCTCCCTCAGAGGTTCCAAAGAAACCGACATTGTTGGTAAGGGTGTTGATGTCACTCTCGAGTTGCCTCAGTCGAACGGCATATCTGTCGCGTTCCATGTTGATTTTTGACCATCCCCTTGGCAGGGAAGCCAAATGTTCAATTTTGGATTTAAACTTGATCAGGTTCAAATCCTGATCATCCATTTTGATTTTGTTGAACTGATTGTCGATGGCATCGTGAAACTTGTTCTGCAACTCCTCTTTTTTCCGGAAAGGAACGTGTCCGATCTCTGCCCATCTGTCCTGGAATTTTTTCAATGCTGCCAAATCATCAGAGGCAATCCCGGAAGGTTTGTATTCCTCGATATCCGTAACCAGTAGTTTCTTGGCTTTCAGGTTCTCGTCCTGATCTCCGGTCACACCTGAAAAGTGGGTCTGTTTTTTATTGAAGAACTCGTCGCAGGCAGTTCTGAAACGCTTCCATATTAACTCCGATTGTTTTCTGGGAACCGGACCAACCTCTTTCCATTTTTTCTGCAGGGTGATTAGCCTATCGGTTGTAGCCTTCCATTCTTCGCTATCTTTCAGTTTTTCAGCCTGTTCACAAATGTCAACTTTCATTGCATAGTTCTGCAACAAATGTTCTTTGCTCTTGTTCCAAAAATTCCGCTTGTTTTGGAAGAAGTTATCATTGGCTGCGCGGAAGCGATCCCAAATTTTGCTGTTCTCTTTTCTGGGACCAAAACCTGTTTTCTTCCACTCTTCCTGAAGTTGAATGACCTTCTCCGTTACATCGTTCCACTCACGTGGATTGTCGGAAACGAAAACGGAAAGCCCCTCTGCCAATTCACACAGTTCGATCTTCCTTTGAAGCTGCTCTTTTTGAACGGAACGTTCCTGTTCGAAGTGCTGCTGGTATCTTTTGTTGATGACGGAGGTGGCAATCTTGAATCGATCCCAAAGCTCCTGCTTGTGATCCCTGGGAACCGGACCTATCTCCCGCCAGGATTCGTGCAATTTTTGCAACTCCTTGAAGGTGGCAAGCGGTTCTTCCGATTTGACGGACAACTCTTCGGCTTTAAGGCAAAGGAGCATCTTCTGGTCCATGTTGCGCTTCAAATCCAAATCCCTCAATTCGCGGTCAATCTTGACAAAATCATAGAATCGTTCAACCTGGTAGTGGTAATTCTCCCAAAGATCCTTCACCTTGGATTGCGGAACCTGTCCAATGGCTTTGAATTTTATCTGTAAATCATTGAACAGTTGAAAAGTATTGTTCAATGAATTTTCGCTGTTAACGAGTGTCTTGATCTCTTCAATGATCTCAGCCTTTTTAAGGTAGTTTTCCTCCTTTACGGCCTCCAGTTTTTTGTTGGATTCGTAGCGAAGATTTTTGTACTCCCTGAAAAGATCCTTCAACTCCTGTTCGAAAGGATCAGATTCAGGCAAAAACAGCTCTTCATCATTGCCTTCAGCAACAAATGCACTTTTTTGTTCGCTGATTTCGTGGTTTCTTATTTTGTAAAAGCAGGCTTTGATGGCATCTGCGTGAGGTTTGATGATGTCAACATCCCCTTCACCGATAATCTTACGAAGGGTATTGATCAGGTTGATCTTGTTGTAAGAGGAGTAATCGTGAATTGGGAGGCCTTCTGCAATGGGTTCATCGTCGTGAAAGGGATCATCTTCTTCGTCTATAACGTCCAGTTGGGGTTCCAAGATGGCGTCTGTCAATTCTGATTCATTTTCGTGAAAAGTCTCAGCTACAATTGTTTCTACTGCTATTTCAATTTCAGCAGGTACCATGGCAGCTTCCTGCATAACAGGCAGCTCATCAGGAACCTCTTCGATGACAACAACAGTTTCAGCAGGTATTTCAATTTCAACTGGTACTATTTCAGCTTCCTTCACAACAGGTAACTCGTCCGGGATCTCTTCGATGACAACTGCAGTTTCCGATATAGTGACGGGCTCTGCATTCTCTTGAATGGATACAGGAAGTTGTTCGTTTTCCGTGGTTGTAGCAGGATTCTCCAATTCTTTAGATTTCATCAGCATTTGCATTACGGCCGTTAAGCCAGGATGGTTGAACATTATTTATTCTGCACGAAAATAGATATTTACCCGTTAACGTCAACTGTTTCCAAGACATATTTTAAGAAATTTTTACAAATAGGCGCCAAATGATTAAAATCCGGTCATAGCTGACTTTTTTTAACTTTGCAAAAAAAATGTTTTATGCGGATAGATATCCTTACTGTTGTCCCCGAATTGCTTGAAAGTCCATTCAATCACTCGATTCTAAAACGTGCCAGGGAAAAAGGTCTTGCTGAAATCTTCATTCACAACATCCGGGATTGGGCTACAGACAAGCACAAAAAGGTTGATGACTATGCTTTTAGTAAGGGTGCCGGGATGGTTATGATGGTCGAACCCATTGACCGGGCCATCACAGAACTTAAATCGCAACGAAACTACGATGAGATTATCTTTCTGACTCCGGATGCAGCCAAGTTCACCCAGCAAGATGCCAACCAATTGTCCATGAAAGGAAACCTGATGATCCTATGTGGTCATTACAAGGGAATTGACCAGCGTGTGCGCGATTTCCTGATTACCAGGGAATATTCAATCGGCGATTATGTGCTAACGGGTGGAGAGCTGGCAGCTGCCATTGTATCAGATGCCATCGTTCGTCTGATTCCGGGAGTCCTATCCGATGAAACCTCTGCCCTAACCGATTCATTTCAGGATGGATTACTTACGCCGCCCGTCTATACCAGACCGGCCGAATACAAGGGATGGAAAGTTCCGGATATCTTGCTTTCAGGTAACGATCAACTGATTGATGACTGGAAAATGGAACAAGCCATTGAAAGAACACGAAAAATCAGGCCCGACCTGCTGGCCTAAGCCATTGAGGACTGTTTGCCACAGATAGAAAGGAAATTGCAATACTGACAATGTTCTTCAACCATTGTTTGCTTGAAGGGTATTTCGGGGTTGAAAATTTCCTCCAGCAAATGGATCAGCAAATTTTCGAATTCCACCTTCACCTCCTGAAAATTGACCTCTCCATTGCCTTTTAACCTCAATCGGATCTCCTCCTCCTTGAAGATTTCTTTTAAGCCATAGATTCCAGGATAGATACTTTCAGAACCAGGATACATTTTGTCCCAGACATAACTGTAAATGAGGGTCTGAAAAGCAGCTTTGTTTCGTTTTTTTGCATTCGGATCAAATAATTCGGCGATTGAATTTACCTGGTGGTCGGTGGTTCCCGTTTTATAGTCTAAAATCTCAAAAAAATCTGATTTAGAATCAATTCTGTCAACTATACCTCCCATGCGAACAGCTCTTGTTCCCCGAAAAATAGGGACCATCGTCTCTGTCTGATGCTCCAATCCCTGAATGTAGAAGGGTGTCCTCTTCAAATCGACGGAGAGCGTCTGGAATACCATTTTTTTGATCACTTCATAAACAAGTCTGTTCCTGCCAATTATCTGGGAACGGTCAAGGATGGAGGTCGATTTGAAAAAATGTTTTCCAAATGCCGCTGTCAGGATCGCATCAATACCGGGTTCGTGACCAATAATAGACTTTAGAATCTCCTCATCCACATTCTTATGCAAAAATGGGCCGTATACAGCCTCCATAACCGCATGAAAAATGGTACCGAACAATCTGGCATCCACCTCCTCCGACACCTCTTCTTCCTCTTCAAAATGGGCAATGTATTTAAAATAATAGCTAAGCGGACACTGAACATACTGATCCAGTGCCGTTGGCGATAACCTTTGCCGCGATTCAATCATGCCGTTCAGCAGTTCCAGTACCTTTCCCTGCTTTTCTATGACAATCGGATAAATCGCAACCGGATCAATGGTATTTTCGATGGCTGTCTCCACGATCTCAAACGGAGATTCCAGCAATAGCTGGTACAAAAAGCGGCTTTTCTCGCCGGTTCGCAATCCGTTGCTACCTGAATTGTATACAAAAGTCACGGTTTCGGCACGCTGCAGCAATCTGTAAAAATAATAGGCGTACATGGCATTCTGCTCTTCAACGGTTGGAAGCCCTACTCCCCTGCGAAGGTGGTAAGGAATAAAGGATCCGGACACATTCGCCTTTGGCATAATTCCCTCATTGACAGACAATAATACAATATTTTTAAAATCCAGCGAGCGGGTCTCCAATATCCCCATAATCTGTAATCCACTGAGTGGTTCTCCCTCAAATGAGACACTCAAGGCATTGAGATATTGAAGCGTCAACTTAAAAAAGGTATCCTTTGTCAGGAAATCGTTTCTTCCCATAATTTCGGCTCCCTGAATAAAGAGTGTATTGTTCAGTTTATTGATGGAAAGATAGACCTGATAGATGTATTCCTGGTAATTTTTTGCACAATTCCGGGGACCGTTCTTCTCCCAAAAGAGAAATAAATCGAACAGGATGGCAAGAAAATAATCAGGCAAACCGGCAACCAGGGGAATATTGGTGAAAATTCCGGCAAATAGTTTTGTCAGTGCCAGTTCCCTATCTGAAACATACAATTGATTTTTCAGAACAATGTTTTCTATAATCGATTTTGATTCAATAGGATATATTGATTGAATCAATTGATTATTTAATATGTCCGTGATATCCTTGTAATGGAACGAGCAAACATCTCCATCCTTTTGGCATCTTTTCTGAAGCGAGATCAGTTGAGTCATCAGGCTAAACAGAGGCGTTTGTTTGAGCGGAAGTCCCATGGTGACGTTGATGGTCTCTATCTCCTCCGGAATGGCAGAAAGAACGGGCAAGAGCAACTCTTCGTCACACAAGACCATGGCAGTATCATCAAAATTCATTGAATTACTGCTGGTTGCATTTATTCTGTGTGCGGCGATCTGTGCCTGACCAACTTGCGAAGAAGTATGAAGTATCTCTATCTTTTTGGTCTTCTGATAGGAATTTGTTCCGTATGGCAGATCTGACTGGGGAAATAGAAGCAAGTTTTCACGCAGGAACAGTCCTGCCTCCTGGTTGGAATCAGCAAGATAGTACTGATCATAATCCCAGTAAAAATTGATCTTTCCCTCCACTTGCAATCGCTGAAATACCCTTTTCTCACAATTGTTTAGGGCGTTGAATCCGGCTACAACGAAACTTCTGCCATCCAGAAAGGCAGCTGCCTGAACGTCTACATTTTCAACAGCATCGCGAAACAACATTCCTTCAAAGGCAATTCCGGCAGAAAAAAGTTCCTTTCTGAATTTCTGATAAATGGGATAAAGCACCTGCCAAAGCCGGGCAAACTCCTTCTGGTCGCTTTTCTGCTCACCGCTGTTCAGGCTCTTCCAAAAATGTTTGATCTCCTCCTTTCGATCATCGTTCCAGTCATTGAAATGTTCGTCTATCTCTTTCAGATCCGTGATATTTGTGAAAAGTAGTTCTGCATCTACGAGATATTTGTCAACCTGATCAAAATCGTGAAGCAACATCTCACCCCACTGGTAAAATTCATCGAAGGTTTCCTTCGAACCGCTCAGATTACGGTAGGTATTGTACAGGTGAAAGATAAGTGGAAGTGGATCTTCCAGTTTGAGAGGTGATAATTTTGAAAAAAGCTCCTGGATGGTGATGATTTCGGGAGTGAAAGTTGGGCCTGTAATGATCCTGCCAAGGTATTCCGTAAAAAACAAACCGGTCCTTCGGTTGGGGAATACCAGGGTGATCTCCGAGATGAGCGGTCCGTGAATTTTATACAGTGAAGCTGCAATCTCCTTCAAAAAACATTCTTGCGTTTGGCCCATGGATGAATTCAACAAAAACCAGGTGTAATAGGTGGAAATTATTTGTTAAAATTGCTTATTATTTCCGAGAATTAATTGATCATCCCGGTAGTTTGCAAATTGTTTTTTATAATTGGCGGATGGAAGGCCAATGGTGATGAACCAACATCCCTCCCAGTATAGGGATGTTGCAAGATTTTTGTTCATTTGGTTTAAACAAATTTGCTTTTCAAACGTAAGATCGAACATTAACACAATTTTATGGATAAATTTTCCCTTGTTGGCAATCAGGAAATCAGTGCAGTAGAAGAGTTATACAAAAATTATCTGGAGAACCCGGTTAATGTTGAGCAGAGCTGGCGCATTTTTTTCGAAGGATTTGAACTGGCCAGAAAATCTTACCAGGAGCCTGTCGTCTCAACTGCGGATGAAAACAGAATTCAGAAGGAGTTTAAAATTCTCAATCTGATCAATGGATACAGGCAACGAGGCCATCTATTTACCCGTACCAATCCGGTTCGGAAAAGAAGGACCTATTCCCCTACTCTCGATTTCAGGAATTTTGGTCTGGAAGATGAAGATCTGAATACTGTTTTTCACGCCGGCAAAGAAATCGGGATCGGAAATGTTACCTTAAAAGAGATCATTGCTCACCTCGAGGCAACCTATTGCGAATCGATAGGAGCCGAATTTCTCTACATGAGACAACCTGAACTGATCGACTGGCTTCGGATCAGGATGGAAAAGTCAAAAAACAGCGAAAACTATTCTCCTGAACAACAAAAGCATATTTTTTATCATCTGAACATTGCCGTTTCTTTCGAAAGCTTTATCCACCGTAAATTTGTAGGTGCGAAGAGGTTCTCTTTGGAGGGAACAGAGGCCCTCATCCCTGCATTGGATGCATTAATTGTCCATGGAGCCAAACTTGGCATTGAGGAGTATGTCGTTGGTATGGCACATCGGGGCCGGTTAAATGTACTGGCCAACATCCTGGAGAAACCCTACAAAAATATATTCAAAGAATTTTACGCGACAGAATATGAGGAAGGTATTGCACTTGGCGACGTGAAATACCACCTTGGCTTTGAGAATATGGTTACTACGGATGATGGTGAAACCGTCAAACTTAGCCTGATCCCCAATCCTTCGCACCTCGAAACAGTTGGTGCACTGGCCGAAGGAATGGTTCGTGCCCGGATTGACCATCTGTACAACGGAGATTACGGCAAGATAGCCCCAATTGTAATCCACGGCGATGCGGCCATTGCAGGTCAGGGAATTGTCTATGAAATCGTCCAAATGTCCTTGCTGCCGGGATACAAAACGGGTGGAACCTTACACCTGGTGGTAAACAACCAGGTTGGTTTTACGACAGATTACCTGGAAGCCCGTTCAAGCACCTACTGCACCGATGTGGCCAAAGTTACCCGCTCCCCTGTTTTTCATGTCAACGGCGACGACGTCGAAGCACTGATCTTCACCGTAAAAATGGCGCTTGAATTTCGCCAGCATTTCCATTCTGACGTGTTTATCGATATTCTTTCCTACCGCAAGTATGGACACAACGAAGGAGATGAACCCCGCTTTACCCAACCCTTGCTGTACAAAATCATTGCCAGTCACCCCAATCCACGTGATATCTATGCTAAAAAACTGATTGAAAGCGGTGTGATGACCCAGGTGGAAGTAGACCATGAAATCACGCGGTTTGATGAGCAGTTGGAACAAAACTATGAAGCCAGTAAGTTGATTGACAAGCTAAACATCAAAAATTTTCTGGTAGACGAATACAAGCAATACCGCCTGCCGGAACCTTGTGAATTGTACGAAGTACCAACGGCTGTTTCAGAAAATGAGATATTGCATCTTGCCGCCACCATCAACAACCTGCCTGCCGACAAGAAATTCTTCAGCAAGATCGTTAAATTGATGGACGACCGCAAGCAAATGATTGCAAACAACAAAGTTGATTGGGCCCTTGGAGAGTTACTTGCCTACGCAACCCTTCTGAAAGAGGGTATTCCGGTACGTTTAAGCGGTCAGGATGCTCAGCGCGGAACCTTTTCGCACAGACATTCTGCACTGGTACTGGAAGATAGCGGTGAACGCTATTTTCCGCTTCAACACGTGGCTCCCAATCAGGCAACTTTTGCGGTACACAATTCGCCCCTGAACGAATATGCAGTAATGGGCTTTGAATACGGTTATTCGATGGCTTTTCCCAAAGGATTAACTATCTGGGAGGGACAGTTTGGTGATTTTGCCAATGTAGCCCAGGTCATCTACGATCAGTATATCTGCTCGGCCGGCGAAAAATGGGGCATGATGAATGGATTGGTGCTTTATCTTCCACATGGATACGAAGGACAGGGTCCTGAACATTCCAGTGCACGAATCGAACGATATCTTTCCCTTTGCAGCAATTACAACCTCCACGTGGTGGTTCCTACCACTCCTGCCAACCTCTTCCACTGTCTTAGACGTCAAGTGCTTGGGGATGTGAGAATTCCATTGATTGTATTTACTCCGAAGAGTTTATTGCGTCATCCAAAAGTAGTTTCTTCGCTGGATCAACTAACCAAGGGTGGGTTCATAAAATTGATCCGGGATACAGAAGTCAAACCAGAAAAAGCGGAGGTCGTCGTTTTCACCTCAGGCAAAATCTACTTTGAGCTGCTGGAACGAAGGGAAAAGCTGGGCAAGATGTCGGTTGCGATTCACCGTATAGAGCAAATATCCCCTTTCCCTTCTGAAGAAGTACGTGATATAATTTACAATAACACTCAATGTAAGAGATTTTTGTGGGTTCAGGATGAACCGGCAAATATGGGTGTCTGGCCTTATCTTTTCAGAAAGTATCCTGAACTTGGCCTGGAATTGGTAAGCCGTCCGGAAAGTGCAAGCCCTGCTGCGGGACTGGTCGAAAAGCACAAGAGAAGGCTGGAGCGGATTCTGGATTCAGTTTTCAATTAGTCGCTGCCTGAATAGCTGGTTCCTGAACAACAAAATTAGTTGAAAAATATAATATTTTGAAATATGGTCGTTGAAATTAAGGTGCCCTCCCCTGGAGAGTCTATTTCTGAGGTTGAAATTGGTAAATGGCTGGTGGCAGATGGATCCACAGTCAGGAAAGAGCAGGAGCTAGCCGAAGTTGAATCGGATAAGGCTACCCTTTCGCTCATTGCAACTGCTTCCGGGCTGTTGCATATTCTGGCCAAGGAGGGAGACCGGGTCAATGTGGGCAGCGTAGCCTGTACGATTGATACTGAAAAGGGAACTTCGCAAACAGAAGAGGTTCCGGTTTCCGTCCTTCCAACCCAACAAGTTAAGCCGCAAAATACAGATAAAGAAAAAGATAGCCAGTTGGTTGCAACTCCAAAGTCGGCGAGTGTTCAAAAAGAGGCTGAAATAGCCTTAAAAATGACCCCAACGGCAAAAGCGGTGATGGAACAGGCCAATCTATCCGTTGAAGAGGTGTTGGAAGGGATCAGAAGAATCAACAGGAAGGATATGGAGCAAATTGTGAGCGCCTATGCAAATCCGGTGTTGGCATCCTCGGAGGTCAGCAGGTCGGAAGATCGGGTATCCATGACTCCCCTGCGAAGAAAGTTAAGTCAGCGTTTGGTTGCAGTAAAAAATGAAACTGCCATGCTGACCACCTTCAATGAAGTGGATATGAGTGCCGTTATGGAGTTGAGAAACCGCTACCAGAAGGCGTTTACAGAAAAGAACGGTTTCAAGCTTGGGTTCAATGCCTTTTTTGCGAAGGCAGTTAGTACTGCCCTGATGCAACATCCTTCGGTCAATTCAATGATAGACGGGGAGGAAATTGTGACCCCAAAATACCACGACATTGGCATTGCCGTATCCAGTCCAAAGGGATTGATGGTTCCGGTAATCCGAAATGTAGAGACGCTGAGTGTTGCCCAAATTGAGGGTGCCATCAAGGAATTGGCAGAGAAAGCAAGAGATAAAAGACTAACTGTTCAGGAGATGACAGGCGGAACCTTTACCATTACCAATGGCGGGGTTTTTGGCTCGATGATGTCAACACCCATCCTTAATCCACCGCAGAGTGCCATTCTGGGATTGCATGCGATCAAGGACCGTCCTGTGGCCATTGAAGGCACTGTGCAGATCAGACCGATGATGTATCTGGCGCTTTCCTATGATCACAGAATCATTGACGGCAAGGATTCGGTCGGATTTCTGGTAAAAATCAAGGATTTGATTGAAAATCCAACCAGGCTGATTTTTAATGGCAAAGATGCAGCTGAACTGCTACTTGGACTCTAACACTCAGAGCTCTGAAAATAAAAAGGAACGCCAGGTTATTGACCAGGCGTTCCTTTTTATTTTATTTCTCGGGAAGAGATTTGCCTATGCTTCTGGTTCAACTGCCGGAACAGTTTCTTCGGAAACAGCCTCGTCTTCATTGAAATTCAACAACTCTTTTTGTTGCAACAAATTGTACCAGGTCAACACTTTCTTGATATCGGAAACATATACCCGCTCCCTGTCAAAATCCGGCAACACCTTTTCAAAATATTTTTTTAACTCTTCAGGCTTTGAATTGGATGGAATGGCTACCCCACCTTGTTCAAGATCAGCTATTTTCTTAAAAACATTTTTTAGCGGAAAGTCTTCGCTGGTCGTATAGATAGCAATGTCTTCCAGTGTACTCATCTTTGCACTGGCAAAAGCCGTCTGTTTTTTTCCTGTCAGCAATGATTCAACGATTACGCCATTTTTTCCTTCTGACAAAGCTTTAAATAATCCGGGTTGCCCGGATATGGCCAAGATTCCTTTTAACATAGAAAATACAATTTGTTGTGCTGCAAAAATAGCAAGAATTTTTAATTTTCGATTTATGATTTTGGTTTTTCGAAAGCCATTCAGTGGTTGGAAGAGAAATTCCCTGCAACCGAATCAGCCACGATGCCCATGGCAAATTTCAAGCCTGAAATTATTTTTCCAAGGTTGGTTCTTCTCTCCAAAACTTTGGCGAACTTTGTACCCAAACGAACTGTGTTTTTATGAGCGATTTGAAAATGGTGGTCACAGACCTGGATGGGACCTTGCTTCAAAACGACCACTCCATCAGCAAGGAGGATCTCGAAACCCTTCATCTGCTTGGTAAACTTGGAATTTGCCGGGTCGCAGCTACCGGAAGAAATCTATTCAAGGTGAGGTTGGCTCTAAAGCCTGCTGATCCATTTGATTATGTCATCTGCTCATCAGGGGCTGGTATCGTGGATTGGCAGAAGCAGGAGATTATTCGCGCCATCAACTTTCCCGGGGAACTTACAAATCAGCTGATTGATTACCTGATCAACCACGGCTTCAATTTTAAGGTTTCCGATTGTTTCCCGGATAACCATAATTTTTTCTGGTGGGAAAAGTACCAATGTCCTGAACTAGACCGTTATGTAGAGGTACATAATAAAATGGGAAAGGCCGAATCAATCGTAAGCGGTCAAAAATACAGCTCTTCTCAGCTGTTGCTCTTCTTCCCCAAGACCAGCAGCGATTTCGATTTGGTTAAGATGGAGCTGTTGCAGCAATTTCCGGAAATAAGCATTATCCGGACCACCTCCCCGCTCAACGAAGATTGGATCTGGATGGAAATCTTCCCCAAAGGCATTTCAAAGGCCCATGGCATCGCCGAAATTTGCCGGTTGAAAGGCATCCACAGGAGTGAAACCCTTGGCATTGGAAATGACTTCAATGACCTGGAAATGCTTGATTTTACGCATCTGTCCTATGTCGTCCACAATGCACCTGAAGAGCTGAAGGAGAAATTTCTGCCCTCTCGCGCCTACCACGAAAATGGCTTTTCCTTTGCGATCAAAAAACATTTGCCAAAATAGCTCCTCAAATAATTTCACGGTTGTGAAATATTCAGATTGGCTTACTCACTGCAAAGCTCTGTCAATACCCCAAAAGTAGATTTTGGATGAAGGAAGCCGATATTCAGCCCTTCTGCCCCCTTTCGCCCCTTCTTGTCAATAAGTTGAATACCTGACTCTTCTGCCTCGGCGAGTGCCTTGTCAACCTGGTCAACGGCAAAAGCGATATGATGAATACCTGGCCCTTTTTTTTCCAGGAACTTCCCGATAGGTCCCTCAGGGTCCAATGTTTGGAGCAACTCGATTTTCGTTTCCCCAACTTTAAAGAAGGCTGTTTTCACCTTTTGGTCAAGAACCTCTTCCACTGCATAACACTTTGTGCCCAATAGCGTTTCATAGTATGGGATGGCTGTCTCCAGATTTTCTACGGCTATTCCGATGTGTTCAATTTTTGAAACTTTCATATCGATGAATCTTGTGGTGAATTATTTTTGTACAAATCGGTAATGGGAACCAAACCGTTCAAAGGCTGCCTTATCCAGCATCTCTCTGTGGTTTGGATGGGCAATGGATATCAGCAACTTGGCTCTTTCCTGCATAGTTTTTCCATAGAGGTTAACTACCCCTTGCTCCGTTACTACCCAATGGATATTGGCCCTGGTAGAGACCACTCCTGAACCTTCTATCAAGGTTGGAGAAATTTTTGAGAGTCCCTTTTCCGTTACCGAAGGCATTGCAATGATGGGTTTACCGTGAAGCGAATGTCCGGCGCCACGGATGAAATCGATCTGTCCTCCAACGCCTGAATAATGTTTGATCCCGATGGAATCTGCACAAACCTGACCGGTGAGGTCAATGGCCAGGGCTGCATTGATGGCTGTAACATTATCAAGTTTGCGAATGACTGCTACATTGTTGGTATGCGCCACATCCATCATGGCAACCATCGGATTGTCGTCCACAAAATCGTAGAGTGCCTGCGAACCCATCAGGAACGAAGCAACCATCTTTCCCTTTTCAAAATTTTTCCGTCTTCCGGTAACCACGCCTTTCTCAACCAGTGGCAGGATGCCATCCGAAAACATTTCGGTATGAACACCGAGGTCCTTGTGATTTCCCAATTGTGCCAGAACGGCATTCGGAATGCCACCAATGCCCATCTGCAGACAAGCGCCATCTTCGACGAGCGCGGCAACATTTTTCCCTATGATGATCTCCATCTCGGAGAGCGGTTCAAATTTATGAGAGTAGATAGGTGAATCATCCTCAACGAATAGGTCGATCATGCCGGTGCTAATCATGGCGTCGCCCCACGTTCTGGGGACGTTTGGATTAACCAGCGCTATTACCTTATCCGCACATTCTACAGCTGCCAGAGTGGCATCTACAGAGGTTCCCAGAGAGACAAATCCATGCTTGTCGGGTGGGGAAACCATGATCATTGCAACATTGACTTTCAGATATCCCTCACGAATCAGTTTCTGCGTCTCGCTCAAAAAAACCGGTATATAATCTGCATATCCCAGTTGGGTCTGCTTGCGCAGATTTCCTCCGACAAAGAACTGTTGGGTTTCGAAAATACCTTCAAATTCAGGGTTGGCATACTCCACTGGACCTTCAATGTGGATGTGCTGGATTTTGATGTCATAAATTTCGCCTGCCTTTCCCCGCTCCACCATCGCCCTGATAAGCTTGTGAGGTGTGACGGCAACGCTGCTCAAATGTACACGGTCTCCTGTTTGAATGATTTTTACTGCATCTTCGGCAGATACATACTTGATTTGATTCATTTTTAATGCTTTACATTTTTTTCGAACGATTGCAAAACTAATCATATTTACGATTTGAAGATGGATCGATGCACTTAACATGCGATTATTTAATAATAATTTGACAGTTAATTTCATTTATATGATATAAATCAGTTGTCAATTTTCTGCTAGATAAAATTTGCTGAGTTATTGAAATGAATGTTATAGTTTCCCGTTTTCCCCTCTTGTGATGATTATTCATTTCACGGAAAGAACACGAAAAGACGTAATTAGGAAAAATTATTGGCTTTGCGGCACATTGCATTCTTTGTGCGACTTTTAACTGCTTTGACCTTCTAGTAGGTTTAAACAGGCTTGATAACGTGATTCACCTGGATTCCAAAAAAAAGTTGAACACAAAATTATCAGCCCATCCGATATTCCAATTATCCTGACAGTCATGCAGTGATAACCGGTACCGTTTTCTCGGATAACCCCTTAAAAAAGCCCTAGATCTCATTTTTTTTTCCTTAATTTGGAGATTGATTGACACAACTATCAAATAATCAGTATGAAGCAATTTGATTTGGCGGTAATTGGCAGTGGTCCAGGAGGTTTGGCTGCAACCATGCGCGCCCTTGACTTCGGGAAAAGTGTATGTATCATTGAAGCCGGACACCTGGGAGGCAATGGAATTATCAACGGTCCGCTCACCTCAAAAACCATGTGGGAACTTTCAGCTGATTATGCCGTGGCTGCAGCCGTTGACCGAGGTTACAGGGCTTCCGGCCTCCAGGTGGATTACAATCTGGTGAAAAAGACCGTGATGCAGGCTGCGAAAACCAAGCAGAACCAGATTCTGTCCCAAATCGAGACCTTTTCGGACGATGACAAGCATCCGGGAAGTATTACCTACAAACAGGGCTTTGCCAGGTTTATCGATCGCCATACGCTTGAAATAAAAGGCAAAGATGGAATTGAAGAGGTCAAGGCCGATTACATCATCATTGCTACCGGCTCCGTACCTCGTCCCCATCCCGATCTGGTGATTGATCAGAAGCAGATTCTTGATTCAGATGGAATTCTTAACCTGGAAAGCTTTCCGGAACGGATGATGATCATTGGATCTGGTATCATCGGATGTGAATTTGCAACCATTTTTTCCAATTTTGGACAGACGGAGGTTCATCTGCTGGACCGGACGCACCGGGTAATACCATTTGAAGATGACGATGTTAGCGATTTTGTCTCCAAAAATCTTCAGAAGAACGGGGTGATTATTCACCATACTGCCACTCTTCGCACGGTTCGTAAAAAAAGTGATTACCTGGAGATCGTTCTGGATTATGATGATGGGCACAGCAGTGTGGTAGAGGTCGACATTATCCTGATTTCGATCGGTCGTGACCCGAATACGGCAGGACTGAGTCTGGAAAATGCAGGAATCGAAACAACAAGCAAGGGTTTCCTGAAAATCAACGAAGAGTGTGCGCTCTCTAACTTTGGGGATTGCAATATCTTTGCCGCAGGCGACGTAACCGGACAAAAGCAGCTGTATGGTGTTGCCGAAGAGCAGGGTCGTTTCATTGTGGAGGCAATCTTCGGTCAAACCAATTATCAGCTGGATTATTCACATATGCCTACCTTGATGTTCTTTAAGCCGGAACTGGCTGCTGTGGGTGCCAATGAAAAAATGCTCAGAAGCAAGGGAATCGCCTATAAAGCAGCTTATTACTCCAACGAATTGGTGAACAGAACCATCGCCATGAGAAATACAAGCGGGTTTGTTAAGATCATGGTGAGCAATGACGGTTCCGACCGAATTTTAGGCATGCGCGCCGCTGGACCACAAGCTTCAGCTTTCATCGTATCCATCGCTTATCTGATCAATTCGGATATCAAGGTGCAGGAGGTATTGCAAAGCATCCACCCGCATCCAAGTGTGACGGAAGGTATTCAGGAATGCCTAAGGATGTTCTACAACCAATCGATCTTCAAACCTCAGGCTTTCCCGAATCTGATCAAGGTAACAGAGTGGAAACCTTCTGATGATCAGGTAGTATCCGAAATTTGATGGATCGTTCTCCTGCCATTGAGGTTGTTTCGAACAAATTTTCGCAATTGTGCCGTGCAAAGATCAATTCATAATGTATTTTTAATTTTGAAAATAACATAGTGAAGAGGCTTCTCCCTATCTTCGCTGATATTAATCATAAAAAGCTGCTACATGATCCTCTTCTTCAAAGAGAGCGGAAAAACGCTTGCCGTAGGAACAGAAGTATCATTGAATCAATCTGATGTCGAAAAATTAGTCTGGCTTTTCGGAGGAGCTGAAAAGGTACATTCAGATCATTTAGGTGGCCTTTATGTCGGGCCAAGGAAAGAGATGATTACTCCCTGGAGCACAAATGCCGTCGAAATAACCCAGAATATGGGAATCAACGGCATTTTTCGCATAGAAGAATTTCTTGCTGCTGACACGGACGACCAGATTGATCCCATGCTGCAGGCCAGCTACCAGGGCCTCGACCAATCCCTGTTCACCATCCATCATCTGCCTGAATCCGTGATCTACATAGACGACATTTCGCTCTACAACAAGCAGGAAGGGCTCGCACTTAGTCCGGATGAAATTCAATACCTGAACGAAGTTTCCGCAAAAATTGGCCGAAAACTTACGGATAGTGAGGTATTCGGCTTTTCACAGGTCAATTCCGAACATTGCCGTCACAAAATTTTCAACGGGACCTTTGTTATCGACGGTATTGAAAAGCAACAAACTCTTTTTGAGCTGATTAAAAAAACAACCAAGACCAATCCAAACACAGTTGTTTCTGCCTACAAGGACAATTGCTCCTTCACCGAAGGGCCGGCTGCCGAACAATTTGCACCTGCTTCGGCCGATATACCTGATTTTTTTCAGATTACAGACATTGAAACTGTGCTTTCCCTCAAGGCCGAAACGCACAATTTCCCAACGACCGTCGAACCCTTCAACGGAGCGGCAACTGGAACCGGTGGAGAGATCCGCGACCGGATGGCAGGAGGCAAAGGAAGTTTTCCCATTGCCGGCACAGCCGTTTACATGACCTCCTACTCCAGAAATGATGACCAGAACAGGGATTGGGAGCAGCGCGTTGCTCCCAGAAAGTGGCTGTACCATAATCCGGAGGAACTGCTGATCAAGGCATCCAATGGCGCATCAGATTTTGGAAATAAATTTGGTCAACCGCTGATCAATGGTTCGGTTCTTACCTTTGAACATGCTGAAAATCTGAAGAAATATGGTTACGATAAGGTGATCATGCAAGCAGGAGGGATTGGATATGCCAGAAAGGAAGATAGTCTGAAAGGTACTCCACAAACTGGTGAAAGTGTTGTTTTGCTTGGTGGCGACAACTACCGGATTGGAATGGGCGGCGGGGCAGTCTCTTCCGTGGATACAGGTGCATTTGAAAGCCGTATCGAACTGAATGCGGTACAGCGCGCAAATCCCGAAATGCAAAAAAGAGCCTACAATACCATCCGCGCGTTGTCCGAATCCGGAAGAAACCCGATCGTATCCATCCACGACCATGGTGCAGGAGGGCATCTGAATTGTCTTTCTGAATTGGTGGAAGAGACTGGAGGAGAGATATTTGTAGATAAATTACCAATTGGCGATCCAACCCTGTCAGCCAAGGAAATAGTCGGAAACGAGTCACAGGAACGAATGGGTTTCGTAACCGGAAAAGAAAATCTGGCCTGGATACAGCGAATTGCCGAAAGGGAACGGTCACCCTATTACGTAATCGGAGAAACAACCGGTGACCACAGGTTTACTTTTATCAACCGTAAAAATGGCGACAAACCCATCGATATGGAGTTGGCTACCCTCTTCGGAAAACCACCACGTACCCTCCTGGAAGATCAAACTCCTACTGAACAATTTAATGAGATAAAGTACTCTGATAAACTTATTAATAGCTACTTAGTACAAATTCTACAGATTGAATCTGTAGGTTGTAAGGATTGGTTGACCAACAAGGTTGACAGGTCCGTAACCGGAAAAATTGCCAAGCAACAGTGTGCCGGGGAGCTGCAACTTCCACTCAACAACCTGGGTGCAGTAACCATTGATTACCAGGGAATCAAAGGAATTGCCACCTCACTCGGGCATGCACCGGCTGCTGGATTAATCAGTCCCGAAAACGGATCAATTCTATCCATTGCCGAATCACTCACCAACATCGTCTGGGCTCCGCTAACCTATGGTTTAAAGGGTATTTCCTTGTCAGCCAACTGGATGTGGCCAGCAAAAAATCCGGGCGAGAATGCCCGTTTGTATGCAGCCGTAGAAGCAGCTTCTTCATTCGCCTGTGCCCTTGGTATCAACATTCCAACCGGAAAGGATTCTCTCTCCATGACGCAGAAATACAAGGATGAGGTGGTCTACGCACCCGGAACCGTGATCATTTCTGCATCCGGTGAAATCTCCAATATCAGAAAAATCGTTGAACCAGTTTTGGATAATGATCCTTCACATCCTATTTATTATGTGGATTTTTCCTGTTCGAAGAGGGTTTTGGGAGGAAGTTCCCTGGGTCAAATTCTATCATTTGTGGGAGAAGAGTCGCCTACCGTAGCGAATCCAGCCTACTTCGCAGCAGTTTTTGATACTTTACAGGAGGCAATCCAATTGGGTATTGTCATCAGTGGCCATGATATATCCTCTGGGGGACTGATTGTTACGCTTCTGGAAAGCTGTTTTGCCCAGAATATGGGAGGCATAGATGCCGATTTATCTCTTTTGGGAGAAGCAGATGCGGTAAAACTCCTTTTCAGCGAAAATCCTGGGGTCATCGTTCAGGTAACGGATCCTGATCAATTCGAAAAACTGTTTGAAGTAAACAAGCTGGTTTGTATTCCTATCGGGAAGCCCTCAAAAGATAGAACGATCCTGCTTAAAAATAACCAGGATACCTTCGCCTTTGACATTGATCAATTGAGAGAATGCTGGTTCAGACCCTCCTATTTGCTGGATAAAAAGCAATCGGGTAAAGAATTGGCTTTTAAACGTCTGACAAACTATAAAAAGAATAGCCTCACTTTTGATTTTAAAGATTTTAAGGGCGATTTCGCCTCTCTTGCAGTCAATCCCCTTAGGCGAACGCTATCAGGCGTCAAAGCGGCCATAATCAGGGAGAAAGGGGTAAACGGCGACAGGGAAATGGCCTGGAGTCTGCATTTGGCAGGTTTTGATGTCAAGGATGTTCACATGACCGACCTCATCTCCGGCAGGGAAACCCTGGAAGAGATCAGTATGATCGTCTTCGTGGGAGGTTTCTCCAATTCTGATGTTTTTGGCTCAGCGATAGGTTGGGCCGGTGCATTTAAGTACAACGATAGCGCTAAGGCTGCACTGGATCGATTCTACAAACGAAAAGACACACTTAGCCTTGGCGTTTGCAACGGATGCCAGCTGATGGTGGCACTCGATCTGGTCTATCCCGAAAAGGAGCAGAAGATCAGGATGCTACACAACGAATCCCACAAGTTTGAATCGGCTTTTCTGAATGTCGATATTCTTGAAAATGAATCTATTATGCTTAAATCGTTGGCAGGTAGAAAACTGGGGATCTGGGTAGCCCACGGAGAAGGGAAATTTTCGATTCCGGAAGGCGAAGAACAATACCTGATTCCGATGAAGTACTCCTTCGCCAATTATCCAGGCAATCCCAATGGTTCAGATTTCAATGTTGCAGCCATTTGTTCCTCCGATGGTCGCCATCTGGCCATGATGCCGCATCTCGAGCGTGCCATCTATCCCTGGCAGTGGGGCCATTACCCATCCGAAAGGAAACAGGATCAGATGACCCCCTGGCTGGAAGCGTTTGTAAATGCCAGAAAATGGATCGAGGATTTCAAGAAGTAGCAGAATTCACTCCGGTGGCTTTCCTTCTTGTTCCATAAAAAAAAAGCGCCGTAAATCAGTTTACAGCGCTTTCTTTTTTGCCTAATCCGGAAGGTATCCCCTGGCAACGGATCGTTTCAAACACTGGCTTTGTTTTTCAGGATCCAGAAACTCCTTTTCCGATTCATAAATTTTAGAGAGTTGGTAATCCGCCTCCCCCAAACCATGGTCGGAGGCCAGATTAAAATAGTCGATGGCTTTTTCCACATCCTTTGCTACCACTTCGCCTGAAATATAAAATTCTGCCAGACTGATCCAGGAGGCGGCAAAACCATTCTCTGCCGATTTACGAAAAAGCTCCATGGCCGATTTCTTGTTCTCTTCGACGCCCTCGCCATACATCAACATCCCAGCCAGATTGTATTGTGCCTGGGGGTAATTTTTATCTGCAGATTTTTTGAAATAGAAATAGGCTTTCTGCAGATTTTTTTCACCCGTTTCGCCAAAGTACCACATCACTCCCAAGTTGTAGGAGCCCAGCATAAATCCTGCCTCATCTGCCCTGGAATACCACTTGAAAGCCTCCTGGGGATCAGTTTTGATTCCCTTACCCTGATGGAAAACATTCCCCAGATTGTTCATGGCCTCTGCAATTCCGCCATTGGCAGCGACTTCATATTGTTCAATAGCTTTTTCCATATCGACTTCACAACCCTGGCCGGTTTCGAAGAGCACTGCCAGGTTAAAGGCCGCCTTAGCATAACCTGCCGAAGAGGCTTGCCTGTACCATCTCAAAGCCTCCATGCTGTTCTTTTCGACTTTAACGCCATTTTCTAGATAGACCGCTGTTTTAAACATGGCCCCCGGAACTCCTTTTTCGGCTGCTTTCAGGTACCATTCAAATGCCTTGTCCTTATCCGACCAGTAGGTCTCCCCTTTTTCGTGAAGAAGTCCCAAAATATAGCAAGCCCTTGGATGACCTGCTTCCGCGGCTTTCTTGAAATAATCACCTGCTGCATATTTGTCACGTTCCGTCCACTCACCGGCCAGGCAAATGCTTGCATATTGATATTGTGCTTCAAGATTTCCCTTTTCGGCAGCCTTACGGTAATAGTCAACGGCGGTCTTCACATTTTTCTCAACTCCTTCACCGGTTTCAAATCTTTTGGCCATCAGCACCATTGCATCAGCACTTCCATTTTGTGCGGCCTTTTTAAGCATTTCGACCCCGTGATAATCCGATTGTCTGAGATAATAACCGGCCAGCGCCTCCTGTGCTTCGGCGAATCCCCGATCGGCAGCCTTCTGGTATAGATCCAGAAAATCATCCTGATTGGTCTCTTCATTCAGTTTCCCCATCAGAAAAATGGCCTCAGAATAGTCGGCGTGGACGGCCTGTTCAAGATAGGTTTTGGCTTTGTCCAGGTTTTTTTCAATACCCAATCCAAGCAGGTAGATTTTTCCCATCTTAAGTGCTACTTCAGAGGTGACGGTTCCATCGATCTTGTTGAGCCATTCCAGGCTCTCTTCCACATTTATTTCAACCCCTTTGCCTTCATACAAAAATAACCCAACCTTTTGGAATGAAGGTTCATATCCCTCCACAGCCGCCTTTTTGTACCATTCAAAGGCTTTCTCAAGTTTTGTCGGTACGGTCAGTCCAAGTTCAAAAATTTCACCGACTTTATAGACTGCAGGCAGGTAACCCTCCTTGGCAGAGGCATACCAGTAATCCACGGCCTCATTGGTATCCTTGTACCCTCCCTCGCCGGAATAGAGCAATCGGCCATAATTGTATTTTGCAACCTTGTCGCCACGCTCAGCCCCTCTTTCGTACCATTCAAATGCCTTGGTCATATCCATGGAAAGTCCATTGCCCTTTTCCCGCATCTCTCCGATGAAATTGCAGGCTTCTACTCCGCCGGCCCGGGCGGATTCGAGAAAAAAGGCAACAGAATCAACATAGGACTGCTTTCTTCCATTCCCTTCGAAATACCTTGTTCCAAGTTCAAGCGCAGCACGGGTAAAATCCTGTTCATATTGGTCCTGAAAAAGATCAATGGCCTGGGCCACGGAGGGGGTATTCTTTAAGAGGTCAAGAAAGATCATGGCAGGTTTAAAGCCAGATTCAAAACTCTTTTCAATCCGTCTGGTTCCCCTCTCAACTTTTCCCTTTTCAAGAATCTCTATTCCTCTTCTGAAGTTTCGTGGATATGCCTTAAATTTTTCCTTGTTCACTCGAAAATAGTTAAATTGTTACAACGAACGATTTGAAGGGCTGCTTCATTGGCCTGGCCTGGTTTTCCCATATTGGTTCAAATCTGGCCTAAAAATAGCGAATAACCCACAATCTAAGCAATTCGGAAGCGCTAAAAAACAAAATATGGAATCTTTTGTTTTAATTTGACGTTACAATGAGGTTACCTGTCACAAGTACCCACCAAGTACCCTGAATGCGATGGATCCAATAGTTTTAATTTCAAAGTATTACAAGCCAAAGTCCAAAGGATACGAGATTCTTTGTACTCACAGTCGGGCAGTAACGGAGAAGGCAATGAAAATTGCCTTGAAGCACAGCGAATTAAATCCCGACCTCGTGTTCATCGAAGAGGCCGCCATGCTTCACGACATCGGCATTTATTTAACCAATGCTCCTGATCTGTTTTGTTTTGGCGACTATCCCTATTTGGCACATGGATATCTGGGATGTGAATTGCTGACGAAACTTGGCCTCCCTGAACATGGTTTGGTCTGCGAAAGACATACCGGCGTGGGTATTTCACTGGAAGAGATCATTGCAAAAAATTTACCCCTGCCTCACAGGGATCTGATTCCGGTGACAGTGGAGGAACAAATCATCGCTTTTGCCGACAAATTTTATTCCAAAAGCAAAGATATCCGCAAGGAAAAATCGCTGCGAGAGGTGAGAAAATCAGTTTCGGAATTTGGAAAAGCAAATAGTGTACGTTTCGAAGCATGGTGCGAACTATTCCTTTAAAACTGAATTGCATTTATTAACCCGTCGTCTTCCGACTGAATCCAATCCACTTTAAAGCAACTAATACGATTGATTGTCGTAGAAACTGGATCTCTTGTTGATTTTCAGATCCTGCAGCATGGCTGCTGTGGCCCGGATCGTGAAACTGTAACTCTGTCTGTATCCGAAAGGAACCAGATTGAGAGACATTTGGAAACAATGCAGGTCTCTGAAAATATTAAACTGGGTGAAGGAAACTTCCATTTTTTGTATATCCAGTCCAGATGAAAAGCCTATTTGCCATTTCTTTGTGAGACTAATATTTCCACTGAAATCCACCGTCTGATTAATGGAGGAGGCCACCGTCGGATTAGGCTTGCTGTACCTCAGGCTATAATCAAAACGAAAATCCCAGGGGATGCTGAAATCTGCATATTCAGGCATGACCGGAGAATTTTTTCTTGCAAGCTCGGCAGCCTTCTGCTCTTCCGTTTTGGGCAAAGGTTTGCCGTCAGGACCCAAACCCTCCTTTTTCTTCTTCTCGTCGGCTTTGGTTGAAGACTTGAATGCATAACCAAAAGATAGGTTTGCACTTGTCAACCTTGCCAATTTTTTGTCTTTTGCAAATTCAAAAACATTGATAAGATGCCCATTTTCATAGGCATAGGGATCCAGGATGGCCCCCAGGTTTACATCCACCCCTGCCACCTTGGTTCTGCCTGAAATATTAATGTTGGAAAGGTTGAGTGAATCTGCTGCAAGATTGTAAGAGGTAGCAATAGAAAGCTGATCCAGTAATTTAACCTTTTTGTACTTTTCCTTTGAAGTGGTATCATTTACATTCAATACTTTCATCTCCAAGGTATTACTTAAGTTGAATCCAATAGATCCGGACCTTCCGGCGCCGGCGGTTCCATAGATTCCCCCTTCGTGGTATGGGTATCTCAAACTAACCGGCATTCCCTTATCATCATAATACTCGATGTTTCCATACATGCCGTAACCAGGATTACTGAAATCAGGCTGCATGCTGAAACTTAGGGTGGGTGTCATGACGTGCCGGATACCCTTGATGTTTGATTTGGGATTCAAAGGCGTATAGTCACCATAAATTTTAGTAGAGGCACCCAGACTGATCGAATAATCAAAGTCTCGCGTAAAGCCATAAATAGTATCCGTCACCTCCACCGCTTTTTTGATGGGATCATAAGCCTTTCGGATCTGACTGGAATACCATCTTTCGTTGTAGGTAAAGGACGGACTAACAGTGATAAACTTCAACATCTTAAAGGAGGTACTCACCGGAATGCTTTGTTTAATCCCATTCTGCCAATCCTTGGACAAGTTAGAAGAAAACAGTTTGTATTCCTTGGTATTGATGGAATTCTGCATATCAAAGCTATAACTCATGCCAATTTTATAGTACCACTTCTCTTTTCCACCGGAACTGTTTGGTTTAAACGGATAAAAACGGTTCACATTGAAAGTCATCTGGGGCATGGTAAGGCTAATCGTCGTATCTCGGCTATTCTGGGAATGGCGTAAATTTGCAGACATGGAATAGGGACTGTTTTCCCATCTTTTGGTGTATGAAACACTCGATTGCTTGGTATTCGTCAGGTAATTCTGCGTGGAGTAGGCATTGTTTTGATCGTACTGGCTGGTGGAGAAATTGACACTGGCACTGAAGGTTTGGTTCGGACTTGCCTTTGCATCCATCGAATGGTTCCAGGTAAGCGCAAAATCATTTTGAATCCTGTAATCTGATAATCCCTTGTCTCCAAAAACATTCTTGTAATAATTTACATCAAAACCGCCGCTAAACTTGTACCTCACCTTATAATTGGTATGCATTTTCAATCCTCTCGAACCTTTGGAAAAGATATCCGCTCGCAGTGCAAGATCGAAATAATCATTTGCAGCCCAGTAATAGCCGATATCCCGAAGAAAGAACCCCCTGTTTATTTCATCCCCGTAGGTGGGCATCAGAAATCCGGATGAGTAGGTTGGAGAGTTCGGAAAAAAGCCAAAGGGAATGAAAAGAAAATAGATGGGTATATCCTCTACAACCAGATAGGCCGGACCAGTAACAATCTTTTTGTTTGAAAGCACTTTCGCCTTGGTCATCTGAAGATAGAAGTGAGGATGTTCCGCATTGCAGGTCGTGTATCTTCCATCCTTCAGGTTGTAGGTGGAGTCGTTCATCAGTTTGGTCTTTCCACTGTGGATGAAACCACCCTGTTGCTCCGTCACTACTCCATATACAATCCCTTTTTTGGAAAGAAAATTGTACCTGATTTCGTCGGCTTCAAACTCCTGATCACCTTGCTTAAAAACCGGTTTCCCGACGATTGTACCAGTGGAATCAGGTTTTCCAACGGCATGTACCAGATTGCTGTCCCTGTTTAGTTCAATATAATCTGCAGTCAACTCGATGTCCTTGTACTTAACCTGTGCATTGTTGTACATATAAATCCTGTTAGCCGAATTATTGATCGTAATCTTGCCGTCAGCCGTATATTGTACTTCTGTATCGAAATCTTCCTGATTTTTTTTGATGTTAAGGGAATCCAACGCAATGGAATCCTTCTTAGATACTGACAAAGAATCCTTTACAATTTTTTTTGCGTCCTTCGATGGTAGCACCACCGGGGTGATTGGCCTTTTTTTATAGGTGCTGTTCTTGACAGGTTCCTGAGCAAAGAGGATTGATTGCCAAATCAGAATCAGAAAAAAAGTATATTTAAATAATCGTATCGTACTCAAATCTATAGAATTAGATCGTTTTTATATTCTAATTTCACTGCTCAGGTCTGCTAGGCAAAAGTAAAAAATCCTGACGGACTAAAAGGGTACGATGATAAATAATTTAATCTTCTATTTTTGTATGGTATTAAATGGTAAGAATGGAGAGCGATTCAATGAAAATATGGAGCAGAGGTAATGGAAAATTCCTCCGGAAGCTATTTTGCTTCTCCTTGCTGTCATTTTGCGCCATTTTTGCTGCTGATGCGCTCCAAAAGGAGGCTCACCAGAAAACAGTTGTGATCGATGCCGGACACGGAGGAAAAGATCCTGGTACAGTCGTGGGTAAAGCAAAGGAAAAAAATGTGGTTCTGGATATAGCCCTCAAACTGGGTAAGTTGATCCGTCAGAATCAGGGTAACATCAAGGTGGTTTTCATCAGGGACGGGGATTATTTCGTTCCATTAATGGACAGGGCACAGATTGCCAACAAAATCAATGCCGACCTGTTCATCTCTATCCATGCGAACTACTGCGACAATCCGGAGATCAATGGAACCGAGACTTACGTACTTGGCCTTCATCGGACTGAAGACAACCTCAATGTGGCCAAGAAAGAGAACAGCGTCATCTTGCTTGAGGATGATTATTCCACCCGATACGAGGGATTCAATCCCAACCTATCCGAATCCTATATCATGTTTGAATTGATTCAGGATACTTTTTTGGATCAAAGTGTTAGTTTTGCCACCATTCTGCAATCAAATTTCAAGGAACTGGCACAACGTCACGACAGGGAAGTCAGGCAGGCAGGATTTTTGGTTCTTCGCGAAACGGCTATGCCCAGTGTTCTGATTGAAACCGGCTACCTGAGCAACAAAAAGGAGAATGCTTTTCTTCTTACGGATGGAGGAAGAGCTGAAATTGCACAATCCATTTATGGATCCCTGGTCAGTTACCTGAATAAGTTGGGGGCTAAAGACAATCTTCCTGCCAAAACAGAGAAAGTGATCAAAGCAGAAAATCCTCCTGTTCAAAAACAGAAAGTGGTTAAACAAAAGGGAAAACCCCAACGGGAATTTGAACCCAGCACCTATCAGCCCAGTCCAAGAGATACAAAATCACCTGCTCCTTCAGTAACTGCCGATTTGAAGAGTACGCCCGACACAACACCAGCTGCCATTTCAAAGCCCTCCGGGGATAACCTGGCAGAGAATAAAACTGTCGGGAAAATAAAAAACTCCCCGGGCAACACTGCTGCCAGTTCCTCTATTCAAAAAGCTCCGGAGACAAAAGAATCAGAAAATCATGATATCAGGCCTACTTATGCCATTCAGATTGGAGTTTTTTCAAAAAAAATGGATGGTGGATCCAAGGTATTCAAGGACATTCCTCACCTCAGAGAGATCCAGATAGATGGAAAATTCAAATACTTCTGCAGTGAATCGGATAATTTCCAGACAACAAAGTCAGATTTCCCGGAGATCGCGAAGAAATTTCCGGATGCCTTCATTGTTTCCATAAAAGACAACCACACCAAAATGGTTTGGAAAGGAGGTCCGAAGAAATAGTTCGGTCCATTCTATGCCGACCTTGTCAACCGGAGGAGGAACTTTGACTTGATCCAGAATGTTTGAAAGATTCCGTTTCTGAAATTTCCGTCAAAGGTGATTTGATTTTTATGGATTGCATCCCCTGCCAGAGGTTCACTGAAAGGAAATCAACCTCTTTTTTTACGGTTGAAGGAACATATTGCCAAAGGTATTTCATTTGAACGAAATCATCTATACCTTTGTATTGCTTTAACAATTTAGCGGAACCTGCGTAGACAGGATGGCCGGAGCATTGTCCTAACAGATAAAATATTTTACACTAAAATAGCAACCCGTGAAAATCTCAAAAACATCTAAAATCGGTATCGTGCTGGTTATCAGTTTTACGGTATTGGTTTGGGGAATAAATTTCCTGAAGGGACGTGATATTTTCAGAACAGAGAAGGTATATATCGCCCGTTACAAAAATGTCATGGGACTGGAAGCATCCACCGTGGTTCAACTCAATGGACTTAAAATAGGCTATGTCAGGGAGATTTATTTTGCAGAAGATATGTCGGGCGACCTGATCGTAAAAATTGCTGTATTCAACAAGTTCCCTTTACCCGTCGGTACAACCGCCGAAATTGCCAACAACGACCTTCTGGGATCCAAGGTGGTGAAGCTCAGTATGGGAAAATCCATGAAATTCTACCAGCACAACGATACGATTAAAACCAAGATTGAAGCCGATTTGATGAGTCAGGTGACAGAACAGATTGCGCCGATCAAGGCCAAGGCAGAACGACTGATCGTCTCGCTCGATTCCATCGTTTCCGGGGTCTCCCTGATGCTGAACAGTGAGTCGCGGAAAAACATCAACAAGAGCCTCGAACAGATCAGTGCAACCATGGGAAACCTGGAGCAGATTTCCAGTGATTTGAGCAGCGTGGTCAGTACACAAAAAACCAATCTTTCCGGTACCCTTGTCAACCTCAAGGAGCTGACTGATCATCTGAACAAGGATTCACAGTCTCTGGGCAACATATTAACCAACTTCTCTGCCATCAGCGACTCCATCAATCCGGCAGAATTGAAATCCACTTTGCACCACTTGAATAAATCAGTTTCCGGACTGGAATCCATCCTCACCAATATCAACAATTCAAATGGAACATTGGGTCTGCTTGTGAAGGATTCAACTCTCTATACCCATCTCTCGGAGTCGAGTGAGAATCTGAATCAATTGCTCATTGACCTGAAGAAAAACCCTCACCGATACTTGAAAATTTCCGCCATTGACTTCGGAAAAGAGGTCTATTTAACTTCTCGTGCAACCTATAACATCATTGAAAATATTGACTTTAAAGTTTTTTTATTCGGTTCAACTGTTAAAATTCCGCTGGAATCATCTATATTTCAAGGAATTAAAAACGTTGAAGAAATTATCAAGGATTCAAAATATCTTTACTTTGCCGGCGGTGATAAATCCTACGATAAAGTTAGAATGATTCTAAATAAGGTGCAACTCTCTTTTCCTCAGGCCTCTTTAAAAGCATATGAGAACGGTGAAGAAATTTCTGTAAAAAAAGCACTAAAAATTTGTTCAAAGTAATTTTGAATTAATCTTTTTTAACTAATTTAACCCAACGAAAAAAGCTTGATTTTTATACTTTTTTGCCATCCGGCAAATCATAAAACATCAAAAATTTTAAGGGTTCAAAATTTATTGAAGTTACATTCTATCAGCATTTTGGCCTTTGGTGATTTGTATTATCCTGACAATCAGGATTTTACTGTATTTAGAATGATTATTGAATTGATTAATACGAGATTAGATGATAAACCTTATTGCAAAAATTTATTTTATGTGATCCCTTATCCAAGATAAAATTTTGAATGTCTATTTTTTTAGTTTTACTTTTTTTTACCGCAACCTAAATGGATAAAGATCACATTTCAATATGGGACAGTTGTTTGAGAATTATCAAAGACAACGTTCCAAACATAAGTTATCGAACCTGGTTTGAGCCTATTGTTCCATTAAAACTGGAGAACAATATTCTTACAATTCAGGTTCCAAGTCCTTTCTTTTACGAATATCTGGAGGAACAATACATTGATATTCTCAGGAAAACCCTGAGAAAGGAGCTTGGAACAGGCGCCAAATTGGAATACAATGTGGTCGTCGACAACAACAACAGCGTAAACAAGCAATACACAGTTAAATTACCAGCCAACCAAAACAATAATTTAAAAAATAAACCGGTATCTGCCCTACTTCCTGCCGATGAAACCGGGATCAGAAATCCTTTTGTGATACCCGGAATCCAGAAGATTCAAATTGATTCGCAGCTAAAGTCTGACAATACCTTTGATAATTTTATCGAAGGTGAATGCAACCGTCTGGCACGCAGCGCCGGCTATGCAGTGGCTCAGAAGCCAGGTGGAACCGCCTTTAATCCTTTGATGCTGTATGGAAATTCGGGATTGGGAAAAACTCATCTTGCACAGGCCATAGGGATCGAAGTTAAGGAACGTTTTCCTGAAAAGATTGTACTTTACGTGAATGCCAATAAATTCTTCATTCAATTTTCCGAGGCCACCCGCAACAATTCGCGCAACGATTTTCTTCATTTTTACCAGATGATCGACGTTCTGATTATCGATGATGTTCAGGAATTTGCCGGTAAAGAAAAAACACAGGAAACATTTTTCCACATATTCAACCATCTTCATCAATCCGGAAAGCAACTCATCCTGACTTCGGACAAATCCCCTATCGAATTGAAGGGAATGGAGCAAAGATTACTTTCCCGTTTTAAATGGGGTCTTACAGCCGATCTGCAAGTTCCGGACTTTGAAACCAGAATGAACATTCTCCGAAAGAAAATCTACAAGGATGGAATCGTTATTTCAGAGGAGGTACTTGAATACATCGCTTCCCACATCAGCAGCAATGTTAGGGAACTGGAGGGAGCATTGATTTCACTGCTTGCACAGGCTACACTCAACAAAAAGGAGATTACCCTTGATCTGGCCATCAAGATGATCAACAAATTAGTCAACAATACCAAGAGAGAGTTGACCATCGACTATATTTCGAAGGTAGTATCTGACTATTTTTGTATTCCTGTAGATTCTCTTTCCGTTAAAACCCGAAAAAGGGAGATTGTTCAGGCCAGACAGATTGCCATGTATTTTTCCAAAAATCTGACCCAATCCTCCCTTGCTTCCATCGGATCCCAAATAGGCGGGAAAGACCATGCCACCGTGCTTCATGCCTGCAGAACGGTGACAAACCTGAAGGAGATCGACAAGAATTTCAGACTTAGTATTGATGAAATTGAAAACAAATTGAAAATGTAATTTTCACATAAGCAGACTGACAAGTTTGCTTTTTTTATTTTATAACGATATGGCCTTCCGTTTAACTGAAAAATAGATGAGTCCGGATACATTTCAGACGATTGCCCAACCATCAGAAGGTTTGTACAAGGAGAAAGGAAGCCGGTTTATCTCTTTTGCCTATCCGGTTAACAGTGAGGATGAAATTAAATCAATCCTTGCAGAAATCAGGAAGGAGCATTTCTCGGCAAGACATTGCTGTTATGCCTGGAGTCTGGGAATGGATCATGAAAGATACCGCTTCAACGATGATGGGGAGCCCTCAGGAACGGCCGGTCGGCCCATTTTTGGACAGATACAGTCGGGGAAGCTAACCAACCTGCTGGTGGTGGTGGTCAGGTATTTTGGAGGAACCTTGCTGGGCGTAAGCGGCCTTATACAGGCATACAAACAGGCAGCAGGAGATGCGCTTTCAAATGCTATTATTTTCACCAAAACGGTGGAACATCTGCTTGAAATTGCATTCGAATACCAGGCAATGAACAGCCTGATGCAACTGATCAAGGAGGATCAACTGGAAATTGTAAGCTCCAGGCTTGACCTCAAATGTCTGATCAGGTTAAAAGTGAGGGCTGCAAGACTAGAATCCGTCGAATCCAGGATAAACAATATTACAGGAATTCTGGACTGCCGGATGGTACTGGAATAAGAGCTATAAACAAAGATTCAAGATCATGAGCAAAAAAGATTTAATCTCGATTACCGATTTTTCAAAGGAGGAATATTTGAAGATCATGGAGCTTTCCAAGGAATTTGAGGCAAATCCAAGCCAATCACTCCTGAAGGGAAAAGTCATTGCCACCCTCTTCTTCGAACCTTCCACCCGAACGAGACTCAGTTTTGAAACAGCCATCAACAGACTGGGAGGTAAAATCATAGGGTTCTCTGATTCAAACTCTTCGAGTGTTTCGAAGGGCGAAACACTGCACGATACCATCAAGATGGTCAGTAATTATGCGGACATGATCATCATGCGCCACCCGCTGGAAGGAAGTGCAAGGTATGCAGCCGAAGTTGCAGATGTCCCAGTGATCAATGCCGGCGATGGTGCCAACCAGCATCCCAGTCAAACACTGCTGGACATGTATTCCATCATGAAAACACAGGGACGGTTGGATGACATTAATCTTTTCATGGTTGGAGATCTTAAATACGGCAGAACCGTTCACAGCCTTTTAATGGCACTTTCCCATTTCAAAAATCCTATTTTCAATTTTGTGGCTCCACCGGAACTCGCCATGCCGGATGAATACAAAATTTACCTGTCCCAGCGGGGAATCCGGTATTTCGAACATCTTGAATTCAATGAGATCATCAACCAGGCTGACATCATCTACATGACCCGTGTCCAGAAGGAACGCTTCATAGACCCTGTCGAATATGAAAAGGTAAAAAATGTTTATATCCTTAAAAATGAAATGCTTGCCAATACCAAGCCTACGGTGAAAATTCTGCATCCACTGCCAAGGATCAACGAAATTCATACAAATGTCGACAGCAATCCCAAGGCATACTACTTTTCCCAGGCGAAAAACGGCGTTTTTACGCGTATGGCCATCATCTCACATTTGTTAAATCTCCGATAAAATCAATGTTATGCAAAAGCAGTTAAATGTAAGTGCCATAAAGGATGGAACCGTTATCGACCATATTCCGACAAAAGCGCTCTTTAAGGTGGTCCAGATCTTAAAACTGGATGAATTTAACAACATGGTTACTTTTGGCAACAACCTCGACAGCAAGGCAATGGGAACCAAGGCCATCATCAAGATCGCCAACAGGTTTTTCGAGGATGAGGAGGTGAATAAAATTGCACTGGTAGCACCCAACGCCAAACTCAATACCATCAGAAATTATGAGGTCATCGAGAAACGGGTGGTTCAGATTCCGGATCAGGTCAACGGAATCGTTTGTTGCTTTAATCCCAAGTGCATCACCAATGCAGAAAACATCAGCACCAAATTTCAAATTATCAACGAGAAACCGATTGAAATGAAGTGCTATTATTGCGAGAAGATCACTTACGAAAACGAAATTAAAATTAAATAAGACGGGTCATGAATCCAATGTTTACCGCAGTTTATCAAAAATTTTCCAGATTGAAGGAACTGTCTACCGATCTGGAGAGTCTGATGTCAGGTACGGCAGACTTGTTGAAGCGTGAAATTGCACACTACGACTGGGTGGGTTTTTACCTGCTGGATCCTGAAAAGAAAATGCTGGTCTTGGGACCCTACCGGGGAGCGCCCACCGAACATACCCATATTCCGGTTGGAAGGGGAATCTGCGGACAAGTGGCTGAGAGTTGGCAAACAATGACCATACAGGATGTAACCCAGCAGGATAATTACCTGGCATGCAGTATGGATGTCAGAAGTGAGATTGTTGTTCCGATCCTGCGTGACGGGATTTTTGTAGCGCAGATCGACATTGATTCACACGCCTACGCCCCTTTTACCGGCGAAGACGAACAATTTTTGGCAGCCATCTCAACCCAACTTGCGGATCTGTTTTAGCGGATACGATCGATGGATTTGACCAGGTTTTCATCCCTTACCATTCCTCTGATGGCGAGGAAGACAATCACTGCGGCAATGAGCGGAAATGTAAAAAAAATCTTGAGCGAATAGGTTCCGCCAACCTGGGTACTTCCACTCCATGCATAAAAAACCAGGAGCGTACTCAAGATAATTTGAAACAAAATGGCCGCATAGGATAATTTTATCTGCAAGATCCTGTTTTTAAACTGAAATAGGATTAGGATCAATCCAAGCAATATTACCACCATCAGAATTTGCAATGGCCATGTTTTGAGCTGAAATGCACCTAAGCTTGTTCCTTCCGCCTGAAGTCCGACAACATTTAAGAGGTAGAGACCTCCATCCTTTCCGGCAATCTCGGCAAACGGAACAAAAAAGAGTATTGCAATCAACAGATCAGCAATTAGTAAGTAAAGAGTCTGAATTCTTTGGATCATTTGCAGATATTTATTTGATGCAAAATTAAAAATATTCGGGATCATCCTACTTTTTTTTACCTTTGAACAACATCAATATAGCAACCATGAGAGTTATTGAGCCTTCTGAACTGATCATCAATCCCGACGGATCCATTTTCCATCTTCACCTGAAACCTGAACAACTGGCCGAGAATATTATTCTGGTTGGCGATCCCGGTAGGGTAAAGATGATTGCCGGTTTTTTTGACAGCATTGAATCTGAAACAGAAAACCGTGAGTTCGTTTCTGCAACCGGGTCGTACGGAACCAAGCGTATTACCATACTTTCTACTGGCATTGGAACAGACAACATCGACATTGTGGTCAATGAATTGGATGCCCTGGTGAATATTGATCTGGCTACCAGACAAGTCAAAAGTGAACATAAGTCCCTAAAAATTATTAGAATAGGTACTTCCGGAGGTTTGCAGGGCGATATTCCCGTCAATGCTTTTCTGGCATCTACCAAGGCAATAGGATTCGATGGCTTATTGAATTTTTATGAAAGAAGAAACGAAGTCTCGGATATAGCGTTTGAAACCTCCTTTAAAAATTTTGTAAACTGGAACGAACTCCTGCCCTCACCCTATGTAGTAGAAGCCGATCCAGCCCTTTTCAAGAGAATCATAGACGAGGATTTCACGCAGGGGGTAACGATTTCGGCTCCGGGGTTTTACGGTCCTCAGGGTCGTGAATTAAGGCTTAGAATTGTAGATCCGCTTATCAACGACAAGATTGAAGCCTTCCGGTTTGAAAATCAGCGCATCACCAACTACGAAATGGAATGTTCCGCCATTTATGGCCTCAGCAGGCTGTTGGGACACAAGGCGCTGACAGTTTGCATCATCATTGCGAACAGGGTATCCAAAAAGGCAAACGAAGATTACAAGCCAGTCATGGTTAAATTAGTTCAAAAAGTACTTGACCGCATTTGAATATGTCAACAGCTGATCCCATTCTTGATGCACTGATATCACTCCTGGACGACCAGGATGAGCTGGTCTTTCGATCCGTAAAGGAAAAATTAATCTCGCTTGGAACCTCCGTGCTTCCAAGTCTGGAGGAAGCGCTTCTGTCCACGGATTCTATCTTGCATGCCACTAAACTTCAGGAGGTTATTGTCCTTCTTAAAAAAGAGATCATTGTAGACAAATTGAGGCAATGGATTGGTGCCGAAAACAGGACACTGCTGGATGGCTGGCTGCTGGTCTCCTCTGTTCACCATCCAAATATCTCTAAAGAGAAGATTGAGAACAGCATTCAGAAAATTTACAGGGAGGTGTGGCTGGAGGTGACAGAATCGATGACTTCTCTCGAAAAAGTAGCAGTAATCAACCATATCCTATTCAGAATCAATAATTTTGAAATCTCAAGCAGTGAGGTTCCCAACGTGGAAAACCTGGTTTTGGACAAACTTCTCTTTTCCAAAACAGGAGATGTTTATTCACTTACCATCCTCTACCTGATCATTGCCCGCAATCTGCATATTGATTTGCTTCCCATTATGCTGGCCAACAAGCTTTTGCTGGTATACGAAGACAATCTGGCTGCAACACTTGCTTTCGGAGCATCCACAGACAAGTATCTTTTTTACATCAATGTGGCGCACAGGGGATCTGTCATCAGTCCGAAGGAGGTTCAGTTTTTATATGACAAATCACTCAAATACGGGAAAGTGGTTACCCGGGTGGAGACCGACATCAGTTTGGTAAAGAAGTTGCTCAACCTGATGTATCTGGTCTATACCAACGACGGAGAACAGGAAAAACTGCTTCTAACAGAGGACTTACTGGCCCTTCTGGAAGGATATTGAAAAAACCCTCACCGGGTGACTCAGAGTCACCCGGTGAGGGTTTCGACAACTTGACAGGAGGAGCAATTTACGGCTCCTCAAATCAATTATTTGGCGTAATTAACGGCTCTTGTTTCACGGATAACCGTGATCTTAACCTGACCCGGATAAGTCATTTCATCCTGTATTTTCTTGGCGATATCATACGATAGGCTTTCGGCTTCTGCATCCGTCATCTTGTCACTTCCCACGATTACCCTTAATTCACGTCCGGCCTGAATGGCGTACGTCTTGGTTACTCCAGGATAGGAAAGAGCCATATTTTCAAGATCATTCAGACGCTTGATGTAAGACTCAACCGCTTCTCGCCTGGCACCAGGTCTTGCACCTGAAATGGCATCACAGGCCTGAACCAGCGGAGCCAGAAGGGTCTCCATTTCTACCTCTTCGTGGTGAGAGCCAATGGCATTGCAGATATCAGGTTTTTCCTTGTACTTCTCTGCAAGCTTCATTCCCAGAATGGCATGCGGCAATTCTGGCTCATCATCCGGAACTTTACCAATATCGTGCAGCAATCCTGCTCGTTTGGCCTTTTTGGGATTCAACCCAAGCTCGGCAGCCATGATGGCACAGAGGTTGGCGGTTTCACGGGAGTGTTGCAGCAGATTCTGTCCGTAGGAGGAGCGGTATTTCATTTTTCCGATCAGACGAATCAGTTCAGGATGCATACCGTGTATGCCAAGATCGATGGTGGTTCTTTTTCCCGTTTCAATGATCTCCTCTTCGACCTGCTTCTTCACTTTGTTGACCACCTCTTCAATGCGGGCAGGATGAATACGTCCGTCTGTTACCAGTTGATGCAAAGCCAACCTGGCAATTTCACGTCTCACTGGATCAAATCCTGAAAGGACAATGGCCTCTGGAGTATCATCCACGATGATTTCGACTCCGGTGGCAGCCTCCAGGGCACGAATGTTGCGACCTTCACGGCCAATGATGCGCCCCTTGATCTCGTCGCTTTCGATATGGAAAACAGTCACCGCATTCTCAATGGCGGTCTCGGATGCCACACGCTGTATGGATTTCACGATGATCTTCTTGGCTTCCTTGTTTGCATTCATTTTGGCCTCATCCATGATTTCCTGAATGTAGGACATCGCCTCTGTTTTGGCTTCGTTCTTCAAGGAATCAATTAGTTGTGTTTTGGCTTCATCGGCTGAGATGCCTGACAGGGCTTCAAGCTGATCAATCTGCCTTTTGTGCATTCGTTCAAGATCCTCATTTTTTTGCTCAATCAGCTCAAGTTGTACAGTAAGGCTGTCACGAAGCGTATCGGATTCCTGTTTGGAAATCTCTGATTCCTTGATCTTTCGCTGCAGCTCTTCTTTGCGTTGCAAATGGATGGCTTCACGTTGCTTCAGTTTATTTTCTGCACTGACAATGCGCTGGTTACGATCGTTGATGTACAAATCGTGGTCAGCCTTTAGTTGAATAAATTTTTCTTTGGCCTGAATGGCCTTTTTTTCTTTGATAATCTCAGATTGCACTTCAGCCTCTTTCAGCAGATTCCGGCATTTATTCTGGAGAATAACATCCCACAGGAAATAGGATGCAGTTCCTCCCACCAAAACCGCCACCAGGCCTACTATCATAGTTGTCACCATATGGAAAAAATATTAGAATTAAAAAAAAACCGCAATCCCAATCTTTTCAATTGGCGCTAAACCAATGAAAAAGAATAAGATGCGGTAAAATATCTTGAATAAACTATATTAATCTTCCTTCTCGATATACTCTGCCAGAAAGTCGTTCATACGTTCCAACTCTTCAATGATGGGCGAATATTCTGTCTGCTTCTCATTGTCAAATTTCTGTATCACAAATTGCAAAGTGGCCATCGCCAGACAATCCTGTAGGTCTTTTGAAGGATATCTTTGCTTGTACTGAACTACTTTATCGTTGATAATCTTCGCTGCCTTCCGAATGTTCTCCTCTTCCTTTCTATCAATTCGAAGCGGATACAACCTGTCGGCTATATTGATGTTTATCGAAAGTTTATCATCCATAGCAGGCGGATTACTTATTTAAAAGTGAAATACATTTATCAATCTCCCGCACCAATCTATTTATCTTAATTTTGGCTTCATGTGAATCTTCATTCCCACCAACCAAAGATTTGGCAAATTTTAAATCCTCTACCCTTTTGGACAGATCCTGATTGGAAATGGTCAGTAAATTGACCTGTTCCTCCAAACGCACCTTCTCTTCCTTAAGTATTTGACGTTCGGCTTTCATCTTTTGATGCAAACCAATCATCTGATCGAGTCTTTCTTTAAATTCTCGTAATAAAAGAGTTTCGCGCTCAGTCATGTTCAAGGATTACTGTCACAAAGTTAGCATTAAATTCAATATACCAAAATATTAACC
>Ga0209697_10000077_pt1 | contig 130770 bp, 113 predicted proteins | sample AliMusrvi5mmetaG_FD_184115 | JGI IMG/M metagenome (GOLD analysis project Ga0209697, IMG submission 184115) | Freshwater lake bacterial and archeal communities from Alinen Mustajarvi, Finland, to study Microbial Dark Matter (Phase II) - Alinen... | ecosystem: Environmental > Aquatic >... | reverse complement strand
CACTTCACCTGTATCTCAGCACCTCAAATCCTACTCGGTATTCCTCTCATCCATTATCAATATCCGGCAACTTTGCATGGGTCCGGTTTGTTACGCGAAATGGGTCAGCTTTTAATCGGCGGTGACAGGATTGAAACTGCCCGAATGTACCACCATCGGGATGAAACTCATGTCGCCCCCCGCGCGGGGGCGTGGATTGAAACCTCATACAAATCCTGAAAAAGTGTTGGTAACCCAAGTCGCCCCCCGCGCGGGGGCGTGGATTGAAACTTTATACCGCCGACCTTGCTGCAATCATCCCCTGTCGCCCCCCGCGCGGGGGCGTGGATTGAAACAAGAGTTTAGGCAAATGCTTGACTCTGACTGTAGGTCGCCCCCCGCGCGGGGGCGTGGATTGAAACATCTTATAGGTTTAATTTTTGAATTAATCTTTGAGTCGCCCCCCGCGCGGGGGCGTGGATTGAAACATAATCAAGGGTCTGGAGCTTTAACCAATAATTTGGTCGCCCCCCGCGCGGGGGCGTGGATTGAAACTTTGTTGGGAGCACCTGTCGATCTAAGGAGCGCCGTCGCCCCCCGCGCGGGGGCGTGGATTGAAACGCTCTCGGCATGTTTGTGTGGTTCATTTCTTGGGTCGCCCCCCGCGCGGGGGCGTGGATTGAAACCTCCGTCATACTAGAGAAATCATCCACAACCTCATGTCGCCCCCCGCGCGGGGGCGTGGATTGAAACAAGCTCTCAAGACCACAACTTGACGACAAGAAAGGTCGCCCCCCGCGCGGGGGCGTGGATTGAAACTCTACAAGGGGGCGATGTCCTGTCCCCAGGTATGTCGCCCCCCGCGCGGGGGCGTGGATTGAAACACCCCACCCGGCCTTATCGGGCCGCTCGGCAGAGGCCGCTCCCAGCCTGTTCCCCGCACTCGCGGGGATGAACCGTCGTTTCCGACAAAGAAAATATATTGCTTTGCAGCTATATAACTTAATAGCTATATTTGAGCGTGGGATGGGAAATTGAAAATACAGATGAATTTAGTGACTGGTGGAATTCTTTGTCCGCAGATGAACAGGACTCTATTGTCGTAACTGTGGGGCTCCTCGAGAGCTTAAAGGGGAACAAATAACATGGCAAAATCATTCCATACACTAAAAGAAAAAATTTCTGCAGAACGAAAAGTAAAGATTGATGAAAGGATCAACAAAGCCTTGGTGGAAATGCCACTAGCTGAACTTCGTCAAACAAGAAAAATGACTCAGGAACAGATCGCTCGATCAATGAGGATTAAACAGGCCTCGGTTTCCAAAATGGAGGGTCAGACTGATATGTATATCTCCACCCTTCGTAAATACATAGCAGCGATGGGAGGAGAATTGGAGATTGTCGCAAAATTCCCGGACGGAATGTAAGCATTGACAAATTCAACGCCTTTGAATTATTCGAGTAACGCTGCAGGATCTTCAGGCCTGTCAGCTATCGCTAGCCTTCTCAATAAAGAATCGAGTCAGCTATCGCCAGCCTTCTCGATAAAGTATCGAAAAAGGTTCCGATGAATGGCGTAGCGTTCCGTCATCATTTCCGGGTGCCACTGCACTCCAAATACGTAAGGGGCCGTGCGGTGCTGAAAGCCCTCCACCAGACCTTCTCGACTGAGTGCCGCGGGCATCAACTCCGGCGCCAATATCGCAACTCCCTGGTGATGCAGGCTGTTGACCCACAGGCTTTCCACCCCGTAACACTGCCGCAAAAAGGTGCCTTCAAGAAGCAGCACCTCATGCACCAAGGCCTCTCGCCCGAGATGGACACTATGGTGTGGGACCTCGGCACTGTAATATGTAACCAAATCCTGATACAGCGTCCCGCCGAAATAGACATTCAGCAATTGAAAACCTCGGCAAATCCCGAGAATCGGAATGCCTTTGGCAAGCGCCGCTTTAAGAAGCGCCCACTCGTACTGGTCGCGTCGCTCTATTACCGGGCCAAGGCCTGGTCGCACCTCCTGCCTGAAAAGTGCAGGGGCCAGATCCTCACCGCCGGCCAACAGCAGGCCGTCTAATCGCTGCACCAGGTCCGCCGCTGCCCGGAGATCACAGAGTGTGGGTAAGGCCACTGGGATTCCGCCGCCTTCATGCACACTGCGGGAGTAATCCAGGTTGGACATCAGCATATCCTGTCCTTCCGCCCCGCGCGCCCTGCGACCTTGCAGCTCCTTGTCGGCAACAAAATATGTGCTGATACCGATGAGTGGTTTCATAAGCTATGGTAATTTTTATAATGAGAAAGGATAGTTGCTATCCCCCAATCTTGAATTCCCGTTCATAGCCCACGGTGTATTGGCGGGATGTGGTATTTCGGATACTGAGAAAATGAGCATTATTTTTATCAAAGGGGCAGAGAGGCAGAGCACAAGGTTCAAATCCGAATTTCCGATAAAATTTGGGGTTCCCGAGAACAAAAATTGTGTTTTCCTTGATGACCTCCTGCCGCAAGGCAAAGCGGAGTAACTCGGAACCGATCCCCTGATTTTGCACCTGCGGCTTGACTGCCAACGGTGCCAAATGCAATCCACAGACCTTTGCGCCATCAAAGGCGTGCGAAAAAGCAATAAAGGCGATAACCGTATTCTGATGAATACACACCCATTCATGGACAATCTTCCCGTTATTATGAAGTTTTTCGATTAATTGAACTTCATATGTGCTGCGCGGAAATGCCTGCCGCAACAAGGCAAAAACCTTTGTATAATCATCGGGGGTGGGTTTACGTATTTTCATGAATGAAATCTATCGTTGAAAATTAAGCCGTTGTCAAATAATAACATGGCCAGGTAACGGGAACAGTTTAACCAGAGAATGACAGTTCATAGAGGAAAAAATGGTACAGATAGGCAAAATCAACAGGCTGACGATAAAAGGCATGCAGGAGTATGGCATTCATCTTGATGGTGGTGCAGCGGGGGATATTCTCCTCAGAGGTACCTATGCCGCCGAAAAGTACCAACCAGGTGATAAAATTGACGTCTTTGTCTATGTGGACAGAGAACAGCGCCTGTTGGCAACCACCCAAAAACCCACTGCCATGGTCGGGGAATTTGCCGCATTGCGGGTGGTGACAAGTGGAACGGCGGGCGCCTTTATGCACTGGGGACTGGAAAACGACCTCCTGGTGCCCAAAAGTGAGCAGCAGGACATCATGCGGGAAGGCAAATCCTATGTTGTCTATATCTTCCTCAGTGAAAAATCGAAGCGCATTACCGCCTCTTCAAAGCTGAATAAATTTCTCGACCTGCAGCCGCCGAAATATAAAGAGGGCGAGAAAGTTGATCTTCTTGTCTATGCCGAGACGGTTCTGGGCTACAGCGCAATTGTCAACGGCTCGCATGCGGGCATGATCTATGAGAACGAAGTCTTTCAAAAGCTTGCCATAGGCCAGCGACTGCCGGGCTACGTCAAAAAAGTTCGTGAAGATCACAAAATCGACCTGCGGTTGCAGCAAACAGGTTTTCAAGGAGTTGATGATATTACAGAAACCATTCTTAGCACGGTCAAGGATCGTGGCGGCATGGTTGCCGTTACCGATAAAAGCCCGCCGGAAGAGATCTACGCCTTGTTCGGGGTAAGCAAAAAGGTCTTCAAAAAAGCCATTGGCGCCCTCTATAAAAAACGGCTTATCGTCATCGACACCGATGGCATCAGGCTTGTCGGGTGACGAGATGAGACACTCCTTCTGCAAATCAGGTATATGCGAAATATAGCATTCGGCTACTCAACACGCTGCAATATCAAGTGTGCCCATTGTGTGGCCGCCGAGGCTACTCCCGATTATAAAAAAATGGAGCTTGCCAAGGTTAAAGAAATCATCCGAGACCTGGCCTTGGCCGGCGTTACCGGCATAAGTTTCATTGCCGGGGAGCCGTTTATCTATTACGACGATCTTCTGGAAATGGTGAGCCTCTGCCGGGAAAAGAACATATATACCAGGATCGTTACCAACAGCTTCTGGGCAAAGACCGCGGAAAAGACCGAACAAATGCTCGAAACGCTGAAACAATGCGGACTTTCGCAACTGCGCCTGAGTTACAGCCGGTGGCATCAGCAGCATGTTCCCCGTCACAATGTGCTGAACGCGGCGCACGGCTGCATGAAAACAGGAATTGACTACTTCGTTTCCTTTGTCACCGATTTTTCAGAAGAAGACGATGCCTATGAACAATTTCTTCGGGATAATAAACTCAGATTTTTCCCGGAACCGGTCATCTATGCCGGGCGGGCCGATGCCTTCGCGCGAAAAGCGATCTTCACCGATTACCAGGAAAATCGCTGTGCGATGAACCCCTACCTTGCTCCGGATCTGTCAATGTATGCCTGTTGTGATGCGGGCAGCCACTTCAACACCGAGTTCTTCCTCCTCGGCAACCTGCAAGACAATACGGTCGAGCAGCTCTTCAGCAAAAGTGAAAGCAACCCTCTCTACAACTGTATCCGCACCATGGGTGTAACTGCCATCGCCTCTTTTACCGGCATGAAAGCACGAGACATCGTGACATACCGCAAATGTGAGTTATGTAAAAGGTTGTTCGATTCACCGGAAACCCTGAAAATTCTGCAAGAGGTACGTGGGTTCGAGCTTCGGAGATGGGTGAGGTAAGGAATCGATTCAGCACTATTGACAAAGTTCCCCCACCCCTTGCGGGAGGGGGTTAGGGGGTGGGGGAAGCTGCAACGTGTGACTTAGTAGCAAACTCACCCTCCCCTCAATCTCCTCCCGTCAAGGGAGGGGAGGCTAAAACCAATCAGACAAAGTGCGCATACGGTTAAAATAAACTGAATAGTTACAAGGGGGTACTTTTAATTTTTCTCCAGTACCATTCTCACTTTCGTTGCCAGCTCACTTCTTGAAAATGGTTTTTGGAGAAACTGCACCCCCTCATCCAAGATGCCTTGTTGAGTGATAATGTCGGACGTATACCCCGACATGAACAGGCATTTCAGTTGCGGATAGGTCGGCAGCAGGTTTTCGACCAGGTCCCGGCCATTCATCTCAGGCATGATTACATCGGTCAGAAGAAGATGGATTTCGCCGGGGAACTCCCCTACCAAATTGATGGCTTCACGCGGCGTGCCTGCCACCAACACGGTGTAGCCAAGAAGTTGCAGCATCAACCTCGTCATTTGCAGGATCATCAGCTCGTCCTCTACCAGCAGGATGGTTTCATGACCGATAAGAGCCGACTCCCCCACGTTTTTAACCGGCACCTGCCCTTTTTCACTTACATGACGGGGCAAATAAATCGTAAAGAGTGTTCCTCTACCCGGCTCGCTGGAGGCGTTGATGAAGCCGTTATTCTGTTTAATGGCCCCGTAAACCGTGGCTAAGCCGAGGCCGGTTCCTTCACCTACGCCCTTGGTGGTGAAGAACGGTTCGAAGATATGGGCAAGCGTCTCCTTGTCCATACCACTGCCGCTATCACCGAGCGCTATCCGCACATAGTCCCCGGAGATAAAGCCGGCATGAGCTTCACAGTATTCTTCGTTGAAGGTGTCGTTACCGGTCTCGACGGTCACTTTGCCGACACCGGCGATAGCGGCCCGGGCATTGACACAGAGGTTGGCGAGGATCTGGTCGATCTGCGATGGATCGATTTTCACAGGCCAGAGATCTGCCCCGGGCAACCAAACGAGATCTATATTCTCACCGATGAGGCGCCGCAGCATTTTCAGCATCCCCTCTATGGTGTCATTCAGATCGATCACCTTGGGCGCAACCGTCTGTTTGCGGGCAAAAGCCAGCAGCTGCCTGGTAATATCGGCGGAGCGAACGGCGGCCTTGCGAATTTCTTCCAGATCATTATAAAGCGGCCGGTCCGGGCCTATTTGCTGCATTGCCAACTCCGAATGCCCGAGGATCACACTGAGCATGTTGTTGAAGTCGTGTGCCACACCACCGGCCAGCTGACCAATCGCCTCCAATTTTTGCGCTTGCTGAAGCTGGTCTTCGAGTTTGACTTTCTCCGCCTCAGCCCGCTTGCGCTCGGAGATATCCTCAATGACCGAGATGAAATATGCCGGATCATGCAAGGTATGACGAACAATGGAAATTGTCAGGTTCGTCCAGATAATCGAACCGTCTTTGTGGAGGTATCGCATTTCCATGCTGTATGTCTGGATTTCTCCTGCCAGCATTTGGCGAAAGTGTCCCAGGTCGGCATCCAGGTCCTCATAATAGGTGATTTCCTGGAATGTCTTCTTGAGCAGTTCTTCTTTGTTGTAGCCGACAATATCGCAGAGCTTCTGGTTGACCCTGATCCATCGTCCATCCGGGGCAACATGCGCAATACCCACCGCCGCCTGTTCAAAAGTGGCCCGGAATCGTTCCTCGTTTTCTTGCAGTTCTCGAAGATACAGGGCACTGCTGAGTCCGTCGGAAATCCGCCGGCCAATCTCCTTCAAGAGTTTTTTTTCCTCCTCGGTCCAGATGCGAGCATGCGAACACTGATGCATGCCGAATACCCAGGGATCACCAAGTTTTGGAAAGATAGGCATAAACATTTGCGATTGAACGCCAAATATTTTGGCGGTCGCTACAGGTCGTTCCGTTCCATCGGTGTAGGTTACCGGGCTGTCCGACACCAGAGCTTCCCGCATATTCTCGGCTTCTCCGGGAGACATAGGCACGTCGATATTGAGAAACTTGGCGCCGGGATATTCAGGTTTGGTAATCTCCACCGGAACACGAAACGATGGCGCCTTCGGATTGCACGGATAGAGGAGCCAGGCACGATCGCAGTTGAAAATTAAAAACACCGTGTTGACCATATTCCACAGCATCTGCTCAACATCCGTTTCCTGCTTTATCACCCGATCAACCAGCTCCAGGCTTTCGAGAAAACGGATGTGCGAGGTGTGTTCTTCCTCTCTGCGTTTGTGTGCGGTGATGTCCCGCACGCTGGCGATGACCCCATTGATTGCCGGTTCGGCGAGAAAACTCTGGGCAATGGCCTCGGAATAGACCCATTCTCTTGTTTTGTGAATATGCCGGTATTGAACGGTGACGGTTTTCTCAGGATGCTCGACAGCCTCGTTCCAAGCTGCCATGACGTCTTTGAGGTCGAGTGGATGTATGAGGCTGTCAAGCCCTCTTCCCTCTAGTTCAGAAATAGAAAATCCAGTGATTCTTTGCGCCCCCGGGCTGACGTACCTTTGGCTTCCGTCGGCGTTGATGATGACCAAGCTGTCGGAGGAATGCTTGAGAAGAAAGCTCAACAAATTCTCACTCTCTTGCAGCGCCTTTGTCGATTTTTTGATCTTGCCGCTCAACCGGGCAATCAGGAAAAACAGAAGAATTGAGGTGCAAATAATAAAGAGAAAACCTTTAAATATAGAAATTTTTGTTATGATTTCTTGATCTTGGAAAAACCAAGCTAAAGCCGAATCGGAAAAATAAATCCACGAGCAGCCAAACAGTGCATAGATAATAACGATTTTCCAAGTTTCTTGAAATTTGCTCATCTGTATGAATATAGGTCCGCAAAAATTGACGAAAAACACTCTATTCCTAAGCTATATAAGGTTGAATGAATTTTGTAAATGGTCTGGAATTATCTATTTGCTATTGGCTGCAGTTATGATGTTTTGGAAATATGTTGACCATATTCGGGTAGAATGGTTGAATTGCAGAGAGATTGACTATCCTGGGTATCCGATCAAAGGTTATTACAGTCCATTATCGGCCCTACTCCAGTTCCTTCTCCGTGCAAGATCGTGCCGGGATTATTAAATATCACCAAGGAGAAAAACCATGAAACTTTTGATCGGGTTGTTGACTGCAGCCACCACATTGGCCTTTGGTTTGAACATCCAAGCGGCCGATAAAATCACAATCATGGTCGGCGGTATGGATAAGCAAATCTATTTGCCGGCCAAGCTGGCTGAACAACTCGGTTACCTGAAGGAAACAGGTCTCCAGATAGAATTACTCAGCGAACCGTCCGGGGTCAACGCCGAGACGGAAATGCTTTCCGGTGCCGCTCAAGGTGCGGTTGGTTTTTACGATCACACAATAGACCTGCAAGCGCGCGGCAAGTACACCGAGTCGGTGGTTCAATTCAGCCATGCCCCCGGAGAAGTCATTCTTGTATCAAAGGCGGCCGCGGGCAGCATCAAATCCCCTGCCGACTTCCAAGGCAAGACGCTGGGTGTCACCGGTCTGGGGTCGTCCACCAATTTCCTGACGCAATATCTTGCCGCCCAGGCGGGCGTCAAAGAGAGCCAATTTACTACCTTGGCGGTGGGTGCCGGGTCAACCTTTATTGCGGCGATGACCCAGGGCAAGATCGATGCCGGCATGACAACCGAGCCGACCATTTCCCGTCTTACTTCAACCGGTGAAGCCGCTATTCTCGTTGATCTGCGCTCCGTGCAGACGACCGAGGCGGCACTTGGCGGCACCTATCCGGCCGCCTGTCTTTACATGACCAATGCCTGGGTCAAATCTCACAAAGAAGAAGTGCAAAAAATAGCAGGGGCCTTCGTCAAAACCTTACAATATATCCATACCCATAGCGCGGCGGAGATCACCGAACAATTACCGGCAGATTACTACTCGGCAAACAAGCAGTTGTATATCGAAGCTCTCGAAAGCGGAAAAGAAATGTTCACGCCGGATGGCGTCATGCCGACGGATGGCCCGGCTACCGTCCTGAAGGTCCTGACCGGCTTCAACAAGGCGGTGCAGGGCAAAACCATCAATCTGGCGGATACATTTACCACTGAATTTGTAAAGGCAGCAAAATAATGCCGACCCCCGTAATTGAACTGATAAACGTCAGCTGTAAATTTGTCAGCCCGGAGGGCAAGATTACCCAGGCCTTGCGAGAAATGAGCCTCTGCGTCAACGAAGGGGATTTCTGCGCCATTGTTGGCCCCACCGGCTGTGGAAAATCCACCACCCTGGGAATGATCACCAGTCTCAGTCCGCCATCGACCGGTTTGGTGAAGGTGTTCGGCAAACCGGTTGCCGGAATTGATCCGAATATCGGTTTCGTCTTTCAGACCGATGCGGTCTTTCCGTGGAAAAACGTGATTGATAATGTGGCAATCGGCCCCATCTACCGTGGGAAAAATGCTGCCGAGGCCAAAAAAATGGCGGCCGACTGGGTGCGCCGCGTCGGACTCGCCGGTTTCGAACACCACTACCCGCATCAACTGTCCGGCGGCATGCGTAAAAGGGTGGCGCTTGCTCAGACCTTCATCAACGAACCGAAAATCCTGCTGATGGATGAGCCTTTCGCCGCGCTCGATGTGCAGACCCGCGCCCTGATGCAGGGAGAGCTTCTCAGTTTGTGGTCCGAGCTAAAAGCCTCGGTCATTTTCGTCACCCACGACATCGAGGAAGCGATCGCCTTGGCTGACCGTGTTGTGGTCTTATCGAAAGGGCCGGGAACGGTTAAAAGCAGCTACGATATCCCCCTGGCACGACCGCGCGATGTGTCGGAGGCCCGCTATTCCGAGCAGTTTATACACCTGTCCAAGCAAATTTGGCATGACTTGAAAAATGAAGTGCAAATCTGATGACCACTCTACGACTATGAATATATTTTCGACAACGAGCTCGGGCGGATCAGCCAGTGAAGAAGAGCGCCGGGCGGTAGCTAAAGCTGTCAACCGGAGCCGCCTGGTGATCTTTCTTCGTATCGGCTTGGCCGTCGTTACTCTCGCGACTTGGGAACTGGCAGTCATTTACGGGTTAATCGATCCCTTCTTTTTCTCACGACCGAGCGATATATATACACAATTGGCCGTATGGCTGACTGAAGGCACGGCCCAGGGACCTTTGTGGCGAGAGCTTTTGGTGACCATGGAGGAGACAGTTATCGGCTTTTTCATCGGCAGCCTGCTGGGTATTTTTTGCGGCATCGCCCTTGGGCGCAATAAACTTGCCGGCGATGTTTTTAGTATTTACATCAAGATAGCCAATGCTATCCCGCGCGTCGTCCTTGGCTCCATCTTCATTATCATTTTCGGCCTGGGTATGGGTTCGAAAGTGGCACTGGCGGTGGTAATGGTCTTCTTTGTAGTATTCGGCAATGCCTTTCAGGGCGTACGCGAGGCCGATCGTAATTTGATCGCCAATGCGTATATCCTTGGAGCAAGCAAACGCCAAGTGACATTCTCGGTGGTGATTCCCTCGGCGTTGACTTGGATCTTGGCAAGTCTGCATGTCAGCTTCGGCTTTGCTCTGGTAGGTGCGGTGGTAGGCGAGTTTCTCGGATCGCGCCATGGCATTGGTTTGCTCATAGCGACTGCCCAAGGTACTTTTAATGCGGCAGGCGTCTTTGCCGCGATGATCGTCCTTGCGGTGGTAGCGCTGGCGGCCGAGTATCTCTTAACCGCCTTAGAGGACAGACTCCTGAAATGGCGTCCTGTGCAGTTCGTTGAACATGGGATGTAAACCGGGAGGAGTTGCAACTTTCATTGCACCCTCTCGGTTTAAGATGTTTGATTGGTCTTAGAAAGGTGCCCTGTTTAGCTCCATTTCTTGCCCAATTCGTCAAGCCCGGCTTTCCCAAGATCCTCAGGAGACATCGCAATTCTAAATTCACAATCGGCGTTAAAGTTCAGAAAAAACGGTTCTGAAAAAGATGGGATTTGTGAAGACTCCTTGATATCGACAATGATCACGGCTCCGCGAGTACCACCCTGCTCCGTGAAATATATGCTTTCCGGTTTAATGTCACTGATAATTTTCTTTATAATTTCTCCCGCTTTGCCCTCTCTTACAAGGGTATTAAATGGCTCGTGAGGAATTCTTACATTCAATAGTGTTCTCATTTGCATCTCTCCTTGTTATCTTATGAATTTAAAAGGAAATATTCTTAGAGATTCCTGTAGATATAAACATGTGAAGCTTCCTGCAGTTGCAATATTAGGGGCTGCTTACATATTTATATGTTTCTAAATCTTAGTGACTAATAGCCCGTTGTAAAGATCACGCATGGAGAATTACTTTATCTATATAGGGACATTTCCCTTTTTTGAATTTTACATTCATCTCATTTTAATTGAGAGGCTCCAAATTATCACAATTTAAACGCTGTTCAAAAAGGGTGCCTGTACCCCCCCAGTCAAGTTATAGCCGTTTTTTGACGGGAGGAAGTGCAAAGTTTCAGATAGTGCGCAAAGAGCCCGGCGCGAACAGTCGCCGGGCTTTGGATAAGAGGCTGCGGTGTTACGAATCCCCATGCCAACAACGCACAGATTATCTCTGTCCGGTGGCTGAAATCGTAAAAGAAATTGTTATCCCGCTGCCTGAAAAATCATCCCTTTTTAACCCAAGGTTTTCCAACGGGCAGGACATCCCTGCCGAAAACCTGCAGGTAGATCACATGTGCCATCATATAGAGTGCACCCAGAGCACAGAGGATTAGATCGATAGAAACGAGTGTTTTGATGCTGCTCATCCCGGCCAAAATTTCCAGATCAAGACCGATGAAGCCGAGGATAAGGGTCGTGAATGTAAATACCATCGCGGTATGGACGGCAAAAGAACCGATCCACATAAATGCGGTGTAGACGGTGTAGGCTACCAGGAACCATCCGAGGTCGCCGGTGCCTATTTTGAGGTGTCCGGCAATCCAGGTATCTTTCGCGCCCTGAAAATCTGAGACCATGAAAATAAGTCCCAACGCAATCCAGAATGCGCCGTATGAACAAAAGGCACTGTATCCAAAGTTGTTGCCGGCTTTGAACTCCTGCAAGCCCGCCATAAGCTGCGTGAAACCGCCGAAGGCCAGTGCGCAACAGAAAACAACACCTGTACCGCACCATCCGAGGTTATGGAACTGAAGCAATAAAGTAGTGGTACCGAAGCCTGCCAGACCAACAACTGCCGGATTTCCTAAACTTGTCTCTGCCATCTTATTTGCCCTCTCGTGAATGTTTTTTTATGATACCGTATCAAGCCGTCGGAGAAGAAACACTCCATTCCTTGTAGTCTTCAACAAAAACATCATGCCGGAAGAAAGGAAATTGCAATTCGTTTGCGGTAAACGAATCAATTCGTTGCTCCCTATTTTTCTCAGTGGTTGTAACCTGTTTTCCCCTCCAATATTTTATTTAATAAAAGCACCGCATACTTGCCGATTTCAGTTGCAAAAACAATCTAAACATTTCTTAAAACCCACCCCAGCGAACACTTGTTACCGATCGAAAAATGATCAGCTAGAGAGAAGGGATATTTTAAGGATGACCTAAAAGCTATTGTTTTCATGATCAAATTCATCTAATAGTCGCCTTCGTAACATAAAAATATTCAAAGTGCAATTTTTTTAATTCTATAATTTCGTCTAAATTTATTGATGAGCAGAACACCTGACAACTTACATGTTAACAATTGCCATTGAAAGCGACTGCATCAGTTTAATTTATTTTTTATTATTTTATTATATTAGTTAGTTATACAATATTTAACAGTAGACTGGATAGGCCGTTTGCTGCAAAATTGCGACGTTATATAGCTCATGGATGGCGTATAAAAGAACAATGTTACACTGCCATGCGAAACATGTCGATCATCAACTTCTTTGTGCTTATATTATGCAGAAATTTTCTTAAGGTAAGCCTCCGGCATTGTCGGAGGGCTCCGACTGCAGTAAACTGCGACTTTTTACCAACCTTGGAGGTAACAATTTAATGCACTATTATGAGAAGAAGGATTTGGCGGATTTTCCCAACATCGGCGAGTGGACAAGTGAAGAAGCGCAGAAATTTTTTGATTATTACACCAAGGCCACAGGTGACGGAAAACTCAGCGAACGTGAAAAAACCTTGATCGCCCTGGCCGTTGCCGCCACCCAAAACTGTCCCTACTGCATTGACGCCTACACCAATAAATGCCTGTCCTTAGGTGTTGACAAGGAAGAAATGATGGAGGTTTTTCATGTAGGCGCCGCCATGATGGCCGGTATTACCCTGGCCCATTCCACCCAGATGCGCAAGATTGTAAAAAAGAAGGAACTGTAGATGGATGCCCACGAACAGTTGTCTGTTTTGGACACTAGCTGCCTGCAGAAATTTGTCGATACCTTGGCTGTAAATGGACAATACCCCTTAAAGGCTGCCGGCGTTGATGTCTTGCAGATGAATATCTGCCGAAAATGCAACCTTTTTTGCAAGCATTGCCATGTAGAAGCTGGGCCGCATCGCACTGAAATGATGTCCAAATCTCTTCTCGAAAAATGCCTTGATATTTTGCGAAACAATGCAATATCCACCATCGATATTACCGGCGGTGCACCGGAAATCAATCCGTACCTGGAGTGGTTCCTCGATAACGCCTCACAGCTGAAGCGCAGACTCATCGTTCGCTCGAACCTGACGCTTTTACTGGAGGATAGCTATCGACATTTTATCGATAGCTACGTCAGAAATAATGTTGAAATTGTCACGTCGCTGCCGCATTACAAGGCAGAAGGAACCGATAAACAACGCGGCAAGTGCGCGTTTGCAACTATTATTGAGGTCATTAAAAAATTAAATGCCAGGGGATACGGCAAAGAAAATTCCGGCCTCGTGCTCAACCTCGTGCATAATCCGACCGGCTTTTATCTGCCAGGCTCGCAACCCGCGCTGGCGCGGGAATATAAGTCCCGGCTTTTGAAAGATCATGGAGTGTATTTTAACGACCTGTTCTGCATCACCAATATGCCGGTCGGCAGATATCTTGAGCATCTTCAAAAAACTGATAGCTTGTCCGATTATATGACGGAGTTGGTGAATGCCTTCAATTCCGCTGCGGCCGAAAATGTGATGTGCAAAAATACCCTTTCCGTCAGTTATGATGGGCAGCTGTATGATTGTGATTTCAACCAGATGCTGGAGTTGCCGACCGAAACCAATGCCCATTTGGATGACTTTGATATCGGCACACTAAGTCACCGCAGGATTGTCCTTGCTAATCATTGTTACGGCTGTACGGCGGGTTCGGGCAGTTCCTGTCAAGGCAGCACCGAAAAATCGGAGAAATAAACTATGCAGAAGTGCGATATGGCGGTTATTACCGGTTCCGGGTTCTATGATTTTCCCGAACTGACGGATCCGCGTGCAGTCGAAATAACCACACCCTTTGGCGAAGTGCAGGCGGTTTGCGGCAGCTGCGACGGCAAAGCAGTACTTTTTATCGCCCGGCATAAGAAAGAACACGCACTGCTGTCCAATATGATCAATCACAAGGCCAATATTTACGCCTGCCGACAGGCTCAGGTGGATGTCATTATTGCGACCTCCATTGTCGGCCTGACCAACCCCGACTTGCCGCTTGCCAAGATATTGATCTTTAACGACCTCTTTTATCCTGACAACCGCCTGCCGGATGGAAGCCACTGTACCTTTTTTACCGAAGAGAATCAAATCGGTCGCGGTCACTATCTTTTTGGATCACCATTTTTTGATGTCTCAGGTGTCCTGAAAGGCGAAGACGTCATCTCGGATATCACCTACGCCTACGTCAATGGCCCGCGATTTAATTCCAAAAAGGAGATCCGCTTTTTCGCCAACTACGCCGATGCGGTTAGCCAGACCGCCGGCCCGGAAGCCGTTCTGGCCGGAGAGCTGGAAATTCCCTATGTGCTGTTGGGGTACGGTGTGGACTATGCCAATGGGGTGAAAGAGGAACCGACCCCGATCGATGTCTTGACGGAGAATATGCATCGCAGCAAAAATGCTTTTGCGCAAGCGGTCAGACTGCTTCTCGCATATAAGCAATATCATTTCAATGGATTCGTATATCGTTTCGACAGTCCCCCGGAGTGAGACGATGGTGGAATGAAAAACCATCACCCGACTATCGTTGTCATGGCCCTTACGGCTGCATCGATATCGGCCTCAGTGGTGAAGGGACCGAGGCTGAAGCGGATCGTCCCGTCACCTAAGGTGCCGAGAGTCTCATGGACCAGGGGAGCGCAGTGCAAACCGGTGCGGACAGCGATATCGAAATCACCGTCGAGGATGGCGCCGACATCGGTGGCGGCAATGCCGTCCACCGTGCAGGCAAGGACCGGCAGATGATCGGCAGGATTGTCGGCCGCGTAAAGCTGCACTCGCGGCAACCGCTTGAGTCTATCTACAAGTTGGGCAAACAGCTGCATTTCGCAGGCATAATGCGCCTTATGATAGCTTTCGACAAAATCGACCGTCTCAGCCAGGCCGAGGATACCGAGAAGGTTGATGGTCCCGGCCTCAAGACGGCTGGGATAGAACAGCGGCTGCAGGGGATTGGCGGAATCGATGCCGGTGCCCCCAAAACGAGTGGGTTGCGGGTTGAGATCCGGGGCAAGCACCAGCCCGCCGATGCCGGTCGGGCCGAGCAGGGATTTGTGGCCGGTGAAGGCCAGGCCCTGCACGTCCCATAATTGCATGTCGATCGGGATGCAGCCGGCGGTTTGCGCGACGTCGAGAATCAGCGGAATGCCATGCTGCCGGCAGATGGCGCCGATCTTGGCTATCCTCTGAATAGTGCCGAGGACATTGGAGGCGTGGGTGATTACGACCAGGCGGGTTGAAGGCCGGATGCAGGCGGCAACTTGGGCGGGATCAATATAGCCTTTGCTATCAAAGGGCAGCAGATCAAAGCTGATGATTCCCTGCTGCTGCAGGTGATGCAGAGGGCGCAGGACGGAATTATGTTCGAGGCGGGAGCTGATCACATGATCACCCGGCCGAGCCAGGCCCTGGATCAAGGTATTCAGGGCATCGGTGGCGTTGGCGGCAAAACAGACATGGGCATCGTCTCCGGCCCCAAAGAATCGGGCAAGTTTCAACCGTACCGCCGAAACGGCCTCCTCCGCCTGCACCGCCCGGTCATAGCCGCCGCGACCGGGGGAGGCACCAAGCTCCAGGTAACGTTCAAGAGCTCGGCGAAGGCAATCGCCGGGCTTTGGATAGGAGGTTGCGGCGTTGTCGAGATAGATCATCCTGTCCCCTCTCAGCTGCAGGTTTTCGGATTCGGCAACCCGGCCAGTCGCCGCGCCCCGTTTTTGATGCCACCGGGAAAGACCGTCTCCAGTTCGAGGAGAGACATCCCCGTGCCCTTCTTCAGCTGGCTATTGAGCGGTGCTCGACCATGCCCGGCGTAAAATTCCCGGAGAAAACGGATTACCCGCCAGTGCTTCTCGACAAGCTCGGCGAGTCCGCATTCCCCGGCCAGCATTATACAAAGTTCTTCGGTCCAGTCGCTGAAATCGTTGAGAAATCCCTCGTTATCAAAGACGATCTGCCGTTGCCCGATGATCCGGACAACGGGTTGCAAATCGGCGGCGGAGGAGCCTGTCATCAGGTCCTTATTCCTTCCTCGCCAGGGCGGCCTTGACTTTGTCGGGGGTCGCCGGCAGGTCGCAGATCCATACGCCCGCAGCGTTGTTGATGGCGTTGATTACCGCCGGTGCGGTCGGCACCATGCACATCTCGCCGATGCCGGTAACTCCGAGGGGTCCCTTCGGCCGCGGGGTTTCGCGGATGATGGTTTCCATCTGAAAATGTTCCTTGATACTCGGGAACTTGAAAGTCACCCAGTCCTTGGTCTTGCCGGCGACATACTCCTCGCGGAGGGCAAAACCGACCCCCATATCCATGCCGCCTTCCAGCTGGCCGGTGAGATTCTGGGGATTGATCACCGGGCCGGCATCGACGGCGGTGGTCATTTTCAATACCCTCACCTTGCCGGTCTCGGTGTCGACCTCCAGTTCCGCCAGCTGCACGGCATGCACCTGCGACTCAAAGGACGGCCCCTGGCCGGTCTGGGTGTCAAGCGGCCCGGCATCCTCGTTCTTCTTGCGACCGAGATAGCGTCTGCTTTTTCCAGCGGCCTCAAGTTCGGCCCCGGTTTTTGCCCTCGCCTCCTGCATCGCCGCTTTCAGCTGCCTGAGGGCGTCGATCAGGGCGTTGCCGATCATATAGGTGATCCTGCTGCCCGCCGCAGGACCGCTTGCCGCGGTATTATCGGTATCACGGGTGTGGAGGCGGATACGCTCCATCGACAGGCCCATGAACTCGGCTGTCAACTGGCTGAGCATCGAGTCGTTGCCCTCGCCCGGGTCGGCCGCCGCCGCATAGATGCTGATGCCGCCGTCGTCGTCAAGCTCGACCGAGGCCACCGACACATCGCCCGGACCGCCGATGCCGAAGGCGCCGGCGGCAAGGCCGACACCGCGGCGGATCTTGCCCTGGCGAAACGGTGCTGCCTCCTGCACGGCCCGCAGGTAGTGCGGCCGTAGCGCCTCCAAAAGTTCCGGGAACGGCCATTCGGTGACGGTCCGACCGGTCGATTTGCTCTGCCCTGCTTTCAGGGAATTGCGCAGGCGGAATTCCAGTGGGTCGATACCCATCTTTTCGGCCAGCATATCCATGGCGCATTCGAGGGCAAAATTGGCCTGGGGCGGACCGGCCCCGCGGGCGGCGCTGCCCCAGGGGTTGTTGGTATAGACCAGGCGACCGCGAGCGTCGACGTTGGGAATATTGTACGAGCCGGAGAGCATCAAGAGAGCCCGGTGCACCACCACATGGCCGATGGAATAATAGGCGCCCTTGTCGACCACGAAATCGTTGCAGTAGGCAGTCAGTTTGCCTTCCTTATCCGCCGCCAGCTTGACATCGAGGGCAAAGGAATGGCGCTTCGAGGTCATCTGCATGCTTTCGGCAAGGCTCGGAATATAGCGGACCGACCGACGGAAATGAAGCGCCGCGGCCCCGGCGATACCCTCGGAGATGACATCGATCTTGATACCGAATTGGCCGCCGGAATAGGCCTCGACATACTTCATATTCTCCCAGCCAAGTGCCGCCTGGAGCATCGCCAGGTGAAAGTGGATATTGATGCTGCGGCCGATGATGACCAGCTTATCCTCTTCCTCGGCATCCTCGCTTTTTTCCCAGTAGGCGATGGTCGCCTCGGGTTCAAGCGGGGCCTGGTGGTTGATCTGGGTCTTGAACTTGGCCTCGATTACCGCAGCCGAACTACGCAGGGCCTCCTGCGCATTGCCTTTCACCTGCGGCTGATTGAAGCAGAGATTGGGAAAGTCCGGGTGCAGCTGGGCCGCGCCTGGCGCAAGCGAGGCCTCGGGGCTGTCGAGAACCGGCAGGGGTTCAAGCTCGACCTTGACCGCGGCCAGGGCCGCTTCGGCCTGGGCACGGGTTGTAGCCGCCACCGCCAGGATCGGATCGCCGATATAGCGAACTGTATCGCGGCAGAGCACCGGCCGGTCGGCCACCAGATATTTCAGGGTATTGGTACCTTTAATATCGGCGGCGGTCATGACCCCGGCGACACCCGGCATGGCTGCGGCGGTAGTAGCATCGATGGAAACGATCCGCGCATGGGGAAGAGCACTGCGCAGCACCGCCAGCTCAAGGGCGCCCTGCAAACGGAAATCGGCGGTGAAATGGGCAGTGCCGCAGGCCTTGGCCAATGCAGAGGGCCGTGGGTGGGAAACGCCCAGCCCGCCCTGATCCGGCAGAGGTCGGAGACTATCCGGGCTCAGTTCACCGCGGAGAAAACGACCGGCCAGCTGTACCGCCTCGATGATCTTGGTATAGCCGGTGCAGCGGCACAAATTGCCACGCAAGGCCTTAATGATCTCTTCTTCGGTCGGATCGGCATTGCTATCGAGCAGGGCCTTCGTCGCCATAATCATCCCCGGGGTGCAGAAACCGCACTGGATGGCCCCGGAGAGGACAAAGGCCTCCTGGATGAGATGCGGATTTTCCGGCGTCCCCAGGCCTTCGACGGTGATGACCTCCGCCCCGTCGAGATCGGCGATACGGGCAAGGCAGGCACGCACCGCCTTCTTGTTGACGATGACCATGCAGGCGCCGCACTGGCCCTTGCGATCACAGGATTGCTTGGCGCCGGTGAGCCGCAGATCCTCGCGCAGCAGATCGAGTAAGGCGGTTTTCGGCTCGGCGATCCATTCATGCCAGGTGCCGTTGACGCTGATTCGAACTTTTTTCATTGTATCTCCTCTTTTTCAGGAGGGTGCATACAATGCACCCTCCGATACCAACTTGAATTAGGCGCGGATAGCTGCAAGCCCGTCGCGGACGATAGCCAGCCCCTTTTCGAGCTGCGCATCGGTAATTACCAGCGGCATCAGAAACCTGATGATATTACCGTAGGCACCGCAGGCAAGGATGATGAGGCCCCGGTCAAAACAGAATTTCACCAGCGCCTTGGTTTCCGCCGCCGCCGGCTCCTTGGTCTTGCGGTCTTTCACCAGCTCCATGGCGATCATCGGCCCGAGGCCGCGCACATCGCCGATTATTGCATTCTCTTTTTGCATGACCTGCAGGGCTTCCCGCAGCTTGTTACCAAGCTTTTTACCTTTTTCCAGCAGATTTTCCTCGGTAAAAATATCAAAAACTGCAAGTGCGGCAGCGCAGGCCAGCGGATTGCCGTTATAGGTGCCGCCGATGCCGGAGGCGTGGACGCTGTCCATGATCTCCTTTCTGCCGACCACGGCGCTGAGCGGCATGCCGGCGGCCAGACTCTTGGCGACGGTGGTCAGGTCGGCGGCGACGCCGTACTGCTCCATGGCAAACATCGTTCCGGTACGACCGATACCACTCTGCACCTCATCGGCGATGAGGAGAATGTTGTTGGCCTTGCAGATGGCTTCCAGTTTCTTAAAATACTCGGGTGGCGGGGCAACGAAACCGCCTTCGCCCTGTACCGGTTCGAAAATGATGGCGGCGGTTTGTTCGGCCGGTACGTAATTGACGAAGAAGTCCTGCAGCCGGTCGGCGCATTCAACGCCGCATCCTGGATACTGCAGATTATACGGGCAGCGGTAGCAATTGGCAAAGGGCATCCGGTACACTTCCGGGGCAAAGGGCCCGAGGCCGAGCTTGTAGGGTTTGACCTTGGAGGTCAGGGTCATGCACATCAGGGTGCGTCCGTGAAAGCCGTTTTCAAAGGCGATGATCGCCGGTTTCTTGGTGTAGTAGCGGGCAATTTTCACGGCGTTTTCCACCGCCTCGGCGCCGCTGTTGGCAAACATCGCTGCCTTGGGGAAATCCCCCGGAACCGCCGCGCAGAGCTTCTCGGCGAGCCGGACCGGTCCCTCGTAGGGGGTCACCATAAAGCAGGTATGGGTGAATTTTTCCGCCTGATCTTTTATCGCCTGAACCACCTTCGGATGCGAGTGGCCGACGTTCATCACCGCGATGCCGCCGCCGAAATCGATATACTCCCGGCCCTCGACATCGGTGAGCAGCGCTCCCTTGGCGTGGGCGATATAGCGATCGGTGCCGCTGACATTGCCTTTGGCGATAACGTTATTGCGACGTTCGTGCAAGCTGCTGTTGGTTTGTTTGGTATTCATGGTCTTCCTCTCTTTTTTTTAAAACAGTCATCTGACAACGGTCCGGAGCTCCCGGATCATTATGATAAATAAGCTAGTCCACGTATTGCAAAATTTGCGCCAACTTCTCTGATCTCATTGAGCAGGTTATGGGCAATTGGCCATCGCCCTCCTCTCTAAATGCGCGGCAACCGCTTCAAGAAAAGCCTCCTCCCTGTTGCCGTGATACACCATCGACGAGGCGATTTCACTGGCCAGGATGGCAAATTTAATCTTCTCCGGCAACCTCCCTAGCCTATCCCGGAAGTGGCTGCCCTCCTTGGTCAGCATCTCGGGGAGGTGTTCGAGGATGGCCTGACGATACAATGGCTGGTCGCAAACCTCCGGATGTGCCCGGAAGTAGCTGAACAGGCGAGCATAGCAATCGTTGATTTCCCGGCTGACCGCATTGGAGATATCGGTGTAGAGAAGTTCTCCGGCTGCCTCCCGGTGCCGACTGAAGATCACCTTGGCCTCTTCCTCCGCCCGTTTTTCCAGGATTTTCAAGACATCCGCGACATATTCCGGTTTATTTGCGAGAAACTCCTCCTCGCTCAGCAGGAGGTTGGCGATTATCTCGTAGGAGGAAGAGATAACCCCGCATTTATTGGCGGAGGCATCGCGCATCAGGATAATTCCACCTTTCTGCAGGGCCGTCCTCGCCTCAGGGGTGATAAACGAATTAGCACCCTCGACAATAACCCGGCACAAGGGCTCGCCGGTCTCCGTAAAAAAGCCCTGCCAGTTACCGGCATCGATCGTCTCCGGTCTGCCGCCCGCCGGGATAAACAGGTCGGCCGGCACGGTGAAGATAAGGGAGTTGTACTCCTTGTAGAACTCATCATTGGAGATCCACTGCTCAACCAGGCCACCCTCGGTGCGAATCACCTTCTTGAACAACTCCTGCATACCTTGCCGCCGGGTGATGCTGCGGTACAGGAGATAGCCGCCCGGATGCAAGGCCTGGGGGTTAAAGGCACTCACATCGTCTTTGAGAATAATCGCCCGCAGGGCCTCATGGTCGGCACCCTGCGGATCTACAAGGGCTGCCGAACCGTCGAGGATCAGGGGTATCTGCACCTTTTGGCAGCGGTCGAGAAGGATGGCCAGGCAGTTGCCGGCCACATCGCCGTTCGGACCGCCGGTAAAGATCACCCGGAAGGGATCGCGGGCCATCTTGATGCCAAGGGTCGCGAGACAGACCTCGGCGAAGCGGATCACGCCGGTCGAGGTCACCCCGTAATCCTTATGGTTGATTCCCACCTTTTTGCTGGACATGATCCCGGCGCCGAGGATGTAGCCGCGGCGCACCGCCTCCCGCGCCACCAACTCGATCATGGAGTCGTGCATGTTCTCATCCGGCCCGAGTTCAATGGGTTCCTCCTCCCGGTAGTAGTCGACCACCCGTGGGTCACGGGCCTTGCCGTCTTTTGTGACGAAGAGATCAAGAAAACCGCTGATCAGGGCGTACTGGAGGAGATGGAGCCGGCGGCGCAGTTGCCGCCCGTCCAAACCTGTCTCTGCCTCCAGGACGGCGACCATCTTCGAGCCACCCTCATAGATATCCTTGTTTTTCAGATGCTGGGTATGGGCCAGGACATAGGTCTCGCGAAAGAGGCTGTTGGCGGCGGTAACATAATCGTCGCGGCCCTGGGTGAGGATCGTCCGCCAGCCGCCCCGGGCGATATCCGAGAAGCCGATATGGTAGGCCGAACCCGACCTGCTGGAAAAATAGGTCACCCGGAAAGGTCGGTCGGCCGGCAGGTCGCCGGTGAATTCGCTGTCCAGGTGGCCGAGATAAGCCGGATCGAGGCGAAAGGCCAGGGCTCGTTTCTCGGCAATGAAGAAATTGGTCTTCAGGGTATGGGTGATAAATAGCAGGCAGCAGCGGAAGATGGTCCGCCGGAACTGATCGAGAAAGCGGCGGCCGGTGGTGAAGTTTTCGACCATCTCGGTGGTTTCCAGCCTGGCAATGGCATAGCGGTTGTCCCGACCCGCATCCTCTGGGTCGAAGCGGACGTGAAAGAGACGTACCAGCTGCAAAGTGAGTTCAGGATGGTTGTGAAAGGCCCGCGACACCCCCTCCAAATCGAAACTGTCCGGGTGGGCATGGGCGAGATTGGTGTGACAGAAACCAATAAAGGCGCGCACCAGGGTGACATCCGGGCCACCGGCGATGCCACCGGCAATAAAAGTGTCGTAGGAAAGCGAGGTCATCGGCAGGAGCAGGGTGGTATACATCTCCGCTCGAAGCCTAGCAAATAGCTCTGATTTTTTATCGACCAGCTGGCCCCCTTCCGCCCTGACGTAGAAAGTTGCCAGCAAAAACGGCTGCTCCCCTTCATGGATAGTCAGACAATAGGCGCGGTGCACATGCAGCTCCAGACGCCGGAAGACCTCGAAGATCTGCAGCAGAAATCCCTTGTCCGGCGGATTGGCAACCCCGAAGAGTACCCGCGACTCCGGCACGCCAGCCACTCCTGCGCCCTCCTCCACATCGAGAAAAATGCCGCCGAGGGTGCGGCATTCGCCGAACAGCCGGAGCAGGCGGGCAATCCTCTGGGGTGGCGAGGTGCGGACATATTTTTTATTGTTACTCCACAAAAGATCGAGCAAGGACGGCACATCGCCTGCAGCGACTGTACTCTCTTTTGCGGCGACCTCGGCCAGCACCGCCCGGACGATCTCCTCCGGGATAGCCGTTTCCTCAGTCTCCGGAAGAACGCTCTGATCCGCTACGCAGTTGAAGTCAAACTCCAGCACCTCAAGGGGAAAAGCGGTGTTCGGGATAGGTCCGTAAGAGGTGTGCAGCTGGGCATAGGCAATCGGCCTCTCCGGCAACGAACGCAGGGCCGAATGCAAGGCCCCCGGCACCCCCAGCTGGGCGATGCTGATGTTTTTCTCATTGTCCGCCAGGGTGAAGCGGCGGTTGCGCTCCAAGAGGTGAAGATCGGCGGCCAGAACCGCCACTTCCTCGATATCCTCACTGTTGCAGAAAAAGAAATAGGGATGCATGCCGGTCTTCAGCCAGGCGAGATTCTCCGCCAGCATGGCCCTGGTATTGGCAATAGAATTTTCAACCTGGGCAAGTATCAGCCCGTGATCCTTGACGACCATGCTCCACCTCTCATTTTGCATTTATTGGTTTTTGAAGACTGCCCGTTGAAGCCACCGGAGGCGATCAACAGGGAGTGAAAATGCAAACTGCGGGCCGGAAACAACATTTCCAATATTTCTTAACCATTACTTATTGTTACAAGAAATATGCCGACATCCTGGATAAAATTTTGATTAGAAAATGAATCGATTTTTCTCGAAATGACCGATAAATATACTGTATATGTCGATCTAATTATGGATCATCGAATTATCAAAATTTGTGTTGATATTTCTGCTCGATATATTCAAGACTGATCTGCATGCGAATCAAAAGACCATCCCCAGAGTCTTTCAACCGATCTTATACTGCTTGAATTTGCGGACCACCGACGGCTGGCTGATGCCGAGCTGTCGGGCGACCTCGCGGGTCGTTCGGCAGTGTTTTCGCGCCTCAAGCAACAACTCTTTTTCATAGGCCTGCAATTTTCCGCCAAGATCCTCCTCTTCTCCTCCGGTAGAAAAGGCATGGCCGTTGCGGCAATCCCGGACGGAGGTGGCCGAGACGGTGTCGAGAATAAACTCATTGATCTGCTCGTCGTTACTCATGACCACCGCATTTTCGAGTATATTGCGAAGCTCCCTGACATTACCGGGAAACCGGTAATCCTGTAGGCTGCGAATGGCCCGCGGGCTGATGCTCTTGGCGCATTTATAGGTGCGGTTGGCCTCGGCCAGATAAAAGCGCGTCAGCCCGGCGATGTCCTCCCGCCGTTCCCGTAAGGGAGGAATCTGCAGGATAAAGGAGTTGAGACGGTAGTAGAGATCCTTGCGAAATGCCTTTTCCCCGACCAGGCCGAGCAGATCCTTGTTGGTGGCGGCAATAGTCGCGCATTCGACCTTGATCGAACGGGTGCCGCCGACCCTGCGGATCTCATGGTTATCGAGGTATTTGAGGAGCTTTGCCTGAAGCGGCAGCGGCATGTCGCCGATCTCATCGAGAAAGAGCGTGCCGCCCTGGGCCAGTTCGAATAAACCGATCTTGCCCTTTTCGTCGGCACCGGTGAACGCTCCTTTTTCGTAGCCGAAGAGCTCCGCCTCAAGCAGGTTTTCCGGCAGGGCGGCGCAGTTGATCTCGACCAGGGGATGGTTATTGCGGGAACTGTTTTTATGAATGAGTCTCGCTAAAAGGCCTTTGCCGGTTCCCGACTCGCCAAGGATGAGAATATTCGAAGCCCCTATCTGCGAGAGCTTCAGAGACATCTGGAGAATCCGCCGCATAGCGGCACTCTCGGCGATGATGTCGTTGCGCTCAAGTTCGAGCAGGGAGATGCCGGTCAGCTCCTCGCGGTATTTTTCTCGCGCCTGCTGGCTCTCTTCGAATTCTTTTCTGAGGGTGTTCAACTCGGTCATATCCCGCTCGTTGACGACGATCAGGACAATCCGCCCATCTTCGGCAAGCGAAGGCGTTCCGGTTGACAACAGATATTTGCCGGTCTTGGCAATATGCTGCATCACCGTCTGCCGGCGACCGCTGCCGAGGACCCTCGTTGTCACCGACTGGTCGAAGATCTTGCGGGCCACCAGGTCCTTGATATTGTGGCCGATGACATCCTCCGCCCGAATGCCGTTCAGGGTCTCGGAAGCCTTGTTGATGTTGATAACCACGCCCTTGCCGTCGCAGACCCAGATCCCGTCGGAAGAGGAATGGAAGATGGTGGCAAACTGGCGACTTAAGGTCTCAAAGGAAATTTCAGTGTAATTTTCGGCGGTATGCATCGCACCACCTCCGCTGCAAGCTTTGATTTGGATGGTTATCGGTTCTTTGATTTTTTCTCGCTGCCTTCGCTGACTCTGCAGTCGAGGGCTTTAAATTGTCGAGCAATAACCGTGCCGTCCGACCCTGCAGGACGTCTTATACAGTTATGGGCGTAATTATTGCAGTGGTTCATCACGCTTTGTTGTTCGCTAAAAAGATGCAAAATCCACCTTTCTTTCCCTCCTGAAGTAAGGTTTACTACCGCTATTCCCCACCGCCACATCCGCGAAGGTTTTAGATGAAATACAACAGCAAGAAAACAATAGGCTTAATCACCGTCTGTTCCATTGTGATCGTGATCGCCATGCTGGTCAATTACCGGATCACCCAGCATGTGGTGGAACGTACCGTCATCGCCCAGCAGGAGGATATCGCCGGCAAAGCCGCCAATACCGTCGAGATATGGCTCAAACAACAGATGAAAATTCTTGAGGCCGCGGCCAACTCCATCTCCCCAAGCGATCTCAGTCAAAATCCGGCAACCATGCTGCCCCTGCAGATGGCGATGAAGGCCGGCCATTTCACCGATGTCTATATCGGCACCCCGGCGGGCGAACTGATCGACGGTGCCAAGTGGCAGCCTCCGCCCGGCTATGATCCCCGCAACCGGCCCTGGTATAAACGGGCGGTAGAGACCGGAACCATCAGCTTCACCACCCCCTATATCGACATGGTGACCAATAAACTGGTCATTGCCCTGGTCACACCGCTCTTTGCCGACGGCAAATTTGTCGGAGTCATCGGAGCCGATACAGTCCTCGAGTCACTTGTCGAAAATGTCCTCAATTATAAGCAAAGTGAATCGGGCTTTGCCTTCATCGTCGAGAAAAGCGGCACGATCATCGTCCATCCGAACAAGGACTATATCATGCGGGCCAAGCTGCAGGTCATCGAGCCGGAGCTGGAACAGAAGGTCGGCACCTTCAACACCTCCGGCAGCGGCACCATCTTTTACCGAAGTGCCGACGGCCGGGAGCACATCCTCTCGTCGAAGCAGATAAGCGGTTCGGACTGGTTTCTCTGCGTCACCGTCCCCCGTGATGAGGCCTATTCGATGACACGGAAGACAACCATGGTCTTTGCCATGGAGATTGTCTTAAAACTCCTCGGCATCCTCCTATTCATCGTCCTCCTCGGCCTTGGCTGCAGCAGCATAGTCGTCTTTCTCTTCAGCAAACGCTACAGTACCGCCGTCCAGCAACACCGCGAGGAACTATCCGGAATCAATAAAGATCTTGAGTGGAATATCACCAAGAGGATGGAGGTCGAGACCTATTACAAAACGCTTTTCAACGTCGCCAACGATGCGATTCTCATCAGCAATGACCTGGCCTATGTCGAGTGCAACCAGAAGGCGGTGGAGATGTTCGAGCTGTCTCGCGAGCAGCTGCTGCAAAAGACCATCCTCGACTGCTCTCCGGAATTGCAGCCGGACGGCGCGCGCAGCGACGAAAAACTGGCGATGATCCTCCAGGACTCGCGGAACGGCAAGCAGAATGTCTTTCGCTGGTCCTTTCTCCGCGCCGGCGGCATCGAGTTCCCGGCGTCGGTGAGCCTGACCAGTTTCAGGCTGAAAAACCGCGATCTGGTGCTGTCGAGCATCCGCGATATCTCCAAGCGGGTCGATGCCGAAGGCCAGCTGATGCAGGCCCAGAAAATGGCCGCCGTCGGCGAGATGCTCGGAGCCATCGCCCACCAGTGGCGGCAGCCGCTCAATACGCTTGCCACCTATATTTCCAGCCTCCAGGCCGCCTATTACAACCAGGCGCTGTCAAAGGAGGTAGTGGAACGGGTGGTGGCCGGGGCAAGCGACCAAATCACCTTCATGTCGAAGACCATCGACGACTTCCGCAACTTCTTCAAACCTTCAAAAACCAAGGGTCCCATTGACCTCCTCAAGGCGATCATCAGTGCCGTTAAGCTGATGGAGGCGCAGATGCGCCACAACCGCATCAAGCTGACGGTGAAAAACCTGACCGGCGCCAATTCGCTCATGGTCTTCGGCTACGAGGGTGAATTTATCCATGTCCTCGTCAATATCCTCGCCAACGCCAAGGACGCTATCCTGGAAAACGGCAGCAAGACTGAAGGCTTGGCCGAGAGAAACATCGACATCCTCATCCTCGGCAGCCGCGACCTGGCGATCGTCGAGATCATCGATAACGGCGGCGGCATCCCCAGCCATCTCTTGATGAAAATTTTCAACCCTTACTACACCACGAAAAGCACCTCCGCCGGTACCGGCATGGGCCTCTATATGTCGAAAATGATTGTTGAAAAAGAAATGGATGGGGAACTCCGGGCGGAAAATACCGAGACCGGGGCACGCTTCACCATCCGCCTGAAGAAGATGGAGGCCTAAGCCATGATCACCTCGGAAATGAAAAACTGCCATATCCTCCTGGTTGACGATGAGCAGTCGGAACTTGACGCCTACAGCCTCTTGCTCAACTCCATGGGCATAAAAAACGTCGTCACCCTCGCCGACAGCCGCATGGTCGCTACGACGCTTGCGAAGATGCAGTCGCCGGTCCTGTTTCTTGACCTCAACATGCCGCACATGACCGGCCAGGACGTCCTGCGGGAGCTGAAGATCACCCATCCGCAGGTGCCGGTAATCATCATTACCGCCAATTCCGAGATCGAGACCGCCGTCGAGTGTCTCCGCCTCGGCGCCCATGATTATCTGGTCAAACCGATCGACCTGAAGATGTTCAGCTCCGCCCTGCGCAACGCCCTGGAGATCAGCCTCTTGCGCAACGAAGTAATGTCCTTGAAGGGCATTTCCTTTGCGGCCCATGCCCCGCGTCATAGGGCCTTCGAACGGATCGTCACCCGCAGTCCGGGCATGCTGTCGATCTTCCAGTATATCGAATCCATTGCCGCAAGCGGCATGCCGGTCCTGATCCTCGGTGAAACCGGCTCGGGCAAGGAATTGATCGCTAAAGCCATCCACGAAGTCAGTGATCTTACCGGCAATTACGTGGTGGTCGATGTCTCGGGCCTTGACGATACGCTCTTCTCCGACACCCTCTTCGGCCATGCCAAGGGGGCCTATACTGGAGCCGAAGGCGTCCGCGCCGGGCTTCTTGAAAAGGCCGCGGGCGGCACTATTTTTCTTGACGAGATCGGCGACTTAAGCGAGATGTCCCAGGTGAAACTGCTCCGTCTCCTGCAGGAAAATATCTACTATCCGCTCGGTTCCGACCAGCCGAAGCAGTGTCATGCGCGGATCATCACCGCCGCCAATAAAGACCTGACCATGCTGGCCGGACGGGACGGCGAGTTTCGCATGGATCTCTATTACCGACTGAGCACCCATCTCATCCGCCTGCCGCCGCTCCGCGAGCGCCGCGAGGATATCCCGGCTCTGGTTGCCTTCCTGGCGACGGAGGCGGCCGCCGCCATGCACAAAGAGACACCATCCGTCAGCGACCAGGCGATGAACCTCCTGCTGCATCACCCCTTCTGGGGCAATATCCGGGAGTTAAAGACCTATATCGTCGATGCGGTGGCCCGCTGCGAAAACGGCAGGATCGAGGAAGATCTGATCTCCGGCCGGCTGGTGGCCCAGGTCTCTGCCGGCCACGAACCCGCTTCCGGTGCCTCCTCCCTGACCTCTCTCTTCGGCCGTTTCCCGAGCCTTGAAGAACTTGTGGAATATGCCACCAGCGAGGCTCTCGCCAGCTCCGACAACAACCAGAGTCAAGCCGCTCGTCTCCTCGGCATCTCCCGACAGGCTTTGCACAAGCGCTTGCGAAAACGCGGGTGAGAAAAACTCTCGGCGAAGGTGCACAACCGTCGCGGCGGCCCCTTTCCTCCGTCAACTCTGGCTGACATCGTCAACCAGGGTTGACGTCAGAGTTGACACTCCTTTTTATTCCCAACCCGGCAACCCTCCTCCCAGCCTCTCCTTTTCCGCCTTGTAACCAACCACCGGCAGGAAAATCGCATACAAGTCGAACTCCTGGCACGCAATTTGGTATGTCCTCCTCCAGGAATACCGTCATCGTCGATCTTGGCGATGGACCATACGCCGCTTGGGCACAACACTTTTCACCATGAGGATTATCTATGAACATGTTCAGCAGATTCACCCTTCCCGTCGTTGCCTTGTCGCTGGCTTTCGGCACCTTGGCCGTAGCCAATCCCACCACCGTCAAGATCGGTAACATCGAACCCATGTCCGGACCCTCGGCAACCCTCGGTAAACAGGGCAAGGCCGCTCGCGAGATGGCGGTGGAAGAGATCAACGCCGCCGGCGGCGTCAAGTCCCTGGGTGGCGCAAAACTCGAACTGATCTACGCCGACTCCGAATCAAAACCGGAAAAAGGTGTTGCCGAAGCCGAGAGATTGATCAATACCGAGAAAGTAAATGTCCTCACCGGCTGCTGGAACAGCGCCGTAACCTATCCGACCACCGCAGTGGCCGAGCGCTACGGTATCCCCTTTGTCGTACCGGTCTCCGTCTCCGATAAAATCACCGACCAGGGTTTTAAGAACGTCTTCCGTATTGCCGCCAAGGATTCCTGGTGGACCAAGGATCAATTCACCTTCCTGAAAGATATCCAGACCGAGTTCGGCACCAAGGTTGAAACCCTTGCCTTCGTTTATGAAAACGGCGATTGGGGCAAAGGCTTTGCCACCCAATGGAAAAAGCTCGCCGAGGAGGCCGGTTACAAGGTAGTCATGGACGAACCCTATCCCTCCACCACCACCGACCTCAGCCCGGTAGTCCAGAAGATCAAAAGAGCTAACCCGGATGTCCTGATGCTCGTCTCCAACGCCGCCGACGCCATCCTCCTCACCAACACCATCGCCGAGTATAAAGTCAAAGTAAAAGCAATCGTTGCCAGCGGCGGCGGCCATGCCGATCCTTCCTTCATGAAGGCGGTCGGCAAGAACGCCCAATACCTCTTTGACATCGTCGAGTGGGAGACCGATGTCAACAAGCCCGGCGCCAAAGAGGCCAATGACAAATACAAGGCCAAAAACGGCGAGAACCTGACCGGTGAGGCAGTTGATGCCTATCTGGCAATGTATGTCATCAAAGACGCCCTGGAGCGTTCCGCTTCCCTGGAGCCAGCCAAAATCCGCGAGGCCCTGGCAGCCACCAACCTGACCAACGGCCCCGGCATGATCGTCGGTTATGATGCTGTCAAATTCGATGCTACCGGTCAGAATGAAAATGCCTCCCCGGTCATTGTCCAGGTCAACGACATCGGCAAAGGCCTGGAGCGCATCACCATCTGGCCCAAAAATGCCCGTCGCGCCGGCTACACCCCGGTATTCCCGATGCCATCCAAATAAGGCCGGTGGTGAGCAATCACCATTTTTTTCAGGCGGGTCCAGATCGTAGCGGCCCCGCCTGCCCCCTTCGTTTTGGTTCTTCCGGGAGGTAGCAATGCTCTATATTATCGAGGACATGATCAACGGTGTCCTGATGGGGTCGATTTATGGCTTGACTGCCATGGGCCTCACCATCATCTTCGGGGTTCTTAAGGTTATCAATTTCGCCCACGGTTCGCTCCTCATGGTCGGTATGTATGCGACCTACTGGGCGATTACCCTGACCGGGGTCCATCCCTATCTTGCCCTGGCCATGGTCATCCCGGCCATGTTCATCTTCGGCTACTATCTGCAGGCCATCGTCATCAAGCCGATCTTTATTGCCGAGAAAAACGTCCGTGAGCCGATCACCGTCATTATCGTCACCACCGGTATCTGGTATATCCTCGACAACCTGGCCCTCCTGGTGTTCGGGCCGCAATACCGGTCACTTGCCGATAATCCGCTGAAGGGCAAGATGCTCGAAGTGGGCGGGATGTTCGTCTCGCAACCGAAACTCTTCGGCTTTATCACCGCCATCATCACTGCCTCTACCATCCACTGGTTCCTGCAAAAAACCGTGATGGGCAGAGCGATCCGGGCCACCAGTATGGACCGTGAGGCCGCCAGCCTGATGGGTATCAACCAGTACCGCATCTATAACGTGGCCTTCGGCATCGGCGCCGCCACAACAGGCATCGCCGCGGTTACCCTCCTGCCGTTTTACAATGTCTTTCCGACGGTTGGCGTGCTCTTCGACATCAAGTGCTTCATCATCGTGGTCCTTGGCGGACTCGGTTCGATCAGCGGCGCCCTGCTCGGCGGCATCATCATCGGCCTGATCGAGTCAGTGGGCCCGCAATTCATGACCGCCACCTGGACCGAAGCCATCGTCTACGGCCTGTTCCTCTTGGTCCTGTTTGTCAAGCCCTCAGGTCTTTTCGGGCAGAAACACGACTGGTAACGGCAACTGATCGGGCGACCCGACGGGCAAGCAACACAACCAATCCGGGCGAGGATAAACCATCTCGCGTACCCCTCCCCAACGATAAGGACAGAAAGTAATGAACCATCAACATTTCAATAAAGTCATGATTGTCGGGCTTCTGGTGGCCGCCTTCGCGCTGCCGCTGGTCGTTCGCAGCGCCACCTACATGCATATCCTGGTTCTGCTGTTGTTCTACGCCTATTTGACGACAAGCTGGAACATCGTCGGCGGTTTTGCAGGTGTCTTGCCGCTTGGCCACGCCGCCTTCGTCGGCATCGGCGCCTATACCTCAACCATCCTGTCGCTGCAATACGGGGTCAGTCCATGGCTTGGCATGCTGGTCGGCGGGGTGCTGGCGACCATCGCCGGAGTCATCATCGGCCTGCCGACCCTGAAGATGCGCGGCGCCTACTTTGCCCTTGCCACCATTGCCTTTGCCGAAGGCTTCCGAGTGATGGTTGAGAACATCGATTATATCGGCCCGTTGAAACTCAACGGCCCGCGCGGACTGCAGATTCCGCCTCTCGAAACCGGCCTTACCAGTTTCATGTTCGCCACCAAAGAGCCCTACTATTATATCATTCTGGTCATGCTCCTCGCCGTCATGCTCCTTACTTATATCATTTCCCGGTCGAAACTCGGTTACTATCTGATAGCCGGCGGCGAGGAACCGGAGGCGGCTATGGCGCTTGGGGTTAACGTCGCCCGCGCCCGACTTATTGCCATGGCGGTCAGTTCCTTTCTCACCGCCTTGGCCGGCACCTTTTATGCCCAGTTTTCCCTGTATATCCACCCGAAAAGCATTATCTCTCTGGATATGTCCTTTGAGATCGCCTTTATCGCTCTGATAGGCGGCCGCGGTTCGATCATCGGACCACTGCTTGGCGCCATGCTCCTCCGGCCGGTGAGTGACTTTTGCCGCATCTATTTCGGCGACACCCTGCCGGGGATGCACCTCATTATTTTCGGACTGGTTCTCATATTTGTCATGTATTACCAGCCACGCGGCCTGCAGGAACCGCTCAGCCGGATGTACCAGCGGCTGTTCACCCGAAAGACTCTAGCCACCACCGGGAGATAAGGCCATGACCATGCTGCAAGTAGACAATATGACCAAGGAATTCGGAGGATTGCGAGCAATCGACTCCCTCGATTTGACAATCAAAAAAGGCATGATCCTCGGCCTCATCGGCCCAAACGGTGCCGGCAAGTCCACTGCCTTCAACTGCATCGCCGGCTCCTTTGCCCCGACGAGAGGAGAAATCACCTTCGACGGCACGCGGATAACCGGCGAAAAACCCTGGAATCTCTGTAAGATGGGCCTGGCCAGGACCTTCCAGATCGTCAAGCCCTTTGCCTCGAAAAGCGTCCTCTACAACGTCACGGTGGCAAGCTTTGCCACCACCGGCAGCCGGAAGATCGCCGAGGAAAAGGCGGTGGCGGTGCTGGAGTCGCTTAATTTCGGTGACAAAAAAGACATCCTTTCCGGCAACCTGACCATCGCCGACCGCAAACGTCTGGAGATAGCCAAGGCTCTGGCCACCGAGCCGAAGCTGCTGCTCCTCGACGAGGTCATGGCGGGCCTCAGGCCGAACGAGGTGGATGAGATGGTTGACATTCTCAAGGCTCTCCGCGACCGAGGCATCACCATCTTCGTCATCGAGCATATCATGCGGGCGATCATGGCCCTGTCCGACCGGATCGTCGTCATCCAGTTCGGCAAGAAGATCGCTGAAGGCTTACCGAGTGAAATCGCCAATAACGAGAAGGTTATCAAGGCCTATCTGGGAGAAGACTATGTCGTTGCTTGAAATCCATAAAATCGACGCCTTCTATGGCGATGTCCAGGTTATCTATGAAATGTCGCTCAGGGTTGATAAGGGCGAGGTAGTGAGCATCATCGGCGGCAACGGCGCCGGCAAATCGACGTTGTTGCGCGTCATCTCCGGACTGATGCAAGCCTCCGCCGGCAGAATTACCTTCCAGGGCACGGATATTCACACCGAGCCCCCCGAGAACATCGTCACCCACGGCATCGTCCATGTGCCGGAGGGGCGGAGGCTCTTTCCGCTGATGTCGGTCAAAGACAATCTTCTGGTCGGGGCCTATAACAAACGAGCCCGACCCGATGTTGAGAAGACCTTGCAGGAGGTCTACCAACTCCTGCCGCGCCTTGCCGAACGGGAAAGCCAACTGGCCATGACCCTTTCCGGCGGTGAGCAGCAGATGGTTGCCATCGGCCGCGGCTTGATGTCCAAACCGCATCTCTTGATGCTCGATGAACCGTCCCTTGGCCTGGCCCCGATTCTCATCAAGGACATCTTCGAGACGGTGCGCAAGATCGCCGATCTGGGCACCACCGTGCTCATGGTCGAGCAGGACGTTCGTCACTCGCTGAGTCTCAGCGACCGCGGCTACGTCCTCGAACACGGCCGGGTGGTCATGGAGGGCAAGGCGAGCGATTTGATCGACGATCCGCATATCAGGACTGCTTATTTGGGGATGTAGGGGAGTGGCTCGGCGCCGATACTTCACAGCAAGAGCATGACTATGATTTCAATACGAACAAAATTAACGGCGATAATCGTTACCCTGGTATTATTTTCCTTGTCGACCGTCGGATTCCTGACAATATCGGAATTCACACGAACTATTTCCGACCACATGAATTCCTATCTTATGCAGTTTGCAACGCAAAAGGCAAAAGAATACGGAATGTCGTTTTATCGAATCCAGAACAAGGTCGACATGATCGTCCAATACAGTTCGTCCGCATACGAACGTGAGGCTCCGGTTGATCTCGGTCTGAACGATCACCTTCTCCTGCCATGGAATGGTAAGGGTTTTGGTGGTATTGAGTTGGAAACTCAATTAAAAAATGAACGTCTTCTGCTCCAGCGTGTGGTAACATTCATCCAACGGGTAGTGAGTGGCGATCCTATTGTCACTAGTGGTTATCTCGGTACTGCAACCTCCATCTTTGCATGCGACAATCTCAACGCCATTGCCAGCCTCGCCAAACTCGATGGTTACGATAACACAAAACGTGCCTGGTATAATAAAGCTCTCAGTGCCGGTAAAACCGTTTGGACCAGGCCGTATGTGGACGCAATTACCAAAAAACTCTGTATCAGTGCGGTTTCCCCGGTCTTCCTGAAAAACAGATCCCTCCTTGGTGTTGCCGGTCTCGACGTGCTTATGTCCACTCTGCAGGAGGATGTCATGAAACTTGATATCGGCTACAAACACAGCTATGCATTTCTCGTGGATAACGAGGGAAAAGTGCTGGCGCATCCGGGGATGAATACATCTGGTGATGCCCGCTGGGATGAAAACTATAAAGCCGATGATCTCTTGAAAACCGGCAACCCCGAGTTCACCAACATCATCCAGGATATGATCATGGGCGGCACGAGACTGGGCACCTACATCGCCGATGGCGGCGAGAAAAAGATAATTGCCTACGCACCCATCCCGTCAATCAAGGCGAGTCTTGGAATCGTCCTCGACAACAACGAAGTGATGAAACCGATTACCAGGATTAAGCAGATTATTCTGGTTATCCTGGCAATCGTATTTGTCGTTTCTATCGCTGTCGGAATCGTCTTCAGCACCACAATCACTCGCCCGATAAAGCATCTCACCGAGATATCCGATCTTATCAGTAAAGGCAAGATGGATCTTGACACTATTCCCGAAGATCGCAAGGATGAAATCGGCATGCTGATCCGCTCCATCAACCGTTTGATCATTAGCCTGAAACTGGCGATTGACTATCGAAACAGGCAATAAACCTTAGTACTGCAACCGGAGGTATCGAATTATGAAAATACTCGTTGGTTATCGCGGCTCCAATGTCGGCAAGGATCTCCTTGAACTTGCCGTGCAGCACGCCAAAGCTTTTTCCGGAGAGGTGCTGCTCGTCACCTCGCTGCCCGGGGGTGATAAAACCACAACGGAGCATGTGTATGAGGCTGAAGAGAAGCTGGAGAAGGCAAAAGAGTTTTTCAACAAACTGGGCATCAAAAATGAAACCCATCTGTTGGTCAGAGGAAAGACTGCGGGCGAGGATATTGTTGCCTTTGCCTCCGACAAAGGGTGCGACGAAATACTTATCGGTGTAAGAAGCCGATCTAAGGTCGGAAAGATTTTGTTTGGTTCAACGGCACAATTCGTTATCCTCAAGGCCCATTGCCCTGTAACTTCGATAAAATAGTGCCCTGAATCTCCTCGAAAAATGTCCGGCAGCGTGAGGAGCGCCGCCGGGCAGACATCCCCGCGTCTGTCTCACACCGTAAACCTTCCCACCAGCCTCTTGAGACCCTCGGCCATGCCGGAGAGATCGGCGGCATTGCCGTTGACCTCGGAGCTGGAGGCGGAGATCCGCCCCGAGTCCTCGCGCAGGGAGCCGATATTCTCGCTGATGCCGATGGCGAGGTCGGCGCTCCGCCTGGCCATGTCGTTGACGCCGCCGATAGCCTCCGACACATACTGCACCTTGCCGACGATCTCCCGGGTGGCGGCCGACTGTTCCTCGACCGCCGAGGCGATGGAGGAGACGATCTGGTCGATCCCGTGGATTACCTCGGAGAGATGGCCGATCGAATCGGCGCTGCTGGTCGTAGTTCCCTGGATCTCCCCAACCATGGCGGTGATGTTTTCCGTGGCTGAAGTGGTTTGCCGAGCCAACTCCTTGATTTCGCTTGCGACCACGGCAAATCCCTTGCCGGCATCCCCGGCTCTCGCCGCCTCGATGGTGGCGTTCAAAGCAAGGAGATTGGTCTGCTTGGAGATAGCCGTGATCTCTGCGGTTATCTTGCCGATTTTCTCTGCGGCGCGACTGAGCCTCCCCATGTTTTCCGATGTTTCCTCAGCTTGGCTTACCGCGCTGTCGGTTACCGTCCGTGCTTGCTCTGAATTCCTGGCGATCTCATCAATGGTGGCACTCATTTCCTCCGAGGAGGCGGCGACTATATTCAGATCGTCCGTTGCCCGGTCCATGGATTCCGCCACTCCGTTCATATGCATCTTCAAGTCCTCCGAGGCCTCGGCCACCGAAGCACAACGATCGAGGTTTTTTTCGGCGGTCTCGGAAAGATGCCGGGAAACCCCCGATAGACCGATCGAGGCCTGGGCGACGATATCGGCATTGCCGGCGATCTCCCGGATCAACTCCTGCAAGGAGGTGATGAAGATATTAAACCATTTGGCCAATTCACCGATTTCATCCTTGCTCTTCATTTCCAGCCGAATAGTGAGATCACCGGCCCCCTCGGCAATATCCTTCAGTCCGCCCACCACCGTGGAAATGGACCGGGTCATCGAGCCGGCAAAGAGCAGAACCACCGGAATGGTCATGAGGGCGCAGATCCCTCCCGCCACGACCAAAAGTTTCACCATCTGCCAGGTATTGGCTCGGGCGACGGCATGGGACGACAAGGCGGCTAGGGTACCGGCCTGTCGATCCCCGGTTCCGAGGGCAAGGACGCCCCAGGCATATTCCTCGTCTCCCACCCGGATATCCCCCAGGCGAATCACCATCCGGTCCCGCTTGATCTCACGCTCCACCTTCTCCATCGCACCTGGTCGCTTGTACGTCGAAAGTGTCCCGGCCACGAGCTGATCGCCGCAAAAAACATTGATATCCGTCCGTGTATAGGAGGAAATTCGCTCGACAAAGGACTGGTCAAGCTGTTTCGCCACCACGAGGAAACCGAAGATTTTGTCCATTTCCCGATCCGTCTCCGGATCAAAATAAGTGGCGGTTATTGGAATCCTGGCAATGAGACAGAGACTACCGTCGATCTCCCCGACAAAACTTGTCTCGACATCTCTCGCCCCCTCCATCATCTTGCCCGGGTCTTTCACCGGAAGAGTGTTTTCGAAGCCCCAGGCGGTGTTTTGTCCGGTTGTGGTCGCCTCGGTGCGGGCCACCTGGAAGCCCTTGCCCTTCGCGGTGGAGTCGGAATAAGCAAGGAGTGCCCGATTATCCGAAAGCCGCACAAAGAGTTCCTGTTCGCCGGTGACGTTCACCACCTCGAGCTGCCACAATCCGTTCGCCACTGCTAAATTGTGGAGTTGGGCGATGAGCCGTTGCCGGGTATCCCGGCCCATGTCGGGATTATTTTTAAAACCGTCGAGAAACTTGAGTGCCCCACCGAGTTCCGCAGCCTTGGCGATCTGTCGACCGTTATTGGCGATGCGCTCGCGGCCCTCGCCCAACTCGCGCACTACCACGGAGAAAGCCGACTCCAGCCCTTGATAGGCCATGCCGCTATTCTGCCGGCGGATGGTCAGGGAAGCGATGACAATGGCTGCGGTCAGTGAAAAAATCACCAGGGAAAGACAAAGCAAGATCAATTTACTCTTAAATTTCATGGTGTCTTCCTCTTGTTCACCGCCACGGTTTATTATATGGCCTCTTCTCCGCTTGGCGGCAAGCGGAGAAGAGCAGCCCCATGCTCATTGGTAACAAATTACGTGCCAGAACCGGAGCATTCAACTGGAGCCGACGGCACGGCCCGCGACTGTCAACCGGCGGCAGCCACACCCGGTGATGTCAACCACATCGTCAACCCTGGTTGACACCGTCAACCAGGGTTGCAAGACCGCGAAATCTACAGGTTATAGTGTTCCCGGTCCGGTAATTGCTCAGGGTAAGAAATATATTTCAACAAAAAATGGGGACAGACAAGAGGTGCAACTTTCTTCACAGGAAAATTACCTATGAGTCACCCCGCACAGATAGTCACTGTAGCGGGGCGACTGAATCCAGAGGTTGGTTACTGCTGTGGCTGTGCCTGGCAGCAGTTTGCGGTAAAGGTCATCTGCTTGAGCCACTCTATCCCTTCCTGGGTAATCAGGGAATACTGCCCTTCCATATTGCTGATTATCACTCCCGAGGCGTGCAAGGCCTTAAGCAGTTGTGTGGTTTCCGGCAGACTGATACCGAGCATGCCGGCAATGGTATCGCTATCCATAACCTGGGGAGAGCTGTTGTTTGTCGCATTTTCAGCCAACAGCCTCAAGACCTTGTGTTTTAACGCTTGTAAGCGCATGATACCCTCATTTTCAATTTTTTCCGCTTTGCCCGGCCGGCATGGAGTTACCGGCATGTGTAAACCGGCGTCATGCTCCGCTTCATGGCAGCATGACGCCGAACTTTCTCAGACAACGCCCTGGTCGATCATCGAATCAACGACCTTGACAAAACCGGCGATATTAGCACCCACCACATAATTGCCGGGAGCCCCGTACTGCTGCGCGGTTTCCATACACATCTTGTGGATATTCTTCATGATACCCTTCAGACGTTTGTCGACTTCCTCACGCGGCCAGTTGAGTCGCATGCTGTTCTGCGACATCTCGAGACCCGACACGGAAACACCGCCGGCATTGGCAGCCTTGCCCGGTCCATAGAGGATCTTATGCTCCAGGAAGATATTGACGCCGTCCGGTGTGGTCGGCATATTGGCCCCTTCCGAGATTACAGAGATACCGTTATTGACCAGGTTTTGGGCGTCTTTCTCGTTCACCTCATTCTGGGTAGCGCTCGGGAAGGCGCAGGCGGCCTTGTGATTCCACAAGGGATTATAGTTCAGTTCCGGATCGACGGCGGTAAAGGTGGCACCCGGATACTGCTCCACATACTGGTGCACACGGCCGCGCTGGACATTTTTCAGCTTCATGATGAAATCAAGCTTCTCCCGGTCGATCCCGGCAGGATCGTAGACATAGCCCGACGAATCGGAGAAGGTGATGGGCTTTGCCCCCAGTTCGATCAATTTTTCTATGGTATACTGGGCGACATTGCCGGAACCGGAGACCAGGCAGGTCTTGCCCTCCAGGGTCTCATTTCTCGTGGCCAGCATTTCGGCGGCAAAGTAGGTGCTGCCGTAGCCGGTGGCCTCGGGCCGGATCAGACTGCCACCCCAGTTCAGGCTCTTACCGGTGAGAACGCCGGTGAACTCATGCGCCAGTTTCTTGTACATGCCAAAGAGATAGCCTATTTCCCTGGCTCCCACGCCGATATCGCCGGCAGGAACGTCGGTGTTGGGGCCGATATAGCGGAAGAGTTCGGTCATGAAACTCTGGCAAAAGCGCATCACTTCATTGTCCGACTTACCCTTGGGATCAAAATCCGAACCACCCTTGCCGCCGCCCATGGGCAGAGAGGTCAGAGCATTCTTGAAGACCTGCTCGAAGGCCAGGAACTTGAGGATGCTGAGATTCACCGAAGGATGGAAGCGCAGCCCACCCTTGTAGGGCCCGATGGCACTGCTCATCTGGATACGGAAACCGCGGTTGACCCGGACCTGGCCCTGGTCGTCCACCCAGGGTACCCGGAAGATGATGACCCGTTCCGGCTCGACTATTCTCTCAAGGATCGCCTCTCGGCGATAGTGGACATTCTTTTCCAGAACAGGTTTTATCGACTCCATAACTTCACTTACCGCCTGATGAAACTCCCGCTCCTGGGGGTCCCTGTCAGTTACAAACTGGATACTGCTCATACCATTTCTCCTTTATCAAGGCTGTGCTTCAGAGACCGGCGGGTTGCCGGGCGCAGGTGCCGTCAATGCCTCAGGGATGCACCGACTCCATTATTCCCCTCTTGCCGACCACGAGGCTCACGAGTCCGCTTCCTGTCGGCACTATTTTTATGCAAAAGTTGGACCACCTCCGAATAATGCTGTCAACATGCTGATATCACATGTGATTGTATTAAACAGACAACTCTATCCTAAATGAGCATTTGATGCAAAATTGAGCAAAACATCAAAATACTCTCTAAAATCCGACCGGTTACCGTGATCCTCATACGGATCAGCGCTTTCCAAGATACAAGAATTTGCTAAGATGATATGGAAGGGGGATGGGGAAATAAGATGTAATGACCTGTAACACCTTTAAAAAATGATAATTGAGTAAGGAGGGCGGATCACTCTTTCTGCCGAAACAGAAAGAGTGCTATTCAAACCGGCCTGTTCGCTTGATCCATTATGTGATCTGAAACTACAAATGGCCGGATTGGGTTCGATGATTTTGTCCAGATTTTGCAAAGAAAGCCGTTACGTTGAGCCTTGCCGAAGGCAAACCTGACTAAACAAACTCTCATCAATGCAAATTTAAATTGGTACTTTAAATTTGCATTGAACATGCCTTCTCGTTATGCTAGAGTCAACCCATGAATTATATTCCGCGAGATATCGAGAGCCGCTTGCAACGCCTGCTCGGTTCGTCACCCTGCATCGCCGTCACCGGACCCAGGCAGGCTGGGAAATCGACCCTCCTGCGCCACTGCCTCCCCGAGTACAACTATGTGACCCTGGACGATCCGCTTTCCCGGGAACAGGCGCACAACGATCCGCTCTTCTTCCTCGATTCACTGGGGGAGCGGGCGATCATCGATGAAATCCAACTGGCACCTGGCCTCCTTTCCTATGTAAAAATCCGGGTGGATAACCGGCGGGAGGTGAAGGGGCAATACCTCTTCACCGGTTCGCAACAGTTCGGCCTGATCAAAAATCTGAGCGATTCCCTGGCCGGCAGAATCGCCCTTCTCGAACTGCTGCCGTTCTCGACCACCGAGAAACGACGGCATCTCGCCATTTCTGAAACAACCGAGCTGTTTTCCCACGCCACCCTGATCGGTTCGTATCCGGAACTGGTCGTCGATCCGTCCATCGATCTCTCATCATGGTACGGCTCCTACCTGCAAACCTATCTGGAGCGCGACATTCGCACCGTATATAATATCGGCGACCTGCGCGATTTCCAACGTTTTGTCCGATTGCTCGCGACCCGCTGCAGTCAGCAGCTCAATATGTCCGATTATTCACGAGATCTCGGCGTCTCCGTACCGACGATTAAAAGCTGGCTCTCCATTCTCGAGGCCTGCCGGATCGTCTTCCTCCTCCCCCCCTATTACACCAATCTGGGGAAACGAATCACAAAATCACCGAAAATCTATTTTCTCGATGTCGGTCTGGCCTGCTATCTGACCGGGGTTCGGGACGAAAGCCACCTTTTCAAGGGCCCCATGGCCGGGCACCTTTTCGAAAATTTCTGCATCCAGGAAACGGTCAAACACTATCTCCACCGTGGCCAACAGCCACCTCTCTACTATCTCAGAACGGGCAACGGCCTTGAGGTGGACTTACTTATCGAGCCGGTAGCCGGCACACTCATCCCCGTGGAGATCAAGCTCTCCAAGACACCATCGACCAACTTGGCAAGCAATATCACCGCCTTTTCCGAGTCTTTCGCCGGTCTCCATCCCGCTCCCGGCTATCTGCTGTCGCTCGCCTCATCAAGCCGGGCACTGACCCGCGGGGTGAGGTCCGTCACCTTCGATGATTATCTCCTCCTTCTTGCCTCGCTCGATCCCCCTTCGACATCCCCCGCCTCTTCCAGAGCAGGTAAATTGCCGGATAGATGATAAGTTCAAGGATGGTCGAGGTGATTACGCCTCCAACCATGGGGGCGGCGATCCGTTTCATCAAGCCGCCAGCCCGCTTGATCCATTATTAAATCGTCAGCATGGGGATACTGAAAACCTCTTGACGATGCGGCCTCATCGACAAGCCTCATATTCGGACCGCTTATTGGGGAGAGGTCGCTGGAGACACCTCTTCCGATGAAACCTTTTCTCTCAGTTTTTTGATCCTTCTGCTATTTTCCAGACCTCGACAAAAAACCCGAAAGCCAATAAAAATTGACTTTCGGGCTGACTTTTAAATGGTGCAGGTCGATCATCATAAAACAGCTGACAATCATTTCTGTTGCAGTATTTCGGCAAGAGGGAATTCTCGCCATTCCATTCCTGCCGGAATCTCCGGTAACCGAGCTGCAGGTTCCTGCAACAAGACCTCAACTGGGATGCCAAGTCCGGCATGAAGGCCTCTAATCATGCTCAAGCTCAGTGGTCGTTGCCCGGAAAGCACCTCGGACACCTTGCTTTTACTGCCGATAAAGGGGACCAGGTCCTTTTGCTTCAAGTCCTGCTGTTCCATGCGGAACCTGATGGCACTGACGGCATCGGGGAGATCGATGGGATACTTCTTTTCTTCATAGAGTTCTACCAAGGTAGCAAGCAATTCCAACTCATCACCTTCCCTTGTGCCCGGCAAAGCATCCATAAGCTCATCGATACGGGAAAGCGCTAGATCGTATTCAATTTCTGTTTTTATTAACTTTGCTTGCATTAGATTTCCTCCGCGTCAATGAGATCGTATTCCCGATGGGTCCCGATAAAACGAATATAGACAACGGAATATGGGTAATTTATTTTAACGATCAAACGATATTTGTTGCCGTGGATATTGAAAACCACTCTGGAATCCTTGAGAATGCTGGCATTGCCGTACTGTGCCTTTATCTCTGCCGAGTTTTGCCAATGAGCGGCCTTTGCCTCGGCGTACCATGCTTCGAGAGGTTTTTTGGCATCTCCGTTCCTTTGCCAAAATTCCTGGAGGGTTCGTTTCTTGATCACTCTCATAAGCAGTATATGCAGGTTCCCCTATATTGTAAAGAAATAATGTTCCCATAATGGGAACAAAACAACGTCTTATAAATCCAAGCCAGCGCCCTGTTTCCGTAGCCACATCTTTCGCTCTTGATAATCGGGCATAACTTTCTCGACCTCATTCCAGAAGTCACCGCTATGATCCCTGATGTGCATATGACAGAGTTCATGCACAACCAAATAGTCGATTATCTTGACTGGAACCATCATACATTTCCAGTGGAAATGCAGCATGTTATTCCTTGTGCAGCTGGCCCAGCAATAGCCGATATCTTTTACTTTTATTCCAGCAGGTTTCACACCCACCTTTGCCGCAAAATATTCAACCCGTGGACGAATACGCCTCTCACCCTTTTCAATGAAAAACACACAAACTCAGAGCGGGAAAATATTTGTGCCGAAACACGAAGAGAACCGACCAAGCCGCCAGCCCGGTTGATCCATCATTGAATCGTTAGTCTGGGGATACAGAAACCCGAGAGGATCAGAAAGTATCTTTCAGCCCTTTTCAAGAGCCAATCTAACTTTGATTGCCAGATCTTTTTTTGAAAATGGTTTCTGGATAAACTGAATTCCCTCATCCAGTATTCCATGCTGAGCTATAACATCGGACGTATATCCCGACATAAAAAGGGATTTGAGGTGCGGACAGGTAGGTAATAGTTTTTCAACCAACTTCTGGCCGTTCATCTCGGGCAGGATCACATCAGTTAGGAGCAGGTGAAACTCACCGGTGAGCTCCTCTGCCAAATGGATGGCCTCGCCCGGTGTACTTGCAGTAAGCACGGTGTAGCCTAGGTGTTCGAGCATTGTCGCAGTCATTTGTATGATTGCCGGCTCGTCCTCCACCAACAAAATTATCTCATGACCACCCACGGGAGGTTCCTCCACGCTTTCTCTCTCCAGCTGGTCTGAAACACCCACATACCGGGGAAGGTAGATTGAAAATGTTGTTCCTTGTCCCGGCTCGCTGTAGACATTGACGAACCCGTTGTTTTGCTTAACAGCACCGTACACCGTGGACAACCCGAGGCCGGTTCCTTTGCCGACACCTTTGGTGGTGAAAAAAGGTTCAAAGATATGAGACAGAGTCTCCTTTTCCATGCCACAGCCGTTATCGCTCACAGCTATTCGCACATACTCCCCCGACACCAAGCCCGCATGAACGGCACAGGATTCCTCTTCTAAAATCGCATTTCCCGTCTCAACAATCATGTTGCCGACGCCTTTAATGGCATCCCGAGCATTAACACAGAGATTGGCGAGGATCTGGTCGATTTGCGATGGGTCCACCTTAACCGGCCAGAGGTTTGCTCCGGGCAACCAGGCAAGATTGATGCCCTCACCGATGAGCCGCCGCAGCATCTTGAGCATTCCTTCCAAAGTTTCGTTCAGATCGAGCATCCTGGGCATGATGGTCTGTTTTCGTGCGAAAGCCAACAGTTGCCTGGTAATATCGGCGGAGCGCATGGCCGCCTTGCTGATTTCTTTCAAATTGGCAAAGATCCGCTGGGTCGGGTCTATTTGTTCCATTGCCAACTCGGCATGACCAAGGATCACCCCGAGCATATTGTTGAAGTCGTGCGCTACGCCGCCGGCAAGCTGACCTACAGCTTCCATCTTCTGGGACTGTTGGAGTTGGGCTTCGAGCTTGACTTTCTCCTCTTCGGCTCGCTTACGTTCGGTGATGTCTCGCCCAATACCGAGCACACCGATAAGCATTCCCCTGTCATTGTACATCGGGGTCTTGATGGTCTCCAGCAGGAGACGATTCCCATCGTCTGCGAAGGTAACCCATTCCTCATTGACAGATAATTTTCCTGCTGCAATGGCTTGGCGATCATTCTCAAGAAAGAAATCGGCAAGTTCCCTGTCGACAAAGTCGTAATCGGTTTTGCCTATAATATCCGCTTCTTTGGCACCAAAAAAACGCTCGAATATTGAATTGCACGAGAGATACACACCATCTTTGTCTTTCAACCAGATCAAGTCGGGGATTGTTTGCACAAGCGTTCGCAGGTGACTTTCATTTTTGCGCAACTCTTCTTCTGCCTGTTTAATCTCGGTGATATCCCTGGCTGTCGATAATGCACCCGTTACCATGCCATGCTGATTTTTCAAGGCCTTGCAACGCCATGCCAGAAGTCGAGCCTCCCCATCCTTCCGTCTCTGCAGGCTTTCGACATAAATTATTTTTTCTGTCCCTTCAAATAGAGGTTGAACCACCTCATATGTGTTTTGCGGGCCTTCAAAAAAAGACGCTACTTCCTTACCTACAATATCTTCACCGTAGAATGCCAATCCGGCATTGTTCGACCACCTGACAATTTTTCGGGTATCGACCTCCAGGATGATATCCGGGACAGCGGAAAGTATAGCATTTTGGCGTATTGTAAGGCTTTGCAACTCATTTTCGCTTTGTTCGCGTGTGATGATTTCAACATGAAGTGCATTGATTGTCCGGGCCAGCTCAGCAGTTCGTTCTTCAACCCGGGCTTCAAGAAGGTCATTGGCTTCCTGGAGCCGTGTAGTGAGCTCCCGGTTATGGAGATGCACGGTAATACGGGCCAGGAGTTCTTCCCGTTGAAGGGGTTTGGTAATATAGTCCACTCCTCCTGCTTCAAAGCCTTTTACCTTGTGCCCCGTTTCTGCAAGGGCTGTCATGAAAATAACCGGGATATCTCTGGTTTTCTCCTGAGATTTCAACCTGCGACAGGTTTCGAACCCATCTATTCCCGGCATCATGACATCCAGGAGAATGAGGTCGGGCCGGGTATACGCCGCTCTGACCATCCCGCTTTCGCCGGAGTCGGCAACGAGGATGGTATACTTGCGCTCCCTGAGGTGCTCAGTCATAATCGCCAAATTATTCGGATCGTCATCGATAATCAGGATAGTGGCTTCCTGCAGACCGGTTTTGGCATGTGCATGCATGTCGGACATCACTCTCCTTGCTTTATATACCGTTCGACGAGATTCAGGATAGCCGATACCCTGAACCCTCCGGTCAGCTCACAAAGTATCGTAGAAAATTCACCGTATTTTTTTTCTCTCTCTTTAAGTTGCCCGGCCCAGGCCTCAATCCTCTGCAGATCTCCCCGCATGGCCAAATCATATAACTCTTTCAGGTCTTCCAGCGGCGGCACCGTGACAGGATCTTTTCCCCTCTCTCGCTCCGGTCGTATTGTCGCGGAAAGGCTTTCCGGCGTCGCGGTTTTCCACGCCAGAGAGAGTAGCACCCTGATTTTCTCCAGCAATTGGTCGATGCGGATCGGCTTTACGACGAAATCATCGCAGGCCGCTGCGAACTCTTGTTTAAATAGAGTATCGGTAACCGTGGCCGATGTGCCGATAAAGCGAATAGCCATCCATTCCTTGTTTTGTCGCATTTCCTTGAGGGTTGCCAACCCGTCCTTCTCCGGCATTACCAGATCGAGCAAAACGAGATCAGGGCGATGTTCTTCGGCATGTCGAATTGCAATTTCCCCGTTCTCCGCGGTGGCAACGGAGAAGCCCAGCGGTTCCAGTAACGAAACCAGCATCGACGTGTTGCTGATATTATCATCGACTACCAGGATGCTCTTGCGTTTGCCTTCGTACCCGATAATGGAATTTTCCGTTCTCTCCAGGACTATCCCGCCCTCCGCCACCATCGACAGCGGCACCTCCACCCAAAACATGCTCCCCTTTCCAAGGGTGCTTTTAACCCCAACTTTCCCCTGCATCATCTCCGCCAGGTGCCTGGTAATATTCAATCCCAGACCGGTCCCCTCGCGGACCTGTCTGTTAGCTACCAGTTGGGTAAACGGTTCGAAAATAGTTTCCAGCTTGTCCGGGGGAATACCGACCCCGGTATCGTGCACCTCGCACAGGAACAGCCCGGAGGCCGTCCGGTGGTAACCGACCCGCAAAATAACGTCGCCATGGCGCGTGCACTTGACCGCATTACTCAAAAGGTTAAGGAGGATCTGTCGGAGCTTACGCTCATCTCCCCACACATAATCCGGCAGCGGGGAGGATGTCTCGTAATGAAAGCGCAGATCCTTTTCCTCGGCCTGCAACCTGGTCAGGTTGTAGACCTGCCGCATCAGTGCGGAGAGGTCGAAGGAAGCATTCTCAAGCTCCATTTTACCCGCTTCGATCTTGCCCACGTCGAGGATATCGTTAATGAGCGTGAGAAGATGCTCGCCACTGCTGTGCATGATTTCCAACTGCTGCTGTTGGGTCTCGGTCAAGTTGCCCTGGCGTTTAAGTATCTGGGCATAGCCCATGATCGCATTGAGCGGTGTGCGAAGTTCGTGGCTCATACTGGAGAGAAAATCGCTCTTTGCCCGGCTTGCCGATTCCGCTGCATCCTTTGCTATCCTCAGCTCCCCATGTACCTTGGCAAACGAGTCGGTCAGGTTGTTGACGCCGTCAACCAGCGTTCGCCATTCCCCTTCGAAAACCCTCGCATCGCTGCGGGTTTCCAGCCTGCCTTTCCGAACTGCCACGATAAGGGCGTCGGTCTCGCCCAGCACCTGTTGGATGGTGCTCTTCATGGAGGAAAAAGTTCTGGCCAGCGTCCCGATTTCATCCCCTTGATCGATCCTGATTTCCCGGCTGAAATCGCCATGCGAGATATTATCGGCAACCTGAGCTATCTGGACGAGAGGACGGGTCGCCATACTGATCAGAAAATAAACGATGAGACAACTGCCCAGGGTAAATACAACCGCCAGCGTCAGGCCGCGCACGACGATTATCCGCTCGTTCTCCTTCATGGAGGATTTTGAAAAGCTGAGTCGTATCCAGCCGATGATCTCCTCGACCTTTTTGACATTCGGCGATTGCTCAAAAATGTCGTATTCTTCCTGGGTCCTTACGGTATGAACAGGCGCGTAAAAGACAAAGGAGTCTGTTTCTTCGGTCATGGAGACAGGCAGATCAGGCCCCATAGCGGGCAGGGCGGCGGAAACCGGTGCACCGTCATGAATGAGCAAGATCATCGCTTTGTCGTAGAAGGTAACGGAGGAAACTTCCGAGTTGGCTCGTAGAAATGAGACGGTGCTTTGCAAAAGCTCGGGATTGCCGGAGAGAATCGGCAACTCGCCGGTTTTTGTCGCCAAAGTCGTGATGGTTTCAGCTCTCTTGATAATCTCTTTTCTTGTTATATCCTTTTCGTTTTTGATCGATTGGTAGGTAAATATCAGGGACATGAAAATCAGGACCGGTATCATGAAGAGCAGTGCCTTCATCCTGAATGAATTTAAAAATTGCATTTTCATGCCTGTCCTGTCCGCTAGCCGTGTCATTACATCCTTTTATGGATAAACTCGCTTAGCCATTGCGAGCACCTCGTCGGGAATCCTGATCCCCATTTTCATGGCGGTGGAGGTATTAAGGAAAAGGTCGAACTTTGCCGGTGGTGTCGGCTTTATCTTGCCGACATCGATTCCATCGAGCGCCTTTGTTGCCGACTCGCCGATCATCCGCCCCACATGGACCATATCTACCACCAGAGCCGCAAGAGCACCCTCCCTGACATTGCGCTCCGAAACGCCCAAAAGTGGGATTCCCTTCCTGAACGAGAACAAATATGCCTCATTCATAGCGGTTGCCGTTAGAACTGTCGTATCCGGTAAGAGGAGGACGGCATCGGTGGTTTCGAGCCGATTGACGGTTTTGACGAAATCGACGGAGTCGTTGACGCTATATACCGTCGCTTGCGGCGCATCCGAAGCCAAAACATGTAACTGAGCACTGCTCCCCAAAACTGCAATCCGTTTTATGGAGTTGAGATGGTCTCTCATCAGAGAGGTGTATTTCTCGGTTGGGGTGGCCAGGTAAAAGCCGGTGGTATTTGGCCTGGTGGTGGCGGGTGGGAGAACGACAAGGTCATAGATAACCGGAATGGTCGGTGGCAACTTCAAGGCCTCGTCCAGTGCAGTGTGCCCGAGGGTGATGACCACCTTGGCCTTTTCCTGGCCCACGATTTCGTTCAGCCTGCCTTTTACATCGGCAGGTGCATATATCTCAATAGAGGCGAACAGCGGCAACGTTTTCCTAATCCCTGAAATAATCTCCTCAACCGGCCTGAGCTGGGTATCAGCGACAATGACGATCTCGGCTGCCTTGCCCGGGGACGGGAAAAAACCGGCGAGAAGGGAAAGAAAGATGAAAATCTTTGCTGTGATCCGTTTATTCATTCGAGCTTTCATTTTGGACGAATTTGTTCTTTCGATGTGCTGTTGCGCGAGACCTGTCGTCACTCTCAGAACTTAAACCTGAGCCCCGCCTCCACCCACTCGTTTGCGTTCGGATACCCGTAATAGGTATAACTGGCACCGCTGAACAGGTTGTGGACGGTCATGAATAGATCCATGCTCGTTGTTTCGGTAGCATAGACCTTTTTATTGATGTTGAAGTCCCAGATAAGGTCAAACTTGGCGTTGGCGCTGGCCGGCTGCTCCATCCACACATAGGTGCCGGTCAACTGCGCCACCCAAGAGTCGTGGTCGTCGTATTTTAGCCCCGCCAGATATGCATAGTCATCCCACTCCCGACCATAACCTGTTGGTGGATTTTCGGCATCCATATGGGCATAGCTGTAGGATGCCTGCAGGGAGAGGTTGTATACGGGAACGGTCTCGACCTGCAATTCACATCCCTGACGGATGACGTTGCCGATATTGGTGACCTGCTTAGCCGCATTCAGCCTATCGCTGATGGTATTTTCCGTGTCATGCCTAAAGAGAGTCCCCTTCACATGCAAGTAATCGGTCAGGCCGGACTCCATCCCCACTTGGTAGGACCACCCTTCCTCCCTTTTCAGGTCCGGGTTGGCAACCAGGAATGTCCCGCCGCCCGAGGTGTAACCGAGGGGTGGAGAGGTAAAGCCTCGGGCCACCGACGCCCGGGCTACGGTATGTTCGGCCAATTCGTAGGTGGTGCCGAGGCTCGGGCTGGCAAAGGAGCCGCCGATGGTGTCGTGGTCGAGCCGGGCACCGGGAGTAACGGCCAGCTTACCAAGGTTAACGGTATCATTGGCAAAGATGCCCCATGTATCGCTGGACGGCTTGGTGACGCTGGTTGCCGGTACACCGAATGATTGGTAGAGAGGGCCGACATTGGTGGTCTGGATCAGTTCGCCGTGGTTGTAGTCCATGCCGAGTACGGCAGTGTGCATGGACCCCGCGTATTTCAGCTTTATATCTCCTCCCTCCAGCTGCTCATCAAAGATGGATTCCTTGAACAATTCACCCGGCAAGGCAGTCTGGAAGGGAGTTGCAAATTTGACCGGCAGGTCGACTTTCTGCTGCAAGACGTGTCCCGAGGCATTCAGGTTCAGGTTCTGCGAAATGCGGTAATCGAGGCTGCTTGTGGCAAAAAAGGAGGTTAACTGCGACCTTGAATTGAAGGTAGCACCGTTGCCGGTAACATCCCCGGAATATTCCGAGGGGTTGCTGTAACCGGTGGTGAGCTGTATACCCAGATCTTTGGTGGCGGCGATGTGCACCTTGGCGTAGCCCCTGTCCTGGTCCATGTTACGATCATTGCGCAACCCGTCCGACTGCTGGCGGCCGCCGAAGAGGTAGTAGCCGACCTGACCCTCCTTGCCGGACACCTCGGCGTTGTAATCCTGCGAATTTGCCTGACCGTAGGAGGCGCTGACGGTCCCCTTGGGATTGCTGCTGTTGCCCGTACCCTTGGTGATGATATTGACCACCCCCCCAAGACCCGAACCCCAGGCCGATGAGGCCGGCCCCTTGATGATCTCGATCCGGTCGATGATCCTGACTGGAATAGTGGAGGTTTCCGCATTGCCGCCGGAAAGAAAATTCAAGGCGATACCATCCAGCAGCACCGTGACAAGGCGCTCGGACGACCCCTGACTGTGGAGCAACGACCAGCGGGCGAAATCCTGTCCTTGAAAATCGACGAACATGCCGGGAACCCGGCTCAATACCTCCGCCACGGTATGGGCATTCATATCCTCGATCTCCTTGGCCGTAATAATAGTCATATTTTCGGCTACCTGGGAAATCGGCTTTTCGATGCGCGTGGCGGTCTGGACGTAGAGTTCTTTTTCCTCCCAAAACATCAGTAGTTCTTCTTTTGTGGAAGATCGCATCGCCACGACATCCGTGTCCTTAACAATGGGCGTTTCCTCGGCGGCAATACTGAACAGAGGGGAGAACAACCCGAGTATGAGGGCACCAAAAAGATTCGCTGCGTACCCATTTTTCCTTCCGGCAGGGATGCATGGCATTCTGGAAGATATGGTGATTTTTTTCATACGAATATTGAGATCAGTATATGGACATGATCGGATTGCAGAAGCTCTCAACACCTTGCTCGTAAAATCTTATCTTCTGCGGGAGTGGGGCCTAAACAGGTTTTCATAGCTTGCGTGTTCACGGCTGTACGCGAGTTATTTCCGAAGCAACATATCGCATCCCCCGTCTCTTCCAAAGCAGGTAAATTGCCGGATAGATGATAAGTTCGAGGATGGTCGAGGTAATTACGCCGCCAACCATGGGGGCGGCGATCCGTTTCATCACGTCGGCACCCGTACCGGTGCTGAACATGATCGGCACCAGACCGGCTAAAATGACACTGACGGTCATGATCTTCGGCCTGATCCTCTTGACCGCGCCGTGCATAATCGCTTCTTTCAGGTCGGCAGTGGTTTTGAGACGGCCCTCTTCTTTCCACTGCTCGTAGGCGAGATCCAGATAGAGGAGCATTATTACCCCGGTTTCCGCGTCAAGCCCGGCAAGGGCAATCATGCCGACCCACACGGCGATGCTCATGTTGTAATTGAGGAGATACAGAAACCAGAAGGAACCGACAAGAGAAAACGGCACGGCAAGAAGGACGATCAGCGTCTTCGTGACGGATTTGGTGTTAAAGTAAATAAGCACGAAAATAATGAGCAAGGTCAGTGGGATGACCAGCTTCAACCGCTCATGGGTCCGAACCAGATATTCGTATTCACCACTCCACTGGAGGCGATAGCCGTCAGGGATCTTGATCGAGGCAACCTTCGCCTTGGCCTCATCGACATAGCCGCCGACATCTCGCCCGGAAAAATCGATGTACACATACGAGGTCAGCAGCCCCTCTTCACTCTTGATGACTGTCGGGCCTTTGGCAATACTGATGTCGGCAAGTTCACCAAGCGGTATCTGCAGCACATTGGCCGAGGTCGAGGGCGTGGCGGGAACCGCCCCCATTCCTCCCGCAGCAGTACGGCCGCCACCTGCGCCCATGGCGGGGATCAAGACCCGCTTGAGACTTTCAATATCGCTCCTCAAGGCCCTGGGATAGCGGACATTGACGGAATAGCGCTCGCGTCCCTCGATGGTGGTCGTAAGACTCATGCCGCCGATCGCCGACTGAATGATCTCCTGCACGTCGTCTATGGAAAGTCCGTAGCGGGCAGCCTCCTCTCTTTTTACCTTGAAGTCGAGGAAATAGCCGGTTGTTGCCCGTTCCGCGTAGACGCTCCTGGTTCCCTTGATATCTTTGATGGCATTTTCCAGCTCTTTGCCGATTTTTTCGATTTCCAGGAGATTCGGACCCAGCACCTTGATGCCAACCGGGGTCCTGATGCCGGTGGCCAGCATGTCGATCCGCGCCTTGATCGGCATGGTAAAAGAATTGGCCACGCCGGGAATCGATAATTTGTCGTTCAACTCATCGATCAAGCGGTCCACCGTCATGCCCGGACGCCACTCCGCTTCGGGTTTTAAGTTGATTATCGTTTCAAACATCTCAAGAGGCGCCGGGTCTGTAGGAGTCTCGGCCCGTCCGGCTTTGCCGAAGACCTGCTCAACTTCCGGGACGGTTTTTATCAATTTATCCTGTAAGTTTAGGAGCTTTGCAACCTCGGTGACTGAGGCGGCGGGGACTGTTACCGGCATATAGAAGAGAGTCCCCTCGTACAGGGGTGGCATGAACTCAGAGCCGAGCTTGATAAAGGGATACACCGACGCCGCTAAAATGAGTATTGCGATTATGATGACCAACCTTGGTACGCGTAGCGAAAGCCTGGCAAAGGGTTCATAGATCTTGCGAAGAATGAAACTGACCGGATTTTTTTCTTCCGGACGGATCTTGCCTTTGATCAACAGCGTCATAAGGACCGGAGTCAGGGTAACCGCAAGGAATGAGGAAAAGAGCATCGCAAAGGTCTTTGTGAATGCCAGAGGTTTGAAAAGCCTTCCGGCCTGGGCTTCAAGAGTAAATACCGGCAAAAACCCGACGGTGATCACAAGAAGTGAAAAGAACAACGATGGTCCCACCTCCTTGGCCGCATCGACCAGGACACGGAATCTCGCTTCCGGTGGGCAATGACCCTCTGCCTCGGGATGGAGATGGAGCCAATCTTCAAGTTTTTTATGGGCATTTTCGACCATGATAATCGAGGCATCGACCATGGCACCGATGGCGATGGCGATCCCGCTGAGACTCATGACGTTCGAGGTCACCCCGAGGTAATACATGCAGATAAAGGAGATGATGATGGCGATAGGCAATGTCAGGATGACGACGAGGGCACTCGGCAAATGAAATAAAAAGACGGCACAGACGACACTTACGGCAATCGACAGTTTGATGATCTCGTCTTTCAGGGTATCGATGGAGCGGTGGATAAGGTCCGATCGATCGTAGGTGGTAATAATTTTCACCCCTTCAGGCAAGGACGGTTGGATCTCGGTCCTTATCTTCTCTTTGACCCTGTCGATAACATTCAGGACATTCTCTCCAAACCTGACAACGACGATGCCGCCAGCGACCTCCCCTTTGCCGTCAAGCTCGGCCAGGCCACGCCGGATATCCGGCCCGATCTGGATGCCTGCGATATCTCTTAAGAGAATGGGGGTGCCGGCGCCGTTCGTCCCGACGGCAATATTCTGGAGATCCTCGATATCTTTGAGATAGCCGCGGCCCCGAATCATGTACTCGATCCCGGAAAATTCGAGGACCCTGCCCTCGACATCGCGGTTGCTCTTTCTGACCGCGTCCATAACCTTGGTGAGCGGGATGTTATAGGCAAGGAGCCGATTCGGGTCAACTGTAATCTGGTATTGCTTGACAAAGCCACCGATACTGGCTACCTGCGAGACTCCCTTGACGCTCTCCAATGCAAGTTTTATCGAATAGTCCTGGATGGAGCGGAGTTTCGCCAGGGAATTATTGCCCGATTCATCGACCAGGGCGTACTCGAAGCCCCAGCCAAGGCTTGTCGCATCGGGGCCGAGCACCGGATTGACCTCGGCAGGGAGCTTGTTCCGCACCGCCTGGATATATTCGAGTATCCTGCTCCGCGCCCAGTAGATATCGGTCCCTTCTTCAAAAATGACATAGATGAACGAGCTGCCAAGATAGGAGAAGCCCCGGACCGCCTGTACTTTTGGCGCTGCAAGCAAGGTCGAGGTAATGGGATAGGTTACTTGGTCTTCGATGAGATCAGGGCTTCGTCCGGCCCATTCGGTGAAAATGATGACTTGGGTATCGCTCAGATCCGGCAGCGCATCGAGCGGTGTTCTTTGTAAGGCCCAGTAGCCCCACATTATCAGAAAGCTCACGAGCAAGAAGACAATGAATCTGTTGCGGGAGCTGTATTCTATTAATCGCGGGATCATGGCAGTTGCGATTACTGTTTATGCAGAGGCGCTATGCCTTTCAGTTGCGCCTCCGAATCGATCAGGAAATTTGCCGTCGCCACAACCTTTTCACCGGGCGTAACCCCCATCAAAAGCTCGGTCAGGCCGCCGGCTTTCAGTCCCGTCATTACCTCCCTCGGTTCAAACACCCCCGCTCCTTTACCGATATAAACGATCTTTGTAGCCCCCGTATCGATGACGGCATCGTCAGGAACGGCCAGTCTTTCACCTTGTTCCGCCTTGATCTCCATCTTGGCGAACATCTGCGGTTTCAACAGCCCATCGGGGTTAGGCAGGATGCATCTCGCTTTCGCGGTTCTTGTCTCTCCGGTCAAGGTCGGATAGATAAAGTCGATTGTTGCGGTAAACACTCTGTCAGGAAAATTGTCAAAGGTTATGGTCGCCTTCTGGCCGATCTTAACTTGAGCCATCTGGGATTCGTACAGATCGGCAACAAGCCATAATGTGGATAACTCGGCAATATCGAACATCTTTTCCCCCGGCATCAGGCGCATCCCTTGGACCACTGGTTTTTGGATGATAGATCCGCTCACCGGACTCTGAATCACCAAGGTTCGAATGGGTTTGCCGGTTTCCGCTATGGTCTTGATCTGCGCCTCGGAGATATCCCAGAGCAACAACCGCTGTTTCGCTGCTTCGATCATCGTCTCGGCATCCCTTGCCAGCATTATTTGAATGTTTTCACTGCCGGCCCCTTTGTTTTTCTTTGCCCAGCGGAGGGTGTTGAGGAATTCCTTTTGCGTGGCGTAGAGTTCGGGACTGTAAATTTCGGCAAGCGGCTGACCCTTCTTGACATAGCTGCCGGTGGCATTGACAAAGAGTTTTTCTACCCATCCTTCAAATTTGGTGTTGATGGTGGCAAGTCCTCGTTCATCATATTCAACACGTCCCACTGTCCTGACAATGCTCTGCATCGGCTGCATCTTTGCGACCACGGTACGAATGCCGATCAGTTGCTGTTTTTCCACCGGGATCTCAAGGGCAGGGGCATCTTCATCGGCCCGCGCACTTCCGAAGGGAGATAGAATAGCAGCAAAGGAAGCGACACATGCAATAATTAGAATGTACGTTCTCTTCATGTCCTCGCATCTCTCCACGTATTTTGCCTTACTTCCCGAATTCGAACATTTCGGCCATGGTTGTCAGTCGTATAATAGCCTTCTCTCTGTTTGCGAACTGTTCCCAGTAGAGGGTCTCAAAATCTATCAGTGCTTTGAGTCGCAAGATCACTGTGATCGCCTCAACCTTTCCTGTGACGTATCCCGAAAGGGCGGCCTCGATATCCTGTGATGTCTTCGGGATCAATCCATTTTTATAGAGGTTCATCAGTCTTTCGGCTGATTTTGCCATCGAGTAGCTGTCCTGGATCGCCGAGGAGACCATCAACTTCGTCGCCTCAAGTTCGTTATTCGCCACCACAAGCAAGGCCTCGGCCTCGTGGAGCGATTCATCCTGTTTAGTGCGGTAATAAAGCGGTATGTTGATCTGGGTGGTCAGGCTCCACATGTCCTCTGCCCCGCCGCCGCGATTCGCATAGTTGGCCGTGACGGTAAGGTCTGGGTAGTACTCTTTTTTTGCCATCTCAACCCGTGCGGCAGCAGCCTCGACCATCATCTTTTTGGCGACGATATCGTGTGAATTATTCTGGGCAATCTCTATGGTCTCGCTCAAGCTGTATGCGAATGGATGAGGAACTGGGTCTGCAGGTCGATCGAACGAGGGCGGGCTATTTCGGCCCAGAGTTGCATTAAGCATCGCCTCAGTGGATTGAATCCGCTGTCGTTGCATCTCTTCGCGTTCGAGTACCATGTATTTTTCGGTCTGGGCCATTAATACTTCCTGCTGGCTCCCCATCCCCGAAGAATAGCGAGCGGTTGCGGCGTCTTCAATGCGGGTAAAGAGTGCAACCCTGTCTTCGAGCAGAACGAGGGTCTTATAGGCAAGGAGCAGATCATAATAGAATCCGGCAACCTTGGATATCGTTCTCAGCCGCGCAATATGATAGCCCGCCTGCACGCTCTCGGCTTCTTTTGCCGCCATTTCGCCTTTCAGCGAGCGCTTCCCCGGATAGGGAAACATCTGCGACGCGGAAAACAGCCATTGGGCATCCTGGGAATCTCCGTAGGTATATTTGTTAAATCCCTCGTTCTGATACCCAACCATAACCGTCGGGTCGGAAAGACTCTGTGCTTGGGAGATGCGGTGTTTGGAAGCCGCCACCCCCGCACCGGCGGCTTTAATCTCGGGACTGTTCTGCAGGGCCTCGTCGATCAACGCATCGAGCTGTAACTCGCCCGCCGAACCAAGCCTCACAGACAGCAAAAACATGACGCCCAGAAGCAGCATGTTCCTAACCGGACATTCAGCTTTGCCGACGAATGTCCGGATGATGTTTAAAGAATTAATGGGCAGTGACATTGAATTTCACGGTTGCCGTTGCATCGCCGCGGGTTATCTTGATTGCGACATTCCAGGCCCCTGCCATAGAAAAATTCAGCATAGCCTTGTACTCATCACCTTTCAACTGGCCATCTGCCTTGTAATTCATCGCCGGCATGCCGGGCATTGCCGGCATTGAGTAGTCGATCACCACCTTAGCGTCGGTTACCGCCTTGCCGGTCGAATCTTTGACAGTGACGACAGCAGCGTTGTCACCGGCAACGGGTGGATTTTTGTCGATGATCATCGTCACGTCATACTCCCCCGCCTTCTTGTTCACCTCATAGTTTTTCGCAAACGCCACTCCGGTCGCAACAAGCAGCATCAGCAAACTAATAGCTATTTTTTTCATTGTGTTCCCTTCCTTGTTTTGATTTTTAATGTTGGGTCTTACCTCACTCTCCTGAAATCAAGAGAGTGGTACTTCAAATTTTGTTGTTTTTACGATAACATACAAAATAAACTAAAGTCAAATGGCAGATACAAATTTGCAAAAAGACTCTTTTTGATATTATGCGAGTGAAAGCTGCACATTTCCATTATTTTCTATTCCATCTCATAATTGAATTTGGTTAGCTCACTTACCTTCAACGAATATCTCGAATTTCTTGCTTCGCTCGATCCCTCAAATTTCTCCTTTCATACCCTAGGCAAGGTCAGGTAATTCCTGAGTTCCTTTTCAGGTTTGCACCGATTGCCTTCCATCTTCACACACGCTAGTGTCTCCCAAGATATTGAAACAACGCAGTATGTAGTATAAAGGAGTTTTGCGATGGCGAAGGAACACACTTTTGTAACCCCCGCACCGACCGACCTTGGTGCCCTTGATGCCTGTTTCATCTGAGGGTCTTGCAAAAATCTTGAAGAGCTTGTTATAGTCTTTCCCGAGTAGACGGGAAACCGATAGGTGAAGTTGAATCTTCACAGACCCGAATCCCGCCTGCCTGCGTAGAAATGACGACTTTTGCAAGAGGTTCATTTGTCTTTGACGAGAGCGTTTTCGGTGGGTCGGCTATCCGGACCGCCGTAACATCCTTTCCCCAATGTCTTAAAGGAGATCCCCCATGAACAAGTCGAGTGTTAATTATGATGTCCTTACCCCGGTGAAATTCCTCGTGCGCAGTGCCGAGGTTTATCCGCAAAAGACCGCGGTCGTCCACAATGACAAACGTTATTCCTACGCCCAGTTCCTCGATCGCGTCTATCGCTTGGCCAATGGCCTTCGCGCCAGAGGCATAAAGAAAGGCGACAAGGTTGCCTTCCTCTGCCCCAATATTCCGCCGATGTTGGAGGCCCATTATGCCGTGCCGATGATCGGCGCGGTCCTGGTCAGCATCAATGTTCGCCTTGCTCCCGGAGAGATCAGTTATATCGTTCGCCATTCCGATGCCAAGGCCGTCTTTGTCGACAACCAACTAGCGGCATCGATCAAGCCGGCGGTGAGCGAACTTACCGACGTGGCGTTCTATGTCAACATCTGCGACGCGACTGCCGACCTGCCGCTCGCCGGCCCGGAGTATGAGGATTTTCTTGCCAAGGCGTCGCCCGCGCCGATGGCCATAGAGGTGGACGATGAATATCAGCCCATCACCATCAACTACACGAGCGGCACGACCGGCCTGCCCAAGGGAGTTGTGTATCACCATCGCGGCGCCTATCTCAATTCCCTGGGCGAGATCCAGGAGGCGGGGATGACCTGCGACTCGACCTACCTCTGGACCCTGCCGATGTTCCACTGCAACGGCTGGTGCTTCACCTGGGCGGTCACCGCCATCGGCGGCACCCATGTCTGCCTCAGGCAGTTGTCGGCACCGGAGATTTTCCGCCTGATCGAGGGCGAGAAGGTCTCGCATATGTGCGCTGCCCCGACCATTCTCATCATGATGCTCTCCGACCCCAGAGCCAAGGAATTCAAAATCGACCATCTGCTGACCATTCTCACCGCCGGGGCACCGCCCTCGCCGACGGTCATCGAACAGATCGAGGGCATGGGGGCCAACATTGTCCATGTCTACGGCCTGACCGAGGTATATGGCCCCCATTCCGTCTGTGCCCGCCAACCATCCTGGGGTAAGCTTGACAAGGAGGAACTCGCCCGGATCAAGGCGCGACAGGGCGTCGCCTACCTCACCGCTCTGTATTTGGACGTGGTAGACCTCGCGACCATGCAGCCGGTGCTGCGGGACGGCAAAACCATGGGCGAGATCGTCATGCGCGGCAACAATGTCATGCTCGGCTACTACAAGGATGAGGAGACCACTGCCAAGGCCTTCCGCGGCGGCTGGTTCCATAGCGGCGATTTGGCGGTGATCCATGCCGACGGCTATATCCAGATCATGGATCGGGATAAGGATATCATTATCAGCGGCGGGGAAAATATCTCCTCGGTCGAGTTGGAGAATGTCATCTATCGCCATCCAAAAGTACTGGAAGTCGCGGTGGTGTCCACGCCGGACGCGAAATGGGGCGAGGTGCCCAAGGCCTTTATCACCCCCAAACCGGGGAGCAATTTGACCGCCGAGGAGATCGTCGAATTCTGCAAGCAGAACCTGGCCAGATTCAAGGCACCCAAGGATATCGTCTTCTGCGACCTGCCGAAGACCGCCACCGGCAAGATCCTCAAGTTCAAACTGCGGCAGAAGGAGTGGGAGGGACGGGACAAGAAGGTGAATTAAGCCAACAGAGGCCTGGAGAAATCAGGGTCAGATTTCAACAATTGACATACCTTGTTGCTTGTTGAAATTTGGCCCTCTTCTTTAGAGTGGCAGCATCGTTTGCGGATTACACCCTTCCCGCAAAATGCATTGTAAAAAATGATACGGTGCTATTTCACCTCTTCGTGTTTTCCAACTGTACGGCGTCGATGCAGAGGAAATTCCGAAATGGAGATGCGTCGGCGTATCTTTGGCGTTCCCGGAATTGCCGACATATCCGAGGATCTCTCCCCTCTGCATATGCTGACCCACCCTTATTTTTTCCGAGACCCTCTCCAGGTGGCTGCCGTAATAGCGAAACCCATCATCCCCTAGAAGGCTCACCCATTTGCCCCCTTTTTTGTCCGGGTCACTCACCTTCTTATCCCATTCATCGTTTTTCTGCAGATCCTCGACCACCCCTGATACGGGGGCAACGAAAGTGCTGCCCCGTTTACCGAAGATATCTATGGCCGGATAACTATGGCCACCCTCTGAAAAAGCTGCCTTTTCGACAGGATGAACAGGAAAACAATATTGAATTTCAACGGCTTGGGATATTGAGGTGACAAGACAGAGAGATGTATATATAACAAAAAATAATGGCGATAATTTGTTGCTCATTTTTCTTACTGTTTTTTTAGAGATCGAGTGCAAAACGGATTGCCCGTCCAATCTCTAATAGTTTTGCGCAAGGCAAGGATGTGATCAACGATCCGAGTTTCCCCTTCGAAACAGTCCGCAAATGGTCACAATTGACAACACAATCTTGGGGCATGCCGTCAGTTGTTGAAAGAAACACTTCGGAAGGTATATCGCGAACGGTAGTTGTGATGGGTGCGATGGTAACCTCCCCCAGATACTCCAACACGGAATCACGCGTCAGGATAAGAACCGGTCGATTTTTATCCGGCGACAAGAACTTATACCAACGTATTTCTCCATGTTTCATTCGTCACCCCACACCTGCTCGAACTCCCAAAGCGAAAACTCATCGGTGGCCACCGGATTTTGTTCGTACCCCCGACGATGCTTGCTCTCTAACTGTTCTTGTTGGTAACGAACAAGCGCTTCTTGAAGAGCCTTTCTTGTGAATGCAGAACGATTTGTGTGGAGTTCCTTTGCAACACGATCGACCGCTTTGACAAGATTGTCATCAAGAGTCATCTGAATGGTTCGCATAGTGCACCTCCGTAGCATGGATTATCATAGCTATAATAATCCACATCACAGGCCAAGTCAAAACAATCGATTCGGTGAAATGCTGCATCATGGCCATGGGATCTTATCTGTTGGAGAAGGTGTTACTTCATTTGTTTCTTTGCAGTTTTGATGAAGCGTCCAAAGGCTTTATCCTTCTTCCGTTTGTCTAGGTACGACAGTTCATGGTATTCCGACTCATTCTTGAGCTTTGTATAGCTTCTATAGCGCTCTTCAGTCAAGGCACCGCTTGTTACTGCGGCTCGGACCGCACAGCCGGGTTCCTGCGTATGGCCACAATCCGGATAGCGACAATTCAGGGAAAGCTGAACGATGTCTTCAAAGCCTTGGGTGACCCCTTCGCCCATACCGAGAAGGCCCAGTTCCCGCATTCCAGGGGTATCAATCATCATGGAACCTTGATTAAGAACAATAAGTTGGCGGCGCGTAGTTGTATGTATGCCTTCTCCCGTTGCACTCACGGCCTTTGTCTCAAAAGCGTCTTGCCCGATCAGGCGGTTGAGGAGCGTTGTTTTGCCAACCCCCGATGAACCGAGCAGACAATATGTTCTTCCCGAAACCAACACCTGCTGGAATTCGTCAAATCCGCTGCCCGTGATATTGCTGAGGGCAAGGACTCTGGCTGTAATGGTGCTCGATTTAATGGCGGCAAGCTTCTGTTCCAGTTCTTCGGGGTCGATCAAGTCCGTCTTGGTGAGAACAACAATCGGTTCAACACCCCCATCGGCTGCCATCACCAAGTACCGATCCATCCTCCGCAGGTTGAAGTCAAAGTGGCACGACTGGACAATGAAAGCGACGTCGATGTTGGCGGCAATCATCTGCAAATCCACCTTTTCACCGGCGGATTTGCGGCGGAGAAAGGTCTTTCTCGGAAACACCTCATGAATAATTGCTTCAGTGTCGTTGTTGTGATATTGCACTGTTACCCAATCGCCGACACACGGCAGGTCAATCGAAGATTCTACCTGGAAAGAGAACTTCCCTGCAAGTTCGGCCGGGATTTCCTTTGTGAGATTTCTAATGAGGTATGAGCCGCGGTCAACTGCCGATATCCGCGCAATATCCAGGCCCTTTTGACGCAAATCGCCGACCTGCGATTGAAACCATTGGTCGAAACCCATATCACTCAATTTTATCATATGTTGGCACCGAAAGGCTCATTCCTCCAACCCCAGCAACCAGCCGATCACATCAACAACAGAAATCTTCAGCCCATCCTGCCGAACCGCTTCGCCCTGCCCGTGCGACAGAATCATCAGGCGGGCATCACGGCAATGAGGAATCTCGGCGACTGCCTTGAGAAGCGCCCTGATCTCCCGATTGCGGGTTTTTGGGTCACTTATTTCCTGGCAGACTTGCAGCAACAGTTCAATCCGCCCATCCTTTTGGACGATGCAATCCACCTCAAGAGCTTTGCTGGTTTTGCCATAGTACAATTCCCCGCCACGGCGGAGCAGTTCATTGACAACCACCGTTTCCAGCATCTTGCCGCTGTCTCGCCGGGAAAAACCACGCGCCACTGCCGCGAGTCCTGTATCAACGGCATGGATCTTTTTGGGGTTGGCGGACCGCCGTTTCTGTGACCAGTCGAAAAGGGGCAGGCGATGAATAAGAAATGCCCCCTCTAGATATTCCACATAATTGTTCAGCAGGTGATACGAATTGCCGAAACTCCCCTTGAGCGAGTTGAGGGAAAGAATGGTTGCGCTGTTCGCCAGCAGATAACGGGACAGGTTGAGCAGGGATTCGACGTTGTCCAGTCGGTGCCGCGCCGCCACATCACGGAGCAGGATGGAATCGAAGTAGGCTCGCAGCTCCAGCCTCTTTATCTCTAGGTCTTCGATTCGAACCACCCGCGGGAAAGCTCCCCAGAAAAGATAATCGTCAAAGGCAGCGGCGATCTCAATCCGCTGCTGGACACGATCAAACGGAGTTGTCACCGACATGCCGCGAAAGGCAAGGAATTCGGTAAAGGAGAGCGGGTGAACCATGAGCGGCAGATAACGGCCGCTCAGGACTGTGCCGATTTCCCGTCCAAGCAGGTGGGCATTAGAACCGGTTACATAGAGACGCGACCGCTGCAATTCATATTCGGTGAGCAACCACTTATCGAATCCGGCGATGTTCTGCACCTCATCCAGAAAAATATGGGGAGTGCCGACCGGCCGAAAATGACGCTGGTGCAATTCGCGGATACGGGTAAGGAGCCTCGGCGTCAAGCTACCCATAATGCGAGGATCTTCCAGATTGACAAAGAGGATGTCGCTCCGGGGCACTCCTTCCGCCAGCAGGCGCCGCACCGCGTTGCGAAGGATGGTTGATTTGCCGCAACGCCGAACTCCCTGCAGCACCACTATCTCCCCCGTTGCACTCAGTGCTCGCAAACGCTCTTCGTAGAACGGACGGGGCACCGTTGCCGATTCGGGACGGGACCAATCGTTCCAGTCCGCCAGGGCCTGGAGAATTTCATTGTCGGATATCACTAGTGTCCGGCTAACAAAGAATATACGTCTATTCAAGTTTATGATTTTTCATTAGAAAACAGCAAAAAATGCCAAGAATCGACTTGAAAATCTATCCCTTTATACGGCACTCTTCCAGGACCATCCTGGAGGGGGGTACACATGTATACCGGAAAATTGATTTTCTCACAGATTATGGACTTCATGCCACTGCAAACCTTTCGTCGCTGTGTGGAAAAGTATCGTGGCAATTTCAAAGTCAGAAAATTCTCTTGTCTCGATCAATTCTTTTGCATGGCGTTCGCACAGATCACCTACAGGGAAAGTCTTCGGGACATCGAGGTCTGCCTTCGTTCTCAGAACAACAAGCTTTATCATATGGGTATTCGCGGGGACATATGTCGTTCAACTCTGGCAAATGCAAACGAAAATCGAGACTGGCGAATCTATGCCGAACTGGCCCATTCGCTTATCGCCACAGCTCGTACTCTTTACAGCAAAGATGCATTCATCGAAGAATTAGACGAAACCGTCTATGCTCTCGATTCTACGACCATCGATCTTTGCTTATCAGTTTTCCCATGGGCCGCTTTCCGCAAGAACAAAGGGGCCATCAAGCTTCACACTCTTCTCGATTTGAAGGGAAATATCCCAACATTCATTCACATTTCCGACGGCAAACTCCACGACGTCAACGCTCTCGATCTCATTTCCTTGGAACCTGGCGCCTTTTATGTCATGGATCGTGGCTATGTGGACTTCAAGCGTCTCTATACTTTCACCGAGATAGCAGCTTTTTTTGTCACTCGCGCCAAAATCAACATCAAGTTCAGAAGGCTCTATTCCTATCCGGTCGATCGAGATACCGGTTTGATTTGCGACCAAACCATTTTACTCACCGGTACTGCTTCGCGGAAAAGCTATCCCGACAAACTCAGGCGGGTCAAATTCCACGATCAGGCAACAGACAAGACCTTGGTGTTTTTAACGAACAATTTCAAACTGCCGGCGTTGACGATAGCTCAGTTGTATCGCAGTCGTTGGCAGGTGGAACTGTTTTTCAAATGGATCAAACAACATCTCAGAATCAAAAGATTTTTCGGCACATCAGAAAACGCTGTGAAAACCCAGATCTGGATAGCAATCTCTGTGTATGTTCTCGTTGCCATCATGAAAAAGCAACTCCATCTCAAAGAAAGCCTCTACACAATTTTACAGGTGTTGAGCGTTTCAGCTTTCGAAAAAGTTCCAATTTATCAATTAATTACAGACCACGATTACAACAACGAACCGACTACTACATGTAAGCAGCTAAAATTATTCGATTAACAACCGGACACTAGTGGTCGGATATAGCTAAATCGATTTTCATGACGACTTATATTTACCTGTTTTCGGTCGGTATGACAACCGAAATAGCAACGAAGCGACAAATCGCAACATCTATCGTCTTCTGCGAGCTGCCGAAGATCGCCACCGGCAAGATCCCTTATGTCCAAGCATACTCCCGACAAATCACCAACCAATTTTTCAACGCATCTATCACTGTGACTATTTACCGGTACCAGGGCTTCCAGTGCCTCCTGGAGCAGGTACAGGAATGAGCAGGTTTGTCGAAGTACCGGAACCTGCAACAATCTGCGGCTGTTGTCCATTCCAGTTCAAGGTGGCTTTGGCTTTCAAGTATTCAATGTATTTATCGGGTGAACCGAATGGTTTAATTTCAGCGGTTAGACGTGCCTCAAGACCTTGACCTTCCAGGGATTGCTTGGTCTTATTGGCTTCTGCTTCCAGTAAAGTAGATTGCGAACGCCCCCTGGCCGCCTCAATGGCTGAATCGGCCTCGCCTTTAGCTTTGATCACCACCTGATCGGCTTCAAACTGCCTTGTCCGCTTGGTGTTCTCGGCGGCCACGGCCTCATTTTTGGCTTTCACGGCAGCCTCGTTGGATGCCATGAATGCGGGAGAAGGAGTGATTCCGGCGATTTGCAGACTATGCGGTTGAATACCGAATAACTCTTCCACCGTTACTGAAACCGATTTTTCAATTTCGATTTGAATCGCCGAACGATTTGCATTAACCGTAGCCATGTTCTGACCTGCAAAAATACGTGCCGTCCGATCTTTGACGACTGGTATGATTTGACTTTCGATATCAACGTTTCCGGAACGGCCGATCTCGTACATGATGTGATAAACCTTTTCTACCGGGATCGTGTAGTTGAAATTCAGGTCCAAGGTAATCTTTTGGTTATCAACCGTGGTTACATCGAAGGGAGGAACATGCAAGGTTGTCAATGTGACTTGTACTCTATCAACGGTATCGACAAAGGGGATCTTGAAATGAAGCCCGGGTCGAACCGGCTTGTCATATTGAACGACACCAAATCGCCTAACGTTGGCGAGCTCGGTCTGATCGACCTTGTAGTAGGAACCGGTTAAAAGGACGAACGCCGCCAGGCCTATGATGACGAATTTTATGTATCGAAAACCAATCCTCTGCAAGGGAACAAATCTAGCCTCGGACATAATCGCTCCTTTTTCTTCTTTTTGGCTTAATCCAACCATTTATTTCTCCTCTCAAGTTTCTAATCCATTTCATCCATCTATATGAGCTAACAGTGGTTAGCCTGGTTTTTACTTACTTTTCAGATAACTCTTCAAATCTCTGTAATAATTTTCATGAGGCCCGATCATTACGAGCTCAAGACTTTCTTCCTTGATGAAACGATAAGAAAGAAGATACAGCTGGTTTTGCAATTTGAACTTATGAACTAAAACTCCCCTCAAATTTCCTTTCTTCTCATTGCCGATTAATGGATTTTCAATGATCTGTTTAATCTCATTATCTAGCTCATATTTTTCTTTTGCATTGAACTTCTTTACTTTTTTCTCGAAAGATCTTGACTGATAAATCTTCATCTACTCTCAACCAAATTGATATTCCGTTTTTTCATTTTGATCTAATTCTTCGATTCCAATCAAAATTTCTTTTATCAGGTTATACGTCAAATCTGGATTTTCCTCGGAGCATTTGCCAATTCTCGCCCAATGCTCAATTTGCCCAGTCAAGGATCGATGTTCAATTTTGCTGAACTTTTTCGCTTCCCCCAGCAATTCTTCTGATATTCTTACCGCCATTGCCATATTATTAACCTCCAGGATTGAGTTGATACCATGTATTCATTTTACAACGAATAATCGCATAATGCAACTTACAGTCTCATCTTGCATTGAAGGCTAGTCACGGTGCTCACCGGCGGAGTGGACCACAAACTGAAGGTTTGACGGACGATTCGACAGGTGTAGTGACTTGTTCCGAGGCGTGCTTCGCGCCGAGGGACAAGGGCACAAACGAAGTGAGTGCCGCGATTCCCGCAGGAGATGCGAATCGCATGCTGCGGGAACTTGTCAGCGGTTTATCTGGGGCATTGAATCGTTGGAATTGGGTATCATATCCACAGATCTCTAGCGGGCTGATCCCGGTAATTTTGCGGCAAGGACGTCAACTTTCTCAATCGATGGTGGCGCGGAGAATAGCTCGCCGGCTTTTGCCATTAAAGCTGCTGCCACCTTGCCTGAAAGGTGAGCCTGCCGCCCCTCTTCATCCGGGAAGGCATCGAATATTCCAAAGGTGGTTGGCCCAAGACGGATGCCAAACCATGCAGTGGTGGCGGGCTCCTCCAGGACGATCGGGAGACCGCTTATGAGAAAGCTTTCAACCTCTTTCTCTTTCCCGAGTTTTGCTTCGAGACGAACAAACAACGCTACTTTGACCATGACTTACCTCCTCATCGAGACAATGCTCGATTTGAACGTGCCAATCACCTGTACAAGGCGTCGTTATTACAGCCGTTTATTAATTTCTACCTAACCGCCAAACTCATAATCAAAATGAACATTGGCTGTGTCATTGAAATTAAACTGAGGATCATGGAAAGAAGCATCCTCGTTTTCCGGCTCCCATGAAATCGGGCATTCGGTCCTCAGTTTTTCAATCCTGTCGCATAACTCAGTCATAATGATATGCAAGCCGTTCACATCCTCGAACATTCGCTGTTTGTTCCCTGTAGGCAAGCTGTCAATTTTACTGACGACATCATAGATTTTACCTCGCCATTGAGTGAGTTCTATATCGACGTTTCTACAATAATCTTTGATTTCCATTGCGTTCTCCTTATTAAAATATAAATGGAGAGTGTCCTCTCGTCTTGCCTGAGAAAGATCCTCCATAGATAGACTTATAATAATTCCCATTCCCAAATTTGCTCTAGCTGTTTCGACTATTTTTGAATAAAGGGGGACCCGAAAAGGTTCACCTGCCTGGTCCCGATGCCTTGGCAACACGGAAAATTCGGAACAGACAACCTGTTTAACCCGGATAACTGGAGGATAATTATGGAAACACAAGCAACAGCAATGGTCCTGGCCTCATTCGCAGCGGATTCTCTTGCTCTGGGAGCGCATTGGATCTACGATACTGACGAAATTGATCGTCAATTCGACCGGATTGAGAGTTTACACAAGCCCCTTCCTAATTCTTATCATCCATCTAAGGGAAAAGGTGATTTTACTCATTACGGAGATCAGACCCTGATTTTGCTCGAATCCCTCGTAAAAACCAACGAGTTTTCACTCGCCGAGTTCGCCAAGGCCTGGAAAGCACTGTTTACCGGCTATCACGGCTATATCGACAAGGCGACCGCCACCACCTTGGACAATATGAACCGGCAAATACCGCCAGATCAATGCGGTTCGCAATCTTCAGATCTTGGAGGAGCTGCACGTATCGCTCCCCTCCTTTTTTTCCACAGAAAAGACCGGCAAGAACTCCTTAAGGCTGTCCATCAGCAGACCGCCATGACACACAACTGTCCAGCCTCTTTGGCGGGTGCCGAGTTCATCGCAAAGACGGTCTGGGGCGTGCTCGAAGGGATGAGTCCGATCAAGGCCATGGAAAGCGCTCTTGAGGAGGGGGTAGCCGATATCGATCTGGATAACCGCATCCGGATGGGGTTTGATTCAGGAGGCAAAGACACCAGAACCGTGATCAAGAAGTTCGGTCAGATGTGCGGCATTGCTGCCGCACTCCCTGGAGTTATTCACCTGATTACTACCTATGAAAACGATCTCAAAACCGCGCTCATCGAAAATGTCATGGCCGGTGGCGATTCAGCAGCACGCGGGTTGGTTGTTGGTATGATTCTTGGTTCCCATTTAGGTCGGCAGGCGATTCCCGACGAGTGGTTGACCGATATGGTTCAAGGCAAACACATTTCGGCGTTACTCTCTTCCAGGAAGAACGCATAGTCGCATCTTGCACTAAAGGCTGATCGCGGTGCTCACCGGTGGAGTGGACGGCAAGCTGAAGGTTTGACGGACGATTCGACAGGTGCAGTGCCTTGTTCCGAGGCGCGAAGCGCGTCCTGCGGGAACGATTTGGGCAAGCGGCAGCTACTGGCCTTGCTTTGAAAATTGCCAATTTTCACGCCGTCCGCCTCAACCGATTGTTAACAATCTCATTTCCTTTCATTAGCCTTTTTATAGACCAGATTTTTGTCTCTTTTCCCGATTGCAATTACCAAAACAAAAATTTCTTCGTCGATTACTTCATATACAAGACGGTAACCACTGGCTCTGAGTTTGATTTTGTAATGGTTTTCAAAACCTGAAAGCTGACAACTGGGCACATGTGGAGACTCAAGACGTTCTTTCAACTTTTTCTTAAGTTGAGTCTGAATGGTATTGTCGAGCTTTTTCCATTCCTTAAGGGCTGTGGGGAGAAACTTTAATTTATAGCTCATCCAGTGTTACTTCCACGGCTGAAATTTTTTCATGCTGGCGTTCTTTAACAATAACTCCCAGTTGGTAGTTTTCTATTTTTTCGAGTAACGCTTCGTATGTCTCTGCCGGAATGAGATATGCTGTTGGCCTATTATGATTAAGAATGGCAATAGGCTCACCACCTGACTGTTCAATAATGGCGGAAGGGTTTTTCTTCAGTTCCGATATGCTTACTGAGCAATTCGCTAATACGGATTCCATGATCACACCTATAAGTTTTTTATTTAGGTCATAAATATATACTTATTATAGGTCTTAATTTTGACACCGGCAAGTTGTATTTTGGTGGTTAACTGAAAGATTACCGGTTTATTCGGTGCAATTGTTTGTTGAAAATCCGTATTGTGTCTCCAAATTTCCCCGAATTTCCCCGGTCGGCTTAACCAGGTTTTTGACCCTTATTTTGTTGTCCCTTCAACCAATGTTCCGTTGATAAATTTGTGAATGATGCTTGACACATAGGTCTGATACGGCAAACCTTCTTGGACGGCCTTTCTTTGTAACTCTATAAGGTCTCTTTCGGAAATACGTATATTCAGCCTTTTATCCTTTCTTAAAGTATTGCGAGCGTAGGCCGACAACTCTTTCTTTCTTTTTGCAAGGTCTGCAACAGGAACCCATTCACCCTTCTCAAAGGTATCCAGTATTTCCTTCTCTTCCTTTGTCAGTTTAGTTTTAGTATTCATGCGTTTCTCCAAAATATCGCTGTGTGGCCTTCCTGCTCGGGATAATAGTTTTCAGAAACAACTCTTTCTCATTCTCAACATAAGGTACGAGATATGCATAATTGGCCACATTAATGACCATGATTCGTTGGCCAGGGTATTCCTTCTGGTTCGGATGCAGATAGTCGTCTACTATTTCACCCCTTTCAATAAAGAAAACAACATCCTCGAAACAAATTCCCCGTGACGCCTTGAGTGCCACACTCTTTTCTGTGTTCCAATTTATGTTTTTCATCAACAAATGTAATCACAACGTGTGCAGTTTGGCAACAACATGCAGATAATTTAAGGCCGCTCAAGGCTAACGCAAGCATCTGCGGCTTATGTGTAGAATATTTTTGCTGGAATTTAGTATCTTGTCCCCACATTCCGCGGATGGTTGAGAAAAATTTTCACTTAATCTGGTCATTTTAAGAGCCTGACCCCATTCTGACCTTGGATCGTTGGAACTGGGTATCATGGCCTCAGATATCGGCCATAAAAGCAATTGGTTTTGTTTAATTTTTTACACACATGTCAACATCAAAGATTTGACCCCCGATCCTTTTTCCCCGATCCTTTTTTTACCCCCGATCATTTACCCTGCCCAGGAACTTAAGCAGGGCACCCTATATTATACTTCAATTGAAAAGTCAAAACTGTCTGGTTTGTAGCCAAATGCGTTGCTTTCAACTACTTTGATATTTTTTTCTTTTATACGAAGTGCATCTATTAAAACTTTTATTTTGTAATTTGGCATTCTGGGGTCGAAACAAATTTCTTCAATAAAATCATAATCTATTGAGACATTTATTGTATTGCTAAGCTCTTTACTTTCAGGATAGTGGCATGTTGCGGTACCGAAAATAAATCTCGGATCATCGCTGTTTTTATTGTTTTCCCACTCTTCAGTAGTTAGCCCATTTCTAAGACATGCTGTAAAAGTAGCTCTTATTTCATTTTCATGTGAATAAGCTTTATCTTTTAATAATGCGCCATTGTTCTCAGGAATAATTTTTTTATCAACAATTTCTTCCAATTCTTTTGGGAGACCATTTTCAATAAATTTCGTGTGGTCGTGATTTCTAAGTTCGTCAATATATTCAGTGTGTTTACTTTTTAAATTGTTTGATATCTCTTCGAAGGATACGTAACTCACTGTTTCGACAGTTGGGTAGCTGTCTAATTGGAGAGTACCTTCTGGAGAATTAATATGTTCTGTTATGAAGTTGTCTTTAAAAAATTTATCCATGCAAAATTTCAGTTTTTCAAGAGAGGTTTTTACTCGAATGGCTGATTGGTCTTTCGAATAAAGTAACCACATAGCCATGGCTTCTGGTTCTTTTGTCCAACATGAAATATATGTTCTTCCTTTCGAGCGATTGTGGAAGTCCCTAAATCCTTTTTTGTCCTTTAGGTTCCAACCAAAAGACATAGATTCCTGAAACTTTAAAGCGTTACCTAATCCTTCATTGATATCTTCCATAAGTTCAAGTTTGCTCATCTTCAGGTTTCTATTGATAAGCATTTCATATAGCTCAAAGAATGACATGAACCTATAAATACTTGTTTGCATTTTGACCTTTTATTTTTGAAGCCTAACAATTAATTCTGCTGATCAGTATATCAACCCCATTTGCAGGGTCTCTCACAAATTTTCTTAGACCGGTAGAATCAAGACCTTTGCCGTACAATCCGGTCATGGAAGGTAATGTACCAATATTTTGCAAAATATTCTTAAAAATCTTTACTTGCTAAACTCATTACCCTGGCAATAAGTCGTTGTTTTTCATTGTTCGGGAACACAAAACTTACTGTAATCTTGGTGAGCCATTGCAAAAATTCCGTTACGATCAGGTATTCACTTTTCTGCAGATCATCCAGAACGGGGTGCTTCACACAAGCCACAAAACAAGCATTACCCCACACATAATGCACAAAGGAGAAAAACTACAAGTACAGTGTATACTGGATCACCGACGCCACGAACAATTCCCAACACCAGCAAACCATCAACGTCAGCGGTGAGAGAACAAATGGAAACCATGGCAGCGATCTCTCCATGGTGAAAATTGAAGACCGACTGAGGGCAAGAACCGTCATTGCCTCCCCAAAAAACGGCCGTCACGCCGGGAGAAAAAAAGCGTGACGACCGTGGGGAGAAAGCCTACTACGCGGTCTGGAGACGTTCGGTGAGTACCGGCAGGAATTGTTTGAGGTCGGCAACCACGAAAACATCGGCGACCTCGCTGATTGGGGCGTCGCGGTCGGTATTGACGGCAACGACAAATTCCGACTTCTTCATGCCCGCTAAGTGCTGCACCGCCCCGGAGATGCCGCAGGCGACATAGCAAAAAAAGAAGAAAAAGGGGACGTATATATTATTTATTCAATGCCCCTATTTCTTTGCTCAACCCCTTGCTTTGTTGATCGGTTGGTGATACGTTTACACGTACAATTGGAGGTGTACTATGGGCAAGCTAGCAAATATCATTCCGGTGAGCGATTTACGACAGGATGCAGCCAAACTGCTGAAACAATTAAAAAATAGCAATGATCCTTTGATTATTACTCAAAGAGGGCGAGCAACAGCCGTACTCATTGGTGTTGATGCCTATGAGAAATCTGAACACGAAAAAGAACTCCTGCGCCTGTTGGCCAAGGGAGAAAGAGAAATTGAACTTGGGGATGGTTACGATCTGGATACTGTCCTTGCCGAAGCAGACGCTTTATTGGCAATTGAACCTTCGTGAAGGTTCAATTTACACCTTCGGCGCGGAATCAATTTCTCTCAGCGCTGTCATATATTCGGAAAGATAAACCATCGGCGGCAGTCAAGTTTAGACATAAAGCTGAAAAAATCCTGCGAAGACTCGAGGAGTTTCCTGAATCCGGAAGGATCATACCTGAATTTCCAGAGCTTCCCTACAGAGAGGTGATTATATCTCCTTATCGGTTCTTTTATAAAATCAAAATCGAAGTCGTCTGGATTGTTGCTGTATGGCATGGGGCGCGAATTCCTAATGAACCGGTAGCTCAACACCTTGGCTCCGAATAAATTTATCGAGTCAAAAAAACGGCCGCCACGCCGGGAGAAAAAAAGCGCGACGACCGTGGGGAGAAAGCCTGCTATGCGGCCTGGAGACGTTCGGTGAGTACCGGCAGGAATTGTTTGAGGTCGGCGACCACGAAGACATCGGCAACCTCGCCGATGGGGGCGTCACGGTCGGTATTGACGGCGACGATAAATTCCGACTTCTTCATGCCCGCTAAGTGCTGCACCGCCCCGGAGATGCCGCAGGCGACATAGAGTTTCGGAGCAACGGTGCTGCCGGTGGTACCGACCTGGCGATTGTGTTCCACCCATTCGGCATCGACCACCGGCCGGCTGGCGCCGTATTCGCCGCCAAGGGCCTTGGCAAGACTTGCCACCATTGCGATATTTTCCGGCTTGCCGACACCCCGTCCGGCGCTGACGATGACCGACGCCTTGCTCAGATCGACCGCGCCCTTCTGCGCCGCCTCGTAGCCCAGCAACTCCACCTGTCCCGTCACATCCGCAGTGAGACGCACGACCGTCGGCTCGCCGCTTGGCAGATTTTCAGCCGCAAAAGCCCCGGCCTGGAGGGTAAGAACAGTCACCGGTCGCAGGCTCTTTACCGTGCGTCGTAGCTTGGCATTGCAGGCCATGACCTGCCAGCCGTCGCCGTCTATACCCACCACTTCGGAGATCTGGCCGGCACCGATCGCAACCGTTAGACGTGGGGCAAGATCCCAGCCGTAGGAGCTGTGGGCAAAGACGATCAGATCCGGCTGTTCGCGGACGATGGCTTTTTGCAGCAAGTCCTTATGCACGCCGGGGTTATATTCACCGTATTGGGTGCTGTCGGCCAGATACAGGATACCGGCAAACTTTGGCAGTTGGCTGCCACCCACCAGGAACATCGTTGGTTCCGATCCGAGCCGTTCGGCAAAGGCCAACAGTTCTGTATAGTTGTCCTGCAAGCGGCCGTCTTTTTGTTCTGCAACAAGTAAAATCTTCATATCGGTCTCCTAGGCCGGAATCCCGGTCTTTTCCCTAAGGATTTTGATGAGTCGTTCGGCGATATCGGCGGCATCGCCTTCGAGATAGAGTCCGCCGCCCTTCTTCTCCGGCAGGCCCATCCGCAGGGTTTGTACGGCCTCCGCGGCAGCCGGTGCGGCGGCGAGGCTCAGCAGCTCCTTCTTCTTGGCCTTCATGATATTCGGCAGGGTCGGATAGCGCGGTGTGTTAAGCCCAAGTTGACAGGTGATAAGGGTCGGCAGGCTCGTTTTAACCACCATCTTGACGCCGCCCTCAAGTTCGCGTTTGACGGTGACGGCTCGGCCGTCCAGGACAAAATCGACGACCGTGGTCACCGCATTCATGCCCAGCAATTCCGCCACCATCGGCCCGACCTGGCCGCTGCCCCGGTCCTGGGACTGCATGCCGCAGAAGATCAGGTCAAAACCCTTATCCCTTGCAAAACCGGCGATGCGCGTGGCAATGGCCAAGGGATCGCGGAGGTGCACACCGTCGTCGACCAGGTGCACGCCCCGGTCGCAGCCCATGGCCAGGGCCTTCTTCATGGTCTCCTTCACCCGGTCGGGGCCGATGCACAGCACCGTCAGGTCGCCGCCGCTCTGCTCCCTCACCCTAACCGCCTGCTCCACCCCGTACTCATCGTACTCGTTCATCCGCCAGGCGAGGTCGCTGCGCTCATACCACAGGCCATCGTCGTCTATCCTGAATTTCGATTCCATATCGGGAACCTGTTTGATACAAACCAGCAGTTTCATTGTTGCTCCTTATGATGATATGATTGCGTCGGAATGGCTAATGGCCAACTCGTTCGACCAGGATTTCGGCGATATCCTTTGCCGCCAGGCGGTCCTCGGCGTTTGCCCCTTTCACTCCGTCTTCAAACATGGTGAGACAGAACGGGCAGTTGGCGAGCAGCAGCCCGGCGCCGGTTTCGAGGGCCATTTCCACCCGGCGGACATTGATCCTGGTGCCGAGTTTTTCTTCAGCAAGAATCCTCCCGCCGCCACCGCTGCAACAAAAGGCCTGGTCGCGGTTTTTCGCCATTTCCTGCAAAGTGCCCCCGGCCGCCGCGATCAGGTCGCGCGGGGCTTGATAGATATCGTTATAGCGGCCGAGGTAGCAGGAGTCGTGGTAGGTGCAGGAAAAGGCGCCGCCGGATGGGGCGAGTCGGCCCTCGGCTATCAGACGGGCGAGGAAGGTGGCGTGATGCTCGACTTCGACCGCGAGTCCCAGGTCGACATAGTCCTTTGCCAGGGTATTGAAACAGTGCGGGCAGGCGGTGACGATTTTCTGCACCCCATAGCCCTGGATACGCTCGATGTTTTCCATGGCCAGGGTTTGATAGAGGTATTCGTTGCCCATCTTGCGCATCGGCTCGCCGCAGCACTTCTCCTCCTTGCCGAGGATGCCGACTTTGATGCCGGCGGTTTGGCACAGGCTGACAAAGGCCTTGGCCACCTTGATATTACGCTTGTCGAAACTGGCATAGCAGCCGACGAAATAGAGTATGTCGACGTCGCTGTCCTCGGCCAGGGTCGCGACCTCGAGGCCCTCGCTCCAGTCGGCGCGGCCGGCGTAGCCCATACCGAGCGGATTGCCGTTGACCTCGGTCTGCTCCATCGCCTTCATCACCTCTTCCCCTGGGAATTCGCCCTCCATAAGGACCAGATTGCGGCGCAACTCGACGATCTTATTCACATGCTCGACCGAGGCCGGGCAGATATCCTGGCAGGCCCGACAGGTGGTGCAGGCCCAGATCGCCTCGCGGCCGATCGCTTCCAGCAGATCGCGGTCGGGCATGGTGCGCGCCGCCTCGCCAAGGTCGCTGATCAGACGCATCGGCGACAGCGGTTTGTCGGTGGTATATGCCGGGCAGCGATCCTGACAACGCTTGCACAGGGTGCAGGCATCGGTGTCGAAGAGGTCCTTCCAGGTAAAATCGCCGACCCTTCGTGCCCCGAAGCCTTCGCTGTTCTCATCCTCCAGGTCGAGGGTAACGAGTTTGCCGGTCGGCCCCCGGTCGGCGAAAAAGCCGTTTACAGTCGTGGTCAGCAGGTGGCGAAACTTGGAAAAGGGAATAAGGGCGATAAAGGCCAGGGCGAGAGCCAAGTGCAACCACCACAGGCCCTTGTGCAGGGCCAAAAGCGTTCCCGGCGAGAGGGGAAAAACGATTTTTCCGACAACAAGACCAATGGGCGACCACAAGGCCAAGGCATCGTTTTTCCCTAGTTCGGTGGCCGCCATCCGCGCCCCTTCGATGACAAAGCCGCTGACGATGATGGCCAGCAGCAGCCCGTGCATCAGGAGATCGTCGCCACTATTCAGAAGACCCGCGGGACGCACCAGATAGCGCCGGACAAAGAGACCGCCGAGCATAAGAACGGCCACAAGGCCGCCCAGATCGAGAGCCAGGCTGAACAGTTTATAAAAAGTTCCGGTGAGAAAACGACGGTCAAAGAGCAGATCGGTAAAATCCGCCTGGATGACGATGAGCACGGTACCGACAAACAACACCCCGAAACTCCAGAAAAAAAGAGCATGGGCAAGGCCCGGGCCCGGCACCCGCAGCACCTTAGTCTGCAGGATGGCAAGTTTCAGCATGGCAGCCAGTCGCGCCAGGGGCTGGTCGCAGCGGTCAAGCGGCTTGCCTTGGCGATAGACCGCAAGGCGTTTCCAGCATCCCCAAACGAAGGCGCCGATTGCCAGCAACGTCAGCAGGTACATCGGCCCCAAGGTTCCAAGGCCATGCCCGACATTCCAATAAATCTCCCGTGTTGCTTCCATCACTCTCCCCTTCCATCGTCTTGCGGGTCGCCTTGCCCGCAGGGCGCAGGAAGTACCGGCGCCCTGTTATTACCTTCTTCCTAGCGGCACAAAGCAGCACCGATAACCACCCTCTGGATCTCGCTGGTGCCTTCGTAGATCTCGGTGATCTTGGCGTCGCGCATCATCCGCTCGACCGGAAATTCCCGGGTGTAGCCGTAGCCGCCGTGCAGTTGCACCGCCTGGGTGGTCACCCGCATGGCGGTCTCGCTGGCAAAAAGTTTGGCCATCGCCGATTCCTTCGAGTAGCTGAGTTTTCTGCTCGCCCGATTGGCGGCGTTGTAGACCAGCAAGCGGGCCGCTTCGACCTGGGTGGCCATGTCGGCAAGCTGGAACTGCACGCCCTGAAAACTGCTGATCGACTGGTTGAACTGTTGCCGCTCGGTGGTATAGGCAATGCTGGCATCGAGCGCCCCTTGGGCAATGCCTAAGGCCTGGGCGGCAATACCGATGCGGCCGCCGTCGAGGGTCTTCATGGCGACCTTAAAACCCTGGCCTTCCTCGCCGAGCAGGTTTTCATGCGGCACCCGGCAGTTCTCGAAGACCAGCTCCATGGTCGGCGACGAGCGGATACCCATCTTCTTTTCCTTCTTGCCGAAGGAAAAGCCCGGCGTGCCCTTTTCGACGATGAAGGCGGTGATGCCGCGATGCTTCTCGGCGTTTTTGTCGGTGCGGGCAAGGACGACATAGGTCTCCGCTTCGCCGGCGTTGGTGATGAAGATCTTGCTGCCGTTCATGATCCATTCGCCGCCTTCGCGGAAGGCGGTGGTCTTGGTGCCGCCGGCGTCGGAACCGGCTGACGGTTCGGTCAGGCCGAAGGCGCCCATGGTCTCACCCTTGGCGAGAGGCACGAGGAATTTTTGTTTCTGTGCCTCGCTGCCGAACAGATAGATCGGGTTGGAACCAAGCGAGAGATGGGCGGACAGCGTCACGCCGGTTGAGGCGCAGACCCTGGACAGTTCCTCCACAGCAATGGCGTAGCTGACATAATCGGCACCGCCGCCGCCGTATTCTTCCGGGAAGACTATACCGGTGAGGCCGAGTTCGGCGAGCCGGCCGAACATCAGCGGCCGATCGAAATGCTCTTCCTCATCGCGGCCGGCAGCGCTCGGGGCGATTTCGCTTTCGGCGAAGTTACGGACCATGTCACGAATAAGATTCTGTTCTTCGGTCAATTCAAAGTTCATTGTGTGCTCCTCAAAAGAGAGTGAAAGTTTATCGGTTCAATACTGGTAGAAACCACGGCCGCTCTTGCGTCCCAGCCACCCGGACTCGACATAGAGGCGGAGCAGCGGGCAGGGCCGGTACTTGGGATCGCCGAGACCGTAGTGCAGGGTTTCGAGAATGGCGAGACAGGTGTCGAGACCAATGAGATCGGCGAGAGTCAGCGGCCCCATGGGATGATTCATACCAAGCTTCATCACCGTATCGATGGCTTCCCTGGTGCCGGTCCCCTGGTAGAGACAGAAAATCGCTTCGTTGATCATCGGTAAAAGGATGCGGTTGGCGATGAACCCCGGGAAATCGCCGGCCTCCGCCGGAATTTTGCCGAGCTTTTTCGCCAGTTCGACGGTTGTCTGGTGGGTTTCCTCAGAGGTGGCCAGGCCCTTGATTATCTCGACCAGTTGCATGACCGGCACCGGGTTCATGAAATGCATGCCGATAACCTTGTCGGGCCTGCCGGTGCGCGCCCCGATCCGGCCGATGGGAATGGACGAGGTGTTGCTGGCGAGAATGGTATGGGTTGGGCAGATCTCGTCCAGGCGTTTAAAGAGTTCGAACTTGATCTCCTCTTTCTCCGAGGCGGCCTCGACCACGAAATCAACACCTTGCATGTTGGCGAGATCAGTGCTCGGGGTGATTCTGGCGAGGATGTCGTCCATCCTCTCGGCGGTGAGTTTACCCTTCTCCAGCTGCCGCAGGAGGTTTTTGCCGATGTTGTCCTTGCCGCGGCTGGCGTACTCCAAGGTGATGTCGTGCATGATGACGTTCAGGCCGCTGGCCGCCGCCACCTGGGCGATGCCGCTGCCCATCTGACCGGCGCCGATGACACCGAAATTTTTAATGTTCATGATTGTCTCCTTTAAGTTGTTACGGCCTGCTGACCACCATCGCCAAACCCATGCCGCCGCCGATGCACATGCTGATCAGCCCGGTGCCGGCACCGCTCCGCTGCATCGCGTGCATGGCGGTGACCATCTGCCGCGCCCCGGTGCAGCCGACCGGATGGCCAAGCGAGATGGCACTGCCCAGCTGGTTCGGTTTCTCGACCTCTATCCCCAGCTCAAGCATGCAGCCGATGGCCTGGGCGGCGAAGGCCTCGTTCAGTTCAATGCAGTCGATGTCGCTGGTGTTCATCCCGGCCTGGGCCAAGGCCCGTTTGATCGCCGGTACCGGACCGAGACCCATATAGGCCGGGTCGAGGCCGCCGGCGGCACAGCTCTCGATTGTCAGCAGCGGTTTCAGGCCGAGGCCGGCGGCCTTTTTGTCGCTCATCAGAAGCACCGCCGCAGCCCCGTCGTTGATCCCCGAGGCGTTGCCGGCGGTCACCGAACCGGCCGGATCGAAGACCGGTCGCAATTTAGCGAGTTTTTCCAGGCTGGTGATCATCGGCCGTTCGTCACGGGTGATCGCCTGCATCTCTTTTTTGACACGAACCTCGACCGGCACGATTTCTCCGGCGAAGAGACCCGAATCGATGGCCCGACAGGCCCGTTCATGACTGAGGCAGGCGAGGCGATCCTGATCGATCCGGCTGATGTTGTACAGCTTGGCGATATTCTCGGCGGTGACCCCCATATGGTAGCCATAAAAAATCTCGTAGAGGGCGTCAAAGACCATGAGATCGCGGATCTCGCCGCTGCCGCTGACCTCCATGCGGTAGCCCCAGCGGGCCTTAGGCAGGGCGAGCGGCACCTGGCTCATGTTTTCCTGACCTCCGGCGAGGACAACCTCGGCCTGGCCGGTCATGATCGACTGGGCGGCAAGGCTGATGGCCTTCAGACCTGAGCCGCAGACCTTATTGATGGTATAGGCCGGGGTTTCCTTGGTGATTCCCGCGCGGATCATCGCCTGGCGGGCCGGATTCTGGCCCTGACCGGCGGTCAGGACATTGCCCATGATCACCTCGTCGATGGCCACCGGCTGCGCCTCTTTGTCCCAGGTATCAAGGGCCGCTTCGAGCGGCAAGCGTTCCTGACCCGCCAGTCGCCCCGGCACCGTCCGCTGCTGATCGGCGGCAGGGACCGGCCGCAGTCCGGCCCGACGCAGGGTGTCGCGCAGCACCAGAGCGCCGAGATCAACCACCCCTACATCCTTCAAACAGCCGCCAAAGGCGCCAACCGCCGTCCTGCATCCGCTGACTATTACCACCTTGTTCATATTGCCCGTGCTCCTTTTTCGTTATCAAAAGTTGCGGCAGCACCGTCAAGGGCCCGGTCCACCGGTGGATTGTCCTGTGGGCCATGCCAGGCCATGTCGCCATCCAATACCCTTTGCCATTCCTGATGGCGCAGCTTGGCCTTCATAGTCTTGCCGGTGGCGGTCTTCGGCAGCTGGCCGAATTCGACGATGGCCGGGGCATGAGCATCGGTGCCCTGTCGCCGGCAGAAATCGATCAGCTCGTCCTCGGTGAGGGTGGCACCGTCCTTCATCATGACGAAGGCCTTGGGCACCTCGCCCTGCCATTGGTCGGGGGTGGAGACAACCGCTACTTCCAGCACCTCGGGGTGACGATAGATGATCTCTTCGATCTCCATCGAAGGGATGGTCGCCCCAGCGCGAACAATGCCGTCGTTGAGCCGATCGACGATCTGGATGTAGCCGTCCGGGTGCACCACCGCCAGGTCGCCGCTGTGAAACCAGCCGTCGCGAAAGACCTCGGCGGTCGCTTCCGGGTCTTTATAATAACCGAGCATGACATTGTTGCCGCGCATGACCACCTCGCCGATTGCCCGACCGTCGCTGGCCACCGGCAACTGGGTTTCTCGGTCCAGCACCGCCATATGCCGGCTGACGATATAGGGCACGCCCTGCCTGGCCTTCATCTTCGAGACGTTTTCCGGGTCGAGTTCGACCCACTGCGATTGCCAGGCACAGACGCTGTGCGGGCCGTGTAGTTCGGTCAGGCCGTAGACATGGATAACGTTGGCGCCGATCTCTTCCATCCCCCGGATGACCGCCGGCGTAGGTGCGGCACCGGCGGTAATGACCTGCAAGGGTCGACGCAATTTAACCAGGGTTCCGCCGGGGTGATTGATCATCGCCAAGAGCACGGTGGGTGCGGCGCAGAGGTGCGTAACCCCTTCCTTCTCGATCAGGTGGAAAATTTCGGCAGGCTGACGGCCGCGCAGACAGACATGGGTACCGCCGATCGCCGTTACCGCCCAGGGAAAACCCCAGCCGTTGCAGTGAAACATCGGCAGAGTCCAGAGATAGACGGTCTCGGAGCCGAGCCCGGCTTCGATGATCTCGCCCAGGACGTGCAGATAGGTGGCGCGATGGCTGTACATCACCCCTTTGGGGCGGCCGGTGGTGCCGGAGGTGTAATTGATGGAAATCAGCTGATTTTCGTCCCGGATGCCGGGGTCAGGTGCGGCATCGCCGCCGCCGGCGAGAAACAACTCGTACCGGTAACCGTCGATCGGACTGGTGCAAGTACGGTCGAAGATATTGACAAAGAATTGCACGCAGGACAGTTCTGCCCGCACCTGCTGCAACTTGCCGGCAAACTCGCTGTCGACGAAGACCGCCTTGGCCTCGGAGTGATTGATGATATAGGCGAACTCCGGCCCGGACAGTTCGCTGTTGACCGCCACCAGGACCGCGCCGATCAGCGGAATGGCGAAATGCGCCTCCAGCAGCGGCGGGGTATTGGGGCAGATAAAGATCACCTTGTCGCCGGCGGCAATGCCACGGTCGCGCAAGGCATTGGCCAACCGGTGCACTCTGGCCCGGAGGTCCGCGTAGGTATACTGGCTGCTTCCATAGCGCACCGCCACCTTATGCGGATAGACCGCGGCACTGCGCTCAAGGAAGGTGACAGGGCTGAGGATGTCGGAATTCACAGGTGACTGTAACATAATGGCAAGACTCCTTGGCTTGGGATCGGGACGCGGCATGGCAAAGGCAAAACCCGTCGCGCACGACCCTAAATACAAGGGCAAGAGTATTGGATGGGAGGGATTTACACAATCGGGCGAAAACCGATTTGCGTCCGGGCAAAAATCCGAGGTCGGCTAGGTTATCAACCTATGAGGTGGGCGGTGCTGGGAATATCGCTGCCGAAGAACAGTACCAAGCAGCAGACTCCTCATACATACTTTCACCAAAGCAATGGAGCTGAAGATTTTTTACCGGTCTCTCAATGCTGGATCTGTTCCAACCAGTGCACGGCAAACTTCACCAGGCCGGTGAAATGCTTGAGGTTCAGTTTTTCCTTGATGTTTTCCCGGTAGGTGCCGATGGTTTTGATCGACAGGTGCAGGCGATCGGCGATCTCCTTGGTGGAAAACCCTTCGCCGATCAGTCGCAAGACCTCCAGCTCACGGTTGGTAAGAATGTCGAGCGGGCTGGTCGAATCGCCGCTCTGGGAGGAGGTGGTCAGGCGTTTGAAGACCTTTTCCTTGACGCTGCTGCTGGCGTAGATATCTCCGGCCAAGACCCGACGGATGGCCTCGACCACCGAGGCAATGGCCTCCTGCTTCATGATATAGCCGCTCGCTCCGGCCATCAGCGCCCGTTCGGCATAGAGCGATTCGTCGTACATCGACAGAACCAGCATCGGCAGACCGCTGAAATGTTTTTTGATCTCCTGCACGAGGTCGATGCCGTTGCCGTCTTTCAGCGAGATATCGATGATGGCCAGATCCGGCTGGTGCTGCTTGATCGCCGGGCAGGCCTTCTTCGCCGATTCGACACTGGCGCAGACCAGCAGATCGTCCTCCTTGTTGATCAACTCGCTCATGCCGAGGCAAAAAATCGGATGATCGTCGATGATCAAGACCTTACGCTTCTCCGGTTGGGCCATGGGGGCTCCCTGGGGTGATGGACTGTTGTCCCGTTATTGCCCATTTCATGGAGACATGAATGGTTGTGCCGCGTCCCGGAGCGCTGTCGATGGCGATAAAGGCGCCGATCACCAGAACCCGGTATTTCATAATCTGCAGGCCGATGCCGCCTGCCTTGCCGTCGTTTTCGATGCCGCAGCCGTCGTCGGCGATCTTCAGATGCAGATAGCCCGCGTCCTCGAAAAGGGATATTTCGATGACCGTAGCACCGGCATGGCGGACCGCATTGTTGACCGCTTCCTGGGCAATATAATACAAATGGGTGGCGAGTGCATTGTCGGTGATGACCAAAGCCTCGTCTCCTGAAAAAATGCAGGAGATGCTGCTCGCAAGACTGCTGTTGGCGGCAAGGTCGCGCAAGGCAGCAAACAGACCGTGCGCCACCAGATGCACCGGACAGAGCCCGCGCGCAAGGCCCCGCGCCTTGGCGGTCGCCTCGCCGATGAGGGCGATGATCCGGTCGGCAAGCTCCGTGTCGCTGCTGCCGTCTTTTTCGATGCGATGCCTCAGCACCGCCGTCAGGCCGGCAATGCCGATGAGGTGCGGGCACAGATCGTCGTGCATGTCCTGGCCGATGGTCTGGCGGACGTTGTCGCCGATGTCCATGAGCTGTTTCGTCAGCCCCTTGGTCTCGGTAATGTCGCGAAGGATGATGACGCTGCCCACCAGGGTGTCGCTGTTGTCGCGGTAGGCGGCGCCGCTGATGCTGACGGTAAGGATCGTGCCGTCTTTCGCGGTACGTTTGGTCTCGGTGACGGGCAGCACCGTTCCGGTCTGAATGGCCTGGATCATGATAGCGGTCTCGGGCCAGTTTTCTTCGGGCACGAAATGGTCCATTTTGCGACCGACGCTCTCTTCCAGGCTCCAGCCGAAGACCTTGTGGAAGGCCGGATTGAAGTAGACGACCCGTCCCTGCATGTCGTAGACGACGATCGGATCGGCCGCCGCCTCCATCACCGAGCGATACCGTTCCTCGCTCTCCCGCAGACTGTTTTCCACCTCCCGCCGCACCTCGATCTCCTGCTTGAGGCTGCTGCTGTAGGTTTCGAGCTGCGCCATGAATTTATTGAAAAAATTTGCCAGGGTGCCGATCTCGTCGCGGCCGGTGGCATCCATGCGCAGCCGGAAATTACCGGTACTGGCCAGTTCGAAAAATTGCATCAGCCGCTGCAGGGGATCGGTTATCGACCCGCTGAGCCTTGCGGTCAGCAGCAGGACGAGCAGCAGGGTAAGGACAAAGATGGCCAACAGGACCAGACCGGCAGTGTGCAACGGATAGTAGAACTCGTCGAGATAGCTGGAGGAACCGACGATCCAGTCGTAGTCGTCGATGGAGTTGAAGAGGCAAAGCTTGTCGCGCAACTTGTCCTCTCCGGGATTCTTCCACGGGTAGATTATCCGGCCGCTCTTCCGGGCGACCATTTCGCTTAAGAAATCCTTGGGGAACTCTCCGCTCATGAGGATGTTGACGCCTTCGAGCTTCGGGTGGATGATCGCCGTGCCGTCTTTGGCAATGACAAAGGAATAGCCGGTCTTACCGAAACGCAGGTCCAGTACACTTTTTTTGAAATCGTCGACATTGACCAGATCCTTGAACTCCGAACGGTAAGCGGAGACGGAAATGATCCAGTCCCATGGCTCGAAATGCACCATGTAGAGGCCCTTCGCCCGGGCCTTCGTTTCTCCCGGATTTTGCCAGTCGTATTCGAGATAACCCTTTTTTTTCCGCATCTGGTCGCGGACGAAGGTGTATTCCGAGACATCGCTCAAAAGAAGCTGGCTTTGCGGATGGACGGTGACAATGCCGTTGCTGTCGAGGCAATAGATGTATCCGGACTGGCCGATGGACTGACTGAGCAGCAGGCGGGATGCCCGGTCCTTGGCCTCCTGTTCGCTGATTTCGCCGCGGACGAATTCGTCGTAGGTGGCGCGAACAATCTCGTGGTTTTTCTCGGCCACCGCCCGCAGGTAGTTTTTCGTGGAGACGGCGGCGGAGGCCTTCACCAGGTTGTAGATCGCCGTCGTGGTATTCTGCAGTTCGCTTTCGATATTGGCGGTAATGGCGTCGCGCAGGATGCTGTAGACGATGGAAAAGGCGATGAGGAGCGCCAGAAAGAAGAGCAGCGAATAGCTGAGGAGGAGCTTATGACGAATGCGCATATCGGAAAACATCGGCGGGCTCACTTCTTTCCGGTTGACCCGAGGGCGGAGGACAAAATTCGGTTTCTTCTGTGGTGAACAATATACCTTGGAAACACCAACTTGCCCTAAAAAACTGTCTTTCCGCCCCCCGTCAAGGTTTTCGGCGCCCTGCCGCCCTTTTCACATAAGAAGTTTCATGCTTTTTGCCTGGTCCAGCAGTTCCTCGCGGAAGTCGGGATGGGCGATGGAGATCAGCGCCTGGGCCCGCTCCCAGGTCGATTTGCCCTTCAAATTGACCAAGCCGTATTCGGTGACCACGTAGTTGACCACGACCCGCGGCAAGGTGGTGATGGTGCCGGGTTCGAGGAAGGGCCGGATGCGCGAGGTCTTGTTGCCCGCCCGGTCTTCCTTGCAACTAGAGAGACAGATCATGGCCTTGCCGCCTTTCGAATGGTAGCAGCCGTAGGTGTAGTCGAGTTGGCCGCCGGTGCCGGAGATATGCCGGGTGCCGTGCGATTCCGAGCTTACCTGGCCGAACAGGTCGATCTCGATGGCGTTATTGATGGCTATGGCTCGGTCGTTGATGGCGATATTCTCCAGCCTGTTGGTGTAATCCACCGGAAAGCTGCTGCACGACGGGTTGCGATCGAGAAAATCGTAGAGTTTTTTCGAACCGAGGGCGAAGGTGTAGACGAATTTGCCGATATTTTTCTTCTTCTTGGCATTGGAGATGCACCCCGCCTCGTACATATCGACAAAACTGTCGCAGAGCATCTCGGTATGCACCCCGAGGTCGCGCAGGTTGGAGGCGGCGATCAGTTTGCCGATGGCATTCGGCATGGCGCCGATCCCGAGCTGCAGACAGGCGCCATTTTCGATCTGCGCCACGACGATTTCGGCGATCTGCTGATCGACGTCGCTGATCTTCGGCTCGGGCAGGCTGAACATGGTTTCATTGCTGCTTTCGATAATGGCATCCACCTCGGAGATATGGACCTGTTCCGCGTTGCCGCCGTGGCAATAAGGCACATTTTCGTTAACCTCGACGATCACCTTTTTGGCAGAAGCGATCTGGGCGTGGGTAAAGGAATTGGACACACCGAAATTGAAAAAACCCTTATTATCCATCGGCGTGGTCCGCAGCATCATGACATCGGTACAAATGTCCTGTTTGTTATAGTAGCCGGGGCCTTCATGATAAAATAAGGGGATATAGTCGCAGACATTGCGATCGTGGAGTTTGCGGTCGCCGCCGGTGAAATGCCAGCTGTTGTATTTGAAACTGCGGCCTTCCGGATCGGCCTCGGCAACTGCGGCAATCCCTGGAAAACCGAGAGCCCTGATCTTCACATCGGCGACCTCGCCCGCTCTTTTCGCCAGTTCCCGATCAAGGGTGATGGGGGTGGCGAGGAAACAGCCGTAGTCAACCCAGTCGCCGGAGTGTATCAATCCCACGGCTTCGGTCGGGGACATCAGTCTGCTGTTGTATGCGTTCATATAATCCATGGTCTTCCCTCCAAGATGTGTTCTGGCAAGTGAGTCGTCGCCGATATCGGCAAGAATGACCCTGTTCTACCGGTTGGTAGGGAGAATAGGCGATTCCCACCCATAGAAGCAATCGGCTGATGGAGGAATTTACTTTGGGGGAATAACCGAGGCCGAGTAGGTTCCGAACCTGGACCAGATTTTGTAATACCGCGAGGACATTGCAAAGAGGTATGGCGATGCTTATGAAATGATAGGAAGGATGTAGAGACTTCACAGGAGGTAAAACATGTTCAAACAAATCTGTTTTTTCTCAGCTGGACTTACCCTTGCTCTCTTAGTCAGTGCCTGCGCAATAAAACAGGCCCCAATCGCTATCGATTCGGACAGTGTCACACCGGGAACCCAGGTAGCCAGGCAAGGTGAGAAATTAGCTCTCACCGGCACCGGCCTCGAAGTTGGACAAAAATTGCCGGACACCAGCCTGGTTGACGCTGCAACAATGAAGGCAGTCAACCTGAATGATTACCAGGGCAGCATTCTTTTCCTCAGTATCGTCCCATCCATCGATACAAAGGTTTGCGAGGCGCAAACCCATTATCTCGGAGAGCAGGGCGAGAAACTGCCGGCAGCAGTCAATCGGATCACCATAAGCCGTGACACCCCGTTCGCCCAGGCGCGGTTTGCAAGAGAAGCAAAACTTACCGACATCCAATATCTTTCGGACTATAAAGAGGGGGCTTTTGGCCGGTCAATCGGCTTGCTCATCGACAGTTCGCGGCTTTTGGCCCGATCGGTTATCCTCGTTGACAGGCAAGGAATTGTTCAATACATCCAGGTAGTCCCGGATATTAGCCATTTGCCTGATATGGAAAAAGCCTTCAGTAAAGCCACAGCCTTGGCCAATTTCCCCTGAGCCTGACCAGTAAAAAAAATCCCAGGTATTTTCCCCGACCGAGAACACCTGGAAACTGATCCTACCTATCCGCCGAGTTTTCAATACTGAGGTTTGAAAAAAGCTTCAGGCCATCTTGCCCTTATCGCGAAACTCATAAAGACAGCAGGGATCGATGAGTAATCTGCTCTTTCTCCGGATGGCACGCAATACCTCGTTTTCCACTAGTTGATAAATTACTTTCCGGCCTACTCCGAGGAATTTCGCAGCCTCAGGGACCGTTACCAGATCAGGCAGGACTTGATACGGCAATATTTTCTGCATGTCATTCTCCCAAATCATTTTTCGGTCGACAGGGTGATATCGCCATACCAGGCGATGGCATTGCCGCCGGTATTGTCGGTATCGGTCATGATGGCGATGGCACTGGCCTCCCCCGGATCGGAACCGAATAGATTTTTGTAGTCGGTATAAATATCCCTTTCCTCGACTCGCCATTGTCCGGCTGCCGTGTCTCCGGACTCTACCGCCACCATCATTGCACTGGAAGTAAAGGCGTTGGCGATGGAATCGCCGGTCTTCAGGTAGTTTGCCCAGATGTAGTTAATCGCTTTCGTCTGCCAGAAGTACTTGCCGGCGAATACCACATAGATCCGTGCTGCATAGTCATCTCCGGCTTTTGTGGTTTCATCGCCTCCCGGTATCGTATGGTCAACTTTCCACGACCAGCGCAGATACCGATATTTTTGCGGATCGAAGCTGATTTTCTTGACCAAACCCGATGCCGCCGCCCGGCTGGTAGCTTGCACAACGAGAGTACTATTATCCTTCGTGAGGCGATAGTCCGTCAAACCCTTAAAATTTTTTGCTTCCCAGCCAGTTAAACCCTCGGCAGCGAAACGACCGACAGCCAATTCCTCTGCCGGAACAGGAGCCGCAGATATCAACCATATCAAGACGATGGTGCCGGCGATTCTTTTCTTCGGAAAATTTCTGTACCGACTGTTGTCGTGCAAGCTCCACCTCCAATAATGATAAATATCATTTACACTCTCGCCTGAGATAATAATCATTGTTATGATGAAACACATTCTTACCAACAACCCATTTTTGTCTTGCACTCAACCCGAAAAAAGCCGAACATAATCTTACCCGGATAAGCGGTGCAATGCCCTTTGGGGTGTTATGCCTCTCTGCAATGCATTTTTTCGAGAACACAGACAGAGAAAACCAGGATAACCGCTACCGCCCGGGCATCAGCGGTAATTGCCTATGATCGAAACAGCAAACAAGAATTCGGAACAAGCCGTGCTCATCCGCAATTGCATGATCTACGCGGTGAGCTGGACGATCATCTGCCTTCTTGCCACTTTCTGGAATGTCCTGGAATTAAAGGACAAAGGTTCGGATCCGGCGGCAAAAAAATCCGTGACGATCCAAGAGAAAGATCGGGCTTTGCCTTATTGGCCCACAGGGGCCGGAGATGCACGCGGCGGCAAAAACCCGGCGGTTTCCCTGGGACCTTTCCAGGTGATCGAGGCCCACGCCCTCCCCACCTTGTACTACACGCATCTGTTTTTCTGGGGAACCGGCCTTTTCATTATCAGTCTCAGTTTTTATCGCAATAAAAAGCGTTTGATCCATCGCTTGGCCGCCGAAGATCTGCTACGGGAACAGAGCGAAAAGATACAACTCTTCGCCTATTCCGTGGCCCACGATTTAAAAAATCCGGTTATCGCCATACATGCCCTGGCCAAACTCTTGAACAAGAGAAACCTCGACAACCCGGATGAAAAAACCCGGCAATACTGCACCCAGATCGAAAAATCGGCGGAACAGGTGAGCGCCTTGGTCGATCAGATAAATGCCTTCATCTCCTCCAAGGAGCAACCTCTTAATAAAGAGCCGATCAACCTTCTGGAAATCTGTCATACCGTCCGGGCGGAAAACGATCATAGATTGAAGGAAAAGGGTGTATATTGGTGCGAACCCTTGCAAGTCGGTACGCTTGAGGCCGATAGACTGGTCGTCCTGCGAATTCTCAGAAACCTGGTTGACAATGCCTTGAAATATGGCGGCGAAAACCTCAGTAAAATAGCGATCACCCACGAGGAATCGACAAAATTGCATACCATTCGGGTCGCCAATAACGGCAAAGCGCTTGCCCCGGAAGAGTGCCGCAACATCTTTCAAAGATTCAAACGAAACTGCACCGACAACAAGGTCGAAGGCACCGGCCTGGGTCTGGCAATTGTCAGGGAACTGGTTGGCCTCCATGGCGGACTGGTATGGGTCGAATCGGACGGCAAACAGGGCGTCACCTTCTCCTTCACCATCGCGAAAATTGATAAACTTGCCAAGAGCCCGAAAGCTCGCCTCTCCCGCGGCGGGAGTCAGTGAACCGTCCTGACGTCTCTCTGTGAAAGAATCTTCATTCCTCTTTTCTATGACCAAGATTACCTTTATCCTCCGCGAATTTCTCACCTGGCAGGCACTGCTCGATATCGCCCTCATTGCCGTCGGCCTGTTTTTTCTCTATCGGACCCTGGTGCGGCTCGGCACCTGGAAAATCCTGGTCGGCATCCTTGCCGCCTTTCTCGTGTTCACCCTGGCGAATGTCCTCGATCTTGAGGGCATTGAATGGATCTTCCAGAATCTCAGCCATGTCGCGGTCATCGCCCTAATCGTTATCTTTCAGCCGGAACTCCGCAAGCTCCTGGAAAAGGTCGTTTCCCTGCAAAAGAAAAAATCCGTATCCGGCGACGACAGCCTGGAGCAGATGGTCGCCCTCAGCCTCTGGCAACTGGCAAAACAAAAACGCGGGGCGATTGTCGTCTATCCAGGCAAGGAACCGATGCAGGAAAAGCTTTCCGGCGGCCACCGGCTGGCGGCGGAACCGAGCCTTCCCCTGATCATGAGTATTTTCGACCCCAACTCACCCGGCCATGACGGGGCAATGATCATTGAAGACAACCGCTTGACCAATTTCGGCGTCCGCCTGCCGATGTCTCAGACCTCGCGTCTGCCCGAGGAGTACGGCACGCGGCACCATGCCGCCATGGGCCTTGCCGAACAGACCGACGCCCTGGTGCTGGTGGTATCGGAAGAACGGGGGCTCGTCTCCTCTTTCCGTAACGGAACTATGACCCCCCTGGAGTCGATTGAAGAAATTGCCGCAGCGATTAAAAACCATAACGTTCAGGAAAATTTTCTCGATATCGATCGGCTTGGCCTCCGCGACCGGCGGACCTTTGTGCCGCTCCTCGTCAGTCTGCTCCTTGCTACCATCTTTTGGACAACACTCATTACCGTCAACCGCCAGGTGGTGGCGAAATCGCTTACCCTGCCGCTCGAGTACAGCTCCCCCGGCGAAGGTCTTCTGCTGGTAGGCGACAAAGACGAGCAAGTGCGGGTGCAACTGACCGGTCCGAAGTCGGAGCTCGATAGCTTTGTCATGTCCCAGCCGACGGTCAAAGTCGATCTGTCCAACATGGTTGAAGGCAAACAGACCATTCTCCTGACCGGAGAAAACCTGCGGCTGCCGGCCAGACTTTCCTTTCTTGACAGCAAACCGGCGCAGATCGTCGTCACCCTGGCGGCTATGGTGAAAAGATCGGTACCGATCCTACCGCAACTGGTCGGCACCCTGCCGACCCACCTGAAGATCAAGCAGGTTAAGGTCATTCCGGGCGAGATCCAGGTGATGATGCCGCCACCGAAACGCGGCGACAAACCGCTGACCCTTTCCACCACCCCGGTCTACCTCAACGCCGTTGAGGAGGAAAGCCGGGTCTTCTGCAAGATCATCGCCCCGCCAACCGTCCAACCGGTGATCAGGCCCTGGCTGGATGTCGAGGTGCTGATTGAGGTAGCGGAGGCGGGCAAGTAGCAATCGGGGACAAGGACTTGCCCTATCTCTTGCCCCACCTCCGTATTCTGGTATAATGGCGCCCATGAAAACATCATGGAACTATCAGGGCATTATTGATCTCGAGTATTTTTGCCATCTGGATAACGATACGGATGAAACCGACCTGCACCGACGCGATCGAAATATCTTTCTCGGCCACCAGGAACGGCTTGTCAATCAGACCACTCCCTCCCGCCGTGAGCTGATTCGGCTCTGGCTTGCCGCCATGGTCGCAAGCGAATTCCCGGGCCCTGCGCGGAAAAGCCCCGGCGCACTCCTGGGTGACGCCCTTCGCCTTGCCAAGAACCTGGCGGTAGTAACTGGTCTGGCGGTTGGTCTTGTCTCCGGTTTATCTTTTTTCACCTACACCGGGACAACCCCGGTAAACGTCTTTCACTTTCTTCTTTTTTTTGTTATTCCCCAGCTGCTTCTGGCCGGCCTGGTGCTTGGCGCCTGCCTGCTCCGTGCCCTCGTCCCGGCAGGGACGCCGCCATCCTTTTATTCCCTGCTGCTTCGCGGCATGCTGCGCCGGCTTGCCGCCTTTCTGCATAAACCCTTGCTGCAGAGCCTCGACGCCGACAAGCGGACCGGCTTCATGTACGCCTTCGATATTTTCAAAACCCGCAGCACGATCTACGGCTCACTTTTCTATTGGCCTTTGTTCGGGCTGGTCCAGCTCTTTGCCATCTTCTGCAACCTCGGCCTGTTGACGGCGACAATGGCAAAAATTACCACCAGCGACCTGGCCTTCGGCTGGCAATCGACCCTGCAGATCAGCAGCGAGGCTTTGCACCGCGCGGTACAGATAGTCGCACTGCCCTGGTCGTGGTTTATTCCCACATCCAGCCGTTATCCGTCGCTCGCGGAAATTGAGGGCAGTCGGATCATCCTTAAAGACGGCATGTACCACCTGGTGACCGGAGACCTTATCGCCTGGTGGCCCTTTCTCGTTCTCACCCTGCTTTTTTACGGCCTTCTCCTCCGCCTGGCCTTCACGGTTTTCGGTAGATTACTGGAAGAGCGGGCCTTGGCCCGCCTGGATTTCGACAACGCCGCCTGCCTCACCCTGATCCGGAGAATGCGGACGCCGCTTGTCTCAACCCAGGCTGCCCCAGAGACGAATCAAGTAGAAAACGAGGCCATACCGGAGAAGGAAGAGGCCGAATCGCAAACGCCGGCGTCGCATCTTCTGCCCCAGGTAATGCTGGTGCCGGATGATATCTTCGGCCTTTGTCCGACCGACAAACTCATACCCCTCATGCGTGATCGCGGCTTTGCTATAAAGAGTGTACACAAGTTCATGAGCGGGTATGATGAGGATGAGGAGATTAAAAACATCCTGCTCGAACAGTGCCGCAATCCCAAAGACGGGCTCTTTATCCTGATGGAGGGCTGGATGCCACCCCTTGTCGCCTTTATTACCTACTTAAAGGACCTACGAGAGATCCTGCCGGAAAAGACCATGATCCATCTGGGCCTCGTCGGCAGACCGGTGCGTTCCGGGTTTACACCGCTTACACCGCAGGATCTGGCCATCTGGCGCAAAAAAATATCGACATCCAGAGACCCCTATCTGCATGTCTTCTCCCTGCTCTCCTGACAGGAAACTGCGATGATACCGGAATTCGCCATACTGGGACATCCAAACGAAGGCAAATCGTCGGTGCTCTCGACGCTCGCCGAGGATGACTCGGTAAGAGTCAGCCCGATTCCCGGCGAGACCACCGAATGCCGCTCCTTTCCGGTGATCATTGATGGCCGGGAGGTGCTGCGCTTCACCGACACCCCCGGTTTCCAGAATCCGGCCAGGGTGCTGGTGGAGTTGAAGAAACGGGCCAAAGAGAGCGACAATCCTCTTCGCGACTTCCGCACCTTTGCCGCAACCGTCCCGGAACTGCACGACGACCGCGAACTCCTCGGCCCTGTTGAGCGCGGGGCGGGCATCATCTATGTGGTCGACGGCTCGCGGCCGGTGCGCAATGTCGATCGCGCCGAGATGGAGATCCTCCGGCTCAGCGGTAAGCCGCGCATGGCGGTCATCAACTGCAAGGAACAGGGCAACGAGCATCTTCTGGCCTGGAAAAACGAGTTCCGCAAGAACTTTAACAGCAGCCGGGTGTTCAATGCCCATCGGGCTACCTATGCCGAGCGAATCCTCCTCCTTGAGGCCTTGAAATCGATCGATCAGGACTGGCAGGGCCCGCTGTCGCAGGTGGTCGATGCCTTCAGGAAAGACTGGGCGGCACGGAGCGATGCCACCGTCGAGATCATCACCGGCCTGCTGACCGATTGCCTGTCACTGCAGCTCAGTGAAAACATCGGTGCCGGCCTTGCGGTCGAAGAGTGTCGGCAGCGATTGTTCCGTACCTACAGCGAGACCCTGGTACAAAAGGAAAAGACCGCCCATCAGCGTATTCGCAGCCTCTTTAAACACAATATTTTCCAGTATGCCCTGCCGCCGCATTCGGTCCTGCACGCCGACCTGTTCGACGAACGAACCTGGCAGCTCCTCGGACTCACCAAAAAGCAGGTGATGATCGCCGGCGGACTCGGCGGTGCGGCCATCGGTGCCGGCCTGGAAATGGCGACTCTCGGCCACAGCCTGGGTATTTTCACAGTTGCGGGAACTGTCGCCGGGGCGCTCGGCGCCCTCTTTGGCGGCAAAACTTTCTCCGGCAAGGCCGAACTCATGGGTATCCCCTTAGGCGGTGAACGGGTGCAGGTCGGTCCGGCCAAATCCATTGACCTGCTCTTTGTCCTCCTCAACCGGTCGCTTCTCTACTACCGTCATGCCATCAACTGGGCGCATGGCCGAAGAGACTACGACAAGGCCGATCAGCCGCTTCTCATGGCCACCTCTCGGCAGGCCTTCACCGACCGCTGGTCCGCCGGCAACATCAAGACGTGCCATGATTTTTTCAAGAACATGAATAAAAAAAACAACGCCGGCGACGACCGGGAAAAGGCGCGCTTCCGTGAGCTGCTCCGCACTAACCTGCAGGAGATCTCGGAGAACGAATGAACTTCGACAGAGGGAGAAAGAATGGCACAGGTTATAAAAGGTGTATTTCCGAAAAGAGAGGAGACAGAAAAAAAAGATGCCAAGCCGGTTGCAAGCTTTATCCTGCACATCTCCATAACCTTTTCCGATCCGCTCATCTGGCGACGCATCCAGGTACCGGGAACCTTCACCCTGTCGCAGCTGCATAACGTCATCCAGAAGAGCATGGGCTGGAGCGACTCCCATGTCCATCAGTTCCTGGTCGGCAAGATCTGTTATGAACCGACGGGGAAGAGCACGGTCCTGCACGAAGCAAAACGTTTCGATGAGAACAAGTACAGACTTTATACCCTGGAGGAAGACATGCGGTTCATGTTCACCTACCTCTACGGTGCGGGCGAAGGCTGGGAACACGAAATCCACCTGGAAGAGATTGTCCCGCCGACCAGGGAGTTGAAACAGCCGGTCCTCTTGGCCGGAGAAAGAGCCTGTCCGCCGGAGACAGTTGGCGATATCCACGAATACCAGTCGCTCCTTGCAGCCTTTGAAACCCCCGACCATAAAGACCATGACCGCCTTTTCGAACTGACCGATCGCCCCGATTTCGACCCGGCCTTCTTCGACCTTGAGGCAGCAAAGAAACAGGTTAGCAGCTCCTAATATCTTCAGCCGGGAAAATGGGGGCTGTGTCTTCACCATTGACTTAACCTTCCAGCCGTTTCTGCCGATACCAAGGATAAAGAACCTGCGAAAATGGACCGTCGGCAGGCGAACTGCAACTCATGGTATGGATTATGGAATACAAAGTACATCGCGGTGACACCATTGCCCATGTCAAAAAAGTAATGGGCAGCGATTGGCAGACCTTGAAGAAGCTCAACCCCGCGGCTGTCGGTCGCTCAAAGGCCAACGGCAATTGGTTCGTCCGGGAAGGTGCCGTTCTCACAGGCCAGCCAAAATCGGATTTCAGCACGATTCTTAAGACGGCTGAGGGCCGCACAACCACCACCGTGGGCGGCAACGGGCAGGCAAATGCGACCGCCGCCAAAGAACGAAAACATACCATGAACGCGGGCGAAACCGTTTGGGGTCTCGCCACCAAGACCTACCATGTCAATCCGGAGGAAATCATCAAGGCCAATAACATAAGTGACCCCAGAACGCTGCAGATCGGTCAGACCCTGACTATTCCTCAGGCCCCGGAAAAACCTGACAAGGAGAGTGTGGTCGCCAGCTGGTACGGGAGCTACCATCAAGGCCTACCCATGGCCAATGGCGAACCCTTTGATATGAACGCTCCGACCATCGCCCATAAGGATATTCCCCTCGGCACCAAGGTCCTCCTTGAGAATCCGGAAACCGGGCAGAAGGCCACGGCCACGGTCACCGATCGCGGCCCGTATGTCAAAGGCCGGGACGTCGATTTGAGCTACAAACTCGCCCAGCGCCTTTCTCTTGACAAGCAAGGCGTCGGCAATCTCACCCTGCAAGTACTTCTTTAACAACCACCGCCACCTGCCCCCTTCTCCCTAACCCTTCATCTCCCTCACAAAAAAACCCTCTTGCCAGTTTCAAACAAATGTTTTATTCTCCTGTTTTAATCACCTGTGAAAATGTGGAGAACCATGCCCAGCTACAATGCCTCCGCCAAGGAGAGAATCCTTGATGTCGCCGGAGAGATCTTCGGCGAGAAGGGATTCAAGAATGCCACCATCCGCGTCATCGCCAGGGCCGCCAGGGTTAATATCGCCGCGATAAACTATCATTTTCGCGACAAGGAGAGCCTGTACGGCGCCGTCCTTGAAGAGGTCTTTTCCCAGGGCTTCTCCCGTTTCCCCGCCAACATGGATCTCGCACCGGATGCCGATCCGCAACAGCGTTTGCGGGCCTTTATCCGGGCCATGTTCTACCGGCTGCAAAGCTGCGAGGGCTGGGGCGGCATCGCCGGACGGGGACGACTCATCGCCCGCGAGCTGGTCGACCCCAGTCCGGCCTTCGAAGCGATCCTCGATCGCTACATCAAACCGCACAGGGATCTGCTCCTCACCATCATCCTCGACATCATGGGCACAGATCCCGGTCCGCGAAAACTCATGCCCTGCGTCCTCTCCATTATCGGTCAGTGCGTCTATTATGCCATGGCCTCGCCGGTTATCCGCAGGATCAGTATCGATAACGCCCCCACCGAAGAAAATCTCGACCGGCTGGCCGAATTCGTCTGGCTCTTTTCCTTGGGCGGGATCGCCAAAATCAAGGAAGAAACTCATTTGCCATCAAAGGAAGCAGTATGAAAAAACGTCTACGCATTATTATCCCTCTCCTCCTCCTTGTTGTTGCCGGTGTAAGCCTTTTTAATTTCCTGAAAAGCCGGGAGGATGCCACCGCCCTGCGGTTTTCCGGCAATATCGAGGTCACCGAGGCGCAGATGAGTTTTCGCATTGCCGGTCGCCTGGCGGAAAGGACGGTTTCGGAAGGCGATACGGTACGCACAGGCCAGATCCTGGCGCGCCTCGACAGGAGTGACCAGACCATCGGCGTAGCCCAGGCCGAAGCCAATCTGGCCTACGCCGAGGCGGTCTTGGCAGAGCTCGTCGCCGGCAGCCGGGTGGAGGATATCGACCGGGCCGCTGCTCGTGTTGTCCAGGCGCGCGAGAGTCTGACGGAAATGCAGCGGGGCAGCCGCAACGAGGAGGTCGAACGGGGCCGGGCCGATCAGGCCAGCGCCAGGGCTGCCGAGCAGGCGGCCATCGTCCAGCTGAACCAGGCGAAAATCGACTTTGACCGCTACACCAGCCTTTACAAAGACGGCAGTGTCAGCAAAACCGTCCTGGAAACCTATCAAACCGGCCTCAAGACCGCGGAAAACCGGGTGAAGGAAGCGGAAGGCAAAACTAAGGCGGTAAGCGAACAGCTCAGCTTATTAAAGGCCGGGCCGCGGATCGAGCAGATCGACAGGACGGCGGCCGCCCTGAAACAGGCGGAAGCGGAGTACGCCTTGATCAAGGCCGGATCGCGGAAAGAGAGCATCGACCAGGCAAGAGCCAAAGTCCGGATAGCGGCGGAAGGAGTCAACCAAGCCCGGCAGCAGCTGAGCTACACCGATCTACCCTCACCCATGGACGGCGTTGTTCTCAGCACCGCGGCGGAGGTCGGGGAATATCTCAACCCCGCCTCTCCGGTGCTCACCCTCGGGCAAATCGACCAACCCTGGCTACGCGCCTATGTCCATGAGAAGGATCTGGGCCGCATCCAGCTTAACCAGGAGGTCACAGTACAAACCGACTCCTTTCCCGGCAAAAACTATACGGGCCGGGTATCGTACATCAGCAGTCAGGCCGAATTCACCCCGAAAACCGTGCAGACCTTCGAGGAACGGGTCAAACTGATGTACCGCATCAAGGTGACGCTTGCCAACCCTGAAAACCAGCTGAAACCCGGCATGCCCGCCGATGGGCGCATTGCTATGCCCGGTCGCTGAAGCGAGACCTCCGATGCCGCAACCGACCGACCAGCCCCAGCTCACCCCGGCAATCGTCGCCGAACAGCTGACCAAGAGCTTTGCCGCGACCACCGCCGTGCAAGAGTTGAGCCTGAGCGTCTTTCCCGGCGAGATTTTCGGCCTCGTCGGTCCGGACGGGGCAGGCAAATCGACGAGTCTCAGGATGCTGGCGACGATCATGAACCCCGACTCCGGTTCGGCCAGGGTAGCGGGCTTCGACATTGCCCGAGAAGCGGCAAGCGTCAAGGACCACCTTGCCTACATGAGCCAGAAATTCGGCCTGTACCAGGATCTCACCGTCGGTGAGAATATCAGCTTTTATGCCGACCTCTACGGCATGAGCCGAAAAGGCAGGCAGGCCCGCATCGAGGAGTTGCTCGACTTCAGCCACATGCGGCCCTTTATCCGCCGCCGGGCCGGCGACCTCTCCGGCGGCATGAAGCAGAAGCTGCAACTGGTCTGCGCCCTCATCCACACCCCGAAAGTCCTCCTCCTCGACGAACCGACCAACGGCGTCGATCCGGTGAGCCGCCGGGACTTCTGGCGCATCCTCCACCGCCTGCGCCGGGAACAGGTCGCCATCCTCCTCTCGACCGCCTATCTCGACGAAGCGGAACGCTGCGACCGGGTCGGCCTCATCGACCACGGCCGGCTCATGGCGACCGGCACGCCCGCGGAAATCAAAAAACTCATGGGCGGCCATATTCTGGCGATCAAAAGCCCCAAAGCCCGGAAAATCGTCGGCCTTTTACGCGGCCTGCCCTTTGCCAAAAGTGTCAACCTCTTCGGCGACACCGTCCATCTCGTCTGTGCCTCGGGCACGGGATGCGCCGGCCAGATCGCCACCCTGCTCGACCAGGCGAAAATCGACTACCAACAGCTGCGCGAGATCGAGCCGACGCTTGAGGACATCTTCGTCAGCCTCCTTGGCGACAGCGGCGAAGCAGCGCAATTGCCGGCGGCGGAGCAGGTTGTTGTGCACGCCGGCATTAAAAAGGATGCGACACCGGCGGTGCAGGTAGAACATCTGACCCGCCGTTTCGGCACCTTCACCGCCGTCGACGACGTCAGTTTCACCGTGCAAAAAGGCGAGATTTTCGGTTTTTTAGGCCCGAACGGCGCCGGCAAGAGCACCACCATCCGCATGCTCTGCGGTCTGCTCGGCCCGACCTCGGGCAGCGGCATGGTCGGCGGCTCGGATATCCGCCTGGAAGCGGAGCATATCAAACAGCACATCGGCTATATGAGCCAGAAATTCTCGCTCTACGAGGATCTCACCGTCAGCGAAAACATCGATTTTTACGGCGGTATCTATGGACTTTCCGGCAGTCGTCTGGCCGAGCGCCGCAACTGGGCACTGGCCATGGCCGGTCTTGAGCAACATAAAACCAGTCTGACCTCAATCCTCAGCGGCGGCTGGAAGCAGCGGCTGGCCCTGGCCTGCGCCATTCTCCACGAACCGCCGATCATCTTCCTCGACGAACCGACCAGCGGCGTCGACCCTTTGAGCCGGCGGCGGTTCTGGGATCTCATCTATGCCATGGCCGAGCAGGGCATCACCGTCTTCGTCACCACCCACTATATGGAAGAGGCGGAATACTGCGACCGCATCGCCCTTATCTACGGCGGCAAAATGATCGCCTCGGGTTCGCCTCTGGAGCTGAAGACCGAGGTCATGCGCGATAAAATCATCGACCTGCGCTGCCCCGAACCGCAAGAGCTGATCGCCCCGCTGAAGGGGTTGACGGAGATCCGCGACGCCGCCCTGTTCGGCACCGGGCTGCATCTCGTCACCCCGGATGCCGCGGCCGCCGAGGCGGCAGTGCGGCGTCTCCTGACAGATCTCAACATTACCGAGGTTGCCATGGAAACCATCATGCCGAGCATGGAAGATGTCTTTATTTCGCTCATCGAAGAAGTTGATAGGCGTAACGGCCAGACCCAAGGCAAACCGGAGGCCCGGCCATGAAACTGCGCCGCCTGGCCGCCGTGGCCCGCAAAGAATCCCTGCATCTTATCCGCGACTGGCGGAGCCTGACCCTTGCCCTGGCCATTCCGCTCCTCCTCATTCTCCTTTACGGCTACGCCCTGACCCTTGACCTGCGCAACGTCCCGGCCGTCGTCTGGGACCAGAGTCAGAGCCCGGAGAGCCGGGAACTGCTCAGCCTGTTTGCCAGCTCTCCCTATTTTACCGTCAAGGGCTATCGCCATAACTATCTAGAACTGCAGGAGGATCTCGACCGGGGGCGGGCGATGGTCGCCATCGTCGTTCCCGGCGATTTCGCCGCCAAGGTGCAGGCGGCAAAACCGGTGCAGATCCAGATCATCGGCGACGGCAGCGATGCCAACACCTCGCGCCTTGCCATGAACTACGCCGCCAATATCGGGGCAATCTACGCCCGCACGGTCAGCTCGGAACAGATGCTCCTGCAGGGCCGCGGCAAGCTCAAGCAGCCGGTGGAGCTCGCCCAGCGCGCCTGGTACAACCCCGGTCTCAGGAGCCAGAATGTCCTCATCCCCGGCATCATTGCTCTCGTCATGATCGTCGTCGCCGCCCTTCTCACCAGCACGACCATCGCCAAAGAATGGGAGATGGGAACCATGGAGCAGTTGATCTCTACCCCGCTGCGCGGCCCGGAACTGATCTTCGGGAAGATCGTCCCCTATTTCTGCATCGGCATGATCGATGTGGTGCTGGCCGTCCTCATGGGCAAGTGGATCTTCGATGTGCCGATCGTCGGCAACGCCGCCCTGCTCTTCGCCATGTCCGCCCTGTTTTTGACAGGTGCCCTGTTTTTCGGGCTGATGCTCAGCATCAAACTGAAATCCCAGGTGTTGGCCAATCAACTGGCGATAATCGCCGGCTTTCTGCCGACTCTCTTGCTCAGCGGTTTCGTCTTCGCCATCGAGAACATGCCGATCCCCCTGCAGATCCTCACCTACATCGTCCCGGCCCGCTACTTCATTGCCATTCTCCGCGGCATTTATTTGAAGGGTATCGGTCTTGAGATCCTCTGGCTGAACGCCCTGTTTCTGGCGATCTACGCCCTGCTGATGATGGTTGTCGCTAACCGCAAATTCACCTTCAAACTGGAGTAGGCCTTTGGGACGACGTCTTTTATGCATGCTCATTAAGGAGTTTTTGCAGATGCTGCGCGACCCGCGGATGCGGGTGGTGGTCTTCGGCACGCCGGTAATTCAGATGACCATCATGGCCTTTGCCCTGACCACCGATGTCACCAACATCCGCCTGGCGGTGCTCGACATGGACAAGACGCCCGCCTCGCGGGAATTCATCAGCGCCTTTACCGCCGGCGAATATTTCCGCATCTCGGCTACACTTGCAGCCGAGAACGAGATCACCCCCATCCTTGATCGCGCCGAGGCCCGGGCGGTCCTGCAGATCCCCGTAGGTTTCAGTAAGGACCTGTACAACGGCCGGACCGCCACCATCCAGCTTTTAACCGACGGCACCGACAGCAACAGTACCGCCATCGTCCAGGGCTATGCCGGTTATATCCTCGGCGACTACAACGACCGTATGTTGAAAAAGCGCCTGGCGAAAAAGGGCATCACCACCCCGCCGGTGCAAATCGACACCGCCAACCGCGCCTGGTACAACGCCAACCAGGAGAGCCATTTTTATTATGTGCCGTCGCTCATCGCCACCATGCTCTTTATCTTCAGTCTGCTCTTGACCAGCATCGGCATCGTCCGGGAAAAGGAGATCGGCACCATCGAACAGGTCATGGTGACGCCGATTCGCCGCATCGAATTCATCCTCGGCAAGACCATCCCCTATATGATCACCGGCTATATCTCGATGTCGTTCATGCTCATCGTTGCCTATCTTATTTTCGGCGTCCATGTCCGGGGCAGCATCATCCTCCTCTACGGCCTAACCGGCATCTATCTTGCCGGCAATATGGGTATCGCTCTGATCATCAGCGGCAGCGCCCGTACCCAGCAGCAGGCTCTGCTCACCAGCTTTCTCGTGCTCATGCCCTCGGTTATGCTCAGCGGTTTCATGTTCCCGATCACCAACATGCCCGAACCGGTGCGCATCGCCACCTTCGGCAACCCGATGCGCTGGTACCTGGAGATCCTCCGCTTCATCGTCATGAAGGATGTCGGCATCGCCTCGATCTGGCCGGCGGTCCTCGCCCAGACATGCCTGACCCTGACCTTTCTTACTGTCGCCGTGCGGCGTTTCAAAAAGACCTTGTCGTGACAGAAGTTCTTTTACATACTACAAAGTAATGTATAAAAATCGTTCGCCAAAGGAACCCGCCTGCGAAAAGAAAAACGCTGCAAATTCCAATCAAGCAGGAATGTGCAGCGTTTTACCTAAAACGACCAAGCTAAGGGATGAATACTACCAGCGATCGGTACCGATGAAATCGTTTACATCGCTGCAGGTAACTCGCTCACTTTCTAAAAGTCCGTCAAAATCTCTCTTGTTCTCAGAGTTGTCGTTGACGGTGCATACGTACTCATGGCCTTCTTTATCATTTACCCATACCAGGGATCCAAAATCATTATTCATAAAATACCTCATCGGTTTTATTCTTAGGGCATAAGCATCGAGGTGATGCTTCCAGCTACCTCAGACAGTAAACCCGATGTGCCACAAGACAATGGTTTAAGGTTTAAAAGAGTTGGATCTTACTCGTAGGTCGCCATCGGTTCTCCATTTTCGAAAAACAGAGTGACTCAGGAGTCCATCTTACTCAGCTAACTGCCGACGAATCTCTTCCATCCTCCGACGGTTCTTACCCAGGTCGGAATATCCGAGGCGAGAAGCGGAGCGAACATGAAGCAGCCGTTTTTCGCCATCCAGCAGGAATTCTCCGTCATCTACGAACAGGGTGGTACGAAACTCAACACGTAAGTAACCGGGATGTTCTTCGATAATCGTGGTATCTGCCCGATTCAAAAGTGCCCTCTTCAAGCGGACAACTGCAGCATCGGGGTCGTCATCGAAAATGAGCGGCGCGATGCGATGCGACTCGTCCACCGCCTGACTTGATACACAATTGGGTGATCCAGGGCATGCTGTCAACTGGCCACCCTGTATTCCGAGATTACCGGGCTGTTTTCCGGCGCAGGCCACCAGGATACTCGATAATAAGCTCATCACTATGATCCATTGCATACGTCTGGCTTTATACTTTCTCAACCTGCAAACAGGGCCTTTAGCTTCTCTCGGCTGGCTACAAGCATTCCGCGGTCTTGATCGAACACCTCCAGGGTCAGGGTATCATCATAGCCGATGGCTTTGAGGCTCCGCGCCAATTCCGCAAAATTGACAGTGCCCTTGCCAATAGCCAGATGATCGTCTCGCCGACCGTGATTGTCGCTGAAGTGCAGATGGCCTATCCGCTTGCCGAACCGCTCCACCAGCTTCTGCAAGCGTCCTCCCTTCTGATCGGCGATATGGGCGTGCCCGGTGTCAAGGGTCAGTTGCAGGCTGGGGAAGGCCTGGAAGATCTCTGCGAAATCCTCCGGCTCGACCCCCAGCAGGTTGCGGGGAAACATATTTTCAAGACAAATCGTCAGGTTAAGCCGTTCTGCGTCGGCAACCATCTCCGCCAGAAAGTCAAAGGCATAAGCCTTGACCATAGCCTGCACAAAGACCCCCATGCCACCTACCATGCTGGGGTGCAAAACCACTTTCTCGGCCCCAAGGTCCGTCGCCACATTGAGGGAGTGATGCATCTCGGCAATGGATGCCCGCCGCAGGCTCTCGGTGAGATCGGCGGTAGTCAGAAAGGTGGGCAGATGACAGACCAGCCCCAGGCCATGAGCCTGCAAGGCCATAACGATATCATTCCTGGCGGCGGCGAGAATGCTGTGATGGGCCATCGGCGGATCCATGGCCAATTCCAGATAGTCGAACCCCAACCTGGCAATGCTGTCGATTTCATCCAAAACCGGCATAACCGGGAAATTCATGGCGCCAAACCGCATACGTTACCTCACAAAGTGTACCATACCTGCTCTTCTTTTTTGCATGCCCGGGCCAATCCCATATGTCGCAAGGTTGAAAAACGGGTACGAAACTCGTGTTCACCGATCCCCAGTTCACTACAGATCTGTTCGAGTGTGGCAGGGCCTTTGACCTTCAACACATCGACACACAGTTGCAATTCATCCGTGAGGCTCACACCTTTGGAAACGGTCCTGGAGGCCGTGTAAACGGCCCAGGGATCACAGGTTTTGAGAACCGCAACGGCATCAATATAACAGTCTTCACAAAGAATCAGACCATTATGCTCATGGACATCCTGCCCTGCTATCTTCGCTGCACATTTGCCACAATTCATTTTTGTCTCCTCCTGTGCCGGTTTTGACATTGCACGGCACATGGAATGCGCCTCTGAATGCCCAAGTGTAATGAAGAACCTTATAGGAACAAACTGAGATTTTAAAGAGTTATTTTAATATATATCCCCTTTCCGACGGTGTGTAAATTTACAATAATTTCATTTTAGAGTAAGGTGCTCACATGCTTTTGGATCTCTACCAACCGAAGGTCTTCAATCATGTCTTCCTGTAACATTTTGAGCAGATGGCCCGCAGCAGCAAAACCCTGAAACGCCTTAACCTGATTATTGGCAACCGATAAGCCATTCTATGCCCGACGACAAAGCTCTCAGCAACAGTCTGCACCAAGCCCTCCTCTTCAAGAACGTCGACGCCGGCGAGATCGGGCAAATTATTGCCGCCGGCCGGTGGCGGACAATCGAGTCGGGTCAATACGTGTACCAGCAGGGTGAAAATCATCGTCATTTTTACATTGTCGCAGGTGGCGAGGTGGAACTGTCGCTCAATGTCGAGGGGGGTGGGCAACACAGGGTCAGTCATATTGGCCCGGGTGGCCATTTCGGCGAAACGTCGCTTTTGACCAACAGCCGCAACAGTCTCAATGCCAGGGCTATAACCCGCGTCTCCCTTCTTAGTTTCGACCCGGATACCTTCAATTCCGTTCTCCTTGCCAACCAAGTCATTCAGCAGCAACTGAGCGTCACCCTGGCCAAACGCCTGCTGGTCTCCTTTCAGGACCACGCCGATTCCCTCACCAAAACAAACCATTCTCGCAAGGACTTAACCCATAACCTCGATCCGACATTTTTTTCCGAACCGAAGTTCCTGTCGACCGCTGAAAAACTCTCGCCGGATTCCGATCGAGAAATCCGCTTCGCCGAATCGACAATCGCCAGACAAATCAATAAAGCCGTGCAACGATTCGCTGACAACCTGGAACCGGTACTCCTCTCCGGCGAGTCCGGGACCGGAAGGCGAATGATCGCCGCCGAGATCTACCGTGCCTGCGCCTATCAAAACGGCCCCTACAGGGAAATCGATGTCCGTAACCTCGACCCCGTGCAACTCGAGGTCGAACTTTTCGGCTACGAACGCGATTCTCCGGCCTTCTCGCAGATCGCTCAACTCGGAGTTTTCGAGAGATTGCAGGGAGGGACCGTTGCCCTGTACAATGCCGAATATATGGAGCCGGACTGTCAGCGGCAGCTGGCCAGGCTCCTGAAAAAGACCGCCGTCACCAAGGTGGCTGGCGATGCGGGGGTGGCACTGCGTTCCCGGGTGATCCTCATTTGTAACGACGCCTCCGGGCAGCAGGACGGCCACAACCGCTTGCTGCCTACCCTCTATGCCCTCTTTGCAGACCAGCATTTCCGGGCGGCTCCCCTGCGCGAACACCGCCGCGATATCCCCCGCCTGGTGCAGTATTATCTGAAGCGCTATTGCCTGCAGTACGGCAAGACCATCACCCGGGTAGACGACCAGACCCTCGGCCGCTTCATGAATTACGACTGGCCGGGCAATCTGACCGAGATGGCCAGTGTCCTGCAACGCGCCGTTCTCCTCGGTAAAAGCCACGAACCCCTGAGTCATGAAATTATTCTCGGGGTGCCCAAATCGGAAGGCAAGTGGGAGTTCAATCTGCTGCGCCTCCATAAAATTCGCGCCTTTCTCGCCAGTCGCCTCTTTCCGGTGCTGCCGCGAGTGGTTGTCGGTATCTTTTTCCTGCTTGTCCTCATCGCCCTTTTCTTCGGGCCTGTTGCCGCCGAGGAGAATATCGGGCTGACTCTCAGCTGGGTGGTGGGCTGGCCTCTGATGATCTTTTCGTTCTTTTTTCTCGCCCGCACCTGGTGCAGTATCTGCGGGTTATCGGTGCCTGGGTGGTTGGCGCAATTGGTCCTGAAGCCGGAACGGCCGACGCCGCAATTCATCAAGCGCTATTCCGGCTGGATAATGGCCTCTCTCTGCATTCTCCTCTTTTGGATCGAAATCGCCTGGAATGCTTACCAATCCCCGCAACTCACCGCCTGGATCATCTGCACCATCACCCTCGGTTCGCTTTTCTTCAGCATGTTTTTCAAGCGCCGGGTCTGGTGCCGGTATCTTTGCCCGCTGGGGGCCATCAACGCCCTCTTTGCCATGCCGTCGATTGTCGAACTGCGCTCCAACACCCATATGTGCATGAACCGCTGTATCGACCATGTATGCTACAACGGCGACGATGCGGCCGCCGGCTGTCCCATGTTCCGCCACCCCTTTTTGGTGGATAACAACCGGGATTGTATTCTTTGCGGGCAATGCATTAAAAATTGCAAGCTTAACTCGATTCACCTCAATCTGCGCCTGGCACCGCAGGAGCTGTGGAATCAGCAGTCACCCCGTTTGGAAGACAGCTTTCTCGTCGTCAGCCTGGCGGCCATTTTTTATCCGTTCGCCCTCAACCAGAAAGATCCGGGTATTCTCAAGAGCCTGGCCGCAACCCTGCACCACGGCATCGGTCTGACGGAGAGTCTGCCCCTGACGACGGCAATCCTCTTCAGCGCCGGTATTGTCTTCTACCTGGCCGGCTATGCCACAATGTCGCAGATCATGGCGCGGATCACCGGCAATAGCTGGAAGGTGACTGCCGCCAATCTCGGTTACGGCATGATCCCCCTGGTACTTGGGGCCTTTATGGCTGTACATCTGGAAATCCTGGTGGGCGGCATTTGGCTGCTGCCGGCAAATCTCTTGCACATGGTCGGCATGGAGGCCGTCTCCGCTCCAGGCCGCATCATGAGCCGCGACACGACCTTTGTCCTCCAGTTCATTTCGGTTTTTGGCGGACTGCTGGCCTCGCTCTATGCCACGAACCGCATCATCAAGCGGTTGCTGGCCGGGCGGCGCTACCTGCTGAAGATGTTTCTACCTTCCGGGCTGCTACTAATGCTTTCTGCTATTGCCTATCTCTATTTTTTATGACCGGTACGGACAGCGGAATGTGTTACCCTTGTCCGGAGGTCCTCTTCAAAGGTGTTTCCACAGGTTATCACCATGATAGAAACCATTACCACTGAAAAAAAGCCGATCAAACTGTGGCTTAAGGAGATTGACGGCGATACCCTCACGCAGGCGAAAAATCTTGCCAACCTGCCCTTTCTTTTTCACCATGTGGCGATCATGGCCGACGCCCACGTTGGCTACGGCATGCCCATCGGCGGAGTCGCCGCCACCGAAGGCGTGGTTATCCCTAATGCGGTCGGTGTCGATATCGGCTGCGGCGTGTGCGCCCTGCAGACCTCGCTGTCGGCCTTGGAAAAAACGCAGATAAAAAAGCTGCTGCAGGCGATCAGGCAGACCATTCCGCTCGGCTTTCAGCATCATAAGAAACCGCAACCGGGCGGCCGAATGCCGGAATTCGGTAGGGGCCAAACGGAAAAGGAGCTGCCGGTGGTCGCCCGGGAATACGAAAGCGGAGTGCTGCAGCTCGGCACCCTGGGCGGCGGCAACCATTTTATCGAACTGCAGCAGGGCGACGACGGACTGCTGTGGATCATGATCCATTCCGGCAGCAGGAATATCGGCTACCAGGTAGCGAAACACTACAACCGCCTGGCGGCAGACCACAACAAGGCCCACGGCGCAATCGTCCCCGGCAAATGGCAGCTCGATTACCTGCCGCTCGACTCTGAACAGGGCCAGCGTTATCTCGGAGAAATGCACTACTGCGTACAGTTTGCAGCGGCCAACAGGCGGGCGATGCTTGGGCGGGTCAGGGAGATCCTCCTGGATATTGAACCGTCGATGACTTTCTCAACACCCTTCGACGTGGCCCATAACTACGCGGCCAGGGAACAGCATTTCGGTCGGGAGGTGCTCGTCCACCGCAAAGGCGCAACCAGGGCGGCGGCCGACGAGATTGGTCTCATCCCCGGCTCCCAGGGCAGTGTCAGTTACATTGTTCGAGGTCTTGGCAATCCGGAAAGTTTCTTCTCCTGCTCGCACGGGGCCGGACGAAAACTCGGGCGCAAACAGGCACAGCGCGAACTCGATCTACAAACCGAAATCGGCCGCCTGGAACGCCAAGGCATCCTCCACTCCCTCAGGCATAAAAGGGATCTGGAGGAAGCCGCCGGGGCCTATAAGGACATCACCCAGGTCATCAACAATCAGCGGGACCTGGTTGCGGTCATCACCACCCTCCAGCCACTGGCGGTGGTCAAGGGGTGAAAGGCCAGAAGAAAGAAGAGATTAGGGGGCGAGTCGGTTAATGGTCCACCGCTCGTCGCCTTCCCTGGTATAAAGAAACCGGTCGTGCAGCCGGTTTTGACCGCCCTGCCAGAACTCAATCTCCAAGGGTTCAACGCGGTAGCCACCCCAGAAAGATGGCAGCGGCACCTTGCCTTCGCCGATCTTTGCCTTCATCTCCTGAAACTTCTGCATGAGGATCTGTTTCGATGTCAGGGGATGGCTCTGGCTGGAGACCCAGGCGGCCATCTGGCTCTCCTTCGGCCGGGACATAAAATACTTGGCCGATTCGGCGACGGAGATCTTGCTCGCCCGCCCGTTGATCATCACCTGCCTCTCCAGATCAAGCCAGACAAAGAGCAGGCTGACCTGGGCATTGCCGGCTATTTCCACAGCCTTGCGGCTTTCAAAATTGGTGAAAAAAACAAAGCCTTTTTGATCGAAATATTTGAGCAGCACAGTCCGCTGGCTGGGCCTGCCGCTGCTCCCGACCGTTGCCAAAACCATCGCCGTGGGATCGGCAACCTCCGTCTTCCTGGCCTGTTCGAACCAGGTTGCAAACTGTACTACCGGGTCAATATCGAGATCGGCGCGTGCCAGCCCCCCCTTCAAATATTCCCGCCGAAATTCACTTAAATCCACACCTACCTCTCAAAAAAAACCGCCGGCAAAGGGAACCCCCATACCGGCGGTTAGGGATCAACCTTCTTTTATGCCTTCGAGTTTCCAGTTTTGGCTACCGACCGGTCTAGCCCAGGTCCATTCCTCTTGGAACTTCACCGGGATGGTCATGCTGCCGAAGACCAGCGCACCGCTTTTATCATCAACCGTATAATCAAGGAGATTGGCGGTAAACAGCACGGTGATGAAATCCTCGCGACCATCGCTGCCCGCCTCAACAATTTCCACGCTACGAACAGCAATGGACTCCAGTTTATTGATATGCCCTTTGCTGCGCATTTCCACGAAATGTTCCGCATACTCGCGCGCCAGCTGCTCGCCGAGGAGATGGCGGTAGGATTCGAGATCGCGGCGCATCCAGCCGGCCTGCACCTGGAAAAAGACATCGGAGGCCACTTCCTTGAAATAGGCCGGATCAAAATTCCGGTCGGTCTCTTTGATCTGACTCAGGCCGTCGGCCAGCAGGTTCTCACCGATAATCGGCGGAGGCGGTGGCGGCTGGGCGTAATTATCGCCCCCTCCACCAAAGATGCCGGATGGCTGAAATTCCTGCCGGGCATTGGCAAACCTTCTGTAAAGAAAATAGGCAATTCCACCGAGAATCAACACGGGCAGGATCCCTATCCCGGAACCCCCGCCGCCAAACATCGAACCGAACAGCATGCCGCCGATGGCCCCGCCGAGAAGGCCTCCCATCAGGCCACGGCCGAAGCCGCCGCCCGCAGGTGCCCCTGCCGGAGAAGACGAGGGCCCGCTTGCCGGGGCCGGCCTTGGGCTGGGGCTTGTGCTAAAGGATTTTCCACCGACCTTGGAGCGGGCATCGGCATAGTCGGCCAGCAGCCCTCCTTCAATGAGGGTGAAGGCGATAAGCATCAAAAAAATCGGTGCGAATCTTTTGCAAAACGTTGCCATAATCTTTTTTCTATTTCCTTTTCTGTTTTTTGTTGATCATTGTCAAACCGGGGCTACATTCATGAGCTTCATTATTATAGTACACCTCGCCTAAGATGCCAGAAGCAAAAACCACTTTCCCGGACGAAAACCGCATGCTGATCCTTCACCCCCCACTTACCAAAGGCTGCGAGCCCCCGGCCGCCCTTGCCTACCTCTCTGCGGCCCTGGCTGCCCACAATCTTCCGTGTACAATTTGCGATATGAATATCGAGGGCTTGATGCACCTCCTCCATAGCGTAACAGGAGCCGCCGACACCTGGTCGGCCCGTGCCTTGAAACACCTGGACGACAATATTGCCACCCTGCAAACCCCAAACGGCTATCGCAACTTTGACCACTACGGGCGGGCGGTCGCCGATATCAACCGGCTTCTGGAAATTACCGGCAAAAGCTGCAACCTGCAGCTGTCGCTCGCCAATTACCAGGACAATTGCAGGTCGCCACTGAACAGCGCCGACCTGCGGCAAGCCGCCGCCGATTACCGGGAAAATATCTTTTTCCCCTATTTCAGCGACAGGCTCGAAGAGCTTTTACACCAGGAACAGCACGCCCACATCGGCTTTTCCCTCAGCTATCTCAGCCAGGCCCTGTGCACCTTCGCAATGATCGGCTATCTCCGGGCGCATCATCCCGACAAGACCATTATCGTCGGCGGTGGCCTGGTCACCACCTGGCTCAGCAACCCCGGATGGTGCAACCCCTTTGCCGATCTGGTCGATCATTTCATCGCCGGACAAGGGGAAAAGCCGCTGCTGCGCCTCCTCGGCACCGAGCAAAAGACGGTCCAGGTCCGTCCTTCCTATGCGGCGCTGCGCGACAACCCCTATCTCGCACCCGGTTTTATTCTGCCCTACGCCACGTCCTCCGGCTGTTTCTGGAAAAAATGCAACTTCTGCCCGGAAACCAGCGAAAACAACCCATATCACCAGGTGTCGCCGACGACCGTAACCGCCGACCTGCAAAGCCTGACAATGGCAACTTCGCCGGTGCTTATCCATCTCCTTGATAACGCCATAAGCCCGAGCACCCTCCGCGCCCTCAGCGAACAGCCGCCGGGTGCGCCCTGGTACGGTTTCGTCCGCATCGACGCCCTTCTCGCCGACCGGGATTTTTGCAAACGCTTGCGGGCATCCGGCTGCCTGATGCTGAAACTGGGCCTCGAATCGGGCGACCAGAACGTTCTCAACAGCATGCACAAGGGGATCGATCTGCGGCACGCGGCAAAGGTCCTGGAAAATCTTCATGAGGTGGGGATTGCCGGCTATGTCTACCTGCTTTTCGGTACCCCTGCGGAAAACCGGGCTGCGGCCGAACGTACCCGTAATTTTGTCGAGGACCATCACCAAGCGATCAGCTTTCTTAATCTGGCAATTTTTAATCTGCCCCTTGGCAGCGAGGATGGTACCTCGCTACAGGTGACGGATTTTTACAGCGGCGATCTGTCGATTTACCGTAATTTCAACCATCCTCTCGGCTGGGACCGGGCGGAGGTGCGGCGTTACCTGCATGCAACCTTCAAAAGGTCTCCGAAAATCGCTGCAATCCTCAGAAAAGACCCGCCGATTTTCACTTCAAACCATGCAGCATTCATGAAATAGTTAGGGGGATATGAACAGATGAATTTCGTTGGGATAGTGTCCGCCATTCTGGCGGCCCTGTTTATGGGAACAATCGGGGTTTTTTCGCGCAAAACCGGGCTTAATCCCGAGGTTATAACCTTCTTCCGCTTGTTTTTCGGCGCCGGCTTTCTGGTTATCCTTTTGCTTGTCAGCCGCCGACTGCGCTTGCTCCTGACCTGGCCAACCTGGCCGGTGATCGTCAACGGCCTGATGCTCGCTGGTTTTATTATTTTTTACATCCAGGCGATGAACCTCACCACCATGGCCAACGCCATCATGGTCCTTTACCTGGCACCCCTCATTGCCGCGGTTTTTGCCCATTTTTTTCTCGGGGAAAAACTCAATGCACCGAGTGTCATCCTCATCTGCACCGCCCTCTTCGGCTTTGCCATGATGATGGAATTCAAGCTCGATTTTTCGTCCGGCACAAACCACCTCCGGGGGTTAGGCTTTGCCGCTCTTTCTCTAGCCTGCTATTCGTCCTTTATCCTTATCAATCGAACGATCCGCAGCACTATCCACTGCTACACCCGCACCTTCTACCAACTGATGACCGGGGCCCTGTGCATGGTGCCTCTCTTTATCACCAATTTTCCCGAGATAAGTGCCACGAATTGGCTTTGGCTGATTGGTGCCGGATTTTTCCCGGGATTTCTCGGCATCCTTTTGGCGGTGGTGGCCCTGGAAAAACTGCCGGCGGCGACCTTTGGTACCCTCGCCTATTTCGAGCCGATTTTCGTGGTCTTCCTCGGCTGGGTGCTTTTTGCGGAGCACCTCAACACCCTGCAGCTGACCGGTTGCCTGCTGATCCTTACAAGCGGTGCGGTCAAAGGGTATCTAACCACCCGAATTGCCACGAATGTCACCTGTTAAACCTGTTCCTCCGTCCACATATCCTTGGTAAAGCGGACACTTCGGTTGCGACCTTCTTCTTTGGCACGATAGAGGGCCACATCGGCAAACTTGATGCAACTCCACAGTGTGCCGGTATCGGCGGGGAATTCGCTGACTCCGAGGCTGATGGTCTTTTGGATCACGCCGTCCGGCAACTTGATCTTCAGCTGCTGGATGTTTTCTCGGATCTTCTCGGCGATTTTGATGCTCTCTCCCTCGCCCACATCGAGCAGCACCGCCAGGAACTCCTCGCCGCCGAAACGGATGACGATATCCGAGTCGCGAATGCTCTGGCGGATAACCTTCGAGGTTTCCTTGAGCACAAGATCCCCGGCATTGTGCCCGTAGGTGTCGTTGACCTGCTTGAAATAATCGAGATCGCACATGATGAGGCCGATCGCCTTGCCTCGGCGCAAAACACCGGCGACGATCTTTTCCGTATATTCCTGCAGGTATCGCCGGTTATTGAGGCCGGTCAAGGAATCAATCAAAGCCGAATCCTTGAGGGAGCGCATCAGCCGCTTGGTCTCGATCACCGCCAGGGATTCGTTGATATACTGCTCGGCCTTAAAGATTTTGGCCTCCATCGCCTTAACGCCGGACGGGCTGTCGGGCGCATCGAAGACGAACTGCACGACGGCCACCGGCGCGCCACTGACCACAATCGGCAGACAGTAGTGCAGGGTTCCCTCCTGGCCGGTAAATTGGCGGCAGATTGCCGGAAAAATGGTGGAAGTGATGCCGTGTCCGGTCCGTTTGGCCTTGCAGAGATCGTTGTCGTCAAGAATCGCCAGATTGCACTGCATCTCCGCCTGATCAAAGCTGCTTGGGTAGGTCAATTGCATGGCATTTTTGGCATTGTCCACCTGATAGATGAAACATCGTTCAATACCAATCTGTTGAGTGAAAATCTCGGCAAGTCGCTGGTACACCTCTTCCAGGTTGTCATCCTCCTCAATCACCTTTTTGAAAACCGAGAGATTGCTGATCGAATCCATCAGGCTGTTGAATTCCGACGATAGCAGTCCGATCTCGTCGATGGAGGTGATGGCGATACGCTTGGTCAAAGCCGTTTGCCCCTTGCCGCCGGCAATATCCTGCAGGCCCTCGATGACTTTCTTGAGGGGGCGGGTAATGCCGGTCCCGACCACGATGGCAAAGGAGATGGTGAGGACCGTAAACACCATGGTCCCGGCCAACATGTAGAAACGAAGGCGGTTGACATCGTTGCGCACATCGTTGATATAAATACCGCTGCCGAGGATCCACCCCCAGGGCTCGTACAACCTCACATAGGAAATCTTCGGCACCGGCTTCTCCTCGCCGGGTTTTGGCCACATATAATCGACAAAACCGGCGCCATGGGTTTTGCAGACCGCCACAAACTCCCGGAAAAGAAATTTGCCGTTCGGGTCTTTGTTGTCGGTCAGATCGACACCTTCCAGTTCCGGCTTCATCGGATGCATGATCATGATCGGTTTCATGTCGTTGATCCAGAAGTAATCATTCTCCCGGTAACGCAAGCCGCGAATGCGCTGGGCAAGCTGTTTTTGCGCATCCTCCTGACTGATGCTGCCGTTTTTCACCAGGGTTTCATACTCATAGAAGACACCGAAGGCCACGTCGACTACATTTTTTACGCCCTCCTTCTTCCCTTCCAGCATCTTCTCTTCGACCAAGGGCATGAAATACCACAGAATGATCATCGTGATAAAGCCGACGCTGACAATCGAAATCGTGACAATCTTCGACAGAATATGCCACTTTTTAAATCTCGGCAGTAACATGGTTTCTGTGATTAATAGTAAAAGCCGGTACTGACGATAATCGTATTAGGGATATAATCGGTAGTGGCACGAACGACACCGGTATTGTACACCCCATCATCCAGAGCCGTGTCAAGGGCCTGGGCAACGTCCGCCGGGAGGTTATCATAGCGGATATCGTTTCCGGTCTTGCCCTGAATGGCATCACGGTAGATATAGACACGCGTTCCGTAGGGGGAAAGGATAACATCGCTGGTCCCGTTATAGGTTCCGTTTATGAAGCCGGCACAGGCGAGATGTTGCGGCGCGGCAAAGTATTCATAGGTTAGTCCATCCCCATTGCCGTTAACCAGATTCCCCGCAAGACAGCCGCCGGTTGCCCCCGGCAGATTGGTGACCGCTTTGGGGTCGTCGCCCGGCAGCGCCTTATATCGGTCCTGATAGGAATAGATGGCGGCTGAGAGACCGTTGGCATGGGTAACCAGGCTTTTAATCTTGGCATTGGCAATGAGTTGCTGCCCCTTCAATACCCCGCCGAGCAAGAGGCCGATAATGACCAGCACGATGGCGATCTCCACTAACGTGAAACCTTTTTCATTGGTGATGCGTTTCATACAAATTCTCCTTGACATTGGTAGTGCACTTTAGCGGAAAAACGTCGGCCCCCTCCCCCCGCGACGCACATTGAATACCTTTTTTAAATCATAGCGGTTTCATATGGCGGATACAAGGAACCGGCCCGTTTTTTTTACTTTCGACTATTTTTTGCGAATCCCGTTTTACGATTACCTGACTCAGGGCACTGCCCGGCCGAGCATGGCAAAACAAAGCCCGGCGAGCAACAGGCCGATGCCGAGAAAGCCGCGGGGGATCGCCGCCTCCATCGGGGTCTCGGGCGGCATGGCGAGAGCCGCATAGCCGCAAATGATCAACAGCATGGCGAGGACGAGGAAGAGCCGCCGCCGGATCATGCGACGGCGGGCGATTTGTTCGAAGGTGGGATCGGGCTTCATGGCAATTTGCCGGCGGCGATCATCTTAGTATAGAGGATATTGGGCGAGAGCCAGGAAATCAGGTCATCGAAATTGGCCTCGTTATAACCAGCCGAAACGAAATCCCTGTTGTTTGCCATCCGGTACACGGCACCGCTCGGTCCACCACCCACTGTGGTTTCACCGGCATTGGCGATTTCGTCAGCCGAGGTAAAGCTCGCCCAATTCTTGCCTGTTGAGAGAATAACCACCGGCAAGGTGGCGGAGATAATGTTGCTGCAGGCCGCCTCGCGGCAGACCCTGAGGTCGGGGGCAAGATTAGCCATGGTTGTCGCCTGCATACCACCGACACCGGTTTTCGTAAAAGCGCCGGCATTGGCGGTAGTCACCGAATAGCGGTACGGAGCGTTCCACGGATCGAGGAGCAGGCCGTCGGCATTGACCGCCCCGGTAAGCCCCAGGGTGGCGGACGGGACAAAACCGTGCTGAAGACCGCAGACTCCGCCGCCCGCCGGCAGTTCCGCACCGCTTGAGGCCGGGGTCGCCGGACAGGGCAAGCGGCCTTTGGCCTGGGCGAAGCCGTAGAGGGCGTCGAGGATGCGGTCGAGTTGCACCTTGGCATCGCTGCGTCTGGTGTTTTCGGTGGTCTGGCTGAGCGACATCATCAAGCCGCCGAGCATCAGGGCGACGATGACCATGACGATGGCCATCTCCACCAGGGTGAAACCGGATGCGTTGTCGTAACCCTTCATGTATGGCCTCCTCAGCAATGGGTCTGGCTCCTGACGACAACCGAACTGCCGAAGGTCAGGGTATAGGTGATGCCGCAACCGGCGAAGGCCAGGGTGGCTTTGTCGCCGGAGAGCAGGGTATAGGTGGTGGTCGTGGCCGTAAGCCAGTTGTTGGTTGCCAGCCATGGCGGCGCCCCGGTAAAGGCGCCGGCAAAGGCCGCCTGGTCCGCTGGATAGGCGCCACCCGCCGTATGGTAGGCATCGAGATGTTTCTTCATCTCCTCGGCCACCCTGGCGGTCATCGGCAGCAGCAGGTCGGAGCGCCTGATTGCCAAGACCCGGTCATTGAAATTTGCCGGATCTGCCGGCCAGCCGGAGACGAAGGCGGGGCCGGTGCTGTTCCCCGCCTCCAGATAGGCAGCGGGATTGGTGCCGGAACGATTCTGGCCGCCTAAGGCCGGACCGGGGGCAATAATGACGGCGACGACATCGCTCTGGCCGTCGAGGCTCAGGGTGCCGGGGCTGGTGCTGTTCACGATGTTAGGTATGCCGCCGTTGGGATTGGCGAGAAAGGCATTTGCCACCGCGTACCAGAACTGCTGGTCGATACCCGAACCATAATCGGAGAGCGGCAACGGATTGCCTGACGGCAGGGTGACGAAATGCGGCAGGCGGCCGATGGCGTTCGGGCCGCAGAGGGCGTTGGGCAGCCCGTAGGGTGCAAGCGGGTTGCCGCTTGCATCAAAGGCCGGTGCAGCAGTATCCGGGCACATCAAATGCCCGATCCCCGCCCCCCCGACCGGATAATTATCAGCATACATCACGGCAAAGGCGATGACCGCCTCCTTGGCCTGCATCAGGGCCTTGGCGGTGGCGGCATCCTCACGTTCGCGGATACCTCTGTTGCCGAAACCATTAAGAATTACCGCCAGGGCAACCGTAAACAACAGCAGCAACATAATCAGCAGGGCTGCGCCTCTTTCTGATCGAAGGATCGGCAGATGCCATCCGATTCTGTTCATTCCTGCCTCTCCCTCATGGTTTTTCCGGCATACCCCGGACAGGTTCGACGATTGCCGCAGGCATGGCAGTGGTCTCAGCAGCTGCAGTCGACGTGCCGGTTGCGGCGGCAGCGGCAGTCGGGGGCCGTTCATAGGACTCGCGTATTTTGCCCTCGTTGATATCGACAGTCTGACCGGGACGCAGGGGGTATGATTTCCCGGTTTCCGGAACCTTGAGAACAACCTGCCCGGCGACATAGGGCTTGTCAACCCGGACATTTGCCGGCAGGCTGGTTGCCGAGGAGTACGACCGGCCATTGAGCCAAACGGATTGAACCCCGTTTTTCCGCGTCACCGTGCCGCCCAAGGTAAAGACCTGAGGCCCCTTTTCCGCTTTCTCTTTGCCCTTTGGTTCGCTAGCGGACATGACGGGCCGGGAGGAGGCTTCGCGCAGTATCTCCAGAACCGCCCGGTCCTCGGGCGAGTAAAAGAGCCGGTCCATGCCCTGTTCTTCGGCACCGACCGACCCCGCCGGATTGCCGGAAAGTAGCGTAAGGGCAAAAATCGCCGCAATTCCGAGCAGCCCCCTGGATGATAACACGCCGCGCCGGCTTCTTTTTTTCATGACGTTTTCCCTCCCCCGTCCATCACTTGGGCGACGGATCCGGTGGGATAATTCCCATTCCCGGTGCGCCGACACCGGTCTCCCTGCTCATGGTCAACCACAGCAGCTTGCAGGAGGCGTTCAAATTCTGGCGTAACTCCGGGCGGCGGTTATCAAGATCGCCGCCGATGCGTTTGATGGCACACTCTTCGGTGACGATTATTCCCTGTTTCATGGTATTCAAGCCGTCGAAGAGACGGACAAAATCCTCCTCATGCAGGAGAGGGATGCCTATCACTACCCGGCTGGCACGTATGACCACTGATTCTCCCGGATTACCGGAGCCGCCGGCCTGGCCGAGCGGCAAGGTTGCCTGCTGTTCGATATCGAGCTGCATCGGGTAGAGCGAATACCGGGCACGAATCCGGCCAACCGACTCCACAAGCTCTAGACGGTCTTCATCGCCGATCACCCGTTCGTCCTGCAACTGCCGATATCGATCGCAAAAATCGCGAACAATCCCGGCCTCTTCCTCGATTTGCCGAACCGCGGCAATGGCCTGCATCCGATTTGCCCGGGCCACTCGCAGCAGCCGGTTATTCTCCTCCCCAAACCGATAGGAGCCGCCGTACCAGATCGCCCCGGCAAGAAGAGCAACGACCAGCCACAATGCCGGCCATTTCAGCAAAAGCAGATCTTCCTGGTGTGCGGATAATTTCATTTTCATCGCACCACCTGGTATTCGAGTTTCAGCGAGAACTCGGCGAGAATAACGCTGTCGTCCAGCTTGGCCTTGACGGTGGCATTGGGTTTGGTGTCCGTCGGCATCGACAGCGGAGTAACCTTCATGCCCGGAATCCGTTCCAGGGCGGCGATGAATTGATTGACGCTCTGCTGGGCGTTGCCGTATCCGCCGCTCGGAAAAACCATGCCGTTGACAGTGGCCACGCCCCCGGTCTTCCCTTCGAGCAGCCCCGGCAGAACCGCCGGGACAGGCGCCTGCCCGCCTATTCCCGCAGCCATGGGCGGTGCGGCGGAGGAAACCGCCACCTCCCCGATCCCGGTGAGGACCGACAATTGCCACTCAAAGCGCTTAAGATGGATATCCGGGCAAAGGGCCATTGCCCTGCTCACCATGACCATCGCCCGCACCGGCATAATCTCCTGGGCGCGGATACGGTCGGCCGCTTCGACGATCGCCCGCATCGCCGCAGCCGGAATCGGAGTTTGCGGAAAGGTTTGCCGCAACTCCTCCAGGCGACCGCGGAAGCGGAGCGTCTCCTGTTCGAGCAGGCCCCGCGCCGTAATCATGGCCAAACCCTCGTGCACCAGCATCCCTCCCGCCGGCAGGATGAGGGCCGCCAGCAGGGAGGTGCCGACAATCAGCCCCTGGCGAATTTGCCGGAGGCGGTGATAGCGCGTCACCGGCGGCGGGGCATAGGCATTGAACAGTTTATTTGTCCGTAATGCCTGAAGAAGACAAAGAAAGACAGGGCTTTGACCTTCGCTTGTCAACGGATCGATGCCCAATTCGGCGCCAATCATCCCGGTTTCATGCAGATGAAACTGCAAAAGAGGGCTTGCCGCCAGTTCCCTGTTCAACACCCCGGCCATCCCGTCCGCCACACAGACATGGACCTGCAGGGGCTGGTCATGGGGGAGGAGCTTCAGCCTCTCCAGATATTGCCGGGTATGGCGGCACTCGGCCAGCAGTATCTCGGCCAGGCTGTCGGAGCCGACCATTGCCATAATTCGGCTGAATTTCAACCGGCTTTTTTGCAGATAGGTCTGGCGCATGCCAACCTGCTCCTCCAGATTGACCAGGAGGAGATGCGGCAGCCGGCCGAATTGCAGAAAGTCGGCAAAGAGTTCCATCAGCAGCGGGACGGAGACGATGCCCTTGATCCTGATCTTTTGCCGAAGAAGGCCGGCAATCCATGGGGCAAGCAGGTCGGGATTGGTCAAGGCGCTGAACAACACCCGGTCGTCCCGGCGGCCGCCCTCCTCCCGCTCCTGGAGCCTTGCCGAGCGGTATTCGCTGCCCCGGAAGAATTGCAGGAGTTTTCGTTCGAGCAGCACTTTCCGGTCATTTCTGCCGACATGGGCAATCGACTCCACGCGAAAATCCTCTTCACTCAGGTCGACGACAAAATAGACGGGGCTGTCGGGCGAAGCGGCCAGATAGCAGTCAAAGGCGGCCAAGCCCTGCTCCTCGGCGGCAAACCTCTCCTCGGCCACGAAGTGATCCTTATCGCCGGCGAAGACATGCAAGGCCTGCGAGGTGAGAAGCAGGATACGGACCGAGGTATTAAGTTTAAAAAACGGCATGTTCCAGGTCGCCTATATCTTGATTTTGCTGATCGTATCGTAAATCGGACCGAGCACCGAAAGCATCACCCAGCCGAGTATGGCGCCGAGAAAAACGGTCATAATGGGCTCGATCATTGCCTGGGCCTTGGCGATCGCATCCTGAATGTCCCGATCGTAAAAATAGCTGACATTCAGCAGGGCGTGATCCAGAGCCCCGGTGGTCTCGCCGACGCGCAACATCCGTACCACCAGCGGCGGGAACAGGCCGCTGCTTTCAAAGGCCGCGGCAATGCCGCCCCCCGCCTGAATATATTCCCCGACCTCCTGCAGGGCTTCCTTGATCTGCAGATTACCGACAATCCCTTCGGCAATCTGCAGGCTGTGCAGGATCGGGATTCCCGCCGCATACATCATCGAAAAAAAGTTGGCAAAGCGCGACAGCAGGATCTTCTTCAACACCGGGCCGATCATCCAGAATTTCAACTTCCAGCCGTCGAGGGTGTAGCGCACCTTAACGCTACTAGCGGCCAACACCCTCACCCCGAAAAAGAGGCCGAGGGGCAGGAACAAGACCACATACCAATAATTCACACAGAAATTCGAGGTAGCAATCAGTGCCTTGGTATGCAGCGGCAGCACCCCTCCCATCCCCTTAATGAATCCGACCAACTGCGGCACCAAGTAGATCATGAGAAAGAAGGTGACCGCAAAGACCACCGTGCCGACAAAGGCCGGAAACATCAGCAGTTTCTTGGTGGTGGCGGCCAATTCGTCCTGCCATTTGATGGTCTTGGTAAGCGAGGCGAAGACCTTTGCCAGTTCCCCGGTGGCTTCGCCGGCAATAATCAGGTTGATAAAGAGGATATCGAACACCGCCGGATGCTCGGCCATGGCAGCGGAAAGCGTCTTGCCACCCTCGACCTCGTTGATCATATTGGCGATCACCTCCTGAAATCGAGGATGCTCCAGGCTGTCACGAAGATCGGCCATACCCTCAAGGAGCGGCACCCCGGCATCGAGCAGCTGCTCCATATGAAAGCAGAAGTTGATCAGGTCGATCCTCTTCACCTTACGGACTCCGAGCATCGGCTTTTTCGGGTTGCGAATGCCGCAGGTGACCAGATCGAGCCCCATCCGTGAGAGCCGCTGCTCCAGGTCGGCGATATTCGAGGCGTCGAGATTGCCGGTCCTGACATTCCCCTTGCCGGTGACTGCTTTATATTGGAAAAGTGGCATGGCGATGCAAAGGCTAGGGTTAACTCGACAAGCGATCGGTCAGGTCCACTACCCTGCTGATCTCGTCCAGACTGGTGGTGCCGTCCAGCACCCGGCGGGAGGCATCTTCGGCCAGGGGCCGAAAGCCTCCCGCCAGGGCGCGGTTCAACAGCTCGCGGGTGCCGACCCGCCTGGCAATTGCCTCCTCAAGTTCGGCGTTGATTTTCAACAGTTCCATAACCGTGGTCCGCCCTTTATAGCCCTGCTGTTCGCACTCCCGACAGCCGGCCGCCTGATAAATAATAACCTCCGCCGAACCGGGGGCGATGCCCAGGAGTTTTCGTTCCAGTTCCCCCGCCGGGTAGGGTCGCTTGCAATGGGCGCAGAGTTTGCGGACCAGGCGCTGGGCGACGATGCCGATGATATTGCCGGCCATGATATCCGGCAGTACCCCGATATCGAGGAGTCGGGGAATGGCCCCCACCGCCGAGTTGGTGTGCAGGGTGGAAAAGACCTGATGCCCGGTCATCGCCGCGCGAAAGGCCATCTCCGCCGTCTCATGGTCGCGGATCTCGCCGACCAGGATCACGTCCGGGTCTTGGCGCATCATCGAACGGATGCCGTCGGCAAAACCCATCTTGGCGTTTTCGTTGATCGACGACTGGCGAATCAGGGCCATGGGGTATTCCACCGGATCTTCCATGGTCATGATATTGATCGCCTCGGTGTTGACATGGTTCAGGACCGAATAGAGGGTGGTGGTCTTGCCGCTGCCGGTCGGTCCGGTCACCAGGATGATCCCTTCCGGCCGGGCCAGCATGAGTTGCAACTGGTCCAGATTATCGTCGGTAAGCCCCAGTTTATCGAGAGCGACAATGCCCTTCTGCCGGTCGAGGATGCGCAGGACGATGTTCTCGCCGTGGATGGTCGGCTGGGACGCCACCCGGAAGTCGATCTGCCGACCGACAAGCGACAGCGAGATGCGGCCGTCCTGCGGCGCCCTCGATTCGGCGATGTTCATGGTGCTGATGACCTTTAAGCGGACCACCATGGCCGGCCAATAGTTCTTGTGCAGGCTGCGCACCTGGCGGAGCACCCCGTCGATGCGATAGCGAATACGCAAAAAGCCGGCTTCCGGTTCGAAATGGATGTCGGAGGCTCGGCGTTGCACCGCATCGGCCAGGAGGGCGTCGATCAAGCGGACCATCGGATGGCTGTATTCGTTGTTGCCCAGTTGCAGGCTCTGGTAGTCGATCTCGCCGGTCTCGATCTCCCGCAGAATACCATCGATGGACAACTCGAAACCATAGAACTGCTCGATGGCGCGGATGATATCCGCCTCGCCGCCGAGCACCGCCGTCACTTGAAGGGTGCCACGGTGCAGGGCCCTGACCTGATCCATGGCAACCACGTTGAAGGTGTCGGACATAGCCAGCGTCATGGTACCCATGGCCCGGTCAAAGGACAGCGGCAGGATATTGTGGCGACGGGCCAGATCCTGGGGTACCAGTTTCAGGGTTTCGGCATCGATGACCGTGTTGGAGAGATCGACGCTGCCCTGGCCGATGTTCTCGCTGAGGACGTCGCGGATGATGGCGTCGGTGACGAAACCCAGCTCGATCAGGGTCTTACCGAGAGGCTTGTTGGTCAGCTTCTGTTCCTGCAGGGCGATACGCAGCTGGTCTTCGGAGACGAATCCCTGTTCAACCAGCACTACCCCCAGCGGTTTTTTCGTCCCCTTGCCGTTCATTGCCCGCCCCCCGGCAGAAGGTCCGCCAGCCGCCTCTCTAGAGCCTCACGGTTAAAACCCGCCGGGCGATGTTCGGCCAGATTTAATGCCTCCCGGTAATAGCGGCTGGCCACGGCGGGCTGGCCCAGGTGTTCAAGACTCACCGCCAGATTAAAAGAATAGTCGGGGGATCGCGAACCACCTTTTCCGTCCGTCTGCACAGCCTTGAAATAGGCCTGCTGGGCCTCGTTCCAGCGCCTGCCGGCGGCATAGTGATTGCCGAGGAGAAAAAAGAGCGGGGCGAGGTCCGGGTGGACCTCAAGGAGGAGTTTCAGTTCGCTCTCCAGCCGCACCGGGTCGCCTCCCGCCATCACCGACAAGAGACCCGCCTTGGCCAGGGGATCCGAAGGATCCTGGGTCAGAAGGCGCAGATAGAGGTCCCTGGCCAGGGCGGCATCCTGTGCCCGTACGGCAAGGGCGGCCAACCCGAGCAGGGCGCCGCGGTGTTCCGGTTCCGCCTTCAAGATCTGTTGATAGCCGCTCCGCGACTCTTCGTACCGTCCCTGTTCGAAGGCCCCGTTTGCCGTGGTCAGCAAGGAATCGTTATGCGGTGCGGCGCTGCGTTTGCTGATGCGGATCGACGCCGGTTGGGCAGCCTCCTCCCCTGAGACGGCAAGGGGTTCGGGCTCAAAATGCACGGCCTCGGGCCCATCGGCTGCAGCGGGAGAAGCGGACGCGGTCGATACCGCAGTGGATTCGGCGACGGGCCGGGACGATTGCCGTCCAGCCGGAGGCAAAGTGGGCGATAAGGACACCGAGTTCTTCCGGGAATCGGCGCCTTCCGAACCGGCGTTTGACGAGTCATTCTTCGCCGCGACGGTGCTAACGGCAGCCATCTGTGGAGCGGCATCGGTTCCGGCTCCCGACGGCTGCGTTTTTTTCGCCTCTCCTTGAGGTGGGTTGGCGACGACGGGGACCGGTTGCAACTGCATCGGCGGATTCCCCGAAGACAGATAGAGGTATGCTGCGGCCCCGAATATTCCAAGCCCCAGCAACAGGCCGTATCCTAACAGTCGCCGCCGAAAGGCCTGATGCTTGTGCCGACTTTTGGCAAGAAACACCGCCTGAGCGGACTGCCGGGAGGTCGCCGCCGAACCGCCCGAGGCATCAGGGCCGGCAATGCCCACCGACGTTGGGGCCGGAAGAGGTTCCGCTGCCGGTGCGGCTTCCATGGAAGGCGCAAGAAGCGGAGCGATCGAAGGAGTAATCCTCTCCACTGCCGGACATCCCGCCGGCAGCGGGATGGTGACGGCAGGTTCCTTCGGCGGCGTGGTATCCTCATCGTTTTCCTGCACCTCCCAACCTTCGAGCACGACCCGTGCCTCCCCTGAAGGCCCCGCTTCTTCGCTCGTCTCGATTGCCAGGATTTCCTTGCCGGAAAGCTGCGGCGCAGAAGGCTCATCCGGATCCCTTCCGGGCGCGACAAGCGGTGTTGCGGCGGTCGGCGGACTGTCGCTTTCGGCTGCCTTTTTTTTCACCTGTTCCGCCTTGCGTAAGGCTTCCATCAAGAGGCTCATTCCATCTCCAGATTCAACAAGCGCCAAGTCGGCGGCGGGATAGAGGGAACAGGCTGGGATGCCGGCAGATGCTCTCTGAATTGCTTCAGATCGCCATCGAGACTGGCATTACGGATCACCGCCGGTCGAAGAAAGATCACCAGTTCGGTCTTGCTGGCGCTGTCGTCCCGGTAGCTGAACAGGTTGCCGAGGAGCGGCAGGCGGGAGAAGCCGGGGATGCCGGCGGTGCTCTTGTCCAGGGTATCCTGCATCAGCCCGCCAAGGACGCCGATCTGGCCGCTGGACACCTTGAGGATGGATTCCACCTCCCGCACCTGAACCTCCGGCACCTGGTTGGTGATACTGTTTTGCGCCAGGGCCGGATTGGGATCGTTGACATAGCCGATGATCCGGGAAATGGTCGGTCGCACGTTGAGGGTGACCTGTTCGTTTTCACTGATCTGCGGGGTCACAGCCATGACGAAACCGACAGGCACCGTATGCACGGTGCTGGTATAGGTGGGCGGAGTGGCGGCAGTGGTGGCGGTGGCCGCCGTCCCGGCGGTGACCTCAATGGTGAAATAGACCTTGTTGTCAACAACCTTCAGCATCGCCGTCTGGTTGTTGAGCACCATGACCTTCGGGCTGGACAGGACCTTGAGATCACCGAACTGTTCAAGAAGTTTGATGGTTGAGTTCAACCCGTTCGGACTGGTGCCATGATCGATAGTCATCGTGCTCACCGGAGAAGTCGCCAGATTGATCCCGGTGAGACTCTGGGCAAAGCTGTAACTGTACCCACTGCCGGCAAGAGATGCCCAATCGACCCCGGATTGGTATTGATCCTTGAGCCGCACCTCGACCACCGTGGCCTCGATGAGCACCTGTTGCAGGGCCCGCAGTTGCAGCAGATCGAGAAACCGCCGGACCTCCTCGTGCTGACGGAGCGTCCCCCGCACCGAGATGATCCCGCTTTCCGGATTGCTGATGATGACATTCGATGTTGCCTGACCGGCGGTAGCGCTTGCTCCTCCGGCGGCTCCTGCGGCTCCGGCGGCAGGCGGCCCGCCGCTGCCACTGCCTGCGGCACTGTTTTCGCCAAGGATGCCATGCAGGTTGGCCACCAGAGTAGTCCAGAACATATTATTGGATTCCTGGCTCAGCCGGCTGGTGGAATTGTTGTCGCCCCCGCCCGTATTGCCTCCGGCACCACCACTGCCGCTGCCGGAGGACCCGGTAGTGGAGATGGAGGTGGCCACATGCACCTCACCCGCCGACTTGCGGGCGATATTAACGTAATCGATACGATAGGTGCGAAGGATCGGGGCGTCCGGCTCGACCACCAGGTTCGGCGGAACCAGATCCCAGCGGATGTCCACCTGTCTGGCTATCCTGGTGAGGATCTGCGGCAGGGTCTGATCGATGGCGTTCAATGTTACATTGCCGCTTATGCCGGGATGAACATCGATATTCAAGGAGGCATCACGGGCCAGGGCAAAAAGCAGATCCCGCACCGGGACATCGTGGACTACCACGGAATAGACGTCGAGTTTTGCTTCCGGGACGGGAGAGGCAAGAAGAGACGGTGTTTGCACCACCTCGGGAATTGATGACTGCACGGGAGGCTGGTCGGGGGTGAGATGCCGACCGGTGGTCGGTCGTTCCGGCAGGTTGGCTCCACATCCGGATAGAAAGAAGGCGAATACGGGGAAAAGGGAAAAGAGATATGCCATCTTTTTCAGGGTCATTCGTTTCTCCAGGGAAAATGCCATGGTTGTTTTCATAAAAAATCGAAGAGACCGCAAAAAAAGTCAACCAGATGTTTTTTGTTATTCAATTTTTTTTATTATCGGTGTGCAAACCGATGAGCACCTTCTTCAAACTCCGGATAAACGGTTGCGCCTGACGCAACTCGGGCGGTAACTCTTCCAAAGCCCGGCGGGCTGGCGTCACCCCTTGAAACTCGTCGTACAACACGACCCACCGAGTAATTTCTCCCTGTTGCAGCAAACAGATATAGCTCTTCTCACGCACGGATTCAGAAGAGATTCGTTGAAAAAATTTCTCCAATTGCGTCTCGTCGCCAACGCTTGCGGCCAAGAGTTGAATGGTGTAGTTGTCGGGATGCACTCTCTGCAACCATTGGGCCGTGGCGCCGCGGCGGAGATCGAGCAGGCTTGTCGCAGGTGTCCGGGCTGCTTTCTGCGGCGCCGTACCAGCCTGTTTGTCGCTTATCCCATCTTCGTGCGAGTAGTCCTCGGGCAGCAAGCCGACGTTTTTCTGAAAAAACTGGTCGGAAACCGGAGGAAATGCCGAATCGGCATCCCCCAAGGTTCCTATCGAGACCTCCTGTACGGATTTTTGCCGTTTTTCTTCTCCATCTGGTGCCATCGCCAAGGCCCCGGGACTGGAAGCTTCACTCTCTTTATCGACTGTCTGTCCGGAACCCGTGAGCGGCATAACTGGCGCAACCATGGCCTTAGTGGCTATGAGAGACGGGAAAGAGTCGGCAACCGGGAAACGCTGCCAAAGGAAAACGGCAACAACGGCCAGCACCGAAAAGAACAGGCCATAGCAGGCAATGAGGGCCGGCTGGATAGTGGATTGGCCGAATTCACAATCACCGATCGCCGCCCGTACATGCCGGGAACCTACCCCCGGCGACGAATCCCCGCGAAGTGCCCCGCCGCCGGAAACGGCGTAAGCTGCCAACATAGCCTTATCGGCAAGAATATTGATACGCCGAATGAGGCCGCGGGAGGCCTTGGCAATCCGCCGTATAGCCCCCCGATCAAACAGCTCGGACTGGGAACTGCCGGCCGCCTGCAGACGAAAGCCTATATACTCGGCAACCTCGCTCGCTCCAAGGGGGGCAAGGTAAAAGCTATGGGTGATCCGTTCCTTCAGTTGCCGGATGTGACGTTTTCGCAGATTGTTTTCCAGTTCCGGTTGACCGAAGAGGACGATTTGCAGCAGCTTGTGATGGTGCGTCTCCAGATTGCTGAGCAGGCGAATTTCCTCCAGGGTCTCGATCGGCATCCCCTGTGCCTCTTCGATAAACACAACCACTCTCCGACCGGCGCCGTGATTGCCGAGAAGGTAGTCTTGAAGGTGCTGCATCAACAGCAATCGTCCGGTTGTCGAGGTGACCGGCAGCTTCAATTCAAAGGCGATGGCGTAGAGAACCTCGTCGGCAGAAAGCCTTGGATTGGCCAGATAAACAATTTCGACCGACTGTGGGAGACGCTCCTCCAGGATACGGCAGAGCATGGTCTTGCCGCTGCCCACCTCGCCGACCACTTTGATTATGCCCTCGCCTGTCGTTATGGCATAGATTAAGGCTTCGAGAACCTCGCCCCGCCCGCCCCCCGGCCAGAACATCGCCGGATCGGGGGTGATCCGAAAGGGATGGTATTGCAGGCCGAAATATTTCAGGTACATAATTTTCCCGATTGATAAAGAGGATACGTCCCACCGCCAATAATTCTTCACGGAAAACGGAGAAGAGAGAGAACTAATGGAACGTTATCTTTTTCCTCGCATTATATCAAGTTCTTTTGTATTTACAAATCTTTGAGTTATCAAAGAAAATCCTCTAGTTTGCCGACATGCACATGTCGCAGTTTCTTACATCCATAACATGCTATCAGAAGTTTGCAGGGGGGAGGTTGGTCTATGGCAAAGAAACAGAAAACCATTCTCTGGTGGGGTCGGTTTGATCCCGAGTATTCGAGAAATCGGATATTGCGCAAGTTGCTTATTGAGCTTGGTTATCGCCTGGTTGATTTTCAACCACGGGTTTCCTTCCTCGGTGGCATTGAGGCAAAATTTGCCGGAATTTCAGGGATCGACGCTGTTTGGGTTCCATCTTTCAGGCAGCGCGACTTTCCAGCGGCTCGTCGCTTTGCCCTTCGACAGAGAGTGCCTTTGATCTTCGACCCGCTGATCAGTGCCTGGGACAAGGCGGTTTTCGAGAGGCAGAAATTTCCTCAAACGAGTGTTGCCTCGCGTCGCTTGCAGCGCTGGGAACGGGCGATGTTCTCTTCGTCCGACTTGCTCCTGGCGGATACCGCTGTTCATGCCGAATTCTTTGTTGAGGAACTCGGGGCACATGCTGAATTCACTCGGGTGGTGCAGGTCGGAGCGGAAGAGGAGCTCTTTTTTCCTCAGGGGCACCCACCTCAGGGGACGGCTCCGGAGGTGCTGTTTTATGGGAGTTATATTCATCTCCAAGGGCCTGAGGTGATCATTGCAGCTGCCTTAACTCTGCCGGAGGTGCGGTGGACTTTCCTTGGTGATGGTCCACTTAGAAAGCAATGTCAGATTCGGGGAGAAGGGCAGGATAATATTCGATTTGAGGAATGGCTTCCCTATGTCAAGCTTCCACAGAGAATAAGCCAGGCTTCAATTTTACTTGGTGTTTTTGGATCCTCTAAAAAGGCTGGGAGAGTAATTCCCAATAAGGTCTTTCAAGCTCTCGCCTGTGGTCGAACGGTCGTCACACGAAAATCAGAAGCCTATCCACTTTCATTACTAACCGCACCTGAATGTGGCATTACATTTGTTCCTCCGGGTGATCCGGCAGCTCTGGCTGATGCAGTTAGAGGTTTGGTAGCAAGGCCTGATCTTTTTGCGTTGAAGGGGCAACAGGCAAGGGTCACTTATGAAGCGTGGTTCGGCATAGGTGGGATTAAGCAGGCTCTCGCCGACAGTCTTGAGCTGATTGGGTTATGAAATATTATTTGTGTTATGCAACTGCAAATGATAGCAGAATGTATTTTCAGGATATAAAGAACCTTGTTAATTTATGCAACCATAATCATGGGGTAGCAAATTTGCACCTCTATATTGCCATCAGCAAGGTCCATGAGACCAATGTGTTCGATAAGATATTCATAAATACTGTGCGTTCGATGTTTGCCGATTGTGAATCTATTAATCTTGTCGAGATATTCTTCAAAGATAATATTGGCCGGGACTTTAGCTCTTATTCCTTGATGAATAAAAAGATTCAAAAAATTGCCGATGAAGACGATTTTGTCTTCTTTAAAAATAGAAGTGCCTGTGGTCCATTTAAAAATGATTGGTATAGTTCGTATGTTAAGCAGTTTGCTCTTCATGAACAAGTGGCGCTAGTCGGTAGTACGATTAATTTCCAAGATCATCCAGACAGGAGTTGCAGAACAAACTTGCCGCATATTCAAACTTATGCCTTTCTGACCCAAGTAAAGTTTTTAAAAATGTTAAGAGAATCGTTCCCCGGAGAAAAGGAAACAAAGCGATTGGATATTATAACGAATGGCGAAATAGGGTTGAGTCAGTTTTATTTAAATAAAGGATATTTTATTAATTGTTTGGAGTGGCCAGATGAACTCATCGATTCCAATAGTTGTCCATTGACCGATTCTGATTGTAAGGATAGTGTAAAACAAGAGCACCCATTTTATCATCGACGTTACATGAAGAGAAACAAGAGTAAAAAAATTAAAGATTCTTTGAATGAATCTATGGTATTCTATTTGTCATATTTATTTAAATAGCAAGATAATGTTGAATCGAAAAATGATTGCCAAGTTTCAAATTCTTTCACATATCCTGATAAATATTCGTATTAAAAAATATAGACTGAGACAATTTATCTATGAACTGATATTCAAAAGAAATTCTTTTTTCCTGCCGGATTTAGGGATAAACTGCAAAGAAAATGTATTAATTCTAATCATGAAACATGTAACAGGAGGGACGAATTCAGCAACGAAGACCTTGATTAAAAGCAATCCTTCAAAATGCTATTTTATCCTACACTCTCACAAGGAACTGGTGGACGTTGAAATCTGTTATGAAGGAAAGAGCAAAATTGCAGGGACTGGAATTAACGTCATAAATGCAATTGATAAAATTACCAGAGAAAGAAAAATTAATAAAATACTTATCCAACTACTTAGAGATTATAATTTGCCAAACATAGTAAACTGAAGTTTCCCGTTTTTTAAACCCGACTGAGTCGAGTCTCGAGCACACGAGCTCCCTAATTTGACTGCGAGTTTTTCAGCCGTCCAAAAATTTATGAACAATTTCAAGGTGATCCAGTAAAAAATT
>Ga0209697_10000073_pt1 | contig 133304 bp, 107 predicted proteins | sample AliMusrvi5mmetaG_FD_184115 | JGI IMG/M metagenome (GOLD analysis project Ga0209697, IMG submission 184115) | Freshwater lake bacterial and archeal communities from Alinen Mustajarvi, Finland, to study Microbial Dark Matter (Phase II) - Alinen... | ecosystem: Environmental > Aquatic >... | reverse complement strand
CCGATCGGCAGCCTGCCCCGGCCCGGCAGCCTCAGAGCCCGAGCAGCTCCGCCATTGGCGGCCAGACGGCCAGCAACCCGGCCATCTCGGCATAGCCCTCTGCGTCCGGGTGGATGGTGTCGCCCTTGGCCAGGGCGGCCATGTACGGCCTTGATGCGGCCAGCGGCGTGAACAGGTCGAAGCCGGGCACGCCGAGCTCGGCGCAGACGCCGAGCAGCAGCTGCCCCAGCTCGCGGTTCCTGGCGGCCCACTCGGGATTGCTGGACGGCGGCGGGGCAGCAAAGAGCGTCCGGCCCGGCCCGGTGATTGCCGCAGCCTCGCGCAGCATGTCCCTGGCGGCGGCCACGGCGTCGGAAAACGGCACCTGCTGGGGCCTGTCCGCCGCGCCAAAGCTGAACACAAGGACCAGACCCTCGCCCGGACGCTGGCGGCGGGCGGTCTCCTCCTGCCAGCGTGCGGCCACCCGCAGGGAGGAATCCCCGCGAAGGCCCAGGTTGCACAGGGTCATGGTGCTGGCGCGGGCCGGGTCCAGGGCGAAGCTGGCCTGGGCCAGCCGCCCCACCCAGCCCAGGGCCAGGGTGTCGCCGGTGCCCTGCACCGTTGAATCGCCAAGGAAACAGACGACCATGGGGGTCTTCATGCGCGGTCTGCCTAGCTCAGCTTGAGCCGGGCCGTGGCCCGGTCCACGTCAATGGCCACGACCAGGGTCTTGTCCAGGATGCCGTCGTCGTACGGAAAGTCATCGCGCCCGGCGTGCTTGCGCATGAGGGTGTTCAGGGCCGCCACCTTGTCGCCGCGCTGCTCGACCACGCGCACCAGGCCGGAACCCAGCACGCTGCGGAAGGTGTAGCCCCACTGGCAGGCCAGCTCGCCGGTCTTCTTCTCCAGGTCCACGGCGGCGGAAAAGGCCACGCGCCCGCCCGTGGCTGCGGCCTGGCGCAGGGCCTCGGCCTTGCGGCCCTTCTTGGACGTGTGCAGGTACAGCACCCCGTCCTCCAGGGCGGCGTTCACGGGCACGGAGTACGGCCCCTCGGCATCGGCCAGGGCCAGGGTCACAAACTCCGCCCGGTTCATAATCTCCGCCACCACCGCCTGATCATCCGTCACATCCTTGCGCATCGCCCCTCCGATTGTGTGTTGCTCTTGTCGGCCACGTTCATTTACGCATTTCGCCGCCTGGCTTCAAGCCCTGCGGAAACATCACCCTGCGGGGTTGCCAGGCCGGGCCCCGGTGTTTACTGTCTGCGGGCCGCCGCGCCGGGAATATTCGCCCACCACAGGAGACCGCAATGAAATCCGCCGTCCTGCTCTTCGCCAACCATCCCCTGCCTGTGCTGACGCCGGAGGCCCTGGCCAGCGGCCAGCCCGATCCCCTGGCCCTGGCCCTGCTGAAAGACACCCTGCGCACCCTGGCCGACGTGGACGCCGAGACCTACCTGTTTCTTGACCCCGGCCAAGACCCCGGCCAGGACAAGGACCACATGAAGGAACAGGCCAAGGCCCTGCTCGGCAAGGGAAAATTCAAGGTCGCCATTGCCCTGGGCCGCAACCGCGCGGTGCAGCAGCGCAACGCCTTCCGCCTCGTGTTCTCGCTCCACTGCGAGCGCGCCCTGCTGCTGGACAACGCCGCGCCGGACCTGCCCGCCTTTGCCGTGCAATCGGCCCTGGACGGCCTGGGCTGGAAGGGCGCGTGCATCGGCCCGGCGCCATCGGCCACGGGGGAGCCGGAAAACATCTACGCCCTGGGCTTCCACACCGAAGGCTGGATGACCGAGTCCTTCGACCAGGTGGACCGCGACCGCCCAGGCTTGTTCCGCAGGCTGGAGACGCTCATCCTGTTCTACGAGCGCAAGGTCCGCGTGCTGCCGCCCTACGCCTCCATCACCGCCCTGGACCAGTGCCCGGCCCTGGTCGAGCGCTGCCAGGGCACGCGCTTCGCCCAGCTGCCCTCGCTGCGTCTGGCCGCCGAACGCCTGACCTGACGCCTAGACAATGGCCCGGCCCGGCCTGGGCTGCTGGCCCAGCAACTCCAGCAGGATCAAGAGGCCGCGCTTCAGCTCCTCGCGGCTGCGCGCGGCGCTGAGGGACACGCGCACGGCCATGGGCGCGGCGGTCTGCCCCAGGGCGAAGGACTCCCCGGCCACCACCACCACCCCGCGCTCCAGGGCTGCGCGCTCAAAGTCGGCCCCGCGCCAGGGCTCCGGCAGCTCCAGCCAGATGAAGTAGCCGTTCTTCCGCGAATGGACGCGCTGCCCGGCCAGGATCTCCCGGGCCAGATCGCTGCGCCGCCCGGCCTCGGCCCGCTTGAGGGCCAGCACCCGGTCGGCGGTGCCGTCGTTGATCCACATGCTGGCCAGCTCCACGCACAGCGGCGCGGCCAGCCAGGTGGTGCCGGTGATGCCCAGGGCCAGGCGCTCCACATGCTCCTGCGGGCTGGCCACAAAGGCCACGCGCAGCCCCCCGGCGATGGCCTTGGACACGCTGGCCACGAAATACGTGCGCTCCGGCGCAAGGCGCGCCAGGGTGTGGCCCGACTCATCGGCAGTGAGGGCATAGGCCTCGTCCTCCACCACCAGAAGCCCGCGCTGCCGGGCGATGTCCGCCAGGCGCGCCAGCCGCTGCGGGCTTGCGCCTGCGGTGGTGGGGTTGTGCACGCCGGGCATGAGGTACAGGCCGCGCACGCTCTCTCGGGCGCAGGCCTCGGCCAGGGACTCGGGCCGGACCCCTTCACCGTCGCAGTCCAGGGGCACCAGCTTGAGGCCCGCCAGGGACGCGGCGGTCATCAGGCCGGGATAGTTCAGGCTGGCCGCGGCCACGCGGTCGCCGGGGCGAAAGAGCACGGAAAACAGCACCACCAGGGCGTGCTGGCCGCCGCTGGTGACCAGCACCCGCTCCGGGTCCACGGACAGGCCGTAGTGCTTCAGCCATTCGGCCCCGGCTTCGCGGTGCCGGGCCATCCCGCGCGAGGGCTGGTAGCGCAGCAGCTCCTGCACGTCGCCGCGCCCGGCCAGCTCCCGCAGACCGGCGGCCAGGTCCGGGTCCAGGCCGTACATGCCCGTGACAAGCCCCAGGTCGATGCGCTCCGGGTCAGCGTCGTCCCTGCCCCACCAGGGCGCGGCCCCGTCCTGGCCCAGGGCCACCACGGTTCCCCGCCCCACCTCGCCGCGCACCAGCCCTCGCCGGGCGGCCTCGGCATAGCCGCGCGTCACGGTGCCCACGGTCACGCCCAGGGCCTCGGCCAGGTCGCGGTGCGTGGGCAGCCGGTCGCCGGACTTGAGCGCGCCGCGCTCCACGTCGGCCATGATGGCGTCCGCGAGACCCAGATACATGGGCCTGTCCCCTGCCAAGCGTGGTGTCCATATTGTCATAGTGACAATAAATACATTGACCATAGGCTTCTGTCAACATATATCCTGGAGCACAGCTGGCTGCTCCAAAACTGTTGCCGCTGCTTGATCGCGACAGCGCAAGAGATGGTGACAATCTCACATTGTATCTATCTGGATCAAATATTCCAAGACGCAGGAGGGAGCATGAACAGACCCGGAAACCCACACGCCGAAAGCGCGGAGGCCCGGCCATGACGCCGGAGACCCTGCTGTCCCTGTGCCTGTTCGCCTTTGTGACGAGCATCACGCCCGGCCCGAACAACGCCCTGCTCTTGGCCTCGGGCGTAAACTTCGGCCTGCGGCGCACCCTGCCGCACATCCTGGGCGTGACCCTGGGCTTCACCTTCATGCAGCTGGCCCTGGGCCTGGGCGTGGGCTACGTGTTCAAGGCCGCGCCAGGGCTCTACCCCACCCTGCGCGCCCTTGGGCTGGCCTACCTGCTGTACCTCGCCTGGCGCATCGCCAACGCCGCCCCGCCAGCGTCTAAGGACGCGGGCCAGGCCGAGGGCCAGACTGAGGGTCAGGCCGAAACTTCGGCCCACGCGCCCGGTCCGGCTGCATTGGCCGCAAGGCCGAAAGCGCCCCCGGCCAAGAGTCGCCCCATGACCTTTCTGGAGGCCTCGGCCTTCCAGTGGGTGAACCCCAAGGCCGTGATGATGTGCATCACGGCGGTCAGCACCTATGCCCCGCACGACAGGCCCGTGGCAGGCGCGCTCATCGTCACCGGCGTCTTCTTTTTCGCCGGGATGCCCTGCGTGGCCTTGTGGGCCGTGACGGGCTCGTCGCTGCGCGGGTTTCTCACGGACCGCCGCAGGCTCAGGGCCTTCAACTGGGCCATGGCCCTGGGGCTGGTGGCCAGCATGGCCCCCATGGCCAGGGATGCGCTCCAGGGCGGGCTGTTCTGAGGCCGGGGCACGAACACGCGAGGAGGTCGGCCCATGGCGCCGTTTTTATCGGAATGCTGGCGGGTTGCGCAGTACATTTTCAGTCCCGAAGACCATTCGGACGGGGCGCAACAGCGCTTCCCCTCGGCCTCCGGCTTGGCGGGCGCGGTCAAGACCCTGTTCTGGGCCTGCCTGGCGCTGCTGGCCGGGCTCGGCCTGGGGCAGCTCGGGGGCTGAGGCGGTCGGCGTGGGTTACTTGCGCGTGGACTACTTGCGCGCCAGCGCCCCGCGCAGGGCGGCCTCAAGCTCGATGTTGACTTCGGTCACGGCCTGGCGCAGGGCGCGCACCAGCTTTGCCGGAGTGTTGGCGGCCAGGGGCACGGTCTTGCGGATGCTGCGGGTCAGGACCACGCTGCGCTCGCCTGCGGTGTTCTTGAGCAGCAGGAACTGCATGTCGGCCACGGCCTGGGCGGGCTTGACCGCGAAGTCGCCGTGCAGGCCGCTGACGTTGCCCTCCAGGATGTAGTCCGGCAGGACCAGGCTCGACGGGTCCACCACGTTGGCGAACAGGGCCGCGTCGCGCAGCCAGGTGCGCAGGTCCTGGGTCAGCATGTCCGCCGGGATGACGAAGAACAGGTTGTAGAAATCCGCTGTCCAGGCCGAGTCCCCGGTGCGGTAGACCAGCTCCCGGCCCGCCACGCGCGGCGCGATCTGCAGGCGGCGCACCAGAAGCGTGGCCGGGGAGGCGAAGGTGGTCAGGGCCACGCCAGGGCGCTCCACCTCCAGGGCGTAGAAGCGCTTGTCCAGGGGCTTCTGCTCCAGCTTGACGCAGCCGCCCAGAAGCAGCAGCGCACACAGCAACGCCAGGATGTTCCAGCCTTTTCCGTGCAGCATGGTGTCCTCTACTGCCCACCCAGGGGCGATTTGCTTGGCGGAGGCCCGAAGAGCACCCCGGAGGGATAGCGCTTGGCCTCGCCGGTGAGTTCGCGCAGGTTCTCAATGAGCTGGCGCGCGTTGTCCAGCACGGATTCCACGTTGGCCTGCTGCGAGGCCGTGAGGCTTTCCACGCGGCCCAACACAGCGTTCAGGCGCGTGGCGGCGCTTTTGAGTTCGCCCACGGTCTCCCGGGCCTGCTGCATGGCTGCGGGCATCTCGGCCAACTGCTTTTTGGTCGCCGGGCTGGTCAGGAAGGACTCCAGGACCTTGGCCGAGGCCTTGAGGCTGGCGGTGGTCTCCCGCGCCTCGCGCAGCAGGGCCGCGGCATCGCCGCCGGAGCCCTCGATGAGCTTGCGCGCCCCAGTCAGGGTCCGGGCCGTTTCGGGCAGGATGGTGTCCACCGCCGGGTTCTCCATCAATGCATTGATGCGCGCCAGCAGCTTGCGCGTCTGCTCCAGGGTGGCGGAAAGGCGCGCGCCCACCTCGCGGGCGTCGGTGCCTTCGAGCACCGTGCTGGCGCTGTCCGCCAGGCGGCGGAAGCTCTTCACGGCGGCGGGCAGGTCCGCCGCATCCAGTCCGCCCAGGGTGTTGCTGATGCCGAGCACGGCCTGCTCCACGCGGGACAGGGTGCTGGGCGCAGCGGGAATGTAGATGTGGCCTGGCTCCCAGTTGATGGGCAGGGCCGGGTTGCGCTGCGAGTCCACGTAGTCCAGCCCCAGGTAGAGCTGGCCGGTGAGGCCCTGGGAGATGGGCCGGGCGCGCAGCCCGCGCTCCACCTCGTCTGCGGCCTGCTTCTCGGCGGGCTTGTTGCCCAGTCCACCGAACAGATCCTTGTCCAGGGTGCATTCCACGTACACGTAGCGGTGGCCTTCGGCCTTGCGGCCATATTTGGCGGCCACGAACCCGATCTCCGAGACGCTGCCCACGCGCACGCCCCGGTACTTCACCGCCGAGCCCTGCTCCAGCCCGTTCACGGACTCGTTGATGTACGTCTCGATGATGTAGGTCTTCTTGAAAAAACGGCCCGCGCCTAGAGCGAACAGCACCACCAGGAGCAAAAACGCCCCGCCGATGACGAACAGGCCAAGTTTGAGATGGTCGCTGCCTCGGATCATGGCCGGGCTTCCTCCTGGATATTTTGCAGGGCAATGGGCAGGTGCGCGCCGCGTGGCGCGGCCTCGCGGTCAAAGAAGCGGCGCACCTCGGGGTGGGTGCTCGTGGCGTTCAGCTCGCGCGGGTCGCCCTCGGCCGCGATGCCTTTGACCCCGTCGTCCATGAGGATGACCCTGTCGGCGATGTTCAGGATGCTCGGCACCTCGTGGGAGACGATGACAAAGGTGATGCCGAGGGTTTCGGCCAGGCTGCGCACCAGGCTGTCCAACCCGGCGGAGGTCACGGGGTCTAAGCCCGCGGAGGGCTCGTCCAGGAACAGGATCGGCGGGTCCAGCGACATGGCCCGGGCGATGGCCGCGCGCTTGACCATGCCGCCGGAAAGCTCCGTGGGCATGAAGTGGCCGAAGCGCTCCAGCCCGACCAGGGACAGCTTGACCCGGGCGATGGCGTCCACCGCCTCCTGCGGCAGGTCGGTGTACTCCTCCAGGGGCAGGCCCACGTTGCGCAGAACGCTCATGGACCCGAACAGCGCGCCGCCCTGGTACATGACGCCGATGCTCTTCAATATCTCAATGCGTTCCGGGCCCCTGGCGGTGACGATGTCGCGGCCGTTCAGGACGATGCTGCCGCCTGTGGGCGCAAGCAGGCCGATCATGTGCTTGAGCAGCGTGCTCTTGCCGCAGCCGGAGCGGCCGATGACCACAAAGACCTCGCCCCGGCGCACGTCAAAGGAGACGTCCTTCAGGACGGTCTCGGCGCCGTAGGCGCACGAGAGGTCGCGCACGCGGATGATGGTCCCGTCGTTGTTCATGTGCGTATCCACCCCACAGGCCCTATCAAATCTTCAGGTAATAGAACAGCACCGCGAAGAGCCCGTCGGCCACGGTGATGAGGATCAGCCCGCTGACCACGGCGCTGGTGGTGCTGCGGCCCACGGCGCTGGCTCCGCCGCCGGTGCGCAGGCCACGCAGGCAGCTCACCCCGGCCACCAGCAGGCTGAACACGAGGATCTTGACCAGGCTCGCGATGAGATCGTTGTCGGTGACGTTGGCGAACACGCGCGAGGTGAAGGTCACCAGCGGAAAGCCGATGGAGACCATGACCATAGCCCCTCCGACGAGGCTGGCGAAATTGAAGAACAGGGTCATGAACGGCACCATGCTGAGCGAGGCCAGGATGCGCGGCCCCACCAGAAAGCGCACCGGGCTGATGCCCATGGTGGTCATGGCGTCCAGCTCCTCGTTGACGCACATGGTGCCTATCTCCGCCGCAAAGGCCGAGCCCGAACGCGCGGCCAGCAGGATGGCCGTGACCAGCGGGCCCATCTCGCGGAACATGACCAGGCCGAGCATGTTCGGCACGTATATCTCGCCGCCGAAGCGCTGCAGGGTGATCACCGACTGGAAGCTCATGATGAGCCCCATGAGGAAGCCCACGAGCAGGATGATGGGCATGGACTCCACACCCACGGCCATGGCCGCCAGAAACACGTCCTTCCAGCGCACGCGCTCCGGGTGGCGGACCGATTCCCAGACCACCAGCGAGCACTCGCCGACAAAGGACACGACCTCGGCCATGCCAGCCAGGACATTGCCCACGCCGACCCCGACCAGGCCCTTGAGGCCCCGGCGCTCCTGGGGCTTCTGGACGGCCTCGCGCTCGGCGTCCCCGGCCAGATCGAGCAGGTGCGTGTGGCTTGCCGAAAGCCCCAGCAGCTCCACCGATGCGCCACGGGCCTCGGCCTCGGCGCGCAGCTTGACCAGCAGCGCCAGCCCGGCTCCGTCGATGTAGCCCGCCTGGGCGAGCTTCAGGCACAGGACGCTGCCCTTCTGGATTGCCGAGCCCGTGCGCGCGCCGCCGCGCACGCGGTCCAGGGCCGGGCCCCAAAGCCGGGCCACGGTGGCGCTGTTCAGGTCGCCGGAAAAGGCGAGGGTCAGCTGGCCAGGGGCATCGCTGACGGCCAAGCCCTTTGGCAGGGCATCAATTTTGGAGGCGTGCAGCATTCTGCATTCTGGCTAACGCAAACAGGCGGGAAAGGCAAAGGGGGCTGCGGCTCACTTGGAGGCGGCCCCGCTGCGCACCAGCGCGCGCGGCGGCGGGTCGAAATCGGCTGGCCCGGCGGGGCTCCAGCCCCCTTCCTTGGAGGAGGACGCCTCCACGCTCAGCACAGGCATGGAGTCGAGCCCCTTGGAGAGGTCCAGGGTCAGCCGCCAGTAGAAGATCGGGATGAGGAACACATCCCCCTCCAGTAGGACGGTGAGCTTGCGCTGGGCGAACTTGAAGTCAAAGGCGCGCACCTTGCCCATGGTGAGGGTGCCGGTGCCCACCAACGTCGAATCATTCTGACGGGAGATGTCCAGGACCAGGTCCCAGGTGGTCATGCTCTTGGGGCCTTGGTCCAGGGTGAACCTGCCCACCAGGGCGCTCTCCACATCCAGGCTCTTGGCCAGGGTCGCCACGATCTCGGCGCGTTCGGCCTCGGGCACGAGCGCGTTATACTGGGCCAAAAGCTGCCGCCCCTTCTGGTACTCGCCCTGCCTGGCTGCGGCAGTGCTCTGGCAAAGCAGCGCCAGCGCCTTGTCCGCCTGCTCCTCCAGAGCCCGGTTGAAGTGGTAATTCGCGTCCGCGTTCCCCTCCAGCCCCAGCAGCAGACCCTTGGCCAGGCGCACGCCTGCGGTCTGCAGGCCGGACTCGTTCAGGCGCTGGAGCTGGTACCTGGTGTCGGATTCGCTCCCGGAGACAACCTGCGCGATGGCCAGCCCGGCGCGGGCCTCGGCGTCGTTCGGGCGGGCCTGCACGGCCTGCTCGAAAAAGTTCCGGGCGTCCGGCAGCCCGGCGCGGGCCAGGGCGGCAAACTGCGCGTCATAGGCGCCCGGCTGGGGCGTTGCGGCCAGTGCCGCGGGCGGGCTCTGCTTGGGGCGCGGGGCCAGGGCCAGCAGCTTGGCCTGGGCAAGCTTCTGGCGCTCCGTCTCCAGGCGGTCCTGCTCGGCCTGCAAGGCCTGCAGCTGCGCCAGCTCCTGCTGCTCGCGCCGGAGCTGCGCGGCCTCCTCGACCATGCGCTTCTTCTCGGCCTTGAGGTCGAGGGGCCGGGACGGAAGCGGGGCGGCGGCGACAGGCGCAGTGACTGGCGCGGCAACGGGCGCGGCAACGGGCGCGGCAACGGGCGGTGACGGCTGGTCCGCTGCGGAGCCGGAAAAATAAAACTGGCCGATGAGGCTGGAGGCCTCCCACGGCACCTGCTTGCGCTTGGTCTCCGTCACCACGCTCTGGCGCACGCGCATGAAGACCTCGGTGATGGGCAGGCCAGGGGTGGCCATGTTGCGCAGCAGGTGCTGGGTGAACAGGCCGTTTCTGCCCGCGCCGTCAGAGGCCACGGAGCCGGGGGCGGTGGCGTAGGAAATGAGCGAGCCCGTGGGCGCGTCCATCTTGGCCAGGCCCTGCTCCGCGCTGCGGAAGCCCCGGGAGAAGGGATTGTTGCGGCAGGCGTCCAGGATGATGATGTTCAAGTCGTTGCGCGCGTCCTCCATCTTGCCCAGCACCATTCCGGCGGGCAGGCAGGTGAAGCGCACGTCGCTCTCAGTCTGGATGTTGGCGCCCACGGGCACCAGATAGTTCTCCCCGGCCACCTGGATGCCGTGCCCGGCGTAGTAGAACAGCCCGGACCCGCCCTGGCGCAGCTTCAGCCCGAACTCGCGCACGGCCCGGTCCATCTGCTGCTGGTCGGCGTCGGTCAGCAGGGTCACTTCAAAGCCGAGCAGCTTCAGGGCCGCAGCCATGTCCGTGGCGTCGTTGACGGGATTCTTGAGCGGCGCGGCCTTGTAGGCCCCGTTGCCGATGACCAGCGCCACCCGTCTTTGCTGCGGCAGGGCGGCCTGCGAAGGCGCAGCCAGGATCAGAAGCAGGCATGTCAACAACGCACAGCGGATGAATCGGTGCATGGGGCTCTCCAGCATTGAACGTATCCTGCACATAGCAAATACACGGAATTGCGCAAGGCCACCCTGCACCCCACCCCTTGACATTTCCTACGAAACGAACTTTATTCGGCTGAACGACGGAGGACAGAATGATTGACAAGATCGATATCAAAATATTGACGATAGTTCAGGATAATGGCCGGACCTCCAACGCCGAGATCGCCCGCCAGGTGGGTATGGCCCCCTCGGCCGTGTTGGAGCGCATGCGCAAGCTGGAGCGCAAGGGCATCATCAAGGGCTTTGAGGCCGTGCTGCGGCCCAAGGACGTGGGCTTCACCCTGACGGCCTTCACCTTTGTGCGCGTGGAGGAGAGCGTGGGGGCCATGGACACGGGCAAGGCCCTGGCCAAGGTGCCCGGCGTGCTCGAAATGCACTACACCGCCGGACAGGACTCGTACCTGGCCAAGGTGCGCGCCCGCGACACGGAGCACCTGCAGCACATCCTGCAACAGTTCGGGGCCATTCCCGGCGTGCGCGACACGCGCACCACCGTGGTCCTGACCACCCTCAAGGAAACGCGCGTGCTGCCGCTTGACATCACGACCCAGGACGCGGCCACGGAAAACACCCAAGGAGCCGAAGAATGAGCATCGAGATCAAGGCCCTGGACGAGAAGATCGTCCTGCGGGGCAAGGAATTCTTCCAGAGCATCGCAGGGGAGGCCCCGTCGATCTTCAACAAGGGCTGGTGGACGGGCAAGGTCATGGACTGGGCCATGAAGAACGAGGACTTCAAGGTCCAGATGTTCCGCTTTGTCGACGTGCTGCCCTACCTCACCACCTCCGAGTCCCTGTCCCGGCACATCGAGGAATACTTCGGCGACAAGGACGCCAACATCCCGGACGTGCTCAAGTGGGGCGCGGGCAAGACCGGCCTGGGCGGCGGCCTGGTGGCCATGGTGCTGAACAAGGCCATCCGCGCGAACATCGAGTCCATGGCCCGCCAGTTCATCATCGGCGAAAAGGCCTCCGAGGCGGTCAAGGGCATCCGCCAATTGCGCAATGACGGCTTCGCCTTCGTCATCGACCTGCTTGGCGAGGCCACGGTGAACGAGCGCGAATCCGACGCCTACCAGGCGGGCTACCTGGAGGTGCTCGAAGCCATCCAGGCCGAGGTCAAGAAATGGGAGGGCCTTGATGTCGAGAAAGGAACGGGCGGAGATTCCGACTGGGGCCACGCGCCCAAGGTCAACGTGGCCGTGAAGCCCTCAGCCTTCTTCTCCCAGGCCAAGGCCGTGGATGTCGCAGGCTCTGTCGAGGGCATCTACCGCCGCGTGGAGCCCATCTACAGCAAGGTCAAGGAGATGGGCGGCTTCATGTGCATCGACATGGAGCAGCTGAAGTACAAGGAGATCACCATCGAGCTCTTCAAGCGCCTGCGCAGCGCCCCGGAGCACCGCGACTACCAGCACCTGGGCATCGTGTTCCAGTGCTATCTCAAGTCCACCGACGCCGACGTGGCCGGGCTGATCTCCTGGGCGCGGCACGAAAACCTGCCCATCTCCATCCGCCTGGTCAAGGGCGCGTACTGGGACTCCGAGACCGTGCTGGCCAAGCAAAACGGCTGGGAAGTGCCGGTGTACACCATCAAAGCCGAGACCGACATGGCCTATGAGCGCAACGCCCGGACCATCCTGTCCAACCACGACATCTGCCACTTCGCCTGCGCCTCGCACAACATCCGCACCATCTCCGCCGTGCAGGAGATGGCCGCCGCCCTGAGCGTGCCTGCGGAACGCTACGAGTTCCAGGTGCTCTACGGCATGGCCGAGCCCGTGCGCAAGGGCCTGCGCAACGTGGCCCGCCGCGTGCGCCTGTACTGTCCCTACGGCGACCTCATCCCGGGCATGGCCTACCTGGTGCGCCGGTTGCTGGAGAACACCGCCAACGAAAGCTTCCTGCGCCAGAGCTTTGCCGAGGGCGCGGAGCTGGCGCGCCTGCTGGAGAACCCGGAACTGACCGTCCAGCGCGAACTCGCGGTCCGCAATGCCGTGACCCCGGCGGCCCAGGCCACGGCCAGCCTTGGCGGCCTGCCGGCCTTCGCCAACTTCCCGGCCGTGGACTTCACCATCCCGGCGGCCCGGGCAGGCATGCGCCAGGCCTTGGCCAAGGTGCGCGCAAACTTCGGCGCAACCTACCCGCTCATCATCGGCGGCAAGGAGGTGCGCACCGGCAAGATCCTGGACTCCTACAACCCGGCCAACCCGGCCGAGATCGTGGGCCGGGTCTGCCAGGCTGGCCTAAAAGAAACCCAGGAAGCCGTGGCCGTGGCCAAAAAAGCCTTCCTGTCTTGGCGCGACGTGGCCCCGGCGGAGCGTGCCAAGGTGCTCTTCAAGGCTGCGGACGGCATGCGCCGCGACATCGACGCCCTCTCGGCCCTGCAGGTGCTGGAGGTGGGCAAGCAGTGGGACCAGGCCCACGCCGACGTGGCCGAGGCCATCGACTTCCTGGAGTACTACGGCCGCGAGATGCTGCGCCTGGGCGCGCCCCGGCGCATGGGCAACGCCCCGGGCGAGGTGAACCAGTACTTTTACCAGGGCAAGGGCGTCACTGCGGTCATCGGGCCGTGGAACTTCCCCCTGGCCATCAGCGCGGGCATGGCCGCCGCAGCCATCGTCTGCGGCAACGCGGTGGTCTACAAGCCCTCGGGCCTGTCCTCGGTCATCGGCCATGGCCTGGCGCGCATCTTCAAGGAGGCCGGGCTGCCCGACGGCGTGTTCAACTTCCTGCCGGGCAAGGGCTCGGTCATGGGCGACGCCCTGGTGGAGCACCCGGACGTTTCGGTCATCGCCTTCACCGGGTCTATGGAGGTGGGCCTGCGCATTCAGGAAAAAGCCGCTCACGTGCAGCCCGGCCAGATCCAGTGCAAGAAGGTCATCGCCGAGATGGGCGGCAAGAACGCCATCATCATCGACGACGACGCCGACCTGGACGAGGCCGTGCTGGGCGTCCTGTACTCGGCCTTCGGCTTCCAGGGGCAGAAGTGTTCGGCCTGCTCGCGCGTCATCGTGCTCGACCCCATTTACGAGCGCTTCACCCGCCGCCTGGCCGAGGCCGCCAGCTGCATCAAGATCGGCCCGTCCGAGGACCCGGCCAACTACATGGGCCCGGTGGTGGACAAGGCCGCCCAGGCCAACTGCATGAAATATGCGGACCTGGCCTGTTCCGAGGGCAAGGTGCTGGTGCGGCGCACGGACTTCCCCTCTGAACCGCAGGGTGCGTGCTACGCCCCGCTGACCATCGTCGAGGGCGTCACCAAAGGCATGCGCATCGCCCAGGAGGAGGTCTTCGGGCCGGTGCTGGCGGTCATGCGCGCGGGGACCTTTGACGAGGCCCTGGACATCGCGAACTCCACGCGCTTCGCCCTCACCGGCGCGGTGTATTCCCGCAGCCCGAAACATCTGGACAAGGCCCGGCGCGAGTTCCGCGTGGGCAACCTGTACCTGAACAAGGGCAGCACCGGCGCCATGGTCGAGCGCCACGCCTTCGGCGGGTTCAACATGTCCGGCGTGGGCTCCAAGAGCGGCGGTCCGGACTACCTGCTGCAGTTCATGGACCCGCGCCTGGTCTCCGAGAACACCATCCGCCGGGGCTTTGCTCCAGTGGAGGCGGACGACGACTGGGTGGCGTAAGCCCGCATTAACCATTCGCAAAACAGGCCGGGGGCACACGCTCCCGGCCCCTTGTTTCCGCTCTTGCCAGATGCACACAAACCAGGGACAATGGCCGCCGTGCGCGCCGAGAACACGGCCAGTCCGCCCGGCCAGTCCGCCCGGCCAGTTTACGCCGCCAGTTTACGCGCCCCCTATCAATCGACCAGAGGAGACCATGCGCAAGCCCAAGCCCTACGACCATACCGATCCCCGGCCGCCCAGCCGCTCCCAGAAAAAGCGCGACAGCGCCGCCCTGCAGGTGCTTGGCGGCAAGCTGGCCGAGCTGCCCGAATCGGCCCTGGCCAAGCTCGACCTGCCTCCGCGCCTGCTGGAGGCGATCATGGAGTTCAAGGCCCTGGCCAAACACGAGGCCAAACGCCGCCAGCTCCAGTTCATCGGCGCGCTGATGCGCGATACCGACGCCGACCCCCTGGCCCTGGCCGTTGAGGACATGGAGTCCGGCAACCGCAGCCAGGCGCGGGAGTTCCATGCCGTGGAGGCGTGGCGCGCGGCGCTTCTCGCCGGTGACGAGTCCGGTCTGGAGGGCCTCGTGTCCCTGGCCCCGGAGGCCGAACAGGTCGAGGTGCGCAGCAGAATCCGCCAACTGGCGCGCAACGCCCGCGCCGAGGCGGAAAAGAACAAGCCCCCGCGCTCCAGCCGCGCGCTGTTCCGCCTGCTACGCGAGCTCCGGCAGTCCGGCCAGGGCGGCGCGGCCCTGGAGGCGGAGTCCGGACCTTCCGACGAGGACCCGCTTGAGCAGGACATTCTGGACGATGACATTCTGGAGGAAGACACCCTGGACGAGCATGTCCGGGAGCAGGCGGCGGAAATCGAAGAGCCCTGGGACGGAACTCCGCGCAAGACCAGCTTCTGACGCCCCCTTGACGCCGCGCGCCAAGGCCTTACCTTTGCAGAGTCTGTCCACCCAAGCACCAACAAGGAGCAATCCACCGTGATCCATGAATATGCCGGCATCGTCACCGAACTGGAAGACCGCGTCTGCCCGCACTGCAACAAGCCCATGGAGGCCTGGCTGGCCCCGCCCGAAACCGGCTGGGGCGTCATCGTCGTGTGCTACAACAACGACTGCGAATACTACAAAGGCTCGGAAGCGGACATCATCAACAAGCGCGACGCCTCGCGCATGGGCTGCCGCTACGCCGAGAACCCGGACAACAACTACACCTCCTTCAACCTGGTCGCCGTCTGTTTCTAGGCTGAAGCCTTCTTCCTCACACCGCCAACGGGGCGTCCTGGGCAATGCCGGGACGCCCCGTTTGATTTTGCGCGCCCCTTGCGCAAACACTCCATTGTGGGATAATATGTAAAACGGCCTTGCTTTAGCGTCCCCCCGGCGCTTCCTGCGCACGCAGCCAGGCAACCAGGCCCCGGATAGCTGCCCACAGCAACAACGCAGTAGCGAGGAACACATGCAGCAAGACTTCTACAAAAGCCTCCTCGACAACCTCTACGACGGGGTCTACTTCGTCGACAGCACACGGACCATCACCTACTGGAACCACGGGGCGGAGCGCATCTCCGGCTTCAGCGCCGGGGAGGTTCTGGGCCGCCGCTGCGCCGACAACCTGCTCATGCACGTGGACGAGGAAGGCGCGCAGCTCTGCGTCTGCGGCTGCCCCCTGGCCAGCACCTTGGCCGACGGCCAGACCCGGGAGGCCGAGGTGTTCCTGCACCACAAGGACGGACACCGGGTGTCGGTGTGCATCCGCATTGCGCCCATGCGCGACAAATCCGGGAGCATCATCGGGGCCGTGGAGATCTTCGCCGACAACTCGGCCCAGCGCGACAGGCTGGAGGAGTTGCGCGCCCTCAAGCAGATGAGCCTGGCCGACCCGCTCACCGGGCTGGGCAACAGGCGCGCCGCCACCCTGGACTTTGAACACAAGCTCAAGTGCCTGCGCCACTTCAAGGTGCCCTTTGGCCTGCTGTTCGCGGACATCGACGGCTTCGAGGCCGTGAACCTCTCCTATGACCGCGAAACCGGCGACCGGGCCCTCGTCATGGTGGCCAGAACCCTCACCAGCGCCCTGCGCGGGGTGGACAGGCTCAGCCGCTGGGACGGCGAGGAATTCGTGGCCCTGGTGCCCGGCGTGGACCCGGACACGTTTCGCAACATCGCCGAGCGCATGCGCAAACTGGTGGAGGCCAGCGCCCTGCCCACCCCGGACGGCCTGCTCCGGGTGACGGTGTCCGTGGGGGGCAGCATGGCCGTGCCCACCGACACGCTGGAATCGCTGATGGTCAGGGCCGGGGCCATGATGCACCTCTCCAAGTGCGCGGGCCGCAACCGCACCACGCTGGACTGTTCATAGACAGCTCACAGGCCCGGGCCGGAGCCGGACAAGAGCGCCTGGCCAGGCCCGCTGAGCACCTCCCGGCCGATCCCGGCGGCCAGGGTCCACATGGTCAGGCAGACCAGGACATCAAGCACGCGCCAGGCCGCCGGTCTGCGCAGCACCGGGGCCAAAAGCCGCCCGCCCAGGCTCAGCGAAAAAAACCAGCAGGCCGAGGCCAAAACCGCGCCCAGCCCGAAGCTCAACCGTCCCGGACCGTCCAGCTGGCTGGACAGCCCGCCGAGGAGCACCACCGTGTCCAGCAGGGCATGGGGGTTGAGCAGGCTCACCCCCAGGGCCGTGAGCAGGATGGCCCCGAGGGGCGCGGGCTCCGCCCCGGCCACGAGCCCCGGCGATGCACCGCGCAGGGCGCTGTGCAAGGCCCGCAGGCCGTAGACCGCAAGAAACAGCACCCCGGCGCAGGCCAGCAGGCTGGCCGCCAGCGGGGCCCTGGCCGCAGCCAGGCCGACCCCGCCCACCCCGGCGGCGATGAGCAGGGCGTCGCACAGGGTGCAGACCCCGGCCACCAGCCAGGGCCGGTGCCCGCGCGCGCCCTGGGTCAGCACGAACACGTTCTGCGCGCCGATGGCCACGATGAGCCCGAAACCCAGTCCAAACCCCTGCGCCAACTGCGGCCAGCTCATCTGCATGTCCGTCATGTCTCCCTCCGCTTCTTGGCCTCAGAGCTAGCCGCCGACACGTGAAAAGTACAATTCATTCTTTTCAATGTTCATTAGTTCTGCTAATGTCTTTCCATGATCGAAACGAAACTCCTGAAGACGTTGGCGGCAGTGGCGGACGAGGGCGGGTTCGAGCGCGCGGCGCGGCGGCTCAACCTCACGCAATCGGCGGTGTCGCAGCGCATACGGCAGATGGAGGAGGCCGTGGGCCAGCCCGTGCTCACGCGCACCCAACCCCCGCGTCCCACGGGGCCGGGTCGGGCGCTGCTCAGGCATGCGCGGCGCGTGGGCCTGCTGGAGGCGGAGCTGACGGCGGATCTGGCCCGGCAGTTCGCCCCGGCAGGAGCCTCCAACGCGGCGGGCGCACCCTGGCAGACCCTGGCCCTGGCCGTCAATGCCGACACCCTGGCCACCTGGTTCAGCAAGGCCGTGCTCCCGCTGCTGGTGGCCGAGCGGGTGGCGCTGGACCTGCGCGTGGACGACCAGGAACGCACCCTGGAGCTCTTGCGCGGAGGCGAGGTGGCGGGCTGCGTGAGCACGCGCAAGTCCCCGGCGCAGGGCTGCCGGGCGGAGTTCCTGGGGGTCATGCGCTACCACTGCGCCTGCGCGCCGGACTTCGCCGCGCGCTGGCTCCCGGAGGGCCTCACGCTCAAGGCGGCCTGGAGCGCGCCTGCCGTGGTCTTCAACCGCGACGACAACGTCCACGACCAGTTTCTGAACCAAAACCTGGGCGCCAGCCCGGACTGCGCGCCGCGTCACCACGTGCCCAACTCCGAGCCCTTCGTGGACTTCGTGCTGGGCGGCGCAGGGTACGGGCTCATCCCGCACCTCCAGGCGGGCGTCCATCTGGCCTCGGGCGCGCTGGTGGACCTCTGGCCCGAGCCCATGCCGGTGCCGCTGCACTGGCACTGCTGGAACATCCCCTCCAGGCTTTTGGCGCGTGTGGGCAAGGCCCTGAAACAGGCGGCGCGCCGAGAGCTAGCGTGAGCAATAGCCTCCGGCGGCCAAGGGGCCAGAGGCCCCTTGGAACCCCCGTAGGGTTTGGGCCGAGGTTGCCTGGGCAGACGCGTCGGCTTGGCCCGGTCCTGGCAATGCGTGCGGGTTTTTGAGCGATGACGCTCAAAAACCCGCACGCGGTTGGCCCGTTTCGAGAGGGGCTTCACGGGTGCCGCGTCCATGTTTCACGCCGCACCACGGCCCCCTTGGCCCCCTCTGACCCGCCCGGCCACTTCCCACGAATTTCTTGCTCCGCACAAGCCGAAAGGGCTGTTTCAGGAGGAACCTGAAACAGCCCTTTCGGCGCAATGGGGGGTCCGGGGGGCCTCAGGCCCCCCGGGAAAAACCCTGCTCTCTAGTAGCGGTAGTGGTCCGACTTGTAGGGGCCGTCCTGGGCCACGCCCAGGTAGTCGGCCTGCTGCTTGGTCAGGATGTCCAGCTGCACGCCCAGGCGCTCCAGGTGCAGGCGGGCGACCTCCTCGTCGAGCTTCTTGGGCAGGATCATGACCTTGGGCTCGTACGTGTTGGCGGCCAGATCCAGCTGTGCCAGCACCTGGTTGGTGAAGGAGTTGCTCATGACAAAGCTGGGGTGGCCTGTGGCGCAGCCCAGGTTCACCAGGCGGCCCTCGGCCAGGACAATGAGGGACTTGCCGCCGGGCAGGGTCCACTTGTCCACCTGAGGCTTGATCTCAAGCTTCTTGCACCCGGGGTTGGTCTCCAGGAAGCTCATCTCGATCTCGGAGTCGAAGTGGCCGATGTTGCAGAGGATGGCCTCATCCTTCATCTTGACCATGTGCTTGGCGCCCACCACATGGAGGTTGCCCGTGGCGGTGATGAAGATGTCGCCCAGCTCGCAGGCCTTGTCCATGGGCAGGACCTCGTAGCCCTCCATGGCCGCCTGGAGCGCGCAGATGGGGTCGATCTCGGTGATCAGCACGCGCGCGCCGAAACCGCGCATGGACTGGGCGCAGCCCTTGCCCACGTCGCCGTAGCCCACCACCACGCAGACCTTGCCCGCGATCATGATGTCCGTGGCGCGCTTGATGCCGTCGGCCAGGGACTCGCGGCAGCCGTACAGGTTGTCGAACTTGCTCTTGGTCACGGAGTCGTTGACGTTGATGGCCGGGAAGAGCAGCTCGCCCTTCTTCTGCATGTCGTACAGACGGTGCACGCCGGTGGTGGTCTCCTCGCTCACCCCGCGCACCTTGGCCGCGATCTTCGTCCACTTCTTGGGATCGGCCTTGTGGCCGTGGGCCAGGCGGTCCATGATGATCTGGAATTCCTTGTTGTCCACCTTCTTCTTGAGCAGCGCGGGGTCTTTCTCGCACTTCACGCCCTGGTGGATCATGAGCGTGGCGTCGCCGCCGTCGTCCACGATGAGGTCCGGGCCGGAGCCGTCGGGCCAGGTGAGGGCCTGCTCGGTGCACCACCAGTAGTCTTCCAGGCTCTCGCCCTTCCAGGCGAAGACCTTGGCCGTGCCCGCCTTGGCGATGGCTGCGGCGGCGTGGTCCTGGGTGCTGAAGATGTTGCACGAGGCCCAGCGCAGGTCCGCACCCAAAGCAGACAGGGTCTCGATGAGCATGGCCGTCTGGATGGTCATGTGCAGGCTGCCCATGATCTTCATGCCCTTCAGCGGCTTCTTCTTGCCATGCTTGGTGCGCAGGGCCATGAGGCCGGGCATCTCGTTCTCGGAGAGCTGCAGCTCCTTGCGGCCCCAGTCGGCCAGGGACAGATCTGCAACGCGGTAGTCCATTTTCGGGTCAAGTTCCATCATCGTGCTTTCCTCCAGGTGTGTTTGCGAAAAATGTTGAACCAGGGCAAGGGCCGGGGCCAGGCTGTCGTCAGGCCAATATCAGGCCGTCATCAGGGCCGCTGTCAGGCCGTTGTAGGACCACCGTCAAGGCCGGGCCGCCTCGGCGAGGAGCACCACAAGCCCCTGGTTGACAGGATACAGTTCCGTCTGGCCGGGCTGGAACCCGGCTTCCTCCAGCCATGTGCGCAGCTGCTGGCGGTCCAGGCCCAGGCGCGCGTCGCCGTAGAGCACGCGCATGGCCTCGTTCTCGTGGCGGTCAAAGTCGGCGATGATCAGCCGCCCGCCTGGGCACAGCACGCGCCGGGCCTCGGCAAGCGCGGCCACGGGGTCCGGCAGGTGGTGCAGCACCATGGAGAACACGCAGGCCTGGGCCTCGCCCTCGCGCAGGGGCAGGTGCGTCAGGTCGCCCAGGCGCAGGCTCACGCCCGCATGGCCGTCCTGGGAAGCTTTGCCGTTCAGCCTCTGGCCCGCAAGCTCCAGCATGCGCTGCGAATTGTCCACGCCGATGACCAGGCAGGCGCGCTGGCTCAGGCGCTCCAGCAGTTCGCCGGGGCCGCAGCCCAGGTCGGCCACGGCTGCGCCCTCGGGCACGCGGCTGGCGATGGCGCCCGCAAGGTCCAGGTCGCCCAACACCTCGCGGGAGAGGTCGCGCCAGTGCCCGGCCACGGCGTCGAAGAATTGGCGCGTGGCCTGCACGCGTTCGCGCACGGCGGCGTCGGCGCGGTGTGCGTCGGCGGCGAATTCCGGGGTGTTCATGAACCCGGCCGAGGTTTCGAGCACCTCGCAGCCCGGCCCGGACCCCGCAGCACAATAGAAGGCCCACAGGCCCTCGCGGCGGCATTCCACCAGCCCGGCCTCGACCATGATCTTGAGGTGCCGGGAGATGCGCGGCTGGCTCATGCCCATGACGGCCACCAGCTCGCCCACGTTGAGCTCGTGGCGGCGCAGGATGCCGGCGAGGCGCAGGCGCGTCTCGTCAGCCAGGGCCTTGTGGATGTGCAGGAGGTCGGTCATTGGGCTCCATGTTTATATCAGTATATCTTGATGCAGTGTTTCTAGCGGGAGCGGGGGTGGGCGTCAAGGGGATTTTTGGGTGGCGCGCTGCCGCGCGCGCGGGAGTGGGAGGAGTTGGCGACCCTGTGGGGAGTGTAGCATATTTGGCGGGGGGGTGCAAAGGTGGGGGGATGGCGTACAGAGAAGGCCCCGGAGCGGAAGCTTCGAGGTCAGTAAGTGTTTTAGTATGGCTACATTCAATATTTCGATGATTGAACATCATTAAAACATTGAGGATCTAACGAAACAACAGCACGCAAGTATTTACGCAATAGTGAAGTCAAATCGTTTACAGGAAGATCGGCCTCAGAATAATCTTTCCCGTGAGCAATATTGTCACGTACACTTTTAAGCTTTTCAAATAGATCGCATTCACGACTAGCAACAGCCTCACATAAATTTGCAAATAGGATATCCGAAACAGCAACGAACTTGTCGATGATGCTGTATTTCCCGTTCAGTGTTTTTTGAATGCGACCAAGGAATCGTTGTTTCAGATGCTGATCACCAACAGTAAAGCTTTGATAAAAATTGTTGCAATATATTTTGAAAGATTTCTCAATTAAAATTTCTAGTGCAGCAAATCCAGCTATATATTTGCGCAAGTTATCCGCCTGACGATCAAGCAGTTGCGCATATAAATGCTGTATGCTACCCGTAACGTAAGACGATAAAACATTACTGTACAAATTCGATATTTCGCCAATGCTTAAATCAGTTAGGGTGCGTGCGACAACACCTTCAGCTTTACAATCAAAATTCATACTATATATGTTTACACCATTCTCGTCCACTAGATATGTCCCACTAGACAAATTTACATACCCTGCGATATCATCATTATGCAAAGATAGCGCAAGCTTCATAGAATCAGCACTTTTCTTGTGCGATCCCAAAACGAATTGCTTGTCTATAATATCAAAAGCAAGTTTGTATCCGGGACATTCATTAAATACAACGTCTGACGGCAGCTCTATATCACCTGTAGCCTTCATCACTAAGACAGGACTTGATCCACATTTCTTTCTTCTTGCCTCTACAATCTTAGCAATCATTCCATCCAAAGCATTATTAAAGTCTGGATCAGAAATTCCAACCATAAGATTAATCATGCGCTGCCCAATAGCTGCGTTTACGTCTATGCCGTACAGATGCTGATCTGGCGATCTTGTTAGCACGAACTCAACGTTCTCTTGGGAACTCAGCACCACTTCACAGGTCTCATTTTCCAATAAAAATCCACCAACAAGTTCCCATGCAGCAATGCAAACGTATTTCATTCTTCCCCCCTACCCATCCCAATCCTTCACCTGCAACTCAATCTTCGGAATCCCGTCAAACCGGTCGATCCTCGGCGTAAAGGCAAAGCGCATGAGCGTGCCCTGCACCTCGCGGGTCAGCTCGCTGGCCTTGCGCCAGACCTTGGCGGGCAAGAGCAGCCCCGGACGGTCAACAGCCCCCTGCTCCGCCAGCCCAAGCTTCACGTGGTCCTTGCCGAACACCCGGTAGGTCTTCACCAAGACCGGCGGCGACACGAACAGCGGCTCCGGGTTGCCCATGCCGAACGGCTGCAACATCTCCAATTCCTTGAGCAAGGTGAAGGTGATGTCGCCAAAGCCCAGCTCCCGGTCCAGCTTCAGCGAGGGCCGCAGCGGCACCGGCCCCAGCGCCGCCGCCACAACCTGGTGGAACCCCTCGCGCAGGGCCTCCAGGTTCTCCAGCGGCATGGACAGCCCCGCCGCCTGCTTGTGCCCGCCAAAGCCCAAGAACAGGTGCTCCAGCCCGCTTAGGCCCTCGTGCAGGTCGAACTCGGCCACGCTGCGGCCCGAGCCCTTCCAGTGCGCGCCGCCCTTCACCCCGCCCTTCTCGTCATCCTCGCCGCCCTCGCGGCAGAGCATGAGCACCGGCTTGTAGCAGCGCTCGACAACGCGTGAGGCCACAATGCCGATGACCCCGGCGTGCCAGTCCTCGCCCGCCAGCACCAGCCCCAGGCGGTGCTTCTGCTCCTCGGCCTGGGCGAGCGCCTGCTCCAAAATCTCCTGCTCCGAGCTGCGGCGCTTGGCGTTCAGCCCGTCGAGCTTGCTGGCCAGCGGGTTTGCCGTGTCCATGTCCGGGGCCAGCAGCATGGTCAGCGCCAGCTGCGGGTCAGCCATGCGCCCGGCGGCGTTGATGCGCGGGGCCAGCCCGAAGCCGATCTGCCCGGCCCCCAGCTCGGCCAGCCGGTCGTACCCGCTGTAGACCTTGAGCGAGGCGATGCCGGGCCGCACGGCCTCCTTGATGAGCAAGAGCCCGTTCTTGACCAGGATGCGGTTCTGGGCGGTCAGGCCCACCACGTCGGCCACGGTGCCGAGCGCCACCAGGTCCAGGAACTGGCGCATGTCCACGGGCTCGCCGGGCAGCAGGCGATTCAGCGCGGCCATGAGGAAGAAGGCCACGCCCACGCCCGCCAGGTCGCACAGGCCGGTGCACGCGCCGCCGCAGACTTTCCCCTGGCACAACTGCGGGTTGCAGATGGCGGCGGCTGCGGGCAGCTCGTCCGGGGGCAGGTGGTGGTCGCTGACGACGACAACCATGCCAAACTCGTTCGCGCGCGCCACCTCGGCCACGGAGCTGATGCCGCAGTCCACGGTCAACAGCAGCCTAACTCCCTCTGCAACCAGGCGCTCGATGCTGGGCGTGTTCAGGCCGTAGCCGTGCTCCTTGCGGTTGGGCAAAAAGTGGCGCACCTGGCCCGAGCCATCCAGCGGCGCGACCTCCGGCCCCAGGCGCTTGCACAGGAAGTCTTTGACCAGCGCGGTGGAGGTGATGCCGTCCACGTCGTAGTCGCCCCAGACGCAGAACTGCGCCCCGGCTGCAAGTTCGCGCGCCAGCACCTGCGCGGCCTGGGTCAGGCCGGGGATGGTCTCCGGCGGCAGCAGGTGGCGCAGACCGGGCGAGAGGAAGCGGTCCATGTCCTGGGCCGAGGTGTAGCCGCGCCGCCACAGCACCTCGGCGATGACCCTGGTGATGCCGAGTTCCTCGGCCAACGTTCCGATGGTGTCCGGCACGGGCGCGTCGGACAGGAGTTTCCAGTTGCAGGGCATGCGGCGCCCTACTTCCCCATCGGGGGGGCCTGGTCCATGCGGCGGCCCATGCGCTGGCCCATTCGCTGGAGAACGTCGCGGGCGCTCTGGGCAGGGTCGGCGGAACGGGTGATGGGACGGCCCACCACCAGGAAGTCCGAACCGGCGGCCACAGCGGCCTCCGGGGTCATGATGCGGCGCTGGTCGTCCGCCGGGGCATCTGGATCAGGAATGCGGATGCCCGGCGTGAGGCACAGGAAGTCCGGCCCGCAGGCGGCCTTGATGCGCGCGGCCTCCTGGCCGGAGCAGACCACGCCGTCCAGCCCCGCAGCGTGCGCGGCCTTGGCCAGCTCCAGCACAACCTCGGCGGGCTCGCGGCCCTGCAAGATGGGGTTGTCCGGGTCCTGCATGCTGGTGAGCACGGTGACGGCGAAAAGCAGCGGCTTTGAGGCAAGCCCCAGCTCTGCCCCATATTCGAGGAAGGCCTCGTCGCGCGCGGCAACGGCCACGCGGGCCATGTCCGCGCCGCCGCAGGCGTGGATGTTCAGCATGTCCGCGCCGGACTTGACGCACGAGCGCACGGCCCCGCGCACGGTGTTCGGGATGTCCAGGAACTTCAGGTCCACGAACACTTGGAAGTCCAGGGCCTTGAGCTGGCGCACGATGCCCGGCCCCTCGGCCACGAACAGCTCCAGGCCGACCTTCATCCAGGGCGCGATGCCGATGAGCTTCACGGCCATGTCCAGGGCCTCGGCCCCGGTCTGGAAGTCCAGCGCGACGACAAGTTGGGCGGCAGGCCGATCTGAGCGTTGAATTCCGTCAACAAAACTGCTGACGCTTTGCACGAGGTTCCGTTTCACTTGGCGCTCTCCCACTGGGCCAGCAGGGCGTCCAGCAGGCCGGGCCGGTTGGCTGTGCGGGTGCGCCCGGCCACGTAGATGGCGCGCAGCTCGTCGGCGGCGGTGTCCAGGTCGTCGTTGACGATGAGGTAGTCGAACTGCCCAGACTGCCTGAGCTCGCCCAGGGCGTTGCCCAGGCGCTTGGCGATGGCCTCGTCGGAGTCCGTGCCGCGCCCGCGCAGGCGGCGCTCCAGCTCCTGCCGGGACGGCGGCTGGATGAACACGAACAGCCCCTGCGGGAACACGCTCTTGACCTGCAGCGCGCCCTGCACGTCGATGTCGAAGAGCACGTCGCGCCCGCTCGCCAGGTGCTCCTCCACAGGCCCCTTGGGCGTGCCGTAGAGGTTGCCGTGGACCTCGGCCCATTCGGCGAAGCACCCGGCCTCGCGCCGGGCGGTGAACTCCTCGCGCGTCAGGAAGTGGTAGTCCACGCCGTCCTTCTCCTCGCCCCTCGGAGCCCTGGTCGTGCAGGAGATGGAGTACGCGAAGTGCGGGAACTCCGCGCGCAGGCGCTCCACCAGCGTGCTCTTGCCAGCGCCCGATGGCGCGGAGATAACCAGGCACAGGCCCAGGCAACGGGTTTTGTCGATGCTGCGTGCGCTCGTGGCGGCCATTTACTCCTCCTCGCGCCGGGGGCCTGCGTCCTCGGCCTGGAAACGCTGTCCGATGGTCTCGGCCTGGATGGCCGAGAGGATGACGTGGTTGGAGTCCGTGACCACGATGGCGCGCGTCTTGCGGCCCTGGGTGGCGTCGATGAGCCGGTTCTCCTGCCTTGCATCTTCACGCAACCGGCGCATGGGCGCGGATGCCGGGTCCACGATGGCCACCACGCGCGAGGCCACGACAAAGTTGCCGAAGCCCAGGTTCACCAGCCGCTGACGCTGTTTTTGCGCGTTCTTGTCCATCGCCCACCTACTCCAGATTCTGGACCTGTTCGCGGCACTTTTCCAGCTCCACCTTGAACTCCACGGTCAGGCGGCTCAGCTCCACGTCCTGGGCCTTGTTGCCGCAGGTGTTGATCTCCCGGAAGGCCTCCTGGATGAGGAAGTCCAGGCGCTTGCCCGCCTCGCCATCCGAAGACACGGCCTCTTCCAGGCGGTCCAGGTGCGCGGCGAGCCGGGTGATCTCCTCGCTCACGTCCAGGCGATCAGCCAGCACAGCCACTTCCTGGGCCAGGCGCTCCTCGGTGAAGGTCATGCCCGCCTGGGCCACCAAGGCGTTCAGGCGCTCGGCCGTGGCGGCCTGCTTGTCCTTCAGCACCAATGGCACGCGCTCGCCCACGCTCGCGGCCAGCACGCGCAGCCGGGCAAAGCGCTCCTTCAGGTCGCGCGCCAGCTCCCCGCCCTCCACGCGACGGGACGTGTTCCAGTCGGCCAGGGCCTTCGTGAGCCCCTGCTCCAGGCTGGCGGAAAGATTGGGATCGGGCTCGGCGGAGTCGTCGCGCCAGAGGTGCGAGGCGGAGATGAGGCGGTTCATGTCCGGCGTGAAGTCCACCCCCTGGGCCTTGGCCAGGACGCGCAGCTGGTCGAGCATGGCCCCGGCCTGGGCCGTGTTCAGGCTCACGCCCAAGAGCGCCGCCGAGCGTGTCTCCACGCTCAGGGACACGTCCACGCGGCCGCGCGCGGCGTTCTTGCGCAATATCTTCTCAAAGCGCGTCTCCAGGCTGCGCAACACAGAGGGCATGCGCCACTTCATGTCCAGGAAGCGGTTGTTGACGCTTCTGATTTCCCAGACGTGGCTGAAGTCGTCGGTGATGGTCTCATGGCGGCCAAAGCCGGTCATGCTTACGGGCATTCGTGTTCTCCTTGGGGTGCGGCCCCGGTCATCTCCTGAGCCGCTGTCTCTACGGTTGTTTTGTACAGCGCGCGCAGTTCCGTCAAGCGCCGTTTCATGTCCTCGGTGGCGTAGTCAGGGAAGGTCCAGGGCAGCACCACCCAGCCCGTCTTCTTGTTGTAGATCAGCGTCAGGTCGGCCCAGATGCCTTGGCCCAGGTAGACCCGGTGGGTGAAGTTCTTGCCCGAGGCCAGCACCAGCCGTTCCAGGGTGATGAGGCCGGGGTCCAGGTTCACCCGGCGCGCGCCGCCTGACGGATCGTTGGCGGCCTGATCCTTGGCGCGCCTGGCGTTGCCGGTCTGATCGTTGCTGGGCCGGGCGTGGGCGCGCTCCCAGGCGTTGGTGGCCAGCTTCACGGCCACCAGCCCGTCCAGGGGCACCAGCCGGGCAAATCCCAGCAGGCGGCGGGATAATCCGCCGGACTGGCCGCCGGACTGGCCGCCGGACTGGGATGCGCCAAGCTCCGCGTCGTAGTAGGCGGTGTGGTCGAAAGGCAGCAGCGGCGTCTCGTAATCCACCGGGCCAAAGCGCTCCACCAGCTCCACGCGAAAGTCCGGCCAGGCCAGCTCCCACCAGTCGGCGGCGGCAAGCACAGAGAGCACCAGCTTGCCCGGACTGGGCTCGCGCGGGGTGCTCACGCGCCCACCCCTGGCGCCGGGCGCACTGGCTCGGCGATGACCGCGCCCACGACGCGCCCGCCCTCCACGCCCTCGGGCCGCATGGACACGAGGCTGCCGGGCCTGACGCCCTCGCCGCGCACCAGGCACGGCGCGTAGAACTCACACACGCCATGACCCTTGCCTGGGGTCCGTTCCAGAAGCACTGTCAGCTGCGGCAACGTAACCAGCGTCTTGAGGAATCTGCGCTTGCGGGACTCGGCCAGGCTGCGCAGCCGGGCCGCGCGGGCCGTGAGTTCGGCCTTGGGCAGGCCGTCGGGCCAATGGGCCGCCGGGGTGCCGGGCCGGGGCGAATACGGGAACACATGGGCGTAGGTCAGGGGCAGCTCGCGGCAGAAGGCGTAGGTGTTCTCGAACTGGGCCCCGGTCTCGCCGGGGAAGCCGGTGAGCAGGTCCGCGCCCAGACCCAGGCGCGGCCAGGCCTGCCGCAGCCCCGCCAGGAACTCCAGCACCTGCTCCGGCCGGTAGTGCCCGCGCCCCATGCGCCGCAGGACCTCCGCATCGCCGCTTTGCAGCGACAGATGCAGGTGCGGGGCCACCAGCCGGGACGCGCCCAGCACGTCCAGCGCCTTGGCGTCCAGCTGGCCGGGCTCAACGGAGCTCAGACGCAGACGCGCCCGGCCCGCCCACTGGGGCGCCAGCTCGCGCTCCACCAGGGCCAGCAGGTCCCAGAAATCCAGCGGTTTACCATGATTGGCGGGCTGCGCGAGGTCGCGGCCATACTGGCGCAGATTCACGCCGGAGACGACCAGCTCGCGGTGCCCGGCATCGAGCAGGCGACGCATCTCCGCCAGCACCTGGCCGGGCTCGCGGCTAACGCTCGGCCCGCGGGTGAGCGGCACGATGCAGTAGGTGCAGCCGTGAGAGCAGCCATCCTGGACCTTGACCACGGCCCGGGCGCGGTTGAACGCGCCGATGGCGAAGGGCGGAAAGAGGCGTGCCCCCCCCTCTGACCCAGGCGCAACCCCCTTGAAAGACCCGAAGGGCCCGGAAAGTCCAAAGGGGCCAAAGGGGCCCGAGAGGAGGTCGGCCTTGCGGTCCTGGGGCACAACCTCGTCCACCTCGGGCATGGCCGCCAGCTCCGCGCCCAGCACCTGGGCTGCGCAGCCCGTGACCACCAGGCGCGCTCCTGGATTGGCCTTGCGCAGGCGGCGCACCAGGGCGCGCAGGTCGCTCACGGCCCGGCTGGTCACGGCGCAGGAGTTCACCAGCAGCACCTGGGCGTCCTCCGGCGCGGCAACCTCCAGAAGGCCGCTGGCGCGCCAGGCCTCGGCCAGGGCCTCGGATTCGTACTGGTTGATCTTGCAACCAAGCGTCGATACATGAAATTTTTGCATGGCCCCAATCTTTTCGTGGAATATTTCCGGCGTCCGGGTCATACTGCCGCAGGTCCGGCCAGACCCGGCCCCCAAGCCCAGCCCCAAACCCGGCTCAAAGCCAAGGAGGCCCCTTGCGCGCCCTCGCCCTGCTCTTCTGCATCTGCTCCACGCTTCTGCTTTCAGGCTGCTCCATCAGCGCGGGCGGCAGTTTCATCTTCACCGACGCCGACCAGCGGCAGGCCGTTGAGCGGTACAAGACGGCCCTGGCCAAGGAGCAGGACGACTGGGTGCTGCACCGGCGGCTCGGCATGGCCTACTTCGACCTCAAGGACTACGCCCTGGCCGAGCAGAGCCTGGAGCGGGTCCAGGCCCTCTCCCCCGGCGAACCCGAGAGCCTGTTGTACCTGGGCCTGTCGCGCATTGGCAAGGGCGAGCGCGAGGCCGGGCTGGACCTGCTGTCGACCTTCCGCTGGCCGTTCAAGTTCTACCACCAGAAGTTCGTGCAGGAGGAGGCCGTGCGCCTGCGCAGGCATCCGGAGGAGCCCGCCAAGGAGGTCATCCGCGACATCCTGGACGCCCTGGAAAAGGGCAAGCGCGAGCAATGGGAGCTGGAGCACGACAAGCTTTAGGGCATCCACGAGGACCTCTCCGGCCAGCCCGATCTGCCCGATCTGCCAGATCAATCCGCTCAGCCCAGGCCGGCAACCACAGCTCCGGCCAGCACTGCGCCGCCGGAGTCGTACATCGCCGCCACCTGCCCCGGCGCGGGCCGCAGCTGCGGCTCCCGGTAGCGCACAACAAGCGTACGGGCGGGCGAACTGACGGACGAACTGGCGGACGATCCGGCGAGCGAACCGGCAGATGAATGGACGGGTGCACTGGCGCAAAACTCCACCTGCGCGGGCTTGGCAGCCTCGCGGTAGCGCGTCTGCACCAGCACCTCCGCAGGCCAGAGCTGCGGGTCCACCAGCACATTCACCTCCGCAGCGGTGAACGCGTCCACCAGCAGCGCGGCGCGCGGGGCCACCACGAGCCTGTTGCGGGCCAGGTCCTTGCCCAGCACATACAGCGGCTCGCTGTAGGCGATGCCCAGGCCCCGGCGCTGGCCGATGGTGCTGCGCCACAGGCCCTGGTGCGCGCCGACCACGGTCCCGTCCGGCAGCACGGCCTGGCCGCCTCCGGGCAGATTCTCGCAGCGCCCAGCCAGAAAGGCGCGGTAGTCGTCGCCTGGCACAAAGCAGATCTCCTGGCTCTCCTCGGGCAGGGGCGGAATATACCCGCGCCCGTCCAGCTCCGCCCGGGCCTCGGCCTTGAGCCTGCGCGCCAGGGGGAACAGCACACGCGCAAGCCGCTCCCGCGCGGTCAGGGCGAGAAAATAGCTCTGGTCCTTCACCGGGTCCGCCCCGCGCGAAAGCGCCCAACCGTATACCGGGTGCGCTCCGCTGGCGGCAAAGTGCCCGGTGGCCAGCGCGCCAGCGCCCAGGGCCAGGGCGCGGTCCAACAGCAGGCCGAACTTCAGGTGCGCGTTGCAGCGGGCGCAGGGGTTGGGCGTGCGCCCGGCCAGGTACTCGGCGGCAAAGGGCGCGGCCACCAGGGCCTCGAACTCCGCGCGCAGGTCCACCAGATGCAGGGCCACGCCCAGCCGTGCGCAGGCTGCGGCCAGGCCCTGGCTCGCGGTCTCGTCCTGCTGCGGCAGAAAGAGCCCGTGCAGGGCCACGACCTCGTGTCCGGCGGCGTCACCAGAAGCGCGGGCGGCGTCGCGCAGAACCACGAGCGCGGCCAGGCTGTCGCCGCCGCCGCTCACGGCAACGGCGAGGCTCAAGGCCTCGGCCCCCAGTCCTCGCCCTCGCAGGCGCGCACATGCTTGAGGAAGGCGTAAAACGCGCCGTGCACCGCGTTGATGTACCCGGCGCGGCCGTCGAGCAGGCCCAGTTTGAGCAGGTACAGCTTGGCGAAGCGCGCCAGGCCGTGCGCGGTTCCGGCCAGCACGCCGCCGGGCCGCCCCCTGGCCTTGAGGGCATCCGCGCCCTGCTGAGCGTAGGAGTTGATCTTGTCCAGATGCTCGCGGAAATTGCGGTAGGGGTAGTGGATGATGTCGCCGGTGAGCCTGCCGGTTTCGCCAAGGGGGCGGAAGCTGTAGTGCGCGCCGCTCACGTGGACCTCCATGCGCGCCGGGCGGAACAGGCGCAGCAGACGGTCCGGGTACCAGCCGCTGTGGCGCATGAAGCGGTCGAAATAATAGGACGAGCGCGGCATCCAGTAGCCCGCCAGTTCGTCGTCCTCCGTTGCCGAGGCGTTGACGGCGGCGCGGATGTTCGTGGCCAGTTCGCCGGTCAGGTACTCGTCCTGGTCCAGGCTGACCACCCAGTCGACCTGGGGCTGCATGGTGCGGATGTGCTCCAGGGCGAAGCGGAACTGCGGCCCCGGCCCTTCCCAACGGCGCGTAAGCAACGTGGCCCCGGCGGCCCCGGCGATGTCGCAGGTGGCGTCGGTGGAGAGCGAGTCGACCACCAGGATCTCGTCGCAGAAGGACAGGCTCGCCAGGCAGCGCGCCAGCAGGCGCTCGCCATTGTACGTCAGGATGAGTCCGAGGGTGCGTGGGGCCATGGGCGCTCTTGTACGTCGCGCTCCCACAGGGGTCAAGCCGCGCCTGTTTGTGCTTTTGCCCTGTCCGGGGTAGGGTGGCGCATCATGAATGACACCCCTGAAAGCAAACGCTTCGACCGCACCGCCGCCCCGGACGACGCAGGCACGCGCCTGGACCTGTTCTGGGCGCGGGAAATGGCCGTCGAAGGCATCTCCCGCGAACGCGTCAAGGACTGGATCGTGGGCGGCTTCGCCAAGATCGGCGGCAAGGCCTGCCGCAAGCCCGGCCACCGCCTGGAGGGCGACGAGAGCCTGGCCCTGGTGCCACCGCCCTTTTCCATCAAGGCCTCGCCCCGGTCCGAGGACGGCGCGCTGCCCGTGGTCTACCGCGACGCCGACCTCGCGGTCATCGACAAGCCCGCCCGGCTGGCCACCCACCCCGCGCCCGGCCAGCCCGACGGCACCCTGGTCAACCGCCTGCTGCACCACTTCCCGGAGCTTGCGCCCGTGCTCTCGGGCATGGAGGGCGAGCGGCCGGGCATCGTGCACCGGCTGGACAAGGACACCACGGGCCTGATCATCGTGGCCCTGAACGAGGGCGTGCGTCTGGCGCTCTCGCGGGCCTTTGCCGCGCGCAGCGTGAGCAAGACCTACCTGGCCATCGTGCATGGCCGCCCCAGGGCCGAGATCGTGGACCAGGAGGCGGGCGACGCGAACACCGGCAAGATCGACCTGGCAATCGGCCGCCACCCGTCCATCCGCACCAAGATGGCCGTGCTGGACAAGGGCGGACGCGAGGCGCGCACCAGCTGGCGCAGGCTGTGGACCGACCGCCTGGGCCGCGCCAGCCTCGTGGCCGTGCGCCTGCACACGGGCCGCACGCACCAGATACGCGTGCACCTGGCGCACCTCGGCCACGCCCTGGTGGGCGACCCGGTCTACGGCCCGGCCCAGCACGCCCTCTGGCTGGCCCACGGCGGACCGCTGGCCGCGCTGGCCACCCGGCAGATGCTCCACGCCTTCCGCCTGGCCTTCCGCCACCCGCGCACGGACCAGGTGCTGGACATCCGCCGCGACCCGCCCGGAGATTTCTTCGCCCTGCTCGAAGCCCTGGAGGCCGACTGCCAGCGCGTGGTCATCACCGGCATGCCCGGCAGCGGCAAGTCGGCCCTGCTGCGCGCCCTGGCGAGCAGGCCGGACGCCCCGCCCACCTTCAGCGCCGACGCCTGCGTGGCCGCGCTGTATGCCCCCGGCGGCGACGGCGCGTCGCTCATCGCCCGCAGCCTGGGCCGGGAGCTGCTGGACGAGCACGGCGGCGTGGACCGCCAGCGCCTGCTGGCCCTGCTGCTGGACAAGCCGAACCTGCGCCGCGAGCTGGAGGACATCATCCACCCGCTGGTGCAGCACGCGCTGCAAGAATTCTGGGCCGAGCACGCCAGCGAGCCTTTGGCCGTGGCCGAGGTTCCGCTGTTCCTGGAGTCGGGCTGGCGCGTTGGCGCGGGCCAGGCCAAGGGTTCATCTTCTTCTGGGCAGGCCACCGGACAGGCATCTGGACAGGCCACAGCCTCGACCGAGATCATGGCCGACGTGCTCGTGGGCCTGCGCTGCCCGGAGGACAAGCGCCAGGGCGACATGCGCCAAAGCCGGGGCCTGGCCCCGGAGGTGCTGGCGGCCTTTGACTCCTGGCAGTGGCCCGCCGAGCGCAAGCTGGCCGCCTGCGACATCATCGTGGACAACGACGCCGGGCTGGACGGCCTGGACCGGCGCGCCGGGGAGCTCTTGGAGGCGCTGGCCGCGCTGCGCCTGGAGCGCTGCGTGCGCTTCCGCGCGCGGCTGGACGCGCTGCTCTGCGCCGTGGCCGGAGAACAGGTGGACCTGCCCGAGCCCGCAGCCAAGGCCAAGGACGCCGAACTGGACTGGGAGGAGGACGAGGCGTGATCCCGCTCAAGGACGACATTCCGCGCGTGCACACGCCCGTCGCCGTCATCCTGATCATCGCGGCCAACGTGGCCCTGCAGTTGTTTCTGGGCCATCTGCACCCGGCGGACCAGGAGCGCCTGTACTACCTGTTCGGGGTGGTGCCCGCGCGCTACCTGTTCCCGGACTGGGCGGCCGTCGTGGGCTTTCCGGCCACGGGCGTTCTGCCCTTCCTCACGTACATGTTCCTGCACGGCGGCTGGTGGCACGTGATCATGAACATGTGGATGCTCTGGATCTTCGCCGACAACATCGAGGACGTCATGGGGCCGGGCCGGTTCCTCTGCTTCTACCTGCTCTGCGGGCTGGCGGCCCTGGCCCTGCACCTGTTCTTCAACACCACGGCCACCGCGCCCATCATCGGGGCCTCCGGGGCCGTGGCCGGGGTCATGGGCGCATATGTGCTTTTGTATCCGCGCGGCAAGGTGCTGACCTTCATCCCGATCATCATCATCCCCTACATCGTGCGCCTTCCGGCCTGGCTGTTCCTGGGGTTCTGGTTCGCCACCCAGATGTTCGCCGGGCTGTTCGAGCAGCTGGGCGCGCCGGTCCAGGGCATCGCCTGGTGGGCGCACGTGGGCGGCTTTGTGGCGGGCATGGTGCTGGTGCGCCTGTTCATGAAGCCCGAACGGTGCTACTACTGCGAATACAAGGGCGCCCGGCAGGACTTCCGCTTCGAGTGAGTCGTTTCGAGTAGGCCGCTTCGACTGAGGCGCTCCAACTGAGCCTTGACTGCCCGGTCATGCCAAGCCTGTGGAAAACTTCCTTGACAGGCCGGAAGCACTGATTATTTTGTCAGACTGAAAGAAAAGAGTGCGCCCGCCGGGACGCAAGGAGCACAATCCGCCATGAGCGTTGAATACAAGGACTACTACAAAATCCTCGGGGTGGCGCGCACGGCCACCCAGGACGAGATCTCCAAGGCCTTCAAGAAGCTGGCCCGGAAATACCACCCGGACCTGAATCCCGGCAATCCCGAGGCCGAGGCCAAGTTCAAGGAGGCGGGCGAGGCCAGCGAGGTGCTGAAGGACCCGGAAAAGCGCAAGCTGTACGACCAGCTGGGCGCAAACTGGCAGCAGGGCCAGAACTTCCAGCCGCCCCCGGGCTATGAGAACATGCACTTCCAGTTCAATGGCGGCGGCCCTGGCGGCGGAATGGGCGGCGGTTTTGGCGGGGGCGGCTTCAGCGACTTCTTCGAGACCCTGTTCGGCGGGGGCCGGGGCGGACCCCGTGGCGGCGCTGGCGGCTTTGGCGGGGCTGGCGGCCATGCCGGTTTCGGGGGCCAGCAGATGCGCTCGCGGCGCGGCCAGGATGCCGAGGTCAGCTACGAGATCGGCCTGGAGCAGGCCTATGCCGGTGGGCCGCAGTCCCTGAGCCTGCAGGAGCAGGTCTACGGAGCGGACGGGCAAGCGCACCTGCAGACCAAGACGCTTAAGGTCAACATCCCCCCCGGCGTCAAGGACGGCCAGAAAATCCGCCTGTCCGGCCAGGGCAGCCCGGGAGCCGGCGGGGGCGAGGCCGGGGACCTGTACCTCAAGATCAAGGTGGCTCCCCACCCGCAGTTCAAGGTCAAGGACGACAACATCATCTATGACCTCAAGCTGGCCCCCTGGGAGGCCGCCCTGGGCGGGACCGTGCGCGTGCCCACCCTGGACGGGGCCGTGGAGATGAAGATTCCGCCGGGCATCAGCTCCGGGGCCAAGCTGCGCGTGCGCGGCAAGGGCCTGGGAGCGACGGGCAGGCGGGGCGACCAGATGGTGCGCATCATGATCCAGACGCCCAAGGAGCTTTCGCCCGAGGAACGCGCCCTCTGGGAACAGTTGGCCAAGGCCTCCAGCTTCGCGCCCAGGGACTGATCCGAACCGCCAGACTGAACCACGGGGACCGCCATGACGCTCAAAGTGAATGATTCCGAAAGCCTGCCCATACCCTCCGAGTTCATCGCCTGGACCAGGCTGGTGGAGCTGACCTGCGTGGAGCCGACCACAGTGGCCGAGCTGCTGGACATGGGCTGGATCGACCCCGTGCGCACCCAGGCGGACGAGTACCTGTTCCGCGCGCGCGACGTGTACCGCATCCAGAAGCTCCAACGCCTGTGCCGCGACCTGGAGATCTCCCACGCTGCAGGCTGCATCATCGTGGACTTGATCGACCGCGTGGAGCGCCTGGAGCAGGAGCTCCGCGAGCTGCGCAGCTTGTTGTAGCCGTCAAGCAAACCAACATAGTCCGCCAGGGCTTTTCCCCCGGCGGCCATACCGGGAGGACACGCCGTGGACCCCAGCAAACTGACGCAAAAATCCCAGGCCGCGCTTTCCGAGGCCCAGAACCTGGCCGTGCGAGGCGGCAACCAGCAGGTGGACACCCTGCACCTGCTGCATGCCCTGGCCACCCAGGAAGGCGGCCTGGTGCCGCAGATCATCGCCAAGTGCGGGCTGGACGCCAAAACCTACGCCCAGGCCGTGGAGGCAGAGATGGCCAAGCTGCCCTCGGTCTCCGGCCCAGGCGCGCAGCCCGGCCAGATCCACGTGACCCAGGCCGTGAACGCCGTGCTCGTGCGGGCGGACGACACCGCCAAACGCATGCAGGACGAGTTCGTCAGCGTGGAGCATATTTTCCTGGCCCTGGTCGACGAGGGCCCGTCCACCGGGCCGGGCCGCGTCAACCGCCAGTTCGGCCTGACCAGCGACAAGGTGCTGGGCGCGCTGACCCAGGTGCGCGGCAACCAGCGCGTCACCTCCGACAATCCCGAGGACACCTACGACTCCCTCAAGAAATATGGCCGCGACCTCGTGGACGAGGCGAAATCCGGCAAGCTCGACCCGGTCATCGGCCGCGACGCCGAGATAAGGCGCGTCATCCGCATCTTAAGCCGCCGCACCAAGAACAACCCCGTGCTCATCGGCGAGGCCGGCGTGGGCAAGACCGCCATCGCGGAAGGGCTGGCCCAGCGCATCGTCAAGCAGGACGTGCCCGAGGGGCTGAAGGACAAGACCATCTTCGCACTGGACATGGGCGCGCTCATCGCCGGGGCCAAGTACCGGGGCGAGTTCGAGGAGCGGCTCAAGGCCGTCTTGAAGGACGTGCAGAAGTCCGAGGGCCGCATCATCCTGTTCATCGACGAGATGCACACCATTGTGGGCGCGGGCAAGGCCGAGGGCGCCATGGACGCGGGCAACATGCTCAAGCCCATGCTGGCGCGCGGCGAGCTGCACTGCATCGGCGCCACCACCACCGACGAATACCGCAAGTACATCGAGAAGGACCCGGCGCTGGAACGCCGCTTCCAGCCGGTCATGGTCGACGAGCCGAGCCTGGAGGACACCATCTCCATCCTGCGCGGCCTGAAGGAGCGCTTTGAGGTGCACCACGGCGTGCGCATCTCCGATTCGGCCATCGTGGAGGCGGCCACCCTGTCCAGCCGCTACATCACCGACCGCCAGCTGCCGGACAAGGCCATCGACCTCATCGACGAGGCAGCGGCCATGATCCGCACGGACATCGACAGCCTGCCCACCGAGCTGGACGAGACCAACCGCCGCGTCTTGCAGCTCGAAATCGAGCGCGAGGCCTTGAAGCGCGAGACCGACACGGCCAGCCGCGACCGCCTGGACAAGCTGGTGGAGGAGCTCTCCGGGCTCAAGGACAAGCAGGCCGAACTGCTGGGCCAGTGGGAGCGCGAAAAGGGCGCCATTGAGGGCGTGCGGCGCATCAAGGCCGACATGGAGCAGACCAAGCTGGACATCGAGGAGGCCGAGCGCGCGCTGGACTACAACCGCGCCGCCGAGCTGCGCTACGGCAAACTGAACGGCCTGGAGAAACAGCTGGCCGCGAGCGCCCCGGCAGACGGCCTTGGCGTCGATGGGAAGCCGCGCCTCTTGAAGGAGGAGGTCGGCCCGGACGACATCGCGGGCATCATCGCGCGCTGGACCGGCATCCCGGTGACGCGCCTCTTGGAGGGCGAGCGCGAGAAGCTGCTGCGCCTGCCGGAGCAGCTGCACGAGCGGGTGATCGGTCAGGAGGAAGCGGTTCAGGCAGTGTCCGACGCGGTGCTGCGCGCGCGCGCGGGCCTGAAGGACCCGCACCGGCCCATCGGCTCGTTTTTGTTCCTGGGCCCCACGGGCGTGGGCAAGACCGAGCTGTGCAAGACCCTGGCGCAGGCGCTGTTCGACACCGAGGACAACATGATCCGCCTGGACATGAGCGAGTACATGGAGAAGCACACCGTGTCGCGCTTGATCGGCGCGCCTCCGGGCTATGTGGGCTACGACGAGGGCGGCCAGCTCACCGAGGCCGTGCGCCGCAAGCCGTACTCCGTGGTGCTGTTCGACGAGGTCGAAAAGGCCCACCCGGATGTTTTCAACACGCTGCTGCAAATCCTGGACGACGGGCGCTTGACCGACGGCCACGGCCGCACCGTGGACTTCAAGAACACCATCCTGATCATGACCTCGAACATCGGCTCGCAGATCATGCTGGCGGGCATCCGGCCCGATGGATCCTTCGGCCCCGGCGTGGAGGACCAGGTTATGGAAGCGCTGCGCGGCCACTTCCGCCCGGAATTCCTAAACCGCGTGGACGAGACCGTGCTCTTCCGTCCGCTGTTGCAGCCGCAGCTCATGGGCATCATTGAGCTTTTGGCTGGCAGCCTGCGCGAACGGCTGGCGCACCGCAAGATGGGGCTGACGATAACCGGCGAGGCCAAGGCCTTCATGGCGGCGGCTTCGTACGACCCGATCTATGGCGCGCGGCCCCTGCGCCGCTATCTGCAGACGCACCTGGAGACCCCGCTGGCCAAGGAGATCATCTCCGGGCGGCTGCAGGACGGGGCGCAGATCGTGGTGGATGTGCAGAACGGGCGCATCGTGTTCGGGTATGAGGACGAGGAGGGGAACGTGGTGTTTGACGCCGAGGTGACGCCTGCCGCGCCGAATGTGGACGGGGGCCGGGCGATACAGTAGGTTAGGAACTTGGGTGGGGGCGCGCCGGATGGCGCGCCCCAGAATATAAATAATAACCACCGCCCTGGTTTTAAGAAGGAACGGATGTGCCTGACGACTTCAAGTTTGATCTGACTGCCAAACGGACACGTCTGAGCGATGCAGAGCTTGTGAATGCGCTACAAGCTGCTGCCGAAGCGTTTGGCGCAAGCTATTTCACTTCGCCTCAATATGATGGTCTTCCTGGAAAGCGGCCTCACTCGGCAACGATAATCGACAGGTTCGGCTCATGGAAAAAGGCTTTGCTGCTCATCGGTATTTCTGGGGGCAGAAAAAGACGGCATTCGGCAGAAGAGTTAGTCCAGAATCTTGAGGTCATTTGGAAGGAGTTGGGATTTCCTCCGGGCAAGAGACAGATTGCAAATTTCGGCGAAAAGATCTCTGAGTCGCCATACAAACAGCATTGGGGCAGCGTCCGATCAGCATGTGAAGCACTCGCCGCGTTTCACAACGGGAGCATTTCTCGCGAAGTACTGCTTACAGGGAACATGATAGCGCCCACGCGCAGAACTATCTCATTAAAAGAGAGATGGGCCATACTGAAACGTGACAACTATCGCTGTTCAAAATGCGGTGCAAGTCCTTCGAATGACCATCAAGTTGAGCTTGAGGTTGACCATATACATCCCGTTGCCAAGGGTGGTGGAAATGGACTGGAAAATCTCCAGACGCTTTGCCGCAAATGTAACCAAGGGAAGAAAGACCGGTAAAGAAACCAAACGCTAAACGACTCAGAATCCCTTTAGAAGGCTGTAAACTTTGCTCCTCTCCCCCACCCACCTCGCCTCCTACGCCGAGGTCCTCATCTGGGCCATGCGCACCTCCCGCGCCGTGCCCTTCAAGAACGGCGAGCTGGTGCTCCTGCGCTACGACCACGACGCCCTGCCCCTTGCCGAGGCCGTGTACGCCGAGCTCATGGACGCGCACCTGCACCCCCTGCCCCTCGCCCTGCCCACGGCCTTCATGCAGGCCGAGCACTTCGGCAACTCCAGCTTCGGCCAGCTCACCTTCGCCCAGCCCGGGCTCGACGAACTCTACAAGGCCACAGCGGGCGTCATCACCATTTTAGCGCCCGACGACCTGACCAACCTCGCGCACATCGACCCGCGAACGATCGCCGCCGGGGAGCAGACCGAGATGCGGGCCGCAGGCGTGCTCGACCGCCGCCGCCGCGCAGGCCTGCTCGGCTCCACGGTCTGCCTGTACCCCACGGAAGCGCTCGCCGAGGCCAGCGGCATGGATATAGGCGAATACGCCGAGCGCCTGGCGCGGGCCTGCCTGCTCTTCACGCCCGACCCCGTGGCCGAGTGGAAGCGCACGAAGAGGGACCTGGCCGAGATCGGCAACTGGCTGGACGGGCTGGACATCTCGCGCCTGCACCTGGAGAGCGAGCGCTGCGACCTGACGCTCTCGCCCGGCGCAAAGCGCAAATTCGTGGGCGTCACGGGCCGCAACATTCCGGGCTTCGAACTGTACCTCGCGCCGGATTGGCGAACGGTTGAGGGCGTGTACTTCGCCGACCAGCCGAGCCTGCGCTGGGGTCGGGTATTGTCCGAGGTGCGGCTGGAGTTCCACGGCGGGGTGGCGGTGAACACCAGGGCCGCGCACGGCGGGCAGTTCCTGGCCGGGCGGCTTTCAAGCGACGGCGGGGCGCGCCGGGTGGGCGAGTTCTCGCTCACGGACAAGCGCATCTCCAAGGTCGAGCGCTTCATGGCCCACACCCTGCTCGACGAGAACTACGGCGGCGAGTTCGGCAACTGCCACATCGCGCTGGGCGGGGCCAGCGCCGCCAGCTTCAGCGGCCCGGCAGACGAGCTGACCCCGGAACGCGAGGCCGAGCTGGGCTTCAACGCCTCGGCCATGCACTGGGATCTGGTGAACACCGAGGCCAAACGCGTCACGGCGATCATTCCCGGCGACAGGGCCGCAGAAGGCCGCCGCACCATCTACGAGAACGGCCAGTTCCTGGTCTGACGGCGAGAACGCCAGTTCCCGGCCTGACGACAATGACGGCCAGTTCCTGGTCTGCCCATATTGACGGCCAGCTCCCGGGTCCGTTGACAAGAACGGCCAGCTCCTGGTCTGACGACAACGACGGCCAGTTCCTGGCTTGGGCCAGCGCACTTTTTCGCCGCCTGGGCCGTCAAATCCGCACCCTGCCCTGTTGACATCCCAACCCCCGTGTTTACTTGTTTGAATGACGCGACGCCGGAGCAGCTTGTGTTGAAGCCGCACGGCGTCCTCGCATGTTTAGTGCAACACGAGAAGACGGAGCAGTGATGTCGAAAATCGAAGAAAGCGAGGCCAAGGCCAGCGAGGCCGAGGCTGCCAAGATCGACCTGAGCGAGGAAGAACTCCAGGCCCTGTGCAAGGCCCATGTCTGCCCCAAGTGCGCGGTCATGGCCGAGGCCGAGGACATCAAACTGCGCGCCCTGGCCGACAACGAGAACTTCAAGCGCCGCATCAACCGCGAGGCCGAGGAGCTGCGCCGCTACGCCACGGAGTCCGTGCTGGCGGACCTTGTGCCCGTGCTGGACAACCTCTCCCTGGCCATTGAGCACGCGGGCGACAACCCGGCCTGCAAGAACCTCGTCATGGGCGTGGACATGACCCGCAAAATCTTTCTGGACACGCTCAAGCGCCACGGCCTGGAGTGCGTGGGCGCCTGCGGCGAGCCCTTTGACCCGGCCAAGCACGAGGCCATCGGCGCCGTGTGCGAGGAAGGACGCGACGAGGACTGCGTGGCCAAGGTGACCCAGAGCGGCTATGTGCTCAAAGGACGCGTCATCCGCCCGGCCAAGGTGCTGGTGAACAAGAAGCCGGAAGCATAAGGCTTGCGGTCTTTACATCGACGAAAGCGGACTTACTAAAAGCCTCAACGAATAACAACATCCCCCACCCCTGGAGGTTCATATCATGGGCAAGATCATCGGCATCGACCTTGGGACCACAAACTCCTGCGTCTACGTCATGGAAGGCAAAGACCCCAAGTGCATCACCAGCCCCGAGGGCGGCCGCACCACTCCGTCCATCGTGGCCTTCACGGACAAGGAGCGCCTGATAGGCGAGATCGCCAAGCGGCAAAGCGTGACCAACCCCGAGAAGACCATCTCCGCCATCAAACGCCTCATGGGACGCCAGTTCGACGCCCCCGAGGTCAAGAAATGGCGCGAGCACTGCCCCTACAAAATCGTGGCGGGCAAGAACAACGACGCCTGGGTCGAGATCAACGGCAAGAAGTACAGCCCGCCCGAGGTTTCCGCCTTCATCCTGCAGAAGCTCAAGAAGGACGCCGAGACCTACCTGGGCGAGGCCGTCACCGAGGCCGTCATCACCGTTCCGGCCTACTTCAACGACTCCCAGCGCCAGGCCACCAAGGACGCGGGCAAGATCGCCGGGCTTGAGGTCAAGCGCATCATCAACGAACCCACGGCGGCCTCGCTGGCCTACGGCATGGACCGCAAGAAGAACGAGAAGATCGCCGTGTTCGACCTGGGCGGCGGCACGTTCGACATCTCCATCCTCGAAGTCGGCGACAATGTCGTGGAAGTGCGCGCCACCAACGGCGACACCTTCCTCGGCGGCGAGGACTTCGACCAGCGGATCATCCAGTTCCTGGTGGAGGAGTTCAAGCGCGAGAACGGCATCGACCTGTCCAAGGACCGCATGGCCCTGCAGCGCCTGAAGGAGGCCTCTGAGAAGGCCAAGCAGGAACTCTCCAGCACCATGGAGACCGAGATCAACCTGCCCTTCATCACCGCCGACCAGAACGGCCCCAAGCACCTGATGATCAAAATCTCCCGCGCCAAGCTGGAGTCCCTGGTCATGGACCTGGTGGAGCGGACCATCGGCCCCTGCAAAAAGGCCCTGGCCGACGCAGGCCTGACCGCCAAGGACATCGACGAGGTGGTGCTGGTGGGCGGCATGACCCGCATGCCCCTGGTGCAGCAGAAGGTGGGCGAGTTCTTCGGCAAGGAGCCCAACCGCTCGGTCAACCCGGACGAGGTCGTGGCCATGGGCGCGGCCATCCAGGGCGGCATCCTGGCCGGTGACGTCAAGGACGTGCTCCTGCTCGACGTGAGCCCGCTGTCGCTCGGCATCGAGACCATGGGCAGCGTGTTCACCAAGCTCATCGACCGCAACACCACCATCCCCACGCGCAAGAGCCAGATCTTCACCACCGCGTCCGACTCCCAGCCCTCGGTGTCCATCCACGTGCTCCAGGGCGAGCGGCCCATGGCCAGCGACAACATGACGCTGGGCCGCTTCGAGCTCACCGGCATCCTGCCCGCGCCGCGCGGCGTGCCGCAGATCGAGGTCACGTTTGACATCGACGCCAACGGCATCGTCAACGTCTCGGCCAAGGACACCGGCACCGGCAAGGAGCAGTCCATCCGCATCACCGCAAGTAGCGGCCTGTCCGAGACGGACATCGAGCGCATGGTCAAGGACGCCGAGGCCCACGCCGAGGACGACAAGAAGAAGCAGGCCCTGATCGAGGCCCGCAACCATGCGGACTCCCTTGTCTACAACACCGAGAAGTCCCTGCGCGAGATCGGCGACAAGATCGACGCCGTGGTCAAGGGCGACATCGAGAGCAAGATCGAGCACGTCAAGAAGCTCCTGGAGAGCGACGACGCCGAGGCCATCAAGGCTGGCGCGGACGAGCTGGCCCAGGCCTCGCACAAGCTGGCCGAGCAGCTCTACGCCCAGAAGCAGGGCGAGGGCGCAGGCGGAGCGGCTGGCGCGGGCGGCTGTGGCGGCACCTGCGGAGCCCAGGGCGGCCAGCCCGGCGGCAAGCCCGCCGACGACAACGTGGTCGACGCGGACTACACCGAGGTCAAATAGCGCACGCGCACGCCCGCTTGCCTTGCAGGACAAGAGTGAGTAATTGTATCCCGGCCTGCGGACTTCCGTGGGCCGGGATTTTTTTAGCCGTCCAGGCCAGGGAGGCCCCCAGATGAGACACACACCGCGCCGGTCCGGCATCCACGCCAAGGCCTCCAGCATCCTGGCCGCGCTGGCCCTGCTTGCGCCGCTTTTGGCCGCCGGCTGCGTGGAGCTGAGCCTGCCCTCCCCCAGCCAGACGCAGCTTGAGGCCCCGCAGGAGCAGAGCACAGAGGACCTGGCCAAGGATGCCGAGGGCTTCTGGTCCTCCGGCAACTACCCCCAGAGCGAGCTGTTGTACAACCGCCTGCTGGAGCGTGACCTCGGCCCCGACGAACGCCTCCAGGCCATGAGCCGCCTGGCTCAAAGCGCCTACAACTCCCGGCATTTCTACCAGTCCAAGTCGGCCCTGGACCGCATGGTTGTGGCCGACGGAACCGTGCTGGCCTCCTGGCCCTGGCACGAACAGTACATCCGCACCCTGGGCGCGCTGAACCGGCCAGACCTTTTGGAGAACCACCGCGCCTGGCTGGCGGCGCACACGGAGCTGCCCTTTGACGTGCGCTCCCGCGCGGTTATGGCCTTTGCCGGAATCTACGTCCGGAACGGAGACATCGCCCGGGCCATTGAACTGCTGGCGCGCACCCACAGCCAGGCCCCGGACAACAAGGCCAAGGCCGCCATGGAGGCCGAGTACGCCGAACAGCTGCGCGACCTGCCCGAGGCGCAGATCCAGGCCCTGGTGCAGCTGGTCGGCGCCAGCGGCCAGGCAAGCTTCCCCCACGCCCTGATCCAGCGCGAGGCGCAGCGCCGCACCCTGACCCCCCACGCCGACGCCGCAAGCCCGCTGTTGGCCCAGTCCAGCCAAACCCTTTCCGACCGGCCTGGAAGCCTCGTCCCAGCCGGTCTGGGCACGGTGCGCGTGGCCCTGTTGCTGCCGCTCACAGGCCGCTACGCCCCCACTGCGGCCAAGGTCCTGCGCGGGGCCGAGGTGGCCCAGGCGCGCCTGGCCGCCCAGGGCCGCACTGTCGAGATCAGGGCCATCAACGCCGATGCCCCGGACTGGCGCGAAAAACTGGCCGCCCTGCCCCCGACCTTTTCCGTTGTCGGCGGCCCCATGCTGGTGGAGGGCTTCCGCGACATGCTCAAAGGCGGGGTTCTGGCCTCGCGCGCGGTCTTCGCCTTCCTGCCCGACCTCGGCGAGGCTCAGGAGGGAGCGCAGGCCTGGCGCTTCTTCACCAGCCCCACAGACCAGATGCGGGCCCTGGTCGACCTCACGTACGACCAGCTGGGCATACGTTCCGTGGCCGTGCTGGCCCCCAAAACCCGCTACGGCCAGCGCATGGCCGAGGTCTTCCAGGCCGAGGCCAAGGCCAAGGGCCTGCGCCTGGCCGCCAACGAGTACTACCCGCCGAAGGACCACCCGCACTGGCTGCACAACGTGGAGCGGCTGCTCAAGATCCCGGAGGCCTTCCACCGCAACAAGAACATGCCCCTGCCCATGCCGGACTTCGAGGCCGTGTTCGTGCCCGAGGACTGGACCCAGTCCGAACTGCTGGTGTCCAACTTCCACTTTTTCGAGGGCCAGCACCTGGTCTTCCTGGGAACGGAGCTGTGGAGCGTGGCCCTGGACAACGCCAAGGACATCGACGACTCTTACTTCCAGCTGGCCGCCTGCCCCGGCGCCTGGTGGTCCGAGGCCCCTGCGGCCAAGGCGCTCCAAGCCGCCCTGGCCGAGAATTCCAAGGACACCGCCGACTTCTGGCTGGCTCTGGGGCATGACTTCATCAACTTCGCCGCGCTGCTGAACCTGCCTGCGGACTGGACCCCGGCGCAGGTCAATACGCGCCTGCAATCCGTGCGCGGCCTGGAGTTCAGCATGGCGCCCATCTCCTGGGACGCCGAGGGCCGCGCCCGGCAGAACCTCTACCTGTTCAGCCCGCGCAAGGGCGGCAAGGTCCTGGTGGACCCGGAGGAGCTGCGCGCCGCCGCCGCCAAGGCCAAAAACCGTCGTGAGCGGCGTCTAAGCTATTCACGCCAGCTACAAAGGGACAAGAAGCTCTCCGGCCCATCCGGGAGCCTGACCAAAGAGCCTGCGGAATAAGGAGCACACGAGATGAGGATCAGTCCGGAAGAAGTGGCCAAGGTGGCCAGGCTCGCCCGCCTGGACCTGACGCCAGAGAAGATCGACCAGTACGCCGGGCAGCTGGACGGCATCCTGGGCTACATGGACAAGCTCTCCGAGCTGGACACCAGCGCGGTGGAGCCCATGTACACGCCCGTGGACCACGTGAGCGTCATGCGCGACGACGTGGCGCGCAAGGACTACAGCCGCGAGGACATTCTGAGGAACGCGCCCGAGACCGACGGCAGCTTCTTCATCGTGCCGCGCATCGTCTAGGCGGCCAGCCGACTTGTCGTCGAGTCGGCCAGTCGTCGAGTCGGTAATTGTCGAGTCAGCCTGTTGTCGAGTCAGCCTGTCGACCGGCTCCAGCCAGCGCCCATTTCCCGAAGCACCCAAGCAACACACGGAAACGAAACCATGCCCGATCTGACGCAACTGACCCTGGCCCAGGTCCGCCAACACTTGGCGGACAAGTCCCTGAGCGCTGCGGAGGTCACCGAGGCCGCGCTTGCGCGCATCACCGCCACCGAGCCCAAGATCCAGGCCCTGCTGTCCGTCCAGGCCGAGGAGGCGCGCGCCCAGGCCAAGGCCCTGGACCAGGGCGGCCCGGACGCGAACAAGCCCCTCTGGGGCGTGCCGCTTATCGTCAAGGACGTGCTGGCCACCAGGGGCACGCCCACCACCTGCGGCTCGAAGATCCTGGAGAACTTCCGGCCCGTGTACGACGCCACCGCCGTGGCGCGGCTGCGGGACGCCGGGGCCATCATCCTGGCCAAGGCCAACATGGATGAGTTCGCCATGGGCTCCACCACCGAGAACTCGGCCTATTTCGCCACCAAGAATCCCTGGGACACCTCGCGCGTGCCCGGCGGCTCCAGCGGCGGCTCCGGCGCTGCGGTGGCCGCCTGCCAGGCCTACGGCGCGCTGGGCACCGACACCGGCGGCTCCATCCGCCTGCCTGCCAGCTTCTGCGGCATCGTGGGGCTCAAGCCCAGCTATGGCCGCGTGTCGCGCTTCGGCATGGTGGCCTACGGCTCGTCGCTGGACCAGATCGGCCCCATGACCCGCAGCGTGGAGGACGCCGCGCGCATCCTCCAGGTCATCGCCGGACACGACGAGCGCGACTCCACCTCAGTCACCGCGCCCGTGCCGGACTACGTGGCTGCCCTCGGCTCAAGCGGCGACCTCAAGGGCCTGACCATCGGCCTGCCCGAGGAGTACTGGGACAAGGGCCTCTCGCCCGAGGTGGCCGGGGCCTGCACTGCGGCCATCAAGCAGGCCGAGGCCCTGGGCGCGCGGACCGTGCCCGTGCGGCTGAAGCTCTCTGAATACGCCATCGCCACGTACTACATCATCGCCGTGGCCGAGGCCAGCTCCAACCTGGCGCGCTTTGACGGCGTGCGCTACGGCTACCGCGATAACGACGCCCAGAGCCTCATCGAGATGTACGTCAAGAGCCGCACCAAAGGCTTTGGCGAGGAGGTCCAGCGGCGCATCATCCTGGGCACCTACGTGCTCTCGTCCGGCTACTACGACGCCTACTACCGCAAGGCCGCGCAGGTGCGCAGGCTCATCCGCCAGGACTTCGAGGCCGCACTCACCCAGTGCGACGTCATCATGGGGCCGGTGTGCCCGACCACAGCCTTCAAGGTCGGCGAGATGAGCGCAGACCCCTTGCAGATGTACCTCATGGACATCTTCACCATCAGCACCAATCTGGCCGGGCTGCCGGGCATGAGCCTGCCCGTGGGCCTGGGGCGCGACAGCGGCATGCCGGTGGGCCTGCAGCTCACGGGCCGGGCCTTTGACGAGGCGCGCCTGCTCCAGGTGGCCGGGGTGCTGGAGAAAAACGTCCCGGCAACCGGCTTTTCCAAGCTCTGAGCAGAATGATCCACCGACATCCGGCAAAGGACTCCTGGACCATTAGCTGAACCAGGGTTCCAGCCAACCGCTGATCATCTGCCACTCGCGCATACCCTTGCGTGATGACAGGACGCAGTGCCTTTTGCATTAGTTTTGTCGATTTTTATATTGACGACAACTTGTGTATCGCATAATGCATACTCCATCATTTGAGCAGATAAGGAGCAATATGTGAGCACAATCAAGACATTACTCATTTCCCTGGTCCTGACCTGTCTGTTCGCGACGGCCTCCACGCAAGACTCCCAAGCGGCAAGTTTCTTCCCTAATGGCTACACGACATACGAAAGCTTTCTGAGCAGCATGTCGTACAAGGCCTTTTCTGGCGATCCAGCTAATGACAATCCAACCAATGGGGTGCACGAAACGTATATCACTCCCCTTGGATTCAACTCCGACCGCACTGTTACTTTTAAATTTGAATGGAATAATGTATATTCTCCAAACAACACCTTTACAAACCAAAGATTATCACAAGAGTACGGCAGAGTGATGTTTAAGCCTGGCGTAATGGGTGGGTTCTACTTGGGAAAATACAATTGGGTGCCGGTTATCGATTATGACTCCACGCAACACCAGTTTGTGATCAGCCCTAAGTATCAAATCCTTGAGTTGACCAAGGCCTATCATCTCGACAACGGGCTGACCTTGAGCGCGGGCACCGCCATTGTCATGATGAAAGCAGACGGGATAGGCGAAAACTTTGACGACTATATCGTGGCTATCTCACGGACGGCTCCGACGCCCATTCCAGGCGCGGTATGGCTTCTAGGCAGCGGCCTGCTTGGCGTCATACGCTTCAAGCGGACACGCAAAGCCAAGAACGAACCAAGCCGCTCAGTTGCGAGTTAAACACCACATCCTGTAGGACTTCCATGCCCGTGACCCTGGTCAGCATCCTTGAAGGCCGCAACGCGGACGAGAAACGCGCGCTCATGCAGGCCGTGCAGGGAGCCATCAGCGCCACGCTGAAGCTGCCCGCGCACGACCGCAACCTGCGCCTGGCCGTGCACGGCCCGGACGAATGGCTGCTGCCCGAGGGCAAGAGCGACAAGTACGTGCTGGTGGAGATCATGCTTTTTGTCGGCCGCACGCCGGAGACCAAGGGCGCGCTCTTCACGGCCATCGTGGAGGCCCTGGAGGGCCTGGGCATCCCACGCGGCGAGGTGTTCCTGATCCTGGACGAGCAGCCGCGCGAGAACGTCGGCATCCGGGGCGGGGTGCGGGCCGATCTGGTGGAGCTGGGGTATCAGGTGAAGGTGTAGACGCCGCCAATCATCATCCTTTATGATGCGAGGGTCACATGAAGAGGCATATCCTCCTGATCCTGATTCTGCTTCTTGCCCTGCCCGCCGCTGTTCATGCCGACGATTTCCGCTGCCTGGAAGGGGCGACCAACCCCGGCCCCAGGCAGAACAACGCTTTCATTCGCGCCTGCGTGAACCCGAAAAACGACCTCTACCACGGCTCAGTGTGGCGCTGGTACGAAAGCGGGAGTCTTGGGGCCAAGGAATTCTACAACAACGGCGCGGCTGAGGGCGAGTGGTCCGCCTGGCATGAAAACGGGAAACCGTACTCGCGTGGCAGCTTCAAATCCGGCAAGAAGCTCGGATTATGGAAGTATTGGGACGAGTCGGGCTCGCTCACGACCGAAGTGGCGTACAAGCCGACAGGAAACATCTACGTCCTCTACTACCCCTCGGGGTCCAGGAAAGCCACGGGCCTGACCTTGCGCGGAAAGAAGATCGGCAAATGGTCCTATTGGGACACAAAAGGCCAGGTGAAGGCGACCTGCGATTTCGCGAAAGGCCTGTTCGCCCTGCCTGACCGCCCCTGCCAGATCATCGCCGAGGAGCTTGCGCCCAAGGGCTACAGCCGTCCCATTCCCAGTGCGTCGCTGGAGCCGCATGGCAAGGCGGTCTTGAAGATCGCCACGGAGAGCTACCTGTTCCAGGTTCCTGAAGGCTGGCAGGCCGATGTCACGGCCGGACTGGAGGATGGGGTGCAGCTCGCGCTGTACCCGCAGGGCGGGGCCTGGCGCGGGCCAACGCCAAACATCTATGTCCGGGCGTTGTTCAAGGACGGCAGGGATTTCAAGACGGTTGTCGCAAGCGAATCCGAGAGCTTCGAGCAGAATGTCGCGGACTACAAGGAACAGCGGGTCAAGAAGGGTCTGACGAACAGCGCGCATGCAGTCCTGGCAAAAACCATCAAGTATACGACGCTGATGCAGACAGACTCACCGTTTGCCATAGTCTCCAGCAATACACGTCACGAAATGCTCGCCTTTTTGGATGCATCCGACCAGACAGTCCTGCTGCTGGTGCTGACCTGCAAAACCCAAAAAGAGTTCAAGGAATCACGTCCGGCATTCAGCTCCCTGGTCGCTTCGGTCCAAACGCCGCAGGAGGCCATGGGCAACTAGCCGCCTGCACAGACAATGACAGAAACACGAAAAGGCCCGGCCTGGAGACATCTCCCCGCCGTGCCGTTTCTATTCAAGATCAATCGGTTAGCTATGCTGACAGCCCTCACAGATTCCGCCGAGCGTGATCCCGGCCAGCTCCACCTGCATGGGCAGGCCGGAGAGCAGGCGCGAGAGGCCCGGCTCCAGCAGCCTGGGCTCCAGGCACTGGGTCGCCCCGCAGCGGGTGCAGTGGAAGTGCGAGTGCCCGTGCGCGCCCCGGCCAAGGCAGTAGCGGAAGGCGCGCTCGCCCGCGTTGTGCCGGGCCGCAACCCCGCGCTCCACCAAGAGCTCCAGGATGCGGTACAGGGTCACGCGGTTCATGCGTGCGCCCAGCCCGGCCAGCACGGCCAGCAGCTCCTGCGGGGTCTGCGGACGGCTCGCGCCGTCCAGGGCCCGCAGCACGCACAGCCGGTTCGGCGTGGCGGCCAGGCCGCACTGCTTGAGACGTTCCTGCGGGTCCACATTGCTCCTAGCGCAGCGCAGCGCGGAAGGCTCCAGCCACCGCGCGCAGATTTGCGGCCCAGTCGCCCGCCAGCGGGTCGACCACCAGCACCTTCGCCCCCAGGGCCTGGGCGATGCTCTCCGCCGTACGCCTGGACATCTGCGGCTGCACGAAGATGACCTTGACGCCCCTGGCCTTGGCCTGGGCGATCACGGCCCCCAGCCGCCTGGGCGAAGGCTCCTTGCCCTCGAACTCGATGGCCGTCTGGGTCAAGCCGTAGTCCCGGGCCAGGTAACCCCAGGCCGGGTGGAACACCAGGAACACGCGTCTGTCCGCCGGGATTCCGGCAAAGGCGGCGCGCAGGTCGGCGTCCACGGCGTCGATGTCCTTCACGAACGTCTCCAGGTTGGCGGCGTAGGCCTTGGCGTGGGCCGGGTCGGCCTTGGCCAGGACCTCGGCGATGTGCGCGGCCATATGCCGCACATTCGAGGGAGAGACCCAGATGTGCGGGTCCATCTCGACCTCGTGGCCGACCTTTGCGCCGCCCCGGTGGTGGTCGTCATGGCCCTCAGGCATGGGCATGAGCGCAAGGCCCTGCTCCAGGCGCACAAAAAAGAGCGCCCGGTTGGCGGCCTTCAGGCGCGGCTCCCAGGCCTGCTCAAACTCCAGGCCTACGGACAGGTACATCGTCGACCCGGACAGGGCGCGCATCTGTGAAGGCTTGGGCTCGTAGGTGTGGGCGTCGGCCCCGGCAGGCACCAGCACCGTTGTCTGGATGAGCTGTCCGCCGATCCTCTTGGCGAAATACTCCACCGGGGCCACGCCCACGGCCACCTGGAGCGGTCCGGCCAGGGCTGTGGTGGCCAGCGTTGTCCAGCAGGTCATCCAGCAGGGCATCATGACGAACACCGCCAGCAGCAGCAGTTTACGCATTGCGGTCTCCCCATGTTTCGGCTAAGTCAGCCGTGTGCAATCAAGTTGCACGCACTGTGCAACTGAATTGCACCCCTGTCAAGACGGCACGTCTTTGAGGTACACAAAAACATGGACCAAAGCACCTTCCAAATCTTCGCCACCATCGTCACCTCCATCGTGGTGGAGGCCGCGCCGTTCCTGTTCCTGGGCTCGCTGCTCTCGTCCATCCTCGCCGTGTTCGTGGGCGACGAGGTCCTGACGCGCATCGGCCGGCGGCCGCTTGGCGTGCAGATCTGCATCGGGCTCGCGGCCGGGCTTTTGCTGCCCACCTGCGAGTGCGGCATCGTGCCCGTGACGCGGCGGCTGTTGCGCAAGGGCGTGCCCACCGGGGCAGCCATTCCGTTCATGCTGGCCGCCCCGGTGGTGAATCCCGTGTCCCTGGCGGCCACCTGGGTGGCCTTCCAGGGCGATGCGCGGATGGTCCTCTGGCGCGCGGCCCTGGTCATGGTCCCGGCGGCGCTGATGGGCTGGAGCCTGGCCAAGAACCAGGGGACGGACCTCCTGCGGCCCTCCCTGGACCTTGCGCCCTCCTTTGCCCAGAGCTGCGGCAGCCTCGCAGCGTCTGGCGACAGTTGCGGCGACAGCTGCGGCTGCGGGCATAATCACCACGACCACCACGGCCAGGGTTCGTCCCCAGGCGCACGCCTGCTCGACGTGCTGCGCCTCACCGCCCGGGAGTTCCTGGACATGGGCCGCTTTCTCCTGGTCGGGGCCTGCGCCGCCGGGGTGTTCAAGGCCTTTCTCCCGCAGGAGCTGCTGGGCCTTGTGTCCGGCAACCTGTATTTGGCCGTGCCCTCGATGATGCTGCTGGCCGTGCTCATCAGCATCTGCTCCGAGGCCGACGCCTTTGTGGCCGCCTCCCTGAGCATGTTCCCGCGCCCGGCCCTGTTGGCCTTCCTGGCCCTGGGCCCCATGCTGGACCTGAAGCTTTTGCCCGCCTACTTCACGGTGTTCAAGCGCCGGGTGGCCCTGGCCGTGGCCCTGGTCCCGGCGGTCATCATCTACGTGCTGACCATGAGCCTGGGGCTTTTCGGGGGTGTGCGATGAGCGCCGCCTTCTGCGCCGCCTTCCGCGCGACCCTTCAGGACCGGCTTGAGGGCCTGTGCCTGCTCTGCCTGGGCGGATTCCTGGCGGCCCTGGCCCTTTCCCGGCACTACTGGAGCTTTCTGAACCCCAAGTTCAGCCCCCTGACCCTGGGCACGGGCGTGCTGCTGGCCGTCTGCGGTCTGGCCCTGCTGCTCCGGCCCGAGCCAGGCCGCGCCACTGCCGCGCGGCTGACCCGGCAGGCCCTGATTCTGGCCTTTCTCTGCCTGGCCGCCTTTGCCTGGCGACAGGCCGCCGCCCCGCCGCCGCCCGGCGCGCTCACGCTCAGCGCTCCGATCCCGGACGAGCCTGACGTGCCGCCGCCCCTGCGCGTGACCGTGGACAACGTGGAATACGTGCGCCTCAACTTGGCCGAGCTTTACATCATGGTCGACAAGCGCCGCACGGACTACCCGCGGCATTTCGCCATGCGCGTGCAGGTGGGCCGCACCCCGGAGCTGGACCGGCGCGGATATGTGCTGCTCAAACGCATCGCGGTCACCTGCTGCCTGGCGGACAGCCTGGAGCTGGCCTTCCTGGCCTCCGGCATGCCCGAAGTCCAATCCGGGGAAGTCCAGGCCGGGGACTGGGTTGAAGTCTTTGGCCAGCTTGCGCCGCTCAAGGCCAAGGGCGCGGACAAGCCCCTGCTGGCCGCCGTGCCCAAAGGCAAGGGCCCCTCCATCTTCCTGGTCAATCCGGGCTTCCGCGTGGTGGTGGACAAGGCCGAGCCCATCACCCTGAACGACATACCCTTCCTCTTCGAGTTCCGAGAAAAGGAGCCCTTTGCCTGGTGAAAAAAAGGGGACCGGTCGCCCGGCCCCCTTATGCAATGTCTTGGCGGATGGCCTGCGGCTACAGGTTGGCCAGCACGGCGTCGGCCATTTCCACGCAGCCCACCAGCTTGCAGCCCGGCTCGCGGATGTCGCCGGTGCGATAGCCCTGGGACAGGGTCTTCTGCACCGCGCCCTCGATGGCGGCGGCCACGGCGGTCATGTCCCCCGTCTTCTCGGTCGAACTGTAGCGCAGCAGCATGGCCACGGAGAGGATGGTGGCCAGAGGGTTGGCCTTGTTCTGGCCCGCGATGTCCGGGGCCGAGCCGTGGATGGGCTCGAACAGGCCGGGGTTGCCCGCGCCGAGGCTCGCCGAGGGCAGCATGCCGATGGACCCGGTGATGACCGAGGCCTCGTCGGAGAGGATGTCGCCGAAGAGGTTCTCGGTGACGATGACGTCGAACTGCGACGGGTCGCGCACCAGCTGCATGGCCGCGTTGTCCACGTACATGTGGCTGAGCTCCACATCCGGGTAGTCTTGCGACACCTCGATGACGACCTCGCGCCACAGGCGGGAGACATCGAGCACGTTGGCCTTGTCCACGGAGCACAGCTGCTTGCGGCGCTTGCGCGCGGCCTCGAAGCCGACCTTGGCGATCCGGCTGATCTCGTGCTCGGAATAGATCATGTTGTTGAAGCCCACGCGCTCGCCGTCGCGCACCTCCACACCTTTCGGCGTGCCGAAGTACGCGCCGCCGGTGAGCTCGCGCACCACCAAGAGGTCGATGCCCCGCTCCACGATGTCGGGCCGGAGGAAGCAGGCGTGCTTAAGCTCCGGGAACAGGCTGGCGGGCCGCAGGTTGGCGAACAGCCCCAGCTCCTTGCGGATGCCGAGCAATCCCCTTTCTGGACGAATGGCCGGATCGATGGCGTCCCACTTGGGCCCGCCCACCGCGCCCAGCAGCACGGCATCGGCGGCCTTGCACAGGCGCACGGTCGCCTCGGGCAGGGGGGAGCCTGTGGCGTCGATGGCGCAGCCGCCGATAAGGGCTTCCTCCGTTTCAAACTTCTTGCCGTAGGTGGCCGCGACCTTGTCCAGCACCCGCAGGGCCTGGACCACGATCTCGCGGCCGATGCCGTCTCCGGGCATGACGCAGATTTTCATCGCCCGCCCCCTACTGCTTCGCGGCCAGGCGCTTCTTGACGTAGGGGACGAGCCCCCCGGCGTCGAGAAGGTCCTGCATGGACTGGGGCACCGGGGCGCAGACAATGCTCTCGCCGGTGGTCAGGTTCTTGATCCGCCCGGCGTCGAGGTCCACCTCAAGCGTGTCTCCGTCATGGAGCTTGTCCGCGTCCGCGCCCACCTCAAGCAGCACCAGGCCCATGTTGTAGGCGTTGCGGTAGAAGATGCGGGCGAAGCTCTTGGCCACCACCACGGGGATGCCCGCGCCGAGGAGGGCGATGGGGGCATGCTCCCGCGAGGAGCCGCAGCCGAAGTTCTCGTCGGCCACGATGATGTCGTTTTTCTGCACGCGTTTGATCCAGCCGGGCTCCAGGCCCTCCATGCAGTTGGCCCCCAGAACCCCGGAATCCGTGGTCACCAGGAACCGGGCCGGAATGATGGCGTCGGTGTCGATGTGGGCGCCGACCTTGTGCGCCTTGCCTGTGACGAGCATATCTCTCTCCTTGTGCGCCGCCCGGAACGCGTTCTCGGGCGGGGATTTTCAGCGTGTGCGTCGTTCCTGTGCCTTGAGACTACAGCCTGGCCAGCCTACAGCTTGGCGGGGTTGAAGATCTCCCCGGCCACGGCGCTGGCGGCGGCCACAGCCGGGCTGGCCAGGTAGACCTCGCTCTCCAGGCTGCCCATGCGGCCCCGGAAGTTGCGGTTGGTGGTGCTGATGCAGCGCTCGCCCCCGGCCAGGATGCCCATGTGGCCGCCCAGGCACGGTCCGCAGGTGGGCGGGCCGACCACGGCCCCGGCGTCGAGGAAGATGCTGAACAGCCCCTCGTCCATGGCCTGGCGCCAGATCTTGGGCGTGGCGGGCAGGATGATCAGCCGCACGCCCTTGTGCGCCCTGCGGCCCTTGAGCACTGCTGCGGCCTCGCGCAGGTCCTCGATGCGGCCGTTGGTGCAGGAGCCGATGACGGCCTGGTCCACGCGCAGGCCCTTCAGCGTGTCCACGCTGCGGACGTTGTCCGGCAGGTGCGGGCAGGCCACCTGCGGGCTCATGCCGGTGACGGACAGGGACAGCTCCTGCTCGTACACCGCGCCGGGATCGGCCTTGAGCGCCTTGTCGCCGTGCCTGCCGTGGGCCTGGCAATAGGCCAGGGTCTTGGCGTCGGCCGGGAACAGGCCGACCTTGGCCCCGGCCTCGATGGCCATGTTGGCCATGGTCATGCGGCCCTCGATGGAGAGGTTGTCGATGACCGGCCCGCCGAACTCCAGCGCCCGGTACAGCCCGCCGGACACGCCGATGCGGCCGATCAAGTGCAGGATCAGGTCCTTGGCCCCGACAAAGGGCTCCAGCTTGCCGTCGTACTCCACGCGGATGGTGGGCGGCACCTTGAACCAGGTCTCGCCCAGGGCCAGGGCCCCGGCGATGTCGGTGGAGCCCATGCCCGTGGCAAAGGCCCCCAGGCCGCCGTACGTGCAGGTGTGGCTGTCCGCGCCGACCACGATGTCCTTGGGGCCGACCAGGCCGAGCTCGGGCAGCAGCGCGTGCTCCACGCCGCAGTCGCCGCCCTCGTAGTAGTGCGTCACGCCCATTTCATGGGCGAACTCGCGCACCACCTTGACCTGCTCGGCGGAGTCGATGTCCTTGTTCGGCGTGAAGTGGTCGCAGACCAGAGCCACCTTGTCCTTGTCAAAGACCTTGGTCGCGCCCATGCCCTTGAAGGACTTGATGGCCAGCGGCGCGGTGATGTCGTTGGCCAGGACCAGGGACACGCGGCAGGTGACGATCTGCCCGGCGCGGGTGACTTCCTCATCCGTGTGCGCCTGCAGGATTTTTTCGGCTAAATTGTGGGACATTCGCTCTTCTCCTCCCTGATTTTCTCCAACCGATTGAGTGCGTTGATGAAGGCCATGGCGCTGGCCACGAGGATATCCTCGTTGGTGCCGCGGCCAACGGACTTCTTGCCTTCGTGTTCGATGCGCACGGTCACCGTGGCCTGCGCGTCCGTGCCGCCGGTGACGGCGTTGATCTGGAAACGGTCCAGGGCAGGCGCGTAGCCCACCATGGCCCCGATGCACTTGAACAGGGCGTCCACCGGCCCCTCGCCAAAGGACGAGTGGCGGCGCACCTCGGCCACCGTTTCCCCGTCCAGCACCTCAAGGACCATGGCCGCATGGGGCGGCACCCCGCCCGTGCCGGAGAACACGCTCATGTCCTTCATCCGGTACTTGTCGCGGCGGCGGTAGACCATCTCCAGGACAAGGGCCTCCACGTCCTCGTCGAACACGCGCTCCTTCTTGTCCGCCAATTCCTTCACGGCGGCGAAGACCACGGCCAGCTGGGCGTCGTCCAGGGCGTAGCCCAGCTCCACGAGCTTGGCCTTGATGGCGTGGCTGCCGGAATGCTTGCCGATGACCATGTCCGTGCCCTTGCGGCCCACGGATTCCGGCGTCATGATCTCGTAGGTCAGCGGATTTTTGAGCATGCCGTCCTGGTGGATGCCGGACTCGTGCGCAAAGGCGTTGGGTCCGACAATGGCCTTGTAGGGCGGAATGGGCTGGCCGATGATCTGCGAGAGGCGGCGGCACGAGGGGTACAGCTGCCGGGTCTTGACCCCGCAGTCGAGCTTGTAGAGCTCGTGGCGGGTGTGCAGGGCCATGACCAGCTCCTCAAGGGAGGCGTTGCCCGCGCGCTCGCCAATGCCGCAGAGGGTCACCTCGGCCTGCCTCGCCCCGGCCCGGATGGCCGAGAGGCTGTTGGCCACGGCCAGGCCCAGGTCGTTGTGGCAGTGCACGCTGAAGATGGCGTCCTTGCTGTTGGGCACGTTCTTGATGAGATAGGCGATGAGCTCGCCGTACTCAAAGGGCTGGGCATAGCCCACGGTGTCCGGGATGTTCACGGTGGTGGCCCCGGCGCGGATGACCACCTCGCAGACCTGGGCCAAAAACTCCCAGTCCGAGCGCGAGGCGTCCTCGGCCGAGAACTCCACGTTGGGGCACAGGCTTGCGGCGTGCCGCACAGATTCCTCGGCCATGACCAGCACCTGCTCGCGCGTTTTGCGCAGCTTGTGGGTCATGTGGATTTCGCTGGTGGCCAGGAAGGTGTGGATGCGCGGGTTCACGGCGTCCTTTATGGCCTCCCAGCCGCGGTCGATGTCGCGAGTCAGGGCCCGGCACAGGGCCGCCACCTGGACCTGCGTGACGCTGCGGGCGATGGCCTGGACGGCCTCGAAATCGCCCTGGCTGGCGGCGGGAAAGCCCGCCTCGATGATGTCCACGCCCAGGACTTCAAGCTGCCGCGCGAGGCTGACCTTTTCTTCCTGGTTCATGGTGGCGCCAGGCGACTGCTCGCCGTCACGCAACGTGGTGTCGAAGATATAGACGCGATCTGACATAGGTCCTCCAAACGTCGAAGGGTGAGCATATCTGTTTCACAATTGGCTGGCAACAACGCGGGTGCGTACCCGCGCACGGGGACGTCCCAGAGGTGCTCCGAGGAGGCGAGGACTTTTGAAGAGGAGAAAGGGGGAAAAGAAAAAGCCCGGCCTACAAGGAGTCCCTCTGGGACTCGCGTAGAATCAGGGCGGCGCTGGTCAGCGCGGTGCGGATTGCGGTGCGGGCGATTCGTCTGGTCATCACATGCTCTTTTGCGCAGGCCGATCAAAGCGCTCCGCGCAGTAATTCCATGCCATACTCAGGCGCGCCATGTCCAGCGCCAAAACAGGCGGCAGGCGAAAATTCACGGACAAAGTCTCAGCCTTGCTGGGATTCCTTGGGCGAGACCAGCTTGGCCCCGCGCGGGGACAGGATGAACATGGTGTAGATGGGGCCGGAAATGAGGTAGCCCATGAAGAAGAGGAAGCCCAGCATCTTGGGGCGCGAGGCCACGAGGACGAAGAGCAGAATGACCGTGACCATGGAGCTGAAGGGATGGGCCTTGAAGAACCCATACTCCTTGAACGAGGCGTAGCGCATGGTGCTGACCATGAGGAAGGACAAAACGTACACGAGGATCAGGCAGGCCATGGGCAGCACATCGGCGATCCAGGTCTCCGGCAGATACGGGGCGAAGAGGATGAGCGTGGCAAGCGTGCTGGCCTGGGCCGGAATGGGCAGGCCCACGAAAAACTTCTTGCTCGTCACCGCAGCCTGCACGTTGAACCGCGCAAGCCTAAGCGCCCCGCAGGCGATGAGCAGGAACGAGGCCATGAGCCCCAGGGTGCCGTAGGTGTGCAGCTGCCAGAGGTAGACCGTCAGCGCCGGGGTGACGCCAAAGGCCACGAGGTCGGCGAGCGAGTCGAACTGCACACCGAATTCGCTGGTGGTGTTGGTCAGCCGGGCCACCTTGCCGTCCAGCCCATCGAACAGGCAGGACCCCAGGATGCACAGGGCGGTGTACTCGAAAAGCCCCTCGATGGCCCAGATCATCCCCATGAAGCCCAAAAACAGGCTCGCGGTGGTGAACAGGTTCGGCAGGATGTACACGCCCTTGTGGCGCGGCAATGCCTTTTCCTTGACCATACGACTCCCAGAATGCTCCGGCTTCTTCTACTTGCGGACGGCGATGGCCGTCTCGCCCGCGCGCACGCTTTCTCCCACGTAGACCTTCACAGCATAGCCATCCGGCAGGTAGAGGTCAACTCTGGACCCGAACTTGATCAGGCCGAAGCGCTCGCCCCGGCGCAGGATGTCCCCGGCCTCGGCCCAGCAGACGATGCGCCGGGCGATGAGGCCCGCGATCTGCACCACGGTGAAGCGCTCCGCCCCGCGGCCCAGCACAATGATGTTGCGCTCGTTGTCCGTGCTTGCCTTGTCCAGGCTGGCGTTGAAATACTTGCCGGGGATGTAGCGGATGAGCTCCACGCTGCCCTCAACCGGCGCGCGGTTCACGTGCACGTCGGCCACGTTCATGAACACGCAGACCACTTGGCGTATCTGGCCGCTGACGGGGTCCGGCGCGAAGTCCACCTTGCACACCCGCCCGTCCGCCGGGGAGACTACGGCGTCCAGGTCCTCTGGCGTCACGCGCTCGGGATCGCGGAAAAAGTGCACCACAAAGCCGGTGACCACCAGCAGGATCAGGGCCAACAGCCACCAGCCCATGGCGGCGAAGACAAGGGTGGCGAAGGCCGAAAGGCCGATGGAGGGCAGCCCCTCCAGGCTCAGTCCGATGGTCGGTTTGCGCATGCGCTTGTGGTCTCCTTGGGTCGTGATCTTACTCCGACAGTGACCAAATACCCGCCATTGCGCGCAAGGTCAACATCCATGCGCCGGAGTGCGCCCGGCGGTCGGCCCTAGCGTCCGATGCCGTAGTGCTTGAGGCCGAAGCGGGCCAAAAGCGAGCGCGAGTACAGGTTGCGCCCGTCGAAGATCACCGGATCGCGGAGCTGCCGGGCGATGCCCGCAAAGTCCGGGTTGCGGAACTGGTTCCAATCCGTGACCACGGCCAGGGCGTCGGCGTCCTGCAAAGCGTCGTACTGGTCGGCCGCCAGCTCCACCAGAGGGTTGCCCGCCAGCTCGGCCTGGGCGCGCCGGGCCGCCACGGGGTCAAAGGCCTTGACGCGCATGCCGTGAGCCGTCAGTTCGCGGATGATGTCAAAGGCCGGGGCCTCGCGGATGTCGTCGGTGTTGGCCTTGAAGGCCAGGCCCCACAGGGCCAGGGTGCGCCCGGCCACGCCGCCCAGCGGGCCGAAGTGGGCCAGGACCTTCTCGGCCAGCACGGTCTTCTGCCTGGTGTTCACCGCGTCCACGGACTGGATGAGCGCGGCCTCGTACCCGGCGTCGCGCGCGGTGGCCAGAAAGGCCTTCACGTCCTTGGGGAAGCAGGAGCCGCCGTAGCCCACGCCGGGGTAGATGAAATCGTAGCCGATGCGGTGATCGCTGCCGATGCCCAGGCGCACCTCGGAGACATCAGCGCCCACGCGCTCGCAGATGTTGGCCACCTCGTTGATGAAGCTGATCTTGGTGGCCAGCATGCAGTTGGCCGCGTACTTGGTCATCTCCGCGCTGCGCACGCCCATGATGATGAGCTTTTCGCGGCTGCGGGCAAAGGGCGCGTACAGGGCTTTGAGCATCTCCGCGCTCTTCGGGTTCTCGGTGCCCACGATGACGCGGTCGGGCTTCATGAAGTCCTGCACCGCGTCGCCTTCCTTCAAAAATTCGGGGTTGGAGACCACGTCGAACTCGACTGCTGCCCCGCGCGCCTCAAGCTCGCGCCCGATGATGGCGCGCACGCGGTCGGCAGTGCCCACGGGCACGGTGGACTTGTTGATGACGATGAGCGGGACGCTCACGGTGCGGCCGATCTCCTCGGCCACGGCGTCGACATAGCAGAGGTCGCAGACCCCGTCGTCGCCCGAGGGCGTGCCCACGCAGACAAAGGCGAACTCGGCGGCGGCCCCGCCTGTGCACAGGCCCTCGGCCAGGCTGGTGGTGAAGATCAGACGGCCCTCGGCGCAATTGCGGCGCACCAGCTCCTCCAACCCGGGCTCGAAGATGTGGATGCTCCCAGCGCGCAAGGTCTCCACAACCTGCGGGCTCTTGTCCACGCAACGCACGTGGTTGCCCATTTCCGACAGGCAGGCGGCGGTGACCAGGCCCACGTAGCCGGTGCCGATGATGCAGACGTTCATAGATTCTCCTCACGAGGCGCAAGCCGTGCGTATTGACCGCCTTGGGGTACCTTCAGCCCGGCCCGATGTCAACGAGGGGCCATTCGGGCGGGCCGTTCGGGTCGGCCATTCGGGCGGCCATTCGGGCGGGACATTTTGGCGATCAGCGTGGCCTGTTGCCTTTGCCCTGCGGAAGGCGTAATATTCCGCCTGTTCAAGCACTTTCTGGAGGTATGCATGCCCGTTCTCTGCGTCAACGTCGACCACATCGCCACCCTGCGCCAGGCCCGCCTGGGCCAAGAGCCGGACCCGGTCCAGGGCGCCCACGAGGCCGAGTTGGGCGGGGCCACGGGCATCATCGTGCACCTGCGCGAGGACCGTCGCCACATCCAGGACCGCGACGTGGAGCTGCTGCGCCGCACCGTGAACACCAAGCTGAACCTGGAAATGGCCGCCACGGCGGAGATGCAGGGCATCGCCCTGCGCGTCCGCCCGGACACGGTGTGCCTGGTGCCCGAAAAGCGCCAGGAGCTGACCACCGAGGGCGGGCTCAACTGCGTCGGGCGCGAGGGCGAGCTCTCGGCCTACCTGGCCCCGCTGCTGGCCCTGGACATCGAGGCCAGCCTGTTCATCGACGCCGACCCGGCCCAGATCGAGGCGGCCAGCAAGACCGGCGCGCAGTTCATCGAGATCCACACCGGGCACTACGCCGACGCCGTGGGCCCGGCCGCGCGCCAGGCCGAGCTGACGAAGATCCTGGCGGGCATCAGCCACGCCCAGGGCCTGGGCCTCAAGGTCAACCTGGGCCACGGCCTGAACTACGTCAATGTCCTGGCCTTTGCGCGGGTGCCGGGCATCGTCGAGTACTCCATCGGCCACAGCATCGTCTCCCGCGCCGCCTACATCGGCCTGCGCCAGGCCACCCGCGACATGGCCGACATCCTGCGCGGCTTCGTGGACTAGGGGGCGCTCGTGATCCTGGGCCTGGGGCTGGACGTGACCGAGGTTTCCCGCATCCGCGACCTGCTGGCCCGCTTCGGCGAGCGCTTCACCCAGCGCATACTGACCAGGGCCGAGGCCGCCGGGATGCCCAAGGGCGACGCCGCGCCGTACGTCGCCGCCCGCTTCGCCGCCAAGGAGGCCGCAGCCAAGGCCCTGGGCACCGGCTTCGCCCAGGGCGTGACCCAGCCGAGCATCGAGGTCCTGAGCCTGCCCTCTGGCGCGCCGATGCTCACGCTGCACGGCAAAGCCCTTGAAATCGCGGGCGCAATGGGCGTACAGAAGATACACGTCTCCCTGACCCATGGCCGCGACATCGCCGCCGCAACCGTGATCCTTGAGGGCGCGCCCTAGCTCCCGCCCGAACGTGCCCTACCCGGCCAAGGCCTGTCGCGGGCCTGTCGCGATGTTGCAAGGAGGCCACAATGCCCCAGTCCGCACGGCCCACGCCGACCGCGCCCCCCATGAATCCGTACGACCCGCTGCCCACCCCGGCGGAAATGGCCGCCTGGGACAGGTGCGCCATCCGCGACTACGGCCTCAAGGCCGAGCTGCTCATGGAGAACGCCGGGACCGAGGCGCTCGGCGTCCTGCGTGAGGCTTACGGCCCGCTCTGCGGCGCGCGGGTGCTGCTGGTGGCCGGCGGCGGCAACAACGGCGGCGACGCCTTCGTTCTGGCCCGCAGGCTGCTGGACGAGGGGGCCGAACCGCTGGTGCTGCACACCCGGCCCATCTCCGGCTATCACGGGGCGGCGCGCTACCACCTGGACCTGGCCCGGCGCGCGGGCGCGGCCTGCCGCCACCTGGCCCCGGGGCGCGCCAGGTCAACCCTCTGCGCCTGCGCGGCCCCGGACAGCCTGCCCGATATTCTTGTCGATGGGCTCCTGGGCACGGGCATGAGCGGCGAGCTTTCAGCCGAGGCCCTCAGCCTCGTCCAGGCCATGAACGCCCTGGGCGAGCACTGCCTTGTCCTGGCCCTGGACACGCCCTCGGGCCTGGACGGGGTCACGGGCCAGCCCCGGCCCGAGGCCGTGCGCGCGGACGTCACCGTGGCCTTCCACGCGCCCAAGCTGGGCTGCGCCCTGCCCCTGGCTGCGCCCTTTGTGGGCCGCCTGGAGGCGCGCGCCATCGGCATCCCACGCGCGGTGGTGGACAAGACGCCCCCGCGCCAGGTGCTGCTGACCGAGCGTCTGTTCGGACTCATGCCCGTCCCGGCGGCGGAGCTGCACAAGGGCCGGGCCGGGCACGTGCTCGTGCTGGGCGGCAGCGAAGGCCTGACCGGCGCGGCGCAGCTGTGCGCACTGGCCGCTTTGCGCGCCGGGGCCGGGCTGGTCACCGTGGGCTGCCCGCGCGGCGTATTGGCCGAGGTCAAGGCCGGCATGCCGGACATCATGGCCCTGGGGCTGGGCCACGGCGCCGCGTGGACCCCGGACTGCATGGACTCGCTCTTGCCCTCGCTTGGCCGGTACGACTGCGTGGTCATCGGACCGGGCCTGGGCCGCAACAGCGAGGCCGCAGAATTCCTGGCCCTGTTCCCCAGAGCCTTTGCCAAGGCCTTTGAAGCAGGCTGGGCCAGCCCCTGCGTCTACGACGCCGACGCCCTCTACCTGCTGGCCCAGCACCCGGAGATCATGGCCGAACTGCCGGCAGACGCCGTGCTCACCCCGCACCCGGGCGAGATGGCCCGGCTGCTCGGCATGGGCATGGGCGAGGTCCAGGCCGACCGCGTCGGGGCCGCACACCGCTTCCTGGCCACGCACCCCCAGGTGCTCACGCTCAAGGGCGCGGGCACCTTGGTGGGCCAGGGCGAGCTGCTGCACCTCTCGCCCATCGCCGCGCCAAACCTGGCCGTGGGCGGCTCCGGCGACGTGCTGGCCGGGGTCATCGCGGCGCTTTTGGCGCGCGGCCTGGGCCCCCTGCCTGCGGCCTGCCTCGGGGTCTACTGGCACGGCCTGTGCGGCCTGGCCTTGGCAAAGGATTTTCCGGCCCGGGGCAACCTCGCCACCGAGATCGCCCATACACTTCCACACATCCTCAAGGAGCACACGCCATGCTGAAGGCCATCGACATCATGACCCCGGACCCGGTGACCCTGTCCCCGGACACCGACATCCGCACCGCCGCAACCCTGCTGCTGGACAAGAAGATCAACGGCGCGCCCGTGGTCGACGCCAAGGGCAGGCTCATCGGCGTGCTCTGCCAGAGCGATCTGGTGGCGCAGCAGAAGCAGGTCACCATGCCCTCGATCTTCGCCATGCTCGACGGCTTCATCGCCCTGTCCAGCCGCGAAGACTTCGAGCACGAACTCCAGAAGATCGCCGCCACCAACGTGTCCCAGGCCATGACCAAGGACCCCAAGACCGTGAGCCCGCAAACCGGGCTGGAGGAGATCGCCACCGTGATGGTCAACGAGAAGCTCTACACCCTGCCCGTGGTGGACGCCGGCAGGCTCGTCGGCGTGGTGGGCAAGGAGGACATCCTGCGCACCCTGCTGGGACAACAGAGCTAGGCTGCACCACGGCGCGCATGCTGCTTCTCCTGCCTGCTTCCGAAGACACGCTGGCCCTGGGCGCGGTGCTGGGATGCGGCCTGGCCCAGGCCCCCAAACCCGTGGCCCTGCTGCTCCAGGGGCCGCTGGGCTCCGGCAAGACAACCCTGGTGCGCGGGCTGGTGTCCGCGCTGCCCGGGGCCGGGGAGGCCGAGGTCGCGAGCCCCAGCTTCAACCTGGTGAACCTCTACCCCACCAGGCCCCAGGTGGCCCACTTCGACCTCTACCGCATGGAGGCCAGCCACCCGCTGGAGGAGTTCGAGGAGCTTTTGGCCCAGCCCGGCACCCTGATCGTGGCCGAGTGGATCGACAGGATGGCGGAAAAGCTCTGGCCCGACGAGGCCCTGCACATTAAATGGCTCGCTGTTCCCTCTGGACGGGCGCTCGAAATCAGGGCATGGGGAAAGGCGGCCAGCGGCCTGCTTTTGTCCCTGGCACCGGCGCTCAACCATTGGCAGAAGGGTTCCACAGTATGAAGAACATCGTGGTCCAGAAATTTGGCGGCACTTCCGTGCGCAACCTGGAATGCATGCGGCAGGTGCTGAACAATGTCCGCCGTCCCCTGGCGGCGGGCAACAAGGTCATCGTGGTGCTCTCGGCCATGGCCGGAGAGACCAACCGCCTGCTGGCCCTGGCCAGGCAGTGGTCCACCACCCCGGACCTGGCCGAGCTCGACAGCCTGGTGTCCACCGGGGAGCATATCTCCGTGGCGCTGTTCGCCATGATGGCCAAGGACGAGGGCATCAACTGCCGCTCCGTGCTCGGCTTCCAGGTGCCCATCCTCAGCAACGACTCCTACGGCAAGGCCCGCATCGAAAGCATCGACAGCGAAAAACTGGTGGCCTTGCTGGACGAGCACGACGTGCTGGTCATGGCGGGCTTCCAGGGCGTGGACAGCCACGGGCGCATCACCACCCTCGGCCGGGGCGGCTCGGACACCTCCGCGGTGGCCGTGGCCGCAGCCCTGCAGGCCGAGGTGTGCGAGATCTACACCGACGTGCCCGGCGTGTTCACCACCGACCCGAACATGTGCGCCGAGGCGCGCAAGCTGGACCGCATCTCCTACGACGAGATGCTGGAGATGGCCAGCATGGGCGCCAAGGTGCTCCAGATCCGCTCGGTGGAGTTCGCCAAGAAATACACGGTTGTCGTGCATGTGCGCTCAACGTTCAGCGACGAGCCCGGCACCATAGTCACCCAGGAGGAAGCAATCATGGAATCTGTCCAGGTCTCCGGAGTCGCCTACGACAAGGATCAGGCCCAGGTCACCCTGGTGGGCGTCATCGACGAGCCCGGCGTCTGCGCCTCCATCTTCACGCCCATCGCGGAACGCAAGATCCTGGTGGACATGATCGTGCAGAACCCGAGCAAGGAAGGCCGCACCGACATCACCTTCACCGTGCCCCGGGCCGACCTGGACGCCACGCTGAAGCTCATGGAGGGCCTCAAGCCCGAGATCGGCTTCAAGGCCCTGCTCTCGGACAACAGCGTGGCCAAGGTCTCGGTCATCGGCGTGGGCATGCGCAACCATTCCGGCGTGGCGGCCCAGGCCTTCCGCGCCATGCGCGACGAGAACATCAACATCCTCATGATCAGCACCTCGGAGATCAAGCTGACCTGCCTCATCGAGGACAAGTACACGGAGCTTGCGGTGCGCACCCTGCATCAGTCATTTCTCGGACAATACAAGGTAGGATAGAATCATGCGCCAGGTCAGCATCTACGATACGACCCTCAGGGACGGCACGCAGGCGGAAGAACTGAACCTCACCACCGAGGACAAGATCCGCATCGCCTGCAAGCTGGACGAACTGGGGATCCACTACATCGAGGGCGGCTGGCCTGGCTCGAACCCCACGGACAAGCAGTTCTTCAAGGAGATCAAGAGCTACAGCCTGAAGAACGCCCATGTCGCGGCCTTTGGCAGCACCCACAACACCAAGACCACGCCCGACGGCGACCCGAATCTCAAGGCCATCCTGGATTCCGGGGTGGAGGTGGCGACCATCTTCGGCAAGACCTGGGACTTCCACGCCACCCACGCCCTGCGCGTGACGCTCCCGCGCAACCTGGAGCTCATCAGCGGCAGCCTGGCCGCCCTGCGGCCCGGCGTGCGCGAGCTGTTCTTCGATGCCGAGCACTTCTTCGACGGCTTCAAGGCCAACCCGGAGTACGCCCTGTCCTGCCTGAAGGCCGCGCGCGAGGCCGGAACCGACGTGCTCGTCTTGTGCGACACCAACGGCGGCACCCTGACCAGCGAGCTGGCCCTGATCTTCGCCCAGGTCCAGACCGCCCTGCCGGGCGCGGTCCTTGGCATCCACACCCACAACGACTCTGAGCTGGCCGTGGCCAACTCGCTGGAGGCCGTGCGCCTGGGCGCGGCCCAGGTCCAGGGCACGGTGAACGGCTACGGCGAGCGCTGCGGCAACGCCAACCTCTGCTCCGTCATCCCCAGCCTGGAGCTCAAGATGGGCGTGGCCTGCATCGGCGCGGAGAACCTTGAAAAGCTCACCCGGGTGTCCTACTACGTGGCCGAGACCGTGAACCTGCGGCCCTTCCCCCACCAGCCCTTTGTGGGCGGCTCGGCCTTTGCGCACAAGGCCGGGGTGCACGTGAGCGCGGTGGTGAAAAACCCGGAGACCTACGAGCACATCCGGCCCGAGCTCGTGGGCAACGTCAACCGCGTGCTGCTCTCGGACCTGGCCGGGCGCAGCAACATCCTGTTCAAGGCCAGGCAGTACGGCTACGACCTGGACAAGGACGATCCGGCGGTCATGGACCTCTTGGCCGAGCTGAAGCGCCGCGAGACCCTGGGCTACGAGTACTCCGTGGCCGAGGCCAGCTACGAGATCCTGTTCTTCCGCATGATGGGCTGGAGCAAGCGCTACTTCCAGCTGGTGAACTACCGCGTGCTCGACGCCGTGAACGAGGACAAGGAGCCCTTCTCCGAGGCCACGGTGATGCTCCAGGTGCGCGGCGAGGTGGCGCATACGGCAGCAACGGGAAGAGGGCCGGTGAACGCCCTGGACGTGGCCCTGCGCCGGGCGCTGGAGCCCTCCTACCCCGGCTTAGCCCAGATGCGCCTGCTCGACTTCAAGGTGCGCGTCATGTCCATCGCCAACAAGGACGGCGGCGGCACGGCGTCCTTCGTGCGCGTGCTCATCGAGTCCGGCGACCGCCGCGACCGCTGGACCACGGTGGGCGTGTCGCACAACATCATCGAGGCCAGCTGGCAGGCGCTGGTCGACTCCATCAACTACAAGCTCTTCAAGGACGACCCGCAGAAGTGGCCCAAGCCCGGCGGCAAGCACGACAAGACCAAGTAGCCCCATGTCGCAACCTGTTGCAGACCAGGGTCACGACTCTGGCCGCGCCCCTCGCCGGGTGACTGTCCTGTGCGACAACGAGACCGCTGACCCGCGCTGCGGCTGCGAATGGGGTCTGGCCCTGGCTGTGGACCTTGGCCCCGCAAAAGACCCCACAACCGAAGACAACAGCCTCTGGCTCTGGGACACGGGCAAGACCGGCCTGTTTTTGAACAACGCCGCTGCCCTCGGCGTGGACGTGGGCCAGGCGCGCGGCCTGGCCCTGAGCCACGGCCACTACGACCACACCGGCGGACTGGCCGCCCTGTGCGCAACCACGGCCTTCTGCGGATCCATCCACGCCCATCCGGCCTGCGCCAGGCCGCTTCCAGGCCGTGCAGGGCTTCTCCTTCGACCCCGCCGGAATCGAGCCCGACCCCGTGCCCGACGACGCCTTCCTGGTCCTGGACAGCGCACACGGCGCGGTGGTCATCCTAGGCTGCTGCCACAGCGGCCTGGCCAATTCCCTGGCCAGCCTGCGCGAGCGCCTGGGCCTCGAATCGGTGTACGCCGTGCTGGGCGGCCTGCACCTGTTCAAGGCCGGGCCGGAGGCCCTGGAGGAGACGGCCCAGGCCGTGGAGGAGTTCGGCGTGCGACGCCTCATCGCCGGGCACTGCACCGGCGCGGACCGCCTGAAGCTGTTGCGCCGACGCCTGCCGGGGCGCGAGGTGCTGCCCCTGGCCGCCGGGCAGACCTGGCTTTTCTGAGCCCAGGTGACGAAGATTCCGCTCCGGCCCTTTGCAATCCTCGCAAAACGCATGTACCCTTCTGATTGGACCCCGTTTGAGTCCAACCATCAGGAGGAAGGCATGATGGCCGACGACGTTCTGCTCGATCTGCGCAAATTCCTGGCCCCGGAAGCGGTGTTCGGCGTCGGCGCGGGCAGGCTTGCCGGGCGCTACGCAAAGAACCTCGGCGCGCGCAGGGTGCTCCTGGTCACGGACCCTGGCGTGGCCAGCCAGCCGTGGTTCCCGGGCGTCAAGGCCTGCCTGGCCGAGGCCGGGGTGGAGCACGTGCTGTTTGCAGACGTTTCCGCCAACCCGCGCGATTTCGAGGTCATGAATGGGGCCGAGGTCTACCGGGCCGAGGGCTGCGACTGCATCGTGGCCGTGGGCGGCGGCAGCCCCATGGACTGCGCCAAGGGCATCGGCATCGTCTGCGCCAATGGCCGCCACGTGCTGGAGTTCGAGGGCGCGGACAACGTGCCCGACCCCGGCCCGCCGCTCATCTGCGTGCCCACCACGGCGGGCAGCTCAGCCGACGTGTCGCAGTTCGCCATCATCACCGACAGCACGCGCAAGGTCAAAATCGCCATCGTCAGCAAGGCCGTGGTGCCTGATGCAGCCCTCATCGACCCGCAGCTCACCGTGACCATGGACCGCGAGCTGACGGCCAACACCGGGGTCGACGCCCTGACCCACGCCGTCGAGGCCTACGTCTCCAACGCCCACGGGCCCATCACCGACCTCTTCGCCCTGGAGGCCGTGCGGCGCATCAGCCGCCATTTGCCCGCAGCCATCAACGACCCGGAGGACCTGAACGCGCGCGGCGGCATGATGCTCGGCAGCATGTACGCCGGGCTGGCCTTCTCCAACGCCATCCTGGGCGCGGTGCACGCCATGGCCCACAGTCTGGGCGGCCTGCTGGACCTGCCCCACGGCCAGTGCAACGCCATGCTGCTCGACCACGTCATCGACTACAACTTCTCCGCCGCGCAGGAGCGCTACGCGGACATCGGCCTGGCCCTGGGCGCCAGCATTCCGCCCGGCGCAGGCCTGGACGAGAAGCGCGCGCTGGTGCTGGCCCAGGTGCGCGCGTTCAAGGCCAGCGTGGGCGCCACGGCCACCCTGTCCTCTCTGGGCGTAACGTCGGCGGACATGGACCGCCTGTCCGAATTCGCCATGAACGACCCCTGCATGGTCACCAACCCCAAGACCCCCACGGCCCTGGACATCCGCACGGTGTTTGAGCATGCCCTCTGACGAGAACACCGGCGACCTGCGCGACCGGCTCATCGGCCTGGGCGAGCGCAGCATCGCCAAAAGCTACTACCCGGAGCTCAAGCGTCGGCTTGAGGACCTGGAACGCTTCCGGGCCGTGGTCGACCACGCCAACGACGCCATCTTCGTCTTCGAGACCAGGGGCTGGACCGTGGCCGACGTCAACGAGACGGCCCTGAGCATCCTCGGCCTGGAGCGCGGCGCGGTGCTCGCGGCGCCCATCTCCGCCTTCTTCCCGCCGGAGATCGCCGCGCGCTACGCCGGGGTGGCGGCGGCCCAGGGCAACAGCGCCCAGGCCCAGTTCCGCAACGGGCACCTGGTGACCTCGCTTTCCGGCCACGGGGGCCAGCGCACTCCGGTGGAGATCACCGTGACCCTGCACGCCTTTGCGGACGCGGGCTACGCAGTGGTGGTGGCGCGTGACGTAACCATGCGCCAGCAGATGGAGGCCGAGCTGGACAAGAGCCGCCAGCTCTTCGCCTCGTTCATGGAGAACTCGCCGGCCATGGCCTTCATCAAGGACACCTCGGGCCACTACATCTTCAGCAACCCGGCCCACAGCGCCTGGCTGGACCTGAAGCAGGAGGAGGTCATCGGCCGCACGGACCTGGAGCTCATGCCCCAGGACGTGGCCGACATGCTGCGCGAGAACGACCGTTTCGTCCTTGAGGAAGGCAAGCCCCTGCTCATCCTGGAAGAGGTGCGCAGGCTCTCCGGCGGGCCGCCCCGCTTCCACCAGGTGTCGAAGTTCCCCCTGGTGCAAAACGGCGTCACCTTCGCCGTGGCGGGCATCGCCGTGGACATCACGGCCCAGATCAAGTCCGAGCAGGCCCTGCAGAAGAGCGAGGACCGCTACCGCATCGTGGCCGACTACACCCACGCCATGGAGTGCTGGATCAGCCCAACCGGGGAGATGCTCTACGTCAGCCCCTCGTGCGAGCGCATCACCGGCTACCCGCGCGATTATTTCCTAAGCAATCATAATGGGCTGGAGCAACTTGTCCACCCCGAGGACCTGGACGCCTGGAGACGCTTCAACTCCGGCCAGTTCCAGGGCGTGGACGACAGCCTGGACTTCCGCATCCGGCACAAGAACAGCGACCTGCGCTGGGTCAGCGAGGCCAAGCGCGAGGTCATGAGCGGCAACGGCGGGTCGCTGGGCTCACGCATCTCCCTGCGCGACATCACCAGCCGCAAGGAAATGGAGCTGCAGCTGCGGCACCTGGCCCTGCACGACCCGCTGACCGCCCTGGCCAACCGCACCCTGTGCCTGGACCGCGTGCGCCAGGCCATGGAGCGCGCCCGCCGCCGCCAGCCCTACCACTTCTCCCTGATCTTTCTGGACCTGGACCGCTTCAAGGTCTTGAACGACAGCCTGGGCCACGCCTTTGGCGACAAGGTGCTCATGGCCGTGGCCGACGTGCTGCGCGAATGCGTGCGCGGCCTGGACACGGTGTCGCGCTTCGGCGGCGACGAGTTCGTCATCCTGCTGGAGGAGCTGGTCTCCCCGCGCGAGAGCATCCAGGCCATCCAGCGCATCCGCAAGGCCCTGGCCGTGCCGCTCGCCGTGGACGGCCACGACATCCAGCTTACCGCCAGCCTGGGCATCACCCTGGACGCGCACGAGACCGACACCCCGGAAGACCTGCTGCGCAACGCCAACCTGGCCATGCACCAGGCCAAGAAGGCCGGGCGCAACCGCTTCAAGGTCTTCACCAAGGCCATGCTCGCCCGGGCCAGCAATCTGTTGTCCATGGAGACGGACCTCCGGCGGGCCATCGCCCGGCAGGAGTTCTTCCTGTGCTACCAGCCCATCGTGCGCCTGGACGGCCAGGCCACTCTGCAAGGCTTCGAGGCGCTGGTGCGCTGGAACCACCCGGAACGCGGCCTCGTCTCGCCGGGCGATTTCATCCCCGTGGCCGAGGACAGCGGGCTCATCGTGGACCTGGGGCTCATGGTCCTGCGCGAGGCCTGCCAGACCCTCATGACCTGGCGCGAAATCTCTGAACTGGCCCGGAGCCTGATCATGTCCGTGAACCTCTCGCCCCGGCAGTTTTCCGAAACCCTGCTGGTGGAGGACATCCGCACGGTGCTGGAGGAAACCGGCCTGCCGCCCGGCGCACTCAAGCTCGAAATAACCGAGTCGGCGATCATGGAGAACGCGGGCAGCGCCGTGGACAAGCTGAAGAAGCTCAGGGCCCTGGGCTGCACCCTGTCCATCGACGACTTCGGCACCGGCTACTCGTCCATGAGCAGCCTGCAGCAGTTCCCCTTGAACAACCTGAAGATCGACATCAGCTTTGTGCGGCGGCTGGACACGAGCCAGGAGGGCCTGGAGATCGTCAAGGCCATCATCAGCCTGGCCCACTCCCTGCAGCTCCAGGTGGTGGCCGAGGGCGTGGAGCGCCCCGAGCAGCAGATGATCCTCACCGTGCTCCAGTGCGAGTACGCTCAGGGCTACCTCTACGCCAAGCCCCTGCCCGCGCAACAGGCCTGGGAGTACATCCAGGCCTGCGAAGGCGGCTGCGAGCTGGCGACCTAGAACCGCTGGCCGGACAAGTGGAAAGTCAGGGGAACGCCCTGGCCCGGCGCGCTCCAGACCAGCTCCAGCGCGCCCCTGTCCGCCGTGCTCGCCAGCGGAATGCCGCGCCGGGCAAGCTCGTCGACCACGGCCTGGTTGGGAAAACGGAAGTGGTTCAAATACCCGCAGCTGACCACGGCCTGGACCGGGTCCACGGCCTCGTAAAGCATGCCCGAGAGGCTCGACTTGGACCCGTGGTGCGGCAGCACCAGCACCATTGCCCGCAGGTCCCGGCCCCGGTCGATCATGTCCTCGATGCCCGCGCGCTGCACATCCCCCGGCAAGAGCGCCAGGGGCACGCCGTTCCACACCAGCCGCAGCACCAGCGAACGCTCGTTGGTCGTGGTCTTGTCGAAATCCGCCGCCGGGTGCAGGGCCTCCAGCCAGACCCCGGAGCCCAGGTCCAGGCGGTCGCCGGGGGCGAAGGTCTCCGGCCTCGGCGCGCCCGCTGCCAGCGCGGCGTCAAAGGTCTGGCCCAAGGGACCTGTCGGCCACTGTCCGTTGGTGATGAACCGCCCGACCCGGAAGCGCCGCAGGATGAACGCCAGGCCCTGGGCATGGTCCAGGTCCGGGTGGCTCATGACCACGGCGTCGAGCCTGGGCGCGCGGCCCCAGGCCAGGCTCGGGCCGACCACGGAACGGCCCATGTCGAAGGTCTGGCTGGCCGTGCCGCCGCCGTCCACCAGCACCCGCCGCCCGCCCGGAACTGTCACCAGCAGGGCCTGGGACTGGCCCACGTCCAGCAGGGTCAGCCGAACCTCGGGCCAAGACTCGGGCCGGGACTCGTCCAGGAGCACGCGGCCCTGGGGCACGGCCATGAGCAGCAGCCCGGCCAGAACCAGCAGCACGGGCGCGGCGTTGCGCCTGCGCAGGCAGTACGGCGCAAGCGCCGTGACCAGGCCCGCACCCAGAAGCTCCGGCCACAGGGGCCGCAAAAGCGCCCACACCGGCAGCCAGCCCGCCTGGGAGGCGTGGTGCAGGGCCACAAGCATGGCGTCCTGCACGGTCGACGCGGCCTGGAGCAGCCAGCCCGCCACGTTGCCAAGCCCCGGCACAGGGGCCAGCGCCATGCCGACCATGCCGAGCACCTGCACCACCAGCCCCTGCACCGGCACCCAGGGCAGGTTGAGCAGGAAATTGGGCTGGAACACGCCGAAGTAGGAGACCACCACGGGCAAGAGCGCCAGGTTGGCGGCCAGGCTCATGGCCAGGGCGTCCCAGCCCAGGGCCAAAGCACGATTCAGCCAGCCTGGCCTGTGCGGCCAGAAGCCCCGCAGCCACGGCAGCAGGATGGCCAGCCCAGCCACGGAAAGCGCCGACATCTGCAGCCCCACGTCAAACACCGCCAGCGGCTGGGCCAGAATCATCAGCGCCAGGGCCAGGAACAGGCCGTCGATGAGCGCGCGGCTGCGGTCGAGCAGCAGCAGCAGGCCCCAGAACCCGAACATGCAGGCCGAGCGCACCAGGGACGGGCTGGCCTGGCCCACCCAGACGTACGCCGCGATGAGCGGAAACGAGATGAGGATGGCCAGCTTCTGCCGGGGCAGGCGCAGAAACAATCCGGGCCAGGCCAGCCCGATGAGCCAGGCCAGGCCCCAGCCCAAAAGCGCCACGTAGACCACGTTCAGCCCGGACAGGGCCAGGGTGTGCGCCAGCCCGGCCGCGCGCAGCTCATCGGTGACGGCCAGGCCGATGCGCGAACGGTCGCCCATGAGCAGCCCCAGCACAATGGCCCCGCCCTGGCTGGGCGGCAGGCGCTGCAAGAGGCTGGCGCGCAGCCCCTCGCGCAGGTCCCACCAGGCATCGGCGGGCCGCTCGCCCCAGCGCGCGTCCGGCAGGGGGCCGCGCGCATAGGCCCGGTGGAAGACCCCGCGCAGGCGCTGTTGCCAGTCAAAGTCCGCGCCGCCCGGGTTCTGGAATCCGCGCACGGGCCACAGCCGCAGCAGCGCCTCGACATTCTGGCCCGGAGCTGGCCGGCAGTCCGGCTCGTCCCAGTCAAAGGCGACGCGTCCGGGCACGGCAACGGTGGCGTTGTCCGCGTTGCCTGCGGGACTGGCGCTCCCGGCGCTTTCAGCGCTGGCTACGGTGCCGGAGTTGGCGGGATTGTCGGAGTTGTCAGGGCTGGCGGGGGTGCCAGAGGCGCCGGGGCTGGCGGCCTTTTCGGCCCGCACGTCCTCCAGCAAAATCTCCAGGCGGCCAAAGGGCTTGTCCGTGACCTCGGCCACGCGGCCGCGCAGCAGCGCCTTGCTGCGGCCATCGGTGGCGGCGGGGGAGACCGGAGGCACGTCCGGCAGGACCAAGCGCGCGTGCAGCACGCCAAGGCCGAGGCTTCCGGCCACCAGGACCAGGGTCAGGGCAAGGGTCGGGAGGCAGCGCCTCCAGTCGCGCACGCGGAAGGCGGCCAGCCCGGCCCAGAGCAGCCCGGCCACGGCCAGGGCCGCTTCCGGGTGCCGCAGGCTCCAGATGCCCGCGCAATAGGCCAGGAAATAGACCTGCCAGGCCAGCAGGCCAGGCGGCTGGCCCGCAGCCGCGAACGGGTCCTGGTGCTGGCTGGCTGGCATGCTCTCCCCGGCTTGGGCTAGCTGTTCACGGGGTGTTCGCTTGCGCGCCCGGCTATTCCTGCTCGCGGCGGATGCTTGCGCCCACGGCGGCCAGCTTCTCCTCCATGCGCTCGTAGCCGCGATCCAGGTGGTAGATGCGCTGGACCTCGGTTTCGCCCTGGGCCACCAGCCCGGCCAGCACCAGGGAGGCGCTGGCCCGCAGGTCCGAGGCCATGACCGGCGCGCCAACGAGCTGCGGCACCCCGCGCACCATGGCCGTGCGGTCCTTCAGGTTGATGCGCGCGCCCATGCGGCCCAGCTCGGACACGTGCATGAAGCGGTTCTCGAAGATCTTCTCCTGGATGGAGCCCGAGCCCGAGGCCACGCACATCAGCGCCATGAGCTGGGCCTGCATGTCCGTGGGAAAGCCGGGATGCGGCTGGGTGGTCACGTCCACGCCGGTCAGCTCGCCATTGCGGCGCACCAGCACGGTGCCGTCCTCCTGGCGCTCCACCAGGACGTTCATCTCGCGCAACTTGGAGACCAGAGCGTCCAGCTCGTCCAGGGGGCAGTCGATGAGCCTGAGTTCGCCGTCGGTGATGGCCCCGGCCACCAGGTAGGTCCCGGCCTCGATGCGGTCGGGCATGACGCGGTAGTCGCAGCCGGTAAGCTCGCGCACGCCCTCGATCTCGATGATCGCCGTGCCGTGGCCCCGGATGCGCGCCCCGCAGGCGATGAGGAAGTTGGCCAGGTCGACCACCTCGGGCTCGCGGGCGCAGTTCTCCAGGATGGTGCAGCCCTTGGCCACGCTGGCGGCCATGAGCAGGTTCTCGGTGCCGCCCACGGTGGGAAAGTCGAACACGATGCGCGCGCCGATGAGCCCGCCGCACACGCCGTGGATGTAGCCGGAATCGAGCATGAACCGCGCGCCCATGCGCTCCAGCGCCTTCAGGTGCAGGTCCACGGGCCGCGCGCCGATGGCGCAGCCGCCGGGCAGGGCCACCTTGGCCTCGCCCAGAAAGCCCAGGAGCGGCCCCAGGCACAGCACCGAGGCGCGCATGGTCTTGACCAGCTCGTACGGGGCCTCGTGCTTCAGCTTGATCACCCTGGCCGTGACCGTGTTGCCCTCGAAGGTCGTCTCGCAGCCCAGGATGTTCAGCAGCTTCAGGGTGGTGAAGATGTCGCGCAGGCGCGGCACGTTGGTCAGGCGCACGGTGTCCTTGGCCAGCAGGCAGGCGATGAGGATGGGCAGGGCCGCGTTCTTTGAGCCGCTGACCTGGATGGTCCCCTTGAGCCTGGCCCCGCCATTGATGATGAGCTTGTCCATGATCCGTCCTTGTGTTTCCCGGCCCGCTTCGCGTGGCCGGAAGAAGTATCCGGGGATTTGTCCTTGACCGCCAGGTGGCCTTCAGATAAAGAACTCTTCCTCTTGCGGTGAATGTAGCTCAGTTGGCAGAGCACCAGGTTGTGGCCCTGGGGGCCGAGGGTTCAAGCCCCTTCATTCACCCCACTTGAGAAGTTCAAGGCCCCGTCTCGCACGGGGCCTTTTCTTTCGCCCCCGGCAGCGAGCGGACTGTGCTTGAGCCCGGCCAAGAAATCAAGCGGAATGCCCGGCCCCGCAACGCAGGCCCGACGCGCACGGCGATCCGCATGCCGACGAGCACGACAATCCGCATCAGCGCTTGCGCAGCTTGCGGTTGTCGCCCACGCGCACGGTGAGCTTCTCCTTGTCGAAATACTCCAATAGCGGGATGGCGTACTTGCGCGACAGCCCCGAGACCTCGCGGAAGTCCTGCGGGTGCATGTCCTCGTGCGTGGCGAAAAAGGCCACGACCTTTTCGATGAGCCCCGCCACGGCAGCCGCGTCAAAGTACATCTCCTCCTTGATCTTCACCAGCAGCCCCTCGTCCTGGAGCAGCTTGAACACTGCGGCCGCCTCCTTGAAGGTCAGGTTCAGCGGGTCCAGCACGTCCTTCATGTTCGGCGGGGTCAGGCCCCCGGCTGTGTAGGCCTCGACGAGCTTCTGGCGCAGGGCCGAGGCGTCGGACGCGAGCGAGACCTTGTGCCCCGGCAGGCGCAGGATCTCCTGTTCCGCCGCGATGGAGCCACGGCGCAGCAGGCCCTCCAGCACCAGGTGGAACAGCTTGGGCGCCAGCCGCCGACCCCAGGTGGAGGCCAGCCCGCCGCGCGCCACGCCGGGCTTCATGGGCTCGCGGGCGTGGAAGTCGGCCAAAAACGCCAGCAGGCCGTCGGACAGGTCCTGGACCACCTTGCCGGAGACGTAGGTGCGGGCCTCGCGGTCAATGAGCAGGGCCTCCTGGCGGCCGCCCATGAGCTGCAAGGCCTTTTCCAGAGCTTTGGACTCCATGCTGCTGGCCACAAGCAGCTGGGCGAAGGAGAGCCCGGCGTTGGCCGCCAGCTCAAGTTGCGCCAGCACGATCTCCTCCGGCGTGCCTGTGCCCAGGCCGCGCAGGACCTCCACCGCCGGGGAAAAGCGCTTGACCCGGTGCGGCAGGGGCGAAAGCAGCCGCCCGCCCGCAATGGTGCGCAGCGGCGAAAAGGAGCGCGCCACCACGCGGTCGCCGTAGACCCCGGCCAGGGGCTCGGTGAAGCGGATGCGGCAGACGGCGGTCTGGCCGGGCTCCAGGGCCTCGCCCTCGAGCATGTAGACCCGGGCCATGACCTCGCGCGCGCCGTGGTGGAAGTGCACCTCCTTGCGGTGCTTGATGGACCGGGGCGAGGACTTCAGGCAGGTCAGCTCCACGTCCCAGGACAGGCTGGGAAACAGCGATCCGGGCCGGGCCAGCACGTCGCCGCGCGAGATTTCCTCCACCTCCAGGCCGGCCAGGTTCACCGCCGTGCGGCTGCCCGCAAAGACCTCCTCCACCTGTGCGCCGTGGGACTGCAGGGTGCGCACCTTGGACGCCAGGCCGCCGGGATACACGGTCACGTCCTCGCCCACCTTGACCTTGCCGGACACCAGGGTGCCGGTGACCACGGTGCCGTAGCCCTTCATGGTGAACACGCGGTCCACGGGCAGGCGCAACAGGTCCGAGCGGCGGTGCGGCTCGTAGGCGTCGGCCAGTTTGGCCAGCTCGGCCTTGAGCGCGTCTAGCCCCTGCCCGGTGTGGGCGGAGACGGGCAGGATGGGCGCGCCTTCGAGGAAGCTGCCCTTGAGGTAGCTGGCCACCTCCTCCTCAACCATCATCAGCCAGTCCGGCTCCACCATGTCGACCTTGGTCAGGGCCACGATGCCGGTGCTGATGCCGAGCAGGGAGCAGATCTCCAGGTGCTCGCGGGTCTGGGGCATGATGCCCTCGTCCGCGGCGATGACCAGCACCACGAAGTCGATGCCCGCCGCGCCCGCCACCATGTTTTTCACGAAGCGTTCGTGGCCGGGCACGTCGACCACGCCGAGTTTTTTGGGTCCGGTCTTGGTGGGGGGCAGGTCCATGAAGGCGAAGCCCAGCTCGATGGTGATGCCGCGCTTCTTCTCCTCGGCCAGACGGTCGCAGTCGATGCCCGTAAGCGCCTTGACCAGCGTCGTCTTGCCGTGGTCGATGTGCCCGGCTGTGCCCATGATGACCGGCATGTATGACTCCTCAATTATATTGCTGGCGTCTGCCTGAGACGCAACGCTGTCTTTTGCGGAAAACCGCTGCGCCAAGAGGAGTGGCCCAGTCCCGCACGCCCGGCCTGCGGCGGCAAAGCCGGGCCTGCGTCCGGGTTCACGCGCCGCGCGCACTGACTCAAGAACATCTGGCGGGTGTCCTCGCGGACGCGGCCCCTAGCTCTTGAGAAAGGCGCGGAAGGCCAGGACCGTGGCGTAGAGGTCGGCCTTGCCCAGCACCTCGAACGGGCTGTGCATGGACAAAACCGCAGGCCCCATGTCGATGACGTCCATGCCGTACACGGCCAGAAATTTGGCAACGGTGCCGCCGCCGCCCAGGTCGACCTTGCCCAGCTCGGCCATCTGCCAGGGCACCCCGGCCTTGTCCAGGATGTTCCGCAAATAGGCCACGTATTCCGGGTGCGCGTCGTTGGCCCCGACCTTGCCCCGGTGCCCGGTGAACTTGTTGAAGCACGGGCCATAGCCCATGTACGCGGCGTTGCGCTTCTCATAAACGTCCAGGTGGTCAGGGTCCACGGCGGCGTTCACGTCTGCGCTGATGGCCATGCCGCGCAGAAAGACCTCGGACAGCCGGGCCTTGGGCTCCCAGGCGGCCAGCAGGTCGGCCACGGCGTACTCGAAGAACAGGGACTGGGCCCCGGTGCCGCCCTCGCTGCCGATCTCCTCCTTGTCCCAGAACAGCACCAGCTGGGTGTGCTCCGGGGTCTTCTCGGACAAAAGGGCCTGGAGCGCGGCAAAGACGCAGGAGCGGTCGTCGTGGCCATAGCCGCCGATCATGGAGCCGTCGAGCCCGACGTTGCGCGCCGGGCCGGCAGGCACCAGCTGCAGCTCGGCGCTGAACAGGTCGCTCTCGGTGACGCCGTAGCGCTTGTGCAAAAGCTCCAGCACGCGCTGGCGCACGCGGTCCTTGTCCTTGGCGCGCTTCTCGTCGCCCGCGTTGGCGGGCTCGTGGGCGACGACGGCATTGAGTTTCTCGGCCTCAAAGGCCTCGGAGACCTTCTGCTCCACCTGCTTGTAAGCCAGGTGCGGCAAGAGGTCGGTGATGGTCAGGACAGGGTCGTTCGGGTCCTCGCCCACGCAGACCTTGACGATGCCGCCGTCCTTCTTGACCACCACGCCGTGCAGGGCCAGCTCGCGCGCCAGCCACTGGTACTTGCGGATGCCGCCGTAGTAGTGGGTCTTCATGAGCCCCAGGTCCGTGTCCTCGTACAGCGGGTGCTGCTTCAGGTCGATGCGCGGGGTGTCGGCGTGGGCCCCGAGCAGGCGGAAGCCCTGGGACAGGGGCTTACGTCCGCGCCGCACCAGCAGGATGGACTTGCCGCGCAGCACCCGGGCGTAAGCCTTGGTGCTGGCCGCCAGGGTCTCGCTGAACCCGGCCTTTTTCACGGCGTCCAGCACATAATCAATGGTCTCGCGCTCGGTCTTGCAGGTGGAGAGAAAGCGCATGTAGCTGTCGGCGCAGGCGGCGAGCGCCTTGCGGTCAACGGCGGAGGCGTAGACATCCCAGCAGTTGCGGGAGGTATGTTCCAGTTCGGGCTTCAATTTGCTCACGGGTGTGCTCCAAACCTGTTCAAAATTATTCCAGAATTTTTCCAGATCGCGGATCTTTCAGCGGATTTTTCTGGCGATCGCATCGGCCTTCTTGTAGTCGCTCCAAAATATTATGTGCCACCCAGGGCCTGGCGCAGGGCCGAGAGGACCAGCGGATGCTCCGCAGGGGCCAGGGTGCGCGGGTCCAGACACAACGCGCCGTCCTCCACCCGGGCCACCAGGGGCGGGTCCGTGGCCAGCAGGGCCTGGCGCAAGCCGTCCACCGAGAGGCCGTGGTGCGTGCCGGGGTTCAGCCCGGCGTCCGCGCCCGGCCTTTGAACCGGCGTCAGGGCCACCAGGGCCGTGGGCAGGTCGGCCTCGGGAAAGGCCCCGCCGCCCACGCGCGACACGCCCGGACGCACGCTCACCTCAATCCCCCCGCCGAGACCCCTTTTGAGCAGCCCGGCCAGGCACGCGGCCTGGGAGCGCAGGGACTTGAGCGGGCGGGTCATCATGGCCAGCGTGGGTACGCGGCCACGGGCCAGGTCCGGGTCCAGGTACAGGCGCAGGGTGGCCTCCAGCGCGGCCAGGGTCATCTTGTCGATGCGCAGGGCGCGGTTCAGCGGGTTCTTCTTGATGCGCTCGATGATCTCCCGGCGGCCCACGATGATGCCCGCCTGGGGACCGCCCAGGACCTTGTCGCCGGAAAAGGAGACCACGTCCGCGCCGTCGGCTATGGCCTCGGCAGCCGTGGGCTCGCCCGGCAGGCCGTCGGCGTCCAGGCGCAGCAGGCTGCCGCTGCCCAGGTCCTCGATGACCGGCAGGCCGCAGGCGACAGCCAGTGTCTTGAGCTCGCGCAGCGGCACCTCCTTGACAAAGCCCACCTGCCGGAAGTTGGAGGTGTGGACCTTCATGAAGGCCGCAGTCTCCGGCCCGACGGCGGCCTCGTAGTCGCGCAGGTGCGTGCGGTTGGTGGCCCCGACCTCGCGCAGCACGGCCCCGCTCTTGGCCATGACCTCGGGGATGCGGAAGCTCCCGCCGATCTCCACCAGTTGCCCGCGCGAGACGATGACCTCGCGGCCCATGCACAGGGTGTCCAGCACGATGAGCACGGCGGCGGCGTTGTTGTTCACCACCAGGGCGGCCTCGGCCCCGGTCAGGCGGCAGAGCAAGGATTCAACGTGGGCATAGCGGCTGCCGCGCTCGCCCGTGGCCAGGTCGAACTCCAGGTTGGAGTAGTGCGCGGCGGCCTGGGCCACGGCGGCCACGGCCTCCGGGGCCAAAAGCGAGCGGCCCATGTTGGTGTGCACCACCACGCCCGTGGCGTTCAGCACGCGGCGGAAGCGCGGCCTGGCCCCCTGGCGCACGTAGGCCAGCATGCGCGGATAGAGCGCGCCCAGGCTGAGCTGGGCCTGGTCGGCAAAGGCCCCGGCGCGGATCTCCTCGCGCACCAGGTCCAGAAAGGCGTTCACCAGGTCCTTGAGGAGCGGGCGCGGCAGAGCGTGCAGGCCCAGACTCTGGCCGGGACTCTGGCCGGGGTTCTGGGATTTGTCCAGGCCGCCCTCGTCTGCAGCCAGGGCGGCAAGGCACTGGTCCACGGCGGGCAGGTGGCGGAAAAGCGTGCTCACGTCAGAACCTCCAATGGGACTGCCAGCTTGGCAATTGGCTTGGCGGCCAGCTTGGCAACCAGTTTGCTGGCCGAATCACTCCGGACGCTCCAGCAGGCCAGGATGTGTCATATAAAACTCGCCCAGCAAATACAAGGAACCGCAGACAAGCACCGGCCCGGCACCGCCGCTGTCCCCATCCGCCATGCAGCGCGCCAGGGCGGCGTGGACATCCGCCGCAGGCACGGCCCCAGGCCCCAGCAGCGCGGCCAGCTCCTCGGGTTCGCAGGCGCGCGGGCAGGACGGGATGCCAGCGGCGTACACGGTTCCGTCCGTGAGGGCGCGCACCAGCGGCAGCATGGTGGCCAGCGGCTTGTCGCGCAGGCAGCCGAAGACCACTGCAGCCGGGCGGATGGCCTCGGCCTCCAGCGAGGCCCCCAGCGCCGCCAGCCCGTGGGCATTGTGCCCGCCGTCCAAAATAAGCTCCGGCAACCCGGCCCCGGCAGGCACATGCTGCATGCGGCCAGGGATGAAGGCGCACCGGAAAGCCTCCTGGCAGGCCTCCTCGATCACCGGCAGGCGCAGCCGCGCGGCCCACAGCGCAAAGGCGGCCAGGGCCAGGCGGGCGTTGTCCTGCTGGTGCAGGCCCGGCAGGCTCAGCCGCAACCCGGTCATGTGCGGCGAAAAAACTCTCGCCTTTGGCGCGGGCGTCACACGGCCCTTGGCGCGCGAGTACGAAAGCACCTCGCCCACGCCCACCAGCTCTGCCCCGGCCTCCCCGGCCACGCGCCGCAGGACCTCCATGGCCTCGGGCTCCTGGTGCGCGCTGATGGCCAGCCCGCCACCCCGCACAGGCCGACGCATGGCCCCGGCCTTGTCGGCTGCGATCTCGGCCAGGGTGTCGCCCAGCACGTTCATGTGGTCCAGGCCGATGGGCGTGAACACCGTGAGCGCGGGCGAAAGCACGTTGGTGGCGTCAAAGCGCCCGCCCAGGCCCGCCTCCATCACCGCCACGTCGACGCCCGCTTCCCCCGGCCCGGCCTCGGCAAAGGCCAGCACGGCCAGGGCGGTCAGCAGCTCGAAGTAGGTCAGGTCCAGGCCCTCGGACCGGCGCAGGGCTTCATGACCCAGGCGCGCCCAGGCGTCCTCCGGCAGCATGGCCCCGTCCACCAGGATGCGCTCGCGCACGCTGACAAAGTGCGGGCTGGTGAAAAGCCCCACGCGCAGGCCGTGGGCACGCAGCAGCTCGGCCAGGATCGTGGCGGTGGAGCCCTTGCCGTTGGTGCCCACCACGTGCAGCACCGGGAAGCGCGGCGGCCCGCTGCGCCGCACGAATTCGGCCATGCGCTCCAGGCTCAGGTCCATGTGGAACAGGCCCAGACTGTCCAACTGGTGCAGGAAATCTTGGAAGGTTGGCGCGTGCGTCACACAGGACCTTTTGGACGCAGGCCTTGACCGCGCCCCATAGCTTGATTAGTGAATGGTTCCCCGCGCGTGCCAGTAGCTCAGGTGGATAGAGCATCAGCCTTCTAAGCTGACGGTCGAGGGTTCGAATCCTTCCTGGCACGCCAAAATTTCCGGTGGGTTACGTCAGTGCTGGCGTGGCCCATCTCTTGTCTCTGCTACCCTGCCCCAGGAATCAAGGCCAAACAGGCCAGCGCAACCGGCGCATGCTCCGCTGCCGTTGCCGCGCTGACTGCGCTGCCAACGTTACGCCACCCGCTGGCGGCCTAGCGTTGAGGGGAGGGGCTCCGGGCTGTGGCGGGGCAGGCAGGACGTTCCAGGAAAATCAGCCGGAGATGTTCCCGGTTCACCTCGGTTGCGGCGCGTGCCGTTGTTCGATTCGACGGACGATTCGTCGTCCGAGCCGCCGTCCGAGCCTCTTACAGCCGCCGTCCGAGCCTGGGCGCGCGGTCTTCGGCATTCCGCCGACGCCAGCGCAACAGGCGGAAGGGCAAATATCCGTGCGTCTGCGCATGAACATGAGTGCGCGCAGAAAACGCGTGCCCCTGTCCGCTGGCGGTCGTGTCCTTCTAGGCCACCTTGCCGCCGTCGTCGACCATGCCCGCAGAGGTCAGCAGGCGCGTGACCTCGGCGTCCTTGGCCACCAGGATCATGCCCTGGCTCATGAGGCCGCGCAGCTTGCGCGGGGCCAGGTTGGCCACCACCACCACCTGCCTGCCCACCAGATCCTCCGGGCTGAAGCGGTCGGCCAGGCCGGCCACGATCTGCCTGGGCTCGGGCTCGCCCAGGGCCACCTGCACCACCAGCAGCTTGTCCGCGTCCGGGTGCTTGGCGGCGGAGAGCACAGTGCCCACGCGCAGGTCCAGCTTCTGGAAGTCCGCGAACTCAATGGACTCCGCCGGGCCGACAGGGGCCTCGGCTGTCTTGGCCGGGGCCTTTTTCTTGGGCTCCGCAGCCGCAGCCTTGAGGGCCTCCTGGCTGTCCACAGGCACGGCGGGGGCAGCGGGCGGCACCGGCTCGGGCACGTCCACGCGCGGGAACAGGTTCGAGGTCGGCAGCACGTCCAGGCCGGAGTCGAGCAGGCCCCAGACCTCGGGCTCCTTGGCCAGGTGCACCTTTTCCAGGTCAAAGGCGCAGCCCAGCTGCTCGTGCATCTTCACGCTGGCCTCGGGCATCACGGGCCAGAGGTGCACGGCGATTTTCCGCATGTGCTCCAGCAGCATGTACATCACCGTGCCCAGGCGGGCCTTGTCCTTGTTCTTGAACAGGGTCCAGGGCGCGGCGGTGTCGATGTACTTGTTCAGGGCGCGCACCAGCTCCCAGAGGGACTCCAGGGCGCGGGCGGTGCGGAACTCCGCAAAGTGGCCCTGGAAACTGCGCATGGCGTCGCGGCCCAGGCGCTTGAGCTCGGCGTCCTCCTCGGCCTCTGCGCCGGGGCTGGGCACCTTGCCCTCGAAATACTTGTGCGTCATGGACAGCACGCGGTTGAACAGGTTGCCCAGGTCGTTGGCCAGGTCGGCGTTGAGGCGGCCCACCAGGGCTTCCTCCGTGAACGAGGCGTCCGATCCGAAGGCCATCTCCCGCAGCAGAAAGTAGCGGAAGGCCGAGGTCCCGTAGGCGTCGACCATCTGTTTCGGCTCCACCACGTTGCCGAGCGACTTGGACATCTTGGTGTCCCGCACCAGCCAGTAGCCGTGCACATTGAGCGACTGGTAGGGTGCGATGCCCGCAGACTTGAGCATGGTCGGCCAGAACACGGCGTGGGGCTTCAGGATGTCCTTGGCCACGATGTGGTTGGCGGGCCAGAACTTCTTGAACTTTTCGCCGCGCGGGTAGTTCAGCGCGCTGACATAGTTCAAAAGCGCGTCGAACCAGACGTAGCAGACGAAGTCCTGGTCAAAGGGCAGCTCAATGCCCCAGGTGAGGCGGCTCTTGGGTCGGGAGATGCACAAATCCTCCAGCGCGCCGGACTCCAGCAGGCTTAGGACCTCGTTGCGGTAGCGCGCCGGGCGGATGAAGTCCGGGGTCTGGTTGATGTAGTCGATGAGCCAGGCCTGGTACTTGGACATGCGGAAGAAGTAGTTCTTCTCGGCGATGTATTCCGGCCTGGTCTTGTGGTCCGGGCACATGCCGTCCACAAGCTCCTTTTCGGTATAGAAACGCTCGCAGCCGAAGCAATAATGCCCGCCGTATTCGCCGAAGTAGATGTCCCCGGCCTCGTACACCTTCTGCAACACCTTCTGCACGGTCTTGATGTGCTCGGGGTCGGTGGTGCGGATGAAGTGGTCGGGCTTGGCCCCCAGCAGGGGCCCCAGGGCACGGAACAGCCCGCTGATCTGGTCGGCGTATTCCTTGGGCGACTGCCCGGCCTCCTCGGAGGCCTTGGCGATCTTGTCGCCGTGCTCGTCCGTGCCGGTGAGGAAGAAGCACTCCTCGCCCATGAGCCGGTGGAAGCGGGTCATGGCGTCGGCCAGGATGGTGGTGTAGGCGTGGCCCAGGTGCGGCTTCGCGTTGACGTAGAAGATGGGCGTGGTGACGAAAAAGCGGCTCACTCTCGACTCCTTGGAGCGTTTCCTGACCTTTTGGTGGTGGCGGATTATGAAGGCCCTGCGAACCTAAACGGGCTTGGGGCCCCTGCCCTTGCGACGCTTGCGCCTGGGCCGGGAGCGTCCGGCCTCGCCCTCGGGCCTGGCCGGGCGCTCGGCGCCGGGCTCTGTGGGCGCGCCGTCGGGCATCTGCTGGGGCATCTGCTGGGCCGCCTGCGGGGCCGTTGCCCTGGGCGCGCCCTCCTGGCCGTCCGCAGCCTGGGCCCTGGGCTCCGGCCTGTCGGGACGGCCGTGCCTTTCGGCCCTGTCGGGCCGGTCGGACTTCTCAGACCGTTCGGGCCTGTCGGGCCGTTCAGACTTCTCAGGCCGGTCGGACCTGTCGGATTTTTCAGACCGTTCTGGCCGGTCGGACCTTTCGGGCCTTTCGGGCCTCTCGGGCCGCGCTGAACGCTCCGGCCTGGCCGGGCGGCCCGTGGACGCCCTGCCGCCGCCCTGGCGGCCCTGGCGTTCCGGGGCCAGGCCCTCCGGGGCCTGGGCCGCGCCCTCGGCCGAGAGCTGGCGGCTCACCAGGTCCTTCCATTCCTCAAGCGTGAACTCGCGCTCGCCCAGATCCTCGACCCAGACGGAGATGGATTTCTTGAAGAAGTTGGCGCGCAGCACCTTGGCGTTGCCGATGGCCGTCTGGATGCGCTTGCCGATCTTGGGGCACTGCTTGTGGAATTCCTCGTAGCCCTTCTGCTCGTAGCTCAGGCAGCACAAGAGCCGCCCGCAGATGCCGGAGATCTTGGCCGGGTTCAGGAACAGGTTCTGCTCCTTGGCCATCTTGATGGTCACCGGCGCGAACTTGCGCAGGAAGCGGCGACAGCAGACCACCTGCCCGCAGTTGCCGATGGCCCCGACCATCTGCGTCTCGTGGCGCACGCCGATCTGGCGCAGCTCGATGCGCGTATGGAACTCCCGCACCAGGCTCTTGATGAGCTCGCGGAAATCGATGCGGTTTGGGGCGGTGAAGTAGAAGATCATCTTGCTGCGGTCGTGCAGCACCTCCACGTCCACCAGCTTCATGTCCAGGTTCTGGTGGGAGATGCAGCCCCGGCAGAAATTGAAGGCCCGGCGCGCCAGGCGCTTGTTCTCGGCCCCGGTCTCCAGGTCCTGCGGCCCGGCCAGGCGGTGGATGTGCTGCAGCCCGGCGGAGGTGCTGGGCCGGGGCTGGTACTGGGCGGCCTGCTCCAGGGAGTAGACCCCGCCGGTGGACGTGTCCTCCTCCTGCTCCTGTTGCGAGGGCTGCTTGGACTCCGGAGCAATCGCTTCGGCCTGGGCCACGGGAGCTTCGGCCTGGGGAGCGTCGTCAACATCGCCCTGCCAGTCCGCGCTGATGAACACGGCCTCAAAGGAGGCCGGGGCATCGGCCAGGGCATCGGCCGGAGCGTTGTCGGCCGGGACGCTTTCAGCCACGGCCACAATAACGACATGCGCGTCCTGATGTGCGGCTTCCGGGGCAGCCACCGTGGCCACCTGGCCCAGGGCCAGGCCCTGGTCGGTCTCCACCAGCACGGACTGCCCCACGCGCACCACATGGGCTCCGGAGGCGAAATAGCACACCGGCCCGTGGTCGCTGAACTTGATCCCGAGAATCTGACTCATGCACCTGTCCTGTGGGTCGCTTTAGGCCTTCTGGCCGTGCGACGTCGTAGGCTTCAGTAGCCGACTTTTCATCGAAGTTCAAATGCAGCCAAGGGGCGGGGGCGCCCCAAAAAAAAAGGCGGAAGGCCACGGCCAGGCCGCCGCCGTCCGCTCGTCCCGCCCAGACGCCGAGCCGGGTTCCTGGAGGGTTCCGGCTAGGCCGTGAGCCCCAGGGCGCGGAGTTCCGCCAGGAAGCGCTCCTCCTCAATGGGCTTGACCAGGAAGCAGTCGGCCCCGCCGAGGAAAAAGGCGTCGTTGGTCTCGCGGGAATCCTCAAGCATGCTGATGACCACGACCTTGCAGCGCTTTTCGTCGCTGAGGCCCAGGTCGTCCTCAAAGCCGCGCATCTCGCACAGGGCCTGCTGGCCATCCATCTCCGGCATCACCAGGTCCATGCAGACCAGATCATAGGGGTGTCCGCCCTGCAAGGCCTTCTTGAAGGCCTCCACGGCCTCCTCGCCATTGACCGCAATGTGGCATTCCGCAACGGGCCGCAACATGTCATGAAGCATGACCCTGCTGTAAAAATCGTCGTCCACGATAAGCACACGCATCAATCACTCCCCTTTGTTCATGCCCTGCCTGCCTTTTGCACGGCACTTGCGAGTGTGGCATGTCCTGGCACAGAAATCAAGTGCGGGCGGGTCTCGGCGCGCGGGCGGCCGCACCCTTCCGGGCGGCCCGGAAGCCTGGAGCGGCTAGAGGTCGAAGCTGGAATTCTGGGTCAGGGCCAGGCACTCCGGCGCGGGGCCGGGGCCGGTCAGCATTTCCCGGCAGCGCAGCACCAGCCCGTCCACGTCGGCGTCGATGCGCTCCTGGTTGTGATGGAACAGGCCCAGGGTGCGCACCCCGGCGGCCCTGGCCAGCCGGGCCGCGTCGCCGAAGTGCGAATGCCCCCAGCCGCGGCGGCTCGGGTATTCCTCGGGCAGGTACTCGGCATCGTGCACCAGCAGGTCCGCGCCCCGGCAGAAGGCCGCGTACTCCTCAAAGCTGCGCCCGCCCCGGTGGTGCTGGGAAAGTTCGTTGTCGGTCAAGAAGACGAAGCTTTTGCCGTCCTCCTCCACGCGGTAGCCCGCGCCGAGGTTCGGGTGCGAGAGCGCGATGCGCGTGACCCGCAGGGTGTCCACCTGCAGGGTCTCGCCCTGCCAGACGCAGCCCTTGATGCGCGCAGGCAGCGAGCCGAAGGGCACGGGAAACAGCGGCGGGGCCATGACCCGCGCCAAGAGCTTGCCGATGTCGCCCTGCAGGCCGGGACTGCCGTACAGGTCGATGCGCACCCGGGGGTTGTACAACAGCTTGAAGAACGGCAGCCCCAGCACATGGTCCCAGTGGGTGTGGGTGAACAGCAGCGTCAGGTCCAGGCGGCCCTGCTCCACCAGCGCGCAGCCCAGCCTGCGGATGCCCGTGCCTGCATCGATGACCAGCAGCGCATCGTTGCGGGAACGGATCTCAATGCAGGTGGTGTCTCCGCCGTAGCAATCGAATTCCGGTCCGGAAACCGGAACGGAGCCGCGCGCGCCCCAGCAACACACCTTCACCGGCCACCCCGCCGGGACAAATGCAGGTCGGCTGTTTCCAGAGAACTCATCTTGAAGGTATTAGCCGCAGCGCGCAGCAATGGCAATACCCTGGCCAGGGGCAAAACAAGGCATGGCGGCACTTTGCTTCCTGCGGCACTTGCGTTAGTATTGCACGGGCCCAAGCACAACAGCACAGCCAAGGAGCAGCCTGCCGTGAAACACACCATCTTCGCCCTGGTGGCCAACCGCACGGGCGTTCTGGCCGACCTGGCCAACGAGTTCAAGAAACGCAGCCTGAACATCCAGAGCATCGCCTGCGGGGAGACCGAAAACCCGGCCGTGACCAGCATGGTCATCTGCCTGGAGGCCCCGGACGGCGACGTCGACGTCATCACCGACGCCGTGGCCCAGATGGACTTCGTCATCAAGGTGGACGACCTGGCGCGCAAGGAGTTTCTGGACCGCGAGCTGGTGCTCATGAAGATCGAGCGCGGCGCGGACAACCTCTCGCAGCTCATGCAGATCCTGGAGGTCTTCCGCGCCAGCGTGGTCGGCATGGGCGAAAAAAGCCTCACCGTGGAGCTCTCCGGCGACTCCGAGCGGGTGGAGGGCCTGATCAAGATGCTCGCGCCTTTCGGCATCATGAGCATGGCCAGGACCGGCAAGATCGCCCTGCGGCGCGGAGACGACTAGTGGACACCCCCCGCCTGGCCAGCCTGGATGCGTTGGTGCGGGCCGTAACGGCCCGGGGCGGGCCGCTGCGCGTGGCCATCGCCCCCTGCGCCGAGGAGTTCGTGCTGCGCGCCGCCCTCCACGCCGCTGCAGCGGGCCTGGCCGAGCCCGTGTTCCTGGGCGACATGGCCCGCACCCACGCCGTGGCCGAGCGTCTGGGCCTGGATCTCTCGGCCTTCGAGCGCCAGGACTGCCCGGACGATATCCAGGCCGTGACCCTGGCCGTGGACTACTTCCGTCAGGGCCGGGCCCAGCTGATCATGAAGGGCCTGGTGAGCACCAGCACCGTGCTCAAGGCCGTGCTGGTCAAGGACGCCGGGCTGGTGCCCGCAGGCGGCATCTTAAGCCACGTCACGGTGTTCGACGCACCGGGCTGCGGCCCAGAGGAAGATGGCGGCCCTGGCGGCCAGGGCCGTCCACAGCGGCTCATGCTGCTCACCGACGCCGGGGTGAACATCCGCCCCACCCTGCAACGCAAAGTGGAGATACTCAAAAACGCCCTGGCCGTGGCCCGCAGCCTGGGCATCGCGCGCCCGCGCGCGGCCATGCTGGCGGCCACGGAAAAGGTCAACTATCCGGCCATGCCCGCCACGCTCGACGCGGACATCATCGCCAAAATGGCCAGCTCCGGCGAATTCGGCGACGCCCTGGTGGCCGGGCCCCTGGCCCTGGACCTGGCCGTGTCGCCCTCGGCCGCAGCCATGAAGGGCATGGACAACCCCGTGGCCGGCCAGGCCGACATCCTGTGCACCCCGGACATCGAGTCCGGCAATATTTTGTACAAGGCGCTCAATTCGCTCATGAACATCACCCTGGCCAGCGTGGTGGTGGGCAGCCGCGTACCGGTGGTCGTGCCCTCGCGCGGGGACTCGGAGCACTCCAAGTTCGCCTCCATCGCGCTGGCCGCCTACCTCGCCGCCAACCAGAACTCCGCCGATCAGAATGGAGACCCGCAGTGACCAGCCCGGCCCCGCGCATCCTGTGCATCAACCCCGGCTCCACCTCCACCAAGGTGGCCGCCTTTGCGGGCCAGACAGAGCTTTTTTCCGAGGACATCAGCCACGACAAGGCCGAGCTGGCCTCACCCGAGGGCGTCCAGGGCCAGCTGGCCCTGCGCCGCGCCGCCGTGGCCCAGGCCGTGGCCCGGCACCTGGACGCGGCCCAGGGCCAGGCCTGCTTCGACGCCGTGGCCGGGCGCGGCGGGCTTTTGCGCCCGCTGCCCGGCGGGGTCTACGCCGTGTGCCGGGACATGCTGGGCGACCTGGCCCAGGCCCGCTACGGGGAGCACCCCTGCAACCTGGGCGCGGCCCTGGCCAGCGAGTTCGCGGCCCTGTCCGGCTGCCCGGCTTTTGTGGTCGACCCGCCCGTGACCGACGAGCTGCGCGAGGTGGCGCGCGTCACGGGCCTGCCGCGCATCCGGCGGCGCAGCGTGTTCCACGCCCTGAGCCAACGCTCCGCAGCCCGGCGCGCGGCCACGGACCTCGGCCTGCGCTACGAGGAGTCCAAGCTCGTGGTGGCCCACCTGGGCGGCGGGGTCAGCGTGGGCGCGCACGACCGCGGGCGCATCGTGGACGTGACCAACGGCGTGGACGGCGAAGGCCCCATGAGCGCCGAACGCGCAGGCACCCTGGCCAGCCTGAGCCTGCTTGCGCTGGTCGAGCAGGGGGAGGACCCGGCCGCCCTGCGCCGCGAGCTGCTCACCGCCAGCGGGCTCTTTGCCCACGCCGGGACCAACGACCTGCGCGTCATCGAGGCCCGGGCCTGCGCCGACGACCAGGAGGCCGAGGCCCTGGTCCAGGCCCTGGCCTACCAGGTGGCCAAGAACGTGGCCGCCATGGCCGCAGCCCTGCACGAGGACGATGGCGCGGCCCTGGACGCGGTGGTGCTCACCGGCGGCATGATCAAGAGCGCGCTTTTGGCGGCGGCCATCACGCGGCGGGTCTCGTGGCTGGCCCCGGTGGCCCTGCTGCCGGAGGTGGAGGAGATGCGCGCCCTGGCCGCAGGCGCGCTGGCGGCCCTGGCCGGGACCGAACCCGTGCGCCGCTACGGCCAGGAGGAGGAATGAGCATGCAGCTGGACGCCGGACAAAAACGCGTGCTGGCGGCCCTGTGCGTGCTGGCCGGGGTGCTCTTGGCGGGCGCCGTGGCGCTGATGCGCGTGGAGGGCTTAAGCTTTGCCGACGCGCTCTATTTCAGCGTGGTCACCATGTCCACCGTGGGTTACGGCGACGTGGTGCCGCACACCGGCGCGGGCCGCGTGGTGGCGGGCATCATGATCCTGACCGGTGTGGGCTCGTTCATGAACGCCGTGGCCGCCACCTCGGACCACCTGCTGACCAGGCGCGCGCAGAAGGAGCGCATGGAAAAGCTGAACATGGTCATCGGCGTGTTCTTCAGCGAGGCCGGAACCAAGCTGCTGCGCATGCTGGCCCTGCTGGACACGGACCTGGAGGGCCTGCGCGCGCGCCTTCCCGAGGACGACGGGTGGTCCGATCAGAACTTCCGCGCGTCCGCCCTCGCCATCTCCCGGCACGGGTACACGGTCGCGGCGGGCCTGGCCGCCCTGCAAGAGGTCAAGATATTCCTCACCGAGAAGAGCCCGCTGCTGGTCCGGCTTTTGGAGAACCCGAACCTGCTGGAGCACGAGACCTGCACGGACCTGCTCTGGGCCGTGCTGCACATCAAGGAGGAGCTGGAGTTCCGCTTTGACCTGAAGGACTTGAGCGCGACCGACACCGCCCACCTCTGCGGCGACCTGGAGCGCGCCTACCGCCTGCTGGCCAGGCAGTGGCTGGACTACATGCGCCACCTCAAGGCCAACTACCCGTACCTGTTCATGACCGCCGCCCACCGCAACCCCTTCCGGGAGCCCAGGCCGGCCTGATCCCAGCGGCGGCTGCCCGGCGTCTACTGCATGGCGGTTCCGGGCAGGCGCACGAGCATGATGGTCGCCCCCTCCTCGGACGCGTCCAACTCCACCGTGCCGCCCTGGGCCATGGCGAACAGCCGCGCCGAGTAGGTGCCGAGCCCCGTGCCCTTGGCCTTGCCGCTGGTCACGAACTTTTCAAAGAGCCGCTCCCGGATGTCCAGCGGCACGGCGCCCACATTACGGATGCTGACCACGGGCTCCGCGCCGCCGCGCAGGGCGATGGCGATGCGCTCCCCCACGGGCGAGGCCTCGAAGGCGTTGGCGATGAGGTTGGAGAGCAGCGGCGAGCAGAGCCGCTCCTCGCCCAGCACGCGGAAAGCGCTGGATTCCGTGATCGGCTCGCCCTCAAGCAGCACCTCCAGGCTGAGCTTTTTGCGCTGCACAACGCCCTGCATCTCCTTGGCGATGCTTTTGATCACCGCCAACAGGTCGAAAGGATACGGGTTGTACCGGTAGTGGCCGCGCTCGATCTTCATGATGTCGAGCGACATCTCCACCTGCCGGAGCATCTTGATGCCGCCCATCTCGATGTAGCGCAGGTACTCGATCTGCTCCGGGGTCAGGTTCGAACCCGACATGATGATCTGGGGCAGATTGATGATGCCGTTGAGCGGCGTTTTCAGGTCGTGCCGGATGATGTTGTCGATGTCGTCGCGCAGCCGGTCCAGGTTCTTCCTGTCCGTGATGTCCTGGAACGAACCTGTGAGCACGCGCGCGCCGTCCTTGTCCGTGCGCCTGCCGATGAAGCGCACCCAGCGCTGGCAGGCGCCCTGCCGCACAAGGCGCAGCTCCACGTCGATGGCTTCGCCCAGATCCTCGGCCTTGCGCACCGCCTCGATGTACAGATGCCGGTCCTCGGGCGACACAAACGCGGCGGCCTCCTCCAGGTCCGGCAGGGTCTCCCCCTCGTAGCCGAGAAGAATGCGCAACTCATCCGTCCACTTGCGCGCCCTGGTCTCCAGATTGACGGACCAGCCCCCGATCTGGCCGAGGGACTGCGTTTGCGCCAGCAGCTCCTGGTTCTCGCGCAGGGCCTGTTCGGCCTGCTTGCGCTCGGTGACGTCGCGGATGACCAGCATGGTTCCCAGGAAGGTCATGTTCTGCCACAGCCCGCAGGACGAAAGCTCGAATTGGCGCGGGTCGGGGGCTGAGCCGACGCTGCCCCTGGGCCGCAGGCGCACAGCCATGTCGCGCGAGCACCTGGGCAGCCCCCTGCGCTCGTTGATCAGACTGGGGGCCAAGGCGAGGGCCTTTTTCATGCCGACATAGAGGGGCAGCACCAGATCCCTGTCATAGGCCTGCATGTCCTCCGGGTGGAGCAGCTGGCGCAGGTGCATGCCGCGCAGCTCTTCAGGATCGTATCCCAGCAGGTCGCGGCTGGCGATGTTCGACTCCACGACAAAGCCCTGGGGGTCGACCATCCAGATCAGGTCCGGCGAGGTCTGGATCATGGTCCGGTACTTTTCCTCGCTCTGGCGCAGGGCCTCGCGCACCTGCTCGTACTCCGTGACGTCGTAGGAGATGCTGCAAACCCTGTCCGGACGGCCGGATTCGTCACAGAGCGGAAACTTGGCGGCCAGGAAATGGCGGACCACGCCCTTGATGCAGATGGCGCGCTGGAAGGTCTGGGGCCTGCCCTCGGCCAGCACCTTCCGGTCCTCCTCGCGGATGCGCCGGGCCTCCTCCGGGGTGAACAGGTCCTCCATGCTCTTGCCGATGGCGCTTCTGTCCAGGCCGTGCACCTCCTGGTGCATGCGGTTGCCCAGCACATACCGGCCCTGGGCGTCCTTGATGGTGATCAGGGCCGGGGAATGGTCAAGCAGGGCCTGGAGCTTCTCCTGCTTCCTGCACAGCTCCTGCTCGACCGTCTTGCGGTAGGTGATGTCTGCGGCGGAGCCCTCAAAATAGCTGATGATCCCGACATTGTTATGGACAACGTGCACGTTGAGGGACACCCAGATGCGTTCGCCGTTGGCGCGCTTGGCGGGCATCTCAAACCCCGAGATGACGCCGTCCCGCCACAGACGCCGCAGGACCTCCTCCCGTATCTCTGGCTCGGCATACAGCTGGCTGCCAATGTCTCTGACGTTTTTGATCAGCGCCTCCGGGGAATCATAACCAAGCATGCTTGCCAAGGCCGGGTTGGCCTCCAGCATGCGCCCCTCCGGGGTGGTCTGGAAAATTCCGTTCACGGAATGCTCGAAGATCTTCCGGTACTTGCGCTCTGCGGTGGTCAGGCTGGCTGTCTTGGATTCAAGAACATCGGCCATGCCGTCAAAGGCCATGGACAGTTCGACCAACTCGCCGCAGCCGGTCGCGCCGATGCGGTGGGCGTAGTCCCCTTCGGACATCTGCCTTGTGGCCAGCCAGAGCTTTTTGACCTGCTTCAGCACAAAGGCGTTGCTGAACAGCCAGGTGGTGAAGAAGGCCAGCAAGGTCATGGCGGCGATAAACGAAAGGTCCCGAACCAGACCTTGGTCCGCAGCGGCAAGAACCTGCGCCTTGGGCATGCCGACGCGCAGGACAATATCCCGCTGCCCCTGCTGCAGCAGCGGGGCGATGAAGTAGATGCGCTCCACCCCGTCCACGCCTGCGGACTCCCAGGTGGCCCCCTCGCGGGAGTGGACACCGGGCAGGAAGCTCTTCGCCTCGGGCGCGGGCTGGCCCACGGCCTTGGAGTCTGCGGGGTAGCGGGCCAGGATGGTCCCGGCCCGGTCGATGATGGACACCGCCGCCCCCTCGGGCAGGGCCAGGTCGTCCAGCAGGTCGGCCAGCACCCGCAAGTCCAGGGACATGCTCAGCACGGCCAGCACCGAGCCGTCCTTGGCCAATACCGGCAAAGCCACGGGCAACCGTTCCGGTTCGGTGCCGCTTGCGGCCTGATAGCCGCCGACCAGGAAGGTTTTTTCCAGCAGCACGTCCCGGAGCAGACTCCGGTCAAGCGGAGACGGCCGCCCAGGGCGGTTGCGGTAGCTGGCGATGATCCCGCCATCCGGGCGGCTTAGGATGATGGGGCCGTAGGCCTGATGCACCCTGCCCTGGACGGCCAGAATCTGGGCGCAGGCTGCGCTGTCCAGGCTCTGCACCTCGGGCAGCGCGGTGATCTCGGCCAAGAGGATCCTGACCCTGTCGAACAGGGCCTTGCCCTCGCCCGAATACTGCTGCGCCAACTGGCGGCTGGCCGCCACGGCGTTGGCCTTGCTCTCCACGTGGCGGTCCCTGGTCATGAGCAGGGCCATGACCAGCACAGGCAGCATGGCCAGGAGCACAATGGCGAAAAGACGGGAATGCAGGCTGTTCAGCTTCTTGAGAGGCATGGAGGAACCTCCGGTTCAAAACCCCAAGCACTTGAGTCTGGGCTGAAGCCGCTCAGACGCGTTTCGACACCTCGCATCAAGCGAACGGGGGAAAACCGACCGTTGGCGAGAGCCACACGAACAAAGGCGGGAGAATTCCCGCGACCGCATCGCGAACCGCGAGAATATATCCTTACATGATTGCAAAATGCAACAGACATTGTAAGTACAACCACCTGACACTACGAATCAAACACGAACCACCTACGCTCAAAGTGATATTCACTGAGTGATATACAGGCATATTGAACGCCGCTTTCCAACTCAAGAGTTCGCTCGGCCACCCTGTCGCTGCAACGGACAAAATGGTGGACAGTGGACAGCGCCCTACCCGGACAGTTCCGAAGTGCACTGCGGGCAGCGCACGGCCTTGATGCTGATGGTGCTGGCGCAGAAGGGGCATTCCCTGGTGCTGGGCGCGGCCTCGGGCTGCTTGGTCTCGCGCAGGGCCTGCAGGCGGTTCATGGCCCGCACCACCAGAAAAATGGCCAGGGCCACGATGATGAAGTTGATCACGGCGTTGGCGAACAGCCCCAGGTTCAGGGTCACGGCGCCGGCCCGCTTGGCCTCGGCCAGGGCGGCGTACGGGCCGGGCGTGACGCCGTCGCGCAGGGTCAGGTACAGGTTGGAGAAGTCGACCCGGCCCAGCAGCAGGCCGAGGGGCGGCATAAGCACGTCGTCCACCAGGGACTTGACGATGCCGGCAAAGGATGCGCCGATGACGATGCCGACAGCCATGTCGACCACGTTTCCGCGCATGATGAACGCTTTGAATTCCCTGAACATCCTCAACGCCCCCGTAGCGTTCCAGGTTTTGTCCCAGATTCGAACCCCAGAGGCCTGCTAGCACGGGCGCAGGGTTGGCGTAAAGCGCGGCTACACAAATCCGTCTCTGCCTGCTTCCCATTCACCTTTGATGATGCTAGAATTCTACGCAGATTCCACGGACTCTGAACCAACGGAACACCATGGCAGCCAAGCTTCCCCCAAAAGCGGCCAAGACCGAACCCGCAGAGAGCAAAAACACCCTGCGGAACTCCAAGGGGTCAGAGCGGCGCTACCAGAATCTCCTCCACTCCTCGCCCATGGGCATCCACCTTTTCCGCCTGGAGGAGGACGGCCGCCTCGTCTTCACCGGAGCCAACCCCGCTGCGGACAAGCTCATGCACATGGACAACAGCCGCCTGCTCGGGTTGCCCCTGGAGCAGGCCTTCCCCGGCCTCACCAGCACCGAGGCCCCGGAGCGCTTCCGCAAGGTCTGCGCCGACAACGCCGTCTGGCACACCGAGCAGTTTGAGTACCGCGACCAGGACATCGCCGGGTCCTTTGAACTGCACTGCTTCCAGGTCGAGCCCGGGCTGTGCGCCTGCATGTTCCAGGACCGCAGCGAGCGCAAGATCATGGAGACGCGCCTGCGGCATCTGACCCAGCAGGACCCGCTCACGGGCATCGCCAACCGGACCATGTGCCTGGAGCGCATCGGCATCGCCCTGCAACGCGCCAAACGGCGCGCCGACTACCGCCACGCCATCATCTACATCGACCTGGACCGCTTCAAGAACATCAACGACACCCTGGGCCATACCGCCGGGGATGCGGTGCTGGTGGACGTGGCCCGCCGCCTGCGCGCCAGCGTGCGCGAACTGGACACCGTGGCCCGCATCGGCAGCGACGAGTTCGTGGTGCTCATGGAGGAGTTCGACAGCTACAAACGCCCCATCCAGGCCATCAAGCGCATCCGCTACTCCCTGAGCGAGCCTTTCGTGGTCGAGGGCGAGCAGATCACCGTCACCGCGAGCATCGGCCTGGCCCTGGGCCAGGATCTGGCGGGCAGCGCCGAGGAGGCCCTGCGCAACGCCAACCTGGCCATGCACCACGCCAAGGCCCTGGGCCGCAACCGCATCAAGAGCTTCACCCAGTCCCTGCTGCGCCAAACGCTGAGCGTGGTGCGCCTGGAGAACGACATGGACCGGGGGCTGGCCCGGGGCGAGTTCTTCCTGGAGTTCCAGCCCATCCTGCGGCTGGGCAAGACCCGCCAGCTCTTCGGCTTCGAGGCCCTGGCCCGCTGGCGGCACCCGGAGCGCGGGCTGATCATGCCCGGCGAGTTCATCCCCGTGGCCGAGGACTCCGGCAAGGTGGTGGAGATCGGCTACTGGGCCCTGCGCGAGGCCAGCCGCATCCTGACCAAATGGCGCGAGCGCTATCCGCACCTGAAAGACGCCATGATGTCCGTGAACCTCTCGCCCCAGCAGGTGCCCAAGGTGGACTTCCTGCCGCGCATGCGCGAGATCTTGAAGGACACCCGCCTGCCCGCCCAAAACCTCAAGCTGGAGGTGACCGAGACCGCGCTGATGCAGAGCGGCTCTTCGGTCATCGCCAAACTGCACGAGCTGCGCGCCATGGGCGTCTCCTTCTCGGTGGACGACTTCGGCACCGGCTACTCCTCCCTGGCCTACCTGACGCGGCTGCCGCTGGACCACCTGAAGATCGACCTCTCCTTCGTGCGCATGCTGGAGGTCGGCAAGGACAACCTGGAGATCGTGCGCGCCATCATCCAGCTGGCCACCAGCCTGCGCATGGACGTGGTGGCCGAGGGCGTGGAGAACGCCACCCAGCACGACATTCTGACCGGCCTGGGCTGCGAATACTTCCAGGGCTACCTGTTCTCCCGGCCCCTGTCCGAGGACCGGGCCGAGGCCTTTGTGCAGACCTTCATGTCGGAAGCCATCAGCTCCTGAGCGCCCGGCCATGATCATCAGCACAACCACAGCGGCCCTTTCGGGCATGGCCTTCGGCCTTTCGTCGGGCATCACCCCCGGCCCGCTTTTGGCCCTGGTCATCGCCCAGACCATGTCCCACGGCCCGCGCGAAGGCTGCAAGGTGGCGCTGGCCCCCCTGCTCACCGACGCGCCCATCGTGCTCGCCGCCATCCTGCTGACCAAAAGCGCCGCCGGGCACGGTTTGATCCTCGGCACCCTGACCCTGTGCGGCTGCGCCTTCCTGCTATACTGCGCCCTTGACTGCCTGCGTTGGAAGCCGCCCGAAAAAGGCCCGGCAGGCGCGCCCCCGGCCAAGGGCCCGGGCAGCATCCGCAAGGGCGTGCTGGCCAATTTCCTCAACCCCGGTCCGTACCTGTTCTGGATGACCGTGGGCGCGCCCCTGGCCCTCCAGTCCCTGGAGTACGGCTGGTTCACCCTGGCCGCGTTTTTGGGATCGTTCTCCCTGACCATTGTTTCGGCCAAGGTCGGCGTGGCGCTGTTGACCTGGCGCACGGGACCGGTGCTGGGCAGCCGGGGCTACGAGGTGGTGATGAAGGGGCTGGGGCTGATGCTGCTTTTCTACGCGGCGCTCTTCGCGCGCGAGGCCTGGAGGCTGTTCAGCGCTGGGCTGTAATCCGGGGAGCCTCCATGCTCCGCTTTTGTGTCATTCAAGCAGATCCCATTCACGGAAATCATACCCGCCTTTGAAGCGCCATCCGTAAAACATGCGCCCTATGTTTCCCGAAGTGTTTTCAACATCTTTTTCATTCCAGGCATTCTCCATTTCCTCAACTGTCTGATCGTCAAACCAAGGGCTATGCACCACAACGACCAGAATTCCCATCCCATATTGTTCCGCGACAGAATCATATGACGATGAATTCAGCTTTTTCATTGAAATGCACACAAAATTGTCAGCAGTCTTTTTGTCCATGTCTTCATGAATATGGCCCATCTCAAAATTCTCTCTTCCGGCTGTAGCGTGCGAATGCACGTCACGAGCCCATTCTGCTGAATAGTAGGCATTTGTCAGCTCCACCCAAGTCGTGATCCCAGTATCGCGATCACGCAGAATTGCATCAGGAGGATCAGGCCTGCTCTCAACCTCGAAGCTTGCGCCATATTTTAGATTGTACCATTCCAGAAAATCAGCGATCTCCGCATCTTCATTCGCCGAAGTAACGGTGTGCCGTCTGCCCATGGATATTCCCCCGGTTGTCATTCGCCAGGATGCTGATCATCGACGGGGCGCTCTTCTACCGCGACGCATCGCGCCTTTCAACTCTTCATGCCCCCTGCGGGGCGTCGGCCAGGGGGTCGGGCAGGGGCTCGTGGGGGTGCTCCTCCCCGCCGGGCATGCGCGCGCATTCGCGGAAGACCCTGGCCGAGCAGCAGGCGCAGCGCTCCGGGTCCAGCCGGGGCACCATGTGCGCGATGGCCTGGCCCTCGGACGCGAAGATGTGCTCGCCGCCCAGGCGCTTCAGGCACATGCCGCGCTTGAGCATCTCCAGAACCTCGGCCTTGAGCGAGCACAAAAACATGTCGCGGCCGGAAAGCTTGAGGCTCAGGGCCTCGTTGAAGAGCATGTGGCAGCCGCTGGCGTCGATGAAGTTGATGCCGCCGCCCACGATGAGGATGTGGCACTGCTCCGGGAAGCTGTCCATGATGCGGTGCAGCTCCTCGGAGATGTGCGTCACCGCGCCGAAGAAGATGCTCCCGTCCAGGCGCAGGATCTTGATCTGCGGGCATTCCTTGAGCTCCTTGCGCGCCACGTTGACCAGGGGGCGGCGGTGGCCGTCCGGGTCCGGGGCCAGAACGGTGAAGCTCGGATGCGAGGTGCGCTTCAGGTACATCAGCAGCGACAAAAGCACCCCGCTGAAGATGGCGAACTCCATCTGCAAAAAGAGCGTGGCCAGGAAGGTGGCCGTCAGCACCCCGGCCTCGCTCTTGTCCGTGCGCAGGATGTGCCGGATGCCCTGGTGGTCCACCAGGTTCACGGCCACCAGCAAAATGACGCCGCTCATGGCCGCCACCGGCAGGTAGGCCGTCAGCGGGGCCACCAGCAGCACGATGCCGGTCAGGATCAGGGCCGAGAACACCGCCGCCAGCGGGGTCTTGGCCCCGGACTCGAAGTTCAGGCCCGTGCGCGTGAAGGAGCCCGAGGTGGCGTAGGCCGAGAAGAAGCTGCCCAGGATATTCGACAGGCCCTGGCCCACAAACTCCTGGGAGTTGTCGATCATCTGCTGCGAGCGCACGGCCACGGCCCGGGCGATGCTCACGGCCTCGGCCAGGCCGAGCATGGCCACGGCCACGGCGCCGGGCACAAGACGGCGGATGTCCAGCACGTCGAAGGACGGCAGGGACAAGGGCGGCAGGGACGCCGGCAAGGCGCCGACCATGGCCGCGCCGTGGCCCTCCCCACCCGTGGCCAGGCAGAACAGGCTGCCCAGGACCATGGCCAGCAACAGCGCCGGGGCCTTGGGCCAGAAGCGCCGGATGACCAGTGCCGAGACCAGGCTGGCCAGGCCGATGGCCGCGCTGTGCAGATTGGCCCCGGGCAGATCGCGCAGCAGGTGCCCCCAGGTCTCCAGAAACAGGCTGCTGCGGACCAGACTGAGGCCGAAGAAGGAGCCCAGCTGGCTGGTGGCGATGAGCACCGCAGCCCCGGCCATGTAGCCGGTGATGACCGCATAGGACACGAAGTTCACCACGGCCCCGAACCGCGCCAGCCCCAGGGCCAGCTTGATGACCCCGGCCAGCAGGGCCAGGGTCAGCGCCAGGCGGATGTATTCGATCGTGTTCGGCCCGGCCAGCGGGCTCAAGGTCACGAAGACCAGCAGGGAGACGGTGGTGGTCGGGCCGGAGACCAGGTGGTGCGACGAGCCGAACAGCGCGGCCACCACCACCGGCACCATGGCCGCATACAGGCCGTACACCGGCGGCAGCCCGGCGATGACCGCAAAGGCCACGCCCTGGGGCAGCACGATGACCGCGCCCGTGAGCCCGGCCCAGAGGTCGGCCTTGAGGGTGCGCCTGGTGACCAGGGGCCACCACGAGAGCAGCGGCAGCAGTCTGACCAGTTGGACCGCCAGCCGGTCCGCCGCCTTGGCCCAGGGCCCTTTCGGGGGGGTGATTTCGCACTGCTCCACGAAACTCCGGTCCTGTTTGCGGTTTTTCCCAATCTGTATAAGTCTTAGCCCAAGTCAGGCCCGGACGCCAGCCTGAACTTGTCTGGTGGACCGGACAGGGCCGGATTGGCCTGCGAGGCTACTGCGGCCCGGCGCGCGCGGGGTTCCAGGCCTGGCTGATTTTCCGGACGAAACCGGCCCAATCCACCTCAATTTCGCGTGGCCGTCATTCCAATACATTTGATTTACGCGTGATTTCTCCGCGCGTTCCTTTTGGCACACAAGTTGCCAAGTCTTTAATTTTGATCTACGTCCAGCAGTACGCTACCAACAGCCCAAACCTTCACATCACCAGAAAGAGGGAACTGAGCATGGCAAAAAAAATGAAGACCATGGACGGCAACTCGGCCACCACGCATGTGGCCTATGCCATGAGCGAGGCAGCGGCCATCTATCCGATCACGCCTTCCTCCACCATGGGCGAGATCGCTGACGAACTGGCCGCCAAAGGCCTGAAAAACATCTTCGGACAGGTGGTCAACATCCGCCAGATGCAGTCCGAGGCGGGCGCTGCGGGCGCGGTGCACGGCGCACTGGCCGCAGGCGCGCTGACCACGACCTTCACCGCTTCCCAGGGCTTGTTGCTCATGATCCCGAACATGTACAAGATCGCGGGCGAGCTTCTGCCCGGCGTCTTCCATGTCACGGCCCGCTCGCTGGCCGCGCACGCCCTGTCCATCTTCGGCGACCACCAGGACGTCATGGCCTGCCGCCAGACCGGCTTCGCCATGCTGGCCTCCTCCTCGGTGCAGGAATGCATGGACCTGGCCCTGGTGGCCCACCTCGCCGCCATCGAGTCCAGCGTGCCCTTCATGCACTTCTTCGACGGCTTCCGCACCAGCCACGAGATCCAGAAGATCGAGGTCATCGACTACGCGGACATGGCCGGGCTGGTGAACCACGACAAGATCGCCGAATTCCGAAAAAAGTCCATGAACCCCGAGCACCCGGTGCTGCGCGGCACGGCCCAGAACCCGGACATCTACTTCCAGGGACGCGAGCGCGCCAACCCCTACTACAAGGCCGTGCCCAAGATCGTCATCGAGGCCATGAAAAAGGTCGGCAAGATCACCGGCCGCAAGTACAAGCCCTTTGACTACGTGGGCGCGCCCGACGCCACCGAGATCATCGTGGCCATGGGCTCCGGCTGCGAGACCATCCAGGAGGTCATCAACCTCATGCTGGCCAAGGGCAAGAAGGTCGGCCTGATCAAGGTGCGCCTGTACCGCCCGTTCGACGCCGCCTCGTTCTTCGCCGTGCTGCCCAAGACCGTGACCAAGCTCACCGTGCTCGACCGCACCAAGGAGCCCGGCTCCCTGGGCGACCCGCTGTACCTCGACGTCTGCGCCGCCTTTATGGAACGCGGCGGCGTCATGCCGCAGCTCATCGGCGGCCGCTACGGCCTGGGCTCCAAGGAGTTCCGCCCGAACATGGCCATGGCCGTCTTCAAGAACATGGCCAAGGCCACCCCCAAGAACCACTTCGTGGTGGGCATCGAGGACGACGTCACCAAGACCTCGCTCCCGGTGGGTCCGGCGCTGGGCACCACGCCCGTCGGCACCGTGCAGTGCAAGTTCTGGGGCCTGGGGTCGGACGGCACCGTGGGCGCCAACAAGAGCGCCATCAAGATCATCGGCGACAACACGCCGCTGTTTGCCCAGGGCTACTTCGCGTACGACTCCAAGAAGTCCGGCGGCATCACCGTGTCGCACCTGCGCTTTGGCAAAAAGCCCATCCAGTCCACCTACCTGGTGGAGACTGCGGACTTCATCGCCTGCCACAACTCAAGCTACGTGCAGATCTACGACGTGCTCGAAGGCATCAGAAACGGCGGCACCTTCCTCTTGAACTCCACCTGGAGCTCCGTGAAGGACATGGAGGACAACCTGCCTGCGGCCATGCTGCGCACCATCGCCGCAAAAAAGCTCAAGCTCTACACCATCGACGCGGTGAAGATCGCCACCGCCGTGGGCCTGGGCAACCGCATCAACATGATCATGCAGACGGCCTTCTTCAAGCTGGCCAAGGTCCTGCCCATCGACAAGGCCATCTCCCTTTTGAAGGACTCCATCAAGAAGGAGTACGGCAAGAAGGGCGACAAGATCGTGAAGATGAACGTGGACGGCGTGGACCAGACCCTGGCCAACCTGCTGGAGATCAAGGTGCCCGCCGACTGGGCCACGGCCAAGGACAAGTCCGGCAAATCGGACAGCGTGCCCGCCTTCGTGCAGAACGTCATGCGGCCCATCCTGGCCCAGAAGGGCGACAGCCTGCCTGTCAGCGCCTTCAACGCGGACGGCTCGTTCCCGGTGGCCACCAGCCAGTACGAGAAGCGCGGCGTGGCCATCAACGTGCCGCAGTGGCTCAAGGAAAACTGCATCCAGTGCAACCAGTGCGCCGTGGTCTGCCCCCACGCGGCCATCCGCCCGGCCCTGCTGAACGAGGCCGAGGCCAAGGCCGCGCCCAAGGGCTTTGAGACCATCCCGGCCCTGGGCAAGGAGCTCAAGGGCCTGGGCTTCCGCATCCAGGTGAACACGCTGGACTGCATGGGCTGCGGCAACTGCGCGGACATCTGCCCGGCCAAGGAGAAGGCCCTGGTCATGAAGCCCCTGGACACCCAGACCACCGTCCAGGTGCCCAACCAGGTCTTCTTCCAGACCGTGGCCCTGAAGGGCGACCTGCTCAAGCGCGAGAGCCTGAAGGGCAGCCAGTTCCAGCAGCCGCTGCTGGAGTTCTCCGGCGCCTGCGCCGGTTGCGGCGAAACCCCGTACGTCAAGCTCATCACCCAGCTCTTTGGCGAGCGCATGATCGTGGCCAACGCCACGGGCTGCTCCAGCATCTGGGGCGCCTCGGCCCCGGCCAGCCCGTACTGCGTCAACAAGGACGGCTTCGGCCCGGCCTGGAACAACTCGCTGTTTGAAGACGCCGCCGAGTTCGGCTTCGGCTTCACCATGGCCATCAACCAGCGCCGCGCCAAGCTCACCCAGCTGCTGACCCAGGTGCAGGATTCCGGCGCCTCCGCCGCCATCAAGCAGGCCGCCAGCGAGTGGCTGGCGGGCAAGAACAATCCCGCCGCCTCCCGCGCCGCAGGCGACACCCTCAAGGGTCTGCTGGCAAAGACCAAGGACCCCCTCCTGGCCGAGATCGCCAGCATGGGCGACCTGTTGACCAAGAAGTCCGTATGGATCTTCGGCGGCGACGGCTGGGCCTACGACATCGGCTACGGCGGCGTGGACCACGTGCTGGCCAGCGGCGAAGACGTGAACATCCTGGTCATGGACACCGAGGTCTACTCAAACACCGGCGGCCAGTCCTCCAAGGCCACGCCGCTCGGGTCCATCGCCAAGTTCGCGGCCAGCGGCAAGAAGACCGGCAAGAAGGACCTGGGCCGCATGGCCATGACCTACGGCTACGTCTACGTGGCCAGCATCAGCATGGGCGCGGACAAGAACCAGGCCCTCAAGGCCATGCTTGAGGCCGAGGCCTACCCCGGCCCCTCGCTCATCGTCGCGTACGCCCCCTGCATCAACCAGGGCATCAAGAAGGGCATGGGCAAGAGCCAGGAAGAGGCCCGGCTGGCCGTGGCCTCCGGCTACTGGCCGCTGTACCGCTTCAACCCGCAGCTGGCCGACCAGGGCCAGAACCCCTTCAAGCTGGAGTCCAAGGCTCCGGACGGCAGCCTCCAGGCCTTCCTCTCCGGCGAGAACCGCTACGCCGCCCTGGAGAAGTCCATGCCCGAGGAATCCAAGCGGCTGCGCGCGGGCCTCGAAACCAGCTACCTGAAGCGCTACCAGCAGTTCAAGCTCATGGACGATCCCACGCTGGTCTGCGTCGAGGGCGGCCTGGACCTGCCCACTCCCCCGGCAGCCCCGGCGGCTGGCGCGGCGGACAAGGACGGCGTCAAGGGCTGTGAAATGGCCCCTGTGGCGGAGCAGGCCCGCACCGTCAAGAAGGACGGACCCTGCGACGACGGTCGCGGCGGCAAGTAGCCTGAAGCGCGAACGCACCTGAAACCCAAGGCCCCGGGACGAGAGTTCCGGGGCCTTTTTTCGTGGCGGGCAGCGGCCCCAAAGCGCCGCAGGGGGTCTTGCAAAAGCGCGTAGCGGTATTATCCTCCAGAGTTGTCCCGCCAAACACAGGAGCCGCACATGCCCACAACCCAGCCAACCCTCTTCGTCTCCCACGGCGCGCCCACCCTGGTCATGGACCCCGTGCCCACGCGCAGCTTCCTGCGCGGCCTGGGCAGCGCCCTGCCCCGGCCCAGGGTCATCCTCTGCGTCTCCGCCCACTGGGACACCACGGCCCCGCGCCTGGGTTCGGCCCTGCGCCCGCAGACCATGTACGACTTCTACGGGTTCCCGGACGAGCTGTACGCCATGACCTACCCCGCGCCCGGCGACCCGGCCCTGGCCGAACGCGCGGCCCAGCTGCTCGACGCCGCGCAGATACCGGCTGCACTGGACGAAGGCCGGGGCCTGGACCACGGGGCCTGGGTGCCCCTCAGCCTGATGCACCCGCAAGCGGACATCCCGGTGGTCCAGCTGTCCATCCAGTCGCACCTTTCACCCCGGCACCATCTGGAGCTGGGCCAGGCCCTGGCCCCCCTGCGCGCGGAGGGCGTGCTCATCATGGCCAGCGGCAACGCCACGCACAACCTGCGCGAGGTCTTCAGCCACGACATCGTTGAACCGCCCGTGCCCTACGCCAAGGCCTTCGCCGACTGGCTCACGGCGCGCGTCGAATCCGGCGCAGCAGCCGACACGGCAGCCCTGCTGGACTACCTGGCGCAGGGACCGTACGGCTCCAAGAACCACCCCAGCCCGGACCACTACCTGCCGCTTCTGGTCGCCCTGGGCGCGGGCCTGGGACCGGAGGGCACGGCAGCGGGCAGGATATTGCACGACGGCTACACTTACGGCGTGCTATCCATGGCCGCCTATGCCTGGAGTTGACGACCCAGGACTGACGGCCCGGCGTGAACGACTGCGGCGGTGTTGACGGCCCTGCGCCGAAACCGTACATCCGGCCCATGACACGCAACTATGAGCTTTCCGTGAGCGCGGAATTCTGCGCTGCGCACCGGCTGGACGGCTACCCCGGCAATTGCAAAAACACCCACGGCCACAACTGGGGCGTCACGGTCTACGTGCTCTGCACCGAGCTGGACGGCCTGGGCATGGGGCTGGACTTCCGCGCCATCAAGGCCCTGGTCAAGGAGGCCCTGGTCGGCCTGGACCATGTGTTCCTGAACGACCTGCCCCCCTTTGCCGCGCAGAACCCCACGGCGGAAAACATCGCCCGGCACCTGTTCGAGGAGCTTTCGCGCCTTCTGGCCGCCGGGCCGAACCCCGGCGCTGCGCGCATCTCCCGGGTGCACGTGGCCGAGACCCCGGGCGCGGGCGTCACCTACTGGGAAGCGCCGTGAGCCTGCGGGTCTGCGAGGTCTTCACGAGCATCCAGGGCGAGTCGAGCCATGCCGGACGGCCCTGCGCCTTTGTGCGCCTTTCCGGCTGCAACCTGCGCTGCCGCTGGTGCGATACGGCGTACGCCCAGCAGGTCACATCCGAGGGGGGCACGGCCCGCAGCCTGGATGACCTCGTCAACGAGGTGCGCGCGTCCGGTTGCCGCCTGGCCGAAATCACCGGCGGCGAGCCCCTGCTGCAGGCAAAAACCCCGGAACTGGCGGCGCGGCTGCTCGGCCTCGGCCTCACAGTGCTGGTGGAGACCAACGGCAGCCTGGACATTGGTTTGCTGCCAGAAGGTTCTGTCGCCATCGTCGACATGAAAGGGCCGAGCAGCGGCGAATCCGCCCGCATGGACCTGGACAACCTAAGCCGCCTGCGCGGGCGCGACGAGGTCAAATTCGTCATCGCCCATCGGGCCGACTACGACTTCATGCTCGACCTGCTCCCGCGCATCGACACCAAGCGCAACGTGGTCAACGCCTCGCCCCTGTTCGGGCAGTTGGACCCGGCGGAGCTGGCCGCCTGGATGCTTTCGGACGGGCTCGACCTGCGCCTGAACCTGCAGCAGCACAAGTACATCTGGGACCCGGCGCGGCGCGGCGTCTGATTTTCAGGAGCGGGCAGCATGAAACACACGGAAAAAAGCGCCCTGGTGGTCTTTTCCGGCGGGCAGGACTCCGCCACGTGCCTGGCCTGGGCGCTGGACCGCTTCGACCGGGTGGAGACCCTGGGCTTTGACTACGGCCAGCGCCACGCCGTGGAGCTCTCCTGCCGCACCGAGGTGCTGCAGCGCCTGCGCCCGCTGTTTCCCCAGTGGGACACCAAACTCGGCCCGGACACGCTGCTGTCCCTGGACGTGTTCCAGCAGCTGGGCGAGACAGCGCTGACCCACGACGTGGAGATCAGCATGACCGCCACGGGCCTGCCAAGCACCTTTGTGCCGGGCCGCAACCTGATCTTTCTGACGCTCGCCGCAGCCCAGGCCTATCGCCGGGGCATCAGGCACATCGTCACCGGCGTGTGCGAGACGGACTTCTCCGGCTACCCGGACTGCCGCGACGACACCATGAAGGCCCTGCAAGTGGCCGTGAACCTGGGCATGCAGGCGCGCCTGGTCATCGACACCCCGCTGATGTGGCGGACCAAGGCCGAAACCTGGGCGCTGGCCCGCAGCCTCGGCGGCCAAGACCTCATCGAGCTGATCCTGGAGCACACCCACACCTGCTACCAGGGAAGCCGCGGCGCCCGTCACGACTGGGGCTACGGCTGCGGGGCCTGCCCGGCCTGCGAGCTGCGCGCGGCGGGCTGGGAGCAGTACCGGGAGAACGCCTCCGGCGGCCAAAGGGCCTGAGGCCCTTTGGAATCCCCAGCACGCCGAAAGGGCTGTTTCAGGCAGGAACCTGAAACAGCCCTTTCGGCTTTCTTTGGGGACGTCACGGGAAAGATCCTTTCTCTTGGCTTTCGGCTCCACTTCAAAAAAAGGCCAGCCATATGTGCGGCTTTTGAATGCTGCGCTCCCCAAAGGGGCCAACCGCGTTCTGATTTTCGAGGGTCCCCCTCGAAAATCAGAACGCATTGCCAGGCTCAGCCCAGCCGACGCCTCTGCCCACGCCGCCCCGGTCCAGGCCCAATGGGGGGTCCGGGGGCCGTTATGAACCCCGAAGGGGCCCCAGGCCGCCGGAGGCATCTTCCGGCGGCTAAAACCGCGTGCCCATGGGCGCTGCGTCGTCCTTCACGTACTCGGCCGTCACGGTGAGGCTGGTGCCGCCGCGCGGATTGAACAGGGCCACCACCTGCATCTGCCTGGGCTGGCACACGCTGACCAGATCGTCCAGGATCTTGTTGGTGATGGTCTCCATGAACGAGCCGTGGTTGCGGTAGGCCGTGAAGTAGAGCTTGAGGGACTTGGTCTCGATGCACAGCTGGTCCGGGATGTAGGTGATCTCGATGGTGGCGAAGTCCGGCTGGCCGGTCTTGGGGCACAGGCTGGTGAACTCCGGATGCTCGAAGCAGATCTGGTAATCGCGGTCCGGGTACCTGTTGGGAAAGGCCTCCAGGATGGCCGCCGTGGGCTCGTCAAAGGCGTAACTGGTCTTGCCGGAACCCAGGTGCTTCAGTCCGGTGACGTCGTCAGTGGTCATGGCGTGCTCCTCGAATGTTTGGGCTCGCCGACGCGGTTGTTCACGCGCGGCGCGCAGAGCCGCTTAGCGCAATTGCCGCGCCAGGCCAAGGGTTTTTCCGCACGGGCTCATGGCCTGCGGCGCACCTTGTCGAGGGCGCGCTGCAATTCCCCCAGGGACACCGGCTTGGTCACATAGTCGTCCATGCCTGCGGCCAGGAACTTTTCGCGGTCGCCCTCCAGGGCATAGGCCGTGAGCGCGATGATGGGGACCCCAGCGCGCACGCCCAGGCCCCTGTCCGAGCGGATGGCCTTTGCGGCCTCCACCCCGTCCATTTCCGGCATCTGGATGTCCATGAGGATGGCGTCGAACACTCCGCTCTTGAACTCCTCCACCGCAGCGCGGCCGTTGGACACGGCCAGCACGCTGTGGCCCATGCGCTGGAGCATCACGCGCATGGCGAACTGGCTGATGGTCTCGTCCTCGGCCAAAAGGATGCGCAGGGGCGTGGCGCCCGGCGACGGGGAGTCGTCGATGAGGTTGCGCGCATGGGCCGTGGCCCCGGCAGCGGGTGTGAGCGGCAGCACCACGATCATGGTGGTGCCCAGGCCGGGCTCGCTTTCCACGCAGATGTCGCCGCCCATGAGGTCCAGGATGCGCCGCACGATGGCCAGGCCAAGTCCGGCCCCCTCGAAGTTCTTGGAGTAGGAGACATCGGACTGGGTGAAGCGTTCGAACACGCTGGCCAGCTTGTCCTCATGGATGCCGACGCCGGTGTCCGCCACCTTCAGGTACAGCCACAGGCCGTCCGCGCCGCGTCCGGTGCGCGCCCAGGCCTGCACCCGCACCGAACCGGAGGCGGTGAACTTCACCGCATTGCCCACGAGGTTGAAGAGGATCTGCCGGATGCGCGCATCGTCGCCCATGAGGCGGTCGGGCACGCTCTTGTCCATGTTCAGGCGCAGGGACACGCCCTTTTTCATGGCCGCCCCGCCAAGCACGGTTGCGACCATCTCAAACACGGCGCCCAGAGCAAAGGGCGCGCTGCGCAGGGTCAGCTTGCCCGCCTCGATCTTGGAGAAGTCCAGGATGTCGCTCAAGAGCGAGAGCAGCCGCCGGGCCGCGTCGTGGGCCTTGTCCACGTAGTTGCCCTGCTCCATGTCCATGGGCGTGCCCTTGAGCAGTTGGAGCATGCCGAGCACACCGTTGAGCGGCGTGCGTATCTCGTGGCTCATGTTGGCCAGAAACTCGCTCTTGGAGCGGTTGGCGTCCTCGGCCTGGACCTTGGCCACGGCCAGGGCCTGTTCCGCCAGCATCCGGTCGGTGATGTCCGGAAAAGTGATGAAGGCGGCGAGGAGCTCCCCGTCCTCGCCATAGACCGGCGCGCCGCTGACCAGCTCCCAGCGCGTGCCGCCATCCTTGCGCACGATGCGGTACAGCGCGTTCTTAGTGGTCACCCCGGCCATGGCCTTGGCCAGGGGCAACTCCGTTATGGGCACGGCCTGGCCGTCGGGTGTGTACTCCTGCCAAGTCTGGGAAATCTCCAGCAAGGGCTTGCCCACATAGTCCGGCTCGTCCTCAATGGCCAGGAACTCCTTGCAGGCCTTGTTGGCGATGCGCAGGATGCCGTCCGGCATGGTGACCAGGGCCATGGGGATGGGGTTCTGCTCAAAGGCCCCGTCGAGCATGGCCTTGGCCTTGGCCAGTTCGGCCGTGGCCGCCTTGCGCGCGCCGATGTCCTCGAACACGCCGACGAAATAGCCCGCCTGGCCGGAACGCGCGGCGACCATGTTCACGCTCAAGTGCACCCAGATGACCTCGCCGTCCTTGCGGATGTAGCGCTTCTCCATGTCAAAGCCCGTGGACCGCCCGCTCAGCATTTCGCGCAGGTGCTCCAGGTCCTCGGCCAGGTCGTCGGGGTGGGTGATCTCGCGGAAATTCATGCGCAACAGCTCGGCCTCGCTGTAGCCGAGGATCTCCGTCATCCTTTGGTTCACGCGCAGGAACATCCCGTCCAGGGAGCAGTGGCAGATGCCCACGGCAGCCTGCTCGAAGATGCCGCGGTACTGGGCCTCGCTCTCGCGCAGGGCCAGGTCGGCCTGTTTGCGTGCGGTGATGTCGCGGGCCGAGGCGTAGATGGTCTTGCCCGCCACAAAGCCGCGCCACTCGATGTAGCGGTAGCTGCCGTCGCGCGCACGGTAGCGGTTGACGAAGTTCCTGGCGCGGCTCTGGCCGGAGAGGTTCTGGATCTCCTCCATGGTGGCCGCCTTGTCGTCCGGGTGCACGAAGTCGAGGAAGAGCCGCCCCTCAAGCTCACTGGTGGGGTAGCCCAGCACGGCCTCCCACTCCGGGTTCAGGCGGCGGAAATGGCCGTCCGTGTCCGCGATGCACAAGAGGTCCAAAGTGTTGTTGAAGTAAAGCTCGAGCTCCTGGGTCTTGGCCGACAGGTCCTGCTCGGCGACCTTGCGGTCGGTGATGTCGCTGAAGATGGTGGCGAAGCCGTCCTCGCCCCAGGGGGCGGCGGAGATGACGAAATGCCGCCCCATCTGCGAGTAGTAGGTCTCGAACCCCACAGGCTGGCCGGTTCTGACCACCTCGGCGTAGCGCTCCAGGTAGGGCGCCTCGGATACCCCGTAGACCTCGGAGACGAGGCGGGAGCACATGTCTTCCTTCTTCAGACCGAAGATGCGGCAGCAGCTCGGGTTCACGTCCACGATGCGGTAGTCCACCGCGCGGCCCGTGCTGTCGCGCTCCAGGGTGTGCAGGGCCACGCCCTCGGCCATGTTGTCGAACAGGGAATGGAAGCGGCGCTCGCCCTCGCGCAGGGCCAGGTCGGCCTGCCTGCGTTCGGTGATGTCGCGGCCCACCCCGATGATCTCCGCCACCTGGCCGTCCGGCCCCAGAATCACGGAGCCGCGCCAGGAGAACCAGCGCCAACCCTCTGCGGTCATGGCGCGCTGCTCCAGGTACGTCTTGTGCGGCGGGGCGAAGAGGGCGCGCATGGCGTCATCGGTGGCGGCGCGGTCCTCCTCGTGCACCAGCGGCATGAAGGCCAGGCCCAGCAGCTCGCCCTCGCTTTTGCCGAAGGTGCGGCAATAGGCCGGACTCGCGTAGAGAAAATGGCCCTGGGTGTCCACCTTGACCACCAGATCAGTCTGGTGCTCCACCAGGAGGCGGTACTTCTCCTCGCTGGCCGCAAGCTCGGCGGCGCGCAGCCGGGCCTGCCCAAGAAACCGCCTGTTGATGACCAGCAGCACCACGCCCACCCCGCAGCCCAGCAGCAAAAGCGCGCCCAGGCCCGCAGCGCCGAGCCACAGCAGGCGGCGCTCCCTGGCCGTGGCCTTGTCCCGCAGGCTCGGGTAGAGCATCTCGTCAACAGGAAAGCCCGCCTTGAGCAGGCCGTACTTCTCGTAGCTGCCAGCCATCTGCCGCCAGCGCTGCGGGTTCATCTGCCCGATCTCCACCAACTGCGGCTGGATGAACTCGCGCAGGGACTCGGCCTCGCGGAGCAGATCGTCCAGGGGCTTGTCCTGGCTGTAGCGGGAATAGATCAAGGTGGCGATCTCGTGGGGGTGGTCCATGGCGTAGCGCCAGCCCCGGCGCGTTGCCCGCAGGAAGCGCTCCACCAGCTCCGGGCGCTCCCGCGCCAGTTTTTCCGAGGTCACCAGGCAGTCGCCGTAAAATCCATCGGAAAAGGCCTGGGACCGGATGATGCCGGGCGCGACGCCGCGCCGCAGCAGCTCTTGCGGCTCATCGGTCACGTAAGCGGTCTGGGCGTCCACCCGGCCCTGGATGAGGTCGTCAAGGCTCCAGCTGTGCGGCACGAGGGTGACCGACTCCGGCCCCAGGCCCTCGCCGCCCAGCATGGCCACCAGTTCAGGGTCCGTTCCCGGACGAGCCATGATGCGCTTGCCGCGCAGGTCATGGAGGGTGGCGAGGCCCGAGTCCTTGCGGGTCAGGATGATGCCGGGCGAATGCTGGAAGATGGCGGCCACGACGACCACGGGCTGGCCCTGCTGGCGTTGCAGCATCACCTGCGGGGAATCCACGGCGAACTCGGCCTCGCCGCGCGCAAGGGTCGTGGTGGGAATGATGCCGGGCCGACCCTCGACCAGGGTTACATCCAGGCCCTCGTCGCTGAAGTAGCCCTTGTCCACGGCCGCGTAGTAGCCAGCAAACTGGAACTGGTGCCGCCACTTGAGCTGCAGGCAGACTTTCTCCGGCGCGGCTTGATCCGCAGCGGCGCTCGCCAGGGACGGCCCAAGCACGCAGACGAGCAGCAGGCATGCGCACATGAGCATGCACAAAGGCATGCTCTCGCAGCTGTGACGCTTTTCCACTACGCGCGGCTCACCCGGACCAAGCATCAGCCCCCCAGGCATGGCAGGAATAAAACCAGCCACTTTTCAGGTACCTGTAGCACCAGGGGGAAGCCCTGACAACAACAAAGGACGACATTGCCACAGCTGACGGAAAATGACGCCGACCAGCGCCGATCCGGACCGGGCTAGATTTCCGCGCCCTGGTCCAATTCGACCAGCCGCACCAGGGACCGCCGCACCTCATCGCCGATGTCCTCGAAGGTCAGCGCGATCTCATAGGGGCCGCCCTCGCTTTGGCGCTCCAGGCGCACCACGCGGCAGCCCAGGCGCAGGTTGGGCGCGCCGGGGTGTTCCCCGGTCAGCAGCACCTCCACCCGCGAGCCGGGCAGGATGGCCGCAGGCGATTGGCAGAGCATGCCGCCGAAGCTGATGTTCAGCACCCGGACCGTGACCCGCTCCTGCTCCGGGCTGTCGAACACCACGGCCAGGCCCAGGGGCGCGCGGGGAAACTGGCGGCTCTTCTCGGTGTAGGAGCAGGAGCGGTTGCGGGTCAGCTTGGCCTCGTACAGGGCCTCGTCGGCCCGGCCAACCAGGTCCCGGGCGTTGATGGCGTCCTCGGGGAAGGTGGCCACGCCCAGGCTCACGGTCAGCGGCACAGGCTGGCCAAGGGCCTGCGCGGGCCTGCGCTCCACGGCCTGGCGCAGGCGTTCGGCTGCGGCTGCGGCCTGGTCGGCGTCGGTGTGCGGCAGGATCAGGGCGAACTCCTCGCCGCCGTAGCGCACCACGTGGTCAAAGGTCCGCGCCGTTTCCAGCAAAACAGCGGCCACGGCCTGCAGGGCGTCGTCTCCGGCCAGGTGGCCGTAGGTGTCGTTGAAGCGCTTGAAATGGTCCACGTCGAGCATGACCAGCGAGAACTGCTGGCCAAAGCGCTTGAAGCGCTCCACCTCGCGGTGGATGGCGTCGTTGAAGTAGCGGCGGTTGTACAGCCCGGTGAGTTCGTCCACCAGTGCGCCGCGCTCCGTGCGCAGCAGCACCTGCACCTCCACGATGACCGGCTCGCGCATGCGTGGGTGCAGGTTCATGAAATAGTCGCACACGGCCACGCGCAGGCCCACGTCGCGCCCCAGAGCCAGATTCAGGCCCTCCTTGTGCAGCACGATCTCGCTCCAATAGCAGCGCGATTCGTCCGGGGTGAAACGCATCCGGGTCAACAGGTACAGGGCGTCCGCATAGGCCACGTCGCCCTCGCCCAAGGCGCTGCCCAGCGCGCTCTCGCTCAGGCCGGCCTGGCGCAGCAGCTCGCGCACGTCCGACTCTTCGCACTCCTTCTCATCCTGCCCCATGCAGCCCTCCATACCATAGAATTTACTTATCGAGGTAGTAAGTATTACAATACAACGGGGCAAAAGCAAGCAAAAGCGAACGGCCCGAAAGCCGGGCCGTTCATGGGTGGAAAACGACAGGGGGGTGTGCGCTCAGATCTCGTAGTCGACCACGCTGCGCGAGGCCACAACCTGCTTCACAAAGCCCACGACCCGCAGGTGCTCCGGGTGGACCTGGTAGGCGTCGAGATCGGCGCGGGTGTCAAAGGCCGTGTACAGGATCACGTCGCAGGCCGGGGTGGCCGCAAACACGTCCACGCCCACCTCCAGCTCGCGCACGACCGGAATGAGCCCCAGCAGGGCCGAGAGCAGCTCCTTCATATTCTGCGCGTTGGCGGCCTTGCCCGCGCCCTCGGCCTCGTCCTTCAGGGTCCACATGACGATGTGCTTGATCATGGCGTTGCTCCTTGCCTGTGTAGTGTCAGGCCCGCTTTTAGCAGGTCTGCATTTTGGTGATGATGTCCGTCAGCTCGTCCGCCAGCCGCGCCAGCTCCTCCACGGCCTGGGAGGCCTGGGCCATGTCCTGGGCCGTCTGGCTCGAAACCAGGCGCACCTGCTCCACGGCCCTGGAAATCTCCTCCGCCGAGGCGGACTGCTCCTCCGACGCTGTGGCGATGTTGCGCACCTGGTCCGCAGAGCCCTGCGAGATGCGCAAAATCTCCTGCAAGGTCCGCCCTGCGCTGTCGGCCAGGCCGGTGCTGCTGCCCACGGCCTCCACCGCTCCGGCCATGCCCTCGGCGGCGCGGCGCGCGCCCTCCTGCACGGAGCGGATGGCCGCAGCCACCTGCTGGGTGGCCTGCATGGTCTTCTCGGCCAGCTTGCGCACCTCGTCGGCCACCACGGCGAACCCGCGCCCGGCGTCTCCCGCGCGCGCTGCCTCAATGGCCGCGTTCAGCGCCAGGAGGTTGGTCTGGTCGGCGATGTCGTTGATTACGTTCAAGATCTGGCCGATGCCCGAGACCTGTCCGCCCAGCTCCGCCAGGCGCTCCTGCATGGCCAGGGTGCGGCCGCTCACGCCCTTGATGGCCGCGATGACCTCGCCGACCACCTGCGCGCCCTGCTCCGCCTGCTGGCGGGCGGCGTCCGCGCCGTGGGAGGCGGAGGCGGCGTTTTTGGCCACGTCGACCACGGCGGTGCTCATCTGGTCCATGGACACGCCGATCTCGCCCACGCGGGTCTGCTGGGCCTGGCTGCCGCGCGCGGTCTGGCCGATGCCCGCCTGAAGCCGGTCCGAGGCGTCGCGCAGGCGGGCGCACAGGGCGTTGGCGTCCTGCGCGGTTTGGCCGATGCTCTCGTTCTTCTCCAGGATCACCTGCTCCTTCTGCTTCAGCGCGGTCATGTCCAGATACAGGCACAGGCCGCCGATGCAGCGCCTGTCCGTGTCGTAGAGCGGGAAGACATTGGCCAGGACATGGCGCGTGCCGCCCTTGTGGCCCTTGATGGCGACCTCAAGGTTGTGGAACACCTCGCCGTCCTTGATGCTGCGGCCCACGGCGGTCTTGCGTCCGGGCTCGTTGTAGAAGATCTGCGCCAGGGTCTGGCCGTAGTAGTCCTGGGGCTGGCCGTCCAGCTCCAGCATGCGCAGGCATTCCTGGTTGGAGCACACGGCGCGCTCCTGTTCGTCCACCAGCAAGAAGGGCACCGGCAATCCGCCCAGGATGCCCTGGGCCAGGCCGGTCTGGTGCTTCAACTCCAGGGCCGCCAGGGCCGTCTGCCGGTCGGCGGCCAGCAGCCGCGCGGCCAGGGCGCGTTCACGAAGGCCAAGGGCCAGGACAACCGCGCCGGAAAAGAAAAGGGCCGCCACAAAATGCGGCAGCCCCAGCCGGAAGGAGTCGGCTGAACGAAAAAGGTCGAGCCCGGAAACCAGGGCCAGGGCCAGCAGGAAGGCCGCACCAGCAACGGCGGCCAGACTCCCGGCCTTGAGCGGAACGGTTCCCTGCCCGGCCATGGGGACTCCCTAGGCCCCGAACAGGATGTCCCGGCCCGCGTCGGAAACGCTCGCGCAGCCGGTCAGGATCATGGCCTGGGCCAGCTCGCCGCGCACCTGGTCCAGGTACTTGCCCACGCCTTCGCGCAGGCCGCCCAGGGCGGCGGTGCAGAAAGGCCGACCGATCAACACGGCGTCGGCCCCCAGGGCCAGCATCTTCAGCACATCGCCGCCGGTGCGCACGCCGCCGTCCACCAGGATGGCCAGCTGGCCCTTCACCGCCGCAGCCACTGCGGGCAGGGCCTCGGCCGTGCCCGGGGTGTGGTCCAGCACGCGGCCGCCGTGGTTCGACACCACGATGCCCGCAGCCCCGGCGTCCAGGGCCCGCTTGGCGTCGTCCGGGGTCATGACGCCCTTGAGCACGAACTTGACCGGAACATGGCTGATGATGTCCTTGAGCTTGTCCAGCGGCTTGGGGCCCACCGGGCGGCCCATGAGGCGCAGGGTCACAAGCCCCGCTGCGTCGATGTCCATGCCCACGATTCCTGCGCCGGTGGCCACGGCCTTGTCCAGCTTCTCATAGAGCTCCTTGTCCTCCCAGGGCTTGATGAACGGGATGCCCGCGCCGTCCAGGGCCTGGATGGCCGCAAAGCCGCTCTCGTGGATGAACGGGGGCACGCCGTCGCCGCAGCAGCCGATGACGCCCTTGTCCACGCAGCCGCCCAGCACCGCGTCGCAGTATTCCTGCTCCGTGATCTTGCCGCCCATGTTGAAGGACACGCCGCCGATGGGCGCGGCCAGCACGGGCATGGCCAGCTTGCGGCCCAGCAGCGTGGTCGCGGTGTCCGGCGTTTCCGCCCCGTGGACCAGGCGCATGTTGAAGCGCACCGCAGCCAGGGCCGAGACGTTGTTCATGAACGAGGCGCCCGTTCCCAGGCCGCCCATGCCGGGCACTTCCCCGGCGCAGGCCTTGCCGTTGCAGATGGGGCACACCTTGCAATACCCGGTCATGAGCTCGCGGGCCTTCTTGCGCACATCCTTCATGTTGCGGTCCTCCGGAATGCTGTTGTTTCGGCTACTTGAGACGTTCGGCCAGGGCCTCGGCCACGTGCTGCACCTGCATGCCGCTGCCCTTGGCCTCCAGCCCGCCGCGCAGCTGCATGATGCAGCCGGGGCAGTCCGTCAGCAGCAATTCTGCGCCGGTCTTCTCCACGTTCGCAAGCTTTTTCTTCAGCAGCTCCGCAGACAACTCCGGGAACTTCATGGAATAGGTTCCGCCAAAGCCGCAGCACACGTCCTCCTCCTCGGCCGGAAGGTAGGTCAGCCCGCCGGTGTGGATGAGTTCGCGCGGGGCCTCGGTGACGCCCAGGCCCCGGCAAAGGTGGCAGGGCGCGTGGTAGGTGGCCTTCTTGCCGTCGGCCCGGAACTCGCCCGGCTCGACCTTCAGCACGTCGTGCACAAAGGAGCTGAAGTCGATGACGCGGTCGGCGAACTGCTGCACCCGCTTTGCCAGCTTGGGGTCGGCCTTGGAGTCCGGGCCCAGGATGTCCGGGTAGCCGTGCTTCAGGTGCGAGGCGCAGGAGGCGCACAGGGTCAGGATGTAGTCGCAGCCGGCCGGGTCGAATGCCGCGACGTTCTGGGCGGCCACGGAGCGGCTGGCCTCGCGCTCGCCCATCATCTGCACCGGAAGCCCGCAGCAGGACTGGTCCATGGGATAGTCCACGGAGACATTGTGCTTGGCCAGGATCTTCACCGCAGCCACGGCCTGCTCCGGGTACACGAAATCCTGCACGCAGCCGGAGAAAAGCGCCACGCGGTACTTCGGGCTGGAGACCTTGGGCTTGATGGACTCGAACTGGTCGCGGAAGGCCTTTTCGGCGATGGCCGGAAGCGCCCGGAAGTCCTGCCCGCGCGCAAAGATCATGGGCAGGTGGCGCAGGTACGGGGTGCCGCCGGTGACCGGCTTCTGCACGGCCCGGGCCGAGCGCAAAAGCGTGTGGAACATCTTGCGGTTCTTCAAGACCATGCCCAGCAGCTGGCTCTGGAGCGGGTGGCCCTCCTCGTCCTGGATGCGCGCGTGGACCTCCTTGATCAGCCGGGGCAGGTCGATGCCGCCCACGCACACGGCCTTGCAGGCCCCGCAGTTGATGCAGTTCTGCACCAGGTTCTTGGCCTTTTCGCGGCCATGGTAGAAGTAGGTCAGGATGAGCCCGATGGCCCCGATGTAGATGTGGCCGTACTGGTGCCCGCCAACCAGGCGGTACACCGGGCAGACATTGGCGCAGGCGCCGCAGCGCACGCAGCGCAGCACCTGGGAGAACACCGGGTCCTTGGCCAGGGCTCTGCGGCCGTTGTCCAAAAAGACCACGTGCATTTCCTTCTTGCCGTCCGGGGAGGCTTGGCATTCGCCCGGCCCGGTGATCCAGGTGACGTAGGAGGTGATGGCCTGGCCCGTGGCGTTTCTGGGCAGGGCCTTGATGACGCGCAGGGCGTCGGTGATGGTCGGCGTGAGCTTGTCCAGGCCGACCAGGGCCACGTGCACGCGCGGCAGGGTCGTCACCAGCCGGGCGTTGCCTTCATTGGTGCACAGGGCGATGGTGCCGGTTTCGGCGATGGCGAAGTTGCCGCCGGAGATGCCCATGTCGGCCTGCACGTACTTGGCGCGCAGCTCGCGCCGGGCCACCTTGACCAGCTTCTGGATGTCGCCCTCCTGCTTAACGCCGGTGACATCGCTGAACAGATCGGCCACCTGGTAGCGCGAGAGGTGGATGGCGGGCATGACCATGTGCGTCGGGCCCTCGTGCCGCAGTTGGATGATCCACTCGCCGAGGTCGGTCTCCACCACATCCAGGCCCAGGTCCTCCAGGTGGTGGTTTAAAAGCGTCTCCTCGGCGGTCATGGACTTGGACTTGACGATGCGCTTGACGCCCGCCTTTTCCGCAATGCGGCCAATAATCTCGTTGGCCTCCTGGCCGGTTTTGGCCAGGTGCACGGTGATGCCCATGCGCTCGGCGTTTTGCTTGAACTCCTCAAAGAGCTCGTCCATGTGGGCCATGGCCTGGTCCTTGCCCCTGGCGATTTCCTGCACCAGGCCCTCCACGTCCATGCCCGCAAAGGCCTTGGCGCGGCTGACCCGGTAGGCCATGGCGAAGTTGTCCATGGCGGTGCGCAGAAAATCATTGCCCAGCGCGCCGGAAAGCTCGCCCTTGTATTCTTTGAGATCGCGTGCGTTCTGCATGGCCTAGTCCTCCAGAAGCAGGATGTGCAGCTCAAGGGGCCCGTGCACGCCGATGGCCAGCACGCGCTCGATGTCCGCCGTGCGCGAGGCCCCGGTGATGAAGGCGACGTAGCCGGGCGCGTCCTTGCACAGGGCGCGCAGCAGGCCCTCGGCCTCGAAGCTGGTCTCGCGGATGGTCGAAACCGGCACCACGCAGATGTGCACCTCGCAGATCATGGTGGCCAGGCGCAGCTCCTCGCCCTTGGAATCGAGCACGCAGGTGCCGGTTTCGGCTATGCCCGCCTCGGCCACGGTGAACCCGATGTCGATGCCCGCCAGGTGCTGGCGCAGACCCTGGATGATGAAGTGCACACTGCGCGCCTGGCACAGCGCGCCCAGGGCCGCAGCCTGGTCCGGGGCCAGACCGGGGGCGGCGATGAGCTTGCTGGGCTTGCCGTCGCACAGCTCATCCGCCGGGGCCGAAAGCCCGGCCTCGCACCCGGCCATGAGCAGCTGGCAGGCCTCCTTCTTGTCGCAGATGTCCAGGGTGTAGGCATAGGCCTCGTCCAGGGACTTCACCCGGGACACGATGGCCGAGACCAGCCCGGCCTTTTCGGCCATCAGATCCGCCAGACGCGCTTTTTCGCTCATGGGTCGCACCTCATTAGGAACTCGTTGCAGGCTGTGGCGGCGGCGCTTGTGCTGCCTTGTTCCGCCGGGGTTGGCCGCCCGCACTGGAGCGGACCGGAAATTTCTTGGTGGAGCCGGGCCGCCCTTTCTGGGGGTGGCCCGGCTCCTGTGAGTGCTTGCAGGGTCAGGTTACGGCAGCATCCAGCTCAAGCTGTAGGCCTGGAGCATGGTCAGCACGCTGATGAAGAGCACCATGGCGACGGAGTGCTTCAGGGTGAAGCGGAAGATGTCGCCTTCCTTGCCGACCATGTTCGAGGCCGCTGTGGCCACGGAGATGGACTGCGGGGAGATCATCTTGCCGGTGACGCCGCCCGAGGAGTTGGCGGCCACGCACAGGGCCGGGTCGACACCAATCTGCTGGGCCGTGGTCTTCTGCAGCGAGCCGAACAGGGCGTTGGACGAGGTGTCCGAGCCGGTCAGGAACACGCCGAGCCAGCCCAGGATGGGCGCGAAGAACGGGAACCAGGTGCCTGCGGCCGTGAAGGCCAGGCCCAGGGTGGAGCTCATGCCGGAGTAGTTCATGATGTAGGCCAGGCCCAGAATCATGGCGATGGTCACGATGGGGAAGCGCAGCTGGTACACGGTGCGGCCCAGACAGGCAAAGGCCTTGCCGAAGCCGTAGCCCGGAATGACCAGCACTGAGAGAAGACCGGAGAACAGGATGGCCGTGCCCGCAGCGGAGAGCAGGTTCAGGGCGTACACTGCGGCGTAGGGGGCGTCCTTGGCCACGACAGGCGCGGTCTTGATGACCAGGTTGTGCAGGGAGGGCCACTGGATCTTGATGAGCACGAGGCCGTCCAGGACCTTCTTGACCGGGGCCAGACCCCACAGGAGCACCATGACGGCCAGGATGATGTAGGGCATCCAGGCGCGCAGCACCTGGCCCATGGAGTAGTCGCACTTGGCCGCGCCGCAGGTGGACGGGGCCTCATCCGGGAAGTGCCAGGTGTTTTTGGGCTTCCAGACCTTGAGGAACAGGAACAGGCCGATGATGGTCACGATGGCCGAGGCGATGTCCGGCAGGTAGGGGCCGTGGAAATTGGACATGAGGAACTGGGTGCCCGCGAAGCACACGCCGGCCACAAGACAGGCCGGAAGGATCTCCACGGTGCGCTTCCAGCCGCTCATGGTCACCGAGAGCCAGATGGGAATGATGATGGACAAGAACGGCAGTTGGCGGCCGCAGATGGCGCTGATCTTCATCATGTCGATGCCGGTGACGTTGGCGGCGACCACAATGGGGATGCCGATGGCGCCAAAGGCCACAGGCGCGGTGTTGGCGATCAGGCAGATGCCTGCGGCGTACATCGGGTTGAACCCGAGGCCCACGAGCATGGCTGCGGTGATGGCCACGGGCGTGCCGAAGCCTGCCGTGCCCTCGATGAAGGAGCCGAAGGCAAAGGCGATGAAGATGGCCTGCAGGCGGCGGTCTTCGGTGATGCTGGCCAGCGAGTTCTTGATGATCTCGAACTCGCCGGACTCAACGGTCATGTTGTAAATCCAGATGGCCGTGATGACGATCCAGACGATGGGGAACAGGCCGAAGGCCGCGCCGTAGACCGTGGCGTTCAGGGCCAGTCCGGCGGGCATGCCCCACACGAAGATGGACAGCAACACAGCCACCGCTGTGGCCACAAAGGCCGCCTTGTGGCCGGGTTTGCGCATCACGGCCAGCATGACGAAGAGAATGATGAGCGGAATGGCCGCCACAAGTGCGGGGAGAAGATAATTGTCCCCAAAAGGCATGTACTTTTGGGTCCAGGTTACGATGTCTGCCACTTTTGGATCCATGAGAGTCCTCCTTGCGCTAAAGTTGTCCATTGCTCCCGCGACGGACAACTATCCGCACGGGGTCTCCGCCAAAATCCGTCAGCGGGCCCGCAGCACCTCTGCGGTCTGCCTGGCGATCTCCAACTCCTCGTTGGTCGGAATCACCAGCACGCGCACCCGGGAGCCGCTCGCGCCGATGTCGCGCGGGCCGCGCTCCGGGGACTGGTTGCGCTCATGGTCGAGCTCCACGCCCAGGGCGCTAAGCCCCCGGCAGGACAGCTCGCGCGAGACGGGATCGTTCTCGCCGATGCCGGCCGTGAACACGATGGCGTCCACGTGACCCAGCACCGCCATGTATGACCCGATGTACTTGCGGTTGCGGTAGCCGAACATGTCCAGGGCCAGCCTGGCCCGCGCGTCGCCCTCGGCCACGGCCTTGTGGATGTCGCGCAGGTCGTTCATGCCGCAAATGCCTTTGAACCCGCTCTGCTTGTTGGTCAGTTCGTTGATTTCGGTGATGTTCAGGCCCTTGGCCGCCTCCAGCAGGGGATAGATGGCCAGGTCCGTGTCGCCGCAGCGGGTGCCCATGATCAGCCCCTCCAGCGGGGTCAGGCCCATGCTCGTGTCCACGCTCTTGCCGCCCTGCACGGCGCACATGGAGCTGCCGTTGCCCAGGTGCACGGTGATCAGGTTGACCTCGTCCACCGGCTTGCCCAGGAACCTGGCGGCCTCCTTGGTGACGTACGCGTGGGAGGTGCCGTGGAAGCCGTAGCGCCGCACCTTGAGCTCCTCATAGAGCTCGTAGGGCAAGGCGTACATGTAGGCCCGCGGGGGCATGGTCTGGTGGAACACGGTGTCGAACACGGTGACCTGCGGGGTGCCGGGGAACAGCTCGCGGGCCACGCGGATGCCCGCCAAGTGACCGGGATTGTGCACCGGGGCCAGGGGCACCAGCTTTTCCAGCCCGGCCACCACGGCGTCGTCCACCAGGCAGGACGCCGTGAACAGGTCGCCGCCCTGCACGATGCGGTGGCCGATGGCGGCGATCTCGTCCTTGCTCTTGACCACGCCGTTGGCGGCGTCGGTGATGAGCCCGATGATCAGGTGCATGCCCTTTTCATGGTTGGCGATGGGCTCGGTCAGGTTGACCTGCTTTTCGTCCACAGTGCCAGGGGCGGCCTTGTAGCTCAGGCTGCCCATGTCCTCGCCGATGCGCTCCACGCCCCCGGAGCACAGCACCGTCTCGGTGCGCATGTCGAGCAGCAGGAACTTGATGGAAGAGCTGCCGGAATTGATGACAAGTATGTTCATGGTTGCCCGGTTATCCCTTTTTCACGGCCTGGGCCTGGATGGCGGTGATGGCCACGGTGTTCACGATGTCGGGCACGGTGCACCCGCGCGAGAGGTCGTTGATGGGCTTGTTCAGGCCCTGGAGCACGGGGCCGATGGCCACGGCCTGGGCAGAGCGCTGCACGGCCTTGTAGGTGTTGTTGCCGGTGTTCAGGTCCGGGAAGATGAACACGGTGGCGCGCCCGGCCACGGCGCTGTCGGGCATCTTGGTGTGGGCCACCTCGATGTCCACGGCGGCGTCGTACTGCAGCGGGCCTTCCAGCAAGAGCTCCGGGGCGCGCTCGTGGGCGATCTTGGTGGCCTTGATGACCTTCTCCACATCCAGGCCCTTGCCCGAGTCGCCGGTGGAGTAGGAGAGCATGGCGATGCGCGGCTCGATGCCGAAGAGCTGCGCGGTCTCTGCGCTCTGCAAGGCGATCTCGGCCAGCTCCTCGGCCGTGGGGTTCGGGTTCACGGCGCAGTCGCCGTAGACCAGCACGCGGTCCTTCAGGCACATGAAGAAGACGCTGGAGACGATGGAGGTGCCCGGCCTGGTCTTGATGATCTCAAAGGCCGGGCGGATGGTCTGCTGGGTGGTGGTGATGGACCCGGAGACCATGCCGTCGGCGTGGCCCTTGTGGACCATCATGGTCGAGTAGAAGGTCGGGTCGAGCATGCGGTCGCGGGCGTCCTCCTCGCGGATGCCCTTGTGCTTGCGCAGCTCGTAGTAGGTGTGGACATAGTCCTCGTAATTCTCGGACTTGCCGGGCTCCACGATCTGCACGCCCTCCAGCTCCAGGTTCAGCTGGCTCATCTTGGTGCGGATGTCCATTTCCTTGCCCAGCAGGGTGATGTCGACCACGCCGCGCCGCAGCAGGATGTCCGCCGCGCGCATGATGCGCTCGCCCGTGCCCTCGGGCAGGACGATGTGCTGCTTTTTGGCCTTGGCCTTGAGGATCAGGCTGAACTCGAACATCTTGGGCGTCACGGTGGTGGGCTTGGCGGCCACCAGCTTGGTGCGCAGCTCGGCCAAGTCCACGTGCTCCTCGAACACGCGCAGGGCCGACTGGATCTTGTTCTGGTCCCCGGGCTCGATGCGTCCGTACAAGTCGTACAGGATGCGCGCGGTCTTGTAGGTGTGGCCCTGGGCCACCAGGATGGGGATGGGCGCGCCCACCCAGCCCTCGATGAGCCGGGTGACGGACTCCGACGGCTCCATCCCGCCGGTGAGCAGGATGCCGGAGATGTCCGGATAGTTGGTGGACAGCCGCGAGGCCAGGCTACCCAGGATGATGTCCGAGCGGTCGCCGGGGGTGATGACCAGACTGCCGCGCTCCAGGTAGTTCAGGAAGTTGCCCAGCTGCATGGCCGCGATGACGTAGGAGTCCACGAGGTTTGAAACCATGTCCCGGCCGTAGAGCACCTTGGCGTCCAGCCACTTGACCACGTCGGCCACGGTGGGCTTGCCCAGGCGCGGCTCCTCGGGGATGACGTAGATGGGGAAGCATTCCGGGCAGCGGATCTTCTGGCGCAGCTCCTCGACCATGTTCTGGCCGTCCACGTCCTCCACGCGGTTGATGACGGCGGCCAGGATGTCCAGGCCCTTGTCCTCGAAGGACTCAATGGTCAAGAGCGAGGAGGTCACGATGGCCTCCTGGTTCTTCTTCTGCGCGTTGCACACCAGCAGCACCGGGCAGCCCAGGTTTGCGGCGATGTCGGCGTTGATGTCGAACTCGAACGCCGGGTCCGAGCCCAGGAAGTCCGTGCCCTCGCACAGGATGAAGTCGAAGCGGCCCTTGAGCGAGTTGAAGTCGTTCAGGATCTTCTCAAGCAGGGCCTCGTGCTGGCCCTGGTTGATCATCTCGCGGGCCTTCTGCATGGTGTAGGAGAAGGTCTCGGAATAGCGCATGTCCAGGTTGTACTGGGAGAGCACGAGATTGATGTCGTGGTCCTTGGCCTGGGCCTCGGAGGCATTGATGATGGGCCGGAAAAAGGCCACCTTCTGGATGTCGCGCAGCAAAAGCTGCATCAGCCCCAGCACAATGGCGGATTTGCCGCTGCGGGGCTCCACTCCGGTGACGAATAGGGTGTCAGCCACGATACGCTCCTTGATTTATTTGGCCTTCCATGGAGTCTCCCGGCGCCGGCGTGCTTTGGGGGGGTGTGGGGGGCGAGACCCCGGCGCCGGGAGAGGACCTTCCGCTAGAGTGACTCTGCGTAGATCTCCATGGGGTGCCGTACGGCGATTTGGTCGCCGGAGCGTGAGAGCATGTCGGAGATCTGCAGCATGCAGGCGGGACAGCCCGTGGCCACCACCTGGGCGTGCGCGCCCACGATGTTGTCCCGCTTCTGCATGCCGATAGTGGCCGAGATCTCCGCGTGCTGCAAGGTGAAGCTGCCGCCGCACCCGCAACATGCGTCGGAAGCGTTCATCTCCACGACGGCATAGTCCGGGTTCATGCGCAGCACGGTGCGCGGCTGGGCCGCGATGCCAAGGGACTTCTTCAGGTGGCAGGGGTCGTGCACGGTGACGCTCTTGGCGCCGGGCTTGGGCTCCGGCGGGGTCAGGCCGAGCTTGTCGACCACAAAGGCGTTGATGTCCATGACCTTGGCCGAGAGTTCGGCGATGCGCTGCTGGTCCTTTGCGCCCATGCCCGCGGCCATGGCCGGCCAGATCTTCTTCATGGTCGAGGTGCAGGTGGCGCAGGGCGTCACCAGGGCGTCGAAGTCCTGGCCCGCGAACAGGTCCAGGTTGGCCCGCACGAGCTTGTCATAGCTCTGCTTGTCGCCCGAGGACAGGGCCGGAATGCCGCAGCAGGCCTGGCCCGCAGGCAGGTACACGCCCACGCCGTGGTGCGCCAGGACCTTGAGCACCGCATGGCCCACGCGCGGGAAGATCTTGTCCGCCAGGCAGCCGGGGAAAAAGGCCACCTTGAGCCCGCTTGCGCCTGCCGGGGTGTCCAGGCTGGGCACCTCGGAGTGCAGCGGGGTCCTGGCCAGGAGCATCAGGTGGCGATCGCCCAGCACCGGAGACAAAAACTTGGAGCAGGACGAGCCGATGATGTCGTTGACCGGGGTGGTAAACAGGCCCTGGAACGTGCTGGCCACGCTGAGCATGGTGTTGAACAGGCCGGGCTTGCTCAGCAGGCCCCGGAAGATCAGCTGCTTGACCCTGGACATGCCGAGATAGCCGGTGAGGATGACCCGGGCCTTGAGGAAGATGTCCAACGCCTTGACGCCGCTGGGGCAGTTGGCCGCGCAGGAGCCGCACAGCAGGCAGCGCGTGACCTTGTCCTGCACGCCCTGGGGGTCCTTGACCATCTCGTGGGCCAGGCCCTCCAGCAGGGCGATCTTGCCGCGCGCCACGTCGCCCTCGCGACCGGTCTGGCTGTAGATGGGGCACACGGCCTGGCACATGCCGCAACGCATGCAGCTGACCAGCTGGTCGTCGAGCTCGCCAAGCAGGCGCAGGAGTTCTTGCATATCGGCCATGACGACTCCCCCCTACTCCCCGATGATCTTGCCGGGATTCAGGATGCCCTTGGGGTCAAGGGCCTTCTTGAGGCGGCGGGAGTATAGAATGGTGGCGCGGCTGGTCTCCTTCTCCAGGTACTTGCTCTTGGCCAGGCCGATGCCGTGCTCGCCGGACAGGGTGCCGCCGAGTCCCAGGGCCACGTCGAAGATCTCGTCGATGGCGGCCTCCACGCGGCGCCACTCCTCCGTGTTGCGGCGGTCGGTCAGGATGGTCGGGTGCAGGTTGCCGTCGCCCGCGTGGCCAAAGGTACCGATGGTCAGCTTGTACTTGCTGGCGATGGCTTCCAGGGCCACCATCATGGCCGGAATCTTGCTGCGGGGCACGGTGGCGTCCTCCAGCACCGTGGTGGGCGAAACCCGCGCCAGGGCGGAGAGGGCCGCGCGGCGGGCCTCCCAGACCTTGTTGCGCTCGGCGGCGTCCTTGGCCACCTGGATGCGCTGTGCGCCCAGCTGACGGCAGATGGCTTCGACCTTCTCGGCCTCCTCGGCCACCTGTCCGGGGTGGCCGTCCACCTCGATGAGCAGAAGCGCCTTGGCTTCCACGGGCAGCCCGGCGTGGGCGAAGTCCTCCACGGTGCGGATGGTGAAGTTGTCCATGAATTCGAGGGTGGCGGGCACGATCTTGGCGGCGATGATGGCGGCCACGGTCTCGCAGGCCTTGTTCACGTCGTCGAACACGGCCATCATGGCCTTGGCCGCCAGCGGCGGCGGGGTCAGCTTCAGGATGAGCTTCTCGAACACGCCCAGCGTGCCCTCGCTGCCGACCATGAGCCCGGCCAGATTCAGGCCGGTGACGCACTTCACCGTGCGCGAGCCGCTCTTCACGATCTCGCCGTCCACGTCGAAGAAGTCCACGCCCATGACGTAGTCCTTGGTCACGCCGTACTTGAGCCCGCGCAGGCCCCCCGCGTTCTCGGCCACGTTGCCGCCGAGCGTGCTGACGGCCTGGCTGCCGGGGTCCGGCGGATAGAACAGGCCGCGCGCCGCGACCTCGGCCGCGAACTTGGCGGTGATGACGCCGGGCTCGACCACGGCGTAGAGGTCGGCCTCGTTGATCTCCAGGATCTTGTTCAGGGCGTTGGTCAGCACCACCACGCCGCCGATGCTGGGGATGGTGCCCCCGGAAAGATTGGTGCCGCTGCCGCGCACCGTGAGCGGCAGGCCGTTGTCGTTGCACAGCTTGACCACGCGGCCCATATCCTCGCGCGAGGTCGGGCGGACAACCAGCCCGGGCATCTTGGGTTCGAGCACAGCGGCGTCGTAGGCATAGGAAAAGCGGTCGGCCTCGCTCTCCATGACATTTTCCTGGCCCACCAGGGCCTGAAATTCTTTGAGCAGCGCGTCGTTCATGCTGGAGTCTCCTGGGTGTGGCGTGCGGGCCCGGACTCGGGCCGTGACTCTTCTTGCGTGCTTAAGGCAACTTGCGTGCCAAGATGATAGAACATCATGAGACAACAGTGTGTTACAGCAGCGTGACAGTTCCAGACAGACCCTGAGCGTGGATCATGTCCGCAATTTCAGACGGGAGGAGGCGGGTGGTGGTCCGGGGCGCGGGGCCTGGCGCGGGCACTCACACACGGCACGAGGACGAAACAGTGTCAGAGAGACGAGATTGCGGGCACGACTTGTCTGAATAGTCAGACAGAGACGCCAGACAGGACCGTCAGGCAGGATTGCCAGACCGGATTGCCAGATCGGATTGCCAGATCGGATCGTCAGACCGGATCGTCAGACCGGATCAGCAGTGCCGACGCCAGGGCCGTCGACCGAGAGGCCCCACTTCTTGAGCAGGGCATACAGGTGCGAGCGCGACAGGCCAGAGGCCTCCACGGCCTTCTGCACGTCGCCGCCGGTGCGCTTCAGCAGCACCTCCAGGTAGCGGCGCTCCACCACGTCCTTGCAGGACTTCAGCGTCTCGTGCAGGGCCTGGATCAACTCCGGCCAGGAGTCGCAACAACTGGCCACAGGGGGCGCAGGGGCTGCGGAGTGCTGCACGGCGGGGGCATCGGGCCGGGCTTCCGGCGGCGCGCCGTTGCCAGGGCCGTTGCCAGAGCCGTTGCCAGAAGACGCCGGCCGCCGCAGCGAGGCCTTGGCCACCTTGATGCGCACGTCCTGGGGCAGGTGCATGGAGTACAGGGTGCGCGCCGAGCCCGAGGCCACAACAGCGCGTTCGAGGACGTTGAACAGCTCGCGCACGTTGCCGGGCCAGCCGTAGCCCTCCAGCACGTGGAACAGGTCCTGGTCAAAGCCCTTGAGCGGCAGGTTGTACTGCTCACACAGCTGGCCCACGCGGAACACGCACAGGGGCTTGATGTCCTCGGGCCGCTCGCGCAGGGGCGGCAGGCAGATGGGGATGGTCTTGATGCGGTACAACAGGTCGCTGCGGAAACCGCCCTGCTCCACCATGGCGTCCAGATCGCGGTTGGTGGCGGCCATGAGCCGGAAGTCGCTCTCCACCTCCTGGCTGGCGCCCACGGGGCGGAAGCGGCGCTCCTGCAGCACGCGCAAGAAGGCCTTCTGGAGGTTGAGGGGCATCTCGCCCACCTCGTCCAGGAACAGGGTGCCGCCGTCGGCCAGCTTGACCAGGCCCGTGCGGTCGCTGTCCGCGCCGGTGAACGCGCCCTTGCGGTGGCCGAAAAGGGTGCTCTCCACCAGGGTCTCGGTCAGGGCCGCGCAGTCCACCACCACAAAGGGCTTGGCCGCGCGGGCGCTGTTCAGGTGGATGGTCCGGGCGAAGAGCTCCTTGCCGGTGCCGGTCTCCCCGGTGATGAGCACGCTGGAGGCCGCCCCAGCCGCCCCGGCCACGGCGTCGTAGCAGGCGCGCATGGCCCGGCTCCGGCCCACCACGTCCTCCATGACCAGGGCCACGGGCCCGCAGGCGCCGCGTTTGCCGTCGCGGTACTTCAGCGCGCGCTCCAGCGCCAGCATGGTCTCCTTGATGGGCGAGGGCTTGAGCAGATAGTCCCAGACGCCGCCCTGGATGGCCAGCTCCGCGCCGTCCGCGTCGCCCCGGCCGGTGAGGATGATGACCTCGGGCGAGTCCGGCAGGGCCTTGATCTCGGCCAGGGCGTCCAGGCCGTTGCCGTCGGGCAGGCTCACGTCCAGGAAGGCGACGTCGACCCCGCCCTGGCGCAGCCGGGCCAGGCCAGCGGCGATGGAGCCCACGGCCTCGCCCGCGTGGCGCATGCGCCGCGTGAGGGAGAGCAGGGTCTCGCGGACCTCGGCGTCGTCATCGATGATGAGAATGTTGCCCATGCGGCACTCCGGTGGAAGGCGTTGCGCATGCGATAGCAAACTGCGGGCCAAATGCCCGGATGGGCCACGCGGAGGGGGATGCTCTCCCCCTCCGGGCGGCTGGTATTCTGGACTAGGTCATGTGCGGCCCGGCGTCAATCTCAGGCTGGTCCGGCGCCAAGGTCAGGCCGGGCTGACGCCAGGGTCAAGGCAGGGGTTGAAGCTGGAGGCTAGCGGTTGCCGGAGTTTTCGCCCTGGCCGCCCTGCGGGCGTGCGCCCTGGGCGCGGTTGCCCTGGTAGCCAGTGCCCTGCGGACGATCACCTTGGGGACGCGCACCCTGGGGACGCGCACCCTGCGGGCGGGCGGCCTGGGGGCGGCCATACCCCGGACGGTCGGAGCGGGAGCGGTCGCCGTAGGGACGGTCGCCGCGCGGACGGTCGGCAGCGTAGATGTCATCGCCGGGCTGGCTGGTCGGACGGTTGGTGTAGCCCACGGCAGGCCTGTCCGAATTCCCGGACGTGCTGCTGTTGGAACCGGCATAGGAGTTGCCGCCGGCATAGGAACCGCCGCCGGAATTGCCGCCGGAATTGCCATAGGAGCCGCCACCGGAGGAACCGCCATAGGAGCGCTGCGGACGGCCCGTGCTCTGCGGGCGGTTGGCCGGACGGCCCCGGGGCTCCAGCGGCGGACGGTGGAATTCCTTCTCGCCTGCGGGCGCGGACTGGTTGTAGTCGAAGCCTTCCAGCTTCATGCGGGTCAGCGGCTCGCGCAGCAGCCGTTCAATGGCGCGCACCATGGAGACGTCCTCGCCGGTGACGAAGGTGTGGGCCTCGCCGGTGCGGGAGGCGCGGCCGGTGCGGCCGATGCGGTGCGTGTAGGTCTCCGGCGTGCTCGGCACGTCGTAGTTGACCACGTGCTCGATCTGGCTGACGTCGATGCCTCGGGCGGCGATGTCGGTCGCCACGAGCACGCGGTAGCGGCCCGCGCGGAAGCCGTCCATGGCGAACTTGCGCTGGTTCTGCGACAGGTTGCCCTGGATGGACGTGGCAGAAACGCCGCTCTTGGCCAGGGTCTCGGCCAGGCGCTTGGCGCGGTGCTTGGTGCGCGTGAACACGAGGACCGAGCCGGTCTTGTGGCGCTCCAGCAGGGCCTGCAGCAGGGTGGTCTTGAGGTGCTGGCCAATGGGGTAGATGCCGTGGGTCACGGTCTCAACCGGGTTGGAGTTGCCCACGCGCACGGTCTCGGGATTGTTCAGGCACTCTGCGGCAAGGCCGCGGATGGCGTCGGGCATGGTGGCCGAGAAGAGCATGCTCTGGCGCTGCTTGGGCAGGGCCGCCAGGATTTTCTTGATGCCGGGCAGAAAGCCCATGTCGAACATCTGGTCGCCCTCGTCGAGCACCAGCATCTCCACGCCGGAGAGGTCAACGGTGCGCTGACCCATGTGGTCCAGCAGGCGGCCCGGGCAGGCCACCACGATGTCCGTGCCCTGGCGCAGGGCCTGGAGCTGACGGCTCATGGCGCAGCCGCCGTAGATGGTGGTGCTGCGGATGCCGGTGGCGCGGGCGAGGTCCATGGCGGCCTCGTGGATCTGCTCGGCCAGCTCGCGGGTGGGGGCGAGGATGAGCGCGCGTATCTTGCGGCGCGGGCCAGCGGGCTTGTGGGCCATGAGGCGGGTCAGGATGGGCAGCAAAAACGCGGCGGTCTTGCCGGTGCCGGTCTGGGCCAGGCCCATGAGGTCGCGGCCCTGCATGACCGAGGGCATGGCCTGGGTCTGGATCGGGGTGGGGGTGGTGTAGCCCAGGGCTTTGATGTTGGCCAGAATCAGAGCGGGGAAACCGAAGGAATCAAAGGTCAAAATAGGTCCTTTGTAAGAGAGGGGCCGCGCGACGCAACAATACGTCAGACGGCGGCGAAGAGCGTATCAAGTGGCGGTCGCTGCGGGCCGGGACAGGATGGCTCTATCGGGGCAGTGGTCGATTCGGCGGATGAACTGAGGATTTTTGTGGCGGGCTGTGCAGCTTTGCCGCGCCTCTCAAGAACGTATGCCGTGCCGGGGATTGCCCCCGGACCAGGGGTAAGTAAGGGGGATGGACGGGGTTGTCAAGGGGAAAGGTGCCCCCCCCGTTACTCTTACTGATCTTGGGTGTTATCCGGGAAAAGCTTCTTCTTATTTTTAACGATGGCAGCCTCAAGTTTCTCAATCATTTCATCATGATTCGTAAAATAGTTGACATTCATATGCACATCAAAATGAATGACGGTCCTTTGATCAGTGTGAATTATACTATTCTTAGATGCAATATATAAAACTTTTTTCCCTAAAGCATCTGCATAACCTGCCTCAAAATAGCATGACGGCCGCTCCTCAGTCATATCTGCAATGATGAAACGGGCTCGTTTAATTTCCTCTTTAATCGTCCTAACCATTTCATCAAGCGGATGTTCTTTGTCAATGCGAATGGTCAAGCAATCGTATTTCCTAAGCAATCTGTCTATCTTTTTAAAACGCTCATCAAATTCTTTGTATATCCTTTGATCATTTTGCGTACCATATTTTTCGCTCTGTTCAAAGAACGTGTTGATGCCTTGACACGTATCGTTGATTCTGATACACATGGACTCCTCAAATTGACGGAGGTGTTCCATGACAGAGGCGGAATTCCAGTCGCTGCTCGGCTGGCT